>Ga0272443_10000068_pt1 | contig 205052 bp, 194 predicted proteins | sample SSMAcet12_FD_193581 | JGI IMG/M metagenome (GOLD analysis project Ga0272443, IMG submission 193581) | Marine sediment archaeal communities from Little Sippewissett salt marsh, Falmouth, MA, United States - SSM-Acet-12 | ecosystem: Environmental > Aquatic > Marine > Wetlands > Sediment ... | reverse complement strand
AAACTGCGTCTTTCCCGGGAATCAAGCTGATGGGAATCTTCCGGCATATGATCTCCTCCTTTTAGAAGGAGTATATGCCATGCCTTGCCACGCTTGTGAAGATGGGGTTAAATGGCCGCTTACTTTTTAAATTTTTTGCTACAGCACCTGCGTGGATAATTTTTTCGATTTTTGCTCTCCCACCATTTTTATTTTATATGGGAGTTTTGCTATTAATATTTTTTCCACAAATACTGCCGCATATCGGAAGATGGGCGGTTCTGTTGTGGATATATAGTATAAGCATATCATTATATGAAAAATATTCTCAATATCTAAATATCCCATTAGTTAGATTTAAAATTTGTTTGATTTTACAATTTTTAATTTCTATCCTCTCTTTGTCAGATATTTCCTCCCCTGATTATTTTAAATTATTTGAAATAATATCTTTTATTTGTAATATCTATTCATTGTATTTCATTTCTAAGCTCATCGTTTTAATAGAAAGGAAATCTGAGATTAAGTTTCAAAATTATGTGGGCATAATCATATTATTCTTGTTTTATTTTATAGGTGTTTGGATAATTCAACCAAGGGTAAAGAAATTGATTGTATCAAAAGAAATTTAGAAATTTGTAACAAGTCGCTTGAGAATCGACGCGCACAAAACGTGCGCGTCTCAGCTCGGACGTTAGCACCATAAGAGAAAAGCAAACGCAGGGAGGATCGTGAACAAGCAGAAAATTCGACTCACCGAGGAGAAGGAGACCCTTCTTGTCCCCCTTCTCAGCAAGGCTGTGGAGAGCCAGAGACCGTACCCGATCCTCTTGGATCCCAAAGCTGAAGAGATCCTCCGGCACATCGACTACGATTTCGACCAGTTAGAGGTTCCGAGGCAGACGCTCTTCACGCTCGCCATGAGAGCAAAGAAGCTCGATACGTTTGTTAGCGACTATTTGGAACGCAGCGACGAGCCGGTAGTGCTGCACATGGGTTGTGGCTTGGATAGTCGCGTCCTTCGCGTCGGGTTTGGCAGAGGCGCTTGGTATGACGTCGACTACCCGGACGTCATCGAGTTGCGCCGACAGTTCTACGCGGAGACGACCGACTATCACATGATTGCGTCGTCGGTGGTGGAGCGAGGTTGGCTGGACCGAGTGGCAGACGCGAGCGGGCCTGCCTTTATCGTGGCCGAGGGGCTGCTGATGTACCTGCATGAAGAAGAGGTGAAGAGACTGTTCCTCGATCTGCAGAGTCGCCTGCCGGGTAGCGAAATCGCCTTCGACGCGTACAGCCGTTTGACCGCCAAAGGCGCGAACCGTCATCCGTCCATCAAGAAGACGAGGGCGCGCATCCATTGGGGTATCGACGATGCGCGGCAGATCGAAGGATGGAGCTCGGGGATCAGGCTCCTGGATGAATGGTTCTTTACCGACTCGGCGGACATCGCGTCGCTCGGATTCCTGGATCGGCTTTTATTCAGAACGATGGGGATGTTAGGTATGGCGAAGAGGGCTCACCGCGTACTGCGGTTTCGCTTATAGCGGCGGCACCATCGGCGTGGTCACTGGTTGTGATGGGGGTGCTCAACCTGACAGCGCTTCGCGCTGCAGGTTATCCTCTAAACGTTGGGCACGAACGCCTTAGGACCAAGCACCTTAACCATCCGCTAAAAAAACAGCCCGTATGGATTTCCACACACACATCACAAAACGTCAAAATACAGTGAATTTCGGATTCAAATGAGTGTCCATCAAAAAAAGGATGGCCGGTGGTTCGCCCGGATCCGCGACAGGGACAGCGGACGGCTAAAAGACAAATATTTCGGCCGTGGGATCGAGGCGGAACGGCCCGTGAATACAATAAATTCCTGGGATTGAAATCCTGGACCCGCCGAACACCGGAACAACAATCCCCCTATTTTGCCGAATTGGTCAACGCCTATACGGCTGCTAAGACCGGTCAGATCCAGCCCGTTTCAATGCGCGCTTTGTTGTATAAGCTGTCCGGAATAATCCTTCCGACTCTGGGCGAGGAAATCCAGGCGATGAAGGTAAATGCTGCCTGCCTTGATCGATATGTCATTAAGCGGCTGAAAACCGGTGTAAAGCGAACGACCGTACATCGTGAGCTTTCCGATATCCGGGCAATCCTGAACTGGTCGGTCAAACGGGGATATCTTTCCCGTAATCCTGCTGCCGGATTCGAAATGCCGGAAAGGGATGACGAAGTCATATTCCCGCCGTCCATCGAAGAGTTGAATGCGATTATGGCCAACGCGCAGCCGCATTTGGTCCGGGCGCTATCGTTAAGCTATTATACCGGGCTACGTCCTGGAGGAGAATTATACCGCGTGACCTGGAACGATCTGGATTGCAATTCAGCCTCTTTGCTGATCATATCCGCTAAAAAGCGGGGCAAGCCTTCCCGGCGGATCCCGGTGCACCCCGGATTTCTCGGCATCCTGAAGCACTGGTACCATGATGATATCGACTCAGAACTGCCCGATTCAATGGCAATCGTGAATTTTAACGGCCAGCCTGTCAAATCCATCAAAAATTCATTCAACTCGGCAAAGGCCGCCGCCGGCATCACCCGGCGCCTTCGCCCTTATGACCTCAGACACGCCTTTGCATCCTCGATCCTGGCCGCAGGCGGCGACCTGAAATCAACCTCCGAACTCCTTGGCCACACCCGCACGGGTACGACCTTGCGGATTTATCAACATACCAATCCGATCATGCACCGCGCGGCCGTTGGCCACCTCCCGCTGTTGACCATTCCCAAAAAATAACAGCTTCTCGAAATCAATTCTGTAAGTTTTGGTATTAATCTCGAATTCTTGCTAAATTGAGACAATTTCACTATACACACTCAGTCCTTTTGAAAATTTACGTCCTTCAATGAATTCCCAATCATAAATCAGGCGGCAGGTAAAAAAGCAGCCTGAACGAATTCTTGTCGTGTCTGCCCAAGGAATAGTGAATGAACACCGAGACCCACTCACAATTGGCCAATTTTATCTGGAATATATGTAACTTGTTGCGCGGACCTTACAAAAGAAACGAATATCGCAAGGTGACCCGTGGCAAGCGCCTCACGATGCGCCGCCTGCGCCCAATCATAGCCACTGTATTTGTGGTCGAGGGTATCGTCATTCTGCGGCTTAATTGGCCTTGTGCGCTCCTCTTCCTCCTCCTTCAGGGTCTCCCTGACCCATCCGGCAATCAGCTCTTGAATCCGTTCTGGCGATAGTTCTTGCGGCATTGCGATGATGGTGCTCCCTGTCTGGTCTCCGATAACATCCCTCAGCTCGGCGCACAGATTCTGCACCTTGGCTGCCAGCTGAAAGGACATGGTTTTGGCTTTACCGATGTAACCGGTTTTGAGGCTATACCTGATTTCCTTTTTCCCGACAACATTATGCAGGTCCGGTGGAATCCGGTATCGGAAACAATACGAATAGGGGGTCCTGACAAGGTAGGTTCCGTGTGGGGATGTTCTTTTGGTACGTCTGGGTCTTTCTGCGCCTGCGGGTTGTGTCATTCGACCTTACCTCCTTCCCAAGTGTGTAAGGAAAGTGTGTAAGGTGAGACGATGGACCTAAAAACCACCCCCGAAAGCTTGAAAAGGATAACCCACTGACTCAATGAAATCAGTGGGTTAGGTGATGTTCGGGTATGGAGATGAGGGGGATCGAACCCCTGACCTTAGCGTTGCGAACGCTACGCTCTCCCAACTGAGCTACATCCCCATGTTGTAACCGCGGTTAGATCCTTGCGCGACTTTTGACAGTCTTTGTGTAGGCCTTTTTGGCGCTACCGTCAAGACCATCAATCGTTTTGCATCAGCACAACCAGGCTGGTCTTTTCTTCCAACAGGCTTTCCACCATCGCCAGCCGCTCCTCGACAATTGGCCTGAATTTGGCCAGTAGTTCGGGGCTCAGAGGTCTGCCGCGGCTTTTCTTGACCTTGTTTGGGTTGATGGGCTTGCCGTTCACCCGGACTTCGTAGTGAACGTGAGGGCCGGTGGAAATGCCGGTGGAACCGACCCGGGCGATCACCTGTCCCTGTTCGACCAGTTGGCCGCGCTTTTTCAGCAGCCGGGAGCAGTGGCCGTAATAGGTTTGGTAGCCGTTGGCATGCTTGACGATGAGCAGCTTGCCGTAGCCGCCTTTCCAGCCGGAAAAGGTGACCCGGCCGTTTGCCGTAGCCATGATGGGGGTCCCCCGGGGTGCACCGTAGTCGATGCCGGTATGCGCTTTGTAGCGTTTCGAAATCGGGTGAAACCGTCGGATGGAATAGCCGGAGGTCATCTTCCCGAATTTCATCGGCGTCCGCAGGAACAATTTTTTCAGCGGCTGGCCGGTCTCGTCGTAGTAGCCGTCAAAGCGGCCGTCGTTGAACAAAAACGCGGAGAAGGTCTTGTGCTTGCCCGCATAACGGGCCGCCAGAATTTTCCCGTATTTGACAAAGACACCGTCCTTGTAACAACGCTCGTAGACCGCGGCGATGCGGTCGCCTTTACGCGGATAGAGATAAAAATCGATGTCCCAGGCAAAAATATCGGCAATCATACCGGCAATGGCCCGGTCCTCGCCACTGTCGGTCACGGCCTCGTACAGCGAGGTTTCGATGGTGAAAACCTTGGCCACCTGCTCACGCTCCAGCACGATGTCCCGCTTGTGAACGTTGTAGCCGCCCTCTTGGTTCTTTATCGCCTCGTATTCGTCCAGGGGGCTGGTCTTGTAGACAAACTTTTGAATCAGATTCCGGTTGTCGACACTGACCTGGTAGACGTCCTTGGGCCGGGCGCTTCGAAAATCGAAAACCGGTTTGAACGACCGGGAAAGAGAGAGAATTTCGGCCGCCGGGATGTGGCAGGCCGTCAGGGCTTCGTAGACTGTACGGTTGCGCAGCACCCCTTCGACCACATTGAACGTTGTGGATGGTACCACGGCCGTTAGAAGATGCCGGCTGGCCGTCGGCGCCAGTTGATCCCCGGCAGCCCGGCCGGTTAAGGGAAGTATCAGGCTGCCGGCCCCTGCGGCAAGGCAGAAAAGGGCAGCAAGCACACTATTTTTCACACGCATATCAGACGTTCCTTTCGAGCATTCAACTAGGTCCAGAATGGTTTCGGTCGCTTGCAGCAACAACTTTAGCTTGCATATCGGATAGTTATCAAATGACAAATCGGTAATCAACCGTTTTTTTTGGATTTTTTTGAATCGAGGCTTTTTTGTAAATTTTTCGTAAATCCGATTATCCCGGAAAAACTGCCTGTTTTTTCGGAATCATCGGATCTTGAACGCCTCATGCCATCGCTTCGAACCCTCCGAAACCAGGACATCGTCGGGATTGATTCTCACAACATGGATCCCTTCAATCGATCCGCCCTCTTTGATCAGGCGGTCGTTGATAATCACGAAGCGTTCGGCGGCGTCCGGACTCCAGACCAGTGCCTGAAGATCGATCCGAGGGTCGCTGCGGTAGGTTTTATCGCTTTTCTCCAATGGCGCCGTCGGTGCCGGGGAAGGCTGGTCGATTTTCCGGGGGAGAATGCGGGGCGAATCTGCATGCGCCGCTTCCCTTTTTGGAGCATGTGCCGGAGGCTGGGGCCGGGTCTCCTGAGGCCTGGATGGCGGGGCCTTGGCCACTATGGGTGGAGGGGCTTTTCGAACCGTTTGTTGCGGAGGTTGACCCGGGACGGCCGTTGCCGCCGGCGCTTCGATCCGAGGCGCGGGGGCAGTTGCAGAAGCCTGGGCTTTCACGACAGCAATGGTCTTTTTTTCAGGGACCGGCGGCGGTTCCGGCCTCTCTGCCCGGCGGGTCGGCGGTGGAAAACTTGCTTGCTTATCAGAGACCGGCGGCGGCGGTGCAACAGTGGGCCTGCAAGAATCGGGACGTTGAAACTGCCAGAAAAGCACCATGCCGACACACAGCACCCCCACGGCACCCAGGGGCAGCCACCATCGCCGTCGAACCGTCGGGTAGGGCGACCGTTTGGGCAGCGGCGCCGGCAGGGGAATATCTGCGTCACGCCCCTCGGTGGACTCTCGTTCCGCTTTTTTCAGCGCTTCCAGAATTGAACTCAATGCTTGCTTGCCTCTGTCGTCTGCGGTACCGGCATCATCCGTTCAACGTGTTGTTAAGTCTTGGAATTTCTATCGTTTTATCATCGTTGTAGAGAACGATTTTGGTTTGCGGCCCCACCATACCGTCCACCTGCAGGCCGTGCTGGGCCTGAATTCTTTCAATCGTCTTCCGGGTAACGATGTCGTAAGTGGCATCCATTGCCCCGACGGGATACCCCAGAGACTTGAGATGTTCCTTGAGAGAAAGAATGACGTCTCCCGGAGAATTGATCGGAACGACCCCCGTGTAGTTGAAATGATTTTTCCAGAGGATATGGACCCTGCCATTCCACGTGGTTTCCATGACCGCGGCGGGAACGGAATACGCATTTTCCCCATCGGAAAGCTGCACCTCGTCGTCATCCATGCTCGTCACGGCCAGATAACGGACGCCGCTGCCGTCGGGCTGTGGAAATTCCACGATGGCCGGTAGATTCAGTTTTCGGATCAGGTTGAGGTTGCCGCGTGCCTGAACGATTTCCATGTTGTTGTGCCCGGCGGACAGGCGGAAATAAGTGTCGCCGTCCGAGACCGCTACAGGGCTGGGGTCCGTTTTCATGTCCCAGGCATTCAATACCGCTTTCAGTGCGCCGGCGCGGGATCCCATCGCATCCATGGTGGCGATCGCCTGGGTCAGTTCCGATTCCTGCGAACGGGTTGCGGCCGACAAAGCCGGTTGCGGCGATGTTGCAGGAGAGGGCGGCTCAACCGCCGCCGTTGCTGCCTCATCGGCGGCCGGCGCCTCGGCAGCCGCTGCCGGGCCGTCATCCGCTTCTACTGTCGGCACGGCCGGAGGTGGAGACGACGTTTTCGCTGTCGAAATCGCAGGCTTGTCCGGAATTTTATGGCGCACCAGCGGTGCAAGGGAGTTTCTTTGGGCAGGGTTGAGCAGGATATTGCCGGCAACCAGCCCCAACACCAGAAAAACCAGAAGAAACAGCAATCCAAAAGTCACCTTTTCCCGCAGCAGCATCGGCTTGGCCGTCCGCTTGATTTTGCGGTTTAATTCGCGCAACGCCCGTTTGACAATGGGGTTGGTGATCCGGTGCTTGTTGCGGGTATAGGCGGTAAGCAGGGCGCGGTCGCAGACGATGTTAATCAACCGGGGAACCCCGCCGCTGAATTTAAAAATGGAGCGATAGGCGCCTGCGGAAAACTCCAGCCCCGGGTTCCGGGAAGCGATGTGAATGCGGTGGCGGATATACGCGCGGGTTTCCGCAAAAGTCAGTGGGACCAGGTGACAGGTCAGGGTAATCCGCTGGTTCAGTTGGCGTAGGGCGCCGGTTTCCAGCAACTCTCCCAGCTCGGGCTGGCCCACCAGAATGATCTGAAGCAGTTTGCTGGTGGTGGTCTCCAGGTTGGAAAGCAACCGCAGCTGCTCCAGCACATCCGGGCTCAGGTTCTGGGCTTCGTCGATGAGCAGCAGAACCCGCCTGCCCTTGGCTTTTTGCTCCAACAAAAAGGTGTTGAGCCGGTCGATAAGCGCTTTGACCGAATCGGTGTCCGAGGCGATGCCGAACTCGTCGTTGATCGCCTTGAGGAGCTGCAGGGCATCGAGCTTGGGGTTGAAAATATACGCGGCTTCCGTGTTTTCATCCAGATTTTCCAGAAACATGCGGCACAGGGTGGTTTTTCCCGTACCGACTTCGCCGGTGACTTCAACAAATCCGTCACCATATGCCGCCGCGTAATTCAGGTGGGCCAAAACCTCCTCATGCATTCGGGAGAGATATAAAAACGCCGGGTTGGGTACCAGCTGAAAGGGTCTCTCTTTGAACCCGAAAAACTGATTGTACATGCTTCCGCCTTAACCTTCAGCCGCCAACCAGCCGGTCAGCATATGGACGTGGGCACGGGTGCCTACCGCATCGCAACGGGGGATCATGGCGATGTCGGCTGTCCGCAAGACCCCTTATTGGGCGATTTTGCTGTTGCGATTCTGAATGTACGCATTCCGAAAGGCTTCATAGGGGTCCAGGGCTGCATTTTTCAGGGCTTCGTAGTCGCCGATGCGGAAAGAGACATCATTGACGGTCCGGACACAGTACATGGCCACGTTGGTCGTGTCGGATGTCAGGGCGCCGGCATCGACGTTGACCAATTTCATGAAAGAAAACGGATTTAACGCCCAGTCGCCGACACCGCCCACCGTGTCGCGCAGGGTGGAGGGGCCGAAAAGCGGCCAGACGATGTAACACCCGTTGCCGATTGCATAATAGCCCAGCGTCTGGCCAAAGTCTTCTTCATGGGGATTCATTTTCGGATTATCTTTTGCGGGATCGAAAAACCCCAGCATGCCCACTGTGGTGTTGACGGTAAACCGGCAGAACTCTCCTTCGGCAGCCCTCCATTTGCCTTGAAACAGGCAGTTCACGAACCGCACCGGACCCAGCAAATTGAAGAAAAAATTCTTGACGCTCGAACGAACCGGCGTGGGCACCACAAACCGATATCCGGAAGCCGCCGGCTTGAGCACCCAGAAATAGAGTTTGTCGTTGACGGTGAACATGGCCCGGTTGAACCCCTCCATGGGGTCGGCAACCGCCTGCGATGCTTCGTCTTCATCCTCGAAAACATCCTCACCACCCTGGTCGAAAGGATCGAAGGGATCCGATGCTTCCGCCATGGCCGGTTCGTCACCGGCGGGCGGCTCGGAGGCCTCTTCCCCCAAGGACCCGGCGAAGGCGACGCTGCCGGTCAACAGTACGATCAGCATCGTCAGTGCCCGCAACATGACGCACCACCGAGGCGGCCGGCCTGCTGGAATCCACTTTTCGGCCATTTCGATCAATCCTGCCCGCTTCCAACCAGCCGCTGGTTCTGCTCGGTGAGCTTCTCGTTGAGTTGGTCGATCAGTTGGGACGGCCTTTTCTTTTTCAGGATACTGGCAAACTGGGTGCGGTAATTCTTAACCAGGCTGACGCCCTCGACAATGATGTCGTAGACTCTCCACTGGCCCTCCTCGTATTTGCGCATGCGGTAGTTCACCGGGATTTCAACCGTTTCTCGGACGATCTGGGTTTTGACCTCGGCGTACACCTCTTGAAGAATTTCCTGCCCGAGGTAAACGATCTTTTCGTTGTGGTATTCTCCCTGAATTTTATCGATGTAGGTGTTGCCCAGAAATTGAGCGAACACATCCACGAAGGCTTTTTTTTCGGCATCGGTAAAACGATTCCAGTTCCGTGCCACGGCCCGCCGCGAAATCTCTTCAAAGTCAAACATCGGACGGACGATCTGCCAGATCGCGTTGCGCTGGGCCTGTTCGGTCCCGGCCTCTTTGTACTGGGGGTCGTTGAGAAGTTCGATGACCTCGTCGATGGGGGCCTTGATCACTGCCATGGGCTCGGTAAATGCAGCCGCCGCCGGGCCGATCCCAAGCACGGCAAGCATCAAGATACAGGCAAGTAGCCTTCTCCTCATGGTTTTCCTCCGTAATACGGTTTTATAATGGTTCCGCCCGCAGCCCGTCAATACAAGCGGGCGGACCACCGTTTCCTGAAGTTTTTTATTTTTCGGCATCGCCAAACACATACTTGCTGACCAGTTCCTCGATATCCAAAGCCGATTCGGTATCGATGATCATACCACCGGGCTTGAGAATGCGCTCCGAACCGCCGGGCGTCAGCCTGATGTATTTATCCCCGATCAAACCGGAGGTCTTGACCGATGCGATGACGTCATCGGTGAGCATGACATCTTCCCTGATTTTCAACTGTACAACAGCGACCTGGCGCTCGTTGTCCAAGCGGATACCGGCCACCTGTCCGATTTCTACACCGGCCATGTCCACCTGGGCGCCGGTTTTCAAACCCGAAACGGAATCGAAGCGGGCATCCAGCAGATAGTAGCCATCGCCGAACCATTCCATTTTGCCAAGCTTGATGGTCATGTAGGCGACACTGATCAGGCCGATCATCACAAACACGCCCACTGCTGTTTCCACAGATGTTTTTTTCATATTGCCTCCACGGCTGCAACCCCTTGTTTCGTGGCTGAAATGATCAATTTAAGGGTGCGTCAGTCATGCAATCCGTCCTATTCCTCGCCTTCCGGCTCTTCTCCCCGGATGAACTGCCGGATGGCCGGTTCGTCACTGTTCTGGATTTCCTCGGGAGCGCCCTGAAAGAGAATCCGGCCTCGATCCAGCATGGCAATGCGTTGGGAGATATGGAAAACATCGGGAATTTCATGGCTGACCATGACTCCGGTAAAACCGAATGCTTGCTGGTATTCGGAAATCATTCGGTGGGCGGCGTTCTTGCGAATGGGATCCAGGCCTGTGGTCGGTTCGTCAAAAAGAACGATCTGGGGCTCGGTCACCAGCGCGCGGGCCATAGCCACCCTTTTTTTCATGCCGCCGGAAAGCTGGGACGGATATTTGTCTTCGATGCCGATCAGATCCAGTTGGGCCAGCTTGTCGCCAACCCGCCCCTTGATCTCGTTGAAGGCGATCCGTCTGTTTTCTTTCAACGGCAGGGCTACGTTGTCGTAGACGGTCATGGAGTCGAACAGAGCCGTCCCCTGAAACATATAGCTGAATTTCATTTTCAGCGTCCGTCGCTCCGCTTTGGTCATGGCGCCGCGGGGTCGCCCCTCGAAGAGAATGTTTCCGGCATCGGGCTCCAGCAGGCCGATAATATGCTTGAGCAAAACGCTTTTGCCGATGCCGCTTTTACCGATGATGGCCGTAACCTGCCCCTTGAAAATGGACAGGTCCACCCCGTCGAGAACGACATTGTCCCCGAAGCGTTTGTACACTTGGTTGAATTGGATCAGAGGTTCGCCCATCGTCTTCTCACAACAAAAAGGAGGTCAACACATAGTCGGCAACCAGGATCAACACACAGGAAATCACCACTGCCGATGTGGTGGAAAGGCTGACACCTTTGGCCCCGAAGCCCTCCTTGCGCATGTGGGTGGTGTAGCCCTGATAACAGCAGATGGTCGCCACGATGGCGGCAAAACAAAACGCCTTGATGAACCCGCCGTTGATGTCTTCCATTAGAACGCTGGATTCAACCCGGCTGAAGTAAAGTCCCGAGTTGATGCCCAAAAGCAGCGAGCCGGTCACATACCCGCCGAAAATGCCCACCACATCGAAGATGGCCGTGAGAAAAGGAAAGGCGATCAACGCGGCACCCAGACGCGGGCTGAACAGGAAACGAATGGGATTGATATCCATGGTTTCCAGGGCATCGATCTGCTCGGAAATTCGCATGATGCCGATTTCCGCCGCCATGGCCGAACCGGCCCGGGCCACCACCATGATGGCCGTGAGCACCGGACCCATTTCCCGAATCAGACTCAAGGCCACGGCCGCGCCCAACAACCCTTCGGAACCGAATTTCACCAAAGTATAATAGCCCTGCAACCCCAGCACCATTCCGGTAAACGCCCCGGTAAGGCAGATGACGAACACGGATTTCATGCCGATAAAATAAACCTGATCGACAATCTTGTTCGCCTGGAGAGGAAAGGAAAAAAGATGAACAAGCCCCCGAAAGAAAAATATCGCCGCCCGGCCCAGTTCCTGGACAGGATCGATGGCCATGCGTCCAAGGCCGGCAAGCATGTCGGAAATAACGTTTGTTTGGGCCATCGAGTTTCCGTCGTCTCTGGCCCGCCAACCGGTTCGGGAATCGATCCGACTGGCGAAACCGCCAAGGTTGATGATATCCTGAGTTCCTGCATGGGCATGCCGGACCCCGTCCGGCATGCAAAACAACTGGATCATCAGGCTTAAATTATTTAAATTAGATGAAGTTGCAGACGTTGTAAAGCAAGAATCCCATGCCACGGTCTGTCATGAACAACCTGCCGGGCACCTACGCCCTGATTTTTCACTGCGACGCGCCCTTTTGCGTCCGGGTCGGCAAATTGGGCCTCGTCGAGGGTCCCCGAGGTTACTGGATCTATGTGGGCAGCGCCTTCGGTCCGGGCGGTTTGGCCTCTCGACTGGCCCATCACCTGAAACCGTCACAACGACCCCACTGGCATCTGGACTACCTCAAAACGGCCTTTCGGCCCGTGGACATCTGGACCACCACCGATCCCGTCAAACGCGAATGTTTATGGGCCCGCTGTTTTTCCGCCCTGAAAGGATCGACCTGCCCCATTGCCGGTTTCGGCGCCTCGGACTGCACTTGCCTATCGCACCTGATTCATCGGCTTCGAAAACCGGGCTTCGTCAACTTCCGGCGCAACCTGCGCAGGCAAATCGCAAACCATGGCCCATTGTACCGTCTGAACCCGGCCGACATGTTCCCATGATAGATGTATGCCCATCCATTATGGGCATGCGGCCACAAGTCTTGACTTCGCCGAGACCTTTGCCTACAGTGCATGCCGCCGACGTTTCCCGATAACCCTCACCTACCGCCGACCTGTCCTTAATAGGGACGGGTGCCACCGATGAAAGGAGACCGCCCATGGCCACAAATGTCGAAACCATCGACAACCTGGATCAGGAACAGACCGCACGCCTCGTCATGGATATCATGCACCGGACCATCATCCACTATGCGCTCTGGTTCACGGAAATCCGCCACCAGATGGGCATGGAAAAGGCGCTGGAAGCGCTTTCCGCGGCTTCTGAAAAAAGCCTTGGCATTCAATTCAAGCGGCTGTCCAAAATTCTCGGGTTCGACATGAAAGACGGCATTCCCGAGCCGCTGTTGAACATGGAAAAAAAAGATCTTTTGGCGCTTCTCGACGGTGTCGCCATCAACTGGCTGGCCAACGACGGGGTCTGGTTCCAGGCCGTGGAGTTCACCAACGGCATGAACGACGCCAAACGCTGCAATGACTCCTGCTGGGCCCACTTCTCGCCTTTCGAGGCCTGGTCCATCAAACGATTTCTCAATCTCGGCGAACAACCCGGACTGGAGGGGCTCAAAAAGGCCCTGAGTTTTCGCGTCTACGCCCGCATCAACGTGCAGTCTTTCGAAGACGACGGCCCGGATGCCTTCATTTTCCGCATGAACGAATGCCGGGTCCAGGTGGCCCGCAAGAAAAAGAACCTCCCCGACTATCCCTGTAAATCCGCCGGTCTGGTGGAATACGCCTATTTTGCCAGGGCCGTCGATTCCCGGATTCAGACCGAATGCATCGGCTGCCCGCCGGACGCGCATCCCGACGACTGGTATTGTGCATGGCGTTTCTCATTGAAGTAATCAGCGCCCATCCATAAATGGTCTTTCCGAAGACCTTACTATCAACGTGTTGACATCCGGGCCACTTTGATTTAATCAAAGATTTGATCAAATCTTACGAGCGACCCATGGCACCACCGAAAAAAAATGGCAAGGCCGACGCCGGCCACACCCGCAAGGCCTACCAGGGCATCCGGCAAATGTTGTTTCACAACGAAATCGTGCCGGGGCAGAAAATTGCCTACCGCGATCTGGCCGAACGGTTGGGCATGAGCCAGACCCCCGTAATTCAGGCCCTCAAGTGGCTGGAATTTCAGGGACTGGTCCGCCATGAGCGCCACCGCGGCTATTACACCGAACCGATCAGCATCCAGGAAGTCGAAGAAATATACGAGTTCCGGGAACAGATCGAGCTGGCCCTGTTGCCCCGAACCATGGCGCGGATGAATGCACCGGCGCTCCAAAAACTGGAAGACGCCCTGCAGGCCCATTTGCAGGCCTCCCGCAAAATTTATCTGCACGACCGGCTCCTGAAGGATATGGAGTTTCACCTCACCCTGGCCGCCTTGTCCGGGAACCGTGTCCAGCACCAGACCCTGCGTTTTCTCTTCGATCTGCTCTACCTGAAATACGGGGGCAACATCCTCTTTTCGACCTCCATGGACAAAGCCGACGCCGCCCACAAAGAGTTGTACGCGCACGTTCGCGACGGCAACCTGCAAGAGGCCCAACGGGTGCTTTCCGAACACATCGGCCGCGTGAAGCAGCATGTGCTCGACGGGCTGGCCCACTTGATGAAAGAAAAAAGCCGGGCCGGATTTTAACCGGAATCCCTGGTCAAAGCATTTTTCAGCCGCAGCACCGCCAACTCCTTGGCCTTGGCCTCCACCTCCACCGTAAGATCGAGGTCTTTCCAGCAATCGGGAAAATCCTTTGGGTCGATAAAATCGTGATGGGGCCGACAGGGACCCTTTTCCCACCCGTTCAGGGGGCTGGAAAGGTGAAACAACGGTTCCCGGTTCCACGTGGCCAGCGCCGCTTCGGTCGTTTGCTCCGCGCTGCTTCCATCGGGCAGACAGCGATGGTGGTGAACGTCATAGACCAGTGGAACACCGGTTTCCATACTTACGGGTAGCAGGTCCGCCGGTGTATAGACCCGGTCGTCGTTTTCGAGGGTCAGGCGGCTTCCGATTTCCGGGTCGAGCCCTCGGATCACTCCGGCCAGCCGTCCGAGCGCACTCTTTTTATCGCCATAGGCCCCGCCGCCGTGAATGTTGATCACATCGGCCGTCACCCACCCGGCCACCATGGCATGGTATTCCAGGTCCGCGATGGAGCGCTTGACCACATCGGCGTCGGTCGACGAAAGCACCAGAAACTGGTCCGGATGAAAGGTGGTCCGAAGTCCCTTTTCACGGGCAAATGCGCCGCATTGCTTGAAGCGCGCGATGATCCGGTCTCCCCCCGGCAATTTGCCCAGGTCGTATCCTGCTTCGGGATGCGTTTTGACGGGTAGAATCTGGCTGTTGATTCGAAAAGCGCCAATGCCGTTGGCACCACAAAATTGCAGCGCCCGGTAGAGGGCATCGGCATTGTGCATACAGATCGTGGCCAAATGTTCTTCCCGTTTGGCTTTGGAAATGGATAACAGGTATCGGGCGGTGGTCCGCCGGAACTTGATGGGCGCATTTCGGAAAATACAGCATAGCCCCAGTCGAATCATGGTGTCACCTATAACGCTGCGGGTAATGGCCGTTTGCAAAGCCCGTAAAACATAATCATGATCGGATTCCCGTCTACCGATTCGTTCGTGTGGCAGGCTTCTGGCTGCCTGTATTCAGGCCATCCTTATCGATTTATACGAGAATCGCAGCCCGGACGAGAAAAGTCGCTAATGCCGGCCCGAAAAGAACCGATGATTTATTGTGTGCTTGCATCGTGCCGTTCTCGAAACGAAAAAATGGAAAACAAGGACAACGAAAGCATGGACAACCTTAAAAAAATATTGAAAAAGGTAGAACGCCTGGAACCGATACCCTCGGTCATCCACAAAGTCCTGGATCTGGCCGACGACCCGGATGCACCCTTGAAAGATTTGATGGATGTGGTCGAGCGTGATCCGGCCATTACCGCCAACCTGTTGAAAACGGTCAACTCTGCCCATGTGGGCTTGCCCGTCAAAGTCGACTCCGTTCAACAGGCCGTTGCCATGCTGGGTTTGCAGCGGGTGGTGGAAATGGTGCTTTCACAAAACCTGTCCGGCAATCTCAAGCGGGCCCAGAAAGGTTATGGCCTGGCCAAAGGGGATTTGTGGCGTCAGAGCCTGGCCGTTGCCATGGTTGCCCGGACGCTCGCCGACGAACACGACCTGATGAGCCTGCCGGCCATCTATACGGCCGCGCTGCTGAAAGATATCGGCAAGGTCATTCTGCACGAATTCGTCGCCGACCAGCTTACATCCATTCAAGAACTGGTGAAGGGCAAGGGAATGAGCTTCGTGGAGGCGGAAATGGAGGTGCTGGGCATGGACCACACCACCGTGGGCGGCATGATCGCCAAACAATGGCATTTCAGTCCCCACATGACCTACATGATCGAAAATCACCACCTGACCACGCCTGCCGCGCGAAACGACCCGGCCACGGTGACCCTCTACCTGGCCGACATGATCGCCATGATGGTGGACACCGGCATCGGAGTGGACCGCTTGGCCTACCATGTATATCAGGAAGTGTTCGAACTCTTTTTCCCCGACAAACAGCGGATCAAGTCGCTGATGATTACCTACAAGAGCTTTCAACGCCAGATCAGCGGATTTGTCGAAGCCGAATAGTATCCGAGTTGATTTTCCGACATCAAATGTGCTTGTGGGGCTGCTTTCCGATGATATGGGCGTGTTGATGGGTATGAATCTGCTGTTCCTCGTCCAGGCGAATGCGGCCGTCTTCCAAGGTATAGATGTGCCGGGCGGTTCGGGAGAGAAAGTCGAACTCGTGGGAGATGAGAACCAGGGAAAGATCCAGCCCGTTGAGGATCTCGATGAGCGTTTCCTTCGTGGTTGAATCCAAGCCCGTGGAAGGCTCGTCCAGCAGCAGCACCTCCGGCCGCATGGCCAGTACCGTTGCCAGGGATACCAGCCGCTTTTCCCCACCGGACAACTTGTAGGTCACCCGATCCTCGAAGCCCTTCAACCCCAGGAAATCAAGGGTTTCCCCGGAGACGGCCAGGGCTTCCTCTCTTGTTTTTCCCAGGTTCAATGGCCCGAAGGCCACATCTTCCAACACCGTGGGGGAGAAAAGCTGATCGTCGGCATCCTGGAACAAAAGGCCGATGCGTCGACGCACTTCGACAAAATCGCTTTCCTCTTGTCTGGGACGGCCGAAGGCCTCCACCGTACCGGAATCGGGTTTGAGCAGACCCATGATCACATGAAACAAGGTGGTCTTGCCGCTGCCATTGGGCGCCACCAGACCGATGCGATCACCGGCGTGCAGATGAAAGTCGAGGTCGTCGAGAACCGGTTTTCCGCCGGGGTAGTGAAAACTGATGTTCGACAGGTTAAGAAGAAGGGATCTCATTTTCACATCACCCATTCCAGCACGATCAGCAGTCCGACAGCCCCGATGGAGCCAAAGGAAAAAACGGAATTGAGCGGGTTGGGCGGAAATCGTCGTAGACTGACGAACCTGCCGGAAAACCCCCTGCAGATCATGGCGCAGTGCACCCGCCGGGCACGCTCCGAAGCACGGACGAACAACATTCCCACCAGATAGGCATAGGTTCGATAGGTGTGCAGGCTGGTTGTCGGCCGGAAGTTCCGGATTTTCATGGCCCGAACCAGCCGCTGGTATTCCTGTTCGATCACGAAGAGGTAGCGGTAAGTGATCAAAAGCAGGTATACCATCTTGTCGGGCAGTTGCAGGCGGCTGAGGGCGTGTCCTAGCGTGTCGACGGTCATGGTGGCCACCAGGGCCATGAAGGCCGTCATCAGGGCAACCGTTTTCAAACTGATCTGGCTGCACAGGACAACTCCCGGCCGGGTGACACCAACGGGACCGATTTTGAACCAGACGGGACCCTCGTAAGACCAGGGAAGCACCAGCCACAGCAGTGCCAGGAAAAACATCGCCGCCAGTAGGCTGCGGGCCACTCGGCGCAGGCTCAATCGCGCCGAGACGACTAGGCCAAAGGAGAGGGCCAGGGCGCAAAGCAGCGCCCGGAAATCATAGGCGACCGCCACCACCACAGCGAATCCCGCAGCACCCAGAACCCGGAGGCGCGGATCGATTCGGTACAGCCAGCCATCACCCTCGGCAAAGGCTTCGTCGATCATGAAGAACGGTTCTCCCGGCGATAGCGCACATAGGCACCCAGGCCCACCAGGCCCAGAATGTAACCGATGCCGCCGAAAATATCGGCGACGGAGGGCCCTTTTTCCCGGGATTCAGCCACCATATGGGTCAGCGGCCGCAGCTTCTCCTCCAACTGACGGGCGACAATGGCCTCCACTTCCGCGGCGCTCAGTCCGGTGGCGACGTTTGGAGAAACGGGCTCGGGTTGTCCGTCGACCGCTGGCGCCGCAACAGCCGTTACCGCCGGATCACCCTCGGCAGCCCCCAGTTCGGCGGCGCTCAGCGTCCATTGATTCCGGTGTCCCATGCCGGCATTGATAATGATGGTTAAACCGTTGGCCTCGGGTGTTTTGAAGGAGAATTCTCCATTGTCGTCGGTCTTTCCTTCCAGCAGTTGGCTTCCTGCGTTGTCGAGAACCGTCACGGTTCCGTTTTTCACTCGCTTGCCGCCGCTGAATTTACTTTCGGTATAGATCCGGTCCCCTTCGACCCAAGCAAAGATGGTCACCTTGTGGGCCTGAGCCGTTCCATACCCCACGATCATCAACGCACAAATCAGGCCGAACACTTTCAGCAATTGTTTCATACCGATTTTCCTGCCTTGTAACCGGGAAGCAGTTCCGGCTTTACTTTTTTCAAAAAAGCCACACAAAAGACAGTGACGATCCCCTCGATCACCATGATCGGCAGGTGGGCCGCCACTACCAGCCCGGCCACTTCAAGGAAATTTTCCCCTGTGAACACCAGACTGACACCCACCAGAACCCCCGCCAGAAGAACCGAACCGGCTCCGGCAACGAAGGCGGCCGTGGCCGCAACCGGAGGGCTCTTCAGAACAAGGGGGCCGCAGACATAGTAACAGATTACCGCCGGCCCCGCCATGATCACTGTGTTGACCCCCAGCACGGTAAGCCCCCCGAACTGGAACAGCATGGCCTGCAGCAACAGGGCCGTCAAAATGGCGGGAAAGGCGGCCCAGCCGAGCAGCAAACCCACAACACCATTGAGGATCAAATGAACACTGGAAGGACCAATGGGGACATGAATCAGCGACGCCACGAAAAAAGCGGCCGCCAGCATGCCGGTCTGGGCCACGCGGTCCAGTTCCAGTTTCTTGAGCCCGGCGGCCGTGCCGGCCAAGGCCACCGCAGCTCCGGCAGCCAGAACCGGCCCGCTCAGCACGCCTTCGGATATATGCATGCGAACTCCCTTTATTGATCTGGGTGCTACTGCCAGTTCTCGAAATGGACCCAGATTACAGCGCCCATTTCCACATCTTTTTCCTGGCCGTCGTGTTTGAGCTTGAAGTCCGCGGTATTCAGGGCCGCAAACCCCCACCATCCCGCTTTGGGCGCGGCGTAAGTGAAGACGCCGTTGCCGTCCGCCTTGATGGTCTGGGTGACCATGTAGTCCGTGGGCGCATGGGATTTTCCGTCCTGGTTGTAATACTCCACTTCCACTTCGGCGTAGGGAATTGGCTTGCCATCCATTTTGACGACGCCCTGGAACACGTTGCCCGCGTACAACCCGTAAGGCTTGGACAGGGGCACGATTTCGGTCTTCAGCCCCAGTTCTTCGTCCCATCCCTCGTCATCGCCGAAGGCGGTCACCACGGTTTTGGTATAATGAACGATAAAACAATCTTCGGCCGGTTCCCAGTAAGGCTGGGGCTCCATGTGAAACATATAGACGCCGGGCCGTTTGATCGCATAGTCGATCTGCCATGCTTTGTGATCCATGACTTTTACCGATTTCAATTGACCGAGCAGATCCTGCGCCTTGCCATTGGCCACTGCCGCAAACACCTTGGGTTTGACCAGCTCCATGCCGTGCCCCTCCATGGGGTGGGAAAAGGAGAGGGTCACAGTGACGTTGCGGTTGTCCTCCTGCATCACCATGTTGTCCGATGGGATGACCATGCCGAAGTGTGCCAGGGCGCTTCCCTGGAAAACGACAAGTAAGAATACAACCGCTGCGCCTGCCATCAAATGTCTGATTCGCATGTTTCCTCCGTCGATAGGATTATGGGGCGGTTAAAACAAAAAACCACAAATACGAACGTCCTTCGAGACGCGGTCTTCGTGGTCGGATGGAACAATAAATTGTCGGGACGACGATGGCAGACTTCGGTCTGTCGATCATGCTTCAATAGCCAAAGGCCCGGGCATCGTCAACCTTTTTTAACGCCCTTGGTTTTCTGAAGCGTTGGAACGCATGGATGTACTTTGACGGTCGGTTGTGGTAGACGCGGGAAAGATAGATCGCCTATCAAACGGAAAGACGGTCCTTGAGCGAGACCGATGCCATAAACACGCTACAGACAACACTCCATGAAATCTGCAACTCCCCACCGGCTGATCGTTTTCGGGCGCTATCCCCGGCCGGGAAAAACGAAAACCCGCCTGATCCCCACACTGGGGCCGGTGGGTGCCGCCGAATTGCAGCGCCGGCTCACCGAACGGACCGTCGCCGTTGCCAAGCGCTGCCTCCGGCGGACCGGTGCACGCCTGGCGGTTCACCACGACGGTGGCAGCAAAAAGCAGATGCAGCACTGGCTGGGCAAACGGGATATCGACCATGTGCCCCAGGCCCGCGGCGATCTTGGCGAGCGCATGTTTCAATCCCTGCAGTGGGCCTTCGACCAGGGCGCCCGCCGTGTGGTGCTGGTGGGAACGGACATTCCCGGCCTCGCCCCGGAACACTTGGAAACCGCCTTCGACCGCCTGGGGCGCCACGATCTGGTGATCGGCCCCTCCCAAGACGGCGGCTATTGGCTGGTGGGCATGTCCCGTCCGGAAAACATTTTCGAAGGCATCGCCTGGAGTACCGCTACGGTTCTGGAAACCACGTTGAACCTGGCCCGGCGCAAAGGCATGACGCCCAGCCTGCTGGACCCACTCAGCGATCTGGACAATAGCGACGATCTTGACCGGGTAGGGCTCGGCAAAACGGCCGCACAACCCTACCTCAGCATCGTTGTGCCCACCTTGAACGAGGAGCGGCACCTGGCCGCAACCCTGGTCGGCGCCCGATCCACCGATACCGAAATCATCGTTTCCGACGGGGACAGCACCGACCGCACCGTGGCGGTCGCCCGCGCCCATGGGGCCCGCGTCGTCGAGGGACCCAGGGGCCGTGCCGGCCAGCAGAACCGGGGGGCGGCAGCGGCCGAAGGCCGGGTACTGCTTTTTCTTCACGCCGACACCCTTTTGCCGGCCAATTATGTGAATCATATTTTCGAAACCCTCATGAAGCGGCGGGTCGTTCTGGGGGCCTTTCGTTTTCAAACGGATCTGGAGACGCCGGCCATGCACTGGATCGCCTTTTGGACCCAATTGCGCGCCGCTTGGCTCCAGCTTCCCTACGGCGACCAGGGCCTTTTTTTGCGCAGAGGCGACTTTTGGGCGACTGGCGGCTTTCCGCAGGTACCCATCGCCGAAGACCTCTATCTGGTGCGCCGGTTGGCCGGAAAAGGACGCATTGCCGTAGCCGCCGCCCCGATTGTGACCTCGGCCCGACGCTGGAGAGAAATAGGCCCCCTGCGAGTCACGCTGATCAACACCGCCATCGCCTTGGGCTGTCTAATCGGTGTGGATCCCGCCCGTCTGGCACCCTTGTACCGTTTGCCCTCAGGAAAGAGACACCCATGACCCGACCGAAACGAACCCACAGAAAAAAACGCCGCCCCGGCATCCGTACGCCCCGGTTGCTCACCGCCGTTGTGGCCAACGAAAAAGGAGAGATCTTCGACCTGGAGGGCTACGCCGCCGTTGGCGCCGACGGGGCGCAGCTCAATTCCCTGACAACGGCCAACACCATCGAACTGCCCCATGGAAGTGAACTGATGTTCCTGCCGGACCGCGTGCCGGTGCTCCTGGACCGTTCAACCGGAACACTCGGCCCCCTGGATCGCAACCCCTATGCACCCGACGAAAAGATTTTTCCCGTGGCCGCGTTCAACTCCCCGGGCGTGGTGCTGACCCACACCTGCGCCTATGAAGAACATCCCCGGGCGCGAATCCTGCCCCTGTTTTCCTACGGTGCGGTGGGATGGTACGGGGAAGGGTTCCGTTCGGCCGCCATGGTGGTGGACACCGAACCCCGCCAGGACCTGCGCCGCATGCCGCAGGGCAGGATCGTTGCCGGCGTGCGGCAGATGCAGAAACAATTGCCGGACAACCGCCTGGCCAGACACCTGGAGCACTGCGCCCTGACGTATGGCTGTCCGGCCGGCAAGAACTTCTTTCTCGGCCGCTACGAAGCGCCCCTGCCAACCTCGCAGGCCTGCAATGCCCGCTGTCTGGGCTGCATCTCATTGCAGTCCGACGCCCAGTTGACCAGCAGCCAGAACCGCATTGCTTTTACCCCTTCGGCCCGGGAAATCGCGGAGGTGGCCCTGACCCACATCCGGCGGGTAGAAAACGCTGTGGTGAGCTTCGGCCAGGGCTGCGAAGGCGATCCATTGATGGCAGCCGGGGAAATCGAACCGGCCATCCGCCTGATTCGCGAAGCGACGGCCGAAGGCACCATCAACATGAACACCAACGCCAGCCTGCCGGACACCCTGAAGGGGTTGCTGGACGCCGGTCTGGACAGCATCCGGGTAAGCCTGAATTCCGTCCGCGAACCCTGCTACACCGCCTATTTCCGCCCCCGCGGATACGGTTTCGACCAGGTGCTGGAGAGCATCGACCTCACCCTGGCCAGGGGCGGACACGTGGCCATCAACTACCTCAACTGCCCGGGATTTACCGACTGCCCCGAAGAGGCGGCGGCCCTTTCGGTCTTTTTGGAAAAGCACCCGGTGCACCTGATCCAGTGGCGCAATCTCAACTTCGATCCCCGGCGCTACCTGGAAACGATGCAGGCCGCCGCCCCCATGGGACCGGCGGTGGGAATGGACCGGCTGCTGCAGATGATCGGCAAACGCTATCCCCGCCTGCGGTTCGGTTATTTCAACCCACCCAAAGAACGCTTTGCAGATCTGCTGGAAGCGAACCAAAAGGAAAAAAACCCATGAAATGGATTGCCGCAAAAGTGGCGTTCGACAGCCCGGAAATCGACCTGGCTACGGACCTGGTAGCGGACATCTTTTACTCGTTGGGTCTCAGGGGCGTGGTCGTGAACGATCCGAAAATGGATACGCAGCCGGACTGGGCCGACGATGCCGTTTTGCCGCCGCAGGAGCCGTCGGTTACCGGTTATTTTGCTGACACGGATCAAGCGGCCGACAAATGCCGCCGCCTTGAAGCCGCCCTTGTGCAGTTGCAAACCGCCTCCGGCATAGGAACCCGGGTGGTCTACTCCCGCATCGACGAGCAGGATTGGGCCGAGGCCTGGAAGGAGTACTTCTGGCCGGAACGGATCACCGACACCATTGTGGTCAAGCCCTCCTGGCGGGAATATGTCGCCCGGTCCGATGAAACCATCCTGGAAATCGACCCGGGCATGGCTTTCGGCACCGGCACCCATCCCACCACGGCCCTTTGCATCCGCCAGCTTCAGTCCCATCTGCGGCCTGGCGACACGTTTCTGGATGTGGGCACCGGGTCGGGGATTCTGATGATCGCCGCCGCCAAGCTGGGAGCCGGAAGCGTATGCGGGGTGGACAATGACGAAGTGGCCGTTTCCGTGGCCGAAAAAAACCTGCTGGCCAACGATGTCCAGGGTTATCGGTTGATGACCGGCAACCTCGTCGAACAAGTCAGCGGCACCTTTCATGTCGTGGCGGCCAATATTCTGGCCGAGGTTATCTTAAATCTTCTTCCCGATGCGATGGCGGTGCTCGAACCGAACGGAATCCTCATCTGCTCCGGCATCATCGTGGAGAAAAAGGGGGCCGTACTGTCCGGCCTGGAGAAAACCGGCCTTGCCGTGATCGAGGTTCTGGAAAAGGAGGGCTGGGTGGCCATCGCGGCGCACAAGGTGGAGGAATGATGACGGAGGGTAGAGAGCGGAGAACAGGGGACGGAAGGCGGAAAAAAACCGTCACCAAACCTCATGCCGTCGTGGTGGCCATCATCTTCCTCACGTTCTGCATGTCCTGCTCCGGCGGCGACGATGCGGACAAAATCCGCGCGCAGATCGCCAGGGGCGCAGAGCTGGCCGAAGCCCACGATATCGGCGGCCTGCTGAAACTGGCCTCAAAGGAGGTCGTGGCCATGCCCATGAACCTGGACCGCCGCGGCATTCGGGCCGTCCTTTGGCGGACCTTCAACTATTATGGGCCGCTTGCCGTCTTCTACCCTCACCCCGAAATCGAAATCAACGCAGCGGCCGGTGAAGCGTCCGTTCGGTTTCCCTTTCTGATCGTCCGCAAAGAGCATGACATGCCCGGCCTGGAGACCCTGCGCGACGACCCTGTGGCCTGGATCGAAGCGGTCGGCGACAAGGCCGATCTCTACAGCATGCAATTGGACTGGATAAAGAGAGACGGCGAATGGGTGGTGAACCGGGCGTTTCTCGAACGGTTTTCCGGCGGGGGATTCGAGTAGAAATGTATGGATCGAACTGAACCGTAACGATTCACGAATAGCGCAGTGCAAGCGCCTCCAGATAGCGGGACTTGACCTGATCGGTGGCCAGGGCACGGGCCACCGGGGGCAGCCGCAAAATGGCCCCGAGCACGGCAGATAGGGCACGATGGTGCCACAGCACCCGGTTGTCGAACAGCAGATCCTGCAGTTTACCGCGTTCCACGGCCATGACGACCGCCCGATGGGTGGCGTTCAGCGGAGTGAGCACCCGCGCCTGCCGATGTTCGAGGGAAAGGCTGTCGGTCTTCGTGCATGCACTCAAGCACACCCCGCAGCCCAGGCAGCGGTCTTCGTCCACCCGGGCGATCTTGCGTTTGGGCCGTTTGGGGTCGTTGGCCGAAACCAGGGTCATGGCTTCCACCGGACACAGGGCCACACACTTGCCGCAGCCGTCGCAGGAATTCTCGTCCACCCGGGGGAGAAAATGGGTGGTATGGATCGGGTGCATGACGGCAAACCGACGCGCGGCAATCATGGCTTCACAGCAGCACCCACAGCAGTTGCAGATGAAATTGACCCCCTGGCGCACATTCTCGCCGAACTGGACCAGGTTGTTCTCCCTGGCCTCGGCCAGCAGCTCCAGCCCTTCGGAGGCCTCCACGGACCGTGCATGTCCGTGCCGGATCAGCGATTCGGCCGCCGTGTTAAACGTCATGCAGATTTCCATGGGTGCCGAACAGGCCCGATCCAGGTGCATCATCTTGTGCCGGCAGTAGCACACGCTGATTCCCCGGTGGACGGCGGTTCGGATCACTTCGCTGGCCCGCTCCCAGTCCAGCACGTGCAGGCTGTTTTCTTCGGACAGGACTGTTTCGTTGACGAACGCCCGCCCGAGCTGGGTCTGCCCCGTGGCGAAGAGTTCGCGAATAAAGTCCTCCTCTTGGTTCAAATACTGGTAAAAAAGTTCGGACAGCAGTTTCTGATCGATATCCTTCCGGATGCGCATCATGGAGAATTCGAAAAACCCGGCCATGGGCGGCGGCAGCACGTAGTGCATTTCTCCATCGGTTTGAAAATCGACCAACAGCGCCTTTTCGGCCAGCCGCTCCAGCACCTTTCGCGCTTCTTTTTCCGACATCTCCCAGACGCATGCCGCCTTTTTCACCGTAAAGGGTTTTACCGGCAAAAGAGAAACCATTTCGGCTTCCTTTTGATCGAAGAGAATTTTCAGGATTTTGGTGAGCCGTTCAGTGGGGGGCGCCCCCTGGGGAAAACGGTTGAGCCTTTCGGTGAGGCGGGCGTATGCGGATTGCGTCACGACATGAGCCATGGCATTCTCCCTCCGAAAATAAAATGTACGCGAAGGACAGTACCGGTTATTTGGCTATCGGGAGTCTGAAAAAACGTTTTGCGAGAACGTCGACTTGGTTTAATTCTATCAAAACTGAGTGATGATATCAATCATCCCGGATTTCGGCGCCATTCGTAAAGGGCGATGGCCGTGGCCACTGCGGCGTTGAGGGATTCCACGCCCGGGGCCATGGGAATGGCCACGGCGTCGGTCTGCCACTTTGCGGGCAGCCCCGGCCCTTCCATGCCGGGCAGCAGATAAAACGAGGCGGGAAACCGGGTTTGTGCCAGCGGCCGGCCGCTGGCGGCCAGGGCGACCACCGGCAGATCGGCCGGTAGATCGGACAAAAACGGCCCGGCAAACAACCGGGCGGAGAAGACCGTTCCGGCCGAGGCGCGAACCGCCTTGGGGTGGAAGGGATTGGCGCTTTCGGCCAGCAGGATGATCCGGTCGACGTTCAGGGCGCATGCGGTGCGGATCGTGGCACCCACATTTTCCGGATCCTGGAAGGGGACCAGCAGGCTGCACCCGTCCATCGCCTTTTCTCCGGGATTCCAGACATCGAGGACAGGGATATCGCAAAGGAGCAGCGGTTTTCGGGTGCCGAAAAGGTCCAGCGTTTGGAAAAGCTCCGGAGCGAGCTGAAGCCATTTCATATGCTCAGGCGCCTGCTCCGGCGGCGGAATGCGGTCTCCGATGCTGATCCAGGCCCGGCAGCGCCGGGGAGAGCGCTCGAAGATTTCGCCGGTCAACCGGCTTCCGCAAACCAGGGTCTGTCCTTGTTTTTTCACCCCCCGCCCTCCGTGAAGCTTTTTCAGCTCCTTGAAAATGGCGTTGCTTTCGCTCTCGATGACGCGGGTGGGGTGCTTGCCGGCGCTTGGGGCGGCTGCGCGGGCCTGAACCGGCGCAACCCGCCGGCGAAAAACCACCAGTCGGCGGCGGTGGGGGGTCCGGGGGATCTGGTAGGCCATGTCCGCGATCAGCTCGTAGTCGTTGGCAAATGCAGGCACCGCCGCTTCGATCTCCGCATCGCATCGAGGACCCTTCATGAAAAATACGAAACCGCCCTGCTGAAGGCAACCGGCCACACGGGTCAGTGTATCGGCCATGGGTTCCACCGCCCGGGTGATGATTCCGGCCACGGGTCGCTCGAAATCCGGAGCGATGCCCCGCTCCACCACTTCGAGACCGGCAATGCTCAATTGGGCAACGGCGGTTTTCAAAAAGTCGGTACGGTTCTTCCGGCTTTCGGCCAGCAGAAGGTGCAGATCCGGCCGGAAGATTTTCAATGGAATGCCCGGCATGCCGGGGCCGGTTCCCAGATCCAGCAGCGGAGACGGAAGCTGCGGATATTGCAGGGCCGGCAGAATGGAATCGGCATATAGCTTGACCACCATGTTTTCGAAATTGTGAATTCGGGTGAGATTCAGCTCGGCATCGGATTGTCTCAGCAATTGATGGTAGCTCCAAAGCTGCTCAATTTGAGTACCGTCAAGGCGAATTCCGAAGCGCTGCAGCAGAAAATCCATTCGGTTGGCAGAGGGCGCCGGCTTGCCTGCCGACCTCCTTTTCTTCTCAAACCTTGTACCCTTCGGTTTCACATGGTACCCCTTTGACAAAACAAACCGATAATCCCCGGAAATCCGAACCGCATATGGATGCCTTGGACACCCCCTTCGACAAAACCGATCGACCGTTCTTTTTCGATAAACGCTGGCCGGTGCTGTATGTGGACAACCATCTGCTGGCGGTTTATAAACCATCGGGGCTGCTGGTGCAAGGGGACCGCACCGGCGACGTCTGCCTGCTGGATCTGGCCAAACGATGGATCAAGGAGCGTTACGACAAGCCGGGAAACGTCTTTCTGGCCATGGTCCATCGGCTGGACCGTCCGGTGGCCGGCGTGGTGCTGTTCGCACGGACATCCAAGGCCGCCGGCCGCCTGGCCCGCCAGTTTCGGGAGCGCAGGGTGGACAAGCGATACCTGGCCGTGGTGCAGGGTGCCGTCGCCCAAGAATCGCAACGATGTATCGATCACATCGAACGACAGGGCCGCAAGAGCCGGGTGGTTCTCGCGCCGACGACAAACAGCCAGGAGGCGCGCCTGTCCTATACACGATTGGACACGGCGGACGACACGAGCCTTCTGGAAGTTACCCTGGAAACCGGCCGGCGCCACCAGATCCGCATCCAACTTTCCCGCATGGGGCATCCCATTTTAGGCGATCTGCGCTACGGCGCCGGCAAACCGCTACCGGGAAAACAGGTCGCCCTGTTGGCCCGCAGCCTGTCCGTGGAGCATCCCACCCGCAAAACGCGGCTGGATCTCGTCTGCCCTATCCCGCAGAAATGGCCCTGGCCGGAAGCCGACGAGGCCCAAAGCGAACGTCCGCCCTGGTATTGGCAAATGATGGACGGGCAGGCAATCGACCCCTCAAAACCTTAACGCTCACTGATAACCGGAAATGCCGTAGTTTTCTTTCAGCAGCCGGGCGATTTCCCCGTTGGCCTGCATCTGCTTCAACAGCCGGTCGAATTCTCTTTTGAATGTCGACAGGTTCTTCCTTTTTGAGAAACCGAAGTAGTTGTAGTTGATATCCAGTGCAGGCAAGATGGCTATTGGTTTGTCTGCATCGTTGAGATGCATTCGCTTGAATGCGGCATGAGCTTCACGGTCCTGGGTGGGGATCATATCGATACGCTTGAAAAGCAATTTTTTAAAGCAAAGGTCCAATGTGGGGGCATAATCAATCTGCAGCGCCTCTTTTGCCTGGTCGAAGACGGGGCCGACGCTCCAGCCCCGGACAAGACCGATTTTCAAACCCTGCAACGAGGCATATGTGCCGTCCCAGGTAACCCCGCTGCCGGGTTTTACGAAAAAAACGGACCTGTCCACAAAAAAATAGGTGGCGGAGTAGTCGAGCCATTTTTCCCGTTCAGGCGTTTTATAAGGCGCCATAAGGACATCGGCTTCCCCTGTCTTTACCATGTTCTTGGCTCGCGCCCAGGGAACCAGGCGGATGGCGAAATGATGCCCGAGCCTTAGGCCGATCCGCCTGGCAACATCAACCCCGATGCCGCAGAGCCTGCCGTCGTCCGTCTCCTCCGAGAGGATCGGGAAATGGCTCCCCACGAAAAAATAGTTTTCCGCTCCGGCATGCGGGGTAATCATCAGAAGCAAAAGGATAACGCCCACCGCATTTTTCATAGTATCTCTTTTCGCTGCGGTTGGTTGTCGGGGTTGAACGGCTCCAGAGGAGCATACAGGCATTGTTGCTTTATTATCACATCCATGGTGTTTTTGGAAAGGGTCGCATCCCGGCCCAAACGATTGACATGATATTAGAAATTATGAAAATATATCGCTTCACCGGCTTCGATCAGCCCGATTCGAGGCCAATACGAATCCTGATAAAATCCGGTTTTCGTTGATGCCGGAAAACAAAAGCTGCCATTGGAGCGTTCCCATGATTCAACCCGTTTACCTGGATTACAACGGCACCACCCCCCATGACCCGGAAGTCATTGCGGCCATGCGCCCCTTCCTGGAAACCGAATTCGGCAACCCGTCCAGTTCGCACTGGTACGGCATCCGCCCCAAAAAAGCGGTGGAAGCCGCCCGACGGCAGGTGGCCGGCCTACTGGGCTGCGAGACGGCAGAGGTATTTTTCACCTCCGGCGGCACCGAATCCAACAACCATGCCATCAAGGGCACGGCCAGGGCGTTGAAAGACAAAGGGCACCACATCGTCACCAGCACCGTGGAGCATCCGGCGGTCCTGGAGGTGTGCCGGCATCTGGAGGGCGAGGGCTTCACCACCACCTACGTGGATGTGGACGATACGGGAATGATTCGCGTGGAAGACGTCGCCGCGGCCATCCGGCCCGAGACCATCCTGGTTACCGTCATGCACGCCAACAACGAGGTGGGAACCATCCAGCCCATTGCTGAGATTGCCGAGCTGGCCCAAAAGCACGGCATCCGTATGCATACCGATGCAGCCCAAAGTGTGGGCAAGATCGAAACCAGCGTTCAGCATTTGAACGTGGACATGCTATCGGTGGCCGGACACAAGGTGTATGCCCCCAAAGGCATCGGTGCGCTTTATGTGAGAAAGGGAGGGGCTCCGGAAAAGTTCTGCCACGGCGCCGGGCAGGAGATGGGCTGGCGGGCCGGCACGGAAAACGTCCTGGAGATCGTCGGGCTGGGCAAGGCCTGCGAGATGGCCGAACACAGCCTGGATCACACCCAAACCCACCTGAAAGCCATGCGCGACCGGCTGCACCGGGGGCTGACCGACCAATTGGACGATGTTCGCCTTAACGGCCACCCGGAACAACGGCTGCCCAACACCTTGAGCCTTTCCTTTAAAAACCTGGAAGCCAATCGAATATTAGAAGAAATCGGCCTGGAAGTGGCCGCCTCGGCCGGTGCGGCCTGCCATTCGGACACGGTCCAGCTTTCCCACGTCCTGGAGGCCATGCGGATACCGGTAAAATGGGCCAAGGGGACGGTGCGCTTCTCCACGGGCCGCATGACCACTGCCGATCAGATCGATCAGGCCGTTGCGGTGGTTGTTGACTCAGTTACGAAACTACGAGGGAATCCGGACTGAACCGAATATGTTGAAAATGATCGACAGATGCGCCTTTTCGACGAATTCCGGCCCTATTTCAGGCAGTCTTTGCAGATGCCGTCTACCCGGACTTCAACCTTATCGATACGCCCGGGAAAGGTTTTCAATAACGCATCGATATCAATCGTAAGACTTTCCGGGCTCAAACAGTCCATGCGGCCGCAGCGCGTGCAATAAAAATGGGCATGGGGCCGGTGATTCTCGTTGGGCGCCATCCCGTAACAAAAAGCCCTCCCGCCGGTGCTGATGCGCTCCACCAAGCCGTGGTCCACCAAAAGATCCAGGATGCGGTAGACGGTCACCCGGTTGATGGAACCGGTGCGCTCCAGGGTCTGATAAATATCACCGGCAGAGAGGGGGAAACAGTTGTTGCCGACGACTTCCAGTACGCGCCGGCGGTTTTCGGTGGGGTCGAGTTTCGCTTCGGTCAACAGCGATTCATAATTGCATTGATTGCACATGGTAATCCTTACGAATGACGTCCATTGGCTTTGCGTGCGGACAGGCGCAGCTTTTCAATGCCCAGGATCATTAAAAAAGCGATCCCGGAAACCAGGATGATCGAGGCGCCCGACGTCAGATCGAACCGATATGCCAGCCACAGACCGGTCATGGTGAACAGAGCCCCCAGAAGGCTTGACCCCGCCATCATCTGGAACAGGGATGTGGCATATTTTTCGGCGATGAAGGGCGGAATGGTCAACAGAGCAATAATCAGAATCAAGCCCACCACCTGGATGACCATGACAATGGTGACCGCCAGCATTCCGATCATCGTAAAATAGAGGCCTTTGACCGGTACTCCCCGGACCTGGGCGAATTCCTCGTCGTAGGAAAGTGCCAGCAAGTCATTGTAATAGCCGACGACAAAAGCCGCGATCACCGCGGCCATGACGAGCATGGTCCATAAATCGCTGTCCGGCACCGTGAGGATGCTGCCGAACAGATAGCTCATCAGGTCCACATGGTACCCCGGCGTCAGGTCCATCAGGATAATACCGAAAGCCATGCCCAGCGCCCAGATCACACCGATGATCGTATCGGCGCGATGCTTGGATTGCAGAGTGATGGCCGCCATCAGCATGGCGGCAAACAGCGAGAATCCGATGGTTCCGGCCATATAGGGCCAACCGAAGAAAAAGGAAAGACCGATGCCGCCGTATGCGGCGTGGGCGATTCCGCCAGAAAGAAACACAATCCGGTTGACCACCACCAGCGTGCCCATGATGCCGCAGATCACGGCGGCCAGCAGGCCGGCCATCAGGGCGTTGCGCATGAACTCGAATTGCAGGGCTTCAATCATCAATGGTCCTCGTGATGCCGCAACACCCGGTGAGGAAGATGCCCGTGGGCAATCAGTTCCACGGGGCACGTCTCCTCGACAGTGCAGGGATACATGGTTTCGAGCATGTCGCCGGTAATTTCCGCCTGGTCGTGGTAGTGCAGCCGCCGGTTCACGCAGGCAACGGATTTTATGTAGCGGGAAATGACCAGCAGGTCGTGGCTGACCACGACGATGGTGATCTTCCGGTTGAGTTCTTCCAGAAGCTTGAAAAAATCGGCCTGCCCTCTTGTGTCGATACTGGCCGTGGGTTCATCCAGCAACAGCAGTTTGGGCCGGGTGACCAATGCCCTGGCGATGAAGACCCGCTGGCGCTGGCCGCCGGACAACTCGCCGATTTTTTTTTCGGCGTGGGCGTCCATGTCCAATTGTTTCAGGGCGTCCAAAGCCTCCCGGCGATTGGCCGCTGTTTTTCTCGCCCAGCGTTTATTGCGGTCCAGCTTCCCCATCAGGACCACATCCAGGGCGGTAATGGGAAACCGGCTGTTGATGTGGACATCCTGGGGCACGTAACCGATACAGGAAGACGCTTTGCGAGGGGAATCGCCGTCAACGCGGATCGTTCCGGAATTCGGTTTCAACAACCCCAACATGATTTTCAGCAGCGTGGTTTTTCCGCCGCCATTGGGTCCGATCATGGCGATGAAATCCCCTTGTCGGACGTCCAGATTGACATCCTCGAGAACCGTATCGCCGTTATAGGAAAAATAGACGTTGTTGATTTCGACCAGAGCCATGGGGTCACCCTTCGTTAGTTTATTTGAGAGCGGCCTTGAACTTGTCAGCAACCAGGCGCAAATTGGCCATCCAGTCTTCGGCCAGAGGATTGGCAGCCACGACCTGGCCGCCAATCTCCCGGGCAATCAGTTCGGCGCTTTTGGTGGAAAACTGCGGTTGCACGAAGAGAACACGGATGTTCCATTTTCTAGCATGCTCGATCAACGCTTGCAACTGGGCCGGTTTCGGGTCCTTGCCTTCGACCTCGATAGGCATCTGCTTGAGGCCATAGGCATGGGCAAAATATCCCCAGGCCGGATGAAAAACCATGAACGACATGCCGGCCTTCCCTGCAAGGGTATCTCTCAAATCTTTGTCCAACCGGTCGATCCGGCCCACGAAATCACGAAAATTGGCGTCGTACACTTCCCGATGGGCAGGATCGGCGGTCTGCAGGGCGGTTGTGATCGTTCGCGCCTGAATCCGCACCAGGGGCGGGGACAGCCAGATGTGCGGATCGAGACCGGCATGCTCATGATGGCCCTTTTCATGCTCGTCTCCATGGTGTTTCTCTTCGTGATCCTTGCCCGCATGATCATCATGATGATGCCCGCCCATGGCGATCTTTTCAATGCCTTCATCTGTGTGAACCACCGTCATTTGGGAATTGGCGCCGGCAATCTTGTCCAACCAGACATTTTCGAAAGGAACGCCGATGGAAAAATAGATTTTAGCCCTGGAAAGCGCAGCCATCTGCCTGGGTTTGGGTTCGTAGGTGGCCGGACTGGCGCCGGGTTGAACCATCACCTGGAGATCCACCAGGTCTTTGCCAATTTGTTGCACGAAATATTTCTGGGGCACGATACTGACGAAAACAGGCAACTTATCAGCTGCCGCAGCCGTTGACGCAAATCCAAATAACATACAAATAATCATCGTAAATGCAACGAATGCACGATTCATGTCAGTCTCCTTGCGGCAACAATTTAAATAAGAAACGGTCACAGACGCAAATAGTTGTCAACATCCTTTAGCCAGTCAATTCATGCTTAACAAATCGTTTTATATGGTTATCTAAATCAAATAGCGATTAAACGGCAAAAATTCACTGTGCAAATATATTGCATCAATCCAATCGGCGCAATAGGACCGATTCAAAAAACGGCCCTTTCGCTTTTGGCTTGCTTGTTTCCTTCCCGTGCAGCTTCTGCTATCAGCTATCTCCTACGGCGATGCTGCTCGTTTATACAAGGTTGATCATGCTGGATTCAAAGAACACATCTCGTTTAAAAAGCCAAAATCTCAATCGCTTGGCAGCCATCGACTGGCTGCCTGCGGTTTTTCTGGTGGTGGCCTTTTTATTCCTTCCCGCCGGATCGGATTCGTCCACCCTGAATTCCCTGGCCATCGTTTTTATCAGCATCGTTCTGGAAGCGATTCCGTTCATGCTCATGGGCTCGCTGGTCGGTGGGGTAATCGAGGCTTTTTTGAGCCGGGAGCGAATGACCGCATTGCTGCCCAAGCGGGGCTGGCAGACCGTGTGCGTCGCGGCAGCCGCGGGCATTCTATTCCCGGTCTGCGAGTGCGCCGTGGTTCCGGTGGTACGGCGGCTGGTGGGCAAGGGCTTTCCCTTTGCTGCTGCCATCGGCTACCTGCTCGGCGGACCCATCGTCAATCCTGTCGTGGCGGCTTCCACCGCCCTGGCCTATGCCTTTGGCTGGCGGATGGTGGCCCTGCGCCTGGTGGGAGGTTATTTCCTGGCTGTTATCATCGCGCTTGTCATGGGGCGCCTGTTCCAAAACGCGCCGGCCATCATCATAATCGAGAACGGTCCGGTTGCCGCGTCCTGCGAAGACCTGCACCATCCCCATGACGCGGCCTGCAGGTGCTGTTCACCCCATGCCGCCAATGCCCCGGTCGATTGGATGGATAAAGCGGGCGCGGCCTTCATCCATGCAAAAAACGACTTCCTGGCAGTGGGCCACTACCTGGTGATCGGGGCCTTTATTGCCGCTTTGGCGCAAACGGTTATCGAACGATCCCTGTTCATGGAATTGGCCAATATTCCGATGATATCCGTGCTCCTGATGATGTCGCTGGCCATTTTGCTCAACCTGTGCTCGGAGGCCGACGCCTTTATCGCGGCCTCTTTCCAGGGAATGATGCCGGTTTCGGCGCAACTGGCCTTTTTATTGACCGGGCCGATGCTGGATCTCAAGCTGCTGCTGATGTACCGGAGCCTTTTCACCAAACGCGCCATCGTCGCATTGGCCGGTATGGTTGCGGTCATGGTTTTTCTTTTTTCTACGGGCTATCAAGCTCTCGACGGAATGCTCCCATGAAATCGTCCGATGCTATCTTTTCCCGCTGGCTGCATCCTTTCGTATTCGGTGCCTGGATGGTCGCGTTGGTCTATCTGCTGGGCTCCCGGCGCTACATGGACTTTTTAAGACCGGAGTTCGGACTGCTGCTGGTTCCGGCGGTTTTCATCGCCATGGGTTTCATGATCGCCGCTATCGCCGGGAATCGGACGACCGACGTGGATGTCTCGACCGCCTTGCGGGCTGCCGTATTGCTGCTCCCGCTGGTTTTTCTGATTGGCGCACCGAATGCCATGCTGGGCGAACTGGCTTTTAAAAATCGTTTCTTGGGAACGGGTACGATCGCGTCTAATTCTCAGAAACCGAGCGGCGAACGCTTTCCCTGGGAAAATGGGCAAAATGAAGAAGAGGCGAGTCTCGTCGATACGACCCACCCCCGTTTGAGGGCCGCGGGCGAATGTTTCATCACGGATCTATATCGCCGTGCGGGTCGCTATGAAGGTCGGCGGGTGGTCTTCACCGGCATGATCATGCGCGACGAGGCGCTTAAAGAACACTTTGGCGGCCGGGATACAGCCGTCTATCGTTTCCTGATCACCTGCTGCGCTGCCGATGCCCTGCCCATGGCTGTCGCCGTGGATACGGACCTGGCCAAACCGTTCGCCAAGGACCAATGGGTGCGCGTAACCGGGACCTTTTCCCTGCAACGGCTTGAAGACAAGTCCTTTCCGCTGGTGACCGATGCCGCCCTCGAACCCATCGAAGCACCGACGATTCCCTACCTGTTTTAAATCGTTTTCCAAACTTTTCGTGGGCTGGTGTAGGGGCGACCGGCCGGTCGCCCCAGCGGGAACCCCACAATATCAAATAATTCCAGCATCCGATCGTTTTACCCACCCAATCTTATCCTCCGTATATTGGATCAGAAGGTAATCCTCGGACTGCCGTTCCACCCTGACCTTGGTGCCGGCGTGCAGGACGAAAAGCTGGGTGGCGCTGTCGGTGAAGCCGGAACGGACGGAGACCTGGGCGGGCAGGATGACGGCGTGACGGATACGGGCGGCTTCGAAATAATTGAAAACTGCCGTGGCGGAAAAGAGGAGGGTGGCGGCGGCAATCAGTACGATGCTGGGCCGCAGCAGGCGTTTTTTACGGATGGCCAGCACCGCAAGGGATATCCACAGCACCGCGTTCAACCCCAAAGCGATCCAGCGGATAGTCTCCGGGTTGAGCCTGTATTTCCAGAAAAAAAGGATGCGCAGCAAAGGCGAGGTCTGTTCCCCCTGCTCGTCTTTGGTCAGCGTCAGCGCATAATCGTAGTTGAAACGCAGGTCCGGATCGTCGGGAATGCGTTTCAGGGCGCGCTCGTACCAGAGCATGGCGTGGCCCAGGTCGTCGTTTTTCAGGTAGGCGTTTCCCAGGTTGTAACATAGCGGCCCGCTGTCTATGCCGTCTTTGGCCAGGTACTCGAAAGCCTCGATGGCCGCCGGCCAGTTTCCCTGACGGTAGGCATCGATGCCCGCCATCAAGGTTCGGGCCTTTTCGCTGGCCAAGGCGCCGGTAGCAAGAGAAAACAAAAACAGCAGGCCGACTATAGTCGTGATCCATCTCTTCATGCGGCCAACCTCCGAACGACCTGCCGCGTTTGATCCAGCAGGTCGGCCCGCTTGTCCGCGTCAAGGTTGCCGCCCGAGTAGTTGAAGGACTCGATCTTTTCCAGCAGGCGGGCGGCGGCATCGGCCGAATCCTCGTCCCAGCCAAGGTCAATCAGTCGAGATCTGGCTTCGGACCAAGTGAGAGAGGAGCCCATGACGCCGATACGGCTTAAGATGGCAGAGACCAGGGCACGATACAAACTGGAGAGAAAGTCACTGTCGGCGGCTGCATGGGTGGAAGCCTCTTTCAAGGCTTGCCGGGCACGACCGGCCATGACCCGGCCCGGCGATTCATCCTTCCGGGTCATGCGCAGAACCACACCGGTGGCGGCAAAACCCAAAATCGGAAGTGCCAGCAGCAGGCTGAACCAGGGCAGAGACATGCGTCGACCGGTTTGCAGGGCGTCCAATTCGGTCTTGAGCGGCAGAATGTCCCGGCCGGTGAACTCGACCCGCTTTTTCAGCGATGGCGCCCGGGTGGGCGTGCCCCGGAACACATCAATGTCCGTGGCCGCGGTTGCCGACGGGGACACATGCACGTCAAAGACTGCCGCGTTCAAGGTACGATATTCTCCTCGGTCCACGTCGAAATAGGTCAGCGTAATCGGATCGAAATGGTAGTCTCCCGCCTCTACCGGCACCAGGGCCGTGCGGAAGGTCTTGCTGCCCGCATACCCGTCGGCCTCTTTGCGGATGGATTCCTCGGGGTTGTCGGTATAGCTTTTGAAATCCGTCGGTGTGGCAATGGCCGGCGGAGCGGCGTCCATAATATTGCCGCTGCCGCTGACGGTAACGGCCAGGGTGGTGGAGTCGCCCACCTGAAGGTCGGTCTTATCCAGCGCAGCGCTGATCTCAAAGCGGCCCACCAGTCCGGAAAACACGGTGCCAGGTGGTTTGGGCGGTAGATCGCGCACCGTCACCGTGACGGGATCGGTCTGCAGCACCCGGGTGGTCATCTCCGTACGACCGAAAAAGGAATCCATGCCGGAAAAGGGGCGCGGTCGGCGGCGGCGCTGGACCAGGCCCACCTGGAGCGTCGCCGGTTCGACCGTTAATGTTCCGGTCTTGACCGGAATCAGGATAAACCGTACCTCGGTAACGATGAACTCGCGGCCGTTGACCACGGTGCGGTAAGATTTTCGGTCTTCGAGTTCCTCGGCCTGAAAACCGTCGAATTCCGGGGGCTGAAACTTGGCCTCTGCCACCTGGACGGCGTTGAAAAGCTGGAAGGTAAAAACGATTTGCTGGCCGATCCAGGGTGAGGACTCCGATACGGCGGCAGACACGTACACGTCCCGCTGGCCGTTGGCCACCGGCGGCTCCTCGGAGACCCGGACACGAATGGGGGTCGTGTAATGAATCTTGCCGTCGATGGTCACGGGAATGGCCGGAACGGTCAGCTCACCGGCCTTGAGGGGAATCAAAGTGTAATTGTAAATCATCTTGCGGGAGGTTCGACCGTTGACCATCTGGAAGCTGCTGGTGGAGCCCCGGGAAACGGTCTTGAAGTCGGTCAAGCCGGAAAGATCGACATCACCGTCCCCGCCCTCGATGGCAACCTGGAGGCTGAGCGACTCCCCGACCATGACCTGATTGCGGTCCACCACAGCACGCACCGTGGCGGCCTGGGCGGCGATGGCCGTGGAGAGCAAAAGGATCATGGCGATAGTAAAGATTCTATAGTGTTTAAGATAATATTTTGGGCAAGGCCAGAGGGAGGAAGCTGTATAAATAATACCGCGACGACCGATAGCGCAGCCCAAAAACATTATTTTAAACACGATAAACAATCTACCAGTCCTTTTCTACTCGCTTGTCACCCGTGGCCGGCATTAAAGCCCGACCCGGATGATCCTGCAACCGGTTGAGCATTCTCTCGGCCTGGCCCGGATCGTCTTCCTGCTGATTCTGGCCGGGCTTTGCAGAGGCCTGGGATGCCTGCTTTTCTTCAGCCGGCCTGTCATCGGACGGATCGGAAGGCTCCGGTTGCGGCGCCGGCGGTTGCTGGTCCTGTTTCTCCCCCGAATCAGGGGCGGTCTGTTTCTCTCCGAATGAATCGCGATTTTGCGGCTGTTGGTTTTCGGCGTTCCTGTCGTCAGCATTGTTGTCCGGTTTGGACTCTCCTTGCTGATCCTGATTTTGTTTTTGATCTTGCTGCCGGTCTTTCTGGTCCTTCTGCTGGTCATCCGATTTCTGCTGCTGTTTTTGCTGCTGCTCAAGAACCTTCTGAACGAATTCCAGGTTCTCCTTGCTCATCTTGTCGTCCGGATCCAGGGCCAGGGCCGCCTTGTAGTGCTTGATGGCCGTCTTGGCGTTGCCGCGCCGGAACTCGGCATTGCCCAGATTGTACTCGGTCTTTTGCTTGAGCGTCTTGTCCCTGGTCTCCAGCACTTTTTTGTAATGATCTATCGCTGCGTCGAAGTTGCCGGTTTTATAGTAGCCATTGGCCACGTTGTAAAGGGACTCGGCCTTGTCCGGTGCGTGCAGTTGGGCATCCACAAAATGTTTGAGGGCCTTTTCATAATCGCCTGACTCATAGGCCTTGATGCCCTCGCCGGTGTCGTTGGCCCGGGCAGGACCCGCCGGGCATGCCAACAGCAGGGCCAGTAATGCGGCCGCCACGGTTTTGCGGGTCACGGGCAGCATCAGTTCGGCCGCCAGGCAGATCAGGGCCAGGGCCAGGGGCCACTGAAAACGGTCTTCCCATACCTGCTTGCGGCCCGAGGTCAGCGTCTGCGTATCCATGGTGCGGCGGATTTCATCGGTGTAGATGGCATCCAGGTCCATGTCCCCGGCCACCGAACGAACATAGGTGCCACCGGTGACCACGGCCATTTTTTTGAGGCTGGTTTCGTCCAGCCGGGAGAGCACGATCTGACCGCTGCGGTCCTTCTTGAACCCGCCGTCGGCCTCCGGGATGGGCACGCCGTCGCTGCCGCCCACACCGATGCAGAAGAGTTTGATCTCCTTTTCCTTCAGGATTTCGGCAGCCTTGACCGGATCGCCCTCCCCGGTGTTCTCGCCGTCGGTGATCAGGATAATCGCTTTGTCGGCGGCGCTTTTGGGATCAAAGGCATCGGTTGCCACCGTCAGGGCACCGGTAAGGTCGGTACCGCCCACGGGCAGATAGTCCGGGGAAAGGGCGTTGAGAAAAAGATTGAACGCGTCGTAGTCCAGGGTCAGGGGACACTGCAGAAAGGCGGTGCCGGCAAAGGCCACCAACCCCACCCGGTCCCCCTGGAGCATGCTCAACAGATCGAACACCTCCCGTTTGGCGCGTTCCAGCCGGGAAGGTGAAATATCGGCAGCGGTCATGGAGCGGGAGCAGTCCAAAGCGATGATGATGTCCACGCCCCGCTGACGGATCTCCTGCCAGCGGAAGCCGTACTTGGGGCCGGCGAGGGCCACGGCGGCAAACAGGACGGCTGCTGCCAGCAGCAGCCCCTTGATCCAGCGCCGCCCATCGGCTGCCTGGGGAGCGATAACCGCCAGGCCATGATGCGAAGAAAAACGGCGTAATATCTCGCGTCGCTTTCGCATGCCGTAGGCAATGGCCAGCACCAGCAGCGGTGCGACCCAGATAAAGAACAACATTTCAACCCGAAAGAAGCTCATGGCACCACCAGAAACCTTGTATTTCTCAACACCACATAAACAAGCAATAGGATCAACGCCGGAACCAGCAGCCAGGGGTAAATCTCGCTGTAATCGGCAAAGATGTCCACCTTGACCTCGGTCTTCTCCAGCCGGTCGATGGTGTCGTAAATCTCTTGCAGCCCCTCCAGGTTCTCGGCCCGGAAATAGCGCCCGCCGGTGTTTTCGGCGATGGTCTGCAGCGTCTCTTCGTCGATGCTGACCCGCTGGTAGACGTAGCGCTGACCGAAGATCGGATCGTTGACCAGAAAGGGCGCCTTGCCCCGGGAGCCCACGCCAATGGTGTAGATCTTGACATTTTTCTCTCTGGCGATTTCTCCGGCGGTGATCGGCGACAATTCACCGGCATTGCTCTGGCCGTCGGTAAGCAGGATGATAATGTTCGATTTACTCTCGATATCGGCCAGGCGTTTGAGGCTGATGCCGATGGCATCGCCGATGGCCGTGCGTTTTCCAGCGGCCCCGATTTTCAGTCGGTCGAGCATGCTGACCATGGTGTTGTAGTCGCGGGTCAATGGCAGTTGCGTGTAGGCGTGGGTGCCGAAGACCACCATGCCGATGCGGTCGCCGCTACGGCCTGCCACGAAATCCTGAACCACGCCCTTGACCGCCTCCAGGCGGTTGACCACCCGGCCTTTTTTTTTGAAATCAAGGGCCGCCATGCTTTCGGAGAGATCCAGAGCCATGACGATGTTGATTCCCTCGGTGAGTACTTCGGTGCGCTCCGTGCCCCACTGGGGCCGGGCCAGGGCAACGATCATCAGAACCAGAACCAGGTACTTGAGGGTCGGCACCATGGAACGCAGCCGCAAGGCCGCCGACGCCGGCACCTCTGCCACCGGGAAAAGGGCGCTGCTGGCCATTGCCGGCGGACGATGCCGCCGGTGCCGGTACCAGACGATCAGGGGCACCAACAGAAACAGCAGGAAGAACCAGGGTGAAGCAAAACGCAGCATGGCTACCCCTTTCCTTCCTGCAGCGCCAGCGGGGCCGAGCCGGTCTCGGGCTCGGTTTCCGGGGCCGATTCCGGTGTGGTTTGGCGCACGAACCCGCGCACGAAAAACAAATCCTGTTCCATCTGTTTCTCGTCCACCCGTTTACCGGCGAATTTGACCGGGTCCATGGCCCGGCAAAGCTGCTTCAACTGACGGGCCAGTTCCCGGTCGATGGCCAGCCGGTCGATGCAGGGCAAAAATTCCTCGGTGGTCATTTCCGGCGCCCCCACACCGAACCGGCCGAAAATGTACCGGCGCAAGATGGCCGACAGGCGAAAGTAAAAGGCCTTGCCGTCCTGCCCGCGAACGTCTCCAATCCCGTCCAGGGCCTGTTTGGCAATCATCTCCGGCGGCAATTCGGGAACGATGGTTTCGATGGTGCGCTTTTTACGGTGACGGCGCCACCAGAAAAACAGGGCCGCCAGCAACGCCGCCCCGGCCAGGGTCAGCAAAACAGGCACCAGCCAGGGAGCGTCAATGCCCACCGGCACCGGCGGCCGGATGTCGTGAATATCGGTCATTTGACTCATCGCCGCCGCCTCTCCCTATACCTGAAGTAGCGCACCAGGGCATCGGCCGCATCACCATCAGTGGGCATCTCGACACAGTCCATATCCATGGCCTTGTGGGTCTGCAGGATGCGGTCGTGGGCCGCCTGACGGTCGGCTTGAAATCGCTCGCGGGTGGCGCGGTCCCCGGCATCCAGGTAGCGCACGGCACCGGTCTCCAGATCCTTCAGGGCAACGATGCCTCCCTCGGGCAGACGAAATTCGCCGGGATCGCTGACCAGCACGCTGATCAGTTCGTGTCTGCGGGCCGCCGAACGGATGCGCAGGGTGGCCCGACGGTCGAAACGCTCAGTGAGAAAATCGGAAACGAGAAATGCCACGGTCCGTTTGCGGCACACCCGGGCCAGAAAGTCCACCGCGGCTTCGATATCGGTGCCGGTGTGTTCGGGCTGGAAGGTGAAAATTTCGCGGATCAGTCGCCAAACGTGGGCCGACCCTTTCTTGGGAGGAATGTAGCGTTCCACCCGGTCGGTGAACAGGATCGCCCCTGCTTTGTCGTTGTTGCGGATGGCGTTGAAGGCCAGAATGGCGGCAATTTCCGCCGCGGTCTCGCGCTTGATGCTTTCCGTGGTGCCGAAACGGCCCGATGCGCTCATATCCACCAGGAGCATCACCACCTGTTCGCGCTCTTCGCGGTAGCGCTTGATAAAGGGCTTGCCCATTCGGGCCGACACCTTCCAGTCGATGCTTTTAACATCGTCGCCGGGCGTGTACTCACGCACCTCTTCAAACTCGATGCCTTCCCCGCGGAAAATCGACCGATACTGGCCGGCCATGACGGTGTTGACCATGCGGCCGGTTTTGATGTGGACTTTCTTGATTTTTTTTATGATTTCGGGAGAAAGCATGGCTTTGCCGGTGAACTGTGAACGGTGATCAGTGAACAGTATTCTTTGATTACCATAGCCTTTTCTTAAGGCACTTCCACCGAATCGAAAATCCGCCCGATGATCTGATCCGTATCGATATCCTCGGCTTCGGCCTCGTAGGTCAAAAGGATGCGGTGGCGCAGTACGGCCGGGGCGATGGTCTTGACGTCCTGGGGCGTCACGTACGCCCGGCCCTGTAAAAAAGCATAGGCCCTGGCGGTCAGGCTCAAAAAAATCGTGGCCCGGGGAGAGGCCCCGAACTGGATGTAGTCGGCCACGTCAATGTTGTAGGCGGCCGGATCTCGGGTGGCAAAAACCAGATCCACGATGTAGTCTTTCAGTTTCTCGTCCATGTAGATGCTGTTGATCAGCTTGCCGATGGCGCTGATCTCCGAGGGATCGAGCACCGGCTGCACCGCCTCCGGCGCTTCGAAGCCCACGCGCTTCATAATCTCTTTCTCTTCATTTTTCTCCGGATAGTCGATGAGAATTTTGAGCATGAAACGATCCACCTGGGCTTCGGGCAGGGGGTAGGTGCCCTCCTGTTCGATGGGGTTCTGGGTGGCCATCACCAGGAACGGGTCGTCCAGGGCAAACGTGGTTTCTCCGATGGTCACCTGGCGTTCCTGCATGGCTTCCAGCAGGGCCGACTGTACCTTGGAAGGGGCCCGATTGATTTCGTCAGCCAGGATGATGTTGTTGAACAACGGGCCTTTTTTGATGCTGAAGTCGCCGGTTTTGGGGCGATAGATTTCGGTACCCACCAGGTCCGCCGGCAGAAGGTCGGGGGTAAACTGGATGCGTTTGAAGTCGGCGCGCACCGTATCGGCCAGGGCCTTGACCGCACTGGTCTTGGCCAGGCCCGGCACACCCTCGATGAGAATATGCCCCCGGGTGAACAGGCCCATGAGCAGTCCGTCGATGAGTTCGCGCTGCCCCACCAGGACCTTGGCGATCTCCTCCCGGATGCGATTGACCACCATATGCTTCTCTTCGATCTGTACGTTCAGTTCTTCCAAAGACACGATGCTCTCCTTTTATCGCTTGCCCACTTCACGTTCGTATGCGGACCCGATTTTCTTCCGGGTTCGTGCAGGCTTGGTTTCATCGCTTGAAATTCCGGCAGAGCGCGCCGGGATTCGGTGCAACGGGAAAATAAATAAGCATCCATGGGTTGTCAAGGCGCTCCCGGAAACCGATTTGAATGCATTTTGGGAGAAATTTCATGGATTGAAAATCACATTTCACGCTTTCTCTTTCTTTTGCCTGCCGGTGACTGCCGACCCACGGTTCCCGACAACAATGTCAATCGCAATCCGCCGTGCCGCATCGGCACCTGCCGGAAGGCAAACGGAACGGCCTGTAAAAAACTTCTCTCAGGGGCGATCAGGGCCACGTCCCATCCTGTGAATGCCGCGTCAAGATGCCGGCAGATGCGCTGAAACAGGTCGGCTGCCTGGTGGGCGGAGCCGATGCGAACGCCGTAAGGCGGGTTGATCGCCACCAGCCCGGGACCGTCTTCGACCTGGTCGCCCTCACAATCGAAAAAATCTTTGACCGTCACTGTCAAGGCATCGGACAAGCCGCTATCGGATATGATTCCCGACAGCATTTTACAGGCAGCGGCATCCAGATCCGATGCATGGATCGGCGGCCGGTTGACCACCTTTATGTCCGACTCGGCCTCCCGCTTCAAAAACAACCATTGACGCTCGCCAAATGCCGGCCATCCCATGAAGGCGAAGTTTCGCAGGCCTCCCGGCGCCATTCCCTTGGCCATCATGGCTGCCTCCAACGACACGGTGCCGGAGCCGCACATAGGGTCCATCAGAGGACGGCGGCTGTCATACCCCGCCCACATCAGCATGGCGGCCGCCAGCGACTCCCGGAGGGGCGCCCGGGCCGCCCCCTGTTTCAGGCCGCGCTTGTAAAGCGGCGCACCGCTGCTGTCCAAAGAGAGGGTCACCCGGTCGTCGGAAAGACGAACAAAAACGGTTTGCGGAAAATCCGTCGATGGGCTCTGGGAGGAACCGGGCAAGCACCCGGCAATGGCCTTCCGCACAGCCTCGGCGACGACATCGGAATGGTACAACCGAGAACGCTGGGAACGCACCTTGATCTCGGGCCTTGTGCCCTCGATCAGATACAAGTCCCAGGGAATCGACGCGCAGCGCTTTTCAAGCTGCCTTGGGTTGGTGGCGGTAAAGCTGTCGATGCGCATGAGGATGCGCGTGGCGGTCCTCAGATGCAGGTTGGCCCGCTGACAATCGACGAACCGCCCGCGAAACGTCACGCCGCCGGTGGAGATACGGATGTCGCTTTCGTCGATCCCCAGGGCGATCAACTCCTGACGGGTGCAGCCTTCGAATCCCGGGGAAACGATGGCGTAATAATCCCGCGCCCTGCCGCCGACATGTCGGCGAACCCGCTTGGCAAAGGCGTCACTGACGCCGGTCTCTTTTCTTGAATCGTTCAAAGGCGATAAACTCGTAAGAAGCTTTTTCAGGCCACCGATAGCCGCACACCCGAAAGAAAGTGGTGGCTTCGTATCGGAGCGGCTTCCAGCCGCGATTCGTCTGGAAATCATCGCGGCTGGAAGCCGCTCCGATAAAACCGCCCTCTATAGAGGCCACTTCCTTAGAAGGCCGAGATCAAGGCTTGCGAATCCTGAGAATACCGCTATCGCGGGTGCCGCAGGCAGCGTACTTAAAGGTACGCCGCAGTGATGAAGGATGAAACGCAACGCCGATATCGGCTTTTTTACGTGTCCGCCATCTTTGGGTTGATAAACAACATCATCAATACTAAGCTCCAAACCCTATCAGTTCAACGACTCTTGTTCAATCGCCTTACTCTGAAAGCATCATTTGGTCATGTCCACGGTTTTCATCCGAAAAGCGGAATACGATGACGCGGTTATTCGGCCCCTTGTGTTCGAAATGCTGGCTTCCGCGGAAGCACCGGTCATCGACGCCGGCACCCGGGTGCTGATCAAGCCCAACTTTCTATCTCCGGCAGAACCGGAAAAAGCATTGACCACGCATCCGCTCATCCTCAGGGCCGCCGCCGAATTTTGCCTGGAAAAGGGAGCCGAGGTCCGGATATCGGACAGTCCGGCCACGGGCAGCTTCGCCAAGGTGATGAAAAATGGGGGCTACGAGGAGGCCCTGAAGGGTCTGGATGTGACGGCCAGACCCTTCGACGAAACCGTCGCCGTGGATGTGGGGGAGCCTTTCGGCAGCATCGATGTGGCCAAAGATGCCATGGACGCCGATGTGGTGATCAATCTGGCCAAACTCAAAACCCATGCCATGATGATGCTGACCCTGGGGGTCAAAAACCTCTTCGGCTGTATCGTGGGCATCCAAAAATCCGAATGGCATTTGCGGGCGGGCGTGGACCGGCATATGTTCGGCCGCCTGATCGTAAGCATTTACGAAGCGGTCGGGCCAGGCTACACCATTATCGACGGTATTCTGGCCATGGAGGGGCAGGGTCCGGGCAAAAGCGGCACACCACGCCATTTGGGCGTGATGCTGGCCGGCAAAGACGCCCACGCCGTGGACCATGTAGCCTGCCTGCTGACGGGGATGGACCCCGAAACCCTGGAAACCCAGCGCAACGCCCGGGAAATGGTGGTCTATAATGGCGACGTCCATATCAACGGCGACCTGAATATCCTGAACGACTTCCAGTTTCCGGAGTTGGGTTCGCTGGCCATGGGGCCGGAATATCTGGGCCGCTTCATGCGCCGGTTCGTGATCCAGCAGCCGGTGGCGAACAACAAGACCTGTAAATTGTGCGGCGAGTGCTGGAAGTATTGCCCGACCCGGGCCATATCCCATACGGATCGGGGCATCTCGTTCAACACAGACACCTGCATCCGCTGCTATTGCTGCCTGGAGGTCTGTCCCCACGCAGCCATCCGGGCCAAGAAACCGCTGGCCGGCAAGGTGATCGACTGGTTCAGAAGCCGGTAAAGGATTCCCGACCGACAGGCTGTTAATATTTCCATAGAAATGATATGGGTAAAGAAGTATTTTCCTCAAAGGAAATTTTTAAATATCAGCAAAAGAGAGGTTACGCATGGCTGGCGGAATCAACAAAGTAATCTTGGTGGGTAATTTGGGACGGGATCCGGAGATCAGGTATACCGCCGATGGAAAACCCATCGCCAATTTTCCCGTTGCGACATCGGAATCGTGGACCGATAAAAACACCGGTGAAAGGCGGGAAAAGACCGAGTGGCACCGGGTCGTCGTATTCGGCAAACTGGCTGAAATCTGTGGGGAGTACCTCTCCAAGGGAAGGCAAGTGTACATCGAAGGAAAGCTGCAAACCAACAAGTGGCAGGACAAGGACGGACAGGACCGCTACACCACGGAGGTTGTGGTACAGGGCTTTGGCGGCACCATGCAGATGCTCGGCAATCGGGGAGACGGGGGCGGCTCGCGTCCGGCGCCCGGCGGTGGCGGGTACAGTGGTGGAGGTGGCAGCGGACGTGGCGCCGGCGGTGGTGGTGGTGGTGACTATCAGGACCAGGGATATCCCCAGCAGCCGTATCAAGGCGGCCAGGAGGACGATATCCCGTTCTAGACATCACCTAAAATTATTATGTAAAAAAGGCCCTCAATCGTTGTATCGATTGAGGGCCTCGCTTTTTGCATAGCACGCATCTTCATAAATTCGAGGAAAGAAAGGCTCCTTTTCACTAATTTTTCGGCCAGGAGGAACGATACCTGTTATTATAGATGGGTAGAGACAGTCTGCCATCACCAATCATTATTTTCGAGCCGCCAAAGGATCCATTTCAAATGAAAAGCCTTGCAGGCAAACTGACCCTTTCCATCGGTATTGCATCCGCCCTGCTGGCGACCTACCTGTTTTACGAAACCTACCGCATGACCAATCAGCGGCTCGAGGACGTGGTTGTCCAGCAGGCCGAGATGGCCATGCAGTTCGACCTTTCCATCCGCAGCTACGTGGGCGGGGTTGTCCGGCCAATGATGTACGAATTGCTGGGAGAAGAAGAATTCGTTCCGGAAACCATGTCCACCTCTTTTGTGGCTCGCAGCATATTCGAAGATGTCCGGAAACGGTTTCCGGAAACCATCATAAAATTTTCTTCGGACAACCCCCGCAATCCCGTCAACCAGGCCGGCCCCGAGGAACTGAAGGTTATCCGCTACTTCAACGAACACCCGGATATTAAGCGCTGGACCGGCCAGATCGAAATCGATGGGCGTTCCTATCTGGCCAAATTCAGCGCCCGTAGGATGATACCGTCATGCCTGAAATGTCACGGAGATCCGGCGGATGCGCCCCGGTCCCTGATTAAGCGTTATGGCGACAAGGCTGGCTTTCATCGGCCGATCGGCGAAGTGATTGGTACCGACACCGTGGCGGTTCCCCTGTCCAGCATGACCTCCGCCTTGTGGGCCGAATCCATCGACAAATTTATTCTAATCGGTTTTATGGTGGGGTTTTTCTTCTTTGTCATCACCCAAATTATCCGCCTGAGTGTCACGACCCCCCTGGCCAGAATCAGCCGGCACATGTCCGAGGCCGCAGCGAGTGACAGCTATCGGGATATCGCCGAGATTCGCGTCGCGTCAAAGGATGAAATCGGGGAGGTTGCCGACAGCTTCAACGTACTTTTTTCAAAACTGCATGGATTTTACGACTCGCTGGAAGACAAGGTCGCCGAGCGCACGGCGGACCTCAAGCAGCTTAACGACAACCTGATGCGGGAAATGAAAGCCAGAAAGGAAACCGAAGCCACCCTCGAACTAACCCAGTTTATTATCGATCACTTCTCGGATCCGATTTTTATCGTCCAGCCGGATGCCAAAATCCTGTTCGCCAACAATGCGGCCGGCAAAAAACTGGGCTATTCGCTCGACGAATTAATGCACATGACCATATTCAAAATCGACTCCAACATCGTTCCGTCGGCATGGTCGGCGTTCTGGCAGGAACTCCGTGCCCAGGAATCGGTTCTGATGGAATCCCACCTCGAAGCACAGTCGGGAGAGCTGGTGCCGGTGGATATCAAAGCCAACTTTTGCAAACTCGGCCAGACAGAATATGTCTTGATGATTGTACACGACATTTCTGACTATAAAAAAGCCCAGGTGGAAAAAAACCTGCTTGAAAAGCGCCTTCACCGGGCACTGAAAATGGAAGCCATCGGCACCCTGGCCGGTGGGGTTGCCCACGACCTGAACAACGTCCTGTCCGGCCTGGTTGCCTACCCCGAAATGATCCTGATGAACCTTCCTGAAGACAGCGAACTCAAAACACCATTGGAAACGATCCACCAGTCCGGCCGAAAAGCCGCCGATATCGTCCAGGAGCTGCTGACCCTTGCCAGAAGGGGCGTTTCCCGCTTCACGCCGGTGAAAATGAATGCCATCATCACGGATTACATGAACAGCGCCGAACTTACGGAACTGAAGAAAACGCACCCTAAATGTCGCATAGCGACCCGTCTTGCGCCCGACCTGCTCAACATCATGGGGTCTGAGGTACATCTTTCAAAAACCATCATGAATCTTATAATCAACGCCTTCGAAGCCATGCCCGACGGCGGCACCTGCACCCTGTCGACCCAAAACCGATACGTTGATCGAACCCTTGAGGACTATGATGATGTCGAAGAAGGCGATTACGTATTGCTCGAGGTTGCCGACACGGGCCACGGCATTTCGGAAGAAGACAAGGAAAAAATTTTCGAGCCCTTTTACACCAAAAAGGTCATGGGAAAAAGCGGCACCGGTTTAGGAATGACCGTGGTGTGGAGTACCGTCAAGGACCACGAGGGCTTTATCGGCATTCATAGCGAAAAGGGTTCAGGGACGACATTTAACCTCTATTTTCCGGCAACCCGCAAGCAAATCGACGAAAAAGAGTCCTCGTCAACGCTTGCCAATCACCAGGGGGCAGGAGAAACGATCCTTGTCGTCGACGATGTGCTGGAACAGCGGCAGATCGCCGCCGCGATCCTGGAGCGGTTGGGGTATCGGCCCATCACCGTGGCCGGAGGGGAAGAAGCACTGGAATACCTGAGTGAAAATCCGGTCGACCTGGTGGTACTGGACATGATCATGGACCCGGGCATCGACGGACTGGAGACCTACAGGCGCATTACCGAAATACGTCCCGGCCAGAAAGCGATCATCGTCAGCGGTTTTTCCGAAAGCGCCCGGGTAAAGGCGCTTCAACGCCTTGGCGCCGGTCAATACTTGCGCAAACCCTATACCATCGATAAATTGGCCGAAACCGTCAAATCGGCGTTGTCCAAATAACGCCGAAAAATCAGGCGAGCGGCCCCATCATCCACTTTGCGCGGACAGGCTCGGTTTCGACGGTGCAAGGGTTACCCGACCTGCACCGGCCATGACCACGCCACGAACCGTCACCGCCGCCAGCACCAGCGTGCCGCCGATAAACGCCCATGTGCCGGGTGCCTCTCCGGTTGCCAGAAAAACCCACATGGGGTTGATCAGCGGTTCGATGGAAGGAATCAGCACCGATTCCAGCGCCCGCACGCGTTTGATTCCATAGGAAAACAGGGCATGGCCGATGCCCAGGGAAACCACACCCAGTCCGACAAGGCCCAGGGTGTCCGTGGCTGTCGGCATCTGCTGAAACATGAACGGCAGGCACAACCCCGCGGCCATGAAATTGCCCAGGGCGATGGGCCAGGCGGTGGATCCGTGGCGGGTTTTACGCAGAAAAATCATGGCGCCTGCCCAGAAAAGGGCCCCCGCCACTCCGGTCAGTATGCCCAGCAGGCCGCGCAGGGAAAGCGAATCGAGAAAGAAAAGAGCGATACCGGCAACCACCACGGACAAAAAGTACCAGTCCTGCCGCCGCGTGGGTTCAGCGAGCATCACGGGCGCCAGGATGGCCACAACGGCCGAGGAAGAATACTGCAAAACGATGGCATTGGCGGCCGTGGTGAGCTTGGTGGCAATAACGAAAGAGATGCAGAACAGGCCCACGCAGGACGCGGCGATCAACACGTCCCGGCTCCAGGAGATATGCACGGCCCTGCGGCACAACAAAAGGATCACCATGCCGGCAATCAGACTGCGCCACCCGGCGATGGCCAGGGGCGAAAGGGCGACCAGCTTGATCAACACCCCGCTGGTGCTCCAGAAAACGGCTGCGCAGACCAGGCTCAGCACGGCCAGTCGATTTTCAGGCATGGTGGATCGCCTTTAATTCCAGGTATCCGTCATAAAATTTTCGGCATACCCCAAAGATGCCGGCGTCATCGCACGGGCCATCACCAGACCGGGGCGGCTCACCACAAAGGCGTCGCCCTCTTTCAGCAGGTAATCACGCATGTCGCCCTGCTGGGTTACCCAAACGGTCCCTTCGAGGCAATACAGGGTCTGTCTGCCCCGCTTGCCCTTTACGCCCCAGCCCTGGCCGGTGGACAGATGGACCACCTTTTCCGGTTTGTTCAAATTGGAAAACACGAATTGCTTGCAAAAAGGTTTGTTGTTTCCCACGACCTGATAACGAGTATCCATAACAGCCTCCTGTTGCTGTCCATACAGCAGAATCGGTTGATAACGGGCCACTCCGTTGATCGGCCCGAGACCGCCGGGTTAAAACACCTTTGACGATCTGGTATGGATTATACGTCCGTTTGAAAAGAAATAACAGCCACAGAAAACGTGTTTTGTTATGAGTACAGTTATGATAATTATTAATCTGTACCGTTCGATCAGTTACAATATTGTACTGTTTTCAAAGGAGGCGCGGCACAGATGAAAAAAACGCCCAAATACCAGCAAGTGGCGGAGCGGTTGACCCGCATGATCGAGGAAGGCGTTTTCGGTCCGGGAGCGGCGGCACCGTCGGTTCGCAAGTTGAGCCAGCAGTGGGAAGTCAGCATTTCGACCATCCTCAAGGCTTACTACCTGCTGGAGGCTCGGGGGCTGCTGGTTCCGCGGCCAAGGTCGGGATTTTTTGTCAGCCACAAACTGCCCAGCGCCCCGCCGGCGCCGGAGCTTTCCGATCCCGATCCGGACCCCTCCACTGTCGGCATGCGCGAATTGATCACCCGGATCGTCATTCACGACACCCTCAATCCCAAGCTGATCCAGTTGGGAGCCGCCCATCCGGCCATGGAACAGACCGCCACCCGCCAGCTCAACCGCCTGATGGCGTCCGCGGCCCGAAGAATGGGGGATCGGGCCGGCCTGTATATGCCGCACTCGGACAACCGGTCCCTTCGCCAGCAGATCGCCCGTCACGCCATGGATGCCGGCTGCAGCCTGGATGCCGACGAAATCGTGATTACTTCCGGCTGCGGCGAGGCGGTTTCCGCCTGTTTGCAGGCCATCTGCCGCCCCGGAGACACCGTTGCCGTCGAGTCCCCCATCTGCTTCGATGTGTTTCAATACCTGGAAAACCTGGGCCTCAAAGCCCTTGAAATTCCCACCCATCCCAAAGACGGCATCAGTCTCGAAGCCCTGCGCTTCGCCCTGGAAAACAACTCGGTTCAGGCCTGTGTGGTGATTTCCAATTTCAACAACCCCCTGGGAAGCTGCATTCCGGACGACAACAAGAAAGCCCTGGTCCGGCTGCTCGCGTCCCACGACATCCCGCTGATCGAAAACGACATTTTCGGGGACGTGCACTATTCCACCCGACGGCCGGTGTCTGCCAAAGCTTTCGACGCCGACGGGCGCGTCATGTGGTGCGGATCTTTTTCCAAAACGCTCTCGCCGGGACTCCGGGTGGGATGGGCGGCGGCCGGCCGCTATCGTTCGACGGTTGCCTGGCTGAAATACAGCGTCAGCCTGGCCGCACCCACCTTGCCCCAGGTGGCCGTGGCGGCCTTTATGGCCGAAGGCGGGTATCGCCAGCATCTGCGCCGGATTCGCCGTGTTTACCGGCAGCGGCTGGCCGAACTGCGCCGGGCGGTGATCCGTTTCTTCCCCGCCGACATCCGGGTTACCGATCCCGCCGGGGGCTATCTGCTCTGGATCGAGCTGCCCGAGGTCGTCGATGCCTTGAAGCTTTACCGGCTGGCCCTGGACGAAGGCATCGCCATCACGCCCGGCCATCTGTTTTCCACGGGAGACCGCTATCGCAATTTCATCCGCCTCAACGCCGCCAACTGGTCGGACGAAGCCATCCCGGCCATCCAGCGCCTGGGCCGGGTCGTATCGGAGATGGCCCGGGGGAGCAAGAGAGATATAGCTAACTAGTGCTCATCCAGAAATAGGCAAATTTGGTCGAGATCGAGGCGCACGAAAAATTTTACCGCAGTCATATGGTTGATATTTCGAGGATAAAATTTTTCGCGCAACAAAGATATCGGGCAAATTGGCCATTTCTGGATGGGCACTAACTATATATAGCGATAAGGGTTGATCCCGTATCCAACCGGCGGTATAAACAATCAGGCAGGATTCACCGTGATTCGATCAGGGATCGCTCTGGGAAAAACATTTATCCCGCCAGAAAAGCGGGGCTGCTGGCAGCAGGCCGGGGAAACACACGAAAACGAATGGATCGACGGACGTTCCTGGCTAAAAGTGCCGGCCTTCTTTTCGGGGGTCTTTACGCCACGCACATCCCTGCCGCTGCGGAAATGTTCATACCAACGGAAACCGCCATTCCCCGCATCGCCCTGATCATCGACGACATCGGTTTCAATCTCCGGCGGGCCGAACAATTTCTTACGGCCGGCATCCCCATCACCTTTTCCATTTTACCCCGGCTTTGCTGTTCCGAAACCTCCGCCCGGGCACTGCACGAAAGCGGCCACGAAATCATGCTTCACCAGCCCATGGAACCTTTCAACACCTGCGTTGACCCCGGCCCCGGGGCCATCTTTGTCGATGATCGGCCGGAACGGGTGCGCGATGTGGTGGCGGAAAACATTGCGACCCTGCCCCATATCGTCGGAGTCAACAACCACATGGGTTCCCGATACACCCAGCTCCCCCGAAAAATGGACCAGGCCCTGGATGTGGTTCGGGCCAACGATCTGTTTTTTGTGGACAGCCTGACTACCGGACACTCCACCGCCTTTGCCCGTGCACGGCAAATGGGCGTAGACACCATTCGAAGAGATCTGTTTCTGGATACACAACGGGACGAAAAAGCGGTTTTCGGGCAGATGAAACATCTTGGAAAAATCGCTTCAAAGTACGGCAGCGCCATCGGAATCGGCCACCCCCGGCCGGAAACCTTGGCGGGAATCCAGCGCTTTCTGGAAACGCCGGAAAGCGAAGACGTACGATTTACCTACATTTCACAGTTGCTGTAATTTATTCGCTCTCCGGCTCCACAAACCATTCTTTTTTACGATAAACCAGATCCTGACTGCGGGCGATGAGGGTGCCGGTTTTCTCCTCGATTACGGTAATCTCATAGAGACCCGTCCGGCCTCCCAGGTGGCACTCTTTGGCTTCGGCCATCAGACGATCGCCCACCTTGGAGGGGTTGAGGAAATGGATATTCACATTCAGCGCCACGGCCATCTGCCCCCTGGAATTGCCGGCAGCGGCAAAAGCCATGTCCCCCAATGCGAAGATCACCCCGCCGTGGGTGTTCCCGTGAAAATTGGTCATCCGCTCGGTGACCGTCAACGATACCCGGCTGTGCCCCGGGGCCACAATCCCGACCTCGGCCCCTAAAAAGCGGGCGAAGGCATCGTTCTGAATATAGGCGTCGATGGCCGCACGGCGCGATTCATCCGTCATCATGAGATCTCTCCGAAATGGTTTCGACGATCGCCGGCTTCAGGCGCCAATCCAGAAAAAACGGTTCGAACACGCTGCCGACCAGCATTCGGTCCCGGAACGCCACGGCCACACTGCAGCCGGACAGCTGGGTTCCGTCATCCAGATAAACGGTCTGCCGCTCGAAGGTGCCGTCCGGCCGGGGCGTCAGCCGGATCACTTCGCTGGGAGAACGATGGCGGGCGGATCGGGCATGCCGGGCAAATTTAAACGGCTTGGGGTGGGCGCCGATCCACAAGGCGCCGGAGGCGTCCACATCCACGTTGTCCACGGCGGTGCCGCAGGTGACCGTCTGTTTTAAAGCCAACGCACCGCTGTCGGCATCGCGTCCATACTCCCGCACGGTACCCTCGCTGCAGGCGCAGACATACACGCTGCTGCCGCCGGGTCCCAAGGCGATGCCGTTGGCATAGCCGATGCCCCCGGCCACGCTCCGGCACCGGGTCCCGTCGTAGTAAACCACCCCGGAACGCTTCAGTCCCAGATAGTCTTCCAGGGTCTTGCCGAAGGCGCCGTGACTGCCGTGGTCGTTGGTCACGTAAAAACGATCGCCGGCCACGGCGGTCACATCGTTGGGGCTCACGATCAGCGGATCCTGGATGGTTTTGCGATGGACGAGCTGCCGGCCGCCCAGGTCGAACAGCTCTATGGTGTTCCGACCCTGTCCGTGGTTGACCACAAACAGGCCCACCGCACCGGACAGGCCGGAAAGCAGGTCGATGCCGTGGGGTTGGAAATCATCGCCCAATCCCGTTTCAAGTCGGAGCGGAACCGGTTCGTCGTCGTTGAGATCGTACGTCCAAATCCCACCGTTGGCCGGTTGGCCCGCCGCAACGGCCCGTCGGTCGCAGACGGACAGGTAGGCCAGCCCGGAATGCGGATCCACGACAATGTCCTCGACGCCCACCAGGCCGGAAACGACGGTGCAGTCACCCGGGACCACCGGCTCGATGGATCTGAAATGCCACATGCTGTGGAGCCGAAGCACGACCAGCGCGACCGCCAGCATCCCGCACACCAACAGGATCGTTTTGAATTTCATGCCAGGTTGAACATCCTTTACAGGTAATCAAGAACCGGCAGCCCCTGCCGCAGGCGGACGGCTTCCATCAATCCCATCGTTCCGGTCATCATGTTGTCTCCCCAGGGCGCGCCGAAAACAATGGGCAGCGAGGATGATGCCGCCAGCCGCCGCCGGGGTCCGGTGGCCAGAATCCGCTGAACCTGGTCATAGCCAAAGGCGCTGCGGCTGTATGCCCCGTGTCCGCCTTCTTCCAGAATTTGACGGTGGGAAAGCTTGCCGTCGGGAAGATCTTTAAGCAGCCGGTCCAGCCGCTCCACGGTAACGTCCCGGGTGTGATATTCGAAAAACCCGCACAGCACCCCGTCTTCCAGTGCTGCGCCCACGGTGTGGGAGGTGGCGATATCCAGCACGAGAATTCGCCGCTGGCCGGCAGCCAGGGCGTCTTTGGAAGCACCCAGGATGGCGGCCATTCCCGAGTCCATGACGTAGATCCGGTCTGCCGGCAGGGAGCGGGCATCCACGGCGATGCTTGTCAGCCGGTTCATCTCCACCGGGACCTCGTCAAACCGGTAAAGCAGGGCATATGGGGTCGGTTCCTTTTCCAAAACCGTCCTAAACATCCGGTGCCTGAAATCCAGGTGGGACACGCCCGGCGGGGGAACGCCGTGGTCCTGGGCGCAAATGCCGACGGCAGCGAAAGAAAAAGGCAGGCCCAATCCCTCCACGAGCTGTCGGATACGTTCGATCTGAAGATCCCCACTGCGGATGGGGCTGAAATCCGGATTGCCGGTGAGCCCCTCGGCTTCGTCATCAGCCACCACGCGAATGCCGTGGGCCGCCACCTTTTCCACGTTGTGATGGATGGTGGCCGCCGCTGACGTCGACATGACCACCTCGTTCGTTTTAGCCCGCTCGATCAGGGCCTGGGAAACCGGCCCGCCTCCCATTTCGACGCCAGTGACCACCAGGTTGCCCCGGGTCTGGCGGATCTCGTCGGCCAGAACCCGCACCGGAGAGCGCACCACCGCTTTGTAGTGCAGGTCCTGATCGGTGTCGAAACAGAGCATGTCCATGGTGCCGGCGCCGATGTCCAGCATGAGATAGCGTCCCAAAAAACTACTCCTTTTTTGATGCATCCGTTTTTCCGGAGCCCTTGAATTGGCCGAGTTTCTCCCGTAAAAAATGCCGGAAACCTTTCCTTTCCTGATCGAAGGCCTGGTCCAGGGGGCCGTGGTTGCGGTTTTCGATCAGGGTTTTGATGACGCTCAACAGTTGCGGATCGGCCTGAACGATCTGGGCGGCGATGGTTTTGGCCCGCTCCAGCAATTGCTCGCCGGGCAGTATCTCGTTGACCAGTCCCCAGGCCAGGGCGGTATGGGCGAAAATGGGCTGGCAGGCGAATGAAATCTGCTTGGCCCGGCGCTGGCCCACGGTCTGCTGAAGCAACTGGGTCATTCCCCAGCCGGGGTGGATGCCCACACGGGCATGGGTATCGGCAAACTGGGCATTCTCGGCGGCAATGATGAAATCGCAATTCAGGGCCAACTCGAAACCGCCGGTGATGGCGTGGCCGTTGACCGCTGCGATAATGGGCTTTTTGCAGGCCCTCATCAGATCCGGCAGGTCGCGGCCGTCTTCCCGGGGATCGAAGAGGTTTTCCCTGCCGACGGCTTCCAGATCCAGGCCCGCGCAAAACGAAGGCCCGTTGCCGGTAATGATGGCCACCCGGATGTCCTCGCGGCTGGCCACCGCATCCAGGGCGTTGTAGAGATGGACAAGAAGCTGCTGGTTGATGGCATTGCGCCGCTCGGGGCGGTTGAGTGTGATGACCGCCGTCTGATGATCCACTTCGAAAAGTACCGGTGGCGCCATAATTGTTCTCCCCATGAAATTCAATGGTGCTGCCATGCAGAACATGGGAGCAAGTTGCGCGATTAACTTGAGCTTTATCGATAAGCGTTAAAATGAATTTCGTTTCGTGGCGTCAGGGCGACCCGCGGTCGGCCGAAAATCGGCAGGCACTTGCCGGGGGTCGTCCAGGATCAGGCCGTCGACCCCCATGGACAGCATGCCGGGGATGTCGATCTTCCCGTCCACGGCATAGGGAAACACCCGCGCGCCCATATTGTGCAGCGCCTTTACCTGCGAAGGGGTCAGTACGCGATAGTCGGGGTGCCAGGAGAACCCCCGGACTCGACGGTACCAGTGAAACAGGCTGTCGTTTGCAGGCATATCGGAAAGCAGGCCCAGGGCGATATCGGAATCCAGATTCCGCATCCGTTCGAGCGCCTGCCATTCGAAGCTGGACACAAGCACATCGTCTTGTATCCCCTTTGCCCGGACCAGCTCCCACACCTGCCGCTCCACCGCGTCCTTCGGTTCATGGGCCTCAAAGGCTTCGGGCTTGATTTCGATGTTCACACCGATGCGTCCCTTCAGGGCCTCGAGCACCTGCTCCAGGGTCGGAATCTTCTCGCTGCTGAACTGCGGGTCGAACCAGCTACCGGCATCCAGCCGGTTGAGCTGGTCTGCCGTATGTGCTTGAACCGGCCCGCTGCCGTCCGTGGTGCGATCCACGTTTTCGTCATGGATGACCACCGGTTGACGGTCCAGTGACAGGTTGACATCCAGTTCGACCATATGGGCACCGGCCGCGATGGCTGCCCTGAAAGCCGCCAGGGTATTTTCCGGATACTGAAAACTGCAGCCGCGATGGGCCACGATCAGCGGTGTGGGTACCTGTTTAAACATGTCTTCTCGACGTCAACCGTTTCATCCCGTGTACCGGGCATCCAACCCGGAGCATCTGCCAGAAAAGATTCAGGAATCTGTCACCATTACCCCTCCTAACCAAATTCGGTTCAAACAGCAAGATCAAAGGTTGGAAGCCCGACAACATCGCCCGCCGCGTGTTTGACTTCCCGGTGACTTGTGGGATAAGGGTCTGCAACGGATCACAACGATACTGGTAGGAGGAGGCCGGCCGTGAAACCCATCGAGGATTTCCCCCGGGACGAAAAGTCCCGAATCCGATTTGTACTCACCGATATCGACGACACCCTCACGGTGAAGGGTCGATTGCCCGCGGCGGTCTTTGACGCCATGGAAGCGCTCCAAAAAAACGGGTTTCGGGTTATTCCGATCACCGGTCGTCCGGCTGGCTGGTGCGACCACATCGCCCGCATGTGGCCCGTTGATGCGCTTGTGGGAGAAAACGGGGCCTTCTATTTCCGCTACGACGACCGGGGGAAAAAAATGATCCGACGCTACTGGAAGTCGGAAGCCGAACGCAGCACGGATCGATACCGTCTGGACGCCATCCGGGAAAAGGTGCTGGACGCCGTTCCCGGCTGTGCCGTAGCCGCGGACCAGGCCTATCGGGAGGCCGATCTGGCCATCGATTTCTGCGAAGACGTCCCCCCGCTGCCCCCGTCGTCGATCAAGGCCATCCAGGTGGTTTTCGAAGCTGCTGGCGCCACGGCCAAAATTAGCTCCATCCACGTCAACGGCTGGTTCGGAGAGTATGACAAGCTCTCCATGACCCGGCTGCTGTTCAAGGAAGTGTTCCACCGGGATCTGGATGCGCTTCGCGATCAAACGATCTTCTGCGGTGACTCGCCCAACGATGCCCCCATGTTCGGCTTTTTCCCCCACGCCGTAGGGGTGGCCAATGTCCGCGCGTTTGCAAGCGGCCTCAAGAACCTGCCGGCCTGGGTGACCCGGGCCGAAGGCGGGTACGGCTTTGCCGAAATGGTGAACATTCTTCTGGATCGATGACACCCAGTTTTTAAAGCCCTTTTTGATCGAAAATCGGTTCTCTCGGTTCCAAGCCTTCCCCGCATTGTCCTTCTGAAAAAGAACTGTCGCAAGAACGAAACTTTTTCCGCCGCCAACAGTCTCATTAATGCAACCCAAGCTGTCGTCCATCCACCATGAAGCCTTTCAATCCGTTGAAAAATCAGAGTGCTAAAAAATAGAACAGCGACAATCTTACGTGCATGCTTTTTGCAGTAATGAGCGCTTCCACATTAGCAAACACCAAAAAGGAAAGGAGAAAAAGGACAATGAAAAAATGGGTTATTGCTGTAGTTGCGTGCGTGTTCCTGTTTGGCGGTTCGGCTTACGGAGGGTTCAAGTACAAAATCAAAGCCGAGCATGACGGCGGCAATGTCACCCCCACCCAAGCCTATGAAATGGTGAAAAATGATCCGGAGCATACATTTATCGTAGATACCCGGACACGGGCCGAATATCAGCTAATTGGTCATCCGGTAGGCGCCTACAACGTCCCCAAAAAATTCTGGACAGGGAAGCTTGGAGACGAAAAATACGGCATGGAAAGCAACCCGAACTATGCCAAAGACCTGCTCGAAAGATTCGATCCAGCCAGCGACAAATTGATTTTTATGTGCCGCAGCGGCAAAAGAAGCTGTCTTTCCTGCAAGGCGGCTGTTGAGGCTGGATGGAAGCCGGAAAGTGTCTGCAATATGCTCGGCGGCTTCGAGGGCGACAAAATCAAATGCAAGGACAGCGCCTTTAACGGCCAGCGCAAACTCGGCGGATGGAAAAACGAAGGTCTTCCCTGGACCTATCACATCGACAAACAATTGGTTTACAAAGCCGATCTCGCCGAATAACGAAGAGAGAAGATCCTCATTTGTGCAATGGGGATCTTCCGCATTCCACCCTCATGACAGAAGCTGTCGACGCCATCATTATCGGGGGGGGGCTGAGCGGCCTCTATACCGCCTACCTGCTGGCCCCAACCCATCGATCTTTTCTCCTCCTCGAAGCCCGCGACCGTCTGGGCGGCAGGATTTTATGCCCAGAGCACGAGGGTTTCCGCTCCGACCTCGGCCCTTCCTGGTACTGGCCGGCCATTCAGCCGAGAATGGTGCGCCTGATTCAAACGCTGGGCCTTCGCGGCTATCCTCAATTCGAAACGGGCCTGGGCCGGTTTCAATCGTTCACCGGAGATGTCCGTACCGTGCAGGGATATGCCACGCAACCGGCGTCCTGGAGGCTTTTCGGGAGTATGCATGCCCTGGTGCAAAGCCTCGTAAAAACCATCCCGGAAAATGCCATCCGCCTGAATCATCCGGTCTGCCAGATCGAAAAACGCCCCACCGGTGCACAGGTCAGCGTAGGCGACCTGGATTCCGAGCCCCGGGCGCGTGTTAATGCCCGCCACGTTGTCCTGGCCCTGCCGCCCCGCCTGGCCGCGGCAACCATTCTCTTCGCGCCCGAGTTGTCCCACCGGTTAACCCAGGCCATGCTGAAAATCGGCACCTGGATGGCGGGACAGGCTAAATTTTATGCCTTTTACGAATCGCCGTTCTGGCGCCAATCGGGCCTGTCCGGACAGGCATTCAGCGAACGCGGCCCTCTGGGTGAAATCCACGACGGTTCCAGCCCGGAAAATAATCCATCTGGATTGACCGGTTTTGTCGGCATTCCGGCTGTCCAACGCAGCCGGAAGGAACAACTCACCGAAGCGATTCTGAAACAGCTCGCCATTCTCTTTGGCGACCCGGCATCGCGGCCTGCGGCCTTTTTCTACCAGGACTGGGCCCGCGAACGCTTCACCGCCACCCCCTACGATCAACCGCCCATGCACCAGCATCCCCTTTACCGCCCCCCGGCGGACAAGGCCGCCATCTGGGATGGAACCGTGCTGTTTGCCGGCACGGAAACGGCTGTCGAACAGGGCGGATATCTGGAAGGCGCCCTGGTAACGGCGGAACAGGCGGTGAAACGCTTGCAAAGCTAAAGGGTAGTCAAGCCTCCCTACGGTATTGAATCAACCTTTTTTGCGCCAAAAGATTACCGTTTGATTTGCCGCCTCTCTTTGATTTCAAACCATTGGGCCTATGGGTGGAACATCACCATTCAAGTTTCGGCAGTTGTCTACCGATAGGTAAGCCGATTGATCAAATAGGATCGTCAGTTTCATAAAACCGATTCGAGGCAAAAATGTCCCTGCGTTTCAAAATGATCACGGGAATCGCGGTGATTCAGGCGTTCCTGCTGATCACCATCATCTGGAATGCCCAGCTTCTGATGCGGCAATCCCACGAGCATGAACTGCGCCAAAGGGCTGAAACGGCGACACAACTGTTTGCAACGACAATCAAAGAATCCGTCCTTTCGTTGGATCTGGCATACCTGGACCGTTTCGTGAAAACGGTCGTTAAAAATCACGATCTTGTTTATGCCCGCGTTTTGAAAGCGGACCATCGGGTACTGGCCGAAGCCGGGAGCCAAGCCCTGCTGGCCCGACCCTTTCATGCAGACAAGCATATCCAGGAAATCGATGACGGTGTTTTCGACAGCTTTTCATTAATCGAAGAAGGCGGAATCGGCTATGGCCGGGTAGAGGTCGGCCTCTCGACACAAACGATTCTCTCCGCATTGAAGCACTCGCAAACCCGGTTCGCCACCATCGCCGCCATCGAACTTTTTCTTTCGATCCTGCTTTCGGCGCTGCTGGGCTCTTATTTGGTGCGGCGTTTGAATAACCTCAAGGAAGCCTCAAAGCGCATATCGATCGGAGAGATGGGCTATCAGATCGAAACCGTTGGGAACGATGAAATTGGGATTGCGGCCAAAATGTTCAACCGCATGTCGCTGCGTCTGCGCGACTCACTTGAGGAAATTAAAAATAAAAATAATTTCCTGAAAAAAGAAATCGCCAAGCGACAAAAAGCCGAAATCAAACTGGTCCAGCACCGTGACAATCTGGAAGGCCTGATCAAGCAAAAAACCCTGCAGGTTCGGCGGTCGGAGGCCATGCTCAAGATGATTTTGGACTCCATGCCCTATGCCGTCGTGATGGTCGGGACCGACAAACGGATTCGCTATGCAAATGAGGCCGCGCTTGCCATGATGGGCTTCGAAACCCAGGCGTGCGTCAAAGGACGCGTTTGTCACGAAACGTTCTGCCCCACAGAGACAAACCGATGCCCGATCCTGGATCTGGGTAGAGAGTTGGACCGTTCCGAACGGATATTGCGGACCAGGGACGGTGAGGAAACACCGATCCTGAAAAGTGTTGCCCGGCTGATTCTGGAAAACGAAGCGGTTTTGCTGGAGACGTTTGTCGATATTACCGAACGAAAACAGGCCGAGCGGGATCTGAGGAAGGCCAAAATCAGGGCCGAAGAGGCCAACGTTGCAAAAAGCAAGTTTCTGGCCAATATGAGCCATGAGATCCGCACCCCCTTGAACGGTATCATCGGCATGGCCGAATTGGCCTTGGACACCAACCTTTCTCCTGATCAGCGCAAAATTACCGAGGCCATCGAAAAAGAATCCAACACCCTGCTGGAGTTGATCAACTCCATCCTTGACTATTCAAAAATCGAGGCGGGAAAGTTTCAACTGGAAAGCATTCCTTTCGATCTGCGGGTGCTGATTGAAGATGTGGCCAGCAGCATCGCCATACGGGCGAGAAACTATGGCCTGGAGTTCATCTCCTTTGTCTCCCGGGACATTCCCGACAGACTGCTCGGCGATCCTGGCCGCCTTCGACAAGTGCTGAACAACCTAGCCGGCAATGCCTTGAAGTTCACCGAAAAAGGTGAGATCGCCATACGCGCCCATACCGTTGATAACGATTCGGACCATGCATCGATCCGCTTCGAGGTGGCCGACACGGGAATCGGCATCCCGGAGGAGCAGCAGCCGTCCATCTTCGACGGATTCGCCCAGGCCAATGGTTCCACCACCCGAAGGTACGGCGGCACGGGACTCGGAACGACGATCGCCAAGCAGTTGGTCGAAATGATGGGTGGAGAAATCGGTCTGATCAGCGCCCAAGACGAAGGCTCCACGTTCTGGTTTACGGTGGAATTTGAAAAAACACCGCAACGACCTGCAAAAACAGCCGATAACGTCAGCCTTTCCGGATTGAAGGTTATGATTGTCGATGACATGGACGCGCCGAGGGAGATTCTGACGGAGTACCTGACCTACCATGGCATCGAAGCCTTTGAATCCGCCAGCCCGATAGAAGCGCTGGAGCGGATTGAAACAGCCTCTGCGTCAGAGCAACCATTCAACCTCTTGCTGTCGGATATTCGCATGCCGGAGATGGACGGTTTTGAGCTTGCCGCCAAAATTAAAGGCGACAATGCCTTGAAAGATATGGCCATCATTCTCATTTCCGGCATCAACGAAATCGGCGATGGTGAAAAGTGCCGCGGTATCGGTGTCGATGGCTACCTCAACAAACCCGTCAAACTAGCGGACCTGACTCAGACCATCAAAATGGTATGCGGGGTGGATGTGACGGCGGATTCGAAGTCAAGAACGCTTGTCACCCGGGACACCATTGACGAAATGAAAAACGAGCGGATTCGCGTTCTGCTGGTGGAAGACTACCCGACCAACCAGCAAGTGGCACTGAACCACCTGCACAAGGCCGGTTATCTGGCAGATCTGGCCGAAAACGGTCAGGAGGCGGTCGCGGCCTATGGTCGCAATCCTTACGACATCATCCTGATGGATATGAACATGCCGGTCATGGATGGATATAAAACGACCGATACCATACGAAAACTGGAAAAAGACGCGGAAAAGAGCGACACCGGGCCTCGCCGGATACCCATTATTGCGATTACCGCCAACGCACTGAGCGGTGATCGCGAAAAATGCATGGCCGCAGGGGCGGACGACTATCTTTCCAAACCGCTGAAAAAAGAGCGACTGCTGGCCATGATCGGCAAGTGGACCGATTCGCCGGTACCTGAAGCAAATGACGCCTGTCTTCAGGAAAATCAAGCTTCATCGGACCACCCCGACGAGCCGGTGGACTACGCACAGGCGTTGAAAGAGTTCGGCAACGAAGGGGATGTTTTGGCGGATGTCTTGACCGGATTTGTAAGCGACGCAAAACAACAGATCGAAAAGGTACGCAATGCCGTTGTCCATGGCGATACCGATATGATCGCCAGTGAGGCGCATGCAATAAAGGGAGGAAGTTCGAACCTGACGGCCAGATTTTTGGCCGATGCCGCGGCGGCACTGGAAGCGGCAGCGAAATCCGGATCTTTAACGCAAACCGCCACCAGGATCGATGCGTTGGATGTCGAGGTTCAGCGGATGGCGCAGTTTCTGGAAACGCTTTAGATTGAAAATGATAAACGCGTAACCGTCGCTTTTCTAGCGGCTTCGTGTAAGTTGAAAAGGACCTTCAATGAAAATCATGATCGTGGACGACGAACGGGTGAGCCGGATAAAAATGCAACAAATTCTCAAAGGCTACGGCGAGTGTCATCCGGTGGAAAGCGGCTTGACCGCCATCAAGGCCTTTACGGAAGCACTGTTGATCCAAGAGCCCTTCGATCTGATCACCCTGGATATCTCCATGCCGGATTTGGGAGGACCGGAAGTGCTGACGTCCGTCCGTAAGCTTGAAGCTAAAAACGGCATTCCCGCGGAAAAACGCTGCAAAATCCTGATGGTAACGGCCCATTCCGATTATCCAACGGTTGTGGCCAGCATCGAGGCGGGCTGCGACGATTATATTAAAAAACCGTTTTCAGAGGAGCGTGTCCTTCTCAAACTGAATGGAATGGGACTCGCCCAAACCCAAGATCTCCTGGCAAAAAGTCGCCGATGATCCGCTTTTAAGATGGTCTCCCCACGCAACCGCACATCGGTAGCGGCAGGATTGGAAGACCGATCCACCCTTCCGTCACTTCTCGCGCTCCACCAGCCCCTTGACAAACCAGCGCTGCATGAAAAGCACAACCAGGATGGGCGGCAGCATAACCAGCAGGGAGCCGGCCATGGCCACGTTCCAGTAAGGCAGGTCGTCCGCCTGGGGAATCAGGTTCTGGAGCCCGATAACCGCCGTCATCATATCCGGATCGGTGGTGATCAGCAGGGGCCACAGGTACTGATTCCATCCGTAGACGAACTCGATCACCACCAGGGCGGCGATATTGGTTTTGGAAAGCGGAAAAAGAATTTTCCTGAAGAAAGTCATGGCCGAGGCGCCGTCCATTTTTGCCGCTTCGCAAAGCTCCTCGGGAACAGTGAGAAAAAACTGACGGAACAGAAACGTGCAGGTGGCCGAGGCCACCAGGGGCAAAATCAGCCCCGTGTAGCTGTCCAGCAGACTGAAATCCAGGTTGATTTCCACGTCGTGGCCGGCAATCCAGCCGGCCACGGCACCCAGACCAAGCTTTTCCCATATCAGATTTAACGGGCCGAAAAGATTGGCCGCCATTTCATAGGTGGGCAGAATACGGACCTCCACCGGCAGCATCAGGGTGCAAAAAACGGTGACAAATGCCACGGTCCGAAGCCGGTAATCGAAATAGACGATTGAAAAAGCACCGAGCATAGACACACAGATTTTACCGATGGTGATGCCCGAGGCCATGACAAACGAATTGATCAGCTGGGTGCCCAGATTGCCCTTATCCCAGGCCGCCTGGATGTTGATCATGAACTGATCACCCGGAATCATCGGCATGGGGACACGGGAAACCTCTTCGATGGGCAGGGTCGCCGCAATCAGGGCATAGATGATGGGAAACCCCACGATAAGTATCCCAAGCATGAGAAAAATATACGTCAGTGCGTCGAGTATGGGCGTTTTTTCAACCATAGGGATTCGTCTATCCGGTGTATTGGACCTTTCGCTCCACGTATTTGAACTGCAATACCGTGATGGTGATAATCAGCAGCATTAACACCACGGACTGGGCCGACGACGAACCCAGGTTCAGACCGATGAAGCCGTCCTGATAAACCTTGTAGACCAGGATGTTCGTGGCGCCGCCCGGTCCACCCTGGGTCACGGTATGAATCACGCCGAAGGTTTCGAAAAAGGAGTAGATAATGTTCATGACCGTCACGAAGAACATGGTTGGCGATAGCAGGGGGATGGTAATGAACCAGAACCGCCTGAACGGGCTGGCGCCATCCATGGAGGCCGCTTCGATCAGCGATTTGGGGATGGATTGCATGCCGGCCAGAAAGAAAACGAAATTGTAGCTGACTTCTTTCCAGGCGCTGGCCATGATCACCATGATCAGGGCGTCATTGCCCCGGAGGACCGGATTCCAGTCCAACCCGAAGGTCTTCGTCAAAAAGATAGAAACGATGCCGTACGACGGGTGCAGTAAAAACAGCCATAGAATACCCGAAATGGCCGGTGCCACGGCATAAGGCCAGATCAGCAGAGTCCGGATGACGGCTTTGGCCCTCAGGGCACGATTGGCCATGGTGGCGATAAACAGGCCGAAAGAAATGGATACGGCCGCGGTGGCTGCGCTGAAACCCAGGGTGATGCCGATAGATTTTAAGTAAAGGGGATCTTTAAACAGGGAAATGAAGTTATCGAACCACACGAAAGTGTTGTGCAGCCCGAACGGGTCGCTGAGCATCATGGACTGCATCAGCCCCTGAAAGGCCGGCCAGTAGAAAAAGGTGACCGTTACCAGGATCTGGGGAAGAATCAGCAGATAGGGCAGCGTTTTTGAGGTGAAGTAGGATCGTTTGATCATGCGTGGTCCGTTTAAAGCTTCCGTCGAGGCCAAAATGGCGGCCTCGACGGAAATTTTAACAGGTTATGCGCAAACGACGCATCAAAAATGATTCTCGCCGTGCATTTACAACGGGTAGCGGTTGGTTCAGGCCAACACCGCAGGGAAACTCAAACCGGCGGCGCAACAGCGCACCGTCTGGGCATTACTTGTACGTTTTTTCAAATTCCCTCAGCTTCTGGTTGCTGCGCGCAACCGCGCTGTCCATTGCCTCTTTTGGAGATTTCGAATCGTTCCAGACCAGCTCCAGTTCCTCGTTGATGATGTTGCGGATCTGGATGAAGTAGCCCAGCCGCAGGCCGCGGGAGATCTTGGTCGGAATGCGGCGGGTCATCTGCTTGATGCCCACTTCCTGGTAAGGCTGCTCGTCATAGTATCCTTTGGCCTTGAGGCTGCGATAGGCGCTCTGGGTGATGGGAAAATAGCCGGTCTCCTTGTGCCAGTATTCCTGCATATCGTTGGAGGCCAGAAAAGCCAGGAAGGCGGCCACACCTTCGTATTCCTTCTTGCTGTGCCCCTTGAGCACCCAGTTGGAGGCACCTCCGATGATGGAATTCTGGGGTTCTTTCATCCAGGATTCCACCGGCAGGGGCGCTACATCCCATGTGAAATCCTTGACGGCCTTTTTTAATTTTGCGATGCCGCTGATGGAGTCGATGTATACGGCGGCATTCTGAGCGATAAATTCGGATTTGGGGCCCTGGTATTTCTGTCCGCCGTAGAAAAAGCGTTTGTCGCCCATCCAGTTTTTCAGCCGGGCGATGTGGTTGACGACCTTGTCGTTGTTAATGGTCAATTCGCAGTCCAGTCCCTCGTACCCGTTGGCTTTGGTGGCAAAGGGAATATTGTGGATGGCGCTGTAATTCTCGATCTGGGTCCAGGATTGCCAGGCGGTGACCATCCCGCCGGGAACACCGGAAGCGACAATCTTTTTAAGCATGTCGCCCAACTCGTCCCAGGTGACGGGTTTTTCCTTGGAAAGTGGTGCCAGGCCGGCTTTCTTGAACAGGTCGACATTGTAGTACATCACCGGCGTCGAAGAGTTAAAGGGCATGGACATCAGGTTGCCGTCGGCATTCATGTAGTAGGAAAGCACCGGCTGCAGGTAGTCGTCCCAGTCGATGTTGTATCCCGCGTCGGCCATGAGTTCGTATACCGGGTAGATGGCGCCGGACAGCATCATGGTCTGGGTTCCCACTTCAAAGGACTGAAGGATGTGGGGCTGTTTTTTTGCCCGGATGGCCGCGACACCGGCATTGACGGTTTCGTCGTAATTGCCTTTGTTTGTGCCGACGACCACATACTTGCCCTGGGATTCGTTGAACTTCTTGATCATGGTATTGCATACTTCGCCACGTGCGCTACGCATGGCATGCCACCAGTGAATCTCAATGGGTTTTTCCCCGACCAACTGGCCTTCCATCTCCGCTATCTTTTGTTTAAGCGCCGCATTTTCTTGTGTTAGTTTTTCAACTTGCTGTTTTAATTTAGCAATTTCTTCAGATTGGTCGGACGGTTTCTCAGCACATGCAAATAATACAAATACTGACAAAAAAACAACTAAACAGCTTAATACGCGCCTTGCAGTCATACCCCCACCTCCTCTGCCAAAATTTCTGTTATCATATGGAACCCGCCATACGGGCTCCGCTATCCACTGAATGAGTCTTCATCTAAAAGCATTTGTTCATATTAACGCATATAGGGGAGGGTTTATTGAGTCAAGGATTTATTGAAAACAGTTGTGATGTATCGTATCTCCCACCAAATCAATTCACAAAGCGCACGGTTTTGCGATAAAGAATCCTTGACTTGAAGCGCTAAAGCATGCTCATTTTCTCCAATCAACTTTGCAGCGTCCCTGTTCGGATCTTCTCCTTAAACAAAAGCGGGCAATCTATGGCGCAAGTAACTCTTAAGGATATCAAAAAAAAATTCGGCAAAACAGAGGTGGTCCACGGCATCAGCCTGGATATCGGCAACAAGGAATTCGTCGTTCTGGTGGGTCCCTCCGGCTGCGGCAAGTCCACGGTTCTACGCATGGTGGCCGGGTTGGAAAAAATCACCTCGGGAACCGTCCGCATCGGCGACCATATCGTCAACGACGTGGCACCCAAAGACCGCGACGTGGCCATGGTGTTCCAGAACTATGCCCTCTACCCCCACATGAACGTCTTCGGCAACATGAGCTTCGGGCTGAAACTGAGTAAAACGCCCAAGGCGGAAATCCTCGAGCGGGTCAACGAAGCGGCCGCCATTCTGGGCCTGGAAAATCTGCTGCACCGCAAGCCTCACGAACTTTCCGGCGGGCAACGGCAGCGGGTGGCCATGGGGCGAGCCATCGTGCGCAAACCGTCGGTCTTTTTATTCGACGAACCCCTGTCCAACCTGGACGCCAAACTGAGAACCCAGATGCGCACGGAAATTAAGCGGCTGCATCAAAAAGTCCAATCGACAATTATCTACGTCACCCACGACCAAGTGGAGGCCATGACCCTGGCCGACCGCATCGTGGTGATGCGCGAGGGTAAAATCGAACAGGTGGGCCAGCCCATCGAGCTGTTTCAAAACCCGATCAACACCTTCGTGGCAGGCTTTATCGGCAGCCCGCCCATGAACCTGGTACCCGCCCGCATCGTCAGCGACGGCAACACCCTCAAGATCCGATTCAACGACCGGCTCAGCGTGCCTCTCCCCGAAAAGGAGGGCATGTCGGTCAAGGAAGAGACCGAAGTGATCATGGGCCTGCGCACCGAAGATTTCACCGTGGACAACGGCAACAGCGGCTTTCCTGAAGAATGGAAGGTTGAAGGCATCGTTGAAGTCGTCGAGCCGCTTGGGGGCGAAACCCACATGCACATGAATTTCAACGGGGTTTCCTTCATCGCCAAAAGCGAAGGCCGCAGAATTTTCAAGGCCGGTCAGCAGTTGCGCATGGCCATGAATCTGAACCATCTGCATCTGTTCGACGCCGGAACCACCAGGAGCATCTATTGAGTCCTCCGAAAAGTCGCCCTGCCGGATGACCCCAAACACGTATCCAATGGCCTTGCGTTGACTCACGGAGAAAATCGGTGTACCTAATAATAGACACGTGTATATGCCTCGATTTTTTCCCAGAACCGGTTTAATTTATTTTCTTTTATTCTTTTAATGTTCTGAAGACGGACAGAAACCGTACCGCCGAGCCAGGAGGGGCTGCCATGCAGATTTCCATCACCAAAACCGATCAGCTGAAACCCAAGCCGGACGAAAAAAAGCTGGGGTTCGGCACCATTTTTACCGACCACATGTTCAACTTGGACTACAGCGTGGAAAAGGGGTGGCATCATCCACGCGTCGAGCCTTACGGGCCCATTTCCATGGACCCCTCCACCATGGTGCTGCATTACGGCCAAGGCGTTTTCGAAGGGTTGAAAGCCTATCGCAACAAAAAGGGCGGCATCCAGCTCTTCCGGCCCCGGGAAAATTTCAAGCGGCTCAACCACTCCAACCGCAAGCTCTGCATCCCCGAGATCGACGAAGCCTTTGCCCTGGACGCGCTCAAACAGCTGCTGACCGTCGAACAGGAGTGGGTGCCCAGTCAGCCGGGAACCTCCCTGTACATCCGGCCGACCATCATCGCCATGGACCCCTTTCTGGGCGTCCGGGCGTCGTTCACCTACCGCTTCTTCATCATTTTGAGTCCTGTGGGAGCCTACTATGCAGAAGGATTCAACCCGGTAAAAATCATGGTCACAAAGGATCATGTCCGGGCCGTGCGCGGCGGTGTGGGAGACACCAAAACCTTGGGCAACTACGCGGCCAGCCTGTTCGCCGGCGAAGCGGCCCACAAAGCCGGCTACACCCAGGTGCTGTGGCTGGACGGCGTCGAGCAGAAGTATGTCGAAGAAGTGGGCGCCATGAACATCTTTTTTGTCATCGACGACGAACTGATCACGCCCATGCTTTCGGGCAGCATCCTGCCCGGCATCACCCGCGATTCGGTGCTCGAATTGGGCCAATCCTGGGGGCTGAAGGTCTCCGAGCGCAAGATCAGCATTGACGAAGTGATGGACGCCCACGCTTCAGGCCACCTCAAGGAAATATTCGGTTCCGGCACCGCCGCCGTCATTTCACCGGTGGGCGAACTGAAATACGGGGACACGATTATCACCGTCGGTGACGGGCAGGTCGGCCCCCTGGCCCATCGGTTTTTCGAGGCCATTCAGGATATCCAATACGGCGCCATCGAAGGTCCGGCAGGGTGGATCGAAACGGTCTGAAAACGCGTTCCATATAAAAACGAAAGCTCCTCTGCATTTGGAATTCTGGAATCCGTGATAACGCGTAAACAGGAGTTTACATGAAAGTCAGAAAAGCAGTCTTTCCCGTTGCCGGTTTAGGGACCCGTTTTCTTCCGGCCACCAAGGCCATGGCCAAGGAAATGCTTCCCATCGTGGACAAGCCCCTGATCCAGTATGCCGTCGAAGAGGCCTATGCCTCCGGAATCACGGAGGTCATCTTTGTCACCGGAACCGGCAAGAAGGCCATCGAAAACCATTTCGATCACAGCTGCGAGTTGGAGCACACGCTCATGGCCCGGGGCAAGGACACCGAACTGAAACAGATCCACGCCCTGATCCCCGAATCCGGCTCCATCAGCTACACCCGCCAGAACCAGCCCCTGGGCCTGGGTCACGCCATCTGGTGCGCCCGCAACCTCGTGGGCAACGAACCCTTTGCCGTTCTGCTGGCCGATGACCTGATCAAGGCGGAAAAACCGGTCTTGAAGCAGATGGTCGAAAAGTTCGAGAAATTGCAATCGTCTATCGTTTCGGTTGTGGAAGTGGACCCCAAAGAGACCAGCAAATACGGGATCTTGGACGCCGACCCGCCGGTGGACGGCGTCACCAAAATCCGCGGACTGGTGGAAAAGCCCGCACCGGAAAAGGCGCCGTCCAACCTGGCCATCATCGGCCGCTATATCCTCACCCCGGAGATTTTCGAAATCTTGGAGAACAAGGAAGTGGGTGCCGGCGGCGAAATTCAGATTACCGATGCCATGGCCCGGCTGCTTAAAACCCAGGACATCTACGGCTACCGCTACGAAGGCACCCGCTTCGACTGCGGCGACAAAGCCGGCTTCCAGATGGCCAACCTGGCCTTCTCCCTCGACCGGCCGGATATCAGCGAGCGGCTGCTGCCCTTTATCCGGCAGTTAATCGAAGCCAAATAAGGTACGAGAACAATCCTAAACGTTTACGGCCGCCCCTTTCCCTTTCTTTAGTTTGGTCGCTATACGGCGATACGGGCGGTCTGCAAGATCTTGGGAACGATGTCGGCCCATCCCAAAGGCATCAGATGCACCCCCTGAACCATGTCTTTGATTTCCGCGAGGAAGCGGCCCATCATCTCGGCCGCTTTCATTTTGCGGTCTTCCTTTTCCACGCTCCCGATCTCGTCGATCCAGGCCTGGGGCACCTCGATACCAGATACATTTTTATTCATGAACGTGCCCATCTGGGGGGATTTTAACACCACCAGTCCCACCTGGATGGGAACATTGAGCTTAGATGCCTTTTCGATGAAGGTTTCGAACACCTTGCGATCGTAAACCGCCTGGGTCTGGAAAAACTCGGCGCCGGCATCGACCTTCTTTTTCATTTTCATCAATTGAAGATCCAGCGGCTCGAAGTTGGGATTGACCACGGCGCCGTAGGCCATATCCGGCGGGTTTTCGATTTCATTGCCGGTAATGTCATGGCCGTTGCGCAGACCCATGGCCATGTCGATAAGCTGCACCGAATCGAGATCGAACACCGGCTTGGCTTCCTTGTGGTCTCCCAACTGGATGTGATCGCCGGTAATCAGCAAAACGTTGTCGATTCCCAGCGAGTAGGCGGTGAGCAGATCGCTCTGCAGAGCGATGCGGTTGCGGTCCCGGCAGGTAAGCTGGTAGACCGGCTCGATCCCTTTTTGCTTCAGTCCCACACTGGCCGCCAGAGATCCCAGCCGCATCACGGCGCTCTGATTGTCGGTGACGTTGACCGCATGAACCCATCCCTGGAGATACTTGGCCTCCTGGGTACAGGTGGGATCGATGGATTTGTCCCGGTTGACGGCGCCCTTGATGGGACCCACTTCACCGGTCACGACAAATTCGCCTTTATCGAAAAGCGTGGTCAGTTTCATGACACGACTCCTTTACGTTTCGTCTATTCAGTCCTGGTTGCTGACGGTTACCTTGCCGGCCTGGGAACAGAAGGTGGCTTCGGTTTCGCTGACCTTCAACGTCCGGGGCCGGCTCCATTTGGCGTGATTCTTGGCTTTCTGGTAGGGATAAAGCAATTCGAGCCGCCCCAGTTTTTTCAACCGCTCGTAGATCATCACCCATCCGCAGGGACGCTCCTTGTCCACCTCGCACATGCCCTTCTCGGCGCCGCCGCAGGGGCCGTTGAGCAGTTGCTTGGAACACAGGGTCATGGGGCACAGGCCGCCGGTGAATTCGATGACGCATTCGCCGCACAGGGAACAGTACTCCTCGATGTCTTCCGCCGATACGGTCTCGCCGCCGAAAATCGTATCGCAGCCCGGATGCACCATGCCGCCGTCGGTGGCGTCGATGACGGTATGGACGCCCTGGCCGCAGCCCAGCACCAGGAAGCTGTCGGCTTTGGCGATCGGGTCGGCATAGTCCTCCTGGAGTACCTTGCGGGTATGATCCAGCTTGCAAAGCGACATGCCCTGGGGGCCGGGCACCGTATAGCCGACCACCTCAACGCCTCGCCGGGTCAAACGCTCGGCCATCTTTTCGGTTTCGCCCTCCCCTCCGGAGTGACACTTCCAGGCGCAGTTGTTGCAGCCGACAACGAACACTTTCTCCCCTGGCCGGATATAACTGACGATCTCTTCGATGGGTTTCTGAATGGTGGCGTGCATAGAGCCCCCTCCTTATGTGGATGAAAGCGGCGTAAGCCTTCACAGGGCACCGCATCTGCTTTGTTCCCAGGCATTTGAAGTACGGAAGAGTACATCCGCATGCCCGGCGCCTCGCATCTACGGCACCCTGTAAACGCTTACCGTGCGCAAGTTTGGAATTGCTTGGGCGTTTCAGCCCGTGAACAGGTACAAAACGGTCTAGAAAAAGGCTTTCTCCGCCTTCCCGCCCGCCGATTCCAGGTCCTGGTACAGCATATCGAGGCGGGCATTGGCCAGTTCGATCTTGGCCTGTCGCTCCTCGGCTTCATTGTCGACGGGATAACAGGCCAGGCAGCGTTCGAGGTGATGCGTCTTTCCCTGGCAGGTAACGGCAAAATCGGCCATCAGGAACGTCATCTTGTTTTCGAAGCGATCGAAATGCTCCACCGCAGAAACGAAGTCCAGGTTCGGCCGGATGACAATCTCCTGCCCATCCCGGGCCAGTTGGACGTAATCGTAAAGCGCCATGGCCGGATCGTCCGCATCCTGCTGCCGGTCGAACTTGAGCACCATCTCCTCCAGGGAAAACAACTTCTTTTCAACCGCGATGCCGGCGGCTTCGAGGCGGTGATAGTCCCGTTGCAGGTATCGGTTGGCGATCAGCACCGCCTGGGAGACATGGGGACAGAGATTGTGCGGGCAGCCCCGGGCGTAGCATTTTCGAAACGTATAATCGACCCCGTCGACGGCCCCGCTGTACTGACACAGAAAGATGTACGCCTTGAAGGGGTTGGTTCGATGGGCGAAATCGACCGGCAAAATGTCGAATTGCGTCCGGCAGACGACGGTCGCCCCGGCGTTGTGCCGCTCGATAAGGTCGGTGACCCGCAATGGTCCGCGGGTGGAGGAGGAGCCATTCATGGTGATGCCTCGTATACTTGGGGTTCCGGGTGGCGTCTAGTAGACAAATACCGCATCCGCCTCGATCGCGGCGATGTTGAGCTGCGCGCCGGCCATCACCGTGGCCGCCTCGATCAGGTCATCCGGAGAGATATCCCGCGCCTTGATGCAGGGCCCGCAAACCCAGATGGTGCCGCCCTGCTCGATGAAATCCGCAAGCAATTGCTTGATGGGAGGAAAACCGCCGCTGGCCGGCACGTTGTCGGCAAAGCCTTTTTTGGCGAATACCACGGCGTTGGTCTGGAGAACGACAGTGGCCTGGGTATCCATGGCCAGGGCAGCATTGGCCAGAACGAAGGGGACGGTGGCCTTGTCCAGGTTCTCATCCCCGTGCGTGCTGACATAGAGTATCTTTTCTTCTTTTTCCGACATGGTGTGGGTTTCCTTTCTGCAAATGGGATTGTTCTTAAAAGTCCAAAATCAGGCCATGGCATCGGCGATGACCGACGAGAGGTCCGCCACCTCGGCACCGGTTTTGCGCAGGTTGCCCAGGCAAATGGGGCACATGGCGACCAGGGGGGCGCCGGTGGTTTCAAGCTGAGCCATTCGCCGGCCGCCGATTTCGCCGGCCAGTCTGGGAGAAATCGATTCGGCCGGGCCGCCGCAGCAATGAGTAAAGGCGCCGGATTGGGGAACGGGTCGACAGGTGACCCCGAGCCGGGCCAGTTTTTCTTCCGGAACGTCGGACAGCCCCAGGTACCGGCCGTAAAAGCACGGATCGTGAAGGGTGACCGTCCGGGTGCTCTCGGCCTCGGGCAGGTCGATCTTTTCGAAGTAGGGAGAGACTTCGAATCGGCTGCCGGTATATTTGGGATAGAGTTCTTTCAGGGCGTAGGTGGTGTGGGGATCCACCGTGATCAACCGTTTGATGCCTGCGGACTGCAGGCGGTTGGCCACCCAGCGGGCGTGGCGCACGAACGTTTTCTGGTCCCCGAGATCGTAGGGCAGCACCCCGCTGTACTGGTCCAGTTGGGGATCATAGAAAAAGTCGACTTTCGAAGCCTTGAGGATGCGCACGATGTCGTGCAGGATCCGGTTGAACTTGCGCTTTTCCCGGCCCGGCGTCACCAGGGCCAGGCCCAATCCCGAAACGATGCCGGGAACGTAGCGGGCGTAGCGCAGATAGTCGGCCCAGGGCGTATCCTCGTATTGTTCCAGAACCCGGGTGGATGCTTCGATGTAAGGGATAAACTGATACATCATGCCGGTGAACAAAAGGGTGTCTCCCGTGTACGGCAGATCGCTGTCGACCCACCAGCGGTTGACCAGGGCGTTGGGAATGCCGAACGGGTTGCGGGTCTGCCTGAGGTTCGCGGCGATGGTTTCGATAATGTCTTTGGGACGGTACATGTCAGGACTCCCTCCAGTGATCGACCACCATTCGTTTCAGGGAGAGGATGATCTCTCCGGGGTTGGCCTCCCGCGGGCAGGTTTGGGTGCACAGGCCGCAGTGGAGGCATTTCCAGAGTTCGTCGGCATTTTCCATGATCCGATCCAGGGCGCCGATCTGGATGTAGCGGATCATTTTGCGTGGAAAGTGCTCGTGGAGCAGTGGGCAGATGGCGGCGCAAGTGCCGCAGTTGAAACAGGCCAGGGCCGTGTCTTCGCCATATTTCTGCATCTCCTGGGCAAAATCCGGACTGAGGGTGATCATGGGCGGTCTCCGGTGTTCTCTTTTTTCTTTATCGTTGATAGTTGAATATGGACGGGGTTTTCAAACAGGCTTTACGGCGTAGCGGTAATAGCCGCCATCTTTCCTGTCCTCGACGACCTGGCCGTACTTTTTCATCGTGGCGATAAACCAGAGCGCCTCGTCGGTGGCGAGGCCGGCTTGTGCGGCAATCTCGGGAACCGTCGCCGCGCCGCCGGACAGGCTCGTCTCGATGGCTTTGATCCTTTTTCGCTGCGCTTTCATGGCCGCCGTTGCTTTCTTGATCGATTGCCGGCGCTCCTGGCGAAGCTGTTTCAGGGCCATTTTTTTATTGGGTTCGGATTGCATGCCAATTCTCCCGGTTGGATTCGGTGCAAAGGCCGCTTCGTTAAGCGGCTTCAACTTCGGAAACGATCCTGTCGACCATGGCTTCATATTGTTTCAAGGTCATTCCGTTGACATTGATGGCGTTTTCCGGGCAGACGGCCGCGCAGGCTCCGCATCCCAGGCAGAGGGCCGGCGTCACCCGGGCCCGCTGCACGGTCTCACCGTTCACCTCCATATCCACCAGGGTCAGGGCGCCGTCGTTGAGGCAGGCGTCGACACAGGCGCCGCTGCCGGTGCAGCGGGAAAGATCGACTTCCGCCACAAAAGGATCCAGTTCGACATGGCCGCGGGCCAGCAGGGCCGCCGCCTTGGCCGCCGCCGCACCGGCCGCACTGACGGATTCGCCGATGTCGAAAGGCGCCTGACAGGTGCCGGCCAGCAGAACGCCGCCAACGGGAAGTTCCACCGGGCGCAGCTTGGGGTGAACCTCCAGCAGAAAACGGTCGGCGCCCACCGGCAGCTTCATCATCTCGACCAGATCCGAAACGTCGTTGGGCACCATGCCGGTGGCCAGTACGACCAGGTCCGCCGGCACGGCGATGGTTTCGTCGAAGGTCAGCCCATCGGTCACAGTGACTTGCAGCGGATGGCCGCTGTCCCCATCGTTTCTGGCAACTTCGGGCGCATTGTCCGCCTCGAAGCGGGAGAAAACGACCCCGTTGCGCGAGGCATCTTCGTACACCGCTTCCTGGCCGCGCCCGTAGGTGCGGATATCCCGATACATGTCGTAGACCCGGGTATCGGGACAGGTCTCGCGAATCCGGTTGGCCGCCGCCAGGGTGGCCGTGCAGCAGGTCCGGGAACAGTATTCGTTCAGGTGGCCGGATTCGTCTTCCGGGTGGATTCCCGGAATCTGGCGGCTGCCGACGCAGTGAATCATGACCACACTGCCGATGGTGCGCCCGTCGATTTCAAGGCGGTTTCCTTTCGCCGGCTGATTGGACATCTTCTCGATCAACTGGGGCAGGGTGATCACGTGCGGCGTCTCCCCATATCCGTATTCTCCCTGCCGCGGGGTGTAGGATTTGAACCCGGTGGCCAGGACCACCACCCCGGTTTCCACCGGGACCGTCGTGGATACGGTCGGCGGGGGTGCGGGCAGCAGGCCGGCGAAGGGAATGGTGCGCCCCGGTTCCCGCTTTTGTGCCTGGATTTGTTTCAGACGTTCGACGGTTTCGGTATCCTCAGGCGGGGCCTGCTTCACTGAAAGCGTAAAATTGCCGATGTAGCCTCCGAATTCCTCCACCTGGGCGCAGGTGAGCACCGTGATGGACGGATGGGAAACGACCTCGCCGGCCAGCGTGTCGATCAGGTCGGTGGCTTTTTCTCCGGTAGGGGCGATTCGGTCCAGCCTTGATACCTGGCCGCCGAGAAAGGGGGATCGTTCGATAAGGCACACCGCAAAACCCCGATCGGCAATATCCTTGGCCGCACGCAGGCCGGCAATGCCGCCGCCGATAACGGTGGCGTGCTGGGTGGCGTCCACACGGATCGGTTCCAAAGGCTTGAGCTGCTCCGATTTTGCGGCGGCGGCGGCCACCAGCCGGGTGGCCTTGTGCGTGGCGGCATCCCCGTGGTGAACCCAGCTTACCTGTTCGCGGATATTGGCGTGTTCATAGATAAACGGGTTGGCACCGGCGCGTTCGATGGCGCTGCGGAAGGTGGCTTCGTGAAGGCTGGGTGCACAGGAGGCGACCACCACCCGATCCACCTTCCCGTTTTTCAGGTCCTCCATGATCAGATCCTGGCCCGGATCCGAGCACATGAACATATTGGTGCGGGCCACGGTGACGTTGGGAAGGTTTTCCACCTGGTCGCGAACCGCTTCCACATCGACGTGGTCGGAAATGTTGCCGCCACAATAGCAGATGTAGATGCCGACCTTTTTTCCCGCATCCGCGGCACAGGGTTTTTTTTCGTCCGTCATCTGGGAGCCTCCCAATGGGTTGTTGCGTTGCCGCCGACCGATACGGGTCAGGCGGCGTTGGTTCGGGATCGCGCGCTGAGATAATTGGCCGCTTCCGTGGCGGCGCTGCCCGCTTCGGTGATGGTGTCCACGATATCCTTGGGGCCGGCGCCGGCGCCGGCGGTAAAAACGCCCTCCATGTCGGTCAGCGTGGGCGCCAGCTTGGGCCGGATGGTGTGGATGAAGCGATCATCGCCCCTGGCGACCGGGCAGATGCCGGCCGGATTCCACGATGGAACCATCCCCATGGAAAGCACGGTCAGGTCGTGCTCGGCCGTCGTGATCCCGCCGCCGACCTGGTCCTCGTAATGCAGAATCGCGTTTCCGTTCTCGCCGGGCTCGATGGTTGCCACCTTGGCTTTGACGAAATTGATCCCCATGGCCTGGGCATTCTGGTAGAACTGCTCGTATCCTTTGCCAAAAGCCCGGATGTCCATATAGTAAATGGTGATGTCGGCCAGGGGCAGGGCGCCGGATAGCAGCATGGCCTGCTTGATGGCGTACATGCAGCAGACCCGCGAGCAGTAAGGCACCCCCATGCTTTTGTCCCGGGAGCCGGCGCACTGCACGTAGGCGATGTTGTCCGGTTCCATGCCGTCGGACGGCCTCAGCACCCGGTTGTATGGACCGTGGGGAGCGAGCAGACGCTCCATCTGCAGGGAGTCGATGACGTTGGGAATCGCACCCCGGCCGTATTGGGGCTTGTCGGTCACCGGCGTCAGTTCGAACCCGGTGGTGAGCACGGCCGTGTTCGCCTCGATGGTGAAAGTCGTCGGCTTCTGGAAGTAGTCGATAGCCTCGGTGGGACAGACCGATGCACATTTGCCGCACAGCATGCACTGCTCGGGATCGAGCACGGCGATCTGGGGAATGGCGTTGGAAAAGGGAATGGCGACGGCTTTGGTCCCGCAAAAACCGCCCTGTTCAGGATCGGAAACCAGCACCGGGCAGTTGTATTCGCACTGGCGGCATCCGATGCACTTGTCCACATCCACATACCGGGGCTTCTGAACGACGGTCGCCTGAAAACCGCTACCATTGCGGTCCAGCGATTTCAGGTCGCAGTAGGTGAGCAGGGTAATGTTCGCATGATGCGCCGCTGCCGCCATTTTGGGGGTCGTGATGCAGCTGGCGCAGTCCAGGGTGGGAAACACCTTGGACAGGCGAATCATTTTGCCGCCGATGGAAGCGTCTTTTTCAATAACGGCCACGGTGAATCCCTGGTCGGCCAAATCCAGGGCGGTCTGGAGACCGGCGATGCCGCCGCCCACGACCAGGGCGTCAAAACGCTTGACAGTGTCGGATTCCATCATGGGTCTTTCCTTTCTAGGCTGCCGATTTAAATGTGGGCGGACCCAGTTCCTGCACCAGGGCGTTCATGTCGTTGACTTCTTTTAAAAACGCCCGGTTGCAGACCGTACAGATCGCCGTCAGCCTCAGGCGGCGGATGTCGATATCCGCGGTCTTCATAAGCTGGTAAACCCGGTCGAGCCGCTTTGCCAGCGCGTGATAGGCCCCCTCGTAGGGACACTCTTCACCGCAGGACATGATGAGGATGCCGCTGATTCCTTTTTTGAAACAGTCCATATAGAACTGTTCGGGAAACAGCACCGGGGCGCGGACCCGGAGAATATAGGTGTTGGCCGGATAGCTGGCGTGGGCCTGGCCCACCGAGTTGGCGCCCGGGTAGGCACAGCTCTCGGTGGCCAGGATCAGGATTTTGCCTGGGTTCTGGGCCTTGGGTGTCATCGTGGCCCCGCTATTTCTTCCGGCAGACAAAGTGCTTGTCGTAGCCGTCGGCCTCGACCACGCCCAGGTACTCATGTCCCACTTTTTTGGCCCAGGCCGGGATATCCGTGCGGGTGCCGGCATCGTTGGAATAGATCTCGAGGACTTCGCCGACCTTGACCTTGCCGATCCCCTTTTTTGCCTCCAGCAGGGGTCCCGGACAGGCGCTGCCCCTGGCGTCTACCGTGCTTGCCGCTTCCATGGAATTCAAATCGGCTGCTGACATGATGAATCTCCTTTGTTTAGATGTTTGCCTTTGGTTCTTTCTTTTTCAGCCTCAGCCGCTTCACCGGCTTGTCTCCCGTAAAATCGTTCTGGGAGAGCAGTTCGTAGTCGCTTTTCGGCAGGATCCGCATCACGTCTTTGAAAATCGCGGCCTGAATCGGACAATCGCCGGCCAGAATCTCCATTTCATCGCCGGGCTGCATTTCCCGGAAGTTGTTGGAAATCTGCAGCAACGAGAAAGGAATCAGTTTTTCGCGGAGATCGAACCGTATCATCACACTGCCCGCCTTTTCGGTAAGTGACGCGCTGCCGGTAGACGACATGTCTCTCCCTGAGCAATGGAGATGCCAAGTTCATCGAACCCATCTTTGGTTAAAATAATTACAATATGATTTCAAATATTTGTGTTTTATAGCGTGCCGAAAAGATCCGGCCAAAAGCGTTGTTCAGCGCATAGAGGGTTGGCAACCGACTGTTCATATGTTAACTTGATGAACACTTGTTTTGTTCACTTAGTAAACAGAGGGCGAATCCATGAACGTTGTAGACTTGAACTACTACTGGAAATCCGTAGTGGACACCATTCAGGACGGGGTCATGGTGGTCAGTCCGGAGGGGGTCATTATCTCCGTCAATCGCGCCTTTGAGGAGATTACCGGATATCGGAGAAACGAAATCGTGGGCAACCGCTGCTCGACGCTGAACTGCACCTCCTGCGAGTTTGCCCGGCAAAAGGATGGATGCCACTGGTGCCTGATGTTCAAACGGGGGCATCTGAAAAAACAGCGCTGCAGCGTGACCCGCAAAGACGGCCGCCAGGTGCATATCCTGAAAAATGCATCGGTTCTCAAAGACGAAAGCGGCGTGGTCACCGGGGCCGTGGAAACCATGACCGACATCACTGACCTGGTGGCCAAGGAGACGCAAATTGAAAGCTACAGACGGGAACTGGACGCCGAGGATCGTTTTTACGGCATGATTGGCGCCAGCGCCAACATGCAGCGGGTATTCGAGCTGATCGCCAACGCCGCGCGGTCCGATGCTCCGGTCATCGTATACGGCGAAAGCGGCACGGGAAAGGAGATGGTCGCCCGCGCCATCCACGAAGCGGGCGGCCGGAGCGGTCAACCCTATGTGAAAGTCAACTGTGCCGCCCTCAATGAGTCCTTATTGGAGAGCGAATTGTTCGGCCATGTGAAAGGCGCCTACACCGGCGCCCATAAAAGCCGGGAAGGACGGTTTGAAGCGGCCAACGGCGGCGATATCTTTTTGGACGAAATCGGCGACCTGCCCCTTTCCACTCAGGTCAAACTGCTGCGGGTGCTCGAAGAAAAGGTGGTGGAACGGGTGGGCGACAGCCGTCCCATTTCCGTAAATGTGCGCATCATCTCCGCCACCAACCGCAACCTCCCGGAACTCATTGCAGGTGGATCGTTTCGTGAAGACTTCTATTACCGTATCAATGTCATCCCCGTTCACATCCCGCCGCTGCGCGAGCGCGTCGAGGACATCCCCTTGCTGGCACGCTCCTTTTTCAACCGCATCCTGTTGAAAAGCGACAAGACCCTGGACGGGATCTCCAAGGCGGCCATGGACCGCCTCATCGCCTATCCCTGGCCCGGAAACGCCCGCGAATTGAAAAGCGCCTTCGAGTATGCCTTTGTCAGTTGCCCCAAGGGCATGATCGGTCCCGACCACCTGCCGCCGCAGATCGGCAATACAAGCCCCAAAGGCGGCGAGGTTTCCTGTGCATTGGAAACCAATCTCGACGATGTGAAGCGCAACCGGCTGATGGATGCATTGACCCGCGCCAACGGCAACCGTTCCCAGGCCGCACGCCTGCTGGGTATCTCCCGCACCAGTGTCTGGAAGCAAATTAAGAAATACGGCATTCAAATGGGGTCCTAAAGAAATCGAACCGTTGGCACTGGATTTGCCTTGCTCGTTTGTCAGAGTAAGTTAATCAATACCTCCATTTGATTCACTCAACCTTACTCTCACCTCCTCAGGGCCCCGGCACGAAAGCAACCATACCCATCGTGCCGGGGCCCTTCCTTTTGGCACAAGAGTTGTATTCACGGCAAAAGAAAAAACAAATAGGCTTGAAACATCCATTACAAGGAGGAAAACCCCATGTCCGAATCCGTTGCTGAGATCCAAAAAAATGCTTTCGACCAACAGGTCCTGGAACAGCCCCAACCCGTCATCGTCGATTTTTGGGCACCCTGGTGCGGGCCCTGCAAAGCCATGGCTCCGGCATTTGCCAGCCTGGCGGAAACCTATGGAAATCAAATGAAATTTACCAAATGCAACGTAGACGATCATCCCTCTGTTGCCCAGCGCTACGGCATCCAATCCATTCCCACCCTGATGATTTTTCAGGAGGGCCAGCCGGTCCAATCCATTACCGGAATGGTACCCCGTTCGGATCTTGAAAAGGCCATTGAGCAGGCCCTGGCCGGCGAATCCAGACCGGCACCTTTCATCGTTAATTAAACCGCAGCATGCGCGGCTGCAACAAAGTAAAAGAGGCCTTTCGGATGCACTCCGAAGGCCTCTTTTTGCGTTGGCCGAGCGCGGATCCGGACAGACGCTCGACCTCTTCAGCCGAACCATGGTCGATTCCCGGCTGCGGTGGGATCTTTCCGCTCCCTACAAAGCGTTACAGTAACGTTACCTCATTTTCAAATGTGTTAACATAACGCCACCCGTACCCCTTTCCCGGATTTTCTTTGGGATCTCGACCACCACTTGGCTTATATTTTTTTTCCCGGCCCGATGCATTATGGCGCGTCGACTCCCAACAGCGGGCATTCTCATCGGCTTTATTGCCCAACCCTGTAAAATAGAGAACCCACCCCGACCCCAAGCTCGGCGATTGGCATAAAAATTGAGTTAATGCTCAGAAGGGTGGTGGTTTCGCGGCGCCTGATCCGCCGATTACCCGGCCCTTTCAACGAAAACCCTATCATCCAAGGAGAGCGCCCATGCAACGACTGTTTGAGCCCATGACCCTGGGGAACCTGACCCTGACCAATCGGTTCGTCTTTCCACCCATCAAAACAGCCAACGGCACCCCCAACGGCAACGTAACCGATCGACACCTGACGTTTTACCGGCAAATTTCCGATCAGGGGCCGGGGCTGCTGATCCTCGAACCCGTAGCGGTCACGGTGGACGGTAAAGAACATCCCAAACAGTTGTGCATTCACTTGTCCGAAAGTACAGCCGAATTGAAGAAAATCGCCGATGTGATTCACGCCCAGAACCGGCTGGCATGCCTGCATCTCAACCATGGCGGCGCCGCGGCCAAACCCAAAGCGTCCGGCCAGAACCCCAAAGCGCCATCCGAGATGACCTGCCCGACCATCGGGGTTGCCGCCGAAGTGTTGACCGAAGGGGAGATCGGCGCAATTGTGGAAGGATACCGTTCCGCCGCCCAAAAGGCCGTAGCGGCCGGCTTCGATGCCATCGAAATCCAGGGCGGCCATGGCTACCTGGTGTCCCAGTTTCTCAACGGGAAAATCAACCGGAGAACGGACCGCTACGGCCAGGATCGGCTGCTGTTCGCCGGCGAGGTGCTGGCGGCGGTCAAGGCCGGAGCCCCGGACCTTACCCGCATCCTGCGGGTATCGGGCAACGAAATGTCTCCGGAACTCGGCATTTCGCCGGAGGACCTGGCTCCGCTGTTAAAGACAGCCAAGGATTCCGGTATTCATGCCGTACACGTGGGCATGGGGTCATCATGCGCCAGCCCGCCCTGGTATTTCCACCATGGCCGCCTGCCGGAAAAGCCCCAGATGGACGCATTGGCCTGGGTCCGCTCCCAAACCGATTTGCCGCTGATCGCGGCCGGCCGCATGGGCCGCCCGGATCGGGTCGCCAAGATGCTCGACGACAACCTCGCCGACCTGGTGGCGCTGGGCCGGCCCCTGATCGCCGATCCCGCCCTGATCCAGAAATGGAAAGAGGGGAACCTCGAAGGGGTGCAAAGCTGCGGATATTGCCTCCAGGGCTGTCTGCACCGGGTGAAGAACGGCCAGCCCATCGGATGCAACCTGAATCCGGAAATCGGCGAACCGGTGCTGGAAAAGACGGATCGGCCGTTGACCGTTCTGGTGGCCGGCGGCGGACCCGCAGGGATGAGTGCCGCCGTCTACCTTTCCAAACGTGGCCATCGGGTCACACTCGCGGAAAAGGCGGATCGATTGGGCGGTCAATTCAACCTGGCATGGCAGGCGCCGGGCAAAGAAAAAATGAAGGACGGCCTGGAAAATCTGGCTGTGCAGGTGCACACCGGCGCCGAAAAAGTGTTGACCGAAAGGACCGTGGATGCGGACCTGGTCGCCGAAACCAAACCGGACCTGCTCGTCTGGGCCACCGGCGCCCAACAGCGGATTCCCGACATCGAGGGGCTCGACGGCCAGTACACCATGACGTCCCTGGAATACTTCGGGGAATCAAAACCGGTCAAAGGGCCGCGGGTTCTAGTGATCGGTGCCGGCCGGACCGGGCTGGAAATCGCGGAAAAACTCGGTGCCCAGGGCCTGGAGGTAACGGCCACCAAGCGAACCGACCCCATCGGCAGCATGATGGAGATGATCACCAAAAAGTTGTCCCTCATGCATATCGACCAGATGAGCAACGTCACCTTGATGCCCCACACGACGGTTAAACGTTTGGAAACCGGCAAGGCAACGGTGGAAAAAGACGGGGAAACGATCGAGCTGGCGCCATTCGACACGGTCATCCTGGCCTCGGGCATGCTTTCGGCGCCCGCCCCCGATCCGAGCATCGCACAAACCGTGTCCGCCGTCGAAGTCATTGGCGATGCCGAGAACGTGATGGACATTTATTCGGCCATCCATGCCGGGTACGACCTGGCTGCAAAATATTAAAAGGAGAATTTCATGGCTCAAACCTCATTTTCCGATATCGCCGTCGTTTCCTGCGGCACGCTGTCCCTGGAACTGAATCATCTTCGGGCCGAGGGCTTCCTCGACACGGAACACCTCTTTTTCACGACCCCCGGACTTCACGAAGAGATTCATGAACTGGAGAACCAACTGCTCGACCGGATCGCCCGGGCAAAGGAAAAGGCCGGCAAGGTGCTGGTGGTTTATGGCGGCAAGTTCTGCTACGTCAACGCCGACGAGCCCACCCGCACCATGCAGCAGATCATCGCGGAGCAGGGGGCCAATGTGGCCCGGATCGATGCCACCCACTGCATGGATATGATCGCCAGCGAAGCCGAACGGGAAGGCATTGCCGCCGACGTTGCCGGCGGCGAAAAAGTCTGGTGGATGACGCCCGGCTGGATCAAGTTTCGCCACAAGGTGTTCAAGGGTTGGGACAAGGGCCTGGCCAACGAAAATTTTCCCCGCCATAGCGGCGGCGCGGTGGTCCTGGACGGCATCGGCTACATGGATACCTACATGGCCGAGCATCCGGAAGATTTTTTGGAATACTCGGACTGGATGGGCATCCCAATTATCCCCTATCCGGTCACCCTGGATCGGTTTAAGATGCTGCTTGCAGCGCAGGCGGACAAGTTGCATGGGCAAGACGCATAAAAAAGAGCCAGAAAATGAAAAATAAGAAACCGCCCGAATGGATTTCCCTCGCCGTCGCAGCCGCCGTGCTCGCCGCCGTGCTCGCCTGTAGCTCCGCCCGGCAGCCGGCGCCTTCCGAACGGTCGCCGGTAACCTTTTCCACAAACGAAGAGGAACGCCGCATCGAGGAGATGCACGCCAGGGTGTTCAAGCAGCTCGGCGGCTACAAGGGTCCCGAGGCATGCTACGCCTGCCACCAGAAAGAATATGAAGACGTCAGCCGCAGCTACCATGTTTACCAGGGGCGGGTCACCGCAGAGGGAAGGATCGCCCACGACCCGAAAGATTCCGTCGATATCGGCATGTTCAACCGCTGGTACGCCCTGTCCAATACCGACCGGGTCAAAACGCCGGAAAACCAGTGGCGCCTCATGGAAGCCGTGTATTGCGCTCAATGCCATCCGGGCGGGGGCGTGGTCAAACCGTTCGGCATGGACGTGGATTGCCTGATTTGCCATCAGAAAAGCGGCTACAAAGGCGGCAAAGGGCTCGGCAAAACACCGGCGGGACAGGACCGGGAGGGCTACATCGTCCAGAGCAACGGTGCGCGGATGGCAGAACTGATGATGGCCGGCGCCAGGGCCGGTGGCGACCTGGAAAAACTCGACCTGTCCGATATTCCCTTCAAGGCCATGGAAGGCGTGGAATTGCGGGTCGGCAAACCCACGCCGGACAACTGCAACTTCTGCCATTGGAAATCGGACAGCAAACGGGGCACCCACTACGGCGTCCTCGGTGGAAAATCGACCGACGTTCACTTTTCCGCAGGCATGGGCTGTCAGGAGTGCCACGTGACAACCCACCATGAAATCGGCAAAGGAAACGTCGTAGACAATGCCGGGACCCCCCAATTGCGCGGCACCATGCAAACCTGCACCGACTGCCACGGAGAAGCGCCCCATGAGGGCAATAACGCCGACGAACTGAATATGCATCTGGAGAAAATTGCCTGTGAGACCTGTCATATTCCCAAAACGTCTCCCGGCACCAAAAAAGTGAACTGGCTGCCGGGCATGGACATGCCCAAAATGATGCAGCGGTACAAATGGATGCTGCCGGTCGCCAGACTGATGGGCATGGCCTCTCCGGAAAAAATGACCGAGCAGATGGACGACATGATCGGCTGCTACAAAACCAAAAACCTGGCCCTGTTCGAGCCCAGCTATGCCTGGTACAACCGTGATACGCTCTGCACTGATATCCCCCATCCCACCGGCAGCATCGAAGACCCGAACAGCCGCATCACGCCGTTCAATGTGATCGAAGTATCGCTTTATGATGACGGATCCACTCCCGCGGTCGTTGAAAATCCCAGCGGCCACACCATGGGGTATCCGGTGCCTCGGACCTTTGTGGCCCGTGCCGGCGGAAAGGGAAAACGCAGTACGACCCTCGAAGAAATGCGGTCCTATGACAACGGTCGCTACAAAAACGCCATCGAACGCAACGTCAAACAATATTTTAATTTGTATCATAGCATCGCTCCGGCCGAAGATGCGCTGGCCTGCAACGACTGCCACGCGAAGCAAGGCGGTCGCTTGGACTTCGCCCGGCTGGGATACGATGCAGAGCAGGTGGAAGACCTGCTGATGGAACGATGACGGTTTCTTCTAACGGGTTGACCCATCGGGGAAAGGAACAGAAGCCATGGCCATCGAAGTGTTGATTAGAAGACGGTTTGTCAAAGAGAAAGAAGCGGCGCTGGCTCCGCTGGTTGTTCGCCTGCGGTCCCTCGCCCTGGCCCAGCCGGGCTACATCTCCGGAGAAACCCTTAAATGCATCGATCCTCCCGGGGAAGAGGAATACCTGGTGAGAAGCACCTGGCAATCCGTCGAGGAGTGGCACGCCTGGCTTCACAGTCAGACGCGCACGGCCATCCAGAAAGAGATCGATGCCATCACCGGCGAACCCACCGAATATCGCATCTATGAACCCCTCGTCGGCGGTATTATGCCGGCCTATGCGGAAAAGAAGTAAAAACGGGAGCACCGGCATTCTTAACGGCCAAAGGGTGAAACGCGCCGTTTTGGCTGACGCGGATGGGGCCGCATGTAGAGACACCCGCAACCCGTTAGGCAGGGCATAACGGGTTGCGGGTGTCAGAATTTTTTACTTTCTGGGAAGAACCTTTCCATTTCCCTCGCACCAGAAATCGTTCAGCGCCTTGCCATATGGACGGATTGAAACGGATGCCCATACCTATAGATGCCCTTGGAAAAAGGACGCCCTTTCTTTGGCAGCCTTTTAGACGTTCCCGTGGCCTGCCCTTTCGACAATCGGGGAAAAAAGGCACATAGCGTGCATATGCTTAAAATAAAGCTCCGATAAAACCGGCATCGAGGGAAAGACGAACCCTGCTGGCGCTCCACCCGCTCTGCGAGGTGAGGAGGCATGGTTACTCGCAAACAGTTTTTAATCAACGTCGTGAACAGTGCTGTCCGTTCTACGGGGGCGATTTTCTCCTCCGCACCCCCCTTCTGTATACCTGAATCGCCCCACCCCGTCGCCGATACCCAAAGACTGTTCCAAAAAGCCATGGCTCTGGGAATCGATCCCGGGACCATGGATATCGTCCAGCTTGCCCGGTTGGTTCAACAAGCCGAACCCGCCGATAAAAAGCCGTGCTCTTAACGTGCGCTGTTTTCCTTCTCCTGCATAGCAATAGTGAGTTGTTTTAAAAGGGCACGCACCATCACCAAAGGAGGGGCTATGGAACCTTACGGAACAAATTATTTGGAAGAGCGCAACCTTGTGGCACGATGGCCGCAACCGATTCCAGCCATTGTCAGCCTCGTGTTCACACTGGTCCTTTTTTATGCAACCTGGTGGATTTTTCAGGATCCCCGGGGATGGATGCGGATGTACACGCCTTACGTGGGGTATATGTATACCCGGTGGTGGCTCATCGTGCTGATCTGGATGGTCTACATCTTCAACTACTGGCCATTTAAACGATCCTGGATAGAAAACACCAATCCGGTGCTGAAGGGGATTGTCCTCACAGCGGTCTCCTACGGCATTCTCTACGTCCTGATCAAAGGCTTTTTCGAAGGGCTTCTGGGCAATTTCGGCCTGGCCTATTTCAATCCCGGCCAGCTGACGAAACTGCCGGGAGTGACGGAATTTTTCGCCATCGAATATGCGGCCTTGGCCTGCCTGATGTTTGCCGCAATCGCGTCCTGGCTGAGTCCGGCCTGGGTGGTTGCCTGTGAGGAAGCGCCATGGCAGGAGTTGAAACAGCCGGGTAAAGGCATCAGCATCCTGGTGATGACGTTTTTCCTGAGTACGGTCATCTATTTTATGACCATGCATTCGCACATGGGCATTTTATACTATCCTTGGCAATATTTTACCTCCATCGCACCGCCCTATTGGGAAAAATTCGCCAATACCGTCTCCGGCAATTTTCATGTTTCCTGGATCATGTGCTGCACGGTCACGGTCTGGATGGTGGAAACCATCTGGGGACGCTATCCGTTCAACCTGATCAAGCGCAACTGGCTGCGGCGCCTGGTGGCCTTTTTCGGCATCATTGCCATTGCCTTTGCCATGCACTTCTTCCTCTATTTTGCCCAGGAACTGACCTGGGGGCCGGCCATTCGCGGTACCCGCAGGGCCTTTGCCCCGGACTGGCGCTGGCTGCATGTCGGTGAAATGGCGGTGTTCTTCCTGGTGCCGGCCCTGTTTATCACCTTCTACTGCAACAACTGGCCCAATAAATTCAGCCTGCCGGTGAATGTCCTGATCCGCACGGCAATCACCATCGTTGCCGCCATCCTGCTCTATGTTTTCTACTACATGACATCGCATAATTTTCTGGGTACCCAAAAAGGGTTTTCCCATCCCCAGCAGTTTCCGATGATCCCGACCATCTGGCTGATCAATATCTGGCTGGTGCACCACTGGTTCATGGACAACTGGCCCGGCTGGAAAATGGTACCCAAAACAGCCGATGAAATTGCAGCGGACCATGAAAGCACCACCCGTGAGATCCAGAATGTTCGCTGGAATCCCGCTTTTGGGTGGGGGCTCGGTGCCGGTGTCGTCGCCGGAGTGATCGTCTATTTCATCACGATCGGCCTGCTGCCGGTATTCTACGAAGCCATCACGGTCATCAAATAGCCAATGGGACAATGCTTACGGGGTACGACAAGGAGGATCAAATGACTGACGATAAAAACAAAACGACGCGTCGCGACTTTTTCAAAGGCGCGGCAGCAGGCGTAATGGGCGGCACCCTGGCCATGATGGGGCTTTATTCCTATGCGCCCTGGCGCAAAACCCATTTCCCCAAGGTCGAACGCAAGCTGGCCGATATCGGTGCCTGCAAAAACATTAAGATCACCAACATTTCCGAAACCAGCTGGTTCGATAACGCCCACCTGATGGGCGACATCAAGGGCGCCGGTGGCCTGCTGGTCAATCAATACGACTACAACTGGCCGCCTTTCGGGGACGGCACCGGTTTGGGGAAGGGGTCCTATCAGAAAGGCATCGACAAGATCAAACATCTGCTGCCGGCTCGGCTCGAGGAGGCCTGGGAAATTACCGAAAAATTGTCGGTGCATCCGGAAAATGCCGGCGGCTACAGCTGCCTGATCGAGTTGGAGGAGCTCGATGGCACCCGGCACAAATACCTGCTCGATTCCGGCTGGTCCTATCAATGGACCGATGCGTGTTTCAAGCGCGAAGGCATCGACAAGATGTTGGAAAACCGGGAGATCGAAGCGCTGTTCATCTCCCACGAGCATTTCGATCACTTCTGGGGGTTGCCGGTTACGATGAAATACGATCCGACCATTCCCCTTTACATTCCCGACGGCTTCTATCCCGAAGGGATGCAGTACATCAAGGATTCGGGCCATCGCGGCAAGGTCATCAAGGTGAAACCCGGCCTGAATCCGGTCATTCCGGGCATGGCCTCTTTTGTCTTTGCCATCCCGATAATCTGCCGCGTCTACGGAGAACAATCGCTCTATTTCAACGTCAAAGACAAGGGGCTGGTGAGCGTCACCGGCTGCTGCCATCAAAGCATCATTCAATTTGCCGAGACGGCCTATCGCGAGATCAAATACGAAAACGACAACCTGTACGGCGTCTATGGCGGTCTGCATATTTCCCCCTTCGAAGACTGGGACCCCAAATACGACGACCTGGTCATCTCGCTAGGCAAATACGGATTCGAAAAAATCGGCTGCAATCACTGCACCGGCATCCTGTGCGCCAAGAAGTTCATATCCGCAGGCTATCCCGTCGTCAGGGGAACCGCTCAACACCGTTCCAAAGACAATGCCTATTTGGGAAATGGCGATAAAATCGGATTCGGCATCGAAGTATAATTACGCGTAATGGAGACCGACGATGAAAACAGTGAGCTTTCTTATCACGATCCTCCTTGTTTTGAGTGCCGGGGGCCAAGCCGTCTGCAAAATTATTCCCGAAATGGAAGAGTGCATGCGCTCCCACACCACCCCCGAGGAGTATGAGGCTGTCATCAAGAAGTATGCGGATCCCGGGATTATCCGTCAGGCGATGGGCTTGCTGGTGATCAGGAACCCCTATGTATTGGAGACCGAACAAAAAGGATCGGCGGTTTGTTACACGGTTGAAGGGATAACGGTGGGCACCGCCAGCGAAATTCCATCCGATATCGTCCAAGTCTACAAAGCCTGCTGGAGGGATGGACGCATCGTTTCGTTGGAGTTTTATGGCCCGAAACGCTTTCTGAACCAGGATATTATTCCCGAAATGCAAGAGTGCATGCGCTCCCACACCACCCCGAAGGAATATGAAGCCGTCATTAAAAAGTATGCCGCCCCCGGCATCATCCGCCAGGCCATGGGCCTTTTGATCCTCAAAGAACCGTATGTTGTAAAAACCGAAAAACAGGATGCGGTGACGATCTACACCGTTGAAGGCGCAACCGCCGGAACCGCCAGCGAAATTCCATCCGATACGGTTCAAACCTATAAAGTCGGTTGGGAAAATGGGAAAATCATCTCGATCGAATTTCAAGGTGCGAAAAATAGCGGCCAACACGATCATGCCCGCTATTAGGGATCTTCCATGAAGCTCAGGCAACTGTATCCCGGGGGTCTTCTTTCCTCACCCGATGGGGGGATGCAGGAATTGATGCGCGGATTCCTGGTACGAACCAATTTCGTGCCGGGAGTCCGGCATGTCATCGGATGGCGGGGCTTGAAGGAATCTTCCACAGGCGTTGACGGCTGGACCGCTAAAATTAAAGCGGCCGCCGGTATCTTCGGGCTCTATTTTTGTGACTCCCGGAAATCGAAGGAATGGATCAATGGCCGGTTTGCGTTATGCTATTTTCCAGATCCCCAAGAAGCGCTGATCGAAACCTGTTCGTTGGCGGCCGGCGCCTATACCCAGCAGGAAGACTACCTCCCCCATATCAGAGATTTTTTGCGCTACCCGCAACTCTGCGAACTTTTTCACATCGGCGTCGTCACCCTTGACCTCAACATGGAAAACAATGCCCTGCTTTTGGGGCTGGAAAGCGTTTCCGACCAGCGACTCGTCGCCCAGGATGGCGTATCGTTGGACCGAAATGGCCGGTCCGTCGAACTGGTCGCACCGGGTGGGGTGGATCAAAATTTCCCGGCCTATGCCACCGCGCTGGCTTTTTTTCGGGTGTTGGCGGCCTCTTTTACCTTCAATCTGCAAGAGCCGCCGAGCTTTTTGAGGCAGTGGCGTCATCCCGGCAAGGAATTCGTCTATGACGCCACGGGCCATCATTGGGAACGTCCGTCGGTTGATTCGCAGGAAGAACGCCTCTGCCTGGGCTACGGGAACGATGGCTTCACCACCCTTCTCCAGAAACGGATCAGCACAGCGGAAACATGCGGCCGTGATGTCTGCTGGCAAAAAGGCCCTCCGATTCCTACCGCGTTCAAAGAAGAGCCATGGTGGAAATCCCATCACATCAGCGATTACAAAACCCTGGACAAAAACATGTTGGGCATCGACGAGCGACCGCAGCTGATTGTCCTGACCGGTTTTCTGGGGTCGGGCAAAACCTCTTTTTTACAGCACTTTATCGAATACCAGGTGCAACGCAATCGGTTTGTGGCCGTCATTCAGAACGAAATCGGAGAAATCGGTCTGGACGGCAAATTGCTGGATCACGATTATGCCGTCACCGAAATCGACGAGGGCTGTGTCTGCTGCTCTTTGATCGGCAACCTGAAAACCGCTATCCATCAAATTCTGTTACGGTTTCATCCCGACGCCATCGTTCTCGAAACCACCGGACTGGCAAATCCCTTCAATCTTCTGGATGAACTCTCGGAAGTGGAAGAATGGGTACGATTCGATTCCATCACCACCGTTGTCGACGGTCTGAATGCCCTCAAATCCATTGAAATGTACGCGGTCGCATCTGACCAGATCAAAGCCGCAGACATTCTTCTGATCAATAAGGAAGATCTTCTAACGAAACGCCAGCTTCAAAAAATCCGGCGGCAATTGAAGACAATCAATCCGGCGGCACCGATCCTAACGGCTCGGCATGGCGACATCAATCCGGCCCTGGTATACGGTGTCGACCCCCAGGATGAACCGGAGGTCACCGGCAGATCGAAAAGACAGAAAAACGACCACCAAGTTCACTGCTCCCATGCGCACGACGGCCTATCGAGCCACAAAATTTCGTTTTCGGAGCCGTTGGACAAGACGCTGTTCATTGAAGGTTTGAAATCGATCCCCCGGGGGATTTTTCGGATCAAAGGGGTTGTCGATTTTACCGATGTCGACAAACCGCAGCTGGTGCAATACGTTGGGGGCCGTTTTGAAATATCGGAGTTTGAAAACCCGAAAATGACTGAGCGGTTTCTCGTCCTCATCGGCCAGGAGATCGAAAGCCATGGGGAGCGAATCGATTGGCCGAAACGTTTCGCGGCACCGTAAACCCTTTTTTCCCTCCAACCCAAAAGCAGCGTTGCCAGACATGGAATCCCTTGACCCGTCACGCCACCACTTCGACAGGCAATCGCGGTGAAACGTCTGCGCGGCTGCCTGTCGCCTGCCAAACAAAATATTTTGATCATTTGACCAATATTTGTATTGACTTTCCAATTAAGCAGTCTTATTGTTTTAGTCAAACGACCATAATGAGTGTTCATTCAGGAACAAAAAGCTGGATGGACACGAACGAATGGGAAAGCCACTATGCCGAGACCCAAAAAACCCAGATTCGTATCCGCCTATCCGACCATCGCCGCCTTCGTTCCCCAGGGCATACCGATCACCGGAGAGGTGATGCTTTCCGTGGAAGAGCTGGAAGCGATCCGGTTGAGCGATTTCGAACACCTGGACCAGGAATCGGCAGCCAACCTCATGCAGGTCTCCAGGCAGACCTACGGCAGGATTCTGTCCGCCGCCCGCAGCATCGTCGGCGAAGCCCTGATCACGGGCAAGGCCCTCCAAATCGCCGGCGGCAATTATGCCATGCGTGGCGGGGGCAGACGGCGAAGAGGGCGGCGGGGACGCATGGGAGCCAATGCAATGGACGCCGGCATGCCGGCAAACGAAACACAAACAGGAAGGGAGGTGACGCAAATGCCCAGAGGAGATGGAACCGGCCCGGACGGACAGGGCCAACAGACAGGCAGAGGCCAAGGCCCCTGCGGACAGGGCCAACAACCGCCCTGCCCCCAGGGAAAAGCTGGCCGACGCGGCGGTCGCGGAGCCGGCCAGGGTCAAGGCCAGGGTCAAGGTCGCGGCGGCGGTCGCGGACAGGGCCAGGGAGGAACGGGCCGTGGACGCGGTCAAAACCGGTAACAAAAAAGGAACGGTTCAACCCACGCAACAACAACCACGTTCGCCTGGCAATTTTTGCGGGCGAACATCCAGACAAGGAGGACATCATTATGCCAGGATTTAACGGAAGTGGCCCCATGGGTGCCGGCCCCATGACCGGCTGGGGCAGAGGAATGTGTGGACAACCGGCAGGCGCCGGAAACCTGCCCGCATACGGCGGCAGGGGTTATGGCTATGGCCGGGGAATGGGATTCAGACGTGGATTCGGCAGGGGGATGGGCAGGGGTTTTGGCCCGGCCTTTGGCGGATACGGCGCCCCACCGGAAGCCGGATATGGCTACCCGGCAAACAGAACCGATGAAATCGAAATGCTCCGGTCCAACGCCGAGGCCATGAAAAACTCTCTGGATGCCATCCAGCAGAAAATTGCCGAACTGGAAAAGGAAGGCTCCGAGTAATACCCGATCCGGGGTACCGGCCTGACGGAACCCGGCATGCAGCCGACCGCCACCCCGGTACCCCCAGATGGTTTACCCGAAACGGCCGGTAAAAAATACCAATGAAAATTACCATCGTCTACGACAACGTGGTCAGCAACCCGGACCTGGCGGCCGACTGGGGTTTTGCCTGTCTGGTGGAAACCGAAAGGCATACGCTTCTGTTCGACACGGGCGCCAGAGGGGCGATCCTTCTCGACAACATGGAAAAGCTCAACATCGACCCGGCGGCCATCGACGCCGTCTTCATTTCCCACAGCCACTGGGACCATACCGGCGGGCTGGACGATCTGTTGCGGATCCACGCCACAACGGTTTTTTTGCCCGCTGCCTGTCCGCCCCCGGAAAATGCCGCTCACGTCGTTTCCATAGACCATCCCGTGGAACTGTTCGAAAACGGCTATTCAACCGGACAACTCGCAGGGATCGAACAATCGCTGGTCATCCGGCAGCAGGACCGAGCCGTGGTCGTCGCGGGCTGTTCGCACCCCGGTGTCGGCGCGATCCTCGAAGCCGCATCCCGGTTCGGCACGGTGACCACCCTCCTCGGCGGCCTGCATGGATTCAACGAATTTTCTCTGCTCGGTCCGCTGGAAACCGTTTGCCCGGCCCATTGCACCCAACATATTGACGAAATCAAACAGCGCTATCCGGAAAAAACACTGGCCGCCGGAGCCGGCAGGGTCCTTGAAGTATAAAGGCGCTGCCGCGAATCGTCTTTTATCATCACACCGGGTCCGCTCCCGGCATTTTTCTTAAAACCCACCTCGACACCGGTTGTCGCGATTTTCATTTTTACCCCGGAACTGTTGTTTTCATAGAAAAGTTGGCGCTGATTTTGCTGCTTATTTTTCATGACAGCCTGCGCCATTCGCGTCAGGAAAATGAATAAGCAACCGAGATATCGCTGAGGCGAGGCCCTGATGCGTCATGGTGTTAAAACAACATGCGATCAAGGAGCGACCCATGCTATCCGGTAAAAAAAGGTTCAACAAAAACATCCTGATTGCGGTTGACGAGTCGGAAAACGCCCGACGGGCTGTAACCTATGTGGGCAAACTGCTTGGGGGGATTAAAGGTTTCAACGTCCTGATCCTGCACATCATTCGCCAACCTGAAGAAGATTATTTCCCCGACCTTTCGGAAAGAGATAAATGGCTCGACGACTACCAACTCAAAGTCGATGCCATGCTCGACGATTATCGCAAAATTCTGATCGACAGTGGCTTTGCACCGGCAACCGTTTCAATCCGGTCCATGCTCCGCCACTGCCCTTCCCTGGCGGAGTGCATCCTGGTCGAGCTTCAACAGGCGAGGTATTATACCATTGTGGTCGGCAGGCAGGGGCTGTCCCGCAGCGAAGCCTTTCTATTCGGCAGCGTTTCCAGCAAGATCGTCAATCACGCCCGTGATTGCACGGTATGGGTGGTGGAATAGCGCCGCACACGCTTTCGCGCCAAGCCGCCCGAGGGGATGGGAAAAGCTTGGATTCAACAAATATAAGAAAGGAGGAGACCGATGGAAAAAGAAAACGAGGGGGTTGAACCCACGATAGACATCAAGAAAATTTTGTTTCCGATCGATTTAACGGGAAACGCTTCAAAACTCCTGCCCTGGGTATTTTCGCTTTCCGGGAAATACAACAGCAGCGTCTATCTGCTGCATGTGGTGCAGGATCTCAACAAATGGGGCAAACTCTATGTGCCACATCCCTCGATGGACAACTTTCAAAAAGAAGCGATCGAGGCTGCCAAAAGCGCCCTGCAAACCCTTTGCGAGGAGCAGTTGCAACGCTGTCCCGATTTTAAAACCATCGTCGTTTCCGGAGATGCCGCCCAAGAGATTCTGAAAGTCATCGCGGCCGAGAAAATCGACATTGTGATCATGGGGACCCATGGCCGTAAAGGCCTGGAACACGTGATCTTCGGAAGTGTGGCGGAAACCGTCGTCAAGAACGCATCCGTTCCCGTGCTGTCGATCAATCCTCACAAGCTCAAGTGATCCGTCGTCGTTAATACCCCCCATCCAAAGAAGGGGAATCGGCTGGAGAAAGTACAGCATTTTTGCCTTGGCTGCCGGCCATGCTGGCGGCCCTGGTCATCCTTTTATCAAAAAAGGGTTCAAAATGAGGCCTCCTTCACATTAACAATCCTCAATTTGTACTCTTCCGGCACCATCCTCACCCATTCGACCCCCTGCCCCAAAACAATAAAAACATATATTAACAGTTTGTTATAATGTTTTAGGACGCCTGTTTACGGCTTGGCAGCTCTTTTGCTCAACGGTTAGGTTAACGCCGGTCCCCTCGCGTAGAGATTAGGTACGTGCCGGCCAACCCCATCAGTTCAAGGAGGTGATTCAATACTTTTATTTGGCTTAAAGCGGCAACGGGCATCAATCACTAACTGCAAAGGAGGGAAAAATGCCGAGTTTTGTCATCGATGAAAAGTGCGACGGCTGCAAGGGCGGGGACAAAACTGCATGCATGTACATCTGCCCCAACGATCTCATGGTTTTGGATGTGGATCGGATGAAAGCGTACAACGCCGAGCCGGATATGTGCTGGGAGTGCTACAACTGCGTCAAGATTTGTCCCACCCAGGCCATCGAAGTCCGGGGCTACGCTGACTTTACGCCTTTGGGCGCCAGCGTTGTACCCATGCGCGGGTCAGAAGACATCATGTGGACGGTCAAGTTCAGGGGAGGAACGATCAAGCGATTCAAATTTCCCATCCGTACCACGCCCGAAGGAGAGGCCAAGCCGGATGGCGGCTTTGAAATCGGACCGGGCAAATTGGATGACCAGCTCCTGTTCACGGAACCGGCCTCGCTGAAAGCCGATCAACTTTGGACACTCGGAGATTAGGGGGGATCAAGATGGAGGAATTTAAAACTGTCGAGGTAACAACCGACCTTTTGATCATCGGCCCCGGGATGGCGGGATCCGGCGCCTGCGTGGAAGGCGCCCACTGGGCCAAGGAAAACGGCGTCAAAATTACCGTGGTGGACAAGGCGGCCATGGAGCGCAGCGGTGCCGTGGGCATGGGGCTTTCGGCCATCAACCAGTATCAGGGAGAAAACAGCCCTGTCGATTATCTCAGCTATGTCCGCCAGGACCTCATGGGCCTTTGTCGGGACGACTTGGTGATGGATATCTCCAGGCATGTCAACGGATCGGTCCACATGTTCGAGGGCTATGGATTGCCCATATGGACGGACCCGGACGGCAACTACGTCCATGAAGGCCGCTGGCAGCTGATGATCAACGGGGAAAGCTACAAGGCCATCGTTGCCGAAGCCGGCAAGAACGCCGTCGGCATGGACAACATTATCGAAAGGGTGTTCGTCGTCCGGCTCCTGCTGGACAAAAACGACAAAAATAAAGTGGCGGGCGCCATCGGTTTCAGCGTGCGCGACCCTGAAATTTACGTCTTCAAATTCAAAGCCTGCATCGTCAGCGCCGGCGGCGCCGTTCACGTGTTCAGGCCGCGATCCACCGGAGAAGGCTTGGGAAGGGCCTGGTATCCCCCCTGGAATGCCGGCTCGAGCTCCTACCTGACCACCACGGCCGGGGCCGAGATGACGTCCCAGGAAGTGGTTTTCATTCCGGGGCGCTTCAAGGACGGCTACGGTCCGGTCGGGGCGTGGTTCCTCCTGTTCAAGGCCGCAGCGACATCGGCCACGGGGTTCAATTACATGGCCGAAGGACTGGCCGAAGGCGGCGAATTGCATAACTGGCCTCCCTACGGCGAGGTCAAACCCATTCCGACCTGTCTGCGCAACCACTTGATGATGATTGAAATGTATCACAAAGGCGACGGCCCCATCTTTATTCACACGGACAAGGCCATCGCCAAACTGGCCGAACAGGCCCCGGACGAAAAGGCCTATAAAAAAGAACTCAAGAAGCTGGAGGCCGAAGCCTGGGAGGATTTCCTCGACATGACCATCAGCCAGGCGGTCCTTTGGGCGGCCAAGGATGTCTTTCCCGAGGAAGGCCCCTCGGAAATCATGCCTTCCGAGCCCTACTTCATCGGCTCCCATTCCGGCGCCTCCGGTGCGTGGACCAGCGGCCCCGAAGACATTCAAACCGGTGAATCGAAGAGCGATTATTTCTGGGGCTACAACCGTATGACCACGGTCAAGGGGCTGTTTGCCGCCGGGGACGGGGTGGGGGTGTCCAGCCACAAGTTCTCTTCGGGGTCCTTTACTGAAGGCCGTATCGCCGCCAAAGCCGCGGTAAAATACTGTGTGGACAACCCGGAAATGCCCGAAATCGATTCGGCCGAGCTAGACAAACTCAAAGAGCGGATCGTTCTGCCGCTCAAGCACTACGAAGAACATAAGAACTACACCACGCTGGGAACGACCGACAAGAAATACGACCTGCCGGTTGAAGAGGTCAATCCCAACTACATCACGCCCAAAATGGCCATTTTCCGGCTCAACAAAATCATGGACGAATACGTCGCCGGCTGGGGATCTCAATATAACTGCAGCGCGATTACATTGAACATTGCACTGGATCTGATCAAAATGCTCAAGGACGATCTGAACAAGCTTGCCGCCCGCAACCTCCACGAACTGATGCGCTGCTGGGAAAATGTCCATCGTGTCCAGATTGCCGAAGCCCACGCCCGGCACAAGCTGTTCCGCGAGGAAACCCGCTGGCCGGGATATTATTACCGTTCCGATTTCAAAAAAATGGACGAAGAGAAGTGGGGCAAGGTATTTGTCAACTCGGTCTACGATGCGGAAAAAGATGAGTTTACCATGCTCACCCGGCCACTGCACCACCTTGTGGAAATCAAGGAGGTGGTCGGCATGTAGCCCTATCGGTGCTGCCCGGATGCCGGCCGGCACCCGGGCAGGTGCCGTACGCACCCCGGGGCGATGTCGTGTCTTTTGACCCCATGAAGAGGAGTACGATATGTCGGGTCCAGGCAGGCACGAAAAACCCGTTGAACGGGTGACGGAGATCTATGTGGCCGTTTTCCCCGTCCCGGTCAATGAAGACCGGATCGCGGAGGTCATCTTGGCCGGATATCAAAAAAATAAAGACGTTCCGAATTCAACCCTGGTTCGGGCAACCGTGGAAACCCATGCGGAGGCAGTACAGGACCTGGTCCAACTGTGTGACGAAATCGTGAGTGAACAAACCGAGATCGATTCGTATCGGTTGTTGAAATTCGACAAGGACGGGATCCACATCCTGAGCCCCGATCGCTACCGGACATTCGCGCAATCGTACGCGCGCGTCCAATGGGGCCAGTGCTGATTGTGGCGTCCCCTTCTTTGGATGCCTGTAAAATGCCATACAGGAATCCTCCTGCAGCAGCCGCAATGGTTGGGCGCCTATTGCGGCTGCTGTCCATTTTACCGGAAGAAGGCATCATGAAAGGAAAAAAAAACAAAGCGAATACAAAAATCTGGTTCCAGCGGGGCTACCGAAAAGGCGAGAACTTCGCCAGGCTCGAAGCGGATTATGACGAATTGGCCGCGGTGGCCCGTGCCGGAGCTATCCCGGTGAGTTGGGATCTTTATCGCGCCGAGACGCTCAACCGACACCTGGAAGACGCCAGCTTCGATTTTCAGTCCTACGAAGCCGGTTTTGCCCGTGCGTGCAAGGAATTTTTCGATACCATCTGAACCGCTATCCCTGGTTTCCAACAAAAGAGGCTGCCAACCATGACCATCGATACCTCTATCACGTTTGACACCATGTCCGAAGCCGATCTCGGACCCGTTCTGGAACTGCTGCGCGGCCGTGATCCGGATACGGTTGCCAAAAAGACCGGAGTTTCCCGAACGCGCCTGCTGCGTATTCGGGACGACCTGCTGGCCCGCATCGAACAGGAACGGGCCAGGGTCTCGGACTCGCCGCCTGAAAAAATCGGCAGAAACGCCCCCTGCCCGTGCGGGTCGGGTAAAAAATACAAACATTGCTGCCTGAATCGACATGAGCCGCGGCATGGGTCGGCTGGACAGGCCAAACAGTCGAGGACCGGCACGGCGCAGCCGGCCAAAAACGCCGAACAGAAAAAGCTGATTGCGCAGATCGAAAAAACCTTCGACCAACTGCGCACCGGCCGATATGGCGAAGCGATCGACCGTGCTGCGACCCTGCTCGCCCGATATCCGGACGAAGATCGGCTCCACGATATCCTGGCTACCGCCAAGCTGCATGCCGGCCAATTCGATCAGGCGCTCGACATCTGTGAAAGGCGGATGGCCGTGGCCGAAAGCGAAAAGTCCTTTTTTATCGAACACGGCCGCTATCGGGATTCCGAAATCGACCGGCCGGCCCTGTCCTATTTTTATCCGCCCCTGACCTGGCTTCAAAAAACATGGATCGCGCTGAAAGCCAACGCGTACAATGACCGGTACCCGACCCAGGAAGATGCCGGCATCGTCGAATGGGTCTCGGCCCTGAAAACTGCGGACGATGCCAGCCGGTTTCCGACGGATCGAACCCGGGGCCTCGATCTGCGGCGCAAAGCCCTGGCAGAACCGATCCAACGGCTCAAGACCGCCGGCCCTGACGTGGTTCCGCATCTACGTCCATTGGCCTGGAAATACTCCTGGTCCGGTCTTTTCGTTCCTGAAATTCTATCAGTCTATCCGACTCCGATGGCCATCCGGACCCTGATCGACATCTCCATGTTCGGCTTTTCCTATGCCTCCGGCGCCAGCCTTCACTATCTGGAAAAACGGGGGGCTGCTGTCATACCGGCCATCCGGGAGGCGTTTTCCATGGACAGCAAGTTCGATCCGATCAGGACCGGCATCGTTTCGGTGCTCGGCAATATCCGGACACCGGAGGCCTATGACTTGCTGCTGGGCCTTCTCGCCCATGAAAGCCCTCACGTGGTCAACTGGGCCGGCGATGCCCTGAGGAAATTCGAAGCCATCGATGCGCTGCCGGCAATGGAGGCTGCCGGCCAAAGAATCGGGGGAGAAAAAATGATCGACAGGGCGATTCGACGCCTGAAGGACTTAGCGAACGCGACGGTGTCGACCGAATGAGTCGTCGACTGCCTGCTTAGGCGAGTCTGGCTTTAAACCCTGAAAACTGGGGGGATTTGCGGATGTACTGCCGAACCCGGTCCAAGGTGGCGTCATCCCGGCAAAGGACCAGACGACACCGGCATGCGCGATTGCATTGTTCACAGAAATAATCGTCATCGAGGCGGTTGCCGCAGGCACAACAGGGGGCCATCACCAGCTCACCGTTTTCCAGGGCCGCTTCGAAGTAATCGCTGGGAACATTTCCTTTTTCTACCATCTGGGTCATGGGTTCCTCCTTTACCAGTCAACCGGTTACCGAAAGAAAGGGTCTTTTATGACAGTCAACCAACCACCAAATTGCCCCCACTGCGGCCGGAAAATGAAAAAATGGCGGGTGCCCCTGGCCTCCACCTGGCCCAATGAATTCTTCTACGTCTGCTTCAACAACGACTGCCCCTATTACGTTCAGGGGTGGGATCGGCTATGGGAACAACAGGCCACCCGGGCATCCTACCGCTGCCGTCTGGATCCCGATACCGGGAAATTCGCGCCCCTGCCGGTCTGGTCCGACAACGCCCTGAAGGACGCTATTATCGAAGCGTGATGCCGTACCGCCTTTCCGCCCCCCTCAATCAGGAACGTAACTTTTCCGAACGCTCCCGGATCCGAAACGTCATTTCGCCGAAGAGGGAAAATTTCAGCCACCGGCAGGCAAAATCCATCAGCTCCCTGTCGTCCGTCCGGATGTCCGTCAAAACCGCTTCATCGATGTCGAAACGGTCGATAAACGAACTTTCGAATACAAATTGGCGGAACCCGTCCAAATCGTAAAAAGCCATGTAAATCATCTGAAGCTGTCGGCGGCCGAGCGTTTTCAGGCGATTCGGCGGCCGCCCGGTGGCGACATCCAAGAAACCGTCGTTCATGGCATTGTATTCGTCCAGCCCCTGGTCCGTCAGCCATTGCTCAACCGTCCACGCTGTTTCTTCCCGCCACCCCAGACAGTGCGATTCTTTTACCGCAAAGTAGGCCTCGCCCGACCGGTTTTTTGAAATCTTGGAAGCGGCTCGCCCCAAGGGGTAGAGCCGGCAGGCACCGGGGCGATCCTCGTAGACGCGGCAGCCTTCCGGACCCACGAACGGACAGCGCCGGTCTGCATCGTCCAGCATCTTGAGCTTGACGACCGGAAGCCCGGATCGTCGATCCGTATGGGCAACGGTATAGTTCTCCAGAAACGCCCCCGACGACAGGTGCAGCCTGTTTTTCAGACGAATGATATCATAGGTTGTGAGTATCAGCTCGAGATTGGCGCAGCATCGGGTAAAGCAGGGCAGCGCCGCGTGGCAGGCGAACCGGAACTTTCGATCCGGCAGCCGCTGTATCGCTGCGGCCGCAGTCATTCAACCCCCAGTTCCTTTTTTTTGGCCGCCATGACCGAGGGACGCACCTTGAGCACATGCTGGGCGAGCAGCCCGTATTCAAGCCACTGGATGGAGAACCGGTAAAGGGCTGTGTCGTCTGTCTTCAGCCGTTCAACCGCTTCCGGTTCGACTTCAAAGCGTTCCAGAAAGGTGCTTTCCATCACAAACCGTCGGAAACGATCCAGGTCATAACAGGCCATGTAGATCATCTCCTGGATCTTTTTGTTCGTGATTTTTTCCCGGGCCAACCGTTCGTTGGTGGTGATTTTCTTAAACAGCGCCTCCATTTCGTGGTAGACGGAAACGCCCTGCTGTTCGATCCACGCAGACAGGCCGTGAACCGTTTCCGACCGAAGCCCGCGGCAAAACGGCACATCCATTACCGAGTAGTAGGCCTTTCCGGCTTTTTCCGTGATTTTTGTGCTTTCGGGCTTCAGGGGATAGATGCGACAGGCCCAGGGGCGGTCCGCATAAATGGAGCAGCCCCGGTTCGTAACAAAGGGACAGCTTTTTTCCGCGTCCTCCCGCATCTTCAGGACGACAACCGGAAGCCCGTTGTCCCCGATCATCGTCACGGTATGCTCGGATAAAAATTCTCCGGAGGAGCGGTGCAAAGCATTTTTCATCCGCAAGACATCGTAAGGGGTTAAAAAAATGGTAATATCCCGACAGCATTGGGTAAAGCAGGGCAGGCCGGCATGGCACTCAAACGGAAATTCGTCCTGGGGCCCCAGAACGGTTAGCCTCTTGTTTTGTGTTTTCGCGGCTGGTTTTGTCATGGCTCCTTCCTTGTTTTTGGGCCGCAAGACCGTATCGCACAATCTTCCGGCGAAGCGTGTTTTTGTTGATGCCCAATTCCCGGGCGGTAACCAGTTTTTTCCAATTGTTGCGTTGAAGCGCCCGGAGGATAGCCTGTTTTTCGATTTCCTTTAACGTGGCAGGGGCGTCCCAAATGGCAACATGAATATCCGCTAAAACGGTATCCGGCAGATGCCGCAAACCGATTTTTTCGTCCTCGCAAAGCACGAACGCATGTTCGATGGCATTTTCCAGCTCCCGGATGTTCCCCGGCCAGTCGTAGCGCATCAAGGCGGCCATGGCCTCCTGGGTAAGCCCCAGAATGCGTTTTTTCTTTTTGCGCCCGAAGCGTTGGATGAAATACTCCGCCAGAACAGGAATGTCCTCTTTGCGTTCGGAAAGGGGGGGCAGGGTGAGTTTGATCACATTGACACGGAAAAACAGATCTTCCCTAAATTTCCCCTCTTCCACCAACCGGTCGAGCTTTCGATGCGAAGCGACCACGACCCGTGCATTGGTTTTGGCGGGCCGCACCGAACCCAGGGGTTCGTAACTGCCATCTTCGAGCACCCGCAACAGCCGAACCTGGAGCGAATGGGGAATGTCCCCGATTTCATCGAGAAAAATCGTCCCGTTCTGGGCGCGTGCGAACCGGCCGGGTTTGTCCATTTTTGCATCCGTGAACGCGCCGGCCTTGTATCCGAAAAGTTCGGATTCGACCAGGGTGTCCGGCAGGGCGCCGCAATTGACCGGAACGAACGGCCCGTTTTTTTGGGGACTGTGTTTATGAACGGCCTTGGCCAGCAGCTCTTTGCCGGTACCGGTGGCGCCTTCGATCAGGACGATACAATCGCTGTCGGCCACCCGTTTCAGGGTCGAAAAAATTTCAAGCATCCTGTTGTTTTTACTTACCATTTTTTCGAACACCCGAGGCTCCTGAAAGGAGCGCTGAAGCTCGCTGAGATGGGACAGGTCCCTGAACGTCTCAACGCCGCCGATCATGCGGCCCTTGTCGTCCCGCAAAATTGTGGCATTAACCGCGATGGGAATGCGTTGGGAATCGGATCGGTTCATGTAAACCGGGAGATTGAACACCGGCCGATTTTCTTTCAGGGCTTTGCGGATGGCACAGTTGTTTTGGCAGATGTCGGTGCTGAACACTTCCAGGCAGGGCCGGCCGAGCGCCTCCATTTTCGGGACGCCGGTAATCTTTTCGGCCGCCCGGTTAAAAGAGGTGATCCGCCAATTCAAATCGACGGTAAAAACACCTTCTTCAATGCTGTCGAAGATGGCATGACAGCTTTGTTCCATGAATGATCGCGTTTGGCTCATCGGCCCCGTCCGGCAAAGCGGTTCGATGACCGCTCAGGCCATCCCGCCGGTTGTCGAATCTGGCGCTGCTGGAAAAGCACCACAAAAAAAGGAGAAACCCCATCGTTTCGATTCGGTTCACTCGTTGGGCGATCGTTTGGTTCGGGAAGTGTTATTAGTATATGCACAAATCATGCAGGGTTTGGCAGGAAACCTGAATATGTCAGCCGTGTCCAGCTTTTTCCTGGACACGGGATGCTGACAGGGTTCAAACCAAGATCGCTGCGGGGAATGAAAATGCGACGGACCGTCGCTTGATTCAGGCGTTGGCTTTATTCAGTGGAATCTCCCACTTTTTCATATACTTCCAAATGGCTGTGCGGCTCAGGCCCACCCGTCGACCCACTTCGGCTTTGTTCCAGCCGCATTCATCGAGAAGGTCGAGCAGTTCCTCCCGGGTGATTTTTTTTCGAATTCGTTGCGGATAAGATTCGCTCAAACGGCCTCCACCATCTCCCGGCTCGCGGATTTCTATGGGCAGATCGGAAACATCGATCTCGCCGCTGTTGCAAAGGACAAAGGCATGTTCGATGGCATTTTCCAATTCACGTACGTTTCCCGGCCAGTGGTGATCCATGAAAACGCGCAGGGCGGCCGGCGTGAGACCGGCGACCCGTTTGCCGGTTTTTTGACTGATGCGCTTTATGAAATGATCGGCCAGAATGGGAATGTCCTCGCGCCGTGCGCTTAACGGCGGCAGCTGGATAGGGAAAACTTTCAATCGGTAGTACAGATCTTCCCGGAACTGCCCCTCGCGAACCCGGGCGTACAGGTCTTTGTGGGTTGCGGTGATTATACGGATATCGATTTTGCGTTTGCGCGAATCCCCGACCCGTTCGACCTCTCTTTCCTGAATCACACGCAGCAGTTTAACCTGAATATAGGGACTCAACTCTCCGATTTCGTCCAAAAAGATCGTTCCACCGGAGGCTTCCTCGAACCGCCCCATGCGATCCCGGTTGGCCCCGGTAAAAGACCCCTTGACGTGTCCAAACAATTCGCTTTCCAGCAGGTTTTCGGATAAAGCGCTGCAGTTGACCGCAACCAGGGGGCCCTCCCGACGGTCACTGTTGAAATGGATCGCACCAGCCACCAGTTCCTTGCCGGTACCGCTTTCCCCCTGGATCAGAACCGTGGCTTCACTTGCCGCTGCCGCCCGGATCGCCGTAAACACCTGCTGCATGGCCCGGCTTTTGCCGATGATGTTGTCCATACGGTGGATCTCGCCCAGGCGCAGGGCCGCTTCTTCGGCCTGCCGGCGGGCCCGGAGGAGTTCGGTCATGTCCGTGACCGTCTCGACGATGCCAATGACCTCGCCGTCATCGCCTTTGACGACACTGGCGTTTTTTATCACCGACACATCATGGCCGCCTTTATGCCGCAGCTGGCACTCCTTGGCTTCGGACTTCCCTTTTTCGATGATCCGGCATTTTTCAATGCTCGCCGGACAATTCTTGCCGAAGCAGCGGCTGCATTGAATCAACTGGCACGTTTTTCCAAGCGCCTCTTTGGCCGAGTATCCGCTGATCCGCTCCATGGATGGGTTCCAGGAAGAGATCCGTCCCTTGGCGTCCATGGTAAAGACCCCATCGGCCATAGAATCGATGATCCGATTGACGAAGCGAACGTTCCAGATTTCATGAATTTTATCGCCCACAGGTGCCTCCTGAAGCCCTCTTTACGTTACGATAACGTTACCCACCGTTACTCTTTAGTAAACCAGGATTTCCCCCGAGGTCAACCGGAAAATTCTCTTTCAATATTGCCGCTTGTGGGCCAAGCGCTCTCCGCGCTGAAGGTATGGCATTTATTGTGCGCCTGCATTTCCTATACGGCAGCATCCAACCCAAGAAGATCCGCCCTGTTTGCAAAGCGACTGAAAAATTGTCAATTTATTAGGCATTACCTTTGCAGTCTCCTTGACCCGCAACAAGGCGGCGCAGTATATCAGTGCTGTTCGGCACCTTTTTTCTCAAAAATGCCAGCGAACGACAACGAACACGGCTGATGGTATTGCCATATCCCTGACAACCCATTGACGTGGAGCGAAAACAATGAAAATGAAGGTTCTTTTTCCCGGTGGCAAGCGTGTCCTCTCAACCTACAAAGGCTTTACCGTGGAAACGGACCAGTCGACCAGCGATGGTGGCGAGGGCTCGGCCCCCGAGCCCTACGATCTGTTTTTATCCTCCATGGGAACCTGTGCAGGGGCCTACATCATCTATTTTTGCGAAAGCCGCAACATCCCTACGGGCGGCTTGTCGATGACCCTGCAGTTTGAGCGCAACGAAGAATCCCATCTGGTGGAAACCATCGCCATGCAAATTCATCTGCCGCCCGGGTTCCCCGAAAAATATCGCAAAGCAGTGGTCCGAGCGGCCCAGATGTGTACGGTGAAACGCTCTTTGCAGCACCCGCCTGAAATCATCGTCAGCACAACGGAACCGCAGGAGTAAGCTTATGAGATTCGTGATCATTGGAGGAGATGCAGCCGGCATGAGCGCGGCCAGCCGGGCCAAACGAATGCAACCCGAAACGGAAGTGATCGTTCTGGAAAAAACCGAAGACGTTTCTTACAGCGCCTGCGGCATGCCGTACAACATCGCCGATGCCGACCGGGAGATGGAGGACCTCGTAGTGAGAAAGGCCGAAGTCTTCCGCCAGAAGCAGGGCATCGACCTGTTTACCGGCTACCGGGCGGAAGCCATCGATCCGGTCAACCGGACCGTGACGGGAACCATTGCCGACAGCGGCGAACCCTTTCGCTTCGTTTACGACCGACTGCTGATCGCCACCGGCGGACGACCCATCATCCCCGATCTTCCCGGTTTCGACCTGCCGGGCGTGCTGGCCTTGAAAAGCCTCGCCGACGGACGCAGGGTCAAGTCCTATATCCGGACGCAAGCCGTTGGAAAAGCAGTGATTATCGGTATGGGGTACATCGGCCTGGAAATGGCCGAATCGCTCCGGGAACGCAATATCGCCGTGGACATGGTCAAACCCCGACCGGACCTGTTGCCCTGGATGCACCGCGATCTGGCCGCAGTTGTCGAAAAAGAGCTGGTCGACAACCAGGTGGGCCTGCACCCGGGAAACGTCATCACGGGCATTGAAAAAAACGACGATGGTCTGAATGTGGTCTGCGAGGAACGGTCCTTGCCGGCAGATATGGCGCTGGCTGCCATCGGCATTCATCCCAACAGCGAACTGGCTGCCGATGCCGGCCTTGAAACCGGAATCAACAATGCCATCAGCGTCAACCGGAAGCTTCAAACCTCCGATGCGGCCATCTATGCGGCCGGAGACTGCGCCGACGCCGTTCATATCGTCACGGGAAAAAAAGCGTGGATTCCCCTGGCACTGCGTGCCAACCGCGCCGGTTGGGCGGTTGCGGACAATGTGTGCGGTCGGTCGACCACCCTCGACGGAATTGCCGGAACGGCCGTTTTCAAGGTCTTCAACCTGGAGGTCGCCCGTACGGGGCTATCGTTAGCCGAAGCGCGCCATGCGGATTTCGACCCGGTGGAGGTCGTCATTAAAAGCCGCTCCCGCGCCCACGCCCACCCCGGCGCCCAAACCATCCGGGTGAATCTGGTGGGCGACACCAGGAGCGGACGTCTGCTGGGCGCTCAAATGGTTGGGCCTGAAGGCGTGGCCCATCGGATCAATGCCATAGCCGTGGCCCTTCACAACCGCATGACCGTTGCAGGCTTTGCCCAGACCGATCTGGCCTATGCCCCGCCCTTCAGTCCGGTTTGGGACCCGCTGCTTACCGCCGCCAACCAACTGTTAAAAAAAGTCTGAATCGCCGCCGCCGCGATTTCCCACCGACGACCGTTACCAATCGTTACCTTAAGACTGGCGCCAGAAAAGTAACGATTGGTAACGGTCGTGCCTCTTCATTTTTTTCGCCTCCGATTTTTTCACGTTTCACCAAACCTATTGTATTAAATGGTACTTTTTAGAAATTAGTACCAAAAAAACCAGATGGCACGAATGTTGGTATTCCCTTCTTCAATGCCGTACCAACGGCAACGGTATTATGATTAATCGGTTCAAAAAAGGAGAACGACATGCTGCAAGTGCTTTCATTTTTACAGAAAAATCTGGTCTGGTCGATCCCGATCTCCATGTCCGTCGGGCTGCTCTACGGCTACCTTTTCGATGCCGGCCCGCTCAAGCAATTCATCATTCCGGTCACTTTTGTCATGGTCTACCCCATGATGGTGACCTTGAACGTGAAAACCATATTCAAAGGCCAGGACTATAAACTGCAGCTGCTTACCCAGCTGGTTAACTTCGTTCTCATCCCGCTGCTGGCCTTTTATACCGGCAAGCTGTTTTTTTCCGGCGGACCTGAAAAATACGGGCTTTGGTCCGTGGGTCTGTTTCTCATCGGGGTGCTGCCCACGTCGGGTATGACAATTTCCTGGACGGGATTCGCCAAGGGCAACAAGGAAGCCGCCATCAAAATGGTCGTCTTTGGGCTGGTACTGGGTGCGTTGGCCGCACCGGTGTATACTAAGGTCTTCATGGGAGCCACCATCGATGTGGACATGCTGCACATGTTCAAACAAATCGCTTTGTTTGTCTTCGTGCCGTTGATTGCCGGTCTGCTGACCCAGACCCTGTTCATTAAAAAGGTCGGCCGCCAGACCTGGAATGATCGAATCAAGCCGAAGTTTCCACCTTTTTCCGCTCTCGGCGTGATTTTAATCGCCTTTCTGGCCATGTCGCTCAAAGCCAAAAACATCATCGCCAACCCGCAGGACATCCTTACCATCTTGCTTCCGCTGGTGCTCTTTTATCTCGTCACCTACGGGTTGCTCTCCATTGGCGGACGGATTTTTCTGAAAAGAGAAGATGCCATCGCAATGGTTTTCGGTGTGGTCATGCGCGATCTGTCCATCGCACTGGCCATTGCCATGACGGCGTTCGGGAAACAGGGCCTTACCATCGCCCTGCTGATCGCCCTTGCCTATGTCGTTCAGATCCAATCGGCCGCCTGGTATGTTCGCTTTGTCGGCAAGATTTTCGGCGAGAAGGCCAAAGAACCGAAACTGCAAAAGGTTCCCGAAACCGTCGCAACGGTAACGCCGCTGCCGAAGCCACTGGCACCCATCGGAGAAAGCATGGTTCCACCCATTCGCAACATTCTCTATGCGACCGATCTGTCCGACACGGCCCGCCATGCCGTAAGCTACGCATGCAGCATGGGTAACGGTTTCGGTGCCAGGGTTACGGTACTTCACGTGATACCGGATGTTTTGGACGCGCTGTCCCTGGAAGCCGGCGTCGACCTGGCCGACCACATGGACAAAAAGGTCTGGAAGGAATTTCATACCACCGGCATCCAAAAGGCCAAAGAAGCCATTCATCGACGAATCAAGGAGACGTCCCGCAACGTTATCAAAGAAATCCCGCACTGCCCGTTGAACGAAAGCAATGTGCTGGTCAAAGTCGGCGATCCGGTCCGTCAGATCGTTTCGACGGCCTGGGAAGGCAATTTCGATCTGATTGTCATGGGCACTCACGGTCACGGAAAAATGGAAGAGCGTATCATCGGCAGCACGGCCAGCGATGTGATCCGGACGAGCCGTGTACCGGTGATGGTGGTGCGCCTGCCGGCCGAAACGGCTTTCGAGACCCATTCGGGGCAAAGCAAGGACGACCATCGCAAGGGCGCGGTCAGCCAAGCCGGATAATTTCGCAGCGCTGCCGGCATTCGATTTCAAAACGGCAGATGGCATAAAAATTGATAGTCTATTCACTGAGAATCAAAGGGTTCTCAAGGCTCGGCACCATCAACCATCAATCAAGGAGGAGGTCATCATGATTATGAATGCAACCAACTGCTGCAAGACCATGGAGATGGAGCTCACCGGCTGGAAGGCTATCGTCTATGACATCACCCGAAAAATGGAAACACTGCCCGGCGGGGAAAAAAGCAAGATGCTCGCCAATATCGAAGACCTGCATATGTTGATTGCGGAAATGGACGACCGCATCGACCAGATCCGAGCAAATTGCAAGCCGGAGACTTGCATCGACGATATCCAGACGGAGCGGGATGCATTTAACGCATCTCTGTCAACGCTGCGAGTGAACACGGAAGAGGCTATGCGGGGACTGGGCGCCGGTAACTTTGGCGGCTGATCCTCGCATTCATGTCGGACAGTCCAAGATCCAAGGGGTGGTAATGACCTTTATTACTGCCCCCATTTCGACGAGGGACCAGGAGACAACGATGGTTGACATACGAAAACTCGATCAAAGGACGTTTGAACGGTCGATTTTGCATGGCGTCACCCTGTTGGACTTCGACGCACCCTGGTGCGGACCGTGTCGTGAGCAACAACCGGTCATCGATGCATTGAAAAAAAATTACCACGGCAAAGCGGCCATTCGGAAAATCAATATTGACGAGAACAGAGACATTGCCTTGAATCTGGGAATTCAAAGTATTCCGACCATCATTCTCTTCAAAGAGGGTCGGGAGATCACGCGCTTTATCGGGCTTCAAACGAGCGATACACTCGGCAACGCACTGAAACAGTTGATCGATTGAGCGAACCCCCATCCTTTCTTCAGCCCCTTAGGAGACAACCGACATGGGAAAATGTATCAACCATCCGGACCGGGAGACCCCGTACCTTTGCATGAAGCATCAAATCTATCTGTGTGAGGAGTGCCTGGAATGCAAAGACCCGAAAATCTATTGTAAGCACCGCTCTGCCTGTCCCATCTGGTTCATGAGCAAACGACAGGAAAACTGGGACGCTGAAGAGGAGCAAGCGGCAGCCGCCACCGACTGCACCGTTACCTTTCAGCCGGAAGGCCGGACCGTTTCCGTGCCTGCGGGCAGCACCCTGCTGGAAGCGGCCCAAGCCGCCGATGTCCACGTCAATGCTTCTTGCAACGGCAAGGGCTCCTGCGGGAAATGCAAACTGGTTGTCGCCTCCGGAGCGGTGGAAAGTCCGCCCACGCCGCTGCTTACCGACGCTGAAAAGATAAAGGGCTACGTCCTAGCCTGCCAGAGCCGAATCTCCGGTGATGTCTCCGTGCAAATCCCCGAAGAGGCGCTTCAGAAGAAATTGAAAATCGCCGGCATGGGACAGGCGGTCACCGAGCAGCTCAGCGGCATGGTAACGGAGATCGATCCCATGCTCAAACAGATCCCCCTTGCCCTGGCACCACCGACCCTGGAGGATTCGGTGAGCGACCTGGACCGGCTGAATCGGGGTTTGAAGAAAGAAGGATGTGACGTTAATCGCATGAATGTGGGCATCAAGGTGATGCGCCAGTTGGCCGAGGCTGTACGCCAGGACAATTGGAATATCACTGCATCGGTGATCCGCCGCAAATGCGCCAACGAGATCCTGGAGGTTCGCCCAGGCAACGGCGCCCAGCCATCCTTGGGGCTGGCCATCGACATTGGCACCACCACCATCGTGGTCTATCTGGTGGACATGACCGACGGCCGTGTGCTGGCCGCCACCGCCGGCCACAACCGTCAGGCGGACTGCGGCGATGATGTCATCAACCGCATCGTCTGCGCCGAAAAAAACGGCGTCAAAAAGCTCAGCCGCATGGCCCTGGCCACGATCAACAGCCTCATCGGCGAAGCCCTGGACAGTGCCGGCGCCAAGGCGGCCGCTGTCCGCAACGTCGTCGTTTCGGGCAATACCACCATGGCCCACCTGCTGCTGCAGATCGAACCACGCTATATCCGAAGGGATCCCTATATCCCCACGGTATCGGAATTTCCCATCCTCAAGGCCGGAGAAATCGGCCTGAAGGCCAACCCCATGGGTGCGGTGTTCATCATGCCCGGTCCGGCCAGTTATGTGGGCGGTGACATCGTATCCGGGGTGTTGTATACCGGCTTCCATCGCGAGGACCCGACCACCCTGTTCATCGACATCGGCACCAATGGCGAAATCGTTCTGGGAAGCAGGGAGTGGATGATGACCGCGGCCTGCAGCGCCGGCCCGGCGTTCGAAGGCGGCGGTATCCGCTGGGGAATGCGGGCCGAGGAGGGCGCCATCGAAAAAATCACCATCGATGTGCATTCATTGGAACCCACCGTTTCCACTGTGGGGGACGCCCCTGCCCGGGGAATCTGCGGATCGGGGATGATCGATCTGATTGCCGAACTGATGCGAACCGGAATTGTCGATCGCAGCGGCCGGTTTGTCGAAATTCCGGGCAACCGCCGCGTTCGCCAACAGGGAGACGAGTTGGCCTATGTCCTGGCTTTCGCCGGCGAGACCCCTATGGAGGAAGACATCGTTTTTACCGCATCGGATTTAAAAAACCTGATCTACAGCAAAGGCGCTGTCTATGCCGGATTCACCACCCTTTTAGGAGAGGCGGGCATGGATTTTTCCATGGTGGATCGCATCATCATCACCGGCGGATTCGGCCAGTATCTCAACATCGAGCGTGCCGTGGCCATCGGGTTGCTGCCCGACATTGATCGCGCAAAATTCAACTATATGGGCAACAGCTCCATCGCCGGGGCCTACATGGCCCTGCTGTCGGGCCAATATCGCCAGGAGGCCCGGGAAATCTGCAACGCCATGACCTATGTGGATTTTTCAAGCAACCCGCGGTACATGGACGAATTCACCTCGGCCTGTTTTCTGCCCCATACGGATCTGAACGCCTTTCCCTGTGTAGCGCCGCCCAACTGACGCGATCGCGCGCATCGCAGATCGTTGAGCGAACGCCTATATTGCCAAAAAAACGCCGGGCCTCGTTGTGGAGAGGTTCCGGCGTTTTGGCTTTTTACCGGCATCCATGAACGATCAAACGCACTGCCATTTGAAAAACTGGAAGGTCCGAAGGCGATAAACGATAAAAAAGAATTTACCCGCTTATTTCACCCTGCGAAGCTGGATTCTTTCACGTTTCCACCGGTCGAAGGCGTCGAGATGGGCCAGCAGATCCCGGCACTCCAGCCGCAGCGTTCGCACCTGCCAGATGTTTCCGGGCGATATGCGCTCGCAGAAAAAATCGAAAATGCTGCCGCGACAACAGGGATCCAGGTTTTTCAGCCGGTTGAGCAGCTTTTCCACAGTGGGAAAATAATCGTTGATATCTACAGGGTTTTCTACGATTTCGGCAGCGTGGGCTTTCAGTTGGCGGTAGGTGGCAGGATGCGCGGCCGCGGCGCGCCGGGTTTCCTCAAGAGCCTTTTCCCAGCGCAATTCAAGATCCTTGACGGTCAGGTTGGGCTGCATGATGCCTCCCACGAAAAGCGGCCGTCACCGGCGATGCGATGATCCGGCAGGCTGCCGATGACAAGGCGGCACATATGGGTGGGTGCGGGTGCCTGCGCGCAGGCAGGCACCCGTGTTGGTTTACATAGCGGTTTCCGGATGGAACACATCGACTTCCTTGAGGTCGTCGTTCAGGTACTCGCGCTCGTTGGGCCCGAGAACACCCAGGGAAAGGCAGATCAGGGTCCACAAGTGGACCACGCCGTAATTCCCGCCGTAATGCTCGCTCAGTTCGTGAATCTGGGCATGGCAGTTATGGCAGGCGGCAATGCAGTAATCCGCCTTGGTCGCCTGAATCTGGCCGTCCTTGATCTGGCCGTACTTGAGGCGCTCTTCCTTGAACCCGGATTGCAGGAATCCACCGCCGCCCCCGCAGCAGAAATTGTTGGAGCGGTTGGGTTGCATATCGATGAAATTTTCCTCGCCGACCACCGACTTGACCACAAAACGAAGATCCTCGGCAACCGGATCGCCGTAACTCTTGCGGATGATCTGGCAGGGATCCTGAACCGTGAATTTGATTTTCAGGTCCTTGTTCCAGTCGGAGTTGACCTTGAGTTTGCCTTCACGAATCCATTTGGCATAGTATTCGTAGATGCTTTTAACTTCAAAGTTGTGCTCGAGGTTGAATTTTTTCAGTCCGGACCGGACTGAGAAGGTGACGTGCCCTCACTCGGTGTTGAGAAACGTTTTCACCCCCAACTTGTTGGCCTGGTTGACAGTCGTCCGGGTAACTTGTTCCCAGGAGTCGTTGTCCGCCAGGAACATGCAGTAGTTCTCACCGGCCCAGCCTTCGCTTCCATAGGTCCAGTCCACTCCGGCAAGGTGCAGGATCTTCCACAGCGGCACCAGTTCGTCCGGTTCGGTTACCGGCTCGCGGGAGTTCTGGTTGAGGAAAAATTCGGCGCCTTGCTTATCGATGGGGGCCTTCATTTCGGCGAATTCGGGCTGGGCTTCCTGATACTCTTCCAGCACATCCTCCACCACGAAAACAAAATCGTCGGGCGAGGTTCCCATGGCGCTGGTACTGGCGTTGCGCAGGGCCATGTCGCAGGAACCCAGAATGCCCTTGGGACGCTCCTCGCGGGGACGCAGCCCCCTGGCATTGTACACCAACTGGGGAATGTCGATTTTCATGGGGCAGACATAGATGCAGCGCTGGCACATGGTACACATCCAGGGCCAGTCCGACTTGGCGATCTCTTCATCCATGCCCAGGGCCGCCATGCGCAGGAACTTGCGGGGGTCCATACCATCGAGACCGGTTGCCGGACAGCCGGAGGAACACGCACCGCAGGTCAGGCAGAGATTCAGATTGCCGCCCTCCGGCAGAATCTCCTTGACCTTGTCCATAAAGGTGCTTTTTTTCTTGCCGCCCAATTGAATGAGCTTCTCATTCATTGACTCCACCTCCTGTTCCGATTTGGGTTTGCTATTTTTTCATGAAATCCATAGCGTTATAAATAAAATGCAGAGGGCTTTTTCCTCGACGCCTTGCCTCCTTTCGGAGGCACAGCGTGCCTTTTACAGGGACTAAAAGATTTCAATAGCACATGTCTTATCAAATTTATACGTATTTTTTTAAGACGTTGACGGCTTTCGGCAGAATCGCTTTTTTATGACGGCACTGTCAAGGTTTGGTTTTTAAGGTGCGTGTTCCACCCTTTTTCGCTGCCTGTTCCTTTTGTCGGATCCGGGCTGTCTTCCGGCGACAGGGACTCGTTTAGCCGGACACCACAGGCAAGCCAGCGTTGGACCAGGCAAAAATACCCCCGGCCAGGGATTTCACATGGTTGTAGCCCTCTTGCCGCAGGACGCTGGCGGCGATGTTGGACCGGTACCCGCTGCCGCATTGCAGGACCAGTTCTTCATCCTTTTCCGCCTTGGGAAACCGGCTGTCGAGGATATCGGACAGGGGAAAATGTTCGGCCCATTTGATTCGGCTTCCGTCCCATTCGGCCGGAGTACGCACGTCAATGACGCGCAGGCCGCTCTTTTCCAGACGCCTGGCCAGCTGCTGGGGCGAGATCTGTTCCAGCTGCTCCACGGGTCTGCCGCTCATGAGCCAGGCCATGACGCCGCCGGAAAGGTAGCCGAAAATCAGATCGTAGCCGATGCGGTGCAGCTCGGTGACCATGCGGTCGTAATCCTCGCGGTCATCCACCACCAGAATGATTTCCGAATCAGGATCGACCACCATGCCAACCCAGTTGGCCAGCTGCTTCTCGAATCCGATGTTGATGCTGCCCGGAATGTGAAAGCCACCGAAGGCCGCCGAATCACGAGCATCGATGATGACGGCGCCGTCGTCCATCATTTCCTGAAACTGTTTGGGGGTGAGGCTTTTGTCCATGGGGCAGGCGTCCAGGGTCGCCGCGCCTTTCAGGTTGGTCTGAATGATATGGGAAAAACTTTTTGGCCTGACGGGAAAGGCCGACATCACGTCCTTTTTAAAGGCTTCAAAGGACTCGAAACGCAGCATGGGATTGGCCCGCCGCTCATAGCCCAGCGTAGAACTTTTCTTGGCGCTCATGCCCCGCCCGCAAAGCGACCCCTGACCATGGGCCGGGAAAACTTCCAGGTGATCCGGGTAATCGGCCAGCTTGACGTAAAGACTTTGGTATAGGTTTTCTACCTGTTCATCCAGGATCTCGGCCCCGGGCAAATCCGGCCGGCCGATATCACCAACGAAAAGCAAATCGCCGGTGAGCAGCATTTCCGGCTCCTCCGAACGGATTTTATCCGTCACGAGAAGGGAAACGGAGTTGGGCGTGTGGCCGGGCGTATGCAGAACCTCGAGCTTGGCCGCACCCAGTTCGAAGACATCGCCTTCCTTCAGGGTTTTATGTTTGTATTCCACGGGCGCGCTTTCGTGGACGTAAATGTCCGCGCCCGTGGCCAGGCGAAGCTCCTGGTCGCCGGATACATGGTCGGCATGCACATGGGTGTTGAACACATGGGTGATCTGCATGCCCTCCTCCCGTGCGATATCCAGATAATCCTGAATGTCGCGTTTGGGATCGATAACGGCCATGGCCCTGGCTGCCGGACAGCCGATGGCATAGGAGAGGCAACCCATACCAGGCACGGAAATTTGATTGAAATACATAGCGGTTTCCTTTTTATAGACAATCCATAGTTGAAAAACTCGCAAAAAGCCGCCGGACATGTTCTTCCCACGGCGGCACTCCATGGGATTCCGTAAGGGCGAAAAATGTTTCGCCCCTACCTCGCCTTGCGCGGGATAACACCATTGTGCCAAGCTCGACTTTTTACGCAATCATTAATGTTGCGGGGCCAGGCCTTCGGTCCACCTGGCCCCGCAGATAAGCGGTCCCGGCAATCAGTCAAACGCCATCTCCGTTTTCCACTCCTTCCAGACGTTGCCCACCAGATCCGGTCCGGGTTTCAACGTCTTTTTGCCCGGACGCCATCCGGAGGGCGTGGCCTCTCCGCCCATGGTTTCGCGAACCAGCTGGAACGCCTGCACCTGCCGCAGGGACTCCATGACATTGCGGCCCACCGGGGGCGTCAGGACCTCGTAGCCCTGGCACACGCCATCCGGATCGATAATGAACCGGCCGCGGTTTTCCACGCCGGCTGCTTCGTTGAAGATACCGTACAGGCGACCGATTTTCCCGCCGGCATCGGAGAGCATGGGAAACGGCACCCCACCGTCGACCATCTTGGACAACTCGTGGTCGTCCCACATTTTGTGGACAAACATGCTGTCGATACTCATGGAAAGCAACTCAACCCCCAACTTCTGAAATTCCGGATATTTTTCTGCGACCGCAGAAATTTCGGTAGCTCATACAAAAGTGAAATCGCCCGGATAAAAACAGAGCAGCACCCACTTGCCCAGGTAGTCAGACAGTTTGACGTTGATGAATTTGCCTTGCTGATATCCCGGTGCCACAAAATCCGGCACTTTTTCTCCGACGTGAATCATTGACGCCTCCTTTGCAACGGGTTTGCTTTTTTCTTCCACCGTTTCATCGGCCGGCTCTCCCACCGGCCCTCCGGTTGGTCGGGCGCACCCGACTTCGGCTTCTTCCGCCATACATCTCTCCTTTCGTTGTATATGGGTTGGCGTTAAAGACAGATTATTTGGGGAGAATCGTTATCCCAAAGAATCGGTAAAAAATGCTCCGTCCCTCATCGAGACCAAGCGCCTGTTGAAAATATGTCTGTCAGGAATCTGTTCTAAATTTTAGGTTGAATGGGCTTGAAATGTCAAACCTTACAATTCAGCCCCGCCGGTGGATGACGCCAAGGAAAATACCGCCCCATATCCCGGATATGGAGCGGTGTGCCATGGAGGCTGCACATGCAATCTTGATTACTTTTCGGCTTTGTACCCCATGGGCAGTTTTTTGAAGCGTCCGCCGTAAAGGATCGGATCGCCCTTGTACCCCAGGGCCTTGAAGTCGATGTAATCCGTAGTACCCACCAGATGGCTTACGTCGCGGCCCTTGGACGCCATGTAGGAAAAGTCCGTTCCCTTGTGGGCAATGTTTTTGAAATCAACATTGCGGCTGTCCTGATGGCAACGGTTGCAGGTACGCTCGCCTTTAAGGCTTTCGTGGCACTGGACGCAGGAAAGGGCCATGTTGGCTGGCATGACTTCATGCTCGACGCCCCAGTACATGTTGGTGCGGACCCACTCGTACTTGCCGCTGTATTTCATGCCCGCGGTTTTCATACCGTCGGTAAAGGCCTTTTGCCAGTCCCGGTGCTTCCAGTAAGCGGTTTTGTCTTCCTTGTTGCGCGGGTACAGGTGAGGCACCAGAAAATGCTTGTACTCGGCATCCACGGCCTGGACGCCGGCCATGATCTTGAACGGCGCAATCTTGGAATTGGGATCGTTGATGGAACCCACCGGTTCGGTGATATTGAATTCAGGCTGGGTCAGGTCCAACCGTTCGCCCAGCAGCAGCCGCTTGGTAAATCCGCCATACCAGCGGTACACCGGTTTGGCCGACTCTTTCCAGACGAACTCGCCCTTCTTCCAGAAATAGTCCTTCATGCCGTATTTGTCTTTTTCCGGCTTGCGCTTTTTATCGCCGGCTTTGGACCAATCCCAGAAGGTTTTGGTCGGCTTGCATTTGGCGTAAACCGGCGCATGACAGGTGGTGCAGGCGATGTTGTCGCTGTGTTTGTTGAGATGGTGGTCCAACAGGTCATCGCCGTAGTGCGGGGTCGATGAGTGGCAGTTCTGGCAGGAAATATCGCCTTCGGCCACGGGAACCGACGAACTTCGTCCGGCAATCTTGTGGTTGCGGGTGCGGTGGCATTCGGAGCATTGAAAATCGTAGCCGCCCATGTGAACATCGCAGTTGCGTTCGGGGTGCAGGAGCTGACGGGACAGGTCGGCGTGTTTCACCGCCTCACCGCCGCCGCCGTTAAAATGGCAGTCCCCACAGGTCTTGCGCGAAGTGGCGCCGACGCTCTTGGCCACAGCCACCAGATCCACCTTGGGGTCGGGCATGCCGGCCGCCGTGGGGGTCTTTTTGTAGGTCCCGGTGCTATCGTGACACACCAGGCAGTCGATCTTGGTCATATCGGTAAAATCGAAACTATCGTCTTTCCATCCGTAGCCGGCGTGACAACTTGTGCAACGAGCCTCGTTGCTGATGATGCTCACTCAGAAGTTGTTGGTGGCCACCGTGGCCTTGCCGAGATTGACCGCCTTTCGATGCTTGAGGGTATAGGGAGAAGGCCCTTTCCACAACCAGTGGGCCGATTTGAGCATGTCCTCGCCGGCCTGCTGATGGCAGCGCAGACACTCGCTGGTCACCTGGGAGGGTTCCGGATTGGCGGCCAGCTGGATCTTGTCCTTATGGTCGGGAATGTTTTTGCGGTGGCAGCCGGCACAGTCGATGGGCCCCTTGTCCATTTCCCGATGGCAGCCCATGCACTGCTGATGATAAGCCGCCTTGAGCCCCAACCGCTCGGGATGATCTTTCTGGAACGGCTCCTGGTGGCAGGCCGAACAGCGGGTGGTTTCCGATGCGCTCTCGTCCACGGGACGATAATGATGGCACAGGGCGCAGTCCTTTGTGACCTTGGCGTGCTTGGCGTGCATGAAACGCACCGGCCCGTAATGGTCTTCGGTCCTGCGGATGATGGGGCTGTCCAGCAGATAATAGCTTTCCGTCTGGTCCTTGACGCTCAACCCCATGTCGCGCAACCGCTGCTGGCGGCACAACCGGCACTCGTCCATGACCGCTTCCACGAAGGGAACCACCTCGGCCGCCCGTTTTTTGGCTGCCTCCTGGTCCGGGGCAATCCAGACCACTTTCTCCGCCGGTGGCTGTTCGGCCGCCGTGTCCGCCGCCGCCAGGGCCGGACCGCACCAGCAGATGCCAGCCAGGGCAACGATAACCAATCTGAAAATCACCGGTCTTGTTCTGGTCATGCAGACACCTCCTGTTCCGGTTTGTTGAGCACGGGAAGAACGGTCACAAGGAATCGATAGATAAACATCAGGGCTGCGATGAGCCCCACGGTGACCAGGATTTCGCCGATGGCCGGAGAGTAGTTGGCTTCGCTGATGGGCGGGCGATAGCCGATCACGAACACATTCAGGCGATTGACCAGCACGCCGCCCACGATCATGGTGCAGGCGGTGAAAAGCCAGCGCCGTGAGCGGCGCACCGCCGGGGAAAGCAGCATCAGCCAGGGTACGATCACTCCGACGATCATTTCGACGAGAAAAGCATTGGTCTGGGCCGTGAAGTCAAACAAGTATATATAGGTGCCGCGCACCACCATGTCGCCCACTTTCAGCGCCAGATAGAGCCCCAACAGGAAGATGGTGATGCGGGTCAGCGGTCCGAGCACTTTCATCTCGGAGTCGAGCTTCATGGATGTCGTGGCCAGGGTGGCTTCGAAAACCACCATGGGATAGCCCACCGCGATGGCCGATGTGAGAAAAAGCAGCGGCAGGATGGGCGTATACCAGAGCGGATGCAGCTTGGTGGGAGCGATAAGCATCAAGGAGCCCAGGCTGGACTGGTGCATGCAGGAGAGCACCACCCCGGCGATGATGAAAAGCCACATGATTTTGGGCAAAACGGCGTCCAGGAGACGAAGGATCGCTTCGACCGGGGTGTTCAGGCCGGAAAGCGGTCCGGGCAGGCGCACCCGGCCCTTGAAGCGTTCCACAACAATGGGCAGAAATTCGATGTAAAGCACGTTGAGGTAAAACATGACACACATGGCTACTTCGAACAGAACGGATGTCGGATTCCAATAAAGCATGGGCTTCCAGATGGCCCAGGATCGGCCAATATCCACCAGCAGGCCCAAAACGACAAACGTATACCCCAGCATGGCCGTCAACAGGGCCGGACGGACAACGGGCTCGTAATAATGGCGGCCGATGATATGGGCCAGGAACGCGGTGGTGAATCCGCCGGCGGCAAGAGCCACGCCCGAGGCCACATCTACGCCGATCCACAATCCCCAGGGACGCGCGGTGGTAAGGTTGGATACGTAACCGATTCCGCCGATAAACCGGGCCAGAATCGCAGCTGCGCCGGCGGCCATGAGAACTGCCAGCACCACGACCCCGGGCGTCCAGAATTTCGCGTTTACCGGTGCTGCCTGATGGCTCATGAAGAACCTCCTTCCTTGCCGTTTCCGGCCCGGTCGCTTTTGTCCTTGGACGCCCACATGACTCCGCCGAGCATGCCGAAAAGTACGATGGGCGACCACATGTAGGCGAACAAACTGTGTTGGATGGTCTCCGCCAACCGGGGCATGGGTTCTTCCGGCAGGGTGACGAAACCCAGCTTTTCGAAGGGCACGGCGGACAGATACATCCAACTGGTGCCGCCAACCTCCTTTTCGCCGTAAACATGGTCGATATAGCGGCCCGGATTTCTTTTGATACGATCATGGGCCACTTTCAGCAGGTCGCTGCGCCGGCCGAAGGTGATGGCCTCCACCGGACAAATTTCCGCGCACCCGGGCAGCTTGTTCTCGGATTGGACTCGCTCGTAGCAGAAGGTGCATTTCATCACCCGCGGCGTGATGGGATCATGGTATTCATAGGCCGGGATCTCGAAGGGGCAGGCCACCATGCAATAGCGGCAGCCGATGCACTTGGAAACGTCGTAATGAACCGTACCATTTTCCTTCTTGGACAGGGCGCCCACGATGCAGGCCGATGCGCAGGCCGGATCCTGGCAGTGCATGCATTGCAGTTTCACGAACGTGGGTATGAGCTGGTCGCGCTCGTCGATCTGCCCTGTAGTGTGGCGGTTGACCACCGTGTAGGTTTTTTCGTCGGGCCGCCGTTCTCTGTCGAGAACCGTATAATCCTCAAAGGATCGGTCCGGCTCGGGCAGACCGTTCACCCGGTTGCAGGCCTCTTCGCATTTGCGGCAGCCGATGCAGCGGGTCAGGTCCACCAGGCAACCGACGGAATCGGACGGGGCCCTGGATTGCCATGCGTGGGCCGAGCCTTCGGCACCAGCCACCGCCGCGCCGGCAACGGTCACATATTTGAAAAAATCACGTCTGTTCAGCCCCATAGGCCCTCCTTGCGCGGGTTGAAAATGGCAAACGCACACAACCGTGGGGTGCGTTTATGAACGGGCATCGTTGTCATCGTTGGCTCCCTTGACCACGAGAATACGGAATTTTTGATCGATCTTTGCAATGTCGTAGCTCAGCCCCGGCAGGCTGCCCAGCAGTTGACGCAGGTTGCCGACAACATCCGGGTCTATAACGGTTACATGCATGTTGTCTCCGGGCTTCAGGGCGTCCAGGGCCCGGTTGAAATTGAGCACGCTCAGGGGCCAGGGAAGATCCTCAAGGTGAAGTTGGTGATGGCCGCCCATGGTGCCCGCTTTCCCCGATTCGTTTATCCGTATAAAACGATTTGTTTTTTGCCCCCTTCAACACCAAACAAAAATCATGCCAGTGTAATCCATGGCACGGAGCATATTTAACCAATTTAAATAATTAGATTAAAAAAACACGGAATGGGGTGGGCACAAAAGAATCTGTTGTTTTGTTTAAACACATGCTGTATAAATAAACACATGTTTAAACACTGTTAAAGGGAGTTCTGATGACCTTCACGGCAATCAATCGGCATTGGGAGCGGGTGATCAACACCATGAGCGAGGGAATGCTCATCATCAGCCAACAGGGCCGCATTCTATCCGTGAACCGCTCTTTCGAGGAAATGACCGGCTATGCGGCCAAAGAGGTGGCCGGCCGGCCATGCACCCTGCTGGCGTGCGAAGCCTGCGAAATGGCCATTAACAACCTGGGCGATGGCTGGTGCAAGCTGTTCGAACCCGGCCAGCCGGAGATGCGCCGCTGCCGCTGCACCATCAAGAAAAAAGACGGCACCTTCTTTCCAGCCTTGAAAAATGCTTCGGTGCTGCGAGACGAGGAAGGAACGGTGATGGGGGCGGTGGAAACGCTTACGGATTTAAGTGAAATCGATCGACTGGACCGCAAGGTGGAGGTCCTCTCCCGACAGTTGGACGAAAACAGTGGTTTCGGCGGCATTGTCGGCGGTAGCGACCCGATGAAAGCCGTCTTTACCATCATCGAAAAAGCCGCTTTGAGCGACGCACCCATCATTATTTTCGGGGAGAGCGGCACCGGCAAGGAGCTGGTGGCCCGGGCCATCCACGACCGGGGGAAGCGCAAAGACGGACCCTATATGCAGCTCAACTGTGCCGCCTTGAACGAAGCCCTGCTGGAGAGCGAACTTTTCGGCCACGTCAAAGGCTCGTTCACCGGGGCGTTCCGGGACCGCGCCGGTCGCTTTGAAGCGGCCGATGGAGGAGACCTTTTCCTGGACGAAATCGGAGACATCCCGCTCTCCATTCAGATCAAGCTGCTGCGGGTGCTGGAGACCCGCCAGTTCGAACGGGTCGGCGAAAATCGCCCCATCGAGACCAATGTCCGCATCATCACGGCCACCAACCGCAACCTGCTGGAACTCATCGATCAGAAACGCTTTCGGGAAGACCTGTACTTCAGAATCAATGTCATTCCCATTCACCTGCCACCCGTGCGCCAGCGCAAAGACGACATCCCTCTTCTGGTCAATACGTTCATCAGCCGTCTGGCTTTGCGCACGGGCAAGAACCTCCGGGGTCTGACCCGTGAGGCCCTGAATTGCTTCATGGAGTACCCGTGGCCGGGAAATGTCCGGGAAATGAAAAGTGCCCTGGAGTATGCTTTCACTGTTGTTGACCGGGAGGCTATCGACATCGATCACCTGCCCCCCCAGATGCTGGCCCAACCGTCGCCTGTCGCTGCGGCAGCCATACCCGAACCGGCCAACACCGGAAACCGCCAGCGGCAAGCGCTGATCGACGCCCTTCAGGCGACAGGCGGCAACCAGAGTCAGGCGGCACGCCTGCTGGGCGTCAATCGGGTGACCGTATGGAACCGGATGCGAAAATACGGGATCGACCTGAAACGGGAGATCCGCCCTTCCAGATAAAAACGAACCGGCTACTCCTCCAGGGCTTGGAGAAACTCCTCCTGGGGCAGCTCCTGGCCGGTCCACAGCAGAAACGTCCGTCGGGCCTGATAGGCCAGGGTGGAGAGGCCGTCCATGAACCGTGCGCCCCATCGGTCCGCCAGTGTCAGCCAGATATTGTTCCGGCGGCCATAGTTGAGATCGAACACCAGGCGGCATTCATCGCCATGTATGCATGCAGCAATATCGCTTAATTCGCCACATTCGTCGCTGCCCGAAACGGATGTCGCGTTGACGACAATGTCCTGGTCGAGGGGGGTATCGCCCAGTGCCCGCAGTGACATCGGCCGACAACCGAAATGTTCGGCCAGACAGCCGGTTTTGCTTTCGTCCCGCCCGGCCACGGTCACCGATTCGGCCCGCAGCCAGTTGAGAATGAATATTACGGCCCGGGCGGCACCACCCGTACCGATGACCAGCGCCCGCTTTCCGGCCACGTCGAACGCGACCTCGTTGAGCGCATCCATGATACCGATGGCATTGGTGTTGTATCCTTTGAGTTGGTCGCCCTTGCAGACGATGGTGTTGACGGCACCGATAATGTTGGCCCCTTCGGAGAGAATATCCAGATAGGGAAGGACCTTTTCTTTGAACGGTGCTGTAATGTTGGCCCCAGCAATATTGAGGACCCGCAGGCTCTCCATAGCCTTGCCGAGTTCGTCGGCTTCCACCATGAAAGGAACGTAGGCCCCTTTAAGCCCGGATCTGCCGATCACATGGGTAAAAATTTGCGGCGATTTGGATCGAAACACCCGCTGGTCACTGATGATACAGAAGACCTTGGTCTTGTACGCGTAAGTGGCATCCGGGTTTTCTAAAAAACGCTTCATGGGAGCGGGTCTCTATGGTCGGCGCCTTGGCAGACGCGAATCACGGTTGTTGCGGATAAAAAACCTGCTCCGCATTCACGAGCAGGTTCTTTTCTTGACGACAGATTCGCTGAAACACGTCGACGGTGATGAAACCGTTGCTTCCGAATCCAGGACACCCTTTTCCAGGACTTTTTTCGGGCGTGCTTGTTGCGGAAAACACGGCCGGGTTGGAGGCATCATCTCGGATGCCTGGATCCGGAAGCAACTGCTGACCGGCCGAGCCCTCATCCCCTTGAAGGCACAATGGCCGGATCACGACTTGCAGGATGTTCCTGCGGCTGCGGCGCACCGGTAAATGCTTTCAGCTGCAACCGCTAGAGGTTCAACAGACCCTTCAGACTTTCCGTGATCTCTTCCGCCGAAGCCGGTTTCGGAAGGTAGTCGTCCGCTTCCATACTCATGCCGTCATAGTGGGAATAGCGGGTAGATGAAACATGGGATGCCACGGCGGTTAGCATCAAAACGGGGATGCCGGCCAACTTCTCATCGCTTTTCAGCTCTTTGCACACCGCATAGCCATCCATTTCCGGCATCATGACATCCAGCACGATGGCATCCGGCGGATTGGCTTTGACCTTCTCCAGCCCTTGAGCGCCGTCATAGGCGACCTCCACCGCAAAGCCTTCCTTTTCCAGGTTCCCCTGAACGATGGAGCAGAAATCGGGCTCGTCATCTACCACCAGGATTCTTTTTTTGTCGTTCATAACATCTCTCCTTTATCCATAGCTGATTGGTTAAAATCAGCAGCCTGAGCTGGGTTGGGTCGCCTGTGGCAACCGTGTTGGCGGTTGGTGCGATCACCGGCGTTGCCGGTTTCGTATAACAGAATCAGTCCACCTGGGGCCTGGGCAAAACGTTGGCCCGCTCGGCGATCTCCGGCACTTTATGCTCCCACTCAATGGCCATGAGGTGGACGCCGGCCACCCCCTCCATCTCCTTGAACTCCTCGATCTGCTCGATGGCGAATTTGATGCCTTCTTCGGCCTGCTTACCTTTTCCGGCACCCTTTAATCGCTCGATCAACTCCTCGGGAACATCCATGCCAGGAACCATTTTGGCCATGTACTGCGCCATGCGGGCGCTTTTCATGGGGGTAACGCCGGCCAGGATGTAAGCCTTTTCCGTCAAGCCCATATCCACCGCTTTTTTCATGAAATCGCGGAATCGCGGCATGTTGTAAATGCATTGGGTCTGGATAAAATCGGCCCCCGCATCGATCTTGTTGGCCAAACGGTAAATTCTGAATTCATACGGATCAGCAAAGGGGTTGGCTGCCGCCCCGATAAACATTTTGGGTGGAACGTCGATCTCTTCTTCGTTGAGAAATTTCCCTTCATCCCGCATCTTCTTGACCATGGCGATGAGCTGCATGGAGTCGATGTCGTAAACATTCTTGGATTGCGGGTGATTGCCGAACTTCTGGTGGTCGCCGGAAAGACAGAGCATGTTCTTCACCCCCAGAGAATAGACACCCAGAACATCCGCCATCATGGCCAGGCGGTTTCTGTCCCGGCAAACCATCTGAAAGTTGGGCTCGATGTCGTTGGCCGCCATAATGGCCGAAGCGGCCGCGCTGGACATGCGCACCACGGCGGTCTGGTTGTCGGTGACATTGACCGCGTCAACCTTGCCCCGCAGATGTTCGAATTTCTCCTTAAGATGCTCTACATTGGCTCCCTTGGGCGGTCCGCACTCACCGGTAAAGGCGAAGTGGCCGGCCTTGAGCACCTTTTCCAGATTGCTTCCCGATTTGTATCCATTATTGCTCATTGCACCAACTCCTCCCTTATGCTTTTACGGGGTCCGCCGTCCCGTGACGACTGCCAATCCTTGGCCGCCCGTATCATCCGGAGATCCTCCAGACGCCCCTGTTCCATCTTCTTTTTGACGATGGTATCCCAGATACACTCCACGTCCTTGGAAATTTCGCATTTTCCGTCAGCACTGCCGCCGCAGGGTCCGTGCTGGAGGCTCTTGGAGCAGCGGGCAATGGGACAGAGGCCATCGTAATAGTGGATGACGCAGGTGCCACAGCCGGCACACCGCTCTTCCCAGATGCCGTGGGTCACGGCACCGCCGAAGAACTTGGTGTTGACCGCCGGGAAGAACTTCTGGTTGGGATAGGCTTCCGATAGGAACTGGGGGCCGACACCGCAGGCCATGGAAAGCACCGCATCGTACTGATCGTAACTATCCCGAAGCTGCTCCACGTATTCGGGGTCGCACTGGCGTTCGATGGTCTTCTCATCGATTTCGACGGGGTTCCCGTCCTTTTTGCGGGCAATTTTCAGGGTTGCAGCCAGCACGCCCACCTCCTTGGCCCCCCCCACGTTGCAAACAGTGACACAGCCCTTGCATCCGACAATTAGAATTTTGCCATAGGGTTTGATCATGTCCTGTATCTCTTCAAGAGACTTTCGATCCGCAACTATCATAGCTTCACCTCTTACGGGTCTTCACGGCGCCTGCCGCCCGACCGTGGTTAAGAATTCACCGGGGTGGGTCCCAATTCTTTGATCTTCTCTGTCATTTCGGTTGCAATCTCGGCAAAACGTGGACCTTGCGCTGAAGATAGATTATACATCTGCGCTCGTTCCGGCTCGATACCTAGTTCTTCAAGGGTTCGCTGAACGTACTCGACTTTTCTTCGGGTTTTCAGATTTCCTTCCAGGAAATGGCATTCACCTTCCAGTCAGCCGGCCACGTATACGCCGTCGGCACCGTTTTCGAAGGCGGTCAACAGGTGGAGAATATCCACCCGGCCGCTGCACGGCACCTGAATGACCTTGACGTTGCTTGGGTAATTCAAGCGCATGGACCCGGCCAGGTCGGCGGCGGCGTACGCACAGTACTTGCAGCAGTAGGCCAGGATCTGAGGTTCAAAGCTTTCGTTCATGATCGTTCTCCAGAATTAGGCGGTTCATGGTTTCAGCTGAAGGCTGAAGAATAAAGACCCGGTTTTTTATTTTGCCGTACACCTGTCTTCAGTCTAAACCGCTTCAGCCGATCTACTTTTTTATGGGCGCCCGGAGTTCTCAGGCTGCCGATAATATGGCGCCCTTATTCCCTTTACGGTCAGGCGGCCGCCTCTTTTTTCTTCTGAAAAAGGGCCGCCGTCTTGGCGACGATCTGCTCGTCGGTAAAATGCTTGAGCTGGATGGCTTTGCCCGGACATTCGGCCACACAGCAGCCGCAGCCGTGGCATTCGGCTGGTTCAATCACCGCATGGCCCTCTTCGCCGATGTAGGGGATGTTGTACGGACAGGTACGCACGCAAGTGACGCAGACAGCACACTTGTCCGGGTCCACTTCAGCCACCACACCGCCCACCATGATCGACTCCCGGGACAGGATGGTCATGGCCCGGGAAACCGAAGCCCTCGCCTGGGCAATGGTTTCTTCCAGGGGTTTGGGATAGTGGGCCAGGCCGGCCATGAAAAGGCCTTCCGATCCGAAGTCCACCGGCCGCAGCTTTGCATGGGCCTCGACCAGGAAACCTTCCGCGGTAACCGGGACCTTGAACAGCTCGAACAGATCCTTGTTTTCATTGGGCAGCACCGCTGTGGCCAGCACCAGCAAATCCGGGCTCAGCTCCACAGGCAACTGCAGTACGTGATCCCGCACTTTCACACGCAGGCCGCTATCGACTTCGGTGACCTCGGGCAGGTTGTCTTCCAGGTTGTAGCGCATAAAGATGACGCCCAGCTCCCGGGCCTCTTTGTACAGTTCCTCGCGGAACCCGTAGGAACGGATATCCCGGTAGAGAACGTAGATGGTCGCGTCGGGCTTTCTCTTTTTGAGTTCCAGGGCATTCTTTAAGGTGTGGGTGCAGCAGAGGCGGCTGCAGTATGGCCGTTCTTTCGTACGTGATCCCACGCATTGAATGAAGGCCACGGTTTCGGCCTCGGCGATGCGGGCGTCCTCTTTTTCCAGGGCCGCGTCCATTTCGAAGTGGGTGAGTACATTGGGATTCTGCCCGTACAGGTATTCGGTGGGCGTATACTCCTTGCCACCGGTGGCGATGATGGTGGCGCCATGCTCCACCACCGTCTCGGTCAATGTTTCTCCGGAAGTCATCAACGTGGTGGTAAAGTTGCCCATAATGCCGGTGGTCTCTATGGGCTCCGTTTTCATAAAGACCCGGATCTTCTCATTGTTGTGAACCGTCTCGATCAAATTCTCAAGATAGGGCTTTACCGGTTCGCCCTGCCAGGTGGCCCGCAGATTGTGCGCCACGCCCCCAAGTCCGTTGCTGCGCTCTACCAGAAAGACCTGGATACCCTGCTCGGCGACGCCCAGGGCCGCCTCCATTCCGGCCACACCGCCGCCGACCACCAGCACCTTCTGGATCACGTCCAGGCGCACCTGATGCAAGGGCTCGATATAGGCCGCCTTGGCCACCGCCATGCGCACCAGATCCTTGGCCTTGTCTGTGGCTCGCTCCGGATTGTTCATATGCACCCAGGTGTTCTGGTCGCGAATATTGGCCATTTCGAACAGGTACTTGTTCAGGCCTGCATCCCGGATGGTTTCCTGGAACAGCGGTTCGTGGGTGCGTGGCGAGCAGGAGGCCACGATCACCCGGTTGATGTTGTTTTCCTGGATCACCTCTTTCATCTTGTCCTGGGTGTCCTGACTGCAGGTGAAGAGATTGTCCTCCACGTGCACCACATGGGGAAGCGTGCGGGCGTACTCTCTTACCGCCGGCACATCGGCCACGCCGCCGATATTGATGCCGCAGTTGCAGACAAAGACACCGATCCGGGGTTCCTGTCCGCTGAAATCGATTTCCGGCGGCAGTTCCTTGGTCCGGATGAGCGACCCGCGGGCCTCGGCCAGCGGGCTCGTGGCCGTGGAGGCGGCGGCCGAGGCTTCCATGACCGATTGGGGAATGTCCTTGGGCTCCTGGAAAGCACCGCACACAAAAATGCCCGGTCGAGAGGAACTGACCGGTAGTAACGTCCTGGTGGCGGCATGCAGGTGTTTGTTGAGATCGATGCCCATCGTTTTTGCCAGGCCCACCGACTCCTTGTTGGGGGCCAGACCCACGGCCAGCACCACCATGTCGAAGGTTTCTTCAACCAATTCGCCTTCTTCGGTGATATAGCGCAGCCTCAGGTTGTCCTCCTCCACCGGATCGATGGTGTGCACCTTGGAGCGGATGAAGCGAACGCCTTTTTCTTCTTTCGTTCGCATATAATACTTCTCGAACTCCTTGCCGTAGGTCCGCATGTCCATGAAAAAGACCGCCGTATCCAACGGCTTGGCGCTGTGCTCCTTGGCGATAACCGTTTGTTTGTTCGTATACATACAGCACACCGATGAGCAGTAGCTGTGGTCCGCACAGTTGATGTCCCGGGAGCCTACGCACTGCAGCCAGGCGATCTTTTCCGGCTCCTTGTTGTCGGACGGCCGGACCAGATGCCCTTCGTAGGGGCCGGAAGCAGAGAGAATGCGTTCCATCTCCAGGCTGGTGACCACGTTGGGGTGGCTGGCGTAAGGATACGTTTTATGCTCGGCGGGATCGAAGGGCGTGAAACCGGGCGCCAGGATGATGGCCCCTACATTGATGGTTTTCTCTTCGGCCACCATGTCGTGGTTGACCGCATTGGCCAGGCAGGCATCCACGCACTGGTAGCACTCCGAACAGAGTCCGCATTTGAGGCAGCGCTGGGCTTCCGTTTTGGCCTCTTCTTCGTTGTAACCGAAAGAAACTTCCAGAAAGTTGCACTCGCGGGCTTCGGGATCCAGGCAGCGAACCGTTGTGCGCGGTTTGTTGACTTCATCGCTCACCTCGGGTTTGACGAAATCCCAATCCTTTTCCCGGCCTTCGGCCAGGTCCAGGCCGTTGATGAAGCGGTGGATGCTTTCGGCAGCCTCCTTGCCGCAGGCCACGGCTTCCACGACCGACTTGGGTCCGTAAAAGGCGTCGCCGCCGGCAAAGATCCAGTCGATGGGGGTCTGCAGGGTGACCGGATCGGCTTCCAGCCCCCCGGGACGGGAAATCCCGATGCCCTGCTCCTTGATGCCCGTGAGATCCGTGCTCTGGCCGATTGAGATAATGATCGTATCGCCGAAAAAGGGCTGACACTCGGCTTCGTCGTAGGCGGGATTGAAGCGGCCGTCTTCATCGAAGACCGCCGTACAGGTCTTGAATTCGATACCCGATACGCGCTTGTTCTTGTCGATGTAAAAGGACTTCGGGCCGAAGCTGTTGACGATCTGGATGTCGCTTTCCAGCGCCTCTTCGATCTCATGCTCCCAGGCGGGCATCTCTTCCCGTTTTTCCAGACAGATCAGGGTGACGTTCTTGGCCCCCTTGCGTTTGGCGGTCAGGGCCACGTCGATGGCCACGTTACCACCGCCCACGACGATGACATCCTCACCCAGTTCTATTTCCTTGCCCATGGCCGCATCGCGCAAAAAATCGACGCCCTGGAGAACGCCGTCGACATCTTCGTTTTCCACGCCCAGACGGCGGCCGCCGTGCAGGCCGATGGCCATGAAACAGGCGCTGTATCCGTCGGCCTTGAGGCTTTCCAGGGTGATGTCGGCGCCGAAGGTTACGCCACACTGGATGTCGGCACCCATCTGCCGTACGATGTCGATTTCGCCGGCCAGAATGTCCCGCGGCAGACGGTATTCGGGGATGCCGTAGCGCATCATGCCGCCCGGTTCGGGCTGTTTTTCGAAAACGGTTACCCCGTAGCCCTGCTGCAACAGGTAATACGCTGCGGCGATACCGGCCGGACCGGAGCCGATCACGGCGACTTTCTCGCTGCGCTTTTCGGCGGTAATTTCCGGAATGGCAACCTCGCCGCTCTTTTTTTCGTAATCGGCCAGAAAGCGGTGCAATTCGCGGATAGCCAGCGGCTGATCTACATCGTTGCGCGAACAGGCACTTTCACAGGGATGGTGGCAGACCCGACCGCAGACCGCTGGAAAAGGATGGTCCTGCCGGAACAGCTTCAACGCTTCTTTATAGCGGCCGTCATTGATCAGGGCGATGTATCCCTGGATGCTCACGTGGGCCGGACAGGTGGCCTTGCATGGCGCCGTACCCCGCTTTTCGATGGCATAGGCGGACGGCATGCCCTGGGGGTAGAGCTTGAAGGCCGCTTTGCGATCCCGCAGGCCCTCGTCGAACAGGTTGGGCGTTTCGATGGGACACGCCTTGGCGCATTCTCCGCAGGCCGTGCATTTGTCCATTTCGATGTAGCGGGCGTTCTGGCGCAAGCGTACCGAAAAGTTGCCCACTTCGCCGCTGACCTCTTCGATTTCGGTCAGGGTCATCAGGTCGATGTTCAGGTGCCGCCCGCACTCCACCAATTTGGGGGAAATAATACACATCGAGCAGTCGTTGGTTGGAAAGGTCTTGTCCAGTTGAGCCATGACGCCGCCAATGGCCGATTTTGTCTCGGTCATGTGCACAAAATAGCCCGAATCTGCCAGATCAAGGGCCGCCTGAATGCCTGCAATGCCGCCGCCGACCACCAGCACGCTGCCGACGACATCCTTGCCTTGAGTGTTTTCTCTTTCTGCCATTACACAATCCTCACGAAAATTTGATAAGAGAAGAGTCGTTTTCCGCTCCGACAGATCATCAGATCATGTCCATCAGTTTCTGCAGCTTGTCTTCCCAGCCCATGGCGGAAATCATCACGCCGGAAAAGCCGGCCTCTTTCACCGCGGAGATGATTTCGGCGGCAATGGTCAGGCTTTCCACAGGCTTGTCCGGCGCCCGCATCATCCGTTTGATCAAATCCTGGGAGATGGTGAGATTCAGATGCCGGTCCAGGTAGCGGGCCATGCCCACCGATTTGAGCAGCATCACCGTGGGAATCACCCGGATTTTTTTCAGATCCACCTTGTCCATGAAGGCGGTCATGGCCCCGACATCGAACGCCGGTGGTGCGATAAAAAACTCGACGCCCGCCGCCTGTTTTTCGGCCATTCTGGCCAGCTCTTTTTCCAGCTCGTCCCCGGTAGCGCGGGCATTGAGATTGGCCCCCACCAGGAAACTGGGCGCACCGGACAATTCGTTGCCGGCCAGGTCCTTGCCGTCTTGAAGTTTCGCTACAGCATGAAACAGGGTCATCAGATCGATGTCATTCACGGCCTTGGCCTGGTGATGGTCGCCCAGGCTGGGATCTTCCCCGGACACACCCATGACATTGATGATGCCGCAGGCATAGGCCGCCAAAAGATCCGCCTGCAGGGCGATGCGATTTCGATCCCGCGTGTTCACCTGCACGATGGCTTCCATGCCCTTGCTCTGCAGCATCATGGCCCCGCCCAGTGCGCTCATACGCATGACCGCGTTGCCCATTTCAGGAACCAGAAAGGCGTCCACCGTTTTTTTTACGCGGTTGGCGCTGTTGACCATCGCGGAAACATTCACTCCTTTTGGCGGCTGCATCTCCGCGATAATGATGAATTTGCCGACATCGAACTTGTTTTTTAAATGCATAAACCCATCCCCTTATGGTTGCTGCCCGGACTATCGGTAACAGTTAATGAAAACGGCGAAAAACTTGGTTCTGCTTTAAAAGACGGTGGTCGCCTTTGAGAATCGAGGATGTTTAACGGAAACACAGTCCAAAACGAAACAATTCTTTTCCTTTTTGGCACAGCAATGGTTGTGCCACATCTTTGACCCCCCTTCGAGTTTCAAATATTCCTTATTAATACGAAATGTTAAAAATTTACTGGGTGGATGGGCGCCTGTAAGGCGAGGGGATTTTTTTTCTGGACAATTATGCCAAAATGGCGTAGTTTTTTCTAAAACGCGCTGTTATCAAGGCTTTGTATGTCCATATCCATTTTGGCATAGTCCATTTTGGAACAGACACCATCGAGGAGGGTAGATTGAACAGTACGATTGTTGTTGTGGATGACGATCAGGACTATCTGGACGTGTTGGGCCGCAAGCTGGCCGAAATCGGTTTTCGCCAGGTTCGTCTGGAGGAGAGTTCCGTGAAGCTGGCCGAAGAGTTGGAAGATGGCTGCGCGTTCGATCTGGCGCTCATCGACATGACCATGCCCGACCTGGACGGCATGGCCCTGCTCGAACGAATCAAAACCAACTCGCCCTCCACGGAATGTATCATGGTCACCGCCATCAACGAGGCGCGCGTTGCCGTGGAATGCCTCAGCAAAGGGGCTTACGACTATCTGGTCAAACCGGTGGCCACCGAAGATCTGGCCCTGGCCATCAAACGCGCATTAGAGCGCAAACGGCTGCTGGATCTGTTGGATCTGGACAAGCGGGACGATTTACCCAAGCTGGACAACGAAGCGCCGTTTCAGCCCATCGTGACTCAATCCAAAAAGATGCTGCGCATCCTCAAAGAAGCGGAACTGCACGCCGCCAGCCTTGTGCCCGTATTGATTACCGGCGAAAGCGGCACCGGCAAGGAGCTTCTGGCCCGAGCCATTCACGCGGCCAGCCCCCGGGCGCAACACCCATTTACCCCCATCAACATGTCATCGCTGACCGGCTCTTTGTTTGAAGCCGAGTTTTTCGGACACACCAAAGGGGCGTTCACGGGTGCCGAGAGCGGAAGGGTCGGCTATCTGGAATACACCAACAAAGGCTCCCTGTTTCTGGACGAAATCGGCGATCTGCCCATGGAGCTGCAGGGCAAGCTGCTGCGGGTGCTTCAGGACGGAGAATTTTCCAAGCTCGGTTCCAGCTCCAGGCAGAAGGTGGACTTGCGCTTCATTGCCGCCACCAATGAAAACCTCGAACAGATGATGGGCCAGAAGCGTTTCCGCAAGGATCTTTACTACCGTATTCGCGGCGGTTGGCTGCACATGCCCCCGCTGCGGGAGCGGCGCGAAGATATCTTTTTGCTGTGCCGCAAGTTTCTGGAGAAGTACTACGATGTGAACACGGATGGTTTTATCGAAAAAGACGCCCTGGATCTGTTGATGCGCTATTCCTATCCCGGCAACATCCGGGAGCTTAAATCCATTCTGCAGTCGGCGGTCAATTTGGCCCGGGGCGCTGCCATCCGGGAATCCCACCTGCCTGCGCATCTCCGGACCGCAATGAAGGATTGCGTGGAAGAGGAAATGAAAGCCATCGACTCATCCGTTTTACCCCTGGCTGAAGTGGAAAAAGCCCACATCCTGAAGACCTATAAACAAGCCGGCGAAAACAAATCCAAAACTGCCCGGCTGTTGGGCATCGGGCTCAATACCCTTCGGCGCAAGCTGGCTGGTTACGGGGTGCAGTAATCCACGCAAAGAAGCGGCAGTAATGCACAATACGCTCAACCGGCCCGAAGCGCACCTCTCTATCGTTCTCCCCGCCGATACGGTTCGCCCAGCATGGCCGGGGCGTTGAGGCGGCGGCTGTCCCTGAGCCCGCCCACGAGCAGCACGACCAGCGTGGTAATGTAGGGCAGCATGGCAAGAAAGTTGGGCGATATGCCCAGCGGCTGCAACAGGTATTGCAGGACAAAAATCCCGCCGAAGAGAAAGGCGCCCAAAATGGCCCTTGTGGGATTCCACAGGGCGAAAATGGTCAGGGCGATAACGATCCACCCGCGGCCGGCGGTCATGCCTTCGATCCACGATTTACTGTAGGAGGTGGACAGGTGAGCACCGGCCATGGCCGAAAATCCTCCGCCGACAAGCACCGAAAGATAGCGCACCAGAGAGACATTCACCCCCTGGGTTTCCGTGGCCTTGGGGTTCTCCCCGGCGGAACGGATGCGAATACCCAGCAGGGTGTGCTCAAGCACGAACCAAACACCGATAGCAAGCACTACCGCCATGTAAAAAAAAGGGCTTTGGTTGAAAAAAATCGGACCGACAATGGGGATGTCTGCAAGCAGCGGGATGGCCAGGGCGTTGATTTTCACTTCCAGCGGTTTGCCCACATAGGGTTTGCCCAAAAGACCGGACAGCCCCAGGCCGAGCATGGTCAGGGCAAGCCCCGAAACGACCTGATTGGACTGGAGACTAACGGAAGCAAAAGCGTGCACGATGGAGATCAACATTCCGGCCAGGATCGCCGCGCAGAATCCCAACCAGGGATTGCCCGTATGATGGGTAACGATGAATGCCGTTACCGCACCGACGGCCATGACGCCTTCCACGCCCAGGTTGAGAATGCCGGAGCGTTCGCAGATGATCTCGCCGATGGTTCCGATAAGCAGGGGCGTGCCGGCAACCAGGGTTCGCTGCGCCACAGAAATGATCACCTCTTCCATGGATCAGACCTTTTCCTTTGATAAAAGACGAACCCTGTTCTTGGTAAAAAAATCGCCCATGATCAGGAAAATCAGCAGGGTTCCATTGAAGATATCCACGGTAGCCGCCGGCAGCCCTAATGAGATCTGAATCGCATCTCCGCCAACCAGAATGCCGGCGAAAAAAATCGCCGAAAAAACAACATAACAGGGGTTGAGTTTGGCCAGCCAGGCCACGATGATGGCGGTGAAGCCGTAGCCCGAGGAAATCGTATCCGGATAGCTCAAATAATGGTGAAGGCCGGCCACTTCCCCCACTCCAGCCATGCCGGCCATGCCTCCGCTGATAATCATGATCAGCAGCGTGGTTCGGGTGAAGTCGATGCCCGCGTACTTGGCTGCATCCGGATTCTCGCCGATCACCCGCACCTCGTAGCCGAAGCGGGATTTGAAAAGCATGACGGTCAACACCACCATGGCGACCAGAGCCAGAATCAGCGTAAACGTGTGAATCCGCGAGCCGGGAAGCAGGGACAGCATCGCCGATGCCGGCAGGTCATCGGTGTAGGGAAAACCGAATTTCTTGGGGCTTTTCCAGGGGCCAACAATCAAAAGGGTGAGAAATTCAGCACAGATGTAGTTGAGCATCAAGGTCGAAATGACTTCATTGATGGCAAACCGGAGTTTGAGGACCGCCGAAATCAGACCCCACAGGGCGCCGCCGATAAATCCGGCCAAGAACATCAGGGGCACGATGACCGGTCCGGGAAGCGCGGGACCCCAATTAAGCCCGACCCAGGTGCCGAAAATCGCCCCCATGAGCAGTTGGCTTTCGGCGCCGATATTCCAGAATTTGGCTTTGAACGCCACGGCCAGCCCGCCGCCAATGAGAATCAGGGGGATGGCTTTGGTAATGGTCTCCTTGAAACCATAAAGGCTGCCGAAAGAGCCGCTGACGATCTTTTTGAATGCAAACAGTGGATCCACACCGCAGCACAGGAAAATACCCCCGATCACCAGCAGGCCGGCGGCCAGGGCCAGCACCAGGGTGAAGAAGGTGCCCGCAGCGGAGATCTGTTCCCGATCAGTGACAGTGACGCGCAGCATGGGCCCCGTCTTTCGGTTCGAGTTCCTTGGTTCCGGCCATCATCAATCCGATGTCGGTGCGCAGAGGGTCGTCCGAATCGAGAATCCCCATGAAGCGCCCCTGGAAAATTACGGCAATGCGGTCGCAAAGCTCTAAAATTTCGTCCAGGTCCTCGGAAACCAGCAGCACCGCGCCGCCTTCTTCTCTGCGCTTGAGCAATTGGTTGCGCAGGTATTCCGTTGCGCCCACATCAAGGCCATAGGTGGGATGGGAAGCCACCAAAAGGTCCGGCTGGTCGGCAATTTCGCGGCCCAGAATCAGCTTCTGGATGTTGCCGCCGGAGAGGTTTTTGGTCTGTACGTTGATCGAGGGCGTGGCGACCTGAAAATCCTTGATTAACTGTTTGGTGTGGGCCTTGATCCGGCCGTATGCCAGAAACGCCCGTCTTGAAAACTTTTTCTGATGGTGCTGTTTAAGGATGGCATTCTCGTATAAAAAGAGATTGGGTGCGATGCCGAACCGGATGCGCTCTTCGGGAACATGGGATACGCCGTTGTTGTGGATCTTCCTTGGAGACTGATTGGTGATATCGACGCCGTTAACGGAAATGCTGCCGGAATTCACCAGGCGCAGCCCGGTGATGGCTTCCACCAGTTCGCGTTGGCCGTTGCCGGAAACACCGGCAATGCCCAGGATTTCGTTTCTGTAAACATCGAAAGAAATCCCCTTGACGACCGGATATCCTTTGTCGCCGTCAACCGTTACATCCCTGACTTCCAGCACCTTCTCTTCGCGGGGCATTTTCTCTCTTGAAAAAGAAAACACCACATCCCTTCCAATCATCATGCGTGCCAGTTCGCGCTTGTCCAGTCCGCAGGTCTCGGCATGGCCCACCACTTGGCCCTTGCGCAGAACGGTCACCCGGTCACACAGATTTTTTATCTCGTCCAGCTTGTGGCTGATGAGGATAATCAATTGACCTTCCGTCCGCATTCGCTCGAGGATTTCAAAAAAATCCCGTGTTTCCTGGGGCGTGAGCACCGAGGTGGGTTCGTCCAGTATCAGCAGGCGGGCCCCGTTAACCAGGGCTTTGACGATCTCAACCCGCTGCTGTTCACCGGCAGACAACTGCCAGATCTTTTTATCCGGATCGATATCGAAATTGAATTTTTTAGAAAAAGATAGAATATGGTCGCGAATTTTTTTCTGTGGAAACAGGCCCGGAGCCCGTGTATAGCCCAGGGCGATATTTTCGATCACCGTATGATTTTGCACCAGCATGAAATGCTGGTGCACCATGCCGATGCCATGTTCGAGGGAAGCCCTGGGGGAATCGATGGTGACGCGGCGACCGTTAATCCGGATCTCTCCGGAATCGGGCTGATAAAGACCGTACAAAATGTTCATCAACGTGGTTTTGCCGGCCCCGTTTTCGCCCAAAAGACCTAAAATTTCACCCGAAGACACCTTCAGGTTAATATTGTCGTTCGCCCGAACGCCGTGAAATGACTTTGAAATGTCTATCATTTCCAGCGTTTCCATTGGTTTCATGATAATGGCTGCCTTACCAAACAAAGGGGGAGTCGGTGGTTAACCAACGACTCCCCTGAAGATGTATACCTTATTTACTTGGGAATGCGCCCCACAACATTATCCACATAGTACATGATGCTCAACAAATCAGCCTTGGAGGCTTGTTTGCCGGCTTCGATCTGGAGCTTGCCGGTATTGTCGGAAATGGGGCCCATGAATGGGTCGAAGACATCGGTTCCCTGCTTCATCTGGTCATAGCGCTTGAAAACCAGATCGTAAACGGAAAGCGTTCCAAAATCCTTCGTTTCCGTGGAAACGGCTTTCAACGCATCCACGAACTTGGGATTGATAGGATCTTCGAAGGAACCGCCAAGGACCACCGCTTTTTCGGCAGCCAGCCACCAATAATCTTTGTTTGTCCAGGTGCCTTCATGGATGTCCTTGAGGATCTGCTCGTACATCACGCCCCAATCCACCAACTGCCCGGAAACCACGGAGTCTTTTCCATAGGGCTGCATGGGGCTGTAATGGCTGAAGGTGTATATCTGCTTTCCTTTTTCCGAATGTTCCTGGCCAACTTCGATGACCGCCGGCGTATCCTCGGTAAACGCCAGGGCATCGCAGCCCTCGGCAATCAGCGACTCGGCGGCCTCTCTGGCCTTGTCCGGGCCATACCAGGCGTAAATCCAGCGGACATGCACCTCGGCTTTGGGGTTGACCGCTTTGATGCCCAGGGCGAGGGCATCGATGTGGCGAACAACCTCCGGGATCGGAAACGCTCCCACATAGCCGATTTTGTTGCTCTTGGTCAATGCGCCGGCCATCAGGCCGTTAAGATAATAGGTTTGGTAGAGATCGGCAAAATAGGTTCCCACGTTTTTGGCCTGCTTGAATCCGGAACAGTGCATGAAGGTCGTATCCGGATATTTTTGGCCAGCCTTGATGGTATCGTCCATATAACCGAAACTGGTGGTGAAAACCACATCGCACTTTTCTTCCTGGACGAAACGATCGATGATCCGGGCGGAATCGGCCTCGGCGACAGATTCGATGTACACGCTGCTCAGCCAGGGAAGCTGCTTTTCAGCGTATTTCCGGCCGATGTCGTGGGCATGGGACCAGCCATAGTCGCCGACCGGACCGACATAAACAAAACCGGCTTTAAGCTCTTTCTCCGCAACCGGTGCTGGCCCCTTTTCGGAGACTGCGTTCATCTGTTCGGTCAGCACGTCAACTTGCTTGGCAAGTTGGTCAACCTTTTCCGTTAACTGGTTTACCTTTTCCGCCAGATCTTTGTTGGTTCCTTGATCGCCGCACGAAACCGTCATGAGCAATAAAAGTGAAAAAAATAAGCTCCATACAAATCGTACCTTCCCTTTTTTCCAAGACTTCATCCGCTCCTCCTTTATTTATAGAACCATTTAAACGATCCGTATCAAACGAAACAAGGTCTTTTTACTACGATGATCCGATTCCTGAAGTCAACAACCGGTTTATCGTTTGTTTTGTCTTTTTGAATTGCAAGATCATTGAAATTCAAGCGGATCATCGCAGGAAGGAAAATTTCTGATTTTCCACAGGGTTTTGCTTTAGCATTGACATTCTTTTTCTGTTATGATCCTTTAACAGTTTGGCAAAAAAAAAGAGATCTGTCCGACGAGCCACTCGATAACAAGGGCCTGCTGTGTTTATACATAAAGGCCATTTAACGTTTCACCGAATAGGAGGAAGCTATGTACGGGTTAGCAGCCATCCAGCAGGCCAATGGATGGGCGATGGCCGCCGCAGGAGCATGCATTGTGCTCTCCGGCTTAGCCATGCTTTCATTTTTAATTTCCATGCTCCCGCGATTTACCTCGCTAATTGAAAAGAACCCAAAACCTGAAAAGCCGATGCCTGTGGCAAAGCCCAAAGCGGAGATGCAGGTTCCGGAAAACCTGCCCGAGGATATAGATGCCGTTGCCGGGATTTACCAAGCGCTGACCGAAGAGATGGGAGAGGTGTTTTCTCTGGTCGATCTGCATCGTAGAACCAAAGAGTTTCAACTTCCGCACCCGCATCTAAGCATCAATCGACTCAGAGATGCCGGAATGCTGGTTCCAAAAGGTGACGGCCACTTCTCCTGGCAACCCTCTTCCAAATAGACAAGGACTGACAAATGGATCTATTATTGCAATTTCTCACGAATACCGGATACTACCTGGCAGACTACCGGCATTTTTTTATGTGGGGCGTCGGAATATTATTCGTTTACCTTGCCATTGGCAAAGAATACGAACCGTTGCTGCTCCTGCCCATCGGTTTTGGCGTCCTCGTTGGAAACGTACCTTTTTTCAAAGGCTTTGGCCTGGGTATCTACGAACCTAACAGCGTTTTGCACTACCTTTATTTCGGCGTAACCACTGGCGTCTATCCGTCCATTGTCTTTTTGGGACTTGGAGCGATGACCGACTTCTCCTCCCTGCTGGCCCGGCCAAAACTGATGCTGTTGGGTGCTGCTGCCCAGATGGGGATTTTCTTCACCTTATTGAGCGCCCTCGCTTTAGGATTTCTTCCCAAAGAAGCTGCTTCCATCGCTATTATCGGTGGCGCCGATGGCCCCACGTCCATCTTTCTCACGGCCAAGCTTGCTCCCCATCTGATCGGTCCCATCGCGATTGCGGCTTACTCCTACATGGCCCTGATTCCAATCATCCAGCCACCCATTATGAAACTGCTGACCACAAAGGCCGAGCGCCGCATCCACATGCCCGATCCGCGACCGGTCTCCCGAAAAGAACTGTTGATGTTTCCAGTCATCGGGCTTTTTTTATGCTGCTTTTTGGCCCCGGCTTCCATTCCTCTGCTGGGGACCTTCTTTTTCGGAAACCTTATGAAAGTGAGCTGCGTGGTTGACCGCCTTGCAAAAACTGCCAGCAGCGCCATTATTGATACAGCAACGATATTCCTCGGGTTCACCGTAGGCGCAAGTACTCAGGCCGACGTTTTTCTCACAACGAAATCTATAGGCATCTTTTTCCTTGGCGCCATCGCTTTCAGCATTGCCACTGCGTCCGGCCTGATTTTCGCCAAGATCATGAACCTTTTTCTAAAGGAAAAAATCAATCCTTTGTTGGGTGCTTCTGGCGTTTCCGCTGTGCCCGGCTCCGCACGAGAAGTTCATCTGATGGGTCAGAAAGAGGATCCTTCTAATTTTCTGCTGATGCACGCGATGGCCTGCAACTCTTCCGGCGTTATCGGGTCCGCCATTTGCGCCGGTATTTTGTGGAGTTTTATGGTTTAAGATAATTCGTTCGAACCTTAAAATCGTTAAAGCCGGAGAGGAAATCATTCTCTCCGGCTTTGTTTTTTTCTTGACCCCTCAAAGCGGCCTGTGCCATTCTTATAACATAATCAGAAATGAGTCGGCTTAGCATTACCGCCACGCCAACCTCACCCGCCGGCCATACCGACCCGCTCACTATCTGCCGATTTCATTTCCCGCTATCTATATCTGTGGAGGGAGCCATGATCGCCAAAATTATTATCAAACGCCGTTTTGTCGATGAGAACCGACCCCAAATTCTGTCCTTGCTCAATAAAATTCGCACCATCGCCATGGATCAACCGGGTTATATCTCCGGTGAAACCCTCATGCAAAAGGACTTTCCTGAAAACATGGCCGTCATCGCAACATGGCAAAACATGGAAGCCTGGTTGGCCTGGAAAAACAGCGAGGAGCGCAAAACATATGAGGCCATGCTGGAGATTTACCAAACGCGGCCGACCCAGTATGAGGAATATCACCTGGGCACCTCGTTTACAGCAGAAAAATAGTTGCTCGATTAAGCAATGGACCCGGCATGTGGTTTTAAATAACAAATTGGGTGGAATTGCTGAGATTTTTTTAAAATATTTTGAAATAACAATGGATTATGCGTTGGGTCGTGAGCGCGCCGCTGTTGGACGATCTATCGATTGTCAATACTCTGATATCCGTTCGCCGGTGTCTCCTCGAAATCCGCCTCTGGCGAAGAATACAGCGCCCCAGTTCTTTTCCGAACACATTTTCATCAAAAAAAATCCCGCCTCACAGTATCGATCGCACAAGTTGTCCATTTCATCGGTTCGCATTCCCGAAAAGATGAGTACGTTATCGTTTGCGGCCATATCTACGATTCGAGGAAGAAGTTCGATCAAGGTTGGCGTTCGCATGTTCGCCAAAATCAGATCGCAGCACCCTTTATTTACTTCCTTGAGATCGTTGATCAGCGTTACCTGTTTTTCTACATCGTTCAATCGGATGTTGGACCGGGCTTCAAAAACAGCGCAAGGATCAATATCCACTGCCTGGACCCGGCCCATTCCCATTTTTGCGGCAACGATAGCCAAAACACCCGAACCGGTTCCAATGTCGAGGGTTAATGTCAAACCTTTCTTCTGCCAGGTCCCATCGTGCATGAGGCCATCGATCAATTGGATGGCTAAGCGCGTTGTCGGATGATCGCCCCTTCCGAACGATGCACCTTCTTCCAAGACGACTTCCCATTGTCCTGGCCGGGCAACGGATGCGCTCCTAAGCGGTTTTAGGAAAACATGTTCGGACACTTTCACCGTTCCGTTTATGGAAATATCGAGGTAACTGGTGCCAAAGTCGGTGCGATAACACAGCCGTCCCGCTTGAACCAGGCATCTGACGGCCTGCTTCAGCGGTTCTGGCTCCAATTGGTGGGCTTGTTTGAAATGTCTATGCAGCCGGCGAAAACTGACAGAGGCGTGCGACTCGGAGATATAATGAAAAATTTGGCTTTCCAGGGTGTTCATTCAAACGATAACCACGCTTACCGTGACCAGACGCTCGTATATCCTGCTGAAGGTCAGGGCGAATTTGTTTGCGTCTCTTTTTCCAACAAATCACGGTACCAGAGAGCAAATTCATACATGGCAATAAAACGGTCCTCGTTGTTAACAATACCCATCGCCATTTCCAGAACGCCGCGACCGTAATTATTGGAATACCGCTCCATGGGACAGGCTTGTAAGAACTCGCGAACTAACATTTGAGAAGTACGCTTGGTCTTGTCTGTCCGAATATCGATGGGATCCTTGGGTTTTTCAAAAGGGTCCCATTTATCGTAGCCGACCTTATTTAGAATATGTTTTTGCCGCCGCGGAGACATCGAATTAAAAACCGCTTTTTTCTTTTCGTCATCGGAGTATTCACCGCTCATCGTAGCACCCTATTCCTGTTCCTCATCCGGCTCGTTTTTTGCCGAAGGAACACCCAAATATTTTTCATCGAAAATCGTCAAAAGTGCCATGGAAACAGGCATAAGCACATCTCCCATTTTAACATGGGTTGAGTTTAGCGCTGCAACGATTTCCTGTGACAGAGCATTCAACTTGGCGTTTACAGCGTCCAGATTGGCCGTGGGGTACGACGCTCCCTCCTTAAAACCCGACAAACCGCAAGTATGCCCGCGACCGCCAATGGAGGTTGGAATACCGTAGAGACGGCAGGTCACCGGTCGGAATGCATACAAATCACAGCAATTTTCTTTGTTCAGCAAAGGACATCGCGAGCGTTCCGCCGCCATTTCCAAAAGGACCTGCTCTTCGGTCTTTTCTCCGCTTTCTACCGATTTGAACGCCTTTCTTTTGAGCTGGTGAAGCTTTCGGTCAATTCGGTTGGCCTCCTCAAGGATATCCACTTTTTTATCTTCAAGCGTATCCAAAAATTTGCGGTTGATATAAAGCGCTTCCACCAGGGAAAGATCGAAAATGGCGTGACAGCAATCCGCACATTCTACCTCGCACTTCACACATTCCGGGTGGTCGGATCGAACCTTTTCAAAAACCTCATCAATCTGTTTAACGAAAGCCTCATATTTTTTGAAAATGGGCTCCAATTCAGCGATCATTATTTTTCTCCCTAAAATTGTTTCACGTGAAACACTATTTTCCGATGCAGAATTGGCTGAAAATAGTATCGTAAATATCTTCGCTCTCACGATTTCCGCAGATTTCCCCCAGTGTGTCTACTGCGTCTTTCAGTTGATCGGAAACCCGATCCAAGGTATCTTCCTTAAGCAGATCCTGTTCACAGCGTTTAATTTTTTCGCAAGTTTTTTCCATTAATTTTCGCTGCCTGAGGTTGGGCATACCTGCATCCGCCTGTCTGATGACATCGCTTTCGACGATGCCCTTTAACAACAACACTTTTAACTGTTCTATTCCTTCCCCTGTTTTAGCAGATATCGGCAGGACCTGTTTTTCCTGAATCAGGTCTTCGAGGACTTTTATCCGGTTTTTATCAGCAATGTCGATCTTGTTAATCAAAAAATAGGTCCGTTTCGTTTTCAGCGACGCGATCAGGACCTTTTCTTCATCCAGTAAATCTCGAGAAGCGTCAATAACGAACAAGATAGTATCCGACTCTTGTATCTGTTTCCGTGCCTTTTGGATTCCCAGGCATTCGACAGGGTCGGGACTATCGTGAATGCCTGCTGTATCGCAAAGTACGATGGGCACGCCCCGAATGGTCAGGTATTCTCGAACGACATCTCTTGTTGTGCCGGGCACTTCAGAAACAATGGCCGTTTCTTTTTGAGCCAATTGATTCAACAAACTCGATTTTCCGACATTTGGTAGGCCGGCAATCGACAACAACACACCGTCTCGATAGATGGCGGAGTCCTTCTGGTTTTGAATGAGTTTTGCAATTTTTGGCAGAATATCAAGCTGGATGGTTTTAAGCAGAGGTCCCCGATCTATTTGTTCCTCGCTTTCTTCTGAAAATTCCAGTTCGACTTCCAACTGAGCACGCAATGCAATTATTCTGGACCTTGTTTCTTCGACACTCTCTTTAAGGACTCCCGCCATTTGTTGGCTAGCCATATAAACAGTTGCCTCACAAGGGGCATTGATTATATCGATAACAGCCTCTGCCTGACTCAGATCAATTCTTCCGTTTAAAAAAGCCCTCTTCGTGAACTCTCCCGCCTCTGCTAATGCCGCTCCGCAGTCAATAACCACGGATAAAATTCGATCCAGTAACACGAAACCAGAATGCGATTGCAGTTCCACAACGTCTTCTCTGGTAAAGCTTTTTGGCGCCTTCATATAGATCGCCAACGCTTCGTCGATCAGGCTTCCTTTGTCGGGATCGAAAACTTTTCCGTAATAAACCCGATGGGAACAAAAAGGGAGCGTATCGCCCTTCTGACAAGAACGTTCATTTCCGGCGGGGATGAAAATTCGTTTCAAAATACTCTTGGCTTCAGGACCCGAAATTCGAATAATACCTATTCCGCCAGGACCCAACGGAGTTGAAATAGCTGCAATCGTAGAATGTTTCATACAAGTTACATCTTCAGGGCGGTTTTTACGATTTTAATTCTTCGTTTTTTTAACGCCCTGTTTTTTTGGAAAAATCATCAGTTTTCGATAATATCCATCGCCCAAACTCTGGGTTCTAACGCCTCTCTCGTCTTTTAGCTGGATATGAATGATTCTCCGGTCATGAGAGTTCATCTGGCCAATGGTCACAGGCTTTTTTGTTCGTTTAGCCTTATCGGCCATCCGCATTGCCATCTGTTGAAGGTTGCTTTTTCGCTTGGCCAAATAACCCTCAACATCCACAAGAACCCGAACGCGGTTGCCGCTTTTTTTGTTGATCATCTTTTCTAGCAGATACTGAATGGCCTCAAGCGTCTGGCCTCTCTTACCGATCAGTACACCGCTTTGCCCACCGGAAATTTTATAAATCAGTTTTCCTTTTTCTATTTTGCTGCGTATGTCGGCCTCTTCAGATATACTTTTTACAATTCTACCCAAGGCTTGTTGACCATAAGCAATCAATTCATCGTCGCAGGTAGCATTCTCTTCCGTCTGCTCAGAGCCCCTTGGGTGCTGTGTTTCATCAACATCTTTCTTAATTTCTTCTACATCCTCTGTTTCCGCAGCTTTTCGAGATTTTGACTCAACTTTTTTGTTCGGGACAAACACCTTTATTTTGGCTTTTTTTACACCGACCAGACCAAAAATTCCGGTTGATCCATAGGCAATGACTTCGTGCTTAATTTTGGATTTTGGGAGGTTTAATGTGTCGCTTGCGTTTTCTAGCGCCTGTTCTACATTTTTTCCTTGAAACTCTAAAACCTCGGGCATGGTTGCCTCCGAAAATTATTGATTCTTTTTTTGGACATAGTACTGCTGGCTGATGGAAAGCACATTGTTGACAAGCCAGTAAAGAACCAGTCCAGAGGAAAAATTGATAAAGATAAAGGTAAAAACCAGCGGCATGAGCATCATCATCTTCGCCTGGGTGGGATCGCCGGGCGGGGGAGACATTTTTTGCTGAAGCAACATGGTTGCCCCCATAACGATCGTTAAAACGGGAATCCCGTAAGGTGGCTCCATAAAAGGGATGGAAAAACCGAAATCGAAAAGCCGATCAGGCGCAGACAGATCATTGATCCATAGAAAAAAAGGAGCATGCCGAAGTTCAATTGCCTGGTACAGCATCCGATAGAGCGCAAAAAATACGGGAATCTGCAAAACCATCGGCAAACACCCCCCCATGGGGTTCACCTTGTACGTTCTGTACAGAGCCATCAATTCCTGATTCATCTTTTGTTTGTCGTCTTTATATTTTTCCCGTATTTCAGTCATCAATGGCTGAAGTTTTTTCATCTCGCTCATTGACTTGTAGCTCTTGTTTCCAAGCGGCCAAAGAAGAACCTTGGTGAAGATCGTCAATAAAATGATCGCGATGCCATAATTGGGAATCACGCTGTGGATTTTATTCATAAACCAAAGACAAGGCTTTGCAAGAATATCGAAAAATCCGAAATTCAGCGCTTTATCTAGACCGTGCCCCAAACTTTTTAACAGCTCCATACTTTTTGGGCCCATAAAGATGTAAAACTGAAATTCTTTCGAAGCCCCATGATCCAATTCAAAAACCGGATTTACCAGGCGGTTGGTAACCGTTTCATCAATCAGCGACAATTTCATCTGTCCATCAGTTTCTTCACCGGGGATGATGCTGGATATAAAGTAACGATCTTCAACGCCAATCCACTTGATTTTGCCGCTATAGTCGCTTTTATCCTCTATCTTCTTGACTTTTACCTGTTCTAATTTATCGTCAATCAGCGCGCTTGGTCCTACAAAACCGTATCCTCTTTCTTTTAAGACTGGGCTTCTAAGTGAAAGAACAAGACTGTCATTTATTTTCTCCACGCCATTATTAGACAAAACAATCTTTAGGCCGATCATGTAAGAATGCGGATCGAAAGTAAAAATCTTTCTGACTGTAACTCCATGCTTAGAGGTCCAATGTAATGTCAGGGATCTTTTTTCGTCATTGACGAGAAGGTTGTTTTCGTCCCCGTCGACAGCGAATGTTGCATTCTCGAGCCCCTCGATGGATCGGTGGGATAGTGATGTATGAATGAGGCCGCCTTTAAACGCTTCGGGAATCAACTGCTTTTTTGGTGCATCCGCATCAACAGCTTCACGATACTCGTTTAGAATATAACTGGTTAAAGTGGCGCCCCGAGTCGAAATACGAACATTGTAAAAAGGCGTTTTAACACCAAGTTCACGGCTCGCTTGAATCTCGGTTGCGGGGGGCGCCTCTTTCGGTTTCTCTTCGGGTTGCCTCGCTTCCCTCTCTATTGGTTTTTCCAGCTCAGCACGTTCTGCCGGTTTCGCTTTTTCCGCTACTTCCTGTTCAGAATTTTGGTTAACCGGTGGTTTTTCTGTAAAAAACATGCTCCACACAAAAAGCACCAGAAAAGACAGGCCTATGGCCAGAAGCAATCGAGCTTGTTCCATTTTTTTCTCCTTGATACCTGATCGTATCAATGGTCACAAAAAACATACAGGAAATGTCTGTCAGGGCAGATTCGAATCACTGCATTCGTCGGGGCGGGCGATTAGAAACGTATTTTTCCGATTGGAAGTAGGCGATTACGGGACCGGATCGTATCCTCCCGGATGAAACGGGTGGCATCTAAGTATGCGTTTGATCGATAGCCAGCCACCCTTGATCACACCATGGGCGGAAATGGCCTGATAAGCATATTCTGAACAGGTCGGTTCGAATCGGCAAGCCGGTCCTAAAACGGGTGATAGCAAAATCTGGTACAATTTTATTAATATTTGCGCCAGTTTTTTCATCGCATCATTTTGAGGGTTTCGTGTCGAGACGTTCAAAACACCGCATTAGGTGTCTTTTTAATTCCTCAGCCTCGATTTTGCCTGCCGAGGCTTTGGCAATAACGTTCATGTCTACCTGTTCCGGCAATCGGCTTCTGTTCAATCGAAAAGTTTCGCGGACAAGTCGCTTGATTTTGTTTCTGGTTACGGCCTTCCCGACCTTTTTGGATACTGTTACACCAAGGCGAGATCTGAAAATCTGATTTTTTCGGGATATGATAATAAAGTGGTCACTGTAGTGACGCTTCCCCTTTTTCGACAACGTTCGGTATTCAGAGGGTCTTCGTATTCGATCCGCCTTGGTAAAATTGTGTCGTTTCAACGAGAAAGACCCTTTTTCTTTCGATTTGAAAGGTGTGAACCATCAAATACCACGAAAAGGGTCTTCATGAAAAATCCCGTTAGGCAGACAGCCGTTTTCTTCCTCTGGCACGCCGGCGGTTGATAACGCGACGCCCTGCTTTGGTTGACATTCTTTTTCGGAATCCATGGGTTCTTGCGCGTTTGATTCTACTGGGTTGATACGTACGTTTCATTGGTTATTTCCTTCTTTGCGATGATGTATTGCTATTTCATGCCATTTTTATTCAGTTGAATCGGGTATTTTAATCATAGGAAAAAGATCATGTCAAGTTAAAGGATTTCCATTTTTCATTGCCATCTCTTTCAATCGATTTTACCTTTTTCTTTTTGGCCACATGTGGCACTATTTGCCCAAAGACTCAATGATATCTATTGCTTCCATGTGATAACGACTGTCCGGATAGATCACGATCTGTTTTCCGATCGTCCTTTCCAGGTTGGGGACCAGCCGGTTTTCTTCGCCGTGCAGAAACTCCGCGACCTCCGGGTTCACCCGCAAGGTAAGCCGGCTACCGGTCATGTCGGCAGCATACCGCAAAACTTCCCGATAAATTGAATAACATATTGTTTTGGTGGATATTATATACCCCTCTCCTTCGCAATAAGGGCAGGGATCGCACAGCAGCCGCGTCAACGGTTTTCGGGTTCTTTTACGGGTCATTTGAATCAGTCCCATCTCTGAAATGGGAAGAATATGGGTTTTGCTTCTGTCTTTGGTGAACGCTTCGTTCAATGCGGAAAAGACCTTCTCCTGGTTCGATTTTTTCTCCATATCGATAAAATCGATAATGATAATGCCTCCGATATCCCGCAACCGAATTTGATAAGCGATCTCCTTGACCGCTTCGAGATTTGTTTTCAAAATGGTCTCTTCCAGGTTGTACTTACCGACATAACGCCCCGTATTTACATCGATCGCGACCAACGCTTCGGTGTGTTCGATGACGATATAACCGCCGGACTTAAGCCATACTTTCCGCTTCAAGGCCCTGGATATGTCGCCCTCTAAATTGTAGGCGTCAAAAATGGGCTCTTTACCCTCATACAACTCCACGGAATCTTTTAGCGAAGGATTGAAGGTATCCAGAAAGGCCAGTACAGAGTTGTAATCCTTGTTCGAATCGATAACGAGCTTTTCGGCTTCCTGAATCAACAGGTCTCTGACGGCCCTGAGGCTGAGATTCAATTCCTGATGGAGCAGGGTTGGCGTGGCGGCCGTCTGGTATTTCTTTTGAATGTTACACCAAAGATTTTTTAAAAATCCCATTTCATAGGCAATTTTTTCACTCTGGACGCCTTCGGCCGCTGTACGAACGATATACCCCATTTCGGAGTTGCTGGATAATTCGGCCACGATATCCTTTAACCGCTGCCGTTCGGTCTCATCCTCAATTCTCCTTGATATGCCTATATGCGAAGACGTGGGCATCAAAACCAGAAATCGCCCCGGAAGCGAGATATTGGAGGTTATTCTCGCACCCTTGGTACCGATGGGAGACTTGGATATCTGAACAAGCACTTCCTGCCCCTCGGTAATCAAATCCTCTATGTTTTCATTTTCTGTTTTGATTTGGTAAGCCGTCTGTGTTTCCTCTTGAACGTTTTTATTCTCTTCGTCGTCATCGCAAGCGAAATGCTCTTCGATTTCTTTATAATTTTCTCTGATCACATCGTCGACGTAAATGAAAGCCGCCTGGTTCAGCCCGATATCCACGAAAGCCGCCTGCATACCCGGAAGTACCCGCTGAACTCGCCCCTTGTATATATTTCCGGTATTGTCCCGACTTCCCTTCCTTTCGATAAACAATTCTGCAATGGTTTCATCTTCCATGAGAGCGACTCGTGTTTCATGATCAGCCACGTTAATGATAATTTTTTTATACATGGCATCCTTTTTGTTTCGTAATCACTGCGGTAAGGATCTGCGATTCTGACAAATGGAAGACCGTTTTCAACACCTGGGCCGGTCTGACCGTCTGCTGATTATCCTTCCCAAGCGACATCCTTGCCTGGCGCTGGTCCAGTAGCTCAATTTCGAAAATCGCATTTTTTAAGTCGACAATCACCGGTTTGCCTTTTTTATTCCTTTTTTCGATTTTGATTTCCGTATCTTCAAAAAAATAGTCTAAATCCTTTCGGTTGAAAAATCCATCTCTTAATTCAACATGGTATCGCTGATGCGGCACTTCGGAATCCCCTGCCTTCTTTTCGATGGTTTTGCATCCCACGATTTCAAAACCATCGGGCAGATGCTCTGCCACACGAAGCATAAGGTCTTCCGGCGCCATGGCTTCGTCCAGTACCAACACCATCTGTTCCTCTTCACTTTGCATTCCCATGGGAAGGGTGTCCCCGAACGATATCCTGGGCATGGGATGAAATCCTTTGGAATATTTCAAAGGCACTCTGGCGCGCCGTAAACTTCGTATAAAAATTTTAACCATTTCCAGGTGGCCCAAAAACCTTGCCGGTCCCATTTTTTTAAAAGCCATCACGTATTTGGTAGTCATTTCAATTTGTTCATTTACGCGCTCTGTGCTTTCTTCATCGCGGGAAAACGAACAATCAGAAAACGTTATCGGTTGAATGCGATCAAAGTCGCAAACGCCGCAGGAGCGGCAGTCGCCGTTGCGACAGTCACCGGTCAGCACGCCTTCAAAGGCACGCTTTTTTTCCTTCAGCAGAAAAGAGCGTTTAACCCCCATATCGATATGCTCCCAGGCCAAGGGCTGCCGGGTCGTAAAAGGACCAACGGTGAATTCGTTTGTACGGATCTCGTTTTTTTCAAGAACCGCCTGCCAGCGCTCAAAATCGAAAAAATCGCTCCAGCCATCGAACCGGCAGCCGCTTTTCCAGGCGTCGATCAGCACGTTGCCAAGTTTACGGTCCCCGCGGGCCCACACCCCTTCGACCACACTGACCCGCGGATCCTGCCATTTCACCTGAATTCCGGAAAGTTTTAAATTGTCTTTCAGCCAGTTGATTTTTTCCACCGCATCTTTAAGCGGGATCTGGGGCTCCCATTGAAACGGCGTGTGCGGTTTGGGTACAAAAGTCGCGACACTGACATTGATCCTGGGTCTTTTTCCGGTTTGCTGGGTTGCTTTCCTGAGCCTTTTTACCAGATCCACAATGGCCGCAACGTCGTCACTGGTTTCCGTGGGCAGGCCGACCATAAAATAAAGTTTGATAATTTTCCAACCCAGAGAAAAGGCATTTTGTACTGTTTCGAAGATATCCGCTTCAGTAATGTTTTTATTGATGACATCCCGCAGCCGCTGGCTGCCTGCCTCGGGAGCAATGGTAAATCCGGTTTTTCTGACCTTTTTAATCAGTTCCATCAGTTCCGGGGTTAGCGAACCGGCCCGCAGGGAAGGCAAGGATACCGAGAGTCGATCCTTTTTGCCAAATTCCATAATTTTCTTAATCAAAGGGGAGACACAGGAATAATCTCCGGTACTCAAAGAAAGCAGGGACAGATCTTCGTATCCGGTACCTCTCATCGATCGTTTTATGGAATCCAGTACCTTTTGCGGGTGCCGCTCCCGTACGGGCCGATAAATCATTCCGGCCTGACAAAAACGGCAGCCCCTGGTGCACCCCCTGGCGATTTCCATGCGCAACCGATCATGAATCGGCTTTCCAAAGGGCACAATAGGATCGAGGGGAAAGTCGGCTTCGTCAAGATCGGCGACAACGGCCCTTTCGATTTTCCGGTAATTTTCAACTTTCGGAATCAGATATCCGTTGGAACCCGTATCCCTGGACGGCTCGAAAAAAGAAGGAATGTAAACCCCTTTGATCTGCGACCAGGCAAGCAGCAGATCTTTTTTGCATGCCTTGTTCGAAGAACGCCAATCCATCCAGGCTTCAGTCATCTGCAGGATTACGGATTCCCCGTCTCCCACGACAATGGCGTCGAAAAAATCTGCCACCGGCTCCGGATTGCACATACAGGGACCTCCGGCAATAACCAGCGGATGACTTTCGTCTCTTTCTTGTGCCAGAAGCGGTATTCCTCCAAGATCCAACATGTTCACCATGTTGGTGTAGTTCAGTTCGTAAAGCAGGCTGAAACCTACAATATCAAACCGATGCAGAGGAACCTGCGATTCGAGGGAACGCAACGCCTCTTTATTCTGACGAAGCTGCGCCTCCATATCCACCGCCGGGGCAAACACCCGTTCTGCCAGAATGCTTTCCTGTTTGTTGAGGATGGAGTATAATATTTGAATACCGAAGTGCGAGGTGGCGATTTCATAAAGATCCGGAAATGCAAGTGACACATGCAACCGGGTTGTCTCCCATTTTTTTTGAATACTGTTTACTTCACTTCCCAGATAACGGCTGGGCATTTGAACCAGTGGAAGGAAATCTTGAATGGATAATTCGCTCATGCTATAAATTTTTGTTTATTTTTACGGTTAAAAAACAGGTTGAGATGGCAAATATAAAATCTCAAAGCAACATAAAAACAATGGTGAAACGATTTTTCTGCTCCCTGGCGATTATTTTTACGCTTACTGCCGGAAATGGTTTCTGTGATATTTCGAGCCGTGAAAATAACGTCGTCAAAGCTGTACGCCAAAATCAGCCGGCGGTGGTTAATATAAGTTCCGAATATGAAATCCGCAAGAATTCCAATCCGTTTTCGGGGTACAGAATGGATCCGATGCTGGAAAAATTCTTTCGGGATTTTTTTTCACCCGAGTTTGAACGCCGGCAGAAGCGAACCAGCCTTGGCTCCGGTGTCATCATCGACGGAAAACTCGGATTTGTTCTGACCAATAATCATGTCATCGAAAAAGCCACTTCCATTAATGTAACGCTGAATGATAAGCGTGAATTCGAGGCGTCCATTGTGGGTATGGACCCGGATTCTGACCTGGCCGTCCTTAAAATTCAGTCCGACGGGGCCCTCCCGGCGATCCAGATGGGAAATTCCGATAACATCATGATTGGCGAATCGGTTATCGCCATCGGCAATCCTTTCGGCTTTTCCCATACGGTGACGACTGGAGTGATCAGCGCCGTCAATCGCAGTTTAAAAATTGCGGATCGCATCTACCGTGAGTTTATCCAGACCGACGCTTCCATCAATCCCGGAAACAGCGGCGGTCCGTTGCTCAACATCGACGGGGAATTGATCGGTATCAATACGGCCATCTATGCCGAAGCCCAGGGAATCGGTTTCGCCATTCCGATCAATCGGGCCAAACGTATCGTTAGCGATTTGATTCATTACGGATCGGTTGTTCAGGCGTGGATTGGCCTGACCGTTCAACCCATCGACGCCAGCCTGTCCGCCTATCTGAAATTAGAAAACAGTCAGGCTGTCATCGTCTCCCGGGTAACCCCTGGAAGCCCGGCGGCGGAAGCTGGATTAAAAGAAAGCGATGTCATCCAATCTATCGACGATACGACCATTTCCAGCATCTCGGATTATCGCTTGAAATTGAAACAAATTTCATCCAAACAGACGATTTCCGTGGGATTTATCAGGCATGGCAAAAAAATGACTGTTCGGGTCAATGCCCGACCATTTCCCTTAGAGTTGGCACCGGAACTGGCCATGGACCAGTTGGGCATCGCCGTTGCAGATTTGGATGAAACCACCCGTTCAAAATACCATATCGTTGAAAAAAAAGGGGTACTGATCGTAAAAATGCAGCGGGGCTCCTATTTGGATCGTATCGGTGTGCAACCGGGTGATATCATCCGCCGAATCGATGAGGAATCGGTGGACAACCTTTCCGACTTCAACGCGGCAATTGTCAAATATCGCAGCAAGCATTCCATCGTGCTGCTGATTCAACGGGAAGGTCAACTTTACCCCATCAATACAATTATGAAGGAATCCCAATGGTAGCCAGACAAAAAATTCATTTCCTTTTGAAAACCGAACAACCCATTGAAAATATATTAATAAAAGGTTGGGTGCGAACCAAGCGGGATTCAAAAGCGTTTTCGTTTATCGAGGTAAACGACGGTTCCTGCCTGAAAAACATGCAGATCGTCGCCGATGCGAACCTATCTGATTATACAGAAATTAAGAAACTTACAACCGGCTCGGCTGTTGCCGTGTATGGAAATCTGGTCGCCTCCCGCGGCGGCGGACAGAAATGGGAGGTTCAGGCATCCCGTATCGATACGATCAGCCTGGCTCCGGAAACCTATCCGCTCCAGAAAAAACGCCATAGCGATGAATACCTCCGCACCATCGCTCATCTAAGACCCCGTACCAACAAATACGGTTCCGTATTCAGAATTCGATCCGAAATTTCCTGGGCAGTCCACCAGTTTTTCAGAAAGCGCGGATTTCGCTACATCCACACACCTGTCATTACCGGCTCCGATTGTGAAGGCGCAGGGGAACTTTTTCGGGTAACTACATTAGACCCATCGAAATTTTTATCCTCGGATGCAAAAAACCTTTTTTCCGAAGATTTTTTTGGACAAGAATCCAACCTTACCGTTTCCGGGCAACTCTCGGCAGAAATGCTCGCGCTTTCCCTGGGAGACGTTTATACCTTCGGTCCGACATTCCGCGCCGAAAATTCGAACACCAGCCGGCATGTCGCCGAATTCTGGATGATTGAGCCGGAAATGGCCTTTTGCGATCTGGACGGCAATATGTCCCTGGGCGAGGACCTGATCAAACATCTGGTCTCTTTTACCATGGATCATTGCAATGAGGACCTGGATCTATTTGCCCGCTTCGTGGACAAAACGCTGCTGAAAACGTTGGAAAATATTGTCACCTCTGAATTCGTTCACATTCCTTACAAAGAGGCTGTGGATATTCTGCTGGCATCCAAGCATTCCTTCGATTTTCCGTTATCCCATGGTTCGGATCTGCAATCCGAACATGAACGTTATCTGACGGAAAACCATTTCAAAAAACCGATCATCATTTACGATTATCCAAAAACCATTAAACCTTTTTACATGCGCTTGAACGATGACAACGAGACTGTAGGCGCCATGGATATTCTGGTGCCTCGAATAGGTGAGCTGATCGGTGGAAGCCAACGTGAAGAGAGATTGGATATCCTTGAACGACGGATGGTATCCGCGGGTCTATCGAAAGAGAATTACTGGTGGTATCTGGACTCGCGTCGTCACGGAACCGTACCCCACAGCGGGTTCGGCCTGGGTTTTGAACGCCTGTTGATGCTGGTTACGGGTATATCCAATATCCGGGACGTCATTCCTTTTCCCAGGACTCCCGGAAGTATTGATTTCTGACTCATTTTTAGAAAAGAAGTAAAAAGTGCCCAATATATTTATAAAAATGAATTTTAACGTATAATATATACCAATTTTTACAATATGTTACATTTAAAATAAAATTTAATTCAGTAAAAAGGCATTGACAACCATAATTGTTTATGAGAGTCAGTAAATGCTCTTTAAAACACCCATCTCCCCCTGAAGTTGCCACGAAACCTGATGCTCTAAAATTCGATCTGATACTGAAGTTGATGCTGAAGCTGAAAATTGTTATTTAAAGAGCGCACCCATTAAGAACCCCTGATTTTTAATAAAATCAGGGGTTCTTTTTTGTATCGGACATCTGTTTTCCGAAAATCAGATGTCCAACGTACTGACTTCCAGGGCATTATTTTGAATAAAATCCCGTCTCGGTTCGACCTCGTCACCCATAAGGATGGTAAAAATTTCGTCTGATTCAACCGCGTCTTCTACCTTTACTTTTAACAGATTACGCTTGTCCGGGTGCATGGTCGTCTGCCAAAGTTGCTCGGGATTCATTTCACCAAGACCTTTGTACCGTTGGATGTGAATGCCTTTCTTGCCATCTTCGAGAAGATGACGCAAAAGAACTCGTTTGTCTTCCAGGACAACGGGAGGTGCCTCACTGTCTTTGATAATAACTTCAAACGGCGGTTGATCTTCGGTCATCAGTTTTTTATGCAACAACAAACACTTTTGAAAATCGGAAGAATAGATAACACTTCGCCCGATAATTACGGCTTTATCGAATTTACTCTGCTTTTTGGAACGCACAGAGAGTTCGAAAAGTTCGTCTTCTTCGTTCCAGGAAACCGCTTCCACGGTATGGCCTTTGGATTCGAATGTTTCCTTTAGGGCCTCGATATTGGTTCTATCCTGAAAAAAATATTTATCCTGAACATCGCTTTGGAGTAGAATTTCGATAATGGAGGCATGATATCCGCGATTTTCAAGTTTAGCGATGGCTGTATCGTATTCGGCCAAATTACAAAGAAAAATAAAGAGCTCATGATCTTTTAAAACCAGGTTGCCATTTACGACACGCACTTCCCGTTTTTCGCAGCTCTTTTTTAATATAAAATCGTTAAGTTCATTTTCATCCTGCATATAGGATTCGCTTTTTCCCTTGCCTATTTTAAAAAGCGGCGGCTGAGCGATATACAAATACCCTTTGTCCACCAATTCCGGCATCTGACGATAGAAAAAAGTAAGCAACAGGGTTCTGATGTGCGATCCATCCACATCGGCATCGGTCATGATAATAACCTTGTGGTAGCGAATTTTGTCGATATTGTATTCTTCTTTGCCAACACCGGTTCCCAGGGCGGTAATGATATTCTTGATCTCTTCACTTCGTAGAATTTTATCGAACCGGGCTTTCTCCACATTTAAAATTTTACCCCTCAAGGGTAAAATCGCCTGAAACTTTCTATCCCTGCCCTGCTTGGCCGATCCTCCTGCCGAGTCCCCTTCGACCAGAAACAGTTCTCTTTCTTCCGGATTGGATATCTGGCACTCGGCCAGTTTGCCGGGCAGGGTGGAGTCGATCAATGCACCTTTATTTCTTGCCAGGTCTCGGGCCCGTTTGGCCGCATCCCTTGCCCTGGCTGCATCTACCGCCTTCTCGATGATTTTCCGGGCTACGGCGGGATTTTCCTCCATAAAGGTGCTGAGTTTTTCGTTTACGAGAGACTCGACAAGTCCTTTTACTTCACTGTTTCCCAGTTTGGTTTTGGTCTGTCCTTCGAATTGAGGCGATTTGATTCTTACGCTGATAATTGCCGTCAAGCCTTCCCTGACATCATCCCCGCTTATTTTTGCGGAAAGATTCTTTGGAAGATTGCCGTTGACCGCATATTGGTTGATGCACCGGGTCAACGCCGCCTTGAATCCGATTAAATGAAAACCACCTTCAACTGTGTTTATATTATTGGCAAAAGAAAAAATATTTTCCTTGTAGGTACCGTTATATTGAATGGCAACTTCGATATTCACTTCGTTTCGGTATCCCTCGATAAACACCGGTTCATGAAGAGCCGTATGCCGCTTGTTCAAATATTCCACGAAAGAAACGATGCCGCCCTCGTAACAATAACTGTCGTTTTTATCGAAGCGTTCATCCCGAATATCGATGGTTACGCCCTTGTTGAGAAAAGCCAGTTCACGCAATCGCCGGGACAGAATGTCGTAGTTAAATTCCGAAACGGTAAAAATCTGATCGTCGGGAATAAAATGGATCCAGGTCCCCCTTTTATCGGTATCCCCCGCCATTTTCAGTTCGCTTGTTTTTATTCCCCGCTCGTAGGTCTGGTAGTATTTTTTCCCTTTGGAATAAATTTCAACTTCCAGAAACTTGGATAATGCATTGACAACACTCACGCCGACGCCGTGAAGGCCTCCGGATACTTTGTAGCTGTCGTTGTCGAACTTTCCACCGGCATGCAATTTGGTGAGAACCACTTCCACTGCCGGCACATTTTCCGTTCGGTGGATGTCAACCGGAATTCCACGCCCATTGTCTTCAACGCTTATGCTGTTGTCCGGATGAATAGTAACCTGAATACGGTCGCAATACCCGGCCATCGCTTCGTCGATACTGTTGTCCACCACCTCGTAAACAAGATGATGAAAACCGGCGACGTCCACATTTCCAATATACATGGAAGGTCTTAACCTTACCGGTTCCAGTCCTTCCAAAACATCGATACTGCTGGCATCGTAATTATCAAAATTCTCGTTCATTGATTTTAAATTCTCATTGGCATGATTACACTGATAAAATTCTTATCCTCGGCCGCTTCGACAATACAGGGCCGGCTTCCGTCCACGATGTTAACGATCACACTTTCCTCGTTTATGACGCTTAAAGCATCCGAAAAGAATTTAGGATTGAACGCGGCCTCAATGGCTTCACCGGAAAATTCGATTTCCGTATCTTCTTTGGATTCGCCATAATCTGGATTTGTAGCCGTAACGGACAAATTGTTGTCCTTGAACGTGAAAACAGCGCCTTTATAATTGTCAGTGGCCAGAATCGACATGCGTTTCAACATTTTTGAAAATTGCAGTTTGTCGATTCCGATGAGGTGGTCTTCTCCCTTTTTCAATATATCTTCGTATTTTGGAAATTCTCCTTCCAGCATACGGATAATAATGGTTTCCTTTTCTTTTTTGAGAATAAAATTGCTTTCCTTGATACCGATCTGGACATCTCCCTCGATATCCAAAAATTTGGCGATTTCGTTCAACCCTTTTTTGGGAACGAGAACACCTTCGCCAACGGGAATCCTGGTGTCCGGCGAAAAAAAATGGTTCACGCAATTCAAACGGCTGCCATCCGTGGAAACGAAACGCAGACAGTCGTTTTCCTCGCCATGAATGCGTTCGACGTAGACACCGTTGATATGGGCTCTTTTTTCGTCTCCGCTTGCCGATATAATCGTTGCCTGATCGATCATCCGCTCGAGACCCGCTGCATCGATGGAAAAAAAGTCCACTTCGCTGATGACAGGGGTTTCCGGAAAGTCGTCGGGATTCATACCGACGATATGGTACAATACTTTATCATTGCCGATCTCGATCCATCGATTTTCGACTTCATTAATAAGAATATCTTCTGATGGAAATTCCCTTATAATTTCAAATAGTTTTTTAGCACTAACGGCGATGGCACCTTCTTTTTCAACCGCAGCCGGGTAAAAACCTTCGAATCCGGTTTCCAGATCGGTGACCGTCAATCGAATTCCTTCGGATGCCGATTGAATCAAAACATTTTCGGTAATGGCAAGGTTGCTCCGCCGACCAGTCAATCCCTGTACCTTTGCCAGCACATTAACAATTTGGAATTTGTTGATTACAAATTTCATAATAAATAATTCCTTTTTAAAATATTGTTTTTGTAGTTAGAGCTGACAAAATGTCAATAACCTTTTAACATATTGATATATTTAACAAATTATGATTTTTAGGTCGTTAATAAATCGTTTATTTCCTGTTCGCAAATGGATTATTTTGGCTCATTCGAAAAAATTGTTCATAACTAAGAAATTATCAACCGGATTTCAATGTTCATCTGTCAATAGCGTATCGGGCGGAGCCTGTATCCATTTTTTCATCTTTGGAACGATGCTGTCTTTCCATTGTACGCTTGATCGCAATTGTAAAAAAAGATCGAAAAGACGACGAATCAACTGAATTGCCTTCTCGTATAAGTATATTTTTTCCAATACCATCCCCTCAATGTCGTCCCCGGTTTCAACGGGACCGGTTTCGGGAACTTTAAGACTGGAGAAACTGAGACTCTCCCCTTTCAGGGTAAATGTCCATTCCTGGTTTTCAGATTTGCAGGATAAATTTATTTCGATAACCACCGCTCCTTTGCGGAGGGATAATTGACCTTCTTCCAACCCGGCATCGTCTCCTTTAATAGTGATGATTTCACTGGCATCGTTGATGGCGTTTTCAAGAACGATTCGATTACCTATGGTCAGGGAAGTCAGGGTTTCATCCATTTTTCGCAATAGATCGGGCTCGGATTCGATGGTAAACCACAGCCATGTCAAAAATTCATGACCAATGAATTTGTACCGGTTGTATGCAACGGCAACGTCCAGCATCGGCAGCTCGCTACTCCGTGAATCGGGTTGGTGTGAATTGGTTCACAGCATCTTTTTCCACCGGATCCAATGGCGAAATAAGGACGGCCATGGTATACGGAAACAGGCGGATCAATTTGAGATTGAAAGACCGAGTGAAAAGGGTTTCCAACTCTTCGTTGGCGCTTTTGAGATTAGATAAAAACCAGAGTTCCTCGGATTCGTAATTCCAGACCAGGTCATAAATATTGGGTGTTGGCGGTATTCGCATGCTGAGCATGTGAAGAACCTGATCTTTTATTTCTTTTTTTTCGGTTTTGCTTAAAAATTCCCGTCCAGTGTTTTTCAGGCGCTTTTTCATTTCCAAGGCATGGTACTTCGCGACGACTTTGGCGGGAATGGTTTTTTTGTCGATTCGCATGCTGAAAACAAAATGGGTACCGATGAGAAATGGATGTTGATCGAAATCGACGCTGAACGGCTCATTCAAACAAGCCCAGCCGACAGCCCTGTCGGCGGAGTCTTTATCGATATCTTCGATGGCGTTTTTTTTGAGCCCTCTGGCAACCGTTTCCATGATCGGTTGATCCAGCTTTCCTTCAACCCGGTAAGGGGTGATGGATACCGTGGACGATAAAATACCCATTTTTTGGTCCTATATACAGCATCTTGTATAATTTTATTTAAAAACAGATATATATAGCGTTTTTTCGTTCTTTTTTCAAGCTCTTTTTAATTCATTGCAGGAGATAATCGATTACTAATAATAATACTATAATTTTAATAGGATAGGGAGTTATTATCCTGCTGGGGGTCCTATTGACAAATCAACGTGAATGGTTCAAAAACAAAAACGTTCATATTTTTAGTAATTTTAAAATTTTAAACAAATTAAATGGCTTCTGATCCGTTTATCGCCGATATTCATGTTCATTCGAAATTTTCCAGGGCAACGTCCCGCAATCTCGATATCGAACATCTTTATATTTGGGCCCAACGCAAAGGGATCCGTGTCATTGGAACAGGCGATTTCACCCATCCCCAATGGTTTTCCCTGATCGAGGAAAAATTGGAGCCTGCGGAACCGGGACTGTATCGGTTAAAAAAAGAGATCGCCCGCTGCTGCGACGAAAAGGTACCGCCACTGTGCCGGGCTCCCGTGCGATTCCTTCTAAGCAGCGAAATAAGCAATATTTACAAAAAGAAGGACCGCACCCGCAAAAATCACAACCTCGTTTTTTTTCCGAAAATGGAGGATGTGCGTCGATTCAACGCCAAGCTGGATGCCATCGGAAATATCAAATCCGACGGAAGGCCCATCCTTGGCCTCGATGCCCGCGATCTTCTCGAAATTGCATTGGAAATTTCACAAGATGGATTTTTCGTCCCGGCCCATATATGGACACCTTGGTTTTCGATGCTGGGATCCAAATCCGGATTCGATTCCATCGAAGAATGTTTTGGGGATTTGAGCCCTTACATTTTTGCAGCGGAGACCGGTTTGTCATCGGACCCCGCCATGAACTGGCGGGTTGCCGGATTGGACCAAATTACGCTGATTTCCAATTCGGACGCCCATTCGCCCGCCAAACTGGGGCGCGAAGCCAATCTATTTACAACCGAATTAAATTACTATGCCATGCGCTTGGCCATGGAATCGGGTGATCGGAATCACTTTGCCGGCACTTTCGAGTTTTACCCTGAAGAGGGCAAGTATCATGTGGATGGCCATCGTAAATGCGCGGTTTTTTTAACACCGGCTGAAACAAAAAGGCTTTCGGGAAAATGCCCTGTCTGTGGAAAGCCGCTTACCCTTGGGGTTTTACACCGGGTAGAAGAACTGGCCACACGCGACGAAGGAATTCGTCCAGAGCGCGCCTTTCCCTTTTATCGGCTCATTCCGCTTGAAGATCTGCTTTCGGAAATATTTCAGGTGGGAGCAGCGTCCAAGAAAGTGCAACAAACCTATAGGGCTTTGCTGAACGGCCTGGGGAGCGAATTCGATATTCTTCATGATATGAGCCCGGAGCGGATCGAAACGGCCGGGATACCCCTTCTCAGTGAAGCCATCGAACGTATGAGAGCCAACCGGGTAACCTTTTCCCCGGGCTATGACGGTCTATTCGGTACTGTTAAAATCTTTTCTGATGCGGAGAGGCAGGGGCTGCTTGGACAGCGAACCCTTTTTTCATCGTTCGAAAAAAAAATAGAAGCAACGACTGCCGTCCAGGCCGCCTTGCCAAACGGTTTATCAAGACCTGTGGCAACGCTTCCATCAAAGGTTGCTCCAAATAAAGAAAGTGTAGTTCCTGCGATTCACTTAAACCCGGAACAGCAGGCAGTGGTGGATTATTCAGCCGGTCCCTTGATGATCATCGCGGGACCGGGAACCGGAAAAACCCGCACCCTGACCCAAAAGATCGCCCGGTTGATCCAAAATGGGGTCGATGGTCAGCGCATACTGGCGGTAACATTCACCAACAAGGCCGCAACCGAAATGAAAGACCGCCTGCGTGCGCTGCTGGGAAGCGCGTACAGCCTTCCTTTCGTGGGGACCTTTCATGCGTTGGGCTACCGAATTATCGTCAGTTCCACAAAAAAAGAATCGTTGACCGTAATCGACGAAAAAATCAGAAAGGGGTTGGCCGGCGACGCCCTTGCAATTAATGGGGTGAACCCAAAAGAGGATGGTTTTACGTCGGACGATCTGATCGGGTGGATTGTCGAAGCCAAACAGAAAAGGATTTCCAGTGGGGATCGATTGAACGATGTCTGCCCCCAACACCTGCTGCCCGTTTTTAGCCGGTGCTACGCGACTTACGAGCAGTTGATGAAGGTCAACGATCTGGCGGATTTCGAAGACCTGATTTTCCGTTCCACAAAACTGCTGGAAAACGATCCCGCTGTTGCCGAGCAATATATCGGCCGCTACACGGATATCTTCGTCGACGAATACCAGGACATCAACGACGGGCAATACCGTCTGGTGCGGCTGCTAGCCGGTGACAGCACCAATGTCAATATCATCGGTGATCCGGATCAGTCCATTTATGGGTTCCGAGGATCGCAAATGGGCTGTTTTGACTGGTTCAAACAGGATTATCCGACAACCAGGACGTTATTTTTGACCCAAAATTATCGATCTACAAAGACCATCCTGGAAGTGTCCACCCAGGTTATTTGCAACAACCCGCAATGGATTTGCGATAGCGACCGGAGAAGGGTTTATTCAGATATCGAAGGCCGGCGCACCATTGCGGTTGTGGAGGCGGAAACGGAAAAATCGGAAGCCGTTGCCATTGGAAAAACCATCGAAAAAATGGTGGGGGGAACCGGTTTTTTTTCCCTGGATTCCGGAGCGGTGGACGGCAACCATGAAGGAGATTCTTTCGGTTTCGCCGATATTGCCGTTTTGTTTCGTACCCGTAGTCAGGCAGAGGTGGTTGAAACCATCCTGGAAAAAGCGGGTATTCCCTGCCAGCGGGTGGATCGTCGGACGGTTTTGGAGCATCCCGGCATTCAGTCCATTGTTTCAGCTATCAAAGTTCTTCATGGCGTGGGGTTGTTCGACGACATTGTCACCATGGGAAAAATCGTTCATCCGTCACCTTCAGCCAAGGCTCTGGAAATCCTGAAAAACTGGGCCTATGGCAACGATTTTTCCGTAGCGCAAGCCCTGACCCGGGCGCGTCGGCTCCCCATCCCGAAAATGGGCAAACCCCGTCAGCAACGGTTGTATGCCTATAGCAATCAACTGGCTGAATATCGGTGCCAGATGGAAGCTTTGCCTGTTGTACAGTGCATGCAGTGGATATACGAAAAATCCGGATTAGAACGGAAATTTAAGTTGGATTCCTATTTTGAAGCCGGTTACAGACAACTCATCGCAACGGCGGAAGAGTGTGGGTCCGATTGGGCCGCTTTTCTGGCGGCGCTGGCGTTGTCCAGCAACACGGATATTTACGACCAGCGTGTGGAAAAAGTGAGCCTGATAACCATGCACGCCGCCAAAGGATTGGAGTTTCCCGTTGTTTTTATTTCCGGGTGCGAGGATACATGGATCCCCTATTCTTCTTTGAAACGCCCTGCAGACCCGCAAGAAGAGCGGCGCCTTTTTTATGTGGCCCTGACGCGGGCCAAACGGCACCTTTTTTTAACCAAAGCCAACCGAAGGCGGATAAATGGACGGGTCGAAACGCGCCAATGGTCGCCGTTTGTCAAAGAAATCGAAGACAACTATAAACGCTATCGCCAAAAGCCCTGGAAAAAGGCGGAAACACCGGCCCAGCAACAGCTTTCCCTTTTTTAACCGTCAAAAATACATCCATTGAATTGGAAAGGAAAAAATGACAATTGCTCCTCTTGCCAGCCATGAATTGAAAAATGGGTTGACCATGGTGTTGGTGGACAATTCCAAAAAGATTGCAGCCGATCGCTGGTATATCCATATTCGGGTTGAAATCCGCATTCCTGTCCAAAAAAAGTGGTTTGCGAAAGATCCCATCGACGATGGGCGATACCAGGAGATCCTGGACACATTGGGTGAAGAAGTCGTTTTCAGCCAGAAAAAAGAGCGTAATTTTATCAGTGAAGAGGCAAAAGATCAGATCGTCAAAGATATCTGCGATCGGGCCCTTCAGACGGGTCTGACCTATTGTGCAAGAGACACCTTCGCTGCCCGAACCATACTCAAGGCGTTCAGGGATAAAAACCGGCAGCATCCATACCATGAATAATAAAACTCTCGTTCCTATGGATCGCAGCGGGCGACTGCTGAATAAGGCAATGGTGTATCTATCGGACATGGAGGCTTTTCTGGACAATACGCCCGCATCGATCACGATCCTGATCGACGCGCTGCCCCATGCAGACGCTTCCCTGAAGTTGAAAATCCTACCCCTGTTAGGCGCTGCCGGCAAAGACAGGGTCTTATGGCCCTTGTTTCATCTGGTGACAACATCCGCCGGGGATGAAGACGTTTGCCGCCTGGCGGCCGTTCAGTTAGGTCTGGCCGCTTCTCTCAGCGAGGACCCGGAGGCGCTGAATACCGCCTTGATCGAGAATTTAAACCATCCGGAATCGACGGTTCGCAGCGCTTGTGCCCTGGCGCTGGGTTGGGAGGGGAATCATCGGGCGGTCCCTGCCCTCATGGACCATCTGCAGGACCCGGATATTGACGTTCAGGCAGCCGTGATTGCGGCATTGTCGTCGGTCGGCGATCCTCATATCTTTGATTTTTTCACCAAACGACTGAATAGCGGAAGCATGGAGGAGCGTCGCAGTATTTTGCTGAACCTCTGGCGCTTCGGGGAAAAAAATTTCCGGGTCGAAAGGATTTATCTGAATTGTCTGGACGATCTTTCTCCGGAACTGGTTCCGGATATCCTCTCGGCGCTGACCATGATTCCGTACTCGCCTACGGTGCTTTCCATCTACCGCTGGATGCTGACCCTAAAAGACCCCGTTATCTGCAGGCAGGTTCTGGAAAATCTTGAAACCCTGGATCCGGCGGAATACGAACCCTTGCAAGATATCCTTTATGGGTTGTTGGACGATGCCGACCCGCGGGTCCGGCAGGCGGTTGTTCGCCTTTTACGGGAAAATAATTCTACGCTTCGATAAGGCGGTTTTGGATAGCAAAGCGGGACAGATCGGCATTATTGCGCAGGTCCAGTTTTTTCAGCAGACGGAAGCGGTAGGTATCCACGGTTTTAATGCTGATATGGTACGCCTCGGCAATTTCCCGGTTGGTGTTGCCCAGAGCTAGGCGCCGGAGCACCTGCAATTCTCGTGTAGAAAGGGTATCCAGGGGGCTTTGGGACTGGCTTCCTTTGGCGACCCGTAGCGCCAGGGCTTCGGCGGCCTCGTCGGTCAGGAAAAGAGATCCGGAGTGGACTTTTCGAATGGCCTTGACCAGTTGTTCCGGAGCGCTCTGTTTGGTGATATAGCCCATGGCCCCGGTTTCGATGGCCCGTACGATATATTGATGCTCTTCGTGCATGGTCAAAACCAGAATGGGCACTTCCGGGATTTCGCTTTTCAGTTGGGTGATGACCTCCAGCCCGTCCAACACCGGCATGGAAATATCGATCACCGCGACATCGGGATTCTCCCTGCGAACGGCCAGCACCGCTTCTCGTCCGTCGGATGCCTCGGCCACCACTTCAATATCCCCGCTCTCTTCGACGATTCGACGAAGACCGGCGCGCACGATGCTGTGATCGTCGGCAAGCAGTACCCGGATCATAATTGCGTCTCTTCCATCAGGGGAACCCTGAAATAGATTGTGGTTCCGACCCCGGGCAGGGAGGAAACGGTGAAAATTCCCCCCACCAGATTGGCACGTTCGCGCATATTGGCCAGGCCCAACCCTTCCGATTCCCCCAACGATTCCGGATCGAACCCGTTGCCGTTGTCCTTGATGGTCAGCCGCAGCCTGCCGCGGTGGATCGCCAGGGAAACCTTGGCCCGGGTCGCTTCAGCATGGCGGGCGACATTGGTAAGGGCTTCCTGGGTGATACGATAGGCCGCCGTGGCAATGCTGCCGCGAATTTCGGGGCCCTTGTCGTGTTCGAAGACGCATGCGATTTGGGAGCGCTTCTCAAAATCGGCGGTGTGCCACTCGATGGCTTCCACGAGTCCCAGGTCATCGAGAACGCCCGGCCGCAAACGGATGGCCAGGCCGCGGACTTCCTCTATGGTTGTATCGATGAGTTCACACATTGTCAACGCGCGCGAAGAAGCGGCCGGATCGGACGTTTTGACACGATTTCGGATCCATACGGCTTCCATGCGAAGGGCGGTAAGCACCTGGCCCAGTTCGTCGTGGAGTTCGCTGGCCAGGTAGGCGCGCTCCTTTTCCTGGGCTGCCATAATGCTGCCCGAAAGCCGCTGCAACCGCTCCTGGGCCTTTTTCAAGGCGGTAATATCCGTGGCAATGCCGCAAATCCCCGTCACCTTGCCTTTGCCATCGTAAAGGGGAAACTTGGTGCTCAGATAGGTATGGATGGATCCGTTGACGGAAATGTTTTCTTCAACCTGCCGCGACCGTTTGTGGCGGAGCACCTGGACGTCGTTTTTTAAAAAGAGTTCCGCTGTTTCCGGTGCCAGAAAGTCCCGGTCGGTTTTGCCGCGAACGTCTGCGGAACGGACATCGAAAAGCTCTTCGAATCGCGAGTTGACCATTGTGTATCTGCCGTCGGCGTCCTTGATATAGATCACCGCCGGCGTGTATTGGAGAATCCCCGAGATTTCCCGGGTGCGCTTGCGAACCTGGCTTTCCAGCGTTCTGGAATAACTGCTCAAGGCCTCTTTGGCCTCTTTCAAAGCCCGTTCAGCCTGGTTGCGCTCGGTGACATCGATGGAAACGGCCAGGGATCGGACCGTTTGTCGTTGCTCGTCGCGGTCGGTGATGGCGGACAACTGCACCTCGATGGTTTCGCCGCTTTTCTTGATAAACTGGTAAGGGATGTTTTTGATGAAACCTTTTTTGAAAAAGGCAGGGATAATCTCTTCCTCCGCATATTTGCGGGACATCGGGGTGAGATAGGCGGTAAATTTTTTTCCGATAACCTCGTTTCGGGTATAGCCTAAGGCTTCGGACCAGTAGTTGCTGACACTGAGAAGGTAGCCGTTTTCATCAATGGAGTGCAGCATGGCCGGCGTGTGATGATATAAAGAGCGGTATCGCTCTTCGCTTTTTCTCAGAGCCTTTTCCACGCTGCGCCTTCGGGAGAGTTCAAGGCTGGCCTTTCGGTACAGAAAGAAGATCGATGCGCCCAAAAGGGAGCAAAGAACCACGATGATCGGACGGATGATTTTCGAGAGGGGCTCGGCGACCATCTTAGAGGCCGCTTGCACGTCATACAGATGGACGATTTGCCAACCGGGATAGTCGTCCACGTCGATCTGGTGGAAAAGATACTTTTTTCCATTGGCATCGACCACATGTTTTTCGTCACTTTTTCGAATGCCGATCCACTGCCAGGGACCACTGCCGAATTGCCGGCTGTTGCGCAACCGTTCGATGGCGTCCGGTTCCAGGCGCCATAGCAGTTGGTAGAGCCAATCCTTGCGGCTGGAGATGAAGATCACCCCCTGGGGGTCCACCACCAGTTGGATACTGGCTTCTTCCAGGGACAGCTCTTTTTCGACGAAAAAGACGGGTGCTTTGATCACGGCGATACCGACGGGGGTGTCAACGGACTCATGGTAGACGGGGTAACTGTAATACGCACCCCGTTTGAGTGAAGTGGTTCCCAGGGCCAGGTAGCTGCCCGGAAGCCCCTGTATGGCGTCCTGAAAATAGGGCCGGAAGGAAAAATTCATGCCGACGAAACTGTCCTTTGCGTGGCGGTTGGACGAAGCGATGGTTTCGCCGTTGGTGTCCATGAGATAGCAGACATCTACGTCGAGGGTTTTTTTAAACAGGTCCAGCAGGGCGTTGGCGGCTTCCAACCGTTCCGGGGTTTTTTGGACCAGTACGTCAACCAACGACTGCATGCCGGCTAAAACGCGAATGGGTTTGGTGTTTTCGGAAAAAAAAGAGGAAAGGTTTTTCTTGGTGGTCTGCAGGCTGTCGATGGCGGTTCGCTCGGCTTGCTGAAAGGCGTACTCCTGCATATGGCTGTAGTAAAAATAGCCGGCGATGCTGGCCGAAATAAACGCCAGCAGGGAGAGCACCCGCAGTATGGATCGTAGTTTCATCGAATCAAGCGTTGACGGGCTCGCAAAAAGCCACCGGACATGTCATTCCCGTGAAATCGGGAATCCATAACGATCTGTCGGGTGTGCGGTTATTTACATGTCGGATTTGAAAAAAGACTCGGCATCCACGATAGTATCCGGCTTTTTGGTGGTTTCGGCCGGCACGGTTCCTTCCTTGAAACACTCGAACCGGGTTTTCGGGGATTCGGGGATCGGCAGAAGCCCGGTCTGCGCGTCGATTTTGGCAAAGACGACGCCCTCGGGTACCTGGAACATCTGTACCGGCTTGTCCTTTAAAATGGCGTCCATGAACCCCAGCCAGATCGGGCTGGCGGTACGCGAACCGGTTTCCCCTTTGCCCAGGGTTCTTCCGTTGTCGTAGCCCACCCATACCCCGGATATGAAACGCGGGGTATAACCGACGAACCAGGCATCCTGAAGGTCGTTGGTCGTGCCGGTTTTCCCGGCTACCGGTCGGTTCAAGGCGTTCACCCGGCGTCCGGTGCCCTCTTTCACCACGCTTTCCAGCAGGCTGGTCATGATGTAGGCGGTGCTTTTATCGATAACCCGCTCCCGGGAAGGGTTCATCTCCTCCAGGATGTTGCCGTCGCGGTCTTCGATTTTGGTGATAAAGGCCGGTTCCACCAGATATCCCTGGTTGGCGAAAACGGCATAGGCGTTGACCAGTTCCAGCAGGGAGACGCCGGAAGAACCCAGGGCGATGGAAAGATCCCGGGGCATTTCAGACTGGATTCCCAGCTTTCGGGCGTAATCGATACAATAATCGATGCCGATTTCCTGGAGGATCTTGATGGTGACCACATTGCGCGATTTGGCCAACGCTGTGCGAAGCAGGGTCGGGCCATAAAACTTCTTGCCGTAGTTTTTGGGTTTCCAGGTAAAATCGTTGATTTCGTCTTTGAATACGATGGGAGAGTCGATAATCGTGGTTGCCGGGGTGAAGCCTTTGTCCAGAGCGGCTGCGTAAATAATGGGCTTGAAGGCCGAACCCGGCTGGCGGCGGGATTGAATGGCGCGGTTGAACTGACTTTGCATAAAATCGCGACCGCCTACCATTACTTTCACCAGGCCGGTTTCGGCTTCGATGCATAAAAGGGCGCTCTGGGCTTCCGGGGTCTGTTCCAGCGTAAGGGGCCAGACTTCGGATTTTTCTTTCTGTTCGCCCAGTTTCACCTGGATGACATCGCCGGTTTTCAGCACCTGGCTCACCCTTCTTACTTTGGTCTGGTAATAGGCGAGTTTGGGGTTGGGTTTGCGCGCCCAGCGGATATCCTCGAGGGACACCACCCCGCGGGCTTCCCCCATGCGAACGGTAGCCGTTCCGGCCTTGTCGTTCACATCGATTACCACCCCTTTGGTCAAATCGCCCTCGGCCAAAGGAGTTTCCTGCAGTGACGTCTGGATTTTTTCGCTAAAGGCTTCGATCTCTTCGGGCGCCAGATGGTCTTCCGGGCCGCGGTACCCCAGGCGGTGGTCAAGATCGCGCAAGCCTTTTTCAATCTGTTTTCTGGCGGCCTTTTGCATCTCGATGTTGACGGCCGCATAGACCTTCAGTCCCTGGGTGTAAAGCGCATCCGGCCCGTATTTTTTTTCGACATATCGACGGATATGTTCGGTGTAGATGGGAACTTCTTCGATGTACCAGTTTCGTCGCGGTTTGATATCCATTTCGACGTCGATGGCCTCGGACACCTCGGTATTGTCGATAAATCCCTCGGCCAGCATGCGGTTGAGCACATAAATCTGCCGCTGCTTGGCCCGCTCGGGAAAGCGAAACGGGGAGTACCGGCTGGGCGCCTGGGGAAGACCAGCCAGGATGGCGCACTCGGCCAGGTTCAGCTCGCTGACCGATTTTCCGAAGTAATTTTCCGCAGCGGCCTCGACGCCGTAGGCACCGTGTCCCAGGTAGATCTGGTTGAGATACAGGTAGAGAATCTCTTCTTTGGAAAAGGTTTTATCGATGCGGTAGGCCAGGATGGCTTCCTTGATTTTGCGTTTGTAGCTGCGTTCGGGGGTCAGCAGAAACGACTTGGTGACCTGCTGGGTGATGGTGCTGCCCCCCTGGACGATGGTTCCCGCCTCGAGATTTTTGATAAAGGCCCGCACGATACTGAAAAAATCGATGCCCTGGTGTTTGTAGAAGCGTGCATCTTCCGCCGCAATGAAGGCCTGTTGAAGCTGGATCGGGATTTTCGACAAAGGGACGACGATGCGCCGCTCTTTGTAAAATTCGGCAATTTTGCGATTGTCGTCCGAATAAACGGTGGTGATGATCGAGGGATGATAATCTTTCAGCGATGTGATTTTCGGCAGATCGTCAACCAGATAGAAATAGACGCCCACCATGGCGGTGGCGCCCATCAGCATCAGGATGACCGTTAGGATCAGCGACCATTTGATCAGCCGCCTGAAAAGCGCCCCAGGTTTACGGCGGGCCCTTTTTTTTAAAATCTCGGAAGCACTTTTTTCTTTGGACATGGCAAAATCAACCATCCATTGGTGAATAAACGTGATACATTAACAAAGTTCTTTTTTTTTCGCAAGATTATCTAAAATCTAACATAAAAAGAGATTGACTCGTAAAAACGATGAGATTAGATTAATCGTTTTATTTATTGGCCGCGAAATCCGATGATGGCGCAAGGAAATCACCTTGAATAGAGAAAGAATTGTTTTTTGTTCGAAGGAGCGGATATGATCGAACTGAATTTCGAAAAAATGGGGGGGCTGATACCGGCCATCGCTCAGGACTATAAGACCGGTGACGTGCTCATGCTGGCCTTTATGAACGAAGAGGCCTGGGAAGAGACCTTGAAAACCGGCAAAGCAACCTACTACAGCCGAACGCGGGATACCTTGTGGGTCAAGGGGCTCACCTCGGGTCACATCCAGAATGTCAGGGAAATCCGTGTAGACTGCGACAACGATACGGTTTTGCTTAAAGTGGATCAGGTGGGTGGTGCCGCCTGCCACAAGGGATATGCCAGCTGTTTTTACCAGAAGGTTGACGATGATCGCCTGGTTACCGTGGGAGAGCCGGTTTTCGATCCCAAGGAGGTGTATAAAAAATGATCTCGCAACTGAAGCTGGGCATCCCTAAGGGAAGTTTGCAAAAAGCGACCTTCGCTCTTTTCAAACGATCCGGCTGGACTATCAATGTCAACGACCGCAGTTATTTTCCCGAGATTAACGACGACACGATCCAGTGTGCCATCTGCCGGGCCCAGGAGATGTCCCGCTATGTGGAAGATGGAACCCTGGATGCCGGCCTAACCGGCAAGGACTGGATCGCCGAAAACAGCTCCGATGTTCATGTGGTGTCTGACCTGATCTACTCCAAGGTCAGCGCGCGTCCCGCCCGTTGGGTTATTGCGGTTCCCTACGATTCTCCCATCCGAACCCTTGAGGATCTGAAAGGCAAAAAAATTGCCACCGAACTGCTGGCGTTTACCGAGCGTTACTTCCAGGAACGCGGGATTTCCGTGGACGTGGAGTTTTCCTGGGGCGCCACCGAAGCCAAGGTGGTGTCCGGCCTGGCGGACGCCATCGTCGAAGTCACCGAAACCGGCAGCACCATCAAGGCCCACGGTTTGCGAATCATTCACGAACTCATGCAGACCAACACTCAGTTGATCGCCAACCGGCAGGCCTGGGAAAAACCGCACCTGCGGGAGAAGATCGAACAGATCGCCCTGTTGCTGAAAGGCGCCCTGCTGGGAGAAAAAATGGTGGGCATCAAGATGAATGTGCCCCAGGACAGGCTGGAGCAGGTCGTGGGACGGCTTCCCAGCCTCAACGCGCCCACCATCGCCTCTTTGTACCAGTCCGACTGGTTCTCCGTGGAGACCGTGGTGGACACGGGGGTGGTGCGGGATCTGATTCCCGAACTGCTCAAAGAGGGAGCCGAGGGGATTATCGAGTATCCGCTGAACAAAGTTATATAATGACCCGAAAATATGGCCTCGTAAAAGGTCGCTGACGCGTCATGCCGGACCTGATCCGGCATCCAGAATATATTGAAACGACTGGATTCCGGCCTTCGCCGGAATGACAAAAAATAGAATTCGTTGCTTTCTGCGAAGCTGTTAAAAAAAGGGAGGGAGGACAACATGGCTTCGAAACGCACGGAAGAGATGACATCGTTTATCGTCATGGATGTGCTGGAGCGGGCCTGCGAGCTGGAGTGCGAAGGCAAGGACATCGTCCACCTGGAAGTGGGCGAGCCGGACTTCGACACGCCGGAATGCGTCAAAGAGGCGGCCTGCAAGGCGCTGAGGGACGGGTTCACCCACTACACCCACAGCCTGGGCATTCTGGAGTTGCGCGAAGCGATCTGCGAGTATTACCATGATGCGTACGGTGTGACCGTCGATCCGGACCAGGTGGTGGTGACTTCGGGCACCTCGCCGGCCATTTTCATGACCTTCGCCGCCCTGCTGGAAGCCGGCGACCAGGTGATCCTCTCCGATCCCCACTACGCCTGCTATCCCAATTTCATCAAATTTGTGGGCGGGGAGCCCGTAATGGTTCCGGTCTACGAAGAAGACGGGTTCCAGTTCCGACCGGAGTCCATGCGGGAAAGGCTGTCGGAGCGCACCCGGGCCGTTTTCATCAACTCACCCTCCAATCCCACCGGCAACCTGCTTTCAAAAGAGCGGATGCAGGCCATCGCCGACATGCCTCCCTGGATTGTTTCCGACGAGATCTATCATGGCCTGGTATACGAGGGCAAAGAGCACTCCATTCTCGAATTCACCGACCGGGCCTTCGTTCTTAACGGGTTTTCCAAGCTGTTTGCTATGACCGGTCTGCGTCTGGGCTACCTGATCGCACCCAAAGAATTCGTGCGTCCCATCCAGAAGGTGCACCAGAATTTTTTCATCTCGGCCAATGCCATGTGTCAGCGGGCCGGCATTGTCGCCCTGAAAGAGAGCGCCGAAGACGTGGCCAGCATGAAGCGCATTTACAACGAACGGCGGGTGTTCATGATCCGGCGGCTCCGGGAGATGGGGCTGGGTATCACGGTGGAACCCACCGGGGCCTTTTACGTGTTCGCCAACGCCCGGCATCTTTCCGAAGACTCCTATGCCCTGGCATTCGAGATCCTGGAAAAAGCCTGCGTGGGCGTGACGCCGGGCATCGACTTCGGCAAGCACGGCGAAGGCTACCTGCGTTTTTCCTATGCCAACTCCATGGAGAACATCGCCGAGGGTCTGGATCGTCTGGAAGCCTATCTGGCGACCCGCAAATGATCGGCGGCATGGAAATGATTGTAAAATCGGCAGCGTTCATTACCAGTGCGGTCAAACCGGACCAGTACCCCGATGCCCTGTGCCCGGAGGTGGCCTTTGCCGGCCGCTCCAACGTCGGAAAATCGTCGCTGATCAACACCCTGGTCAACCGCAAACGGCTGGTAAAGACCAGTTCCACGCCGGGCCGCACCCAACTGATCAATTTTTTTTCAGTCAACGAAAACCTTTTTCTGGTGGATCTTCCCGGCTATGGCTACGCAAAGGTTCCCGCCGCGGTGAAACGCAAATGGGGACCCATGATCGAAACCTACTTGAAGGGCAGGGACAGCCTTGCCGCGGTCGTTCTGATCATGGATATTCGAAGGCTTCCGGGCATTGAGGAGCAGAACTTTATCGATTGGCTGAATCTTTATCGGCGCACGCCCATCCTTGTCCTTACCAAGGCGGACAAGCTTTCCAAAATTAAACGGCAAAAACAGGCCCGGGCCATTGGCGCCGCCCTAAATGTGAACGAGTCCGAATTGATTCAGTTTTCCGCCAAGACCCGACTGGGCAACCCGGCTGTCTGGTCGGCCATCGAGCAGGCCGCATTGGGTGAGCATGATGAATACGATCGATAACGAGGCCGAATTCCGGTCCGGCTTTGTGGCCATTCTCGGCGCCCCCAACGCAGGAAAATCCACGCTGCTCAACCGGATGTTGGGCCAGAAGATCTCGATTACATCGAAAAAGCCTCAGACAACCCGCAACCGTATCCTGGGAGTGGCGCACGGTTCGAAAGCCCAGATGGTTTTTTTGGACACCCCGGGCATTCACCGGGCAAAAACGCCGCTCAACGTTCGCATCGTGGATGCCGCCCTGGCGACCCTTTCGGAAGCCGATCTGGTTCTTCTGGTGGTGGATGTCCAGACGCCCGACGAAGGGTCTGAAACGCTTCTGATCGACAAAATAGCCCAGCAGAACACACCCGTGGTGTTGGCCCTCAACAAGATCGATCAGGTCCGGCGGCCGGATCTGCTGAAACAGATCGAGCAGTGGTCGGCCCGGTTTCCCTTCTCGGCTGTGGTGCCCGTCAGCGCCAAGAGCGGCGAACAGGTGGATCGTCTGCAACAGGCCATGGAAGCGAACCTGCCTTCCGGCCCCCCTTTTTTTCCGCCCGAAAGCGTGACGGATCTTCCCATGCGCTTTATTGCCGCCGAAATGATCCGGGAGAAAGTCTTCCGGCTGACCGGACAGGAGATCCCCTATGCCGTGGCCGTCACCATCGACGCCTTCAAGGAGGAAAAACAGGGTGCCCTGATTCGTATCCATGCTACGATTCACGTTGAGCGTGCGTCGCAAAAGGGGATCGTCATCGGCAAACAGGGCGCCAAGCTCAAGCAGATCGGGGAGGCGGCCCGCAAGGAGATCGAAGCGATGCTGGAGACCCGGGTTTTTCTGAAGCTTTTTGTGCGGGTTCAGAAGAATTGGACCAAGGATACCAAAGCGCTACGTAATTTCGGCTACTAAAGGCGCCCCATCCAGAAATGGCCAATTTGCCCGATATCTTTGTTGCGCGAAAAATTTACTCCTCAGAATATCAACGATATGCACCCCAAGGGCACTTCCTTTGGGCGCTTGTGGGTAAATTTTTCGTGCGCCTCGATCTCGAACAAATTTGCCGATTTCTGGACAGGGCGCCAGTGCTCGTGGTGCGTCTATTTAGAAAAGCCGACTGAAAACGGAATTTAGGGCATTATCGAGAATGATTCTTTCTTTTCATCCCTGCTACGTGGCGGACGTCAACCGTCTATGCGCCGGAAGAGATCCGGACGAAGCGGATCTGGATGCCATTCGGTCGGCCGATGCCGTCGTTCTTCCCCAGGGGTGCAGACAGTCGCTTTATCGCATGGCCCGGCAGAACGCCCCCCATGTCTTCCCGAACTACGATGCGCGCTTTGACTATCCCGGAAAGACCGGCCAGGCCAGGCTCTTTAAAAGGCTGGCCGCCGCCCGGCCCCGCACCTGGATTTTTGACGACACCGAGCAATTCCGACACCGGGGTGCCGCGGTCCAGGATGCCGGTTTTCCCCTGGTGCTCAAACTGGACTGGGGGGGCGAGGGAGAAACCGTTTTCCTTTTGCGGACCGCTGCGGATCTGAAGCGGGCCGTTGCCGCGGCGGCGGACTATGAGAGAACCGGCCAGGCAGGATTTGTGGTTCAACGGTTCGTTCCCCACGGCCATCGCAGCCTGCGGGTTGTCGTGATTGGACGGACCCGGACGGCATACTGGCGGGTCCAGGAACTCTTCCGGGAATTCGGTACCAGTGTGGCCAAAGGGGCCCGCATCGACGCCATTACCGACCCGCATCTGATCCGTATGGGCCAGGGCCGGGTGGACGATTTTTGCCGTCAATCCGATGTCAATTTTGCCGGATTCGACTTGATCTTCGAAGAGACGGCTCGGGGCGATGACAATCCGCGGCCGCTGTTTCTGGAGATCAACTATTTTTTTGGCCGGACCGGACTGGGGGGCTCCGATCGCTTCTACGAAATCTTGCAAGCTGCCATCGACCGTTGGCTGGCGGACCTGGGCCTGGCCGTCAGCCAGACCTCTACGGAAACCTGCAGCGGGGACAAGCCATGAAACCGTATGCCTACGATCTGGATGAACGCGATATCAAGCGGGAGCGTCAAAAAGCCCGCGAGCTGAGGCAGTCCCAGTGGTGGAAACGGCGCTGCGCCAAGGGCCGCTGCCATTATTGCGGGAAAGAGGTTCTGCCGGGCGAGTTGACCATGGATCATATCGTCCCCGTGGCCAGGGGGGGCAAGACCACTAAAGGCAATGTGGTGCCGGCGTGCAAAGAATGTAACAACAAGAAAAAGCAGCTTCTTCCCATGGAGTGGGAGGAGTATCTGCTTTCCCTCCAATCCAAATCCTAGTTGTTGACAACGAAACAATTCTATCTTTTAATCGCCTGACCACGAGTGTTTCAGCAACCTCAACCCCGGGAGGTCTGATGCGCACGGATAAAGAGCGGAACCTGCTGCTCAAGGCCCTGGACACCTTCAATCGTAAAATCGTCGTTATCTCAAAGGAGTTTCGTATCCTGGCTTCCGCCGGTGTAGACGAACTCGTCGGCGCCAGATCCTCGTCGGGCAAACACTGCCACCAGTTGTTTTACCATCGCCCCGAACCCTGCGAAAACTGTCCGGCCAAAAAGGTCCTGGCCTCGGGCAAACCCTCTCTTCGCGACCTTTCAACCGGGTCCTTAAGCAAGCAGAAAAGAGCCTGCCTGTACGCCTATCCCTTCAAGGATGACGAAGGGCAGGACGTGTTTACGATTTTCAATTTCGAGTTGCCTGCCTTGGAGGGCCTCGAAGAAGAGCTGCGGCGGGCCAACAGCTTTTTGTACAATCTGCTCCAAAGCGCCTGCGACCCCGTGATTGCCTCCGACAAAAAGGGAAAGATCATCATTTTCAACGACGAGGCCGCCAAGGTCACCGGCCATACCGTACAGGCGGCGCTGGACCACCTCAACATCACCACAATTTACGAAGGCGACGGCGCCAGGGAGGTCATGCGTCATCTTCGCAGCAAAGATCATGGCGGCGCGGGCAAGCTCAAAAAATACCATATCAATGCCGTGGGGAAAGAGGGGCAGCGAATTCCCATCAGTCTTTACGCGTCCATCATTTACGATGAAGATGGAAATGAGTGCGGTTCCATCGGTTTTTTTCACGATCTTCGCGAGCGGATTCACATCCAGAACAAACTGGAAAAAACCCAGCTTCAGCTCATTCAATCCGAAAAAATGGCGTCTCTGGGCAAGCTGTCGGCCGGGGTCGCCCACCAGCTAAACAACCCCCTGGGCGGGATCATTCTTTATTCCCAATTGATGCTGGAGGATTACGACCTCGAGGACAATGCCCGGGAGGATCTATACCGGATTCTCAAGGACGCCCAGCGGTGCCGGGACACCGTCAAGGAGCTGCTCGAGTTCGCCCGGCAGACCCGCCAATTCATGAAGCCGCAGAACATCAACATGGCCATTGACCGCACCGTCTACCTCATCAAGAACCAGACGCTTTTCCATAACATCACCATCCGGAAAAAGATGGCGCCCTTCATTCCCATGGTAATGGCCGACGCGCAGCAACTGGGTCACGTGTTCATGAATATCATCATCAATGCCGCTCAGGCCATGGAGGGCAGCGGCACCATTACCCTTGCCACACGAGAGTCCGCCGCCAAAGATCGGGTGATCATCGAAATTTCCGACACCGGTCCGGGGATTCCCGAAGACAACCTGGAGCATATCTTCGAGCCGTTTTATACCACCAAAGAAGAAGGCAAGGGAACCGGGCTGGGTCTGAGCGTCGTGTACGGCATCATCGAAAACCATGGCGGCACCATCGTCGCCAGAAGCGTCCCCGGCCGCGGCAGCACATTTACCATCGAACTTCCCGTCGTCAACGACACTGAAAAAGGAGTTGAACATGCAGAGCACGCCTGACCCCTTAACCGTTCTGGTGGTAGATGATGAAAAGGGCATCCGGGACGGATCGGAGCGCATCATCAGCCGCATGGACTGCCATGTGCTGACGGCGAAAAACGGTGAAGAGGGGCTGGACAGGATTGCGAAAAACGATGTGGCCATCGTCCTGCTGGACCTGAAGATGCCCGGCATCGATGGCATGGAGGTGCTCAAAAAAATTCAGGAGATGGAGCGGGATATCCTGGTGATCGTCATCACCGGCTTTGCCACCATCGAAACCGCCATCGAGGCCATGAAGCGGGGGGCCTACGATTTCATCCCCAAACCGTTCGAGCCGGACCAGCTGAGAATCGTTGTCAATCGGGCCCGGGAAAAGATACTGCTCAAACAAGAGGCACAGAAGCTGGAACGCCAGCGGCGCCAGACCTTGGCAGACCTGGGAACGGAACAGAGCCGCATCCGAACCATCATCGATTCGCTGCCCACCGGGATTGTGGTGACCGACGCCGAAGCCCGGGTGGTGTTGATGAACCCGGCGTTTTGCAGGCAGTTGAACCTCGACGCCGGCATCGAAATCGGAGCGGAAATTTCCGCTTACATTCCCGATGGGGAGTTGTGCCAGCTAGTCGGGGAGATCTCCAGCGGCTGTCACGTGGATTTCGACGACATCCCTTCGGTGGAATTTGCCGTGGAGGGCGACCGGTTTCTCATGGCCCGCGGCCGACCGGTGCTCGGTGAACGAAAACAATGCCTGGGGGCGGTGGTCACCGTCGTCGATATCACCAATATGAAAGTGCTGGACCGGCTCAAATCCGAATTCGTGGCCAAGGTCTCCCATGAGCTTCGCAGCCCGCTTTCCACCATTCACGAGCAGCTTGCCCTGGTGATCAACGATATGATGGGACAACTCGGCGAATCCGAGGAACACCTGCTTTCCCGGGCCAAGGAAAAGACCCAGGGATTAATTTCTACCATCGGCGACCTGCTGGACCTGTCGCGCATCGAATCGGGGTCCGCCCATCAGGAGCCGAAACCGGTTCAACTGGAAGAGCTGTTGGGCAACATCGTCGACTTTCTGGGGACCCGCGCAAAAAACAAGAATCAGAAGCTTTCGCTGGAAGCGCCGGCCGAACCCCTGCCCACCATCAAAGCCGATCCGCTAACCCTGGAAAGTATTTTCGGCAATCTGATCACCAACGCGATCAACTATACCCAGGACGGAGGTGCCGTTACGGTCCAGATCGACACCACCGGCATCCACCTGCGCGTCCGGGTGACGGACAACGGCTTCGGCATTGAAGAGCGGTACCTGGACAAGATTTTTGACCGCTTTTTCCGGGTGAAGAACGACAAGACCCGGTTCATCACTGGCACCGGCCTGGGGCTGCCCATCGTCAAGGGGCTGGCCGAGGCCTTGAACGGCCGCATCAGCGTCGAGAGCGAACCGGACAAAGGCACGACGTTTACGGTGTTGCTGCCGGTGGGTTGAGTTGCCTATGTGATCGAATCGATGACAATGTCATTGAGTTGCGGGTAATAAAGTTTCTTTCCGGCAGCCTGGTTGATACGTTCCTCCCACAGGCGAAACGAATCCACGTTCTTCAGGGTGTGATCCGCATTTTTGGGGTTGCCTTTTTCGGCAATTTCCCGGATTCCGGCAAGAGCCTGGTCGTCAGCGGGAAAAAAAATGGGTATCACGCCGACATCCTTTGGCAGCGATTCAAAAATCATTCTTGAACACCTTTCCCTCTCGCAGTCTTCCATAAATTTTTCCAGGCTGAAAAAGTTGAGGCTGCCCAACGCCCCCATGGCATGCCGCAGGATATGCATGCCATATTTAAGCATCGCGTTACGGCTTAATTCCGAATCGGTCAGCGCCTGTTCCGTTACTTCAGAAAGACTGGTACTTCCTCCGGTCTGAGATGAAGGCAAACCGGTAATCCAGGTGTTGACCCGCGCCAAGGCTGCGTTGATGAACGTCTGGTGGGGAGAACTGTAAGAAAGATTACCGCCTGCATCGATAATACTGGGGATGCCACAGTGTATGCACGATATACCCGGATTGACGGTTTGTGCGACAACAATCATGAAAACTACCTGGGCATGCACAAACGTCAGGAACGATTCAGGGCTGCCGGGGCCGGAGATTCCGGCAAGGCTCTGGTCTACCAGCAAAAGGTTGTTGCCTGTGCGGCCGCTGCGCAAAAAGGAGCCAACCATATTGTTCATTGGCGACAAGGAGGTCATCAGGCTGGTTCCATCCAGCCAGTGCTCCTTTCCTTTTAAAAACATTACTTCGTCATCGCTCATCGTATTGGTTGGTATCATCTTGAGCCCTTGATAGCTTTTCTCCATCAATTGGGCGATCTCGAAGAAAGAGGTGCTCTTGTCGCAGGCCACCGGCAGACTGAAAATTTTTACAACATCCTGTTGTTCACTCACCGTGCGGATGATGGTTTCGTACTCCTCACGGGTGGCCGGACGCAGTTCGTCGTCGCCAGCCCGTTTAAGAAAAGGTGATGTCGCACCTGTGCCAAACGTGTTCATTCCCGGGTCTCCAGGCATTTCACGGGGCACTTTCTCCAGGCAGTGATCGATATAATCCCGCTTCAAGGGGATGAACAGCGCCGTTTCGTTGTCGAAGTCTACGGCATCCGCTTCCATAAGCAGATCCATAAGGGTTTGACTCCCTATGATATTTACACCGATTTCCGTAAGCACCCGTTTTGCGTTTTCGTCGATGCGCTGGTAAGTCGCCTTCTCTGCGATCAGGTCGTCGATGTCTTCCATCCGACATCGAACCTTTTTCAGAATCGTTTCGTTGGTGACATGGCTGAAGAGATCCTCATAAATTACCTTGGCCTTGTCGAATTGCGCCTCCTTTTCCAGGATAATCCCCTTTTGGAAGGTCTCATGTGCTTTTATATTCATTGTGGGCTTCGCATTTAAGTGACAGGTTATGCTTGCTCCAATATTTTGAGTGACACGTTTTCAACAAGATCTTTAACTTTTTCCTGATATGCAAGCATATGCGGTGCTGATAGATGAGCCCGCAAGTCTTTCAGGCTTTCCCATTTCTCAATGATAGTGACGACGTTACGATTCAATTCTTGCGGTGGTAATTCTGTTGGAACATCTAAAGTGGGCACGTACTCTATACAACCCCTCTCCTCAAGAACATGTGGAACATTCGATTTAAAAATATCAATGAACTCTGATCGCCGATCTTTTTTAATGTGTATCGACGCAATTACGGTTATCATTTCATCCTTTCCTTTTCTGCGATAACGTTCGAGCTGAATCGGGCAGGTTTTCTTTCGAAGGACCTTGATTGAAATATTTTCATTGTGCCCTATCCGAATTTGTATTCTGACACTTCACCTTGATCTAATTCATCGATTCCGACCAATATTTTTTTATCAGGCTGTATATAAGGTCCTGATTCTCTTCGGCGCATTTTCCTATTATAGCCCAGTGCTCGATTTGTCCGGTAATGGATCGTTTATCAATTTTACTATAAATTTTAGCCTCTTTGACCAGCTCTCCAGAGACCCTGACTGCAGTTGTTATGGCAGGACCTCCTGTCTTTTTTTTAGCAATATAACACAAAGTGTTGCACTATGCGACTTTGGCGGCTTGATGCTCAAACGACTTGTTGAACGAAGCCGCTCACGCGGCGGAAAAAAACTTCAGATCCTGTATACTTTCATTAACCGTCCAATTTCGGGCGGTTATAACATGAAGGGAGTATACCATGGATACGAAAGAAACCAAACGATTCTACAAACGGTACCAGCGCCATTTGCAAACGCTCAAGCTCCAGGGAAAGAGCGAAAAGCCCCGGGATGTATACGAGCGGTAAGGAAAAATAAAATCCGATCGGCCTGATGGCGCGGTCGGATAGCATTATAAGCGATGTCGCTAGAATCTATGGAATTGGTGATAGAAAAGAAGGAAAACGCATCGTGGTGAGGCGGTTCAGGAGAAGTACGTCTGCGAAGCGGTTTTGTTCAACAGAAATTTACACCCACGTCATGCAGAAAAACATCGAAACGGTAACTATCCCTCTGGACAACCTACTGACATCAGGAACTGGAAACGACCCCGCCAACCAATTGCAATAAAAAACTTAAGGACGTGGGCTCCGGTTCCAGCAGAGAGCTACCCTATCGGCCTTTCCTGAAGATCCGCAACGAAACGATCCAGAAGTTCGTAAAGCCGGCCAATGCTCTCGATCTCCAAATGCTCGTCCCTGGAATGCTGGCTGCTGTTTCCTTCGGCCCCCCAGACAATGCCGGGGATGTCGAATTGGGTCAGGAAGCGGGCATCGCTGGCACCGTGGGCAATGCCGGTACGGGTTTGGGGAGCCAGCTCCAGCAGCCGGTCCAGATAGGGCGAACCGGGGCTGACGAACAGGGGTTCGCGCTCCTCGATGGTCGCCGTTCCGGTGATCGCCGCCTGAATCCGGCCCAGCAGTTCGTCGACATCGTCATTTTCCGTATACCGGATGTCGAAGACAGCCTCGGCCCGGTCCGGTACTTGGTTGACGGATTCACCCGCACGGATGATCGACAGGTTCATGGTGCGATGCCAGTGATCCGGCCAGCGTTCCGGATCAGACAGGCCGTCGAAAAAACCTTTGACGATGCGACAGTCCTCCATCAATTTTTCAATGGCATTGATCCCCAGCCAGGGGCTGGCCCCGTGGGCGGTTTTGCCCTCGGCAACGAGTTTCAGCCGAAGAGCGCCCTTTTCCTTGATCACGACGGTTTCAACACTCCCACCGTCCAGGGCGATGCAGAAATCGCAGGCGATTTGACCCAGGGCGTAGCGGGCGCCGTCGTATCCACCGGTCTCTTCGTCGCCGGTAATCAACGCACCGAGAACCAGCTGGCTGTCTTCAATTCCCAGGCTGCGGTTTTTCTCGATCCGATTTTTCAACAACACCATGGACAGGGCCGCGGCATACTTGTCGTCGATGGCCCCGCGCCCATAAAGCTTGCCGCCTTTTTCAACCGGTTCGAAAAGCTGGCTGGAAGCGCTGACCACATCCATATGCGACATGAGTAAAAGCGGCATCCGCTCCAGCCGGGGCAACGCAAGAACCGATGGAACGCCATTGTGCTCGATCACACGGCAGGGAATATCGTGGCGGTTGAACCAGTTTTCGATGAAGCGGGCACAGTTGAGAACTTCTTCGGGGCGGGTGCGGGTGGAGGGGAAGCGGATCAAATCCTTGGTCAGTTCGACAATCTCCCGGGTGTTCGTCGATGTGTCTTCGTTAGCCATAAGGGTATTTTTCTCCTTCAACCAAAAGGTTTGTGCACCGCACGAACCAGTGGGCCGAAAAAACGATGGGTACGGTCCCGTCGGGTACGACCTGGATACTAATCACAACCAATCCGGTTGTAAACCATATCCTTTTCTCATTCTTCTATGCTGATGCTTCCTTCCCGGTGGTTCCCATGTAGATCGCGCCAACGGCCAGGGCCACACCAATCCAGGCGATGGAAGAGGTTTCTCTTCCAAAGAAAAGAACATCCCATACGAAGGCCAGGGAAGGCTGCAGCAACAAAAGCAGGCCGGCGATGGCTGCCGGAATCCGGGGCAGGGAATGGGTGATGAGCAGCCATCCGGCGGTTTGGCTGAAAAACCCTAGTGCCACTAACGCCAAACCGCTTTGGATGGTCGGGATGGCAAAAGATTCACCGTTGGCAAAAATATCTGCAGCCAGATAGATGGCGCTGAACGTCGAGACAATCATCAGACTGAGCACCGCCGAAGGCGAGGACGGTCTGGCTTGCAGCCGTCGCAAGGAAACCAGAAACCCGGTGTAAAAAACGGCGGTTGCCAACCCCCAGCCGATGCCGATGCGATAATCCGGGCTGAGCTGATCCCAGCGTACGCCAACAATCATGAACAGTCCGGCTACCGCCAGCGGCACCGCAAAAACGAAACGAAGGCTCAACCGTTCTTTATAGAGCAGCAAGCCAACCACCGGTACCAGAAAGACCTCGAAGTTGCCCAGGATGGTGGCCAGCCCCGGTCCCACGTAGCCGATGCAACGGTGCCAGGCGTAAAGGTCGAACGCGAAAAAGAGGCCCGCGATCAAAGACAACCCCAAAACGGACCGTCCCTGCCATAGTGACCGCCTTCGAACGACCAGAAGGGTCAGCAAAAAAACGGCTCCGAAAGCGACCCGGTAAAACGCCGAAACGGTCGGCGCCACTTCGGCCAGGCGAACCCAGACGGCAGAAAAGCTGATCATCATGGCGCCGATGGTGGTCTTTACCAGGGCATTTTGCTGCAAATGGAGGGCTTTTTTCGGTTGCATGACCTCGTTCGTCAATCCGATGAAAAGGGAATTCAGGCTCATTACAGGACTCAAACCGCCTTTGCAACGGTTACGGGAACCTTTTTCAAAGAGATGCATGAGCGATCATGCACCCAACGGCGAGCCTTTTTGTAAGAAAAAATATTACACCAGAATCAGAAATCTACCAATTGAAGCTCGACCATGGCCTTGGTAGACTTCCAAAAATTGGAAAAGCATCTTCGGAACTCTGTGGCGGTTGTTTATGGCCCGCCGCGGACAACCCTACTCAACCAGCAGGAGGAACGAATGAGGAACAAATTTTTTACCATTGCGGTCTGTATCTGTGCGGCGGTGATGATGACCATGACCTTTTCGGCGGACGCCGGTGCCAAAACCATTTACAAGTTCGGCGGCGGTCCTGCCGGCGGAACCTTCCAGTTCATGGCGGGCGGTATCTCCACCTATCCGCCGGTGAAAGCCATCAAGGAATTCCGCGTATTGGCCGGCGCTTCCGGCGGCAGCGTGGAAAACATGCGCAAGGTCAATTCCGGCAACTATTCCTTTGGCGTGGTTTATTCCGGCCACGTTTACCTGGGCCGCAACGGCCGCATGAAAAACGACACCAGAAAATACGAAGACGTTTTAGGCGTGGCCTACTTTTATGGCGCCCCGGCCCAACTGGTGGTGAAAAAAGGCGGCGGAATTAAAAGCGTCAAAGACTTGGTCGGCAAGAAAGTCGGTGTGGGCAACGCCGGTTCGGGCGCCTTTGCCAACTGTGAGCTGTTTTTTACCCACATGGGAGTCTGGGACAAGATCGAGCGCAACGCCATGGGGTATAACGATGCAGCCGCAGCGTTCGGCAACAACCAACTGGATGCCTTCTGGCTGTTCACCGCTTTTCCCAGCGGGGCCGTGGTCATGGCTGCCCAGCAGAACGACATCGCCATGATCGACCTGGATGCCGATGCCAAGGCCTCCGGCTTCTATGACAAATATCCTTACTTTGCCAAGCTAAAGGTTCCTGCAGGCACGTATAAGGGCGTGGACTACGATGTTCCCTCTTTTCAGGACTCCGCCCTGTGGGTGGCCAACTCAAAAGTTCCCGCGGATGTGGTCTACACCCTGCTGTCCAAAATCTACACCCCCGAAGGACTGGCTCACATGGTCAACGTAAAGAAGACCGCCAAGGCCATGAGCATCGAAAGCGGCATTAACGGCATCGTCACCCCGCTGCATCCAGGCGCCGAGAAGTTCTGGAAAGAAAAAGGCGTTCTTAAATAGGGCAACTCAATTATTGGGGGTCGGCAGCAACGGCTGCCGGCCCTTTCTCAGTGGTGACATCATGAACAATCTTAGGCACTGTTTGTCATTCCCGCGCAGGCGGAAATCCAAAGAGGATCGAGTCTGGATTCCCGCCTGCGCGGGAATGATATAACGACTGACTGATAACGCGTTTGGCAATTAAATATTTATACAGAAGGCAGGGGCCGCCGTGTACGACCAATTAAAACGATTCGAACAAATCATTTTCGATGTCCTCGCCGTGTCGCTGGTGCTCTTTTATTCTTATGCTGCCGTGGTTCAGCCGGCAGCCACCCAGTACCACCGGGGAATCTACGTTATCATCACCTATGTGCTGGTATTTTTGCTCTATAAATCCAAATCGAAAGTCATGCGGGTCGTCGACTACCTCCTGATCCTGTTTTCGATTATCAGCATCGGCTACTGGATTTTAAATTTCGAAGCCATCAACTACCGCACCGGCGCTGAAACGGCCATAGACAAGACCATGGCGGTGATCGGGGTGCTTATCGGCATCGAACTGGCCCGTCGGGTGGTGGGCAACGCTTTTGTAATCATTGGCGTCGTCATGATTCTTTATGGCGTCTACGGTCCCTATGCACCGGAACTGTTCGCCCATCCGGGCGACACCTTTCCCAACATGTGTACGACTATCTACTACATGAGCGACGGGGTCTTCGGCATCATGGCCAACGTGCTGGCCACGTATGTGATCCTGTTTGTATTGTTCGGGGCCTTTCTGGAAAAGAGCGGCGCCCAGCGGTTTTTCATAGACTGGCCCCTGGCTGCGGTGGGCCACAAGATCGGCGGCCCGGCCAAAGTGTCGGTCATCGCTTCCGGTCTGTTCGGTTCCATCTCCGGCAGCGCCATTGCCAATACGGTTTCCACAGGGGCCTTCACCATTCCCATGATGAAAAAGGCCGGATTCCGGCCCCACATCGCCGGCGGCATCGAACCAGCGGCTTCTATCGGCGGCATGTTCATGCCCCCCATCATGGGCGCCGGCGGTTTCATCATGGCGGAACTGACCGGCGTTCCTTACTCGCGCATCATGCTGGTGGGCCTGTTCCCCGCATTCATGTATTTTTTCAGCGTTTTCGTTATGGTGCACTATGAAGCCAAAATGCATAACATCGTGGGCGAACGCAGCGAGCACAGCGCCACGCACATCCTGAAAAAGGAATGGTTTTTCACCCTGCCGCTGATCATCATCACGATCTTCATGTTGACCGGCTACTCGCCGGGCTACTCGGCCATCCTGGGATTGGCCACCTGCATCGTCGTCAGCTATAAGTATGCGGAAAACCGCATCGATTACACCCTGGCCGTGGTCATGGCCCTGGTGCTGGCAACGCAGTTGTCATCGCTGCTGCTCAGTAAAACGGTCGGGCCTGAGGCGGCCAGGAGCCTGAACCACATCCTTTCCGAAAGGACCATGGTTTTTATAGGCCTGGTTCTCTGCGTAATCTGGTATGTCATTAAAAAAGACAAACGCCCGGCCATCAATACCGGCCTGAAGCGATTTGTAGAGGCCTCCCGTAGCGGGGCGGAAAACAGCCTGAAGATCGGCGCCACCATCGGCGTCATCGGCATCATCATCGGCGTGCTTACCTATACCGGCCTGGTGCTGACCTTTGCCGACATTGTGATCGAACTGGCCGGCGGTTCGCTGCCGCTGACGATCCTGTTCATCGCCATGGCCTCCCTGGTTCTGGGCATGGGCGTGCCGGTCACCGCAGCCTACCTGATCACGGCGGTGGTGGCCGTTCCGGCCCTGACCCATCTGGGGGTCAACCCCATTGCGGCCCACATGATCGTCTACTGGCTCTCCCAGGATTCCAACATCACCCCGCCGGTGTGCATCGCGGCCTTTGCCGGGGCGACCATCGCCAAAGCCAACATGTGGCGCACGGCCTTCGCCTCCTTCAAGTTCGCGAAATTTCTCTACCTGGGGCCGTTCCTGTTCGGCTACGTGCCGGGCTTCTCTTTGAACGGCAGTGCCATGGATATCGTCAAGGCTTTTGTGGCGATCATCTTGGGGACCTGGTTGTATTCATACCTTTTAAGCGGTATCTGGATTGGCAACATCAAGAACTGGTTTAAAAAAGCGCCGGCGGCCTGATCGATTAAAAGTAAAGCTCCCCGATCCTACTGATCGGGGAGCTTTATTTTTACAATGTTTTTATTTCAGGCGTTAAGGCAGGACAACCGGTTGACCGGCAACCATAAAATGGTTCCCCGCCAGCGCTGAATCCTGCATCAAAACGACCTTTTCCAGATGAAACTTCTGTTTCAAGTGGAAAAGGTTTTTCTTTTTCAGCCCCTGAACCCGAGAGATCATCCGAGGATGGGCCTCGATGACCAGGGGGTCGGGGAGCGGGGCCAACCGTTTGGCGAGGGCCGTTGAAATCGCGTCGAAAACAATTTCGGCGTACACGTGATGGCCGAAGGCCGGATGGTAGGGGCCGGCCACCAGACCGGTTTCCGCGTTCAAGCCGTCCGAGGCCTGCAATCCCATGCGGATGACGGGGATATTACGGGTCTTGAAAAAAAGATAGAGCCGTTTCACCAATGTGACGCATGCGTCCAGAGGCATGGGACGATAGCGTCCGGAACGGAACCAGTCGGCCAGGGGGCTGCCTTCGAGAACCAGGGTGGGATAGATTCTCACAAAATCGGGCCTTAATGCCGCCATCCGGCGGGCTGTCCCCATGGCACCGTCTTCACTGTCTCCGGGAAGACCGACCATCATCTGCAAGCCCAATCGATAGCCCCGCTGTTTTACCCGTTCTGCAGCGGCAACCGTATCCGCTGCCCGGTGGCCGCGTTCGGCAAGGTCCAAAACCCGGTCACGCATGGACTGAACCCCCAATTCGATGGTCGAAACGGGAAAATCGGTCAGCAGTTCCAGTTTTTGTTTGCAGACCGTGTCCGGCCTTGTGGAAAATCGGATGCTGTCGACGGCTCCGTTCTGGACGAACGCCGCCGCCGCTTCCAGCAGTCGCAGGATCGATGCGGGCTTCAGGCCCAGAAAATTACCTCCGAAAAAGGAGATCTGGACGGTCGAGGGCCGGCGCTTTCCGTATTGCAAAAACCGGTTGACCTCCCGACGGATCTGTTCCGTTGTGGGGCAGCGACGGGGCGTATCGGTGATCGCCGTCTGACTGCAGAAAATACATTGGTGGGGGCATCCCAACTGCGGGATGAAAATCGGGATAATCAGAGGGTGGGCGTGGGCCGCGGCAACGCTGTGATCCGGTCTGCTCAAGAGTGTTTATCCAACAGCTCCAGGCCGACCCGGGCCGCTTCCTGTTCGGCCATTTTTTTGCTTTTTCCATCCCCTTCGGCAGTGGTTCCCGCCACACTCACCTGCACCCTGAAGGTCTTGCTGTGATCCGGTCCGCTGGTATCGACGACCCGATATTGCGGAATTTCGCGATAGACGGACTGGGCGTGCTCCTGAAGCTGGCTTTTGTAATCGGTTTCGTAGCGACTGCGGGTGACCTTTTGCAACTGCCGGGAAAAACGGCTTTCGACAAAGGCGAAGGCCGCATCGAAGCCGCCATCCAGATAGATGGCGGCGATAACCGCCTCAACGGCATCCGCCAGAAGGGAGTTTTTTTCCCTGCCGCCGGTTAACGCTTCGCCTTTTCCCAGCAGCAGGTACTCACCGAGTGCGATTTCCCTCGCGACGGCGGCCAATTGGGTCTCATTGACCAACTGGGCCCGGTTTCTGGACAATTCGCCCTCGGCCAACTCCGGGTAGCGCTGCATCAGCAGGTGGCTGACGGACAGATTGAGCACGGCATCGCCCAGAAATTCGAGCCGTTCATTGCTTTCCAGATCGTCCCGGGGTTGCTCGTTGACATAGGAACTGTGGCACAGGGCACCGGTCAACAGCGCAGGGTCGCTGAAGCGGTAGCCCAACTCCGTTTCCAACTGTTTGTTGTTAGCGGTATCTTCGCTTTGGGATGTCCTCATGTTCGGGTTCTCAGCGTTTCTACCAGGGTCTCATAGATCGAATAAGGCACGTGAAAGCTGCCGCCGCCGATGCCCAGTTGAATCCCCGGCGTGACCTCGCCGTGGAAATCCGTTCCACCGGTAATAACAAGATTATATTTGCGCGCCAGGCGGCAGTATTCGGCGGTAGCCGTTTCCGGGTGATCGGGATAGATGGCCTCAATGCCCCCCAGCCCCATGGATATCAGGGCCTGCAGGAAGGGTTCGAACCCTTCCTCACCTTTCAAATTATTCAAATACGGGTGGGCCAGCGCGGCGATGCCGCCGGCATCGTTAATGGCTCCGATGGCATCTGCCATGGGTACGCGGTACTTTCCCACATATCCCGGCCTGTTTTTCCCCAGGAATCGATCGAAGGCATCGTCTATGGAATCGGCCAGCCCCTTTTTTACCATCAGTTGTGCAATATGGGGGCGGCCGGCAACGCCACTGCCCACAAAGGGAGCCACTTCGTCAGCATGCAGGTCCATGCCCAACGCGTTGAGCCGGGAAATGATTTTCGGGTTGCGATCCTCCCTTGCCGTCTTCAACACATCGAGCAGAGAGGCCAGTCTCGCATTGCCAAGGTCGAATCCGTAACCGAGAAGATGAATGCTTCCGTCGAATTGAAATCCCGGCGGCGCAGCGGCGCTGATTTCGATGCCGGTCAGAAATTGTATGGCTGACGGGATGCCCCGGGAAATTGCGGCCGCAGACCCGGCCAGGGTGTCGTGATCGGTGATGGCGATGGCTTTCAGGCCGAGTCGAACCGCGATCGCCAGAATTTCGGATGGGGTCAGAGTGCCGTCGGAGGCCGTTGAATGAACATGCAGATCGATACCGGCAAAAGGTTCAGATGCCAAGGGCTTTTTCAAAAGCCTCCTCTTTGGTCTTGCATTCGATGCATTGGGTGGTAACTGGCCTTGCTTTCAGCCGTTCGATGGAAATATCGTCACCACACTTTTCGCAGATACCAAAGGTGCCGTTTTCGATTCGCTCGAGTGCTTTTTTCACTTTTTTGATCAGCTTGTGCTCGCGATCCCGAATGCGCAGCATAAAATTGCGATCCGACTCCAGCGTCGCCCGATCCGTGGGATCCGGAAAGTTTTCTTTCTGTTCCGTCATCCCCGAAACGGTTTCGCCCGCATGGCTCAGCAGTTCCTGCAGCCGCTTGTGAAGAAGATCTTCGAAAAATTTCAAATCATCTTTGTTCATGGTTCAACCCTGCACAAGTGAAATATTTTTATCGCCATAATAAAAAACAAAAGCTAACACAAATGATATCGGCATGTAAAGTGCTATTGTGCCGGAGCTGCATTCCGGCGGCGTTGCAGTTTCATCGTTCACCGATAACGCCATGTGGGGTATATTGAAATCAAAACCAAAACGCTGCCTGAAAAACGGTTTAGGACAATGCGGAAACCAGGGCTTCCAGGGTTTTCATGTTGCCGACATTGAAAACCTGATGGTCGTATTCCGGTGGAACGATTTTTTTCAGCAGGCCTGCCAGCACCCTGCCCGGCCCCACTTCGATAAAAAGGTCCACCTTTTCTGCCATCAAACGACAGACGGTATCGTACCACCGTACCGGACTGCATAGCTGCCTGGCCATGAGCTGCCGGATTTCCGGAGCCTTCTGACAGCTGTCCGCGGTTACATTGTGAATGACCCGGTTGTTCGGCGAAGTAAAATCGATGGTTTCCAGAAAAGCGTTAAATTCCGCCTCGGCGCCTTTAATCAGTTCACTGTGCCAGGCGCCGCTCACCTTCAGGGGAATCGCCCGTGCACCGTTGGATTTGGCGGCCCGGGAGACGGCGGCAACCGCCTCCGGGCTTCCGGTGATGACGATCTGCTCTTTGGAATTGTGATTGGCCACCGAGACCGTACCGGACAGTTGACCGGCCTGCACCAGTTCGTTGACCGTGTCGATATCCAACCCCACAATGGCGCTCATGGCCCCCTTGTGCTGCCGGGATTCCCGGTGCATCAACTGCCCGCGCTTGAGCACCAGTCGCAGGGTGTCGGCCATGGAGACAACGCCGGCGGATGTAAGCGCACCGTATTCTCCCAGGCTGTGGCCGGCGGAAAAATGGCATTGGATGCCGGCCCGCTCAATGGCCGCCAGGCAGGCCAGGTTCACGGCCGTGACGGCCGGTTGCAGGTTGACGGTTTCCGTCAGGGTTTCCATGGGCCCCTTGAAGCAAACCTTGGAAATATGGGCACCGGCAATCTCGTCGGCGGCATCGAAGATTTCCCTGACGAAATCGTATTCCTGAAACAGGTCCTGCCCCATGCCCACGGCCTGGGACCCCTGGCCGGGGAATAAAAATGCAATGGTTTTCAATCGGGTTCCTCCATGGTCGATCGGTTTTGGGTTGCGGTTCGAAAACGCAGCCGAAAAACGGGTATTTTGCCTGTATCGGATCGATTCAGTCGAGCTTGAACAGTTTTCGCGTCAGGTCCAGGGAAACAGACTTGTCGCCATGGCAACCGTCCTTTTTCAAAAATTGGGTAGGATCGTGTAAAATCTTGTTCACCAGCGCATGGGTCATGCGTTTTACGGCCCGTTTGTCGGCCTCCGAAAGGTGGCTCAACGTGCCCATGGTTTTTTCAAGCTCGTTTCGGGCGAGGGTTTCCACCTTGTCGCGCAAAGATACAATGGTGGGCACCACCGCCAGGGTGTCGTACCAGCGGCGAAATCCGATAACAGCTTCATCGATGATGCGCCGGGCTTTAATGGCCTCTCGGTTGCGGTCTTCGATATTTTCGTCCACGATGCCCTTCAGGTCGTCGATATCGTAGACATAGGCGTTGTTGATGCGGTTGATCTCCGGGTCGATGTCTCTGGGAACGGCGATGTCGATGAAAAACAGGCGGCGATTGCGGCGATTTTTCATGGCCTGTTTGATCTGCTGTTTGCGCAGCACGTAATCGGTGGCGCCGGTGGAACTGATGACGATATCGACATCCCGGATGCCGTCGATAATTTCTTCGAAACGAATGGCCTGGCCGGAAAAACGCCTGGCCAGTTCCACACCTCTTTCGAAGGTTCGATTGGCCACGGTGATCGCCCCGGCGCGGTTGCGGATCAGGTGCTCCACGGCCAGTTCCGCCATCTCGCCGGCGCCGATCAGCATGACCCGTTTGCCTTGGAGTTCTCCGAAGATTTTCCGGCCCAATTCGATGGCGGCATAGCTGATGCTGACGGCATGGTCGCCGATGCCGGTTTCCGTGCGCACTTTTTTGGCAACGAAAAAGGTGCGATGCAGCAGTTTGTTGAGAATCACGCCGGAGGTCCGCGACACGGTGGCCTGCCGGTAGGAGGCCTTCATCTGGCCGAGAATCTGGGGCTCGCCCACCACCATGGAATCCAGGCTGGACGCCACCTGGAAGGTGTGCCGGACAGCATCTTCGCCCCTATGGGTGTAAAGAGCCTCGTCGAAACGATCCAGCGGCACACGCTTAAATTCGGCCAGAAAACGCTTGGCCGCAGCGATCCCCTTCTCATGGTCGTCGACGGCCATCAGCAGTTCAACGCGGTTGCAGGTGGAGAAAAGAACCGCTTCTCCGATCGCCGCATTGTCCCGCAGCATGGACAGCGCCCGTTCGGTTTCGTCCTCCGTAAAGGCGATGCATTCCCGCACATGGACAGATGCAGTTTTATGGTTGAGTCCCAGCAGTACGATATCGCGCATGGTTGTTTGTCGCCGCCGGCCGGGCCCGTTTCGGGCCGCGGAGCACCGGCTTTGCTATGCCAATCCCAGGGGGCTACATGGCCGTGAATGTGCCATGATGCCCCTGCAGCAGAAAATTCACACCAAAAAAAGTAAACAATAAAACGCCGAATCCGATGACGGCCATGATCGCCGCCCGTTTTCCCCGCCATCCCACCGTCAGGCGTTCGTGGAGCAGGGCCGCGTAAAAAAGCCAGGTAATGAGCGACCAGACTTCCTTGGGGTCCCAGCTCCAGAAACGGCCCCAGACAGCCTTGGCGTAGACCACACCGGTGATCAGGCCGATGGTCACCATGGAAAAGCCCACGACAATACAGACGTAGCCGGCGGTATCCAATAAGGCCAGTGACGGCAGCCGGCTGAAAAAGAAACCGCGGGTTTTTCCTTTGATGGCCCTTTCCTGAAGCAGATACAAGACGCCCAGGCCGCAGGCCAGGGCGAAGGCCGCATTTCCCAGAAACACGGTGACGATATGCGCCGCCAGCCACCAGCTTTTAAATAGTTGAGGGTTTTGGGGAGCCGCCTTGGGCATCTGGTAGGCCACGATCATGGTCAGTGAAACCAATGGCGCCGCATAGATACCCAGGATTTTGAGTTTGAACTTGAACGCAAAGGCCAGAAAAACGACGGCGATGGTCCAGGCGGTAAACGACAGGGTTTCATGAAGATTGTTGACCGGAAAATGTCCCGCCCGTATGCCGCAGGCCACCAGGGAAACGGTATGCAGGCCGACGCCGGTCGTCATCAATACGGCTGCCGCCTTTTGCAGGTGGTCTTTCTGAAAAAAAAGATAGCCGAAATAACAGGCACAGCTGAACATGTAAACGATGGTGGCGATGATGAATACGGGCTCCATATCACTCTCCGGACTGTCGATCGGCCGTCATCAACTGTTCATAGCGGTAGCCCGGCCCCAGAACCTCCTCCAACAACCGGTCGATGCGATCCTTTTCCCCGGTTTTTACTATTTCCAGCAGATCTCCGGCGATCAGGCGTTCGAACAGCGGTTTGTGGGCTTCCGGTTCGTGGGCTTCGGCCAGCAGTTTCCGTCGGATGGCGCCCATCAGACCCAACAGCTTGCCGTATTCCGGGCCGAACTGGGCTTCAAGGCGCCGACGCATGTGCTTGGCAAAGGCCGGGCTTTTCCCTGCGGTTGAAATCGCCAGCATGAAATCGCCGCGCCGTACGATGGCCGGCAGGATAAAATTACAGATTTCCGGCCGATCGGCAATGTTGCAGAGCAAATTGAGCCGCTCTGCGTCGGCGTGGATTTGCCGGTTGAGACCTTCATCGTCGGTGGCACCGATGATCAGAAATCGGCCCTTTACGTCCGATGAGCGATATTCTCGCCGCTCCAGAACAATGCGGCCCTCTTCTGCCAGTCGGGCCAAAGGGTGTGTCGCCTCGGGGCTGACAACGGTAACGATGGCCCCGCACTTCAGCAGGGTATCCACCTTGCGGACGCCCACGCGACCGCCACCAACCACCAGGCAGGACCGCCCCCGAATATCGAGATTCACCGGATAATAGCGCATGCTCACCGTCTACAAGCTAAAGGTCATCAGATCCTGCGCCAGCACAAGCAAACCATTATATGTGCTTCGGCACTGATTTTCAATATCGGTGTCCTCGCAATCCGGATAAAAATGGGTCAACACCAATCGTTTTACGCTTGCGGATTGGGCGATCCGACCCGCCAGTGAAGGCGTAAGATGGCCGTCGACCTTGTGATCGTCCGGAAAGGCTGATTCACAGATCATCAGGTCGGCCTTGTCGGCGATGGTCACCAGGCTGTCGCACACATCGGTGTCTCCGGAATAGACCAGCACCTTCCCGGCGGCATCGGCAACGCGGAAGGCCAGGCTTTCCGGACGATGGGCAACGGGCATGGAGGAGACCGAAAAGGAGGAAAAGGCCCGTCTGTCGGGCGCGCCGGTATCCATTTCAACGATGGTCAGACAATTGGGCGGCAGTTCGATCCAGGGTCCGTAGACGGATTTCAAACCTTCGAAAAAAGCCGCAAAGCCCTTGCCTGCGACAATCGTCAGGTGCCGCCGTTGCGGCGGGGGCGACGGATATTTCAGACCGAACAGAAACGACACCAGCTCCCCGCAGTGGTCCGGATGGAAGTGGCTGATGAAAAGGTGGCTGATATTGAAAATCGAGGAGCCGGCTTCAAGCAGCCGACGCATCACCCCGGGTCCGCAGTCAAAAAGCAGGTTGTCCTTTCCGGTCTGCATCAAAAAGGAGCATGGATTGCGTTCCAGCGAGGGAACGCAGGTTCCCGATCCCAGGATCGTAATTCGGCTTGAAGCGGTCATATGAATTCCTTTTTGCGCAGGTGATGGACACGTTTCGTCATGTTACGTCGCATCGGAAGAGAATTCAACCAAAGGATCTGGGAAGACCCCTGAAAGAGCAAACGTTCACAATCGAATCCTTTCTCCGGTGGTTCGCTTCAGGGAGAACTTGACGTCGGAAGTCATGGCTGATTTTTCGTGAGTGTTTCATAACCGAACAGTCGGATATCGATGCTTGACAACGCTGAATGGTATTTGTTATTTGTGCCGCTACTCGAAAATTTGTTTCAATCCACAAAATATAACCGGTGCAGGAAGTTATAGCAAATCTGCAGATCGCATCGGTGTGTTCTTTTCGCCAGCTGGACCAGCGCGGCTTCTCACGTTCAAGCAAGACCCCGTTCGGCCGAAGCAGCCGCAACGGAACCAAGACGATCGACGAATCGACACGGAAACGCTGTTTGCTCGACTACAAAAAAAACAGGGACTGGATCGAAAACCTGACAATCGTCATGCAACTGGGTCTGACCATGGCCGGTTGCATCGTCTTTTGTTTCTTCGTCGGGCACGGGTTGGACAAGTGGTTGGGGCTTCGAGGGGTGTTCGCCATTATTTTCATTCTCCTCGGCGTCGCCGGTGGTGCCAACGTCTGCTACAGGCAGATAATCGATGTGACGGATCCCAAGAAAAAGGAAGATCCCGATGACCACGGCAACACCTCTTCGTGAACTTCAAAAAAGCTATGGTACCAAGGCCATGGCCCTATCTATCTGTATCAGCCTGATATTTCTAATTTTAGGACACAAAGCCATTTGCCGGGGAGTGGTGATGGGCGCTCTTTTCAGCACAATTAATTTCGTACTGATGGCGCAAACCCTTCACATGAAAATCGGACGCGACCGCACCCGTACCACCCTCTCCGCCCTGGGCAATATTTTTTTCAGATATCTGTTCATGGCCGTTCCCCTGTTTATGGCCATCAAATTCCCCAGATTTGACTTGGTGGCCACCATCGCAGGCCTGTTTGCCGTGCAGACGGTTATCCTGGCGGATCATGCTTCCCGTAATTTCATGATATACCGGAGAAAGTGAGAAAAGGCAGCCTCAAATGGAAGATTTAGGGAAAGTTCACCAACTCGTCGTTCCTTTGTTCGGCCACAACATGATCTTCAACTTGGATGCCATCGTTTTCACCTGGATCGTGATGTTGCTGATCCTGCTTTTCGGCATCCTCAGCGCCCGGAAGCGCAGCATGGTGCCCGGGCCACTGCAGGTGCTCGGAGAGTTGTTTGTCGCCAAGCTGTATGATCTCACGGAAGATGCGCTGGGAAAGGAAATGGCGAAAACCTATGCGCCTTTAGTCTGTGCCTTGTTCATGTTCCTGGTGCTTTGCAACTGGATCGGCATCATTCCTCATCTGGAAGAGCCCACCAAGGACCTCAACACCCCGCTTAGTTTGGGAGTCATGGGCTTTTTTATCGCCCATTATGTGGGCATTAAAACAAAAGGCTTCAAGGCTTATATCAGTGAATACTTCGAACCTTTTTTCATCATGATGCCATTGAATCTTATCGGAGAACTGGCCAAAATCGTTTCTATCTCGTTCCGTCTGTTCGGCAACATCATGGGGGGGGCCATCATTATTCTCGTGGTTTCCTACCTCACCTGGAGCATTCTGCTGCCGCCCTTTCTAAATGCATTTTTCGGTCTTTTCGTCGGAGCGATACAGGCCTTCGTATTTACAATGTTAACCATCGTTTATATCTCTGTACAGGCAAAGTGATTCATGGAACAAGACATCCAGACGTGGGTTAGGCTGGCGGCATATGCAGGCGGTGGACTCTGCATCGGATTCGGTGCCATCGGCGCCGCCATCGGGGAAGGATATACAGCCGCCCAGGCGAACGCAGCAGTATCACGCAACCCCGCCTTGGCAGGCGATGTGTTCAAGTCCATGCTGGTCGGCCAGGCCATTGCGGAATCCGCTTCCATTTTTGCCCTGGTGGTGGCCATGATTCTTTTGTTTTCCAACATCCCGGCGACGTCCTTCATTACGGTGGCGGCGGTTTTTGCGGCCGGCCTGTCAATGGGGTTCGGTGCCATCGGGTCCGGTGTCGGGTCCGGCCTGCCGGCAGGCGCCGCGTGTATTGGCATGGTTCGGCAGCCCGCTATGAGCGGCAAACTGACCACAAACATGCTGATTGGATCCGCTGTCTGCCAGACCCCGTCGATTTTTGCCCTGGTGGTGGCTTTCATCCTTATTTTTTCCGATTTCGGCAACCACCCGTTTTGGCCCACCTGGGGTGCCGTCCTCGGTGCCGGGCTGGCCTCGGGACTGAGTGCCATCGGATCGGGGATTGGCGGCGGCGTTGTCGCAGGTGCTAGTTCCGAGGGAATCGCCCGTCAACCCACTGCGGTCACGCCAGTGACCAATATTATGCTGTTGGGACAGGCCATCGCACAGACTCCAGCCATTTTGGGGCTGCTGGTCGCGTTTATCCTGATTTTCAAGGAGTTTTCGGCAACGGAGACGATCGCTCCGGCCATGGCGTTGCTCAGTTCCGGTTTATGTATGGGCATCGGCGGAATCGGACCCGGGATCGGGGAAGGAATTGCATCCAGTGGAGGGGTCAAATGGATCGCTCGCAATGAAAAGGAGATCGGAACACTTACCCGCACCATGCTGGTGGGTATGGCCGTTGCCGAATCCACCGCAATCTATTCGATGGTGATCGCTTTGGTTTTGATTTTCGTGGTTTAATTTTAATGGCGTTCCCCCTTCCGGGTTTTCGCCTGACTCATGGTTTATCATCCAGTTTGATAATCGTACGCTAACAGGAGGAAAAACATGGCAATCGAAGGCGCAGATTTAATCAAAGCGGCTGCATTTCTGGGGGCAGGTATTTCCATGGGGCTCGGGGCCATCGGACCGGGGGTCGGCGAAGGCATGGCCGCAGCGAAAGCCTGTGAGGCGATCGGGCGCAACCCCAAGGAAGCGGGCTTGTTGACGCGGACCATGCTGGTCGGTCAGGCGGTTTCCGAATCAACGGGCATTTACTCGCTGGTGGTGGCCCTGCTGCTGCTGTTTGTTGTTTAGGCGCATTGTTCGTTCGGCCCACCATGGTCGTTCCGGGATAGGATCTTTCCCGGATCGCGGCGGCTTACCCGGAACCATAGGGAGCGATGAATTATGGAGATCGTCAGCGCCAACGCCCTGATCAGCATCAATGAAACCTTTTTTGTACAATTGATTTCGTTTTTGGTTTTTTTATTCATTCTCAACCGGGTGATGATCCGTCCGCTCATCAGCACCATGCAGCAACGGGATGAACATCTCACCGACGTATCGTCGGAGATCGAAAAAGCCCGCTTGAAACTTGAGAATGTCAACCGGGAACTGGATCATCAACGCGCCGAGGTACTCAAGGGGGCCCATGCCGCCGTCCATGCATTGGATGCCGAAGCCGACCAGCGTGCGGCACGGCTTGTCCAAGAAGCGCAAACGCATATTGTCCAACTGCGCAACGAAACCGAAGCGGCGATCGGGCAGCAAATGAAAAAAGCCAGAACCCAATTGACCGGGGAAGTGGACGCCCTTACAACGACAATCATGGAAAAAGTGTTGCAACGGAGCCTGTAATCATGAAATCGATTGATTTTTGCCACATCAAACGACTTTCTATTTTTTTCGGTGTGTTGCTGCTGATACCGGAACTGGCTCTGGCTTCCGGTCCTGCATGGCGTCCCACCTATGACACGGTCATGATGTGGGTCAATTTTTTTATCCTCGCTGGAATCATCCTTAAATATGCCCGTGAGCCCATTAAAAATTTTCTCAAACAAAAAAAAGCGGAAGTGGTTGCCGAATTGGACGAGTTGGAAGCTGAGAAGGCGCGGATACTCGGGGACATTAAATCCGCCGACACCCAAGCGTTGCAAAACAAACAGCGACTCAAGGAGATGAAAGAACGCTTGATCGCCCAGGGAGAGATAAAAAAAGGGCAAATTATAGAGCAGGCCAAACAGCAAAGTGCCATCATGATCGAAGCGACCCGCAAAAAAATGGAAAATCGTATCGTTCAGGCCCACAATACGCTCAAAATGGAACTGGCTGACATGGCCTTTGAACAGGCGCTTAAGCAGCTCCCAGGGATTATCGACGACCAGGACAACCAGCGATTGTTGGACCGGTACATGGATGGCATGCATCAGCGGGAACCGGTTGTCTGATTCTACATTTGAGTCGGCTCGCCAGCGTTGCCACGAGGTCCACGACGTTTTTTTTAATTGACAAGTCGTAACGATTCCATAAAAAGCTTTTTCAGGCCGAGATTGGCCATAGATCGGAATGCTGGTATTACGTTATTTGCAAATACGCTGATTCCAAAAGTTACGTCACGGCCTGACCCGCCATGTCATGGGTGGCCTGTTTTCATCATGGGGCATCCATACGGAGAAAAAAGATGACGGACACAGAAGCAAAACCCTCCATCGAAACATTTATCAAAGATCAGATCGCAAGGTGGAAAAACCAGACCCAAAGCCATATACCGGTGATAACGGTTTCCTCCCAGCCAGGCAGCGGCGGGCGGGTGATCGCCCGGGGACTGGCCAAGAGACTCTGCATCGATCTGTTCGACCGGGACATCGTCAAGGAAATTGCCGAAAGTGCCCGTATCAGTGGTGCCGTTATTGAAACCATGGAGAAGGAACGTCTTTCCGGAATCAAGGATTTCATTTCTTCTTTGGTGAATGACCGCTACTTGTGGCCCGGGGTCTATTTGGACCACCTGATGAAAGTGGTCGCCGCCATCGCCAGCCATGGCAATGCAGTCATCGTAGGCCGTGGGGCCAATTTTCTGATTCCTCAAAAAGAGCGAATGAGCATTCGAGTGATTGCACCCTTCAGCGTCCGGGTGCAAAACGTGGCCAAAACCTTTGGTGTCACCCGGGAAGAGGCCAAACGACGCGTCATCCATCGCGAGAATCGAAGGTCCGCCTTTATCCGACAGTCTTTCAATGCGGACGTTGCCGACCCCAACAACTATGATCTGGTCATCAACACCGGCCGGGGCGACATCGATGCGGCCATTGGAGCGGTGATCGGCATGGTGGTGGGCTGCAAGGAGGTTGTTGTTAAAAAACCGCCGGCCAAATCACCCGGGAAAAAATAATCGCTTCTCGACAAAGCGCCCGACGATCCGAAAACAAACAACCGCACCGGCAATTGCCGGTGCGGTTGTTTCGGTCGGTCTTTGCATGATCTCTGGGCGAGTCTCCTAACTTTCAGCGCACCGCTTCCCATCCTGTCCTTCCCCCAAGATGAATTATATTTATTTTAAATGTTTTGACCAACAATTTATCAGAACATAATTCTCTGTATTTATTTCAAATTTCATTTACTTGTTTGACATTGACCGTCGATTGAATTAAGGAAAGCCCTTCTTTAGATTAGATATCCCCGATGAACACAGGATTCGCTTTTTAGGCCCGAAGCACCAAAAAAAACGGAAAAGAAAACGCATCAACGCCGCTTGTTGATGGCATGCGCATGGACTGGCTGCAACCAGTCTGTAAGTGAAAAGGATAGTCTATGGACGGGGCCCTGATACCGATTGTTGTTTTCCTGCTTGTTTATGTGGCGTTGACCTTCGAATTGGTCAACAAGGCCGTGGCCGCGTTGCTGGGCGTAATGGTACTGATCGCCCTGCACGTGGTCAGCGAACACCAGGCCGTGGAGTTTATCGATTTTGAAACCATCATGCTGCTTTTGGGCATGATGTCCATCGTGGCGATTCTTCGGAAAACCCGATTTTTCACCATCGTCTCGGTCCGGATCGCCGAGATGACCCAGGGCAGCCCGCTCAAGATCCTGATCCTCTTTTCCATCGTCACCGCCGTATTGTCCGCCTTTCTGGACAATGTGACCACGGTGCTGATCATCGTCCCCATCATTATCGAGCTGACCGCCGGCATGGGCCTGGACCCGAAGTTGTACGTAATCAGCCAGGCCATCATTTCCAACATCGGCGGAACAGCCACCCTGATCGGCGATCCGCCTAACATCATCATCGGCTCCAAGGTGGGCCTGACCTTCA
>Ga0272443_10000067_pt1 | contig 206856 bp, 288 predicted proteins | sample SSMAcet12_FD_193581 | JGI IMG/M metagenome (GOLD analysis project Ga0272443, IMG submission 193581) | Marine sediment archaeal communities from Little Sippewissett salt marsh, Falmouth, MA, United States - SSM-Acet-12 | ecosystem: Environmental > Aquatic > Marine > Wetlands > Sediment ... | reverse complement strand
TCAATTAAAACAAAATCTGGTTCGATGTCTTCAATAATTCCGCTAATGGCCTCTTTAATTCTAGACATGACGCTCTCCTTTGAAAAATTCATGTAAAGTAGAGTGCTCTGAGGTGATGGGGGGGGGAACCACCCCATGTTCCCGACATGGCGTGTCGGGTGGTACTAAACGAAAGACCTGTTTACATTACCTTGTCTTCCATGTGGTAGTTGAGCTGTAAAAGGTAAAGTGTGCTCCATTGACTACGAAGTGAGTTATATAGTTTGCTCAATTCCTCAAACCTATCAATAGTGTAAAAACAAAAGTCTCGCTCAACTTCTTCTATTCTAACATCTTGTATTTCTGCTGTGTCAATACCTTCATCGACGTTTAATCGATACATTTTCGGCGTAATTTTTTCTACAGTTGCTACCGCCGGTTTCGTGGTATATGGTGAGTAACATATCGCATTTGGATAACCAGATACTTGTAATATCTTATCACCTTCTTTAAATTTAGTAGTCATTGGATTAAATGGTTAGTCTTGATCTTATTCCATAAAAGTACGAACCCCAGCGTCAGGCTGACTGGGGTTCGGTAAGGTTGTGATATAACCGATCGGATTTAGGAGGTAGTGCACTCCGCCCGACTAGACGTCAAAATATCACCTCCTAATATAAATATACACAATTGTATTACCATAGTCAATACCAGTGGTTAAAAAAATGGGTTAGGCCCATTAATCCAAAAGATTACCAATGCGGTATAACAAGTCTTCAACAATCGCTAAAATAAGCATTTTGGTTGGAGGAATTGTTAGTAATATTAGTATCCCAAGTATGATTATGGCTATTATCCAACCCACTTCCTTCTCCTTTATCTATTGCACTTATTGGCGGTAATTTTAATAAAATTACTCTTTTCGAAACAGAAAAGTGCCCGAGTTTTTTTATCATAGAACTCGGGCAAAACTATGCCATGGAGGTCGTCATGGGTTCATTTTCTTACGATGTTTTTTCCACCGAGATTTCTTTGGCGCTGTCTTTAAAACAGGTTCCGGCTCTTGGCCAATTGTAATAGGTTTATCAAGCTCACGTCCCAATCTTGCTCGTTGCTTAGTAGCCGTAAAACCGCCGGCATCTAGCTTTTCGAGTTTTTGTTGAGTGGTTAGTTTTTCATATTCTACTTGTCTTGCTTCCGCATCTTTTCGCCTGTTACGGCGAGTTGCGGACCCTTTCATTACATAATCAACACCTTTTGGAAGAGCATGATCTCTTAATGTGCCTCTACCAGAGCCATCTCGTGTCTGACGGGAAACTTTCTTCGATCCTCCTTGTGAGGACCTCCAGTTACTACGTCTGTGCGCCATTTCATCTCCAATGTAGTTAAGAGTAGGTAGCGGGATTCGAACCCGCGTAACCGGGTTGGAAGCCCGACACACTAGCCAGCTGTGTTATACCTACAAAAATAAGCCCTCTACTGAGGGCTCTGATTAAAAGAGTTCTCCACCGTTAGAAGACTCTTCGTTTTCACCTTCAAAAGGTCTATACGTTTTAATGTTGTTGCTTGGATTTCCGTCGTAAGTAGATTGCTCTACGTAAACCGTTACTTTCAAGCCATCATTTAATGCCTTAATATATCCTGCCATTGACAAATCTTCGTCTTCTGCTAGTTCTTCCAACCCACCAGCTATTAAAACATTTTGTAATTTCCAAATGAGGCTATCATTCCATAGAATCCTATCCCATAGGAGGCGGCCTTTGTAGTCACCATCAACAACTTTCCAAGTTATGGTAACCATGTCCTCTTTCTTTTTGGACTTATCCGCTTTTGCTTCATCCACAACTACATTGTATGCATCAGAAGGCAGAGGTTTGAATTCCGGTTTTTCTTCTGAAGCCTTTTTAAAATTAAGATTACGTGCCACTAATTTAATTGGTTTGTACTAATCCTAATGCTGTTAGCATTTCTTCCGCTTCATCTTCGCGCAAATCTAGAACGGAGTCAATACCGTAGTTTTCCATTATGTAAGCTTTTATATCAGCTTTTATTTTACTATCTTTAGCTGCCTCTTGAATTGCATCAACTTGTTCTCCGGTTACTCCGGCAGTTAGCAGAGTTGAACCATTTGCTAATTCTATTTCAACGTCCCTCTCTAAAACAGTCTCATCAAGCGGCGCTTGTTCGGTAGTCACTGGTTCAGCATCCCTTATTAGTCCGGCTTCTCCCCAGTGTTTTACCAATTCACTATAACTAAACTCAAATTCAGCAGGTAGCCTTGTTCTATCCTTGGCTATTATGTCAAAATCTGGGCTTGCGTCTTCATCGGTTATTGCCCACCTTTTACCGCCTTTACGAGAAAGGTAAATAACGGTATCGAACATGTATGGTATTTCTTTATGCATGTCGGGGCGAGCACCTATGACTTTCATGAATTCGCCCTCGGCATATTTTTCTGCTGTTCTTGCAGTAACCACCACATTCATATCAAGAGCCAACAAGTTGCGTACAAAATTACGAATTCTATTTTTTATTGGCCTGTAATCTGGAGGACGTAGTTCATAAGCTTGTCCGTGCATTTTTCGAAGCTTTCTCAACTGCGCTTCGGTTACCAAATCACAATATATACTTATTGGATCTACTACAATTGTTTTATAACCCTGAGGGTCTTCCAATAATTCCTTAACGGCGTCTTCGGCAACTTTTGGATCTTGGGTTTTTAACACACTAAATTCAAATTGACCGCCGTAGGCAACAGTTCCTTTTTCAAAATCTATCACTACAGGGTTAGGAAATTGTAAAGCTGCAAATGTTTTACCAATACCACTTTTTCCATAGATACAGGTCTTAAGTCTTACACTTGCTTCTTCTGCTTTTTGAAATAAACTCACGTAATATAATATGGTTGGTATACAAATTTCACATATTTCTGTGAAGCTTTAAAAGTGGTCATTATATCCCTTAAGCAATACTTCTTTATTTCTTCTATACGACCATCTTTAAAGGCTTTTTCTACGGAAGCCGCTTCAACAGTACCGCTTTTAGGTGAGTCGAACCCTAAATGTTCGGCGGCAACTTCTAGAGTAACGGCCATCCTTGCTGACCAATCGCACATCCACTGATATAAATCAAAGTGTGGTTTGAGCTGAAAGCGTTTTCTATTTAGAAACGGATGGCTTTCATTACCGGGTCTAGGTGGATTTAGATCATATTTTGCAGACCTTATCAGTATCCATGGGATATCAAAATTTAACCCATTGAATGATATGAACCAATTATGTGGTTCAAGTATTCTCCAAAATTCTTCTAATATTTCTTTTTCGCTACCTGATAAAGCATATTGTTTATCTGACCCACTATCATACATGCCAATACAAACTATTTCACCAAGATACGGGTTCGTAGCTTTTACCATTCTAGCAATATCATCAAGTTGTTCTTGGCTGGCTGTTTTTGTATCAATTTTTTGATAGTTGAGTTCTTGGCCAAACTTACGCTCAAAGAAAACTTGCTCATGATCTGTATATGGTGTTTGTTTTGGAACTGTTTCTATGTCAAAAGTAATTGAGGTGTTAGCCATAATTTTGTTGGTTAGGCTGTTATGTATAACATACACAAAAATCACCAAAAAGTCAAACCCTACCTTTGGATAATTTCCAATGGGGTATCAAATGGGGCTATATACATTTTTTTCTGTAGCCCACCTAATTTCTCTAAAACTTGCTCTTTGAGTAGTTCCGGAGAATTTGTTCTCGGTGATAGGTGTGCAAATATAATATTTGTAAAACGATCAACTCCCAGCGTTTCTATGAACTGTATCGTCTGTTGATTGGATAGGTGCCCAGTTAGGCCCGATATACGGCCTTTCAAGTAGTCGTCGTATCCTTCGTAATTACTTAAAGACTGTTCGTCATAATCAGCTTCTATGAGTAGGGCGTCTGCTTTCTTGGCATAATTTACCATTACTTTGGTAAGCATCCCAGAATCTGTAAGATAGCAAAGAGTTGGACCATTTTTTTGTTTTATCAGGTATCCGAAACTTGGAACATCGTGTTTAGTAGAAAAATGGAATACCTCCAAGTCTCCTATTGATACTCGAGTTCCAGGTAGTACCTCTCTAATTTCACATCCTTTTAAAGTATCTTCGAGGTGTTTTGTTTTATTTTTCGTGCGAGCATGGATGTATACAGGACACTTAAATTTTCTCCCAAATACCCCGGCATTCTTTATGTGATCAGAATGTTCATGCGAAACAAAAATTGCATTCAATTTTGTAATGTGCGGGAGAACACGTTTAAGTGGTACACCCGCATCAATAACTATATTTACCTCGTCTGTATAAATGAAAGAACTGTTTCCTTCTGACGACGATGCAATTGGTAATATGTGCATAGTGTTTTATTGGTTACTATATGCATCACCCCCTTCGTCGTCTTTGTCAAATACTGGAACTTCTGTAGTCAGCATTGCATTATCTACGATAGATTTCAATGCTGTTGCATACTGAATTAGTCCTGGTATGCTGTCTCTTCTTCCACTTTGTGCTTCAACTAAAATTAGTAAATCTAAATGATCTAATTTCAGCATTGCTTCAAAGATAGAAAATTTCTCCTCTGCCAACTCGACATCAGTATCTAGTAGCAAAGTTTGCAGTACTAATTTCCTATCTATATGGTCTGATATTTCTTCTAATAGTTCATTAACAGAATCTGTTTCTTCTGATAAAAACTGTAGCAACGACTCTTGGTCAGCTAAAATCATTTCCATCTTTTCCACTTGTACTACTAAGTCGTTGAGCTTCATTGACATAAATTAACTCCTTGGGTAAAAACGTACCCTCATTTGTAATAATGTAATTGCATATAGGATTACCGAATTCATCGTGTTCCGTCACTAATTCCCTGATAACCAAAATCTTTCCAGTGTGACAATTAAGCATTGGATCACCCGGATTCAAGTCGTAAAAATCTTTCACACATTCTCCCGGTTTTAGGTTGAAGGTAGTAAGGTAGTATTTTCGGTATAAAAGGTAGTAAAAATTTAGGGGGTTAATATATTATATTATATATACTTATACTACTACTTACTACTTTACTACTTTACTACTACTATTTTTATATACTCGCGTGAGTTGTGTACCAGTAAACCTAATTGCATACTCTTATTCCACAGACTCTACATATTTTTAAAGTAGTTTTGGTAGTAAAGTAGTAACTACAAAATAAATCGAGGATTTACAGTAAGTTGCAAACCCTCGAAATACTACCGTTTTACTACTTTACTACTTCCCCTACTATTCGTCCTCAAGGCTATCCAATATTCCTTCTGATAATTGATAAACTTTTACACTTTTACCATTCATTTTTCTAGGAACAGCCTTGTTGCTCATTATTTTGCCGTCATTATAAAGATCTTCAAAAACCGATCTCTGCGAGTGTTCTATATCTCTTCCAGCCATTCTCAATCGGCGCTTAACCATGTCAAAGCTTTCACGGCCAAGTATAAACAAATTTCCCCTCTTATCAGAGTATCCAATGCATTCTCCGCGTTTAGGCATGGCGTCAGAAGGGGCGATTGCGCCACTCTGAAAATAGATTTGATCCTTTGCAAGCATTGTTGTTAATTGGTCCCAGAATAGTTCCGCCGCACTTTCTCCAGCAGCCTCTTCAATTAGGCTTAGCATAAGATCCTTTAAAAACTCTTCCATGCGTGCCACCAATTCATCGACAACTTCACGGTTATCGTCGTAAAGAAACGATACCGCAAATTTATACGATGTCATCAGCATGCTTACATTTTGCGCCATTCTGGCATCGTTTTGCATTCCTTCAACGAACTTATAGAAAAACGGAATGTAGTCATTAAATACTTTTGATATTTCGTGACGATTATGATTTAAAATATACTGTATATATCGAGCCGTATAACCGGGATACATATGCCTATTCATCCTCATCCTATTACCTTTATCCATCCGCTTTTTAGCATTGGGTATGGTGATAGTTATCATTCGTGCAAGATTTGAAGCCTCTCCTTCTACTGTATCTTCTCCAGTCATACATAACCACCCTCTTATCCATCTGGAGGGTTTTCCAGTTGCATCAGCATTTAGTCTATCTCTAGATCCCTCATCTGTATAATTCTGTAATACGCCCCTTAGGTCCTTTATGTTTTTTATATTTCCTTCTTTATAATCATCAACCAAGTAAACTGCATCTTTAAAGTAGTACCCCTGATATTGGATTGAGTTGGGAGTTGATGTAAAACTTACAGATTTTTCCTTGTAATTTCCATAAAAATTCTGCATATGCTTCATTACAAAACTTTTTCCAGAACCAGTTAATCCTTTTAAATGGAATATGTAACGATTTCCTTCTCCCTCTAAAAATGGAGCTATTATTGGCATCATAGCATGCGCGAAAGCTGTATGACCTATAAACCATTGGTTGTGTATTTGAAGTACATCGTCCTTGATGTGTTGAACAAGATTTCTAAAATCAACATCTTTCAACAATACCAAGTCAAGGTGTTCTGCCTTTTGTGTGCCCGAAAGATCAATTGTTAATTCATCATTCTCTCTAACAAAATCTGCGGTAACCATCACACTTGGTGAATAGTAGGTAGTTAACTCCTCATTATATCCAAACATCTTTCTTACTTCAATGGTTTCTGGATTTGTAAGCGATGAAACTGCCTCTCTAAGTTTTTTATCATTTTCAATATAGACACTCGTACCAATAATGTTATACAATTCTGTACGGAATTTAAGCTCATTCGCAAATTTCTCGGCTTCTATCCGTATTGGTATGGGCCTATCATGCTCCGGAGTCATGACGACTCCTTCAAACTCAGAATTTGTCACAATCCCGTCATCATAACGAATATGCCTGTCCCAGCGAATTACAAAATTACTCAATACTGTATCATCTTCAAGAAAATAGGATCCCGTCTTTTGATTTTTCTTTCTTTCTCCGCGCAGCATGTATCTTCTACCGGCAATAAAATATCTATCTGGTCTATATATGGCTCTAGAAAAGTCATAGTCGTCCTCTTTACGCTCTTTTCCAAGAGCCTTATAATATAAGGCGATCGGAGATTTTGAGTTTCCTATTGCAGCACATGGTCCTGGGCATATTTTCTGCTCCTGTAATTTTGCGCAAGTTATAGGACTGTAACCCTGTTTTATACCACCGCTATCATCAGTTTTTTCCAATTTGTGGTGCTGGTAGTAATCTCTAATTATCTTTGGGTCATAGTCGGACAGCTTGCTAAATATCTTTTCTTCTATATATTTAGCCCCCTCATGCGCATCATACTCCTTTACTTCAGAATCTGGTAAGTTCCAAAATATGTATGCAAGAGCTAAACGCTCATCATGTATTAAGTGCTTCTTACCTGACAGACCTTTATCACGCAACATTCTAAAGGCTTCACATCTTTGAAATATTGCGTCCATTGGATTTAAAGCAGAAGTAAGTTGTTGCTCTGTTGCAAATTTTGGCTGGGAAACAAAGTCTTCCAACTCATGGAATACTGACTCTCTCTGCGACTTTTGATGGACACCAAAAGGAAGTTTTACTAAGTTGCCAAGGCTGTCTTCGTTAACTAATTTACCTTGTTTTGGAAAAATTTCCCAGTCGATTGTGCCGGGAGCAACACTTCGCATACTACCAAACATTGCTTCCATACAACGTTTTGCCAACATACCGTTTATAGGCTTATCAAAAAATACCCATATATGTCTGCCCTTGTTACCTGATTCTTCTACATAACTATAAATCCCATATTGGGACAGTTCGGTTTGAGCTCTTGCTACTTGTTCATCCAGCTGCTCTTTCCAATCAGACTCTTTGTATCCAACTTTTGACCACACACTTTTATGTATATCTATATCGAGCACAGCCCACTTTAACGTGGATTCATCGCCGTCGTGTTTGAGGCAATATAGTCCAATTGTGTGTTGTCCTCTTAAGTGGTCTATAATATCTTGATCGGTAAATGGTCGCCGTAATACAGTATAGCTTCCGTCGCTTTTTTGAACCGCAAAAACGTCATCCCTGTGAACAAACATCCTACGTATGAACGCTACGCTTAATCCTTCGGGGATTCGCCTTTTAATCTCACCGTATACCATTTGACTTTCTTTTCCTCTACTAATCTCTTAATATTCCTTTGTGAAGGGCTGAGTCTGGAATTACCAGTCTTTACTTCCACAAAGGCAATTTCTTCTGGCAAAAACCCTATGACATCGATAGGTTGCCAAATGGGTACCACCGATACCCCCTCATCGCCCGGGTTGAACGGGAACTCCTTGAAAAGAGGAATAAATTTTTCAGTAATGAGGCCAGTACGAACTTCACTACTTCTAACTCTACTTAATACTTTTTGTGTTTCCAACTTTTGTGCTATTATCTTTTTTCTTATTATGAGAAAAAGCACTCCTGCCCCTATAAAAGAAACAATACCTAAAATACCAAAAATTATACTAAACACTACTAGTCGTCTCCGTAATATGCTGCACCACAGTAAAGCTCTATTCTCTTAATACCGTTCATTGCGGTTCCTCTAAATTTATGAGCTTTGCAAACACAGCTTGCGTGTGTTGGGGCTAAAAGGGCAAGAAACTTTTTTGTTACTCGTCCTTCCCAACCTAACTTTTTCTTCATTGTTATTGTAGTATAAGGCCAAGCGCAAGCCATTCTTACAGCACTTGGACCAGAGGTTACACCATGCTTACAAGTTAAGCACGTTCTAACTATTCTAAAATTAGGTCTTTTATCATTCCCATCCTTGGGTTTTAAAGGGTGTTCTTCTGTTCTTTTTGGGCTAGTTGGTGGAAGATCCTTAGATTCATCAGCAAGTTCTTGTACTTTTAACAACCTACTAACTGGATCGTCTATCTGTAGTTTATTCATTATTAGTCACCTAAAAACACAACCCCATCATTCTTCACTGTTATCCTAAGTATATTATCCTTATTACAGTTAAAGACCTTTCTTGACTTTTTTAAAGTTAACCTTATTCCTTCATCTACAATGCTTTGGGCTATTTCCGATCTAGTGTAACCACTTGGAAATTCTGATGTCCAAGTTAAAGGACGTTCACCCACACTATCGTCCTTTATTATCACCGTTATTTTCCACCTATTCATAGTACTCATAGTATCTTTTAGCCCTCCAATATTTCAGCTTTTTTTGTAATATTAATCAATTTAATATTACTGGCTTTAATGTGTATGTTTTGTTGTGTAACTATCCCACTTTCAAAAATAAGTTCCGCTAATTCTAGTTTTGATATTTTTATTGGTACAACTACATATATAGTATAATCGCCTGTACCGATAATACGGCGTATTCGAATTCTAAAAACATTACTTATCATGATACCCTCTTTACAAATAGTCGTTCAATGTCAGAACCCGGATAATCAATATAGCGGGTAAATATCCCACCGTCCACCACCTCTTGGGCTACTTCTTTTGAAGTCATGCCCACTGGAAATGTATCTCTATATGTCATCGGCGGCCGCATAAATTCAGGATAGAATTCGACTTCTATTTCCCATATTTCCGATCTCATACGGGATTTAGTCATGTTATTCTCCTACTAATAAGTTTACATACCTTTAACTTATCAATTAAACTTCCTGAAAAGAGCGTGTAGCCGCCCGCACCGGAGGATGTTTTAACTTTTGCCCCAATGTCTATAATACTTTGGGCTACTAATTTCGGATTCGAATACCCGTAATCCATTTCGGCAATATACGTTATTGGTGGACGGTTATACTTGAACCAAAGAGTGACTTGCCAAAATTTTGACGTGTGCTTTCTAGACATGATTTACCGCCTTTGTCACGAAGGTTTGGTTACTGTAACATATTTTATTTCTACACCACGAATTGTCCTACCAAGATCATGGGAGATGTTCGAAGTTACCCCATGTCTAAAATAAAAATCTGCAATTGCTATCTTACTAAACGTATTCGCAAAATTATCAAAAAACAAGTATTCGGAGTTGTCGTGTAAAACTATGTTAATTTGCCAACGTAACATTATCATTTTCCTCTATTGTGTCTTTACGGCTTCTTTTAATATCCGTATAGCTTGATATCCCTGAGTTTTTAATAGGGATTGTTTTATATCATGAAAAAAGAAAATCTCTGGGTGCTTTTCAGTACCATTTTTAAATTTTCTCACAAGACGACCTTTTGATTGTCGCAGCAAAATGGGAGATTTTGTAGGACCGCATATATACATCTTTTCTAGTAAATCTGCATCAATTCCTTTGTTAAACTTTTTTATGGTGGCAAAAATCTTATTAATTTTTCCAGTTTGTAAATGACTTAATATCTTTTTACGGTGAGACTTATTACAAAACTTATTGAATTCCATTATTTCTTCGTCAGATAACCCGCAGTATTCTTTCATAGATTGCTTTGCATCCGCATCCATTCTAGATATTAAAACCCCACCATCTTTCCCCAGCATGGTCCATAGCTCATATATTTGACTCCGCCTCGAACACAAAAATACTGTCATTGTATTCTCAAATCCCATGGAATTATAATGATCAACAATTAACTTATTCCTGTTTTTATCCACTCCGAGGTCACTTACCATGTATGAGTATTCTTCAGTGTCAATGAGTGGCCACGTAAAATCTGTGTTTATCACCGTAATAGTGGGTTGCACCGTAACATCCTGTGTTTCTTCATTAGTTACAGTTATTGCTTTTGGTCCAGTGATAAAGAAAAGTACCGGTGTTAACCCGTCAGTTCTTTCTGGTGTGGCGGAAAATCCGTACCGATACCTCATATGCAACCGATTCATGCAGTCGTAATAAGTCGGAGCGGCAATGATGTGTATCTCGTCCACAAGAACTTGGCCGAATTTTTGGTTTAAATGGTTTAGCTCTTGCGTTGATAGTAGGCGGACTGTCTGTAGCAATCCCACCGTAACCGAAGGTCCGTGTTGAGCCTGATGTCCCTGATGTCCTATATTCCAGCGTGTACCGCCCCATAATTTTCCAATATCCTTTTCTGTTAAATTGGTTGTTTCTACAAGTTTGCGAATCATGTCTTCGGCTAACTCATAACTATCGACCAAAATTAATGTGTTCTGATTTCTCCTTTTTATCATTTCTATGAGGATGTAGGTTTTACCCGTACCCGTCGGAGCCTCCACTATACCACAGGTTCTTTTTAGTAATTCGGATACGGCCTTTTCCTGATAGTCACGAAGGGTTATATTTGTGGTAAAACTTATATCAAGATCCGATACTGTTCTCTCATCACTAATAACAATATTGTCTTTACCCAAAATACTTATTAATTTTGAAGTATAACCTACTGGCAAATACATAAAATCATGGTCTTCTTCATAAAACTTTAATTTTGGGGAAGGCTTAAACCACTTATCAAGTTTTATTGAGTCGACATATTTTGGATTAGTTAGTGTTAGATCATCCCGTATTTTAGCTCTTTGGTGATTCGGAATCTGACTCTTCAGAATCTTTGTCTGATTTTTGACTACTAAGTTTATTTTCAAATTCTTCTAAACTGGCTTTTAATACTGCAACTATGGATTCAGTAGTCAATATCACACCATCATCAAATGGAGGAGTAGACACTCTCAAATCTTTATTTTCTACGTTATACCAAGCTATCAGGATAGGTTCAAATCCATCACCAAAAAGAGTTTCCTCTTGATCGAAGTAATCTCTTTCTGTAAAAGACTTTTGAAACTCGTCAAACATATTAAAATTTGGTTTTAAGGGAATCAAACATATTATTATAACTGGATTGTGGTATCGAAAACCCTTCCGGGTCAGTTATATATCTTTTTGCCGTTCTTGCCAATACTATCAAATTTGCTCGTGTTAACTCTGGGTTACCGCTGCATATTTCATGTGTTCTTGCTTTTGCCCAACCTTCAGGGTTTTTCATAAACTTTTTGAATGTCTTATATGACCCGTGAACGGCAAGGATTCGCAGGAAATTTTGAACATTGATTGGGTGTTGGGCGGGGTTATCAACCATTTTTTGCCTCCAAGGCTATTTTATCTAGGTACTGTCCGTTACTTCCATTTGGGTCTTGGTTATCATAGGCATAACCCAAACCGCTGTCTGGCCTTCTTTGGGTTCTACTTTGACCAAATTGAGAAATATGGTAAGTTCCAGCTAGAGATTGTGTATATGTAAATTTTGCACCCAAATCTGCCATTCTACGAACTAATACTCCATCTTCACCACATACTATTCCTGGTGGAAACCCATGTCCAAATTTATTTACACACTTATCAAATATTTTTCTCGTGTGCATTAAACCGATGGGTATTGTTATACTTGATACTTGTAAAAATTCACGTTCCCTACCATTAATATTTTCAATTCTTTCCGGGTGCCATTCTCCCAATTTCGACCCGTCGTCTAGCCTATAAGGGCTCAAACAAATGTCGGCATTTGAATACTTTGTAAGTGCTAAATAGCCGTCAACAATACGAAAGGGGTCATACTCATCATCTACATCCAAATAACCAATAACATCCCCTGAGGACGCATCAATACCTGTGTTTCTAGCTACTGATGTGCCCTCGTTACGGAGATGTCTTAAGGCTGTTACGTGAAGATTACTTGTGATGCCGGCTTTGAGTCTGCGGACCCAATCCTTAATTTTGGATCGAGTTTGTTCATTCGAATAATCGTCAACCATGACCAATTCTACTTGTGGCAGCGGAATTGCTTTAAAGTATTCTTGATCTATTAATGAATGAATTGCCCTATCCAACGTGTCCGCACCATTCCATATAGGCATAATGATGCTAATATCAATATGTTGCATTACTAATCTTGGTTAAGGTGAAAAACTTGGTACGTGCAATTTAATGTATCCAAGTCTCATATCTGCTGTTGCTGGTTCCAACTCAACCAGCCTACAATAAGATACTCGAAGTTGCTTAAGTGTTGCTTTTGAAACATTTTCCAAGTATGCTCGTAAGCTGCTTTCTAGTTCTGAAACCAAGCTATTTACGTCGTATGCTGTTGCTTCCTTCATTTATCAAAACTTGTTTTGAGGTTTTTTCCGTCTAGTAGCATAAATGCCAGCCCACTCCAATCCCTGTTTTGACATAATAAAGCGTACTCTTTTCTTGAAGTATCATGATAGAGAGAGTAGTGTTCTAAAGCACTTCCCATCTTTATTAGTATTTCTCCAAACCATTTAGCTACTTTTGGTCTCCATTTATCCGGGCATTCCGCTACAAAAAGGAATAATCGTTCAAACCCGTCTTCTCGTTGTAAAGTTTTTAGGAGATAGTTGTGATTTCCCGACTTGTCTCTAAACTGACGAAGGGCTCTGTATTGATCTGTTTTTATCTTGACCCTGTCCATAATATAACCATGTGGATCAACAAATGCAACTACAAATCCTTCGCTTGCACAGCCGTCCGAATAACCAGTTAATTCATCGACATTTATGTCAGTGATTCTTTCATTCTTTGCTATCCTAACTCCCATGCGTCGTGCGAATGCACCATGAACGAAGTCCGTGATTAGTTGGTCGTTTCCGTTTTCTTCACGCATGCCTATCCAAACTAGTTCTTCAGTATCACCATAATCTGTTATATGGTCTTCCTCCGGAGTTACTAGTTCAAACAGATATGTGTTATTTACGTTGAGGTGGTTTGAAAAACTTTTACCTATTTTTTCAGCTATGGTAATGAAATCCGTATATTTTTCAGGTAGGTATGATGTTAATCTTCCACGTGTGCTGGCTTTCCATCTTTTGTCGATTTGGTCATAGAAAAATATAATCAAGGTGCCGTTTACTTTTTCAAGTTTCCACATTGATGCACACGCATCCATTAGCTTATTCACATATCTGGCATCTGCCGTCTCTTCACCATAATTAAAAAATTTGTCAAAGGGTTGAGCAGCATAAGTACCATAATACGCGCCTTCCGTGTACACTACGTGCCCACGCCACTGCATGACGTCCGGAGTCCATCCAATCCCCTCCCACACTTCTATTTCACTGTAGTTTCCCTTGACCAGATGCCTAGATTTATGAAAATGTACTCCCGGAATTGGGCTTTCACCTTTTGTATAAACCCCATCAGGTTTATCAGAAAAGAACTCAGCTATTTCGTAAAGGTCCATTTGCCATTTCCTCCGCCATCTTTTTTAGGGTAACTTCGTCTTTTTCTTCAATTAAATCTCGGTATCTTAATTCTCCAGACACAACCTGTTTTATAGTCGGCGTTAACAAATCCCCATAATATTCAATTATGAGTTTTGCTAACTCGCTATTTTCGACATAAAACAAATCACCGCCTTTTTGAGTTCTCAAACCCTCAAATACTTGACAAATTCTTAAATCAAGAGCGCCCAGGGCAGCGAATGCCGTTGAAATCTGAGCAAGAATATCAGGATTGCTCCTATTTTCTTTTTCTGGATTGTCTTTATGTTCCACGAGTCTCTCCATGAAGGTGTTACTAGTTGTCTTTGAATGTTCTTATTACAGATGAAAGCTGGTCAAAATTATCAGTATTAAATATCTTATACCTTTTACAAAAAATATCTACGTTACCTTTACGCCAAAATCCTTTAGGACAGCAAACAAATAGTTTTTCCGGTTTTGCAAATTTTCCCAACTCCAAAAGAGATATAGGAGACATTGTACCAGGTTGAAGGTACATTACAATTAGACTTGCTTCTTCCAATGCCTTTAATTCCCACTCTACCTGATCCTTAAAAAACTTGTTACTAATATCCTGCTCCCAACTAGAATCCCAGTCGTCTCTTCGGGGATTTAGTAAATATCCATCAACATCACTTACTTGTTCTGCTAATTCTTCCTGCCAATTTCGTGCTTTGCCCATTTCTATACTACCGGCTGCGAATACTGTAAATTCTTCCGTTGCATTTAATACAACTTTTGGTGGCTTTATTACAATCATTAGTGTCCTAGTTCCTTTTCTGTTACATCTCTGGAAACCCAAACAATAGTAACATGGGTTCCTAGTTCTTTACACTTATTTTTAAAGGCTTCATGTAGTTTTAAGAGATTAGGATTTCTTACTTTATATTCTCCGGATAGCTGTTTAACAACAAGTTGAGAATCGGTATATATGGTTAGAGAGTTAATTTTTGTTTCCAAATGTAGAAGATACTCTACAGTTTGAATAAGAGCTTGATACTCGGCTTCGTTATTTGTCGCATTTCCAGGAATGTCTTTTTTATTTACATGCTTTACCTCTATGCCACCGTCGTATATCTTAAAAGAATAATACGCTTTACGGTCAGGCCCTTGGTTTCCCAAAGACCCTCCGTCACAATAAACTGTTAAATCCATGTAATCTTATACCAAAAACCTTGAAATTCGTTTCAAGGAATAGTATACTATACTAGAGCCTAAACTATAAACCAAAGAAAGAATTATGGCAGAAACAGAAAAGAAAACGAAACTCACTCCTGAGGATAAAGCAACCCTTATGGAGTACATGCTAAACGGTCGGATTCAAAAGGAATATAAAATTCTTGATGTCCCAGTAGTGCTTCAAACAATTACGGTTAGGGAAAACTTAGCAGCAAAAGAGGAAATGTCCGAAGTAAATCCCAAAGCTATTGGGGCTTTATTAGCTAATGAATTTCAGGTACAGTTGCTAAAATACTCTTTAAAACAATTTAATGATATTGCCTTTGACAAGCCTGAAGATGCCGACATATTTATAAGAAATAGCGGCGATCATTTAGTTGATAAATTAGTACAAAAACAAACAGAACTACACAAATATGTCCACGATATTTTGGAGATGGCAGAGGATTTTTCAGAGAGCCCCTCGTCCTCCAGCGACTAAATCTTATATTAAGAGGGGCTCTAGAATATAAAGCTGAACCCGGCTCTATGCTTGAAAAAGGCTTGGCATTCGCACATAAACGACTGGAAATGCTAGATGCATATAAGGCACAATTGGATCTGTATTCTTCGGCTCCAGATTCTCAAGAAAAGATCGAAAAATTAAATCAAATTTTACTAGAATACCAAAATTGGTTTGAACCACACATGGCACTAGAACGAAAAGATTTTGTGGAAGAAAGCCAAGCTAAATTTGCAGAATTTAAAAAAATTCAGCACAAACTAAAAAATAAGAAATTTAAGTTTAAAGAGATAGATAGATCAAAAGAATTTAAACTGTCTGTAGGAACTTCAAATGCCGGTAGAAGATAAACTAACCTATAAAGTAGAACTAGACGCATCTGATATTGCTGGTCAATTACAGGCACTTCGGGATCAAGTAGCGCTTGAATCCGGAGCGTCTGCTTTTGGCGGCATGGGACTTGATCCTACTGCTTTTACTTTTAACCCATTTAGCGGTGGAGACATAGGAGGCGGCGTAGCGGCTCCAATTGGGCCCCCTCCACAAATTTCTCCTTCGTTTTCACCCGACATGGGGACGAGCATTGCAAATCAGTTTGATTCAATGATCAATCGTGCAAGATTGGGTTACGAAAAGTTTAGCAGTGCAATGGAGATGAGTGGTCTACTCACTCCTGCCCCATACGTAAGCACCTCTGATTTAAATACTGTTGGCATTGGCTCTAATATGGCTGGAGTAGATTATTGGAACCAAATAAGGCTCGGGGCAGAATCGGGCACAGTAATGGGGAACACGCTTACAGGAGCTCTTGGGTTAGGTTATCACCCGTCAATGCCATTAAGCCGTGAAGAATTCACCACACTTCACGGAGATCGAGGAATGCGAAGCATAGCTGGACAAGAATTGGCTTATGACGTATTAAGTTTAGGAATAACGGCTCCATTGGCTTCAGCGCTTGGTGGGTCAATAGGCGGGCCTCTTGGAATTGTAGCAGGACTGGCCGCTGGGCTAGGGGCTGATGCTATATTCAGACCCGATTATCACGAAGATAAACGAGTTTTACAAAGAGCCAACTATCTACAAAACATATCTTTTAGATCGGTAGGAGGTCCTCTTGATCAATTTGAATCAAGACAATTAGCAACCAGAATGGGGGAGTGGGAATATTCAGGAATGGGAATCGAACAAGGTTTCCGTCCAGGAGAAATAGACACAATGGTAAATGAGTTTGCAGCAGCTGGAGGATTTGATTACAGCCGAACCGCAGACGAGTTTAAGCGAAACATCGACAATCTGATAGAAAATGCCCGCACGGTCATGCATACTTTACATATGTCCACAAAAGAGGCTTCAAACTTTATGGGGGAGATGTCAAGTCTTGGAGTGACAGATGCTGGAACCATTACTAGTATAACGAGCTTATTAGGAAACGCCCCCACTACTATGGGACTTACACCAGGTGAAGCTCTGCAAATGGGACGATCCGCTACCAATATAGTGCAAGGTACCGGTTTAAGCATGGGGGCGGCTTTTACAGGAGCATTAACCGCAGCTGGCGCTATTCATGGGATGGCCGCACAAGGATTGATAGACCCGAATGTTATTAGAAATAGTGGCGGGGTTTCCCAAATGGCTCTTGACATGGAGAGGTCTGCATTAAATTTTGCGCGCAGCTCTTCCGGTTTTGCAATGAATACGGCAATGATGGCCGGTGGTCCTGGAATGGCCGGAGCCGGAGTAGTAGATCAGTTTTATACCGCATCAAATTTCATAGGCCGTACTGGAATGATGGGGTATTTAACAGCAGTGGGTGGGCAAGAAGACATCATAAATACAACTCCATCTACTATATATGACGCCCAAAATTTAAGTCAATACATGCAACTAGCTTCTTGGGCTTCTGGAGGTAGGGAATATAACCAAACAGCCTTTAAAGGCTTCTTACTGACCCAAGGAATAAATTCCTCACAAGCAGAAAGATGGTCCGCAATAGCTGCAAATCCAGAGGAGTATAGAGACTCCTTAATGGATTTAGCTCCAAACTTGATGGAAGTTGCACAAAATGCTAGAGGTAGAGTAGGTGGACTAGAAAGAATCTGGAGAAACTTTGCCATTGGTTGGGATGAAACTGTTGGACAACATATTACTCGTCCAACAGGGGAATTTGTTGAAAGGGCAACTAGGGGTCCTCGTTCCGCAATAGGAGAAATGGCACAAGATATTTCTGACTGGTTTACTGGTGATACGACTGTAAATAATTTAAGGGTTTCCAGATCATATGGAGATTTAAGTACATCCGAACAAGCAGCCCGTCGAGCAGCTGTATCCGTATGGAGCTCATCCGCAGATAGAGATAAATTAGATAATTTGGCGACCATAGGTGGAGATACTGTACAAAGCTGGTCAGAACTTATACTTAATGAAAACAATATAACAAACAGGGAATTTAAGAATTTAACTGGTGGGTCTTTAAGAGAATTACAAGATGCGGTAATGCAGGGAAATTTGACTAAAGAATCTTTCCTAGAAAAATTTAGTGATCAAGAAACTCTTGGTACACAATTATACAATTATTGGACAGCCGGCGAATTTAATGTAAAAGATGCGAATCTGCCAAGGTGGGCTAAGGGGCGAAGTAAAGTTATTCCCAAATTAGCGGTACAATCTACCCAACAAAGTTTGGCAAATTTGGAAGTTGCGGCAGCTATTGATGTTGGTATGTCAGCATTTGATGTAAATTCAAGTATTGGCATGACTATGATGGATACAATAGCCAAAACGGAAACAAAAGAAGATTATGATAGGCTTGTACAAACAGCAAACCTAACTTTTAACAACCCAGATGCCTTCGGCAAAATAGGCCTTACTTATGAAAACAGAGCAGATGCCAGACAGCAGCTAGCTGAATTTGCCATTGGGGCAGCAAACAATCAGAGCAACAAAGCTATATTACAAACGGACGAACAAACTAGATCTGCAATAAAAGCAGCTTACGGAGATACAGAAAAACTAACCTCGCAAGCAGAAACAGTATTTTCATCCTTGAATAGATTTGATAGCTTGGTTCAGTCTCTTCCAGAAGATGCCGCTAAAGGTTCTTTAGCGGACCAATTAAAAAATGCAGATTTGGATGCAGCAGGTAAAATGCAATTTACTCTTAGCATGCAATTGGAAGATTTAATATCAATTCTTAAACGCGCCCCATGGGCTCAAACAACCAAAAATTACGTGTCTCCAGAAGGCAGTATGTACTAATATGTCAGCAAGTTATATACAATGTAAATTATATTTGGAAGGGTTGGAAGTACCCTTTAACAGTATTTCTATTCAGGAGAGCACTGGTGGCCCGCCATCAGCTGTTGTATCTTTACCTCTTAGCGATGCGTTTTTATACATGCTACCAAAGACACTAGCGCATGTATTTTATAGCGATGCTACCAGCGATGGGGGAGAGCCGGAATACTACCTGATTTTTGAGGGGAGTTTAGCCGGTATAAGTTTTTCTCGTTCTGGATCCAACAGGGGTATTGAGGCAACATTTACTAGTTTGGTAGATGAGTTAAATAGAGCTTACTTGAAAAAGGGAACAATTCAAAATCCAGCTACCTTTGATGGCCACATGGTTGTTATGAATGGGGATATGGATTCCGGGGGAGTAGACGGAGGCAAAAGATCCAGACCCCCTAAAAAACTAGTGATGTCAGATGAAGTGCCTACTAATACAGCCACATCTGTTTTAGTAACCGCTCTTAATGAAGGGTCAACACTAAAAGAATTCTTTACAGGAGAAAACGGTTTAATACCACTAGTTCTAGCGAACAACCCTTATCCAAAGTTACTGGATAAATCACTAAAGATCTCTAATAGAATTATAACTTTAGACAATAATATAGGAAATGATAATATAAGTCAAGCAGCACTAAATAAATTGTTAAAAGATAATGTGGTTAGATGGCCAGTTTACGTGCCATTAAATTCCATATTAACAGAATTAACATCGTTTCTTAATTATGAATTCAATGCAGTAGCAGCACCAAGTTATACAGATGATGATACAGGAAATAAAGCGCCAATAAGCTTGTTCATAAAACCAAGAACTGATTATTTTTTACCTGCCTTATGCAATGTAGTCTTACCAAACGAAGTCGTACGCATGTCTTATGCGCGGAATATGGCTAGTGAGCCAACTCGTCACATAATGCGTCTTGACCCACTCCAAATATCGCTTGGAGCGGCAGAAAATGCTTTTGGTTTACATGAGTGGGTAAGCCCAAAGTTAATTTTTAGAGAATCCGAAAACAAGCTAAGTGGAAAAATGACCGACGAAGAAAAGATAAGAGGAATCAATGCCACAAGGGCAAAGGCATCCAGCGGATTAGCGTATACTTTGGCAGATGTATATTCTGCAAAGAAAAACAATCAGGAACCAACAGAAGATCCCGAAGGCCCAATACTAGGTATAAATGATTTAACCATCATTGATGACATTTTTACTGGAGAAGATGACTCCAAAGCAGGAGATGGGGTTATCCAAAAAATGGTTGATTTGAAATTTTTTGACCAAAGGTATAGATACAGAACTTTTGATATTACAACCGTTTATAGCCCGCACAGGCTAGTTGGCTTTCCCGCTTTAATAGTTGACCCCATATTCCCTTCTGTATATGGCACCATTGCTGGGATTACTACTATAATAAGTGCTGGAGGAACAGCAACTCAAACACTTAGCATAAGAGCACCAAAACTAGTAAGCGAGAATGCTGTTATAGGCTCTTCACAAACTAAAAATGTTGGGTTATATTACAATGACTACATACCCTCATTTCCTGCTTTGTTTGACGACTCAAAATATGGGGCATCCAAAATTTACAGTGAAACTTATCCACAAATTACTGGAGAATTAGAGGATTCCAACTTAAAAGACTACTTAGATAAAGTAACAGAAGAAACAAATGATCCTACGAAAGTTATGCAAGCTTTTGTAACTTATATTAAAACAATTACTCAAGGAGTATCTGAAGCAGATATTAACAGAACAATAAAACCATTGTTAAAACGAAGTTTGGTAAAGGAATCAGATTTTTGGAATTTTGTGCTAGCCGATCCAACTAAACCATTAAATTCAGAAGAACATACATACATGGCCACCTCTCTTGGCGATTCTCCTGTGGATGATGGGGATTATAACTCCTGGGGAAACGAGGCCGAAGGAAAGCCTTTTGTTAAGGAAAGACAGGATCGAGTGTATCAAGCTATAATACAAGGAAACGTATATAATGTCTAACCTACCATTAAGTTCAATTCAAGATGGGTGGGATTCCAAACCTTCATTATCCAATATATCTTTGATAAAAAAACCAGCTATGATACTGGTAGTACCAAATCCTGCTTTTGTAACAGAGGACATGCCATCTACTGAAATCCTCCTAACTGACCATTTTATTTTGCAGCAATTTCAAGAAACGCATATAGAGAAGGTTCAAGTTATGGAAACATTTAGTGGCACATCTGTATTATCTTTCTTTGATGAGAAAACAAAAGTTTATGGGTTGTCGGGAACACTTCTTGAAGCTAAACCGCATAATAAATATAGGTGGGAATCCATGTGGAGAGAGTTTTGGGATAAACATTTACGTGGAACACAACTTGCAAGAAAGAAAAAAATTGCTATATTAGTAGTAGGGGAGAACTTAATTTATTTCTACCCAACTAATTTTAGTATTAACAAGGTTGCTGCTTCTCCTCACACATCGTCTTTCAATATGCAAATGATTGTTACAAAACATAAAGTACTGCATAATGAAAAATTATACATGATGTACCAATTTGGTATTGATGTCTCAAAGGATTTGTTACTTCCTGATATTATTAAAGCTAGGGCGGAGGAAGACGATAGGCTGCAAGAAGAGAAAAGTAAAGGACAACAGGATGCGCAATTAATAAACCAATTGATACATAGTATAATAGGGTATGATGCGCAGATTACATATTTAGAAAAACAGTCAGCAGAACTGACATCTAATTGGAGACAGGTCGTTTCCTCCACGTTTACAAGCGGCGGAGAAACTATTTTTGAAAATGAAGACCTACAAGCAGCATATCTTGAAGATATAACTGCGGCCATTGATGAAGGAAATAGAATTTATGAAGAGCTTTCAAATACCGGTGGATCTGTCTAGATCCCAGCTCAAAGAACGCGAAGTTGATCTCTGGAAGCAGTATCATATGGGTGATAAAGCCGTTGTGCCTTATCTATTAAAAAGCCTCGATCCTGTTATACAAAGTAATGTAAATAAATTTACTGGTGCGCCATTACCAAGACCTGCATTAGAATCAGAGGCGAGAAGACTTACAGTAAAAAGTTTTGATACCTACGATCCTAATAAAGGTGCAGCTTTAAATACACACGTAACTAATCACTTAAAGCATCTTCAAAGATACGTTTTGCAATATCAAAATGTCGGAAAAATACCTGAACATCGTGGGATTGCAATTTCTAGATTTCAGAACATTAAATCAAATCTAGAAGATGAGTTAAACAGGCCTCCAACAACTTACGAAATAGCTGACGCCTTGGCTTGGTCCCCGAAAGAAGTCGAAAGAATGAATGCCGAATTAAGGCAAGATTTGAGCATAGGAACCGGAAAAGAAGATACCAGTTCTTTCTTTGATGCAGGATTTCATTCTAAAAATAAAGCTCTGGAAATAGCTAGACTTATTTATCACACGGCCCCCAATAAAACAAAGAAAATAATGGAGTATACCTTTGGTTGGGGAGGTAATCCACAATTGACGACCGCTGAAATAGCAGACAGACTGAACATGCCTGAATCGCAAGTACGAAAAATACGAAGTCAAATAGCTGTTGATGTAGAAAACCATATGGAATACTTTTAATGTCCTGCCAAGACAGATTAAATCAGAGATATGCAGAGTACATGAGTGATAGAGAAGCTTCCCTTTTAGCGAATGCTGCTGATAATGGGTGGTTAGGAGTTGAAGCTCTGTTGGGTCTACTTTCTAGTGCTGCATCTACTTTACTATCTCAAGCTATACAAACAGTTTTAACAGAAACCGGATTAGGCCAAATAATATCCGGAGGGGTTGCAATGTTTGCTATGGCCATGACTTTGTTACCACAAATGAAATTAGCATTATTTGCACTAGCTAACCGAGTTGCGAAGCAACAGGTACAACAAAGAATTAGCACGGCGGAAGATGCAATTGTAATGGTGAATGCACTAATAGGGGCATTAAGTGAATTAGCCTATCTTGGAACCTTTGATGGGGCAACCAACATTATTGATCGCGTAAGAGCTGCTGAGAGAAAACTTAAATCGGCAGAAAAAACAATTTCGGCCGTATACGAGAGAGCTCGCACAACCGGTATTTTTGCTTCGAGTTTGCACAGTAGCGCAATGGATAATGTAAGTTCAGCCATTGACTTTCTTAATGGCGGGACAGGTAGGGCACGCACACAAACGGGCGGAGATACCATACAAGGAACTCTAAAGAGCGGTTTTAATGAATTTACAGATAACGACGAGGGAGACCCAAATATAAAAACAAACTGGGCATATACTAAAAAATTCCTAGACGAGCACTATAAACAATATATTAGGAGACTAAATGACACAGTAAAATTGATGGGATTGGCAGCTTTAGGAGCAACATATCGCGTTACTCCCACTCCAGACGTTATTAACCTATTGAAACTAACTGTTGACAGACCATCAAATCCTGATATGTCAGTTCAGTCGTTTTTTTCTGATGGTACATGGCAATTTGCAAGCGGTGGCAAAAGTTGGACAATCACGGATACTGGAGAATATAAATTAAACGAAATTACAGTAGAAACCCGCGAGCCAAGTTTGGAAGCCCAAGGCGTAGCTGTTAACTTAACATTAAACTCTATGAAAAACCTTGATGCCACAATTAGTGGATTAAGCACAACAATGAATTTGTTACTTAACTTCATTATTAGAGAAAGAGGAACAGTAAAAGACGTTAGAGAAGAGATGGAAGATAAAACAGAATCTGTACCCCCTAAAAAGACAGAGGCTGCTTTAGCTATTCCAGGGTGGACTATTGCTTTAGAAGCTATATGGCAAACAGGACAAAGTGGTGGGTTTATCGGTGCAGCGGCAGCCGATCTTGCTGCGGTGCAAGAGCAAGCTGCGCAATTTAAAGAAATAATTAAGTATTTGCAGTCGCAAAACGATTTTGATAATAATTATCATGTTCTTAAAGCAATGTTTTTAAGTTCAATAATAGACTTAATATCCACAGTAGTATCAAATGTAAAAGGTAATGTGACAGAAGGGCTGGGAAAACAAGCCCTAATAAATGCTGTCGTTAGGATGTCAGATTTAAGAAGGGTTATAGAAGCCGGAATTAATCAAGATAAGGTTACTTTAAGTTATTTGAATAAGTTCGATGAAAACAGCCCCCTAATACGAGAAGCAATTGCATTTTTAGAAAGCATGGGAGGTTCTGTTGGTAAATTTATTTCAAGCGGAGATTTGGGAAATGCTATTGGAACCGCTGTAAATGTAATGTCCGCTTCTATGTCTCTAGCTGGCCAAATTGTTAGTATAGGGGAAGCTGCCGCTGATGCGACATGCTATTTATCTTCTAGAAATAAAAGTCAGGCAGCGGCATCGCAAATGGCAGACCATACTCCAGAAGTAGAAAATGTTGCGCTAGCACAACAAGATGAGTTGGCATCAAACAGGGCTACTGCTATTAATGAGTCTTTTACTTCAGATGAAGACCCAAATGCCGGTTTTGAATTTTCTGAAGATAGTAATGAGGATTCTGTATCACCTTGGTTAGCAAACACACCGGAATTGGCGTAAATAATGAAAGATATTGACATTATCAGCATTGACCCGGTTACTAAAAAGGTAACCCTTGACTACCAAAAGGGTCAAAAAAGGTCAAATAATAAAATAAGTTTATTACAAAAATTGTATCTAAACCTATTAAGTGCTAAAGGCTCTAATAAAGATTTCCCTTCCACCGGCAATAGGGTTGGCGATATGGTTGGTTTAGCGTACACGCCGGACCAAGAAGAGATATTTCGTGTGGAAATAGCTTTAGCAATAGACGAAGTTGAAGAGCAAATATTGCGTGAACAAAAAACTCAAAACATAGATCCCGAAGAAAAATTAAGAAGAATTGAAATAGTGAACATTAGACACGATCCTAATAATTTAGCTTGGGAAGTTATTTTAGCTGTCTTAACAGAGGCAAATAAGGTTGAGGTTATTAAGCTATGAACAATATAGTACAGTATGTAAAAAAGAAGCTAAAAGAACACGATAGCACTATAAGTGTTACCGAGTCATCCCCTCTGATAGATCTTCAAGTCAGTCCATTAAGCACAATACTGGCACCATATGAAGAAGATCACGAGCAAAAAATGCGTGAGATGACCATGGAAGATGAAAATGCGATATCTGAATCTGCCATGGATAAATTTTCCGCTAACTTTTACGTTGATCGTACGGTTGGGAGCAAGGCCACCGGTAACGTGTATGTATACTACCAATCTCCGCGAACCGAAATATTCACTACAGATATAACATTTGAAACTGAAGATGGTAAGAAGTATCATCCCACTAGAACCTTCAGTATAACTGAAGAACAGATGCGTCAGAATATTGAAAGATATCCTTTATATTCTACTGGATCTATTCCAATTACAGCTGAATCTTATGGTTCTTCGGGAGAAACTAACCCGGGCACAATAAAAATTGTAAAGGGGTTAAAAACTGGTTATATTCTGGTTGATAATCCAGTTAGTATAACCGGAGGGACCACAAGAGATACAAATACCCAGCTTAAATCTAAAATTTTAACAACAGGTATAAACGAGAGCATCTCCTCATCAGATGGTATACGTGCATCTTTAATGCGAAATTTTCCAACCCTAACTGATGTTGTGGTGAAGGGGGTCGGAGATGAAGAAATGACAAGAGATGTTGCATATACTGTATCGGGTAGTTCTGAAAATCTAAACATGCTACCAACAACTTTTTCTACTTCTGATTTTTTTGGTGCTGTTTCTGGGTATATAGATCCGCCAGCAAATAGAAGCATAGGCTATTGGAGTTTATTGAGTATTTTAGTTCCAACTGGAAGCGGTTTAGTCGCTACGGATTTACCTGATCCTTCAAGCTGGAGTATTGAATGGAGTGATGCGTGGTATAGATCCGTTTGGAAAAACAATGATGCCTATTACCAAACAGTCGGAATCGAGCACTTGTTAAATGAAAGTTTTGCAGGAGCATCTACCAGTGTCATTTGGAGCTACAGTGATAGTAACACCGATTCCGGTGAACTAAAGCACCCAAATGAAATTGAGGTATTGGACGGAGAAGTTCGCCTAGGTAGGCAGGTGCGAAGTTCCACAGGAGCTATAATTAAAGCGGACGAGCCAATCATAATTACTTTAGGAGACGCTAATCAAATTATGAGTATGGTTACCCAAATAGCTGGTCTGCCACCAGTAAATTCTACTGTAACTTAAGGATATTAAATATGCCTTCTACAATTATGTCAGCTTCAGATAGTCGAAGCGTTACTACTCTATTATCGTCTATACAACAGACTATTAATATCGACAACGCCGGAAATTACTATCCTGTATTTCACCGAGCAATCGCAAGAAAGAGTAACATCCAAATACGTGGAAGATTTTACACGGATGATAGTACAGATAACGGAGTAATGAGTTATATTACGGTCGGAAGACAAAGTTCAGAAGTTTTTGGACCAGAAGGGCTTGGACTTGCTTGGAGAAAAAGTACTTTCGGGACAAGTTCGTATGATGCAGTAGATACGTCTGAAGATATTACCATTAATGGCTCCACTAGTCAAGAGGGAGCTGCCGTGTTAAATTACAACTTAGCTATTGTGGATAATAGTTTTTTAAGTACAGATACTTTCATTAACAGCGAAAACTTAATTTTAGCGGACGGCGGAATCAATAATTATATTGGCGGTGATAATAATTTAACATTTGGCCGCAGAATAATAGAAATAAACACTTGGTATAAATTTATTATAGAAATTACCACCAATTACCAGGTAACGGTATGGATACTTGACGATAGTGCCAATTACTCACAAGCTGTAGATCTTCCTTATGATGCAGATTCTGTTACGGGATCGCCCGATAATCAATATGGGTATGTATTGAAGAAGAGCTCATCAGACCCATTGTACTCCCCCAATGCGTCAGGAGAAAACTTTGGAATATCTGTTTTAGGTACTAAAAATAGTCGTTGGTATTATAATGATTTAGTGGTGGCTTCACTAGGTAATGACTACCCGTCTTCCTTAATGAAACTAGATGCAGACCCGTCGAAGTTTACGGCTGGGGATCCTTTTCATGTATATTGGCGCGGATGGGGAACCTACGATAATGGGGTTACGTCCGGGACGGGAGCAAAACTATTTATATGGAACAACACCGACGGAAATTGGGAATTAGTTGGATCGAATACCGCTTCCTCTTCTTCCCCATCTTCACAACAAGAAATAACAGCATCTTACGATGAGCTAACTGAATACATTGATGGTGACAACTATGTTACTTTGGTTGCTGTTCCTACCGAAGCAACCTCTTCAAGCACAATTAACACCCATTATGTTGAAATTGACAATGTACAAACGGACGGAATACACATTGGTGGAATGTCCGATATATATGTTAATGCCCCCAGTAGGATATTACAAGCTACAATAGATGTACCAAATTCTTCTGGTACAGTTAATGTTAGTTCGGCTAACGGCTTTTCATTACCAGTTATGGACATTATCTCAGTTAGTTCCGCCGCCACTGGGGCCGAGTTAACACGGGGCACAGATTATACCGTAAGTGTGTCTGATTCGAAATATGCGTTTAGCTCCCAAGCCTCACTTCAAATAAACTTTAGTGATGCTTGGACTCCAATGACCGCTAGAGTACTTTACAGGTATTATGACCAAGGAACGGAAGTTCAGAGTTTCTTGACTGACAGGGCTCACCGTAACCCCGGCCTTAACACCTTATTAAAAATAAGACCTCCGCTGATTATTACAGCCAATTCTTTGGAATATAGGGGCACTGCTTCCGAGGAGGCAGTTAAGACGGCAATAAAAAATTGGGTAAATGCAAAAGAAGACACAATTGAAGTCTCAGATTTAATTAACCACCTGTATAATAATGGGGTAGATTACGTAAATCTGACAAGTTTGGATTTACAATATACTGCCTATGACTATACTGGCACTTTGTTATTAGAGGACAATGCTTTTACTGATACAGTGAGCTTAAGCGGGCTTCAAGCTTTCTTTACAGACACCACTGAATTATATGGTGTAACCAAAGTAGGATAATTATGATTTCTTTCCCATTTAGTAATGTTTCGGAACTTTGGAACAATGTCAGAACGGTATTTGGTAATTTTAGTGTTACCGATAAAGCCGCCATTGAAGCCGTGTGGGATGGTTATAAATCTGTTTTAACAGAATTAAGTCGTAATTTAGATCAAGTTCATAATAGTATGTTTATTAATGACATAGAAGCTGTATGGGATTCAAGGCACGACTTTTATGATGTTATCTATGCCACCACAGACGACGATATGTATGGAAGTTTGATAAACTGCAACACGGTTGATGACTCTTCTGTATCGGGATACACCGCTACAGATGGCTCTGGATTTATCGGGTTCCCGCTAAATGCTTATATATTAAGAGTTACTGACGTTAAAAATATATATTGGCAAGATGCAAGTAATGAATGGGTTGAAGAAGATTTAATGGAAGGTGTAGATTACATAATACACGACTTAAATACGCTTTTATTTTTAAATTCAACCAACCCATTTACTTTAAGTTTGGATTACCCCAACCTATACAGAACTCAGATCTATATAGGGAAAACCGAATCAATAAACCCTGTACTATTTTCCTTGTGGGGAGCTAGAGTTGGCATGACAACAAAAATGTTTAAAGATGCCAACTATGACACTTGGACAACAACTTCTGGTTACGATGGTTATGTGGATAGAGCCAACCATTATCTAGAAATCATAAAGGCTTTACATTACTGGTCAAAGCAAAAACCAACATTAAAGGCAGTGAGAAATGCTATTGGTATTGCAAAGGGTTACCCTTTCTCTTATAATTCTGGTACTCTTACAAAGTTGTCCGGTACGCCACATGACCAAATTACCATCGGCTCCCAAACTATGTATTTTGAATCGGGAAATGGGGTACTGGAGGCCTGTTCTTCAGGGACAATAGAACAATATGAAGTAATTGTTGACAATTGGCAACTTCATGATTACACTAGTAATAGTGGATTAATAATCGAAAACGACGACGGATATGGAGTGAACACATTAAACACCGTAGTATTTACAGAACCCACTTCCATATCTGGGGTGTTTGGATATGATTCGACTTTATACGACGAATCAATAGATAGGTTTGTAGGAAAACATTTATTTATGAAAACCGTAGGGGTATAAAAAATGGACCGAATAATTTTAGCTACCGGTACAAAACAAAACATGCCAGATAATATTTCTGATCTGCAAGATAATATTCATAGTGAGTTTAAAAGACTATACCAAAAACTTTTCAAGGAATTTGGTGTAGTTGCAGAATATAGAAATGGTTCTATTCCGGCCACAGAGACTGCTTTAAAGGTAGAGGTTGGTGATGGGAATAATGAGCTTTTCATTAACCCCGGATCGGCTATTACACCTTCAGGACACCAACTCACAGTTTATGCTCCCGGTAAAACTGCCACATTAACTACGAATGGCTCATATACTTTATATATAAAGCCGAGAGCCATATATACTGAATATACGGAAAAAGTGGCTGGCATACAGTACGGAGAAGACTCTGCTCGTACTCCGATTAGATCAGAAGACTATTATGATTTTACTACTGTTGATCCGGGAATATCTGGATTGGCCCTAGCTGAATTTACAGTAAGTGGCACCACCATGGATGTTACTACTGATTTACGCGATACAAATCTATTGCGTTGGAACGAAGCCTTGTATTACGAAGACGATGTGGTTAGAACAGATAGAGACACTACCGTATCCGGTACTTTAACCATGAATGGGCTGGTTATTAACGATAGCCTAGAAGCCCACTCTGTTACATTTGCAGGACAACTAGACTCGGATTACGATATTTCTTTATCAGGACTGGTCTTTGCACACGACAACAGACACAGCCATTCCACAGATACTTTTAATCCTTCAGATGTAGAAGCTTCCGCTTCAGCTCTTAACCTTTGCTTGAATCATGGTATTTTAAACTATTCTGATGGAGAAGGTGATAGATGGATAACCACTACTAAGGTACCCTCTGAGCCAAACCAAGTAAGCTCTATTTCAGGACACTTGTATCAAGTCCAGCAAGATGATACAATTACCAGATCTCTACAAGACAAAGTTACGTCTCATAGAATCAAAGAATTTGATCTTACAAAAGCAACAACAGCTAATACACAATTACGCAGACTAAGAAACTACCAATTAGCTTGGAGATCAGCAAATACTGGATCAGTTAGTGGTTATCAGCTATGGACTGATCAGACAAGTTTATATGGGCCTGACCAGTTATCAATTTCTGGATTTGCACAAACTATTGTGGATGCGGGTTGGGCTACTGCGGAGGCTTGTGGGTTATACATGCTCGAAGATAGTATAGAGGACATTATTACTCACGTTGATACACAAGCGGACAGTAAAGTAACTGAAGCCAGTAATGCAAGAAGTGACCTTGATGCACTTGCTGCGGATATAACTGCTAATAGTGAACTTTTACAAGAACAACCCGACCTCGCTAAACCCCGATACAGGGTAAAAATTACTTGGGGACAACCCACTTTAATAGATAATGAGAAAATTGAATATTATAATGTAAAAATTTGTAAATTAGTTGGTTCAGCCACAGAGGTGGATCCAAGCACAAAGGAGCCAGCTACATTTTTAGATGACGAGGTCAGTACAGTATTGCGTACTGATAACTTTACAACAGAAAAGGCTCAAAAAAAGAAGGTGCTTCAGCATGAAGGAACCACCATCACTGTTAGCTCGGTTACGGCTTCAACAAAATATTTAGTAGTGGATACTGTAATTAGTTCCATTGCCAGAGTGGGGGATTACGTCCAAGTTGATAGATCGGGCACTCTAATTCAAAAAAATATTGTAGCCAGTGTGGTTGATTCTACTACTTTAGAATTGGTTATGTCAGTATCGGATATACAGACCGGTGATACAATTATTATCTACCGCACCGAGCTTCAAAGTACAACAAGTTCTACAACACAGTGGATAGATGTAAATATAGATCAAGTTTATATCGTTTTTGTCCAAGCCATATCCGAACTTGGAGTAGCGGGCCCTTGGAGTAATGGGTTTAAAATAGTTACAAACACGCTTGTTGATAATGTTTCTGGTAATACGCTAAGAAATCTAAAAGATGCCGAAGCCGTTGTTTTACGAACTGCAAAAGTAGCAGAATTAACAGCTTTGAAAACAGAAGTCAGCAAAGCAGTATCGGATGTATCACAACAAATTGCATCTCTACCAACTGTTGATAATATTCGTTCACTTAACGATGCAATCACATCATTATAAATTATGGCAACTACACCTAGCGGAATAGATCCCTTAATGGGGTCTGACCACCATGTTGTACAGGCAGATGCTGCGAATAAACTAAACCCAACTAACCCAGTTCAAACTCACTCACATGTGTTTACTGGGTTAGTTCCTGGTGCTCAAGCCTCTCTTGTTGACAATTTAAGGCGAGTTTATAACCGTATTACGGGAAAGGCGTCTGGCCAAGTCGTCAGGTCCTTCACAGTTGGGGAAAATGGTCAATACGCAGTAACAGGATTAAGGGATAGCATTTATTCTGTTATTTATAAAAACATTAAGTGGGTAGGAAACAACCAGTATAATATAAGTATTGGTAATCCTGATTTGTTTAATGTTGTTTCTCAATATTTGCGTCCCTCGCCGCCAAGATTGTTAAGTGTGGAGGATGAGTTAGACGGTGAAACTCCTGCTGTGAGAATTACCTGGTCTCCCAGTCCAACTGGAGACGTTACAATTGTAAGAGTGCAATATAAACTTAAAACATCTGAAACGTGGTCAACTTTTGAAACTATATACGATAAATTACAGACCAACACATTGGTAACTCCTGTTGAATTTGACACAGAATACGATTTTAGACTAGTAGGTATTGCTCCTGATGGTTCTAATCGGGGGGCTTCGACTGTTTTAACATTAACTACACAAACAAATCCCCATGAAGACGATTTCTTGGACTTGGACTCGTTAAAAACAGACATGACAACTATTGGAGTAGGTTCTCTTGGAAGCAGAACAGGGGTCAAATCAACTGTTTTATTAGACGAAGATACGTCTTCACAAATATTCAATAGATACGGCAAATTAATAGAAAACAGAGACGACAAGTCTATATTAGTTCCAGAAATGGCAGTAGAGTTATACGGATCCACATCAAGATTGGGACTTGGAACTGATTACACAGCTATAACCGCAAGTGACGAGGTAAAAGAAATACGATATGGTAACGGGTATATTTGGGGAGTAGCCTTTGATACAGACCAAATAGTTAGATTTTCTAGAAATGGGGTCACTGGAGAAATATCTGAAACCGACTACACTCCAGATGGAGCAGGGGCTTTAAACGGGCCTCACTCCTTGTGTTATGGAATAAATACTTCCGATAATACAAAGCATTTGTATGTATTGGATATGGACAGTATTAAAGATTTTGATATCACAGATGGTTCTCTCACATTTAATCAGGAGTTTGACACTACATACGGTGGGGACGATTTTTCAGCTATAGATTTGGGCGGGGGGGCCTCTGTAGGTGGTGGTAGGTTGATCCAATTTAATATGGAAGACCAATATGTGTACGTAATATGGCACAACGACGATCAAACTAGGCGAGAAGTCACTACGTTTGACATTACTGACGGTAGTATAGTTGCAAGCGCTTTTGATGCCCTTGTTACAAGTATAACAAAACTAGTTTATGTTGGAAATCAAATTGTATGGGTGTTAGTTGCGGAGGGAGCCGGTAAATCAGTTTTTCATTTAAAAACGTCTACAGGAACATTTGTTGGGCCATACTTAACAGAGGTATTTTTAATTCCTCCGCCGTGTGTGTTTGATGGACAGTATATTTGGAGCATAACCGAAGACTCTGCGGCCGGAACGTGTTATTATATAAGAAGATTTGTAGGTAATTTAGTGGGTGGGGCTGTGGCAGAAAAACTCTCTAACTCATACATAGATTTGGGGAGCCTCTCAACTCCCTACGAACCGTTAAATATAGGATTTGACGGTATAAATCTGTGGGTTTATGCGCATGCAGTTGGTGGGCCAACAACGTATGATGCTTACAAAATTTTTGTGGTGAATCCTAGGACTCTGGAATGTGCAGATAGCTACGATATCCCAAAGTATGCTGGAACAGTTGCCCCAGGATACACGGTACCTATGTCATTTGATGGAGACAGGATGTGGATAACACATGGTCGAGGAAGTGGGACACAGTATATAGCGTATTTAGCAAAATAATATTTGATTTTTACACTAAAATTGTGTATTATATATTATAAACAGTGCGAGAATTTTAAGATGGCAGAAGAGCTTGAAACCCAACAAGTAAGAAAATTTGAAGATGTTGCAGAAGAGATAAACAATAACTTTAAAATATTGTTTGAACACTCTACGGACTTGGTTAGTTTTTGTAACAATAATGGGGAAACCATATGGGGTAACCCAGCGTTGCATAATATTCTAGGGTACTCCGATGACATCAACCCGTTTGATCATGTATTTGAGGAAGACGTCCCAAAAGTAAAACAAGCTTTAAAAAATCTGTCAAAGACAGGTCAACCAATTAAAAATTTAGAGTATAAGTATCATAGTAAAAATGGTGATAAGGTATTTAATATGTCGGCGTATCCTACTGTTTTAAGAGGTGAGCGTCTATTTGTAGTAATTTCTAAAGACATAACAGAACAGAAATTAACTGAACAAGAATTAATAAATGCTAACAAAAAATTACACAGCATAGTAGAAAACATGGAAGACCTTTTTGGGGTTATAGAGTTTGTAGATGATAAGCCACGTGTTTCCGTTAAAAACAGAGAATGGAATGTAGTAAATTCGCTATGTACGCACAGTTTAATAGAAAACCTACTTGAATTTTTACCCCAAGTTTTATTAACGGGGAAATCAAGGGAGTTAACAAACTTCCCTATAAGTTTAAAGGAATCGGCAGAAGGAGAAAAAATGAGATACTACAATTTTCTGATCTATAAATACAACGGGGGCGTAGCTATCTCTGGAAGACGTATTTATAATACGCCAACAAAATTATCTCAAGAGATGTCGTCGCTAATTGCTTATATGGATAACCAAATACAGGGATCTTTAAAATATGGCGGATGCTAGTAATCACATATTAATAGATCCTCAAAACCTTGTGCAATCAATAGAAGTTAGTAATCGAGTTGCTCGATTAATTGCACAAATTACTGAAAATCAGCATGAACTTAAAAATGCGATAACGGTTTTGCCAAAGTTAGAAGCTATTGTGATAGCACAAACTGAAGCATTAAAAAATGCCGGAATCGATTTAAGTGTTGCTAACTCTCCGCTTGAGGTAAAACTTGATGGGATTGGGAAAGATAATACATTGTGGAAAACAGAAAGTACGCAATTAATAGAAGCCCAAAAACGCGCTAATAGTCAATTTTGGTCAGTATTAATCGTATTACTTGTTTCATTGGGGTTAAACCTCTTTAATCTTATAGACTATAAAATAAGCAAGCACGGCTTAAAAGAAGAGATGCATAATAGCAAAAGCTATCATTATGACTCAAATAAAAATGCGTTTTTCTACATAGATGATAACGATACGTTGTATGTAAACCATCCATAAAATATGAAATTACAATATATAATAATGCTTGTATTGGTAGGCCTAGTATTAGTTCAAGGTGGTATTGGGTATTACCAAAATAAAAAAGCAGATAGTGAACGTATTGGGTTATATAACCAACTTGCTCAAATAAAAGAACAGCAAGAACTCGCTGATGGTGTTATTAGTAAACTAGCAATTCAAGCTGGTAATATCGAGGCTCTTACAAAGGAAGCAAAGGATGATATTGCTAAAAATGGTGGAACTATAAGAGCTCAAGCCCAAACAATGGCAGAGATGAAGCAAACCATAAATTCTTGGTTTTCGTCCCAACCAATCGATTCCTCCGACACCACATACGAAACTTTATCAGATACTATTCCGATAAGGGCATTTGACATTGCTCACGAAAATGTGTATCGTATAAGAGGGGCCTTTCAAATAGAAGACCCATATGGAGTATATTTGAAGGATATTTCCGCTCGTATTCCTATCTCCTTCACCTTGAGTGAAAATAGGAATAAAACTTGGACAGGTTATATAGAAAGTAACTTACCGGGAGTAAGTTTCGAACAAACAAACATATCCGTTAACCCATATAAACCGTCTTGGCGGGAACAATTGGGGTTTTTTGTTGGGGCCCGCGGAAATTTTGGGTGGGTGATGGATAAAGGCAAAATATGGGGTGCCGGTGCTCTAGGTGGTATCGAATTTCAGAGGGCCAAATTAATGTTAGAACTAAATACTAATAAGCAGGCTTTAGTTGAACTAGAGTATACATATCCAATATTTAGATAATAGGAGTAAGCAGTGAAGAAACTAATAAAAGATTTATTAACATTAGACGGAGAAAAATGGAGTTTGGCTAGAGTAATGCTGTGGGCTGTATTTATCTCATCGATAATCATAGCCTTTCTACCAGCTATTGCTATAGACACCTCGTTAGTATTTATTTTTTCAAGCCTTTTAGGTTACTCTTTCCTTGATAAATCTAGAAACGATACTGCCAAACTAGCCAACCGCAAGATGGATGTTTTTGAACAAAACACCATTATCGACTAACCAAAGGGAGTTATGAGTTTACGAAATTTGTTAGGACCGTGGTCAGTTTTATTTAATAAGAAAGAAGATGAACAGACCATGCAAGAACTACCATCTTTACCAAAAGTAAAGAGGGATCTAGAACCAACCATTTATAATGTTATAAATGTATTGCCGTGGCATTCCGGGAATGAAAAATACCCAGAAGGAAGAAAGTGGAGTAAGAGGACTGTATCAAACATAGATTCAATTATTGTTCATCAAGCAGCCTCCACAGGGACAATAGAAGCTATTAATAAGTACCACATTACTCCAACACACGATAGAGACCATGATGGTACAATAGCTGCTTGGGAGAGAAACCATATAAGTCCGGATGGTTGTCCACATATTTGCTACCATTTTGTTATTGGTAAAAGTGGTAGGCTGTACCAAGCTAACAAAGTTAGTGACTTGGTATGGCACACTAAAGGTAAAAATTCCACGGCGATAGGCGTTCTAGTGTTAGGAGATTTTGCTGGTCCTAGCTATAAAGGAAAAGAAGTTCCTACTCCTCCCCAATTAAGAAGTCTAAAACGCCTATTGGACCTATTGACAAATCGATATTCTATTAGTAAACTTAATGTGAAGGGGCATTGTGAAGCACAAGACCAGAAACCAGATTGTCCCGGAAACATAATTATGAATGAACTTATCAGTTGGAGAATCAAATGAACAAACTGGCAACGCTTAGGTACGATGTAGTGGATGAACTGTCTAGTGGGGACACCACTCTTATTATCGGAGTAATGGACTCCATGGATGATTCCATTAAAGAAGCACACGTTCCTACAGATGAAGAACAACAAGAGCTAGGTAAACATGACGTGGCTCTTGTCCTACGAATTCCGGGGGTTGGGAGTTTTAATAAATTCGCACATATTTCTAAAGATTTATCTGAATTAAATGCTAAACTTTTAGCTGCAAAAGCCGATAGTCTTCCAGACGAGATATGTAAAACAGCTTCTTATTATTTAAAGAAGGCATCGAAACGCTGGGGATTCGACTTCCCTGAAGATCTTGAACAGTATGTCGGGGAGATTCCCAATAATGGCAACATTGTAAATACTGATGAAATAGACAAAGTTGCTTGGGCTAAGAAGCGTCGTAATAATTCGCTAATGCAAAAAAATGCGGGTTTGGAGGCCAGCAGTGACTTTGCATTACCGAAAGAAAAAAGATGGAGACTCGATTCCCCGGAATATGTAAAAACAGCCAATTCTTATTTTGATAATAACTATATAGAATTAGAATTGGGAGACAGGCTAGAATTTGCAATGAATTTGGCAAAGGCTGTCGATGCGCAGGAAGTTAAAGAAGACGGCGTCAAAATTGCAGGCTTATTTAATAAATACTCCGATCTTATAGCTGATGAGTTTAACGAAAATTTTGGTAAACACATCAATATAAGGAAGTCATACGCACCAGTAGAACACGAAGTGCAGGGGCTCTATGACAAACTAATTGAGAAAAAGGCTGAATTTGGTCCTATAAAAATAGCAGCACTTTTAGAAAGACTTGATGAAGAGTGGGGCGGGAGAAAGTTTTATAATACCAGAATTGAAGATCCGTTAATTGCTACTCTCAAGACAGAAAAAATTGCCGAGGCTATCGTGGACGGGCAATTAGTAACTTCCGCAGATTTACAGAAGCTATCTGAAAAAGATATTAGTGCTTATGTAGATAAAGATACAGCTGAGGACTTGTCAGGGCCGGAAGGACTAGATGTGTTAAAATCCTTACCTTTGCCGACACGCAGTGGATTGCTTTCGGAGCTATAATGCTTAGGAATTTAGGTTTTAACAAGGTTGGTACCAAAAAGAAGGAACTAACTGATACCGAGAATGCTGTAATTGGTGGATTAGCTGGAGCTGGAGCCACACTTGTATCTCACCCAATAGATACCTATGCTACTGCGAAGCAAACTGGTAATTGGCATATTATTCAGAAGAAACTTCGCAAAGCAAACGGCGCTTTTGGTAAAACAAAAGTTATGTATCAAGGTGTTATACCCAAAGTAATTAAAAATGTTCCGGCAACTGCCGCGTCATTTGCTCTATTTAATTTGTTATCTAACAAGCTAGTAGAACGTAAAAACCAATAATAATGATGACTATTCGAGATCTTATTGAAACTTCAGAGGAACTTGAGCCCGAAACTATTCGTATAAATCTTCCACCTGATATAGATGAACTAGATTTTGCTTGGGTAATGGCTGCTAGGGCCCTTATGCAATCCCAATATTTTTTTGAGGACATGTACCAATTTGAAAATATTGTGAGAGCTATAAACAGGCTTTCCGTTGATTTCACAGAAATTCAAGAGGTTTCTCCAAAACATATATGGTATGCAATAGACTTTGCGCGTAGATTACTAAAAACAAATTTTGAGTTTTCGTGGGAAGTTCAATCTTATATTAAACATGTTTTTAATTCTGGGGCGATACATTCTTTTTACCCCTACGGTTGTGATAGGCTACCTGATGCAGATTCAACTATTTACGAAAAAGCTAAAATTATAATGGACCCAGAAACACCCGTAGACGCGGATACTCCAACCATGACTCAAGCACAAAGATTAGCGGAACTTTTGCTATATACCCGCATGATGCAGCTTGAGGAGCTTAAATAATGTCAACTAGTTATTTTATAGATAAATCATCAAACAGCAGTAACAAATATCCTAGCCCATTCTTTGATATGTCTCGAACATATATGCCAAAGAATATTAAAACTCTCTTTAAACATTGTAGAATTTTCTTTTATAGGAATGAATTTTTAAGAAGTGTAATAGGAAAAATGGTAAGTTATCCAATTACACAACCAATAATAGAAAAATACGCAGATCAAGAAGAAAAAGAGAATTGGGAGAATCTTTTAAAATTTGAAATCAAACTAAAATCCCTATTGAAAAAAATTGGATTGGATTTTATGGTGTTTGGAAACTGTATTGTACTCCTTAACCTTAAATTTAAACGATGGTTAACATGCTCATCGTGCGGAGAAAAGCACCAACTCCATTCAATAAAGGATCGTAAATTTAGGCAATTTAAGTATTCGGGGACTTGCCCTAAATGTAAAGCCCAGATTAACGAGTTTGGTGTGGATGATGTTCCACAAAAAACAGCAGATTCTGTAAAAGTTGTCGCTTTGGCGCCAGAAAGAATTGAAATTGATTATGATGAGTTTACAGGAGAAGCCGACTATTTTTATAATGTTAAACCGGAATTAAAGGCAGACGTAAAAAAAGGAACCATACCAATAGTAGATAAAACCCCTTGGTTATTCATCAAGGCAATAGAGGCTAATAAGAAAATACAACTAGACCCAAAAAATATTTACCATTTCAAGCAACCAACACTAAGCGAAGACGACGAGGCGTGGGGGAAACCAATGATTCTCCCCGCTCTTGGACTTATTTACTACATGCAAACTTTGCGTCGCGGTAATGAAGCGATAGCTATGGAACACGTTGTTCCTTTACGAGCTCTATTCCCAGCCAGCAATGGTTCAGATAACCCAATTATAGGAATGAACCTTGGTGAGTGGAGAAGTCAAATTGAAGAGCAGATAAAGAAATGGAAAAGGGACCCTAACCATATAGGAATTTTCCCAATACCAATTGGATATCAGTCTCTTGGAGGAGATGCCAGAGCTTTAATGACCACCCCTGAAATGAAATTTTTGGAGGAAACTGTTATTAACTCCTTTGGTGTTCCTATTGAATTTGTTAAAGGGGGAGCTTCATGGACAGGGTCTAGTATATCCTTGCGTATTGTTGAAAACGACTTTATTGCCTACCGTGAAGATTTACATGATTTCATAAATCAATTTCTCATTCCAAGACTAGCTGCGATTCTCAGCTACAATAAAATTAGTTTAAGAATGACAAAATTTAAAATGAACGATGATTCTGAATCGAAGAGACTTCATTTTGAACTTAACGAGGCCGGGAAAATATCCAATACTGCTCTTCTACAAGAATTTGGTATTGATCCTGATAAAGATAGAGATAGAAAAGAAAAAGACATTGAATTTGAAAATAAGCTAAAATCAAAAGTGGCGGAGGGCGATGCTGCCGCAGCTTCAATTGGCTTCATTGAACAAGGGAGGGCACAAGCTGGAGCAGAGTGGGCGTATCTTGATGAGAAAGCAAGAATCGACGAAAAGATGATAGATGAAGAGCTGGCAGAAGAAATGACAAAAATTGAAACCGGAAATACAAGCGAGGATACTAGTGAAATTATACATAAATATGCTTTGCAATTAATCGCGATGCCACCAAAACAACAACAGCAAGTTGTTGTAAATATGCAGAAAAGTGCTCCTTACTTTGCATCTGCTGTTATGAAGCGTGCACAAATGATACAAAATGCAATGATGGCCGCAATGCCAGAAATGATAGAAGCTGAACAGCAGTCCCGTAAGCAAGACATAGATCAACAAAAAGCTAACGCACAAGTGGCTAAAGCTAAACAAGAAAAACATACGGCCCCTAAAAAAGGTAATCCGTAACCAGGAGTAACAATGGAAAAATATGGTGATGTTAATGTCATGGTTAATGACAAAACAGGAGAAAAAAAAGAAGTCTCTACATCCGAGAAAAAAAAGCTAGAAAAAACCGGTGAATGGAAACCTGACACCCAAGAGGAAACTAAACTCGCCGAAGCTGTCCGCGAAGGAGAGTAAAAATGGATGATAATTTAGTCCATTTCGTAGATAAATTTTGTATAGATATCGACGACCAAAAACAAATGTTAGAATCATTAATAAACGATCCGGAAGTTATTATTCTAGATAAAAGGATATTTATGTCTCAAGGAACCAACCCAAAAGCCTATGTTCTTTTGGAATGGGCTAAAGAAGACTTAGACTAAAAAAGGCTCTCAAATATGAGAGCCTTTTTCGTAAGGTAGGCAAGATTTGGTCTTAGGCTTCCCCTTATGCCGTAGGGAAGCGCAGATCAATTTTTCTCGGGCGCCCCAGCGGGGTTACCGGCGGACGTTTATCCCAAGCATAAAACACTGTGCTTTAAGCCTATGGCCCCTTTCTCCCCTTTCGGGTTACTTACGAAAACTTCATGTTTCTTCATTCCCCACCTTGAAGAGCGGATGCTCGTCAGGCATGGCCTTGATCCTCTCTTGCACAACGGTACGGTGCCATATCCCCCGCGGTATGGTGTATAGTGCGGGTCCGACATGAAGGCAGATGTGGTGGTAGCCGTTAAGAGAGCTAACCCCAGGCTTCTCGTTTATTTCGAGCCCTTCAGAGATGTACTGATAGACGCACATCTCGCAAATAAAGCTATTTTTCGAGTACCTTGCAAGGTAACAAAAAGGGCAGATGCGCGGCTGACTTTCTCTATCACAGAGGACAGCGATCTTTTCACTAGCCTCCAACCACCTTTTTTTGGACGCCATGAGACCTCACTTTCTTTTTCACCCAATCTCAACACATTGTTAAACGTTGCTGGTGGGAATGGGTTAGAGTTATATTGAAGTTATGACCACACGACGTACAGTGTCCATCGTATTTCATGCCGATTCCATGCCAAACGAGCGTAGATTTCTTGCGTTTTCGCCCCTTACATTTCTTATTGGGGCAACGAGCTGGCAGTGGTTGAAACTTTGACATCTGACCTCCAAGAAGTAAATGTATAAGATACAATCTTATACCGAAAAAACCCCACCAATTAGTGGGGTTACACAAATTCTTATACCTTAAATTAATGCCGTAAATTAAGCCCATGAACATGACAGTCACAGTCACAAACCCCGTTCTTGCCCTTGTGCATGACCCAGTATCTATCGCCATATTTTTCCTGATATCTAGCTAAAGCTTCATCGAACTGGTCTTGGTGAAAAGTTAAGTCTTCACCATCTTTTTTTAAGTGCTCCTTAAAATACCAATCCCTACGCTTTTCTAAAGGTAATGATCCTTCTGAACCATACTTCTCCATATCTACGTCATCAATAGTTAAGTATTTTTCATAACATAGTGCACAACAAGGTAAAGGCATAATTGGTTACTCTGGTTTTTTAAAAACTCGATAAGGCCAGCCATTCAATTCCTTTGGAGGGTTTCCTTCTATCATCACTTCACGCCATCCCGGCTTGTGCGGAACTAATTTACGATAATAAATTACATTACGCACTTCCATTAAGTCAGTTTCCTCCCCATCATGCTCATCGGCAGTGGCGTTAGTGTAAAACTTACTAATTTTGTTTTTATCAACTTTTACTGCTTTTGCAACAGTATTGGGAAACTCGGTCAAATATTCTTCTGATGCGGAAGCTATCACACATCCTGGAGACACTTCATTTGTTTCAATAATCTTCATACCAAATAATATTGGATATGCCTCATCTTCTATTGAACTTTCTTCCACATGCCCCATTTTATTTTTTAGTTCAGCAATATCACTAGGATTCATTACCAGATATGATGCTTTATATTTATGACCTATATCAGAACTATTAAATAATTCAATGGCGGCTTGGAGTGCTAAATATTCTATGCCGACATTTTTGTCATATGTAATGTTTACTATCTTATTAGCTCTACCCAGTATATAAATTAACAATTCACTCTTTTTCATTGTTTACATCTTTGGTTAATTCTCTAAAAGCAGACATTAATTGTTCACGTTTATCGTCCCATAAAAACTTCTCATGAACCCGTTCTATTGCAGCATAATTTATTATTTTTTCCCTGCCATTGTCTAGCCATTTCTTATATTCAATTTCAACCGCATCAACCATCGCGGGAACACTCACTATTGGACGCATGTGAGAATTATCATTGTGCATAGAGAAGTATGCTGCATTTTTTACAAGGTGCCCGGTGTCACCTATTTGTTCTGGAATTGCACTATGGTTGGGTGCTATACTAGTTGTGCCTGTGGCGGCACTTTCTAACAGTGATAAACCACACCCTTCTCCCAAAGTTGTTGTTATATTTACGCTTATTGCGTTATATAACATATTTAATTCTTCTTCACTGAAGGGGTTTGATACTAAATTCCTTTCAGGATCAAGAAGGGCCAAAGTACCATATTTGTCTATATCGGCATCGGTCCATCCTGTATTTAATGCAATGGCAGACAACCCACATGATCTTAATGGTCCCATTATACGCTCCATTATGTTCATGTGCATATATAAAGTTATATCACGTTTTGGTTTAACTTCTTCTATTACGTCCTCTTGACCACAACCGTTTAAATCGCAAGTATCATATTTTGATAAATAATAGTGCCCGCATCTGCATTTCTTGTACCCATGAACCAACAGTGACCCCACCAGTACTGTGTTCATGATATTTTTTCGAGGCTGAAATTTATTAAGATTCATCATTACAAACCTACCATCCCAGCCCCTACTACGGTTAAATTCGTCCACCTCCTCTTTGGGAAGAAGTTTAAATGTATCCACATCAACTCCATGATACATTATTTCTAACTCTTTATTTAGATCTGGAACTACTTTAAGTATTTCTCTGTTTGCAAATTCAGAATAGGTGAATATTTTCTTTATGCCTTTGTCTTCTAAAACATTTCCCCATGTACGACTGAATGGTCCACCATCTATCGGAAAATATATGACAACAGGAGTATCTTTATCTACTTTGCGTATTAATGGGTATGCTAAATCGATAGCAAACAAGTCTTGGAATAAAAAAACAAGATCGGGTTTACTGCTTTCCATGGCTAGTGGAAGAACTTTGTATCCCATCTGATCCATATTGTGTCCAGTAGAATAAATGAACCACTTGTCTGTATCATATTTTTTAGTCCCCCAGTAATTAATACCTACTATATCAATATCGAACTCTTTATGGGCATCTCTAAGCAAATTTTTTGCCACATTTCCAAAACCGGTAGTTACTGTGGGAGTATCACACCATGCTAAAATTCTAGGTTTTCTAGCCATATATAATACTTGGTTGTTGTATATTAATATACACATTTCCGTAGTAAAAATCAATAGGCTAAAAAATGAGAGACCACCCCAGCGGGGAAGTACTAGCTTGCCTTTACGAATATCTATTTGCTAGACCCGGCGGACAATCTCTCTATTACTGGTTGGCCTTGCTCCAACACCTCCCCGTTTTATCGCGGGGCGCTCTACTAATTGAGCTACAGTAACACTTATCTAATATTCTCTAAATGCACTAAATACTTCTTCAATAGTTTCTAAATGTTTTTTATGTCCCACATATTTTAGGGCCAGAAACACGAGGTTTCTGGTGGGCACCGCCCTCGCCACATATTCTTATGCCAATTTTAATATTCGTGGTGGCGCGCTACACCTTTGACATAATCATCGTGACTTATTTCAGTGATATATTTAATCCTTGAGTATCTCGTTTTACGAGATATACCCATTGCATCGGATATACTAGGGGCACGATACCATTTTATAATATCCCTACCCTTCGTATAATTAATTCTTTTTCTTCTCGTGTTGTCCGGGTCTGTTTCTTTTAACCCAATTGTTAATAATGCTTTGAAATGAGGCAACAATACCACCCTCTCTTCTATAAAATAAATACTGGACCATCAGCAATATGCTGTTAGTGAATTTGTACATCCACCAGAACTTATGTTTTTTCATAGCCTATAAGACTACTGTGGGTTCTTCTCGTTGAACGCGGTCCAATTGTTCTCCGAGCCTATCTCCATGGAGAGGGTTTAAATACTTAATCCAAGCAATTTGCCCCTGAATACGTTGGTATTCTTCTTGGGTGATAGGGGTGTGATCCCTATTGTAATTATGTAATTTAGCTCTTAAACTACGTCGAACATCCTTTCTAATGTTCGGTTTTTCGTTAACTACTACTCCAGTTACCAACATCCTACGATTTTGTCGAATAACTCGAGTCTTAACGTTGTTTAATTTAAACCCATATTTGGTCACTATTTTACGTAATTCCGGGATAACTTGTGGCAATTGTACATTGTATTCTGATGACATTGTGATATCATCTGCGTATCTAGTTACGGTTGCACCATAAGGCTCTTCTAATTTTAATAAGTCTTTATCCATTCCTAGCACCGATAGATTACTAAACGGTGGACTAGTTGGGGCTCCTTGGGGTAGCCTATCATGGTGAGTAATTAATTCTGATATGACTTTTATTGCTTCCTGCTTATGGGCGGAAGATTTAAACATTCCAGCTTTTTGAACAAATAAGTACTCAAGTACTTTAATAACCCTGTCTTTTTTAATGGATGGGAAAAAATCCTTTATATCCACTTCCACGATTATTTTTGCCCCCACATGCGCTTCCGCATTTGTTTTCGGCGATCTATTAGAAATAAATCCGTGCGCTATACGATGGGGTTTATAAATAGAAAATACTTTTTCGTTTATTGTGGTTTGTAACTCTTTTAAGGCGTCGTCAGGAGCCTCTATTTTACGAAAACGCCCATTACGTTTTGGTATTCTAAAAGTAATATAATGCTTTTCTTTGTTAGAGATAATATCTTCTATATATTCTTGAGATTTATCAAGGACACTATATATGCTTATAGATTGTTTAGTCATTTGTTAAAATTGGTTAACTAAAAAAACCAACCAAAGTTGGTTCAGTTACACATAATCAGTACTCTTTTCACTTTCTGGGCGAAACACCCAGTTGTGTATTGGGAAATATACACAAATGGTTCTGTAACTGACGGTTCATAGGTTACTCTATTGGAGAGGGCGAGCGCTTTTTTTAGTAAAAGAGGCATGCATTAGCGCTAGATCCTTAAGGATCCGGAGGATCCTCATCGATTGTGCGTTAGCCACTTTTTAATTTGTTTAAATTTTGGCGCCGTTTCAAAACGTTGAATTATACCTGCAGTTAGGCAGCCGGCCCAGGGACCATGGCCGTCGGCCTGCGTGTGCAATTGTGATCCCAGAAAATAACTGGGTGCTGGTGGGCAAAACTCGAGTTCATTCATAACAGCATAAAATTGTAAATGCTTCCAATTCGAATCCTTGAGACGAGGCCAACGCGGCCGAAGTCGAGGGGATGAGAAGTGGAATTATGCTGCTATGGAATGAACAAAGGACAAGATAAGCGTAACACTTATCTTTCTAGTGTATAAAAACTAGAGGTAGCCCCTCTCCATAATCTATAAACCAGTAGTCAACTGTTAGATTGACAGGTTAGAACAAGCTGTTACATCGCCGGAAGGGCGCGGGGAAGGAGGCGATCAGAATTTTTAGGATCGCATTATAGCCATCTTTGATGGCGTTATAAATCATCCTATCCTAATTTGAGGACATAACCATGTTATAGGGCCGAAAGGCCCGTGTTGAATTATGTTTGAATGTACATTACCATAGCGAATCACTATGGTTCCCTTAGAGGATAAGGGGCGAGCTCTAACAGCTTAAAATCTTATACCATAAAAATAGTCGCTGTTAAGCGACTATTCTGGAACGGCATTACCGTTGTCGGCCGATCTTTCTACATACCTTTTAGCTCTTAAAAGAGAGTTATTATTATATTTACCAAATGTTAGAAAGCTAATCATGTTTTCAAAATATATTGTCATGACTTCCTGTATTTCAATTCTTTTGGCTTCTGGTATGGTTTCTGGTATGCAAAATTTTAAAAAGCATTCCGCATCCGAATCAGAAAATACTGTTATATAAGTGGGCCTTTTATCAGCGATATCTCCCACCCGCGAAGTAGGAATGAGTTTCGATGCTTCACGTAAAAGCTCTGTTTCTGTTATAGTTACTAATTCTTTTTTTGTGTCTACCATAATTTACACTTGGTTTCCTACCCAAATATACTCATTTTGAGGTAAAAAAGCAAGTGTGGAAAACATGTTTTCCACACCAGTAATTTAATATAATATAATAGCCGTGGTAATGAAGTTCTTACTGTAGCAGGAAGCACATTGCGTGTACGTTTTCAGGAACGTTAATTCTCACTCTCGGCCCACGGGAACTTGATGTTCTTCGTAGCCTTCCTGGGGAATCAACACGTGTCCTGTTGTGTTCACGCCGTACTCTTGAAGAAATGCCTGCTAGAACTTGCATTAACCCCTCCTGTGTTGTATATTATGAAGAGGGCAATACCCCCTCCCAAAGCGGGCTTCCAATGCTCGAATTTGAAAGCCTTATGTATATTCTTATTCCAAAAATCCGGGAGAAATGATGAGGAATGCAGACAGAGAATTAAAAGACTCATTAAATCCTAATGTTCAAAATTCTAAAATTTATGATGTAATTGGTAATTTTATATCCAATCAATACCCCATTGATGCACAAAATAAAAAATTGGAATTGATTAGTTTGGACATAGGGGACGAGGACGCCCCCACAAACGATCTTCCAGCCCAAAAGAAAGCCAAAGTTAGTGGTAGTACTTGGTCTGTTCCAGTTTACGGACATTTAAGACTTGTCGACAAAAAAACAGGGGACATTGTTGATGAAAAACCTAAAATAAAAATAGCCAATATACCTAAACAAACACAAAGATTTAGTGCTATTATTGACGGCAATGAATACCAAACAACAAATCAGTTGCGCCTTAAGTCTGGTATATATACACGCATGAAAGATAATGGTGACTTTGAATCCCAATTTAATCTTGCAAAGGGTTTTAATTTTAAACTTACTTTAGACCCGACAAAAGGAATTTTTCTATTGCGTGCTGGGAATCAAAATTATAGACTGTACAACATTCTTAAGGCGTTGGGTGTAACAGACCAAGAAATGCTTGAGTTGTGGGGCAAGGACCTTTATGCCAAAAATAGCGATAAAGGAGAAGAGCCCGATATGTGGGTCAACCTTGTGGAAAAGGTTTTACATCAAAAACCAAAAACCCCACAAGAAGCAAAAAAGATGTTATATGAGTACTTTGAGACAACCGCAGTCGACCCAGATACAACACTGATAACTTTGGGTGCATCACACAAAAAAGTTAATAAAGATACGTTAATGGATGTTAGTAAAAAGTTACTGGCTGTCCAACGCGGTGATGCAGATCCTGATGAGCGTGACTCGCTAGTATTTAAGTCCCTCATGACTGTGGATGATCTACTCGGGTTCTTTCTTGAAAAAAAGGACAAACAAATTACAGGTAATTTACGTTTCCGTACGGACAGAAAGGATCAGATTAGGGATATTATAAGTCCAGATACTTATAGTAAGCCCATAAAAAGTTTCTTTACTACAAGTGACCTTAGTGCGACACCTCCTCAAACGAACCCAGTCTCAATATTATCAGAATGGAGAAAAACTTCAGTATTAGGTACGGGAGGAATACCTTCCATGCATGAGGTAACCATGGAAACCCGTAACGTCCATCCGTCTCATATTGGATTTCTTGATCCTGTACAAACTCCGGATAGTTCCAAAGTGGGGATTTCTCTTCCTTTGAGTCTGTTTGTTGAAAAAAACAGTAAAGGACAGATGACAACTCCCGTAATTATGAAAGACGGTGATATTAAGTACGTCTCTCCGCATGAGTTGTGGAACATGAGAGTTGGTTTTGGTGAGCAGTATGTCTTAAAAAATGGAAAACCAATACCACATGACGGGGACTTTACAAAAAGGGTAATACGGGGATATAATAAGGGAAAAGCAGAAGTTTTTGCCCATAAAGATGTTGATGGCTACATCATTAAACCTCAATCTCTGTTTGGGTGGCCAACAAACTTAACGCCATTTTTAGAACATACCCAAGGAAACAGGGCACTAATGGCTGCTAAAAACACTTCACAAGCTTTTACCATTGATAATGGGGAAGCTCCTCTAGTACAAGTTGGTCGGCCATTAATCGATAAAAGTTTTGATGAGTCGATTGGTGACTATCTTAATCCATATGTTCCCGACGACATTAAATCAGGTGTTGTAACTAAAGTAACACCTGACTACATTCATATAAAACCTGAAGGGGAGTCAAAAAGCCTTAAAATAGGGCTGTATAACTATTTTCCAATGAACCAAGAGTCGTTCTTGCACAGTACTCCTACTGTTAAACCGGGTGATGTAGTTAAGGCCAAACAAGAATTAGCAAAAAATAACTTTGAAGCTGAGCCACCTTTTGGTGGAAAAAAGACATTAGGTCTTGGCGCAAATGTCCAAGTAGCTTATATGCCTTACAAGGGCTATTCATTTGAAGACGGGTTGGTGGTAACAGATTCGTTTGCTAAAAAGTTTACACATTCTAGTCTGCACAATTATACTTCGCATAGAACCACTAATGGTATTTTTAATAAGGATAAGCTTGCCGCTGAATATCCAGGTGCCTTTATAAATACTGGAAGTTATAATAAACTTGATTCGGAAGGAATTATAAAAGAAGGTGAAAGAGTTAAAAAGGGTGATGTACTCATAGCACACCTTGAACCAAGAGAAATGACCGACGAACAGAGAATACTAAAGAATATGAACCGTAAGGTGTCTAAATTATATGACGACCGGAGTGTTGTATATGATTTTGATGAGCCCGGGGAAGTAATGTATGTTTCTAAAATGGGCCGTAAAATTGTAGTTCGTGTGAAAGTAAGTCACCCATTAGTGGAGGGAGACAAACTAGCCAACAGATACGGTGGTAAAGGGATTGTTGTTAAGATCATACCTGACGAGGAGGCTCCACATACCGCTAGTGGTAAGCGTGTAGACATGATAATGTCTCCGTTTGGAATACCTTCTAGAATGAATCCCTCACAATTGTTAGAAACAGCAGCGGCTAAAATTGCTGAAAAAACAGGTAAACCTTACGTCATTCGTAATTTCGATGGTAAGGACAAATTAAACATACTCCTTAACGAACTTAAAAAACAAGGAATTGAACCTGACGAGGTGGTATTAGATGGCAAAGACGGTAAGCCTCTTAAATCGAAAGTATTTACTGGTCCTCAGTACATACTAAAACTAATGCATGTGGTTGAACATAAAGAAAAAAGCCGTAGTTATGGTTCCTACAATGTAAATGAGGCTCCCGGTAGAGGAGAGTCTGGGGGACAATCCGTCGATCCTATGCAAACATATGTTCTCCTAGCGCATGGTGCAAAACACAATTTAAGAGATTTCACTGCTATAAAATCACAAAAGAATGATGAGCTGTGGAGAGCAATACAATTAGGTTTGCCACTACCAACTCCCCAAAAATCTTTTGTATTTGATAAAATGGTAGCCTACATGAAGGCCGCCGGGGTTGATAGTGAAAAAAAGGGTAATGAAATTCAGTTAATGCCTTTGACGGATAAAAAAATATCTGAAATTAGTGCCGGTAAATTAGACGATGCCGGACAAATGCTAATGGGTAAAAATTTAGCAACTTTAAAAGGCGGGTTGTTTGACTCAAAAATTACCGGAGGACATGGAGGTACAAAATGGAGCCACATAGAATTAACTGATACCATGCCTTCTCCAATGTATGAAAAAGCAATCCAATCATTGCTTGGTATTACCCGCCCTCAGTATGAGGCGCGCCTTAAAGGGGAAGAGGGTGGAATAGATAAAATAATTACTGACCTACGTGCTATAGATGTAAAAAAAGAATTACAGGAATCAAAAAATGAATTAAAAACCGCACCGGAGTCACGCGTAAATAAACTTAATAAGCGCGTACGATACTTAGAAGCTCTAGATAAACTAGGAATGACAGCGGAAGAAGCCTATACCACAAATAAAATTCCAGTCATGCCTCCAGTATTTAGGCCAGTTTACCCATTACCTTCCGGTGATTTAATGGTAAGTCCAATTAATTATCATTATAGGGACATATCGAAACTTAACGATGGCCTAGCTAGCGATAAGGAAATTGGCACAGAGAAAATAAAAGTTGATGAAGTGCGTAAGTCGCTTTACGATCATTTTAAGGAGTTACAGGGATTAACAGAACTAACCCACTTTGGGAAAGAAAAATACGAGGGGGCCTTACGCACACTATCTGGGTCCGAACCTAAAGAAGGTTTTATACAAAGTAATGTCTGGAGCAAACGACAGGATCTTTCTGCTCGCAGCACCATTACACTTGATCCAAACTTGGGAGTAGACGAGGTAGGAATTCCCACAGGAATGGCAAAAGAAATTTATCTTCCATTTGCCGTACAGGAGCTGACCAAACGTGGTCACAGTCCCCTGACTGCACGTAAGGAAATTCAAGAAGAAACAGAACTTGGCCTGCGTGGAATAGACTTGGCCATGGAGAACAGACCAGTACTACTTAATCGTGCTCCATCGTTACATAAACATAGTGTACAAGCTGCAATACCAAAGCGCATTGATGGCCAAGCTATTAAATTAAATCCTCTTATTGTTAAGGGTTTTAATGCGGACTTTGACGGTGACGCCATGTCAGTTAATGTGCCTGTATCCACTGATGCCGTTCGTGAAGCGTTTGGCATGATTCCTTCTAAAAACATTTATCAACATGGGCCCCATTTTGATGATCCTGTTATGCCCATCATTGGCTCATTTAGTCAAATATTTCAACAAGGTCTTTGGTATCTTACAAAAGTGGATAGAAAATATGATGGCAAAAAATATAGCACATTCAAAAAAATGGCTGATGATGTTAGAGACGGCAAACTTGACGAAGCGGAGGAAGTTGAATTAACAGGAGTAGGGCGTACAACTTACGGTAAGGAGCTTGTTTTAGAAAAGCTTCCGGAGGACTTAAAAGACAGAACATTAGTATTTGATGCTGACACGGTTAAGCGTATAATGAAGGAAATAAGCGATAGGCATCCTAAAAAGTTTGCTGAGGTGATGAACCACTTTAAAGAGCTTGGAAAAGAATACTCTTATCGTAAACCTATAACTTTGAGTATAACGGACTTGGATATGGACCGTAGTGCTCGTGGTCCTATTATGGAAATTGCTCACAAAAAAGCAAACCGTGTCCAAACTCCACTGGAACGTGCTGAAATATATAACGAAGCTTCCAAGAAAGTTCAAAAAGAATTATATGAAAATGCGCGTAAAAGCGATAATAGGTTTTTCCACATGCTTGATTCTGGATCACAGGGAAAACCAGACAGTATTAGGCAAGTACTAACCATGCCTGGGGTTCTTTTGGATGTTAAGGGGCGCCCAATCCCCACTCCTGTTGAAAAATCCTGGGCAGAGGGAGTAGACGACTTTTCATTCTGGAACCACATGTATTCTGCAAGAAAAGGCACCGTTGATCGCGCCGTAAACACACAAGATACTGGTGCCTTAAATAAGGCGCTTTTAACTAATCTGAAGGACGTGCTTATAACCGAACAAGATTGTGGTACAACAAATGGAATAGAGTTATCTGCTAGTGACAAAAACGTTATAGGGCGTATAAGCCAGCAAAGAGTGCCGGGAGTGGTAGAAGTAGGGGATACTATTACGGCTTTAATCCACCCTGACTTGGTTAAAAAACTGGGTAACAGTTTAATAAAGGTTAGAAGCCCTCTAACTTGTGAAACAGAACGAGGTATGTGTGCTTTTTGTTATGGGCTAACCCCTGAAGGAAAATTGCCACAAATTGGTTATAATGCTGGAGTTTTAGACGGACAGGCTGTATCTGAAAGAGCAACACAATTGACCATGCAAACTTTCCACTCTGGGGGAAGCGCTCTAGCCGGTGGAGGAGTGACAGCGGGATTCCCAGAATTAGAGCGTACTGTAAAGGTCCCGGCAATTTTACCAGGAAAAGCGGAACTTGCACAAATAGAAGGTAGGGTAATAAATATAAAACCCGGAATGGCGGGAGGTTGGGAAGTTGCCATTATGGGAGATGGTAATAGTCCAAAACTTCACCACGTAAAACCAGGAAGAGACTTGCTGGTTAAAATAGACGATATAGTTACTCGTGGAGAACCTATAAGTACTGGTACAAAAAAACCGCAAGAATTAGCGGAATTAACAGACTTCATTACTGCTCAAAAATCTCTTGTGGATAGGATGGATAACGTTTACGACGGAAAATTCCACAAGCGTACATTCGAAACTATAATCAGGGGTATAAGCGATAACGCTTATATTACAAATGCTCCAGATAACTCAAGGTTTATAAAGGGGGATACAGTTTTTAAAACTGTAGTTGATAAGGAAAATAAAGAGAGAAAAGCAGAAGGGCTTCCACAAATAGAATATAAACCTTATTTCAAGAGTATAAATGTTTTACCACATGAACGGGACGACTGGTTAAGCCGTGTTACTAGTAATAACATCAAAATGGTTATTCAAGACTCTGCAGCAAAAGCAAGCAAAACAAATATACACGGCTATGACCCCATGCCAGCATACTTATATGCAAACGAGTTTGCTACACAGTTTGATCCTGAAAAGGGAGTATTCTGGTAAAAAAAGCTACCTGTTAAGGTAGCTCAAGTCTGACATGTAAATCACTTTCTTTTTTTACTAAATTGCTTGTGGAGTAAGATGAGGACGCCGTTATTACACGGTGTCCATATTTTTTTGCAGTTTCCACAGCTGGGTACATATCACCATCCCCGGATACTATAATTACAACAAGTTTTGTTTTTGAGGTAATGGCTAGTTCAACAACATCTCTCACAAGAGTTGTGTCAACTAGTTTCTCCCTCAACCTGTAATGGTCGTAAAGTTGGTATCCTAGAACAGCTCTCATGTTTTTGTGGTTTCGTATTTCTGTCAAAAACTTTTTCTGTTTTTCCCACACAGGAAAATGTCTGGTATATTTCGGCATATATATGGAAACACGCATGTCAGGATAGGTATCACTGCCAACAATAGAGGAAAGCCTTTCGTACCAAAAATCTGCGGAAAAGCGCCCGTGAGGAGGAACAACGCCTTTTACGTTTTCCCAGTCAACGAAAATATGTACGGGGGTTTTTCTATTGTTGCCCTTTAACCTTATTTTCCAAAACATCACAAATATACTACTGATCAATAACAACTACATGAGCTGCCGATGCCCCCTTCGGAGACACTTCCTTGGTAAACTCGACCCTCTGACCCATGACCAACACTTTGAACTTCTTTTTACTCTTGATGGAGGAGTAATGTACGAAGATCTGGTTTTCCTTTTCAGTTGTGCCATCGGGTTGGATAAAACCATACCCGTGGTCCTCTCGAAACCACGCAACTGTCCCCTTCATTACACCTCCTCGTGAAAACTTATCGTTGGTGTTGGCCTTCCGATGCCAAGCTTTTTACCAACAACTTATTATTTTCTTATTCCAAAATTAGGGATAAAAAAATCCGGGCTAATTTAATCCCGGATTTACAGGTGGTAATTTTATTTTTGCCATATCAGCCGGAGTGGCTGGTATGATCTTATTTTTATTTTGTTTGTGAAACGCCGCAAAGTAAAAATTTGAGGCATTACCTAAAATCTGAGCCATTATATCTGGGGGTCCTGGGTCGTCGGGGTTAATGTAAACATTTATTTTATCAGGATTATCTGTATCCTCAGATACTTGAAAGTATATTTTCCCTTCAGATGGTTCAGATTCTGTTTTATTTTTTGTTTGTTTATTTACCATAATAATTAATTAGAAAAACCAAATCCATCCTTTTGTCTTTTTTCTATATCAGCGCAATACTTTTTAGCAAGTTCCTGATGGTCTTTTAACCTCTGAATAAGAGGAAGTATTTCCTCATCAGTGAACTCATTTTTCTTGTAAGTAGTTTTTGCTGAAATGATTAGGGCTTCTGCAAAAGCCATTGACATCTCGTTTTCACTTACGACTTCAGCCAAATCTGTCTCACCTTTTACCGTGAAATTACGGGATTCAAAGTATTTTTGTAACTGTTCTTTACCGGGCTTATTAAATTCCCATACATGGTCAAAACGTCCCGGTCTCCCGAAAATTGCTTCAGGCAAGTCACCTGGATGGTTTGTAGTAGCAATTAGTATTATTCCATGGGTGGAGCTTATTCCATCCACCTGATTTAGAAAATCAGAAAGTCTTATTGTTGCGGCATCTCTTCCAGAACCGTATAATGTTTTGTCGAGATCCTCGGCGGCAATTACAGTAGGTTTGGGAGATTCAGGATATTTGGCATCATATAACTTTGCCCAAATATTTATTTCAATGATGGGTATTAAGCCGGTGGAACTGCCCTCGTCTATGGCCTTTGGGAGATTTAACCCATTGGGGGTAATATATTCAGATATGGAAGATAGTCTTAAACCATACTTTTTACATATCGCACGAATTGATCGGGTTTTTCCGTTGCCTGGGGGGCCTATAAAAACCATTCCCATTTTCCAAGGAACTCGTAATTCATCTGCATACATGTCTTTCGAATCTAAAAATATTTTAAATTTTGTATCAATTTCTTCCTTGGTGCCTTCATCAAGAATAGTGTTATCCCACTCTCTCGTATCCCCTGCTTCTTTTGCTTCTTCAACCTCGGTTTGGTGCTCTTCGTCTAGAATTTTGTTTATAACTTCACGATATTCGGCGTCAGAAGCCCCAAACAATATAGTATAGATTTCTCTCTCATCATAATATTCGAGGTGCTGAAAATATATACCGCTTACATTTTTTATTTTAAAGGATACAAATAACGAGGGGCACAATTCCAACGATTCATCAAGACAGGTTCGTGTTATTTGATGCCATTCATCGGAATTGTCTTGTAACCACGTTGCCCCCGCTGGTGGCATGGTTCCCGATATTATAACAGGGTTGCCCTTTTGAACATTCTCCCGTAATCCCGGAGCTATTTGGTTAAGCGTGCGAAATACGAAGTAGTTATTCACGTTTGTGACTCCTAATCTATTTTAAGGGTTTGTTAATAGTACAAAAAAAAGCCACTAATAATAGTGGCTTAGTGGACTCGCCGGGATTCGAACCCGGGTCCGGAGAGGCTCAAGAATTAGCGTCTACGTTACCTAGTCTGGATATTTCATCTCGGCGGGGATCAGGCACCAGACTTTCATCACCCCTACCCATCCTCTAAATCTTATGTCTTATAGCGAGGCCTGTAAGACAGCATCCCGTATTTTCGACGTTGATTCGAACCCTAACGGGAATCGGATTCGGTCAACGTGGCTTTTATGTGCATAATCCCGAAGGATTAGGCAGCCTTAAGGACTGGAGTTTCGCCAGTTATCGATTGTCATGGATTATCGTCCTTGACAGGACTAGTAACGCAACCAATTCTCAATATCCACCCGTCGATTCCAGTCGAGCCCAGACTGGAGTGGCTACAAAAATGATATCGGTGGTAGGTAGGTCCTGTACCACCTAGTCACATTCTTATTCCAAATATACAACATAGAATAAGAATTGTCAAATTAATGCCAAGGCAAATTCAAATTCCCTGGAGGCTGGTTCCAGCAATAATAACCACAGTCATCACACCCTCCAGGACATACTTTTTCAATATTTGAGGTAAACCCAACTGGGACCACCATTGCCGTTCTGTCAAGAAAATCAGGTTCCGGGTTAGGTCTAGACGGATCTAAACTTTCGCTTCCAACCACGTTGTCTAAAGAGGCCAATTCTTTAATTGCCTCCTTTATTTTACCTTTCCTTCTTTTAGTAAAAAACCTAAATTTCTTTTCTGGGCAGGCCTTTGCAATCTTTATCCAACTATTAACATACTTAACATTATAGAAATCTCCAGAGGCATGAATGCGTACGTAAGGCTTAGTGGAAGCTTTAAGTTCATTAATAACACTATCTGCAAATGTCGGCTTTTTTGATTCATCTAACCTCCATTTGTTCGCCTCTATTACGCTTGGTAAATTATGTTGTCCTTTTCTTGCATAACACTCAGCATTACAAAATCTTGATGGGGTACAAGTTCCACCTATTTTAGGTGGCCCTGGAGGTAAGTTAAAAATCAAAACCTGCTTACCCATCTTTGAATTGCCTTTAATAAGTAGTTTTCTCAAAACAACTAATTGGTTTAAAAAATTAGTCGTTTCGTCGGTAGATCAAAGATCTACGATGAGAGAATCCTCAAGGCTACAAGCGCCTTAAACATGTCAGCATTAGCTTTATTAAATGTCTGCGGTTTTTTAGGCTGTTGCAACTCTAACGAAGTATTCTCTTTTACGTAATCCTTTATTTCGTCGCTATAATTGAACCATTCTCCTTTAATGCGATACTGCGCGAACTTTTGGTGAAGTTGGCGCTCCTTGGCCAAAGAGCCGGGAACAACTCCCAACAACTCCAAATTTACCGCACTTCCGGTATCAAGGTCCTTTATTCGTTTTGTTGGATTTGTAGCATAGCCTATTTTAACTCGATTAAGTCCTGTCGCTTCTATAAAATATACATATTGCGACATGGCAAATTTTGGTTACTACAAAAAAACATCTGCCGCTGTCCGCACGGCAGAATATCAGTGAGTAGGAAGTTTCCGCAACCCCCGGACACAAAGCTACGCGGTAAACTTCCCGGATGTGTTCTTATTCCAATTAATCCCCGCCTTTTAACAGAAACTTATTGTTGATAACTTTAAATGATAGCCTACCGTGTAAGGTACGAGAATATTCTTCCACTTGTGGTCTTATCACAATACCTTCGGCATGACTCCCATTGAGGTACTTGTGTTCTGCTAATTCCAAAAGTTGCTCAAAAGTATAATTGAAGTGTTCACCTTCTTCTAGAATGGGAACCATGTTGATACCTAGGGCATTACAAAGGTCTTTGACCTCGTTGAAGGATAAAAAGCAACCTTTCGAAATATCCTGTATGTTGAATACAAACAATGATGTGCTTTCCAACCCAAGCCTGTTCTTTTGAATTCCCGGCCCCGCAAGTTCTCCTTGTATAGCAACGTCCTTGCCGTAGTTCTCCAACTTGGATTTGAGGTCGTATTTTTTTGCGACTTCCCAATACACGCTTTGTCCTTCTTTTTTCTCGAAATTCCTCGAGCATACCCCAAAGTGGTCGTCTTTCCTATAAAATGTTCCTGAAGTTCCATCTACTTTTGTGGTTATGTAATACGGCTTACCATGTAGCTCCTCCAAGCATTCTATACAGGTCTGTATGCGGGTCTCATCTGTTTTATGTATAAAAGCTGGGAAGTTCCCCGCGGACTGGCCTTGTTTAAACTGTATAGGGACTTCATACTTTTTTACCCCTAAATACGCAGTTACGTCGTCACCCAAGAAGAAAGTGGAGCCCGACCCATGGCCTGAATCGTCATCTACGTGTATATATGGGTCTGGATCTTTGGAATCATCACTGGATACCAGTTCCACGATTACTTCGCTTTTTCCTTTATTCAACACTGAAATGGGAAAAGCTATTCCCTGACTCAATATCCCACGAATCTTCTGTGTTTTTATTCTAAACTTTTTGCTGCGTAGGAATTCAAATTCTTCGCGTTCTGGTAAGATGGAATCTATTTCGCAATAGACACACAAATCACCTTTTTTGAATTCCCCTTTCCTCACTAACCCTACATTTTCATGCAGGCGTGGACTATACCTTCATCTCGGTCACCAGTGTGGCAGCACCTACCGAGAGCTCGCCGTGTTAATTGATAATTTCCATTATTTATTCTTCGTAAATATTTTTTCTTCTACTGTAGCATCATATGCATTTTTTTCCACTCAGGCCAATTATTAACTGTTTCTTCTGCGTACTCAAGATGTTTTAAGAAGTGTTCGTGTTCATATTTTGGTGTACTTTTTAATACTTCTTTTAATGTTTTTCCAACAAATTTCTTATCTATAATCATATCTAATGCAATATCACTTATTTCTATTGACATTATTTATCCCCAAACTTTTCTTTTAGTTTTTCATACAGTGCCCGCTGCTCTTCTTCAGTTTTTTTCTTTTTAGCTTTTCTTTGGTCTCTTATCTTTCGAGCAGCCTCTTCTTCAATTCCAATTCTTTTAGCAACTTCGTCTGCTGTTTCTAGCCTAGATCCATAAAAATTAACATATTGATAAACATTGTCATAATAATCAGGTTCGCTTTCAATTTCTATTCTTATATTGAACATTTCAGGATATTTATTTTTAATATCTTGTAAAAAGTCAATAGACTCATCAATACTGCCACACTCTAAAATATGGTGGACTGTTTCTCCACTTTCTTTTAATTTTACGGTTATGGTTCTAGGCTCGGTATTTATTTTTTTTGCCATTTCTTTTTTTGGTTAAATAAAAATGAGTGAAACTACTCCCAATTTCCCAAGTCAAAATCAAACCTGACAACTAACCCGTCAGCTTCATATAATAACCTTTTATCCACATGAGGAATAATAGCCTTTTGAATATCTTCAACTTCCCTTAATACCGGAAGCTTGTCAATACATTCAAGTCCGCAGTTCTCGCGTTGTCTGTTTATAATTTGCAGGGCAACGGAGTTAAATGTTTCTTCTGTGCATTCCCAAGGACCTCCGGTGATTTCATGCAAACCTGTCATCACTAATGGGGAACCTATAGGTATTATTGTTTCGTGCTTTACTTTCATGATTTTTTTGGTTAAAAGAGGGCTAGGCCCTCTGATTAACTTCTGCTTCGACTTCCAAGTACCAGTCCTCCATGGTGGGACACCCGTAAGGCCCTGGAGAAATCCAAGAGTACAAGTTGTTTCGAATGCAGAATTTAATGGAAGACAGTATTTGTTGAAGCATCCCCGTAGTCTCTGACTTTAACTTTTCTTCCAGAGTCACTTTAATCCTCCTCAAGAACCCAAATAGACTCTTCACTTATGATGTTGAAAGGAGTAACCCCTCGCAGACTTTCGTTAACTCTTTTCTTAAAAGCTGTCGATACTAGCGACGAATCAACAAATTCTTTGTATTTCATGACAGATTGGTATATAAATCTCCGGCATATAACCTCGTCATGGGGATCAATGCCATTTTTTATTAGGTGGAGTTTAAGTGCCAAATCGGTGACTTTGTTGTATTTGCCAGTTGCATATTCTGCGAACGTAAAATACCCATGATACGCCAACAGGCACTGCACTGCGGTTATGCCGCGATCTTCGGATACTTTAATGGCATCCTGGGAATACACGAATTGAACACCGCACAGTATTACCATGATCACCAACAAACATTTTCTACCAATGTTAGAAAACACCTGTTCCTCTGCCATGTTTTACCCCAGTTAGTTTTATGGTTACTATCTTATTCCTCATTATTTTGGGGAAAAGTGAAGCTATAAATTTTGTTTTTTATATGACAATATGCGGAGAAATACCTGTTCTTAAAATTTAATTCAACCCCTACAATATTGTCATACCCTTTGAAGCAATCAATATATTTAGATTCCCATTCAAAACTAACTGTAAAAAAGTCTTTGTTAACATGCACAGTAAAACTATATTCTGTTTTAAACAAGACAACTATGAATTTACTATACATCACAACCACCATCTTCCTGAACTTCGATAGATAGCTCATGTATATTATCATTTTCGTCAAAGTATAAAAGCTTTGGGCCTTTTATTATTTTGCTACCATCTGCGGTGTGAACAGTATTTACAGTCAGCCTTTTTACTTTACTATAAGTGTCAATATATTTTGCTAATACATATTTAGAATCAAATTTTGCAATTGTCTTTAAATCTGATTTTGGGCGATTTTTACTATCAAAAATCTGTACTTTTAGTTTATAAGTTTTCATTTTCATTCTATCAATTCTACCATTTCCTCTGCCAAGTACTTTGATAAGTCTCTGAACCATTTGACTATGTCGCCATAACCTCTGGCTGCTGATCGGCCTACCACGGTGTTTGCTGCGGTTTAGCTTTCCAGCAATTGAGCGAGTTTAAAGTGACCCAGAATTAAGCCACTAAAGTCCACCCAAGGACTTTTATTTTTTCAATAAAGTCAGAGCCCTCAATCGGTTCAACTGACCAAACTCTCTGTATACTTACTAATTTTCTCATTTTGATGTTTTACACTTTCCGCCATTAACTTCATGGCTTTTAACATGTTTGCCGTGACAAGATGCTTTACTTGGGAAAGTTGAAACCATGCAGAATTTTGGATTTCCGGTATGAACCCTTCTCCAAATTTATAGAAGTAGCTTCTACATACCCTTTCCTGCGCCCTTAATAGCTCGTTATAGCCACAAGCCATAAAAAACGCTATATCCTTTCCCACTAAATACGGGTATCTTCCTAAATGGATTAATGCGTCATGCTGAAGTTGGATACCGGTTTCCTCAAAAACTTCTCTCATGGCTGCATCATTTATATTTTCTCCAACATCCTTAATCCCCTTCGGTGGTTCCCAAAATGGTTTTTCTGTAGGTTGTACAAGAAGCACCTCTTTTCCCACTGAACCATCATGTATTATGAAGGTAGCGCAAGTTATTTTATTGGGCATTTTGTAACTCCCTTCTTACCCGCATCCACGTTTTTCCAAGTTGGTTTCGGCCCCTGCCAGACGGTAAGGAGACTCCCCAATATTCGTCTCCCCAAGTATTTCCTTCTTGTATTTCTTCGTCTCCCGTGGAAAGTAACAGTTCCTTAACATCTCGGTGCTGTTCTACCTTTGCCTTAATGACGTTGTACATGACTTCATCTTTTACCTCTTCCCAGTCGTCACGCATATCAATTTGGCGAGCTATGCGCTTTGCATTACTTGGGGTTGGTGCCTCCAACACAGCATCAAAACCATCTTCCGTTTTTGCCTTATAACATTGAAAAGCATGTTCACCTGTAGGAAAAACAATGTTTTCAAGAGCAACAGTATGAAACGAAAAGTTTGAAAAGGGGCTGTATTTACCCCGGAATTGCCGAATCATGGTAAAATACTCCTATGGTTTTAAACAGGTCTACGAGCGCATCTATACTTATTTTTTGTTTGGAGTCTGGTTTTGGGTCCACAGTTTCCATAGAACACGCAACAAATTCAATGTTCCTTGAATACCCATAAGGATAAAGACGCGTCTCATCACGTACTTCAACAATTGATAAGTCGTGGAGGACAATGTTGTTTATATTACATGTAAATGATTTGTTTAAAACTCCGTCCATTGGTAAATTGGTAAGACCTGTTATCTTGCCAGATATAAGCGTCCTTCCTGGCACACATACTTCGTGTTCTCCGAAGTGGTCTGTAAATATTTCTTTAGTGCGGCTAATGTTGCACTCTGAAGCAATGCACTTATATTCATTCCCGGTGAGATTGTCCTCAAAAATGATATTTATTTTTTCCACTAAATTATATGGTTAAATAACCAACCAAAACATGGTTCTATTGGTGTCTAGCTTTTCAGCGTATTTCGCGGTATCGTCGATGAGAACATCTGCACCAAACTCTTCACACAAATCCGCTTTGGCAGACCACCAATGTTCCGGTTCAGACCACCAACTATTCTTCTCATCTTGCCACATGCGAACTTTTTTACCGTTCATGAGGTAGTCTACTATGGATACCACATGATTGAAGTGGATACCTCTTATAAATCCCAAGGACTCCAATTCGGCCAGAACTTCGTCTTTTGGTGGTCCTGACAAAACAAAAACTTCGTCACCCGCGGTTATCCAACTAGACATCATCCACATAAACTTTTCAGGATAGCGAGTAATTGTCCCATGTAAATCCACAGCAATTTTCATGTGTTTATTCCTTAAAGTCATCTAGTAGCTTTATGTGGTAAGTAATGACTACCTGTTCTTTATCGTAATCAGCCTCTACTTCGACTGAACCAAATACTTCCAAGTTGTTTATTAACTCTTCCGAAGTTTCTTTAATTTTTTCAGACAGCAGCTTAAGGAATTCCCGTGTTTCTTCTTCGGTGTACTGTCCAATATATCCAGTCATAGCTTTTCGCAGTGCGTCTTTTGCTATATCAAGAGCTTTTTGAACGCTTTCGTTCTGCGTCATCGATTCTCACCTTCACCCTTTAATACACCGCGATTTCTGCGATCAACTAACTTGTTAATATTTGATTGTGCAACATCTTCAAGGGTAACACCTATTTCTCTGGCCATGTTTGCAATGTACCACAAAACATCACCAAGTTCCAACTTAATTCCGTTTTTGAAAAACTCATCCATAACTCCATCTTTATTACGAATAAGTTTTTTTACTCGTTCACAAACTTCTCCCGATTCTCCTGCAAGCCCCAATGCGGGATAATATAAGTTAGACCCCGCATCAGGGTATACGGCTAAGTCGGTTGCCATAAATTGATACTCATTAAAATTCATGTTTAAATTTGGTCTATTTCCCTGTGAGCTATTATTGGGTACCGATGCCGCAGGGAGTACAATTTTTCACACTTATGGCACCGATGTTGATGTGATGTGTACTGCCTTACATGGCTGTATCCCGTAAAATCAAGCTCGTCACCACATTCAGGACAATATGCTCTTACTTTCACAGGGTATACTTTTACTTCGGACGTTTTCACCTCGTCAAATTCTGTATACATTTTATTAATTGGTTAGTTCCAAGTTCGATGGGACTCCGCTACCCATTCAATACCGTCGTAATCTTGTATATCATATGAAATTCCATCTGGTATTTCTACAATTTTTAATTTTGCTAAACTTGAGCTGGCTCTTTCTGATCCAAGCTCTCTTACAGTTTTTACTAAATCTGGGTCATCCCTTTCCAGTAGATAAGAACAAAAATAGAAGTTTTGTGGTATGTCTCTTGTTGTATTTCCAAGATCTGCTGTGGATGTGACAAGAAGCGTGAATGTTAAATCTTTCTCTACATTATCCACACGATCATATTTAGGTTCTTTGGATGTATAATCTCTTTTATAAAAATAGCATCCATTACCTTTTAACTTAAGAAAATATTTTTCACCTTCTGGGGAAAGACCAAACCCACCGTAGCATCTATTTATTACTACTTCCATGCAATATTTCCTTTCCAAAAACTTCAACTGCAACATTTATAAAATTTTTTGCTCCTCGCTCATCTACGGTTAATATCCTTGTTGAGCGTATTGGGCCAAGCAGTTTTCCCGGAGTGATCCTGGCGTTGTCTTCCTTCTTGTTATTTGGGAATATATAAACCCCATTATACATTCCCTCAAAACCAGTATTTAAACATATGTCCAAACTTATATATTTGTTTTCCATTAGTATTTTTTCCAATATCCTGTTGTTGTTCCTGTGGGTTTATGTATTTCCATACGTACCGTTATTTTGGGTTCAGATATTCTTTTACCGTCTTTATCTTTCCAATAACGATATTTGTATATCCTTCCCTTTTTATCTTCTTGACCCACAACTTCTTGTACGGTTTCATACTCAAAACTACCATCTTTTATTTGGCGAATCCCTCCTGGAATTATTCTATGAAAAGCTGGAAACCCTTTGGAACGGGTTTTATTCTTTTCCCACATTTGGAGAGTTTCAAGAGTTACCTCATTGGTAAATACGTCTCTAGGAACTCGTTTTGGAGGTATTTGGGATAGTGCGTCGTTGATGGTAGTTTTACACACTGGGCAATAATGCGGATCATTTTCATTTCTGTTACACCCATCACCGGAAGCTTGATAGCTGTATACATCTCCACAATGGGTGCACCTAGTAAGACGTTCTATCATGGTTTATTTTCCAATTTTAATAAGACCCCGGGTGCAAGTAGCGTCTTCTGGTACTGTTATGGCATTCCAAAAGTCTTCTGTGCACCCATACCAATATTCTATTCTGGGATTAGTAGAGTATCTCAAAAGATAAAGGTATGTTATATTTCGTTTAGAATCTACTTCCAATGCTTTGCCTACAATTATTCCGTGTCCTACATATTCTTCGTCATAGTATTGCTTGTCAAATTTATTAAATTGAATAACGTATGGGACTTTATTTACTGCACACAAAAAATTGTAAATAGAAAAGATCGTTATAATTAGTAAGCACACTGTAAGTACTATTTTATGTCCTCTAGTCATTTAGTGCTCCAATCTGTCTATTACCCGTCATTTGTTGCATAAGTTGGTTTCCCATGTATCAGGAATTTCAATTGGGCCGGCAAATTCATATAAACTAGTGTCAACTACACTAATTATGTAGCTACAGTCTTCTGTGGGAAAATAAATAGCAACGCGCCCGTCAGGGTCCGTTCTAATGAATAATACCCCCATGTTATAAAAATTGTTCTTCGTTACCCAGTACCACCCATCAACCTGTGGTTTGTCCTTTGTCCATTTCATGCCCCCTTCTAACTTTTTTATCATGGCATTATTCCTTGTATTGGGGGTTTTGTTAGATACTTTGGAAATGGCGTTATTTGGTCCGTTCTTCTAATCAAATATTGAGATGTAAGCATGGGGACCGCGGCACTGACATAATTTTTGTATTTTATGTGTGGGCCTATCCTTGTCGCATCGTGAAATAAAAAGTCCAGATTATACGCACAATCCAAGTAAGTTGTATATCTAGCTGCCACAAACGTAGTTCTAAGTATCATCCAATCTACTTGGGATTTATCGAACAAACTGATAACGGCATTATACACTTCAGATATTGCTTTATAATCCCCGCAGCTCATACCGTCATAATCAACAAAGTTTATTCCAGCCTCGTGAAATGGTTTGTGGTGTTTTATTAATTGGCAGAATTCTCCAATGGTAATAGTTTCAACTTTATTTTTGTATTTTTGTGGTAACTCTGATAACTGCTCTAAAAACTTGTTAGCAACTTTATCGTGGTACTCAATTACATGCATTTTATCAGCAAAAGTTCTAACTGGTCTAATAGAGGTTGGGCCTGTTAGTGTTAATTCAACAATGGGGCGAGTTAACTTATATTTTTCTATTGCGTTTAAACAATACTCGTCTTGTACTGGGATTACTTCATTATGTTTTATATGCATGTCATCCCAATCTTTGTCTAATACTGTTTTTTCTCTATTAACCCCTGCTAGTCTTTCTTGTATTTTAGTCTTATGGCCGTAGTACGGTTTTTGTATTTTCACTATCTTCTCGTTTTGTCGGTTATGTGGAGGAGGGTGAGGGATTTGAACCCTCGCGGTCCTTGCGGGCCGGTCTCTGATTAGCAATCAGGCCTCTTACCACTCGAGCAACCCTCCTATTAATTACTTGGGTTTTTGTGGAAGTGGTGTAAGAGTTGCTTTATATAGTCTTGATTCTTCGTCCGTTGTTGTTGACAAAACCTCAAACTGTAGAGGACCAATCAAATCGGGGTTTATTACTTCTGTCACCTGCTTCAGTATCTTGCTTTTTGCGTCACTTACTATGTCTTCTGAAAAACAATACGCGTCAGCATGGACGTCTTCAAATGTCTCCTCATCCCATTCCCATTCTACTGGAATTATTATTTTACCAGTAACTCGTATTGACATTTTTATTTTCCTAAATTAAAATTAAAAAGGGGGAACCGAAGTTCCCCCTTTACTGTTCATGGTTTTTCTCTTACAGCGTTGGTGGCATGTGCTTTTTATGGCTAGACCCATTCCTTAAGAGAATCACCTGTTTTAATGTATCAACACTGATTTTTGTCTTGTTGGAAAGGTACCATGTATAAGGATGGTAGTCTCCAGACAGCCAATCAAGGTGTAGATCGAGTTGCTCGTAAGACATCCCAAATTCTTCTTCATCGGTCTGACCTTCCCAAAGACAAGCTGAAGGAGGACGATCGAGAATTATATCTGGAACTCCCAAAGCCCTTGCTAACCTATAAACTTCACATTTCCATAAGCTGGCAATGGGCTCAAAATCATTTGCACCATCTCCCCATTTTGTGAAATAACCAATTTCATGTTCGGTACGATTACCTGTACCGGCCACTAGGCCATTCACGTGGCCAGCAATCCAGTAAAGTATGGACATCCGTAGTCGTGCAGACAGGTTTCCGCGATCCAAGGCAGTGGGTTTGTCATAAGTCGTTGTGCGTAGAATGAGCTTAATGAATTCGGAATTCAATTCCCCAATGGGAATTGTGAATGGCTCATTAAGTCCCAATTCTTTTACTAAAGCATCTACACACTGTTGATCGAGGCTAGGTGACTGGTCGCTTGGCATGCATACGGGAATAATGTGGTCGATGGAGGGCAGGGCATCACAAAGCATTGTGGCTACTAATGCCGAGTCTACCCCACCTGACAAGCCAATTACTACGGGCTTGTCTCCAACAAATTCTCCAATGCGTTCAATTATTTCAAGCCCCTTTATCTCAATGCTGTTCACTTGTAAAGCCTCCTTGTTCTTATGTAACGTCTTACCGAATCGGGCACCAATCCGTTAATCGGCTTTGCATGTTTTACCATGTTGCGTATGCATGAAGAGGATATGTCGAAGCTACAAGCGGGTATAACTAATTCCCCAAACTTTTTTAGCTCCTCACATTCCAACTCTGAGGGTTTCTCTCGTTGTCTCCATACAATAACCAATTTACAGATACCCACAAGTTTGTTAAAGTCGGACCAGTTAGGAAAGTTTTCTACACAATCAGAACCAATGATTGGAAACAACTCGTCCTGTGAAAAGTCGTTTTGTAAGGAAGATATTAATCCGTAAGTAGTGTGGGGGAAATCTTTGTATAACTGCCTTTGGTCTAAACCATGAAACTCTGTTAATCCCAGCGATTCTATGACCATTCTGATCATTCGAATTCGCTCAAATATTGTTGATTTTACCTTCTGTTTCTGGGGATTCTGACGTGTTGGCACCCAGATAATGCGATCAAAGTTAAGCTCTTGGCGAACATACTCTGCTATGTATCCGTGAGCGTTGTCGGGGGGATCAAAAGATCCCCCAAACACTCCTATCCGACTATTCATACGCCCAATACCCTCCTTGCAAAAGAAATCTCACTGGCGTCTCCAGTGGCTTTTTCAATGTTGTCAGAGAGCTTAACCGTATTCTGCCATGGCATATTTTCAGGTTTTGCTCTGGACATCTTTATGACCATGTTAAGAGGAGTTACCCCAACATCGTTAGTAAAATGGGTACCTATTCCGGTAGACATTCTACACCTATCGGCGATATACCTCTTTAGCTCTATGGCCTTATCGATATTCAAAGCATCCGAAAATACAATGGATTTGGTGACAGGGTCTACTCGAGTATGTCTCCAGTGAGATATTACATCATCAGAGTATTTTAGAGGATCGCCGGAATCCTGTCTTACACCATCAAACAGTTTTCCCCAGTATGTATCGTATACGTCTAAAAACGCTTTAGTAGTAAAAGTATCGGAAAGGGCAATCCCCATGTGGCCTCTATAAACTTTTGACCAAGCCTTAAGAGCCATGACATTGGCAAGTTTATAGCCATATTTTGCTGCATGGAACATATACCATTCATGGGCAGTAGTTCCTATTGGAACTGTGTCTAATTTGTGGGCAAAATGTACATTAGAAGTTCCTACAAATTGCGGTGGTCCATATTCTCTGGCATGGTTGAGGAATTCTTCTTGAATTGCATAAGAATGGCGACGGCGGGTTCCAAATTCTGCAAAGGGAATATCGTGCTGTTTAAGTCTGGAAATCTTCTCAATATTATTTGCACGTCTTGCTTCGGGGGAATAGATTTTTGTAGTGTCATGTCTGAAATAAACTTCAGAAATGATTGACATAAGTACAACTTCCCACATTATCGATTGGTACCAAGGCCCATGGATTTTTAAATCTATCTTGTCCTCATTCCATTTTAGTGATACTTGGCGAGGATCATATCTGAACCCACGTAAAAACTCAATATATACCGGAGTTAAATAGTAGCAAGTTGTGGAAAGAAACAACTCTTCGTCACTTGTTAGCTGTAGTTTTGACAAGTTCTGTATTTCTTGAGAGATTTCCTGCATCATTTTATATGTAAATTTTGCAGGTCTACGAAATATTAGCCTATATTCGGCTTCTGCCCTTGGGTATAACTGGCAAACAGCCTGTTGCATGTTTAGCTTGTATAAGTCGTTATCAAGAATTGACTTTATGATTGGTTCTGTCACTACATTGCACATAATGTATCTCCGCTATCGGTTGTTAAACCTTTATACCTTGAGTTATGTTGTGAGGTTCACCTAAACGTTCAAGCTCATGAAGTATCTTGGCTGCGTACTGATCGTCCAGCCTTAACTTCCTCACGTAGTTAATGACTCTACCCAACACCTCTTTACGCTTTTCTATGATTTCTAGAGTTTCAGGGGATTTTTCACACCGGCATTCTACCCGTACACCCATGAAATTGGGTATAAAGTGGAGTTTATACCCGCATTCATAGGTGGCTATTTGGTTCCAATACCCATTGGTGTGTTGCTGCTCCTGAACAAAAGATCTCAAACGAGCGCCACATGACGGGCAAGTTTGTTTAAATTTGTAATGTTTCCTTACTTCGATCTCCATCTCGAGGCCTCTCTTGTTGCAAAATGTATGCATTAAATTTTGCCACAACTATAACTATTACAGCAATTGTTATTACTGTTCCGGGGAATTCCCAAACTACTATGAGACCAAGAGCTATCATAAAAAGAGTAATAATTACCAAGGATGTGGAAATAATTTTACCCTCTGTTCTTTCGGCATCTTGAATAGCTTCACAATACGAATACCAATAATTTCGTAATTTTTCCATCTTTACACTCCCTTAAATTAAGTGTTAAATTAAAGCCTGACTTACCGGGGACAGAGGTTAACATGTCCCCGGCGTACCAGGCAGCACCGCTTCAGATTGTCAGTCGGTGGTTTTAAGGCTCCCAAGGAGCTCTTTTAATCCTTCTTGCCACTTCATGCTTGGAGTTGTAGGCACTCCCAAAATCAATATTCTATCCATGTGGCGAGGGACATCGGACAAACTACAGCTTTTGTAGGTATCCTCTCCGATACTTGATATTTTTACATGCCTTGGATGCACCAGTACTTCGTTATAGACAGTGGGTACTAGTCCCGCCGAAATAACCTGCGCCACAGTTGCATCTGACGACAACATTAATCCGCGTACGTCTCCCGGTATGAACCCGACTTTTACAAATTTTTGGTTATGATGTTTACACCACAAGGCAATTCCCTGTTCTGGGCTTGTTACTTTACCATTCAGGTGCTGTTCGTAACACCATGCGAGTATCTCGCCCATCTGAGGACCAGGAGTAACAAAATCAATAAGATGCCTACCTTGTATAATGGGCTTAGGAGCCGCATGAAGGACCTTAAGCTTTCGAGCACGTTGTCTAATTGACTCGATATGATCCAAAGTTTCGGTCTTAAGTCTAGCATCAGTCGTTCCCATTTTATCTGCCACCGCCAAATCCATAAGATCGTCGATGCTGGGAACCTTAGTAGAAAGTTTGCGTATTTTACCATCACTAACTTTGGCTTCCTTTCCATGTGGCATGGAGCTAACTGCCCACATGTGGTTTCTCACCATCGGTACCACATATTTCTGTATTTCTTTTGACACGTGTAACCTGGTCATAAGTACTTCGGCCAACTCAGCGGACACGCGGTCATGAAGAGGGCTTTTAATATGCCCATCTTTGTGTATCGTTGTTTTTGCTTTTCCCAAGTCATGAAGTAATGCTGCCAACATAAATTTTACCTTCTTGTCTTTGGGAATTTTCATTTGAGAGGCTGCTTGTACCACCAACGCGGTATGAGTAAGCACGTCTCCCTCTGGGTGCCAACTTGGGTCTTGTTCCAAGCCGTGCAATGCGACAAGTTCTGGAAACCAGAATTTGCCTGTGACACTGGATACTAATGTGTTTAAGGCATCTATCCAATATATTCCTTTTGCCAGCATGTCCGAAAGCTCTCCCCAAATTCTTTCGGCGGGCAATTTAGAGGTATTCATTTTTCGAACAGTTTCTGCTGTTTTTGGTTCCAAAGAAAATCCTGTGCGGGTCATAAACTTTATAGCCCTTAATGCACGCAATGGGTCGTCCCCGAAATGCTCAGAAACCATTCTTATCTGACCTCGCTTTATATCAACGAGGCCTCCCCAATGATCAATAATTTTCTCTTGGAGAGGATCAAACAACATGGAATTCATCGTAAAATCACGACGGAAGCATGCTTCTTTTGTAGACATCTTGGAATCATAAGTGACTATTACAGCTTTATGATCTTTTGGGTCTACTTGAGTATCCTTGCGGGGTAGGGAGACATCAATGCCATGCAGACCATTCAGCTTAAAAACTCCAAAGCTCTTACCCACATGATCGGGATTCCATGGCTTCAGCACTTCCTCCAATTCTTCTTTCGAAAGCCCATATACCTCTATGTCCAGATCTCCAGAGGTCGGAATACCCATAGCCTTATCCCTAACCCAACCACCGGTGTAAAACGCGTGTCCGCCTGCCGCACTGATGGCTCGAACAAGGGCTTGTGTTCTTTTAGACATTGCAATCTCCCGTAAACTGTTAGTTTAGGTCTTATTCCATGTTTTAGGATAAAAAAATTTTCCCATGCCACGGATACATTCCATGCACATGGGAAAATCGTACTTCTACACGAGATTAAAAAGATCGATGTTTTACCTTTAATTTTTTCTTGTTAGTAGTATTTTTTTTAACTAACCAAAACCTGATGGGTATTCCATGATACCCTCCTGAATTAGGTGGAAATTAAAGGTTGTCCTAACGATGATACGAATGCATGAGGCCCATAGTCTAGCGGGACGGGACCCTCGGGAGGTAAACTATTCCTTCTTTACTTTTTCGTTGTATTCAAGAAGAAACTTAATCCCAAAGTAGAGACCTAAAATGGCACCTATAATGGGAATAAAAATCTTCAGAATGAAGAAGGCCAACCATAACAGAATTGCCCCTATTATGGCAAATAATATAAGTATAAACAGGTCTTCAATGCCAAGTTGTGTTATTTTTTTGAAAGTTATCCACACTTCAAAAATTAAAGAGTGTGAAATCGCAACCCAAAGCTTTTTTAAGAACTCCATAGGATATTTTCCTTACTTGGTTCTTGCTTTATTGATACGTTCATACGCATATTCTTGAAAATCTTTCCATGCATCTGGAAGAGAGGTTCTCAAGTCGGGCGGGATGAAATGTTTTTTGTCAAGAAGATCGTGTCTATTGGCAATGGCTCTTCCTAAAGCTATTTGAACTCCATCCTTCGAAGAGAATGTGTCTAATTCGGCATGGGAAATAGCCCAACCATAGGTAATTTTATTATGTGCTGGGTGGTAAATTGCCACAAACGTAGCATACGGATCCCCGTTTAGAGTTCGAAGATGCCGAATTACATGCACATACATGTTTAAATTAATTGTTTTATTCATATGTATTATTTCCAACCTTTTGTTACAACTTCAATATAATTTATTTTCGGCCTATCCTTTATAAAAACACCATACCAGCCACTTACCGATCTAGAGTAGGCTTTGTTAAGCGGGGTGTAAAAGTCCTCTACCCAATACTCATACTTATTATCGAACCTCAAATATTCAGAGTGTGATGCACTATCAGGGTCGATAGTAACCATTAACATACCATTGTCAAATGTTTCGGTTTGAGTTCCTGATGGCAGTGCATCCAGTAATTCAGAACGTACTGAAGGTTCCGACGAATACTTAACATCGGTGCTGGGTACTATATCAAAAATTTGTACCACTCCTACTATTAACAGTATTGTGAAAGCGACTAAGATAATTAATGACACTGCGAAAAGAGTTTCCGAGTCTTTTTTCATTGATACCCACAGGCCCCAAAGGCCGAGATATCCTACAATTAGACAGACTACCAACCACATATCTCCTCCAGTACCCCTGGTAGGGCTCGAACCTACAACCTGAGGCTTAGAAGGCCCCCGCTCTATCCATTGAGCTACAGGGGCAACCAATTAAAAAAATAAGTGGCCCCCGAAGGGGCCACTCTATACATCGTTATTTGCCAAATTACTTCTTGGCAGGTGCTTTCTTGGCAGGTGCTTTCTTGGCAGGTGCTTTCTTGGCAGGTGCCGGTTTGGCATCAGTTTCTGCCGGTGCCGGGGCAGCGAATGACGGGAACTTAAAGTTTCCGAAAAGGTTTCCTGCTCCTTCACCCTTTTGTCCGCCCAGTGCATTGAACAGCAACATGTCTTTCATTCCAAATTCACCTTCGCTCATGGCGAGAAGCATCATCGGATTGATGTTGCCAAGATTTCCGCCCATTAAGAGCAGCATCTTCGGGTCAAAACCACGCCCGTTATCACGCCCGACAAGCTGGCTCATGAGTAACAAGTTGATGAGACCGTTCTGGTCACCGCCCTGATTAAGCTGGCCGGTTAAGAGAAGCATGTTGAGCATGTTGCTTTCACCGATGCCGCCTTCTCCAATCATTGCCATGGCCAACAGCGGATTGCCAGCGAGATCCATGCCCTCGGCTGGGTTAACTGCACCAAATACCTCAGAGATTGAAACAATCTTGGTAAAGATGCGGAATCCGAGAATATTCTGCGGATTGATGTGTGTATGAACCGCGCTGGAAGCGGGGTTAATTACACGCCAGTTACCATTTTCCATTACGTGATGGAGGAAAACAGGCTTTCCCTTGACGAGTACGACGTCGCCGGGGTTGATACCTTCTTCCGTTACCGGGACCATGTAGAACATATCCCTTCCACCAAATGCAAAGTTGAGAACGTTGAACAGCGATTCATTTTCCGCGTCGAACGTGAGATAATCGCCTTCATTATTCTTAATTGCAACTCTTGGACCCTGCGGGGTCATTGCGATTTTGAACTGGTCGCCGTGCACGGGACCAAAATTCAAATTAAAGAGATTTTCAAAAGATCTTCCGAACATTCCTTCTTTTCCTCGTTTCGTAGTTTCATTCTGTGTAGCCCGTTCTCTACCATAGTGTAACGGGTATGTTGGTTCTGTGCCAAATGACCTTACCTCTGGGCGGATAACCGCTGCTGTCTCCCTGCGCCCGCTAACCAAAACTTGGAAGTTTCCAATTGGTTGATTTCTGCGGATTTTTCCGGTAGACAGACTTTTTAAATCCAAGGTTCTTGACACTGTATTAGAATTGATCACTTCATAGTGATCTACTCTGTCAGTTACTACTGCTCCTTCACTAACCATTGTCGCTTAAGCCTTTCAATGTTAATTCTATTCATTTTATATACTTCATACATGTATTGCAATATTAATGCGGGGTAGTGTAAAAACACCGACATTAACATATCCGTAAGTTCGTAGTACATTTTGCCTCCTATGAGGCCTCGGAAGCCGCATTTAATAATTCGGCGGCATGCTCCTCGATGGCCCGCCATTCAGCCGCAGAATAATAATATACTTCTGGGCTAAATTCAGAGTTACCCTCACTCATTTCGAGTACAGACCCATCACGCAACCTGTAAATTACTATTCTTCCAGATTGTTTAAACCCCTCTGGCAGCTCTTCCACAGGTATTGAGTCTAAAACGGTCGCGCCATCTAAAATTAAAACCATTAGCGGGGCTGGCCACTCTACATCATTTAATTCCAACTCGTTTGTACCATTGATCCAGTCCGTCAGATCATCGACTTCATTAATTCTTAGTAGTTGCCCTAAATTGGTTGCCATAATTGTGCTCCGAAAATGAGAGTCCCCTGAAGAGAATCTATGCGCACTACATTCTCTTCAGAGGGTGACATGTCGTCTCTCGATTTGTTCTAACCCATCAAGTCTGATGGAAGACAATTGGGAAAATAATGATCCCTTTCGTCTTGCGGGATTGGTTCGCACGGATTTGATGGGTGATATATGATAGTGCGCCCATGTTCAGATAATTCTTGTAATTTTTCGAGTGAGTAAAACACGGGAGGCTTGCCTCTTTTTGGATTTTTACATGGGACGGTTTCGTCCGGATCAATCAATCCTGACATTAGCATATCCCCTCCTATCTTAGAGGCTCACATATTGAGTCTCTGTTATCTTTTACCCACACCGATTGCTCGGGATGACTGATACGTGTTTTAGAAACCAAAGCACGTATTTTATTTTTTAGCTTTTTGCGAGCTTCGGAGTCTTTATGATTAGCGTAACAATTTTTCTTAGCAAAAGCCAAAGCTAAAGAATACACTGAATTTACAATTCGTCTTTCTTTATTCTTTTCATCCTGACCTGAAGACTTGTATGCCAATCTTCTCGCATTCTTAGCTTGATGCCTTGTTTTTTTCTCTGCCATAAATAAACTCCGTTTTAAGTAGATTATTTCAAGTCATCTTCTTTTGCCATAAAAATCAGTCTTCTTCAGTTTTTAGCTCGTCCAAAACTTCGTACTCTACCAGTAATTTATATGCTACTTCATTTGCTACTTCCAACTGTTCCACCTTGAAGAAGTATGTCTCTCCAGTAGAGTAATCTTCGGCATCAAGTAGCTCAAACATCCAAATGTTGTTGCGTAGTCTATGTAAAACGAGTGTAAGCGGGTCAGTCGAGAATCTTACTAGCTTTCTCTTTCCAAGCTCCATTACTTCACTACCTTCCATAAGAAGGGTTTGCATAACAGAAGGAATAGTATCCCAACTATCGCAGGTTTCCTCACAACATTGGGCTAGAACACTTTTTTCCATATCCCATACATCAATTTCGTCGCTGCAAAAAGCCTGCATAATAAAACTTTGTTTTGCCATTTTCTCCTCAAAAGTGCGTGATGGGGTGGTGGGATTCGAACCCACGAATATCGGATTCAAAGTCCGATGCCGTACCACTTGGCTACACCCCAATATAACCAATGGTAGCTACTTAAGTGTGTATTTTTGTTATGGTATTTGAATAATAAGACCAGCCCCTAGCTCAGATTCCAACTCACAGTGCCACCCTTGCTTGCGTATATGGTCTCTTACTTTCAAAACTACATCTTCAAAATAATCATCAGGAATAGGGACATACGTCATAGTCTGGCTTTTTAGTCTTATATCTCTATCATACCCCTGTATGCATGATTTCATAATATGATTATACTGTCTTTGTTCTTCCCCTATTCTCCCATTAGCCAACATAGCTTTCTCATTTTCAAACAGGGGAAAATTTAGATTTTCGTTTAATTCCATTTGTCTATTTCTGGTATCAGGTTTCTTTTTGGTTTTGATAACATAGGCCACTTTTGCCTTGTAACTGAGGATTTGACACTTCTTCCATCAAAATCTCCCCTTCGTCTGTAAGGCTCAGATTCACAAAACCTGAACTTACTACTGTGCTTCCACCTCCGCACTCTGCTTGGTTTGACGAAGGTTTCAGGATATTTTGGATTTACATACGGCATATTAAGCTCCAAATGTCATATTGTACCCCTTTTCAGGATCATCATTTCCTTTTGCAGCCTCCTCTTGAAGCATTCGTATTCTTTTGTCCGAGTCGTGGGTACCGTGCCCTTTAAAGATGAAAGAAACGCTATGCCCTATTAATTTCTCCATCTTACCTTCAGACTTACAGACAGGACAAACATTTACTGGTTCTGAATTCATGGAATGAAAATGGTCAGATTCAATCCCACAAACTTCACATTTATAAGTATAAGTTGGCATTATATACCGCGCCTCTTGTTGATAAACAAATATACACAACCTACTTGATTTTTTCAAGTATTTGATGTATACTTAATTAACCCTCCTCCAGGGCCTGTTGAAAGCTCCCACTGCTTTTGATGGGCCTTATTTTTTCAGATGCTATATATTCAAACACCATTGGGTTGCTTTTATCCGGATACCGACTACCACAACAATACATGGTTGGCCTATACCTTAATACATATTGATTAAGTTTTATCTCTTTATACCCTTTAGGTCCGTTGATTTTAACGACGAGCTCCCTTGCTGTTGGATCACCATATTCACCAATTACTGTGGCCGTAACCAAGATTTTTTTTCCGAGTAGAGAAGCCTGATTGTCGGGAACTTTAAGGTTGGTATATCTATCTGTTAAGTCATGCAAGTTTTGTATTATCTGTTCTTTTTTCAGTTCGTTTATCTCTGCCTGTTCCTTGGTATTTGAATGTGCTATTAATGATATAATTAGTAAGACCACTAAAATTAAGATGATTAATATGAGAATTATTACCATGATTTCCTCCAAGTCTCTTTAGATTTTATCTTCCCCCATCGCATGTTTTACCACATGCAGGAAATTTTTAAACAGGGTCTCCAAGTCTTTTACCGAATCTACACTCCATCCCTCTGTTTCAATTACAAAAAACGGATATTCACCGGGGATCTGATACTCAGTTTTTATTGTGATAGTTTCAAATTCTTTAGTAGTTCCTAGTGTATTGCCGTCTTGAGTAAAAGTAAACTGAAAAGAACTAATGACGGGCGTTGGATTCCAATCTTCTGAGATATCACAGTCGGGAGTATCCATGTCACTATTACGTAACTGTGAGCCTTCTTGCATTTTTATTCCCTTAAAGTTTGTTTATTATATTCATATTCCAAAAAAATACCGCCCCGATTAAGGGCGATATTTGCTACTCACCATCTTCGTCTAATGGTCGATGCTTGGCTTCGAGGCGAGCCATCTGCGCTTCAAACGTGAGTGGGTCTAACCCACCATTCTGAAATTGAGAAAGGATTGCTTCTTTCTCAACGTCAACATTATTATCCATAACGTCTCCCGAGTATGGTTACTAGCCACCCATTATAAGAAAGCCAATGGCTATGCTTACCCTGACGCTAATAATAGTATATATTGCCGCTAGTATATCAGTTAAGAGTATTCCCAAACCGGCTGATAGGTGGGTGTTCATCCATTTGGTTGGGGGAAGGGTTCTTAGCATGTCGAAACAACGAAAAACCGCAAAGGCAAACAGGTAGATGAATATGTTATAAGGTATGCACATCAATACAATCCACATGCCCGTCCATTTACCAAGGTTGACCCGGCTTGTATTCCATGCTCCCCATAATTCCTCGGCTGTGTCCCCCGTGAATACAGTTAGTAGTACCAACCAGGCTAATACGGTGATTTGAGTATACACCGTAAGTAATGGGTATAATAGGCACCAAACCACTGAAACAACAGCACTCCCTATTGTCCCTGCGCCCCTTAAATACCCAATACCAAAACCAGTGCCTACTACACGTACAAGCCACACTTTCCACGGCTTTATTTCGGTCACCACACCCACCTCCCGGTTTTTTGTACCATAATTTCTTATTCCGTATTTAAGGTAAAAAAAGCCCACGATTATGGGCTTAAAGAATAGGCCCGCAATACTGTAATAATTATAGGAGGAGAGTGTTGTGTCTTGCAAAACTTCTTTAACCTTCTATTGGTTGCTTGCTCTATCCGACTACATTTATAAATTTTTCCGCTTTTAAACCAATATTTAGTGTGTTGGGTACACTCCGCCAGTAGAGACATAATTGCCTGTCGGTGGAGTGAGTTAAGGGAAATGGAATCAAGGTCAGCTGGCCATGTTGTAGCAAAAACAATTTTTACACTGTCATCGTGGGCAGTAAAAGCTATTAGTGTGTCATACCTTACCGAATAATGATACTGACCTTCCGGTTGATGGTGTGGTATTACAACTACTCCATCGATTGTTTTGTCTTTGAGGGAACGCGTTCCTACCATAAATACTACTAGTGAAAAAATTACTAGTAGTACAAGAATGATGGAATATATTGGTTTAAAGAACCAATACGGACGATGTGGTGAAGATGACCTTGGCTCTTGTTTTTCCGGAAATTTCATTTTTCAAATCCTCCCATTGTTGTTCGAAACCGGGTATGGGACTCATGCAGTCTTCTAATACAATGAGCTCTGTGCTTTCTTCCAGTTGCGGAACTAGGTCAGCTATTGTATCGTGAACACAGTGGGTAGATGCTTCCCCTACAACCACAATTCTCTTTGCTTTTAGAACTGTGTCTTGGATACGGCCGTAAACAATGTTACTCATAGCAACAATTGGATGAAATGGGGAATATGGGTGAGCAAAGGCACCTGTACCTTTTTCTATCCACATTGGTTCTTCACGTTTGGCCATTGCAAAATAAGTGATAGCCTCTAAAACTGCGGGGTGTAGTGCTGAACTTGTATCCATACCCAAACAATGAAACGGCCATACCATGACTCCACCCTCTATGCCAATCTGTGTCCCCAAAAGAGTTGGCAACGATCTTGGTAGGTCAGTGTGTATGTCCCTACGTGCTTGTTCTAAAATCTTATCTTTAGGTATGAATTTTAACCCGGGATTATCTTCCCATAATGACGGGTGATAAGCCGCCATAATAAGATGCCTGTCCATCGATGCCACAATTTGGCTAAACTTTTCCACATTGGTGTGGATAAGCTTGGCAATGCGATCACAGTCTTTTTCCGCTCCCGGAACGTATAACTGTCCCCAAGGTTTGGGCAAACAAAACCCATTTTGAGCGTCAATTACCAAAAGAATTGTAGACTCTTTCGGGTTTAATACTTTTGGTTTACGCTTTAATTCTTCCCACATAGCTCCAAAGTTAATGGGAACTGGTTCCGTTATCGGTCCTTGCTCGTAAAGCATCTCCACACTCCTTTAAAGTATGTTTATGAATTCTTGGCTGTCAATGATTATTTTCATAAGCCATCGTTATTAAATAGCATTATAAAAAGCCCCATTGCAGCCGCGAATATGTATAGTTGGAAGTCACGCTCTATGGTGTCAATTATTATTTTCATTGGCGGATCACTATAAAGATTACTGTTAAACAAGCCACGGTAACTATATATATCCAGAGAAGAATCCCACTACATACGGCGCTAATTGCAACTGTTGTAATAAAAACAGTTATTAGTAGACAAGCTGACCAATTTGCGAGTTTACTCTCTATGGTATCAATTATTATTTTCATGTTAGTCCACTATTATAATAAACCAAACCACCACAAGCACCCAAACTATTATAGCCCCGAATCCGAAGGTTGCGACTGACCAATATCCAAGCAATACACTCAAGAACATAGCAAGACATGTTGCTATAACCACTAATAGTTTCCACCACAGATCTTTTAAATGTGGTTTAAGCCAATCAAGAAATTGTAATAGCATCGATGATTTCCTCACATATTTTAAACATCTGTGTTGTTTCATCAGGAGTAAACATTTGTAATTTCTCTGGAACATATGAATCGATGAAAAATGACCCATTTTCACAAATCATGTACCAAATTTTTGTATATGCGTCTTGATGGGCAATAAAGATTTTATTGCCTTCACGATGTGTTGGCGAATCAGGGGGACCGACCTCCGTCCCATGTGTATCCACAAACTTCGTTAGAGGAAATATTATGCTGCGAGGTATGTGTGGATTAACATCTCTGGTTACACTTAAATGGTGCGCTGTTGAAATAACAGCCATTTTATCAGTAAGAGACACAGAGGGAGTGTCAAACCCAGAATGAGTAACACAATCCATTGTTTCTATCTTTAAATACGGCATAGTATTTCTCCCATAAATTGAAGAGCGTTTTGAAAATTCCCAGAAATTTCTTCTATACGCTTGTTAGTGGATATTGTATTGGTAGTAGTAGAAGTTAGGTCGTCCCGACTGTATGCGTTTTTATGTCCATTGTCCCATTTAATGCTTGCAATTGCACTACCCTTGGCGTGATTAATTACTGTACCTTCCTCAAAAGCAGCTGCTTGTGTACCGGCATATCTACTATTAGGGTGCATTGCTACCCTGTCTCTCGGTTTTAGTCGCCTGAATTCATCATGAGATAAGTATGGTACAAGAAGTTCTTCGGCGTCAGGACTAATAAGTAAATCCTTATGACTATAATAGTGTGTGCCATTGTCGCTATGTCCAAGCCATTTAACGGTTATTTCATCCTTACTTCTGATATTTAAGACCCGTCCTTGTTCGTGTGCTGCAGCTTGTGAAGGGCAATATCGGCTGTTGGGGTCCATGTATACTGTTGATCCCAATTTACAAAAATCATTAAATTCACTAAGTAGCATTTTGATGTCCTCGTAAATACGCTAGTCTTGATCTTATGCCTTAAAATGTGTATATTTAGGTATGAAGATTACAGACGTTTTAGAAGTTAAGAAAGTTTATACTTGCGGCTTGGCAAGTCTTGACGGATATAAATCCGGAGAAGCGGGACTTACCGTAGTCATTCCATATGATGTTGGTAAGAATGTAAATTATCTGGCAGGAAAATTGTTGTTCAAGCTTTCCTTTGGAATACGCGGCCCATTCTATACTACAAAGCATGGTAGTAGTATAAAAATTACTTTTGCTATTAAACATGGTTTGGAAAATAGGTACATGAAAATAATACTATGTACGAGAAACAAGTTTAAAGATATAAAAGGAGTATGGGACGCGAGGTTTAAACTATGGAAAGACATTAAATTAAATAAGAAACAAAAACAATTTTATAGGATACTGGAATCCTGCGGTAATGTGGGGGAATCTTTTGCATCCTTGTATTCCGACGAAACAAATTATGGGTTAAAAAGACTTAGTGAATTACAAAACTCCGGACTCGCCGACCTTGGTCCGGCCGACGAGTCTAGAGTTATAAATTCAACCCCATTTGGTCTCAAGGCAGCCCCCTAAATGCTAAAGCGTCATCGAGTATGGATAATCCTGTATTTCTACCCATGAAAATACACCAATGGGGAGCCCAAAATGTTTCTTGTGTTGCGGGGTGTTGAAGTTTTAGGTAACGGACATTTTTACAACGCCTTCTATCCCCTCTAGCTGTATAGAAAGCTTTTATTGTGTAAATTCCCGGCTCAAACTTATGTAAACTCTTGGGCCGTTTATACCTAAGAACTACCTTCGTCCCCACTTTTATGTATCTCTGCACTTTTTTCTAGTATGGCTAAAGTAAAATCTGGATTCCAATCCCTGTCTTCGAGTTCTACAACCCATCCTGCTTCAAGAAATGGTGTAACAACTCTTCTTCGGGCTTCTGCTTTTAACTCACCGGCGATGTTATTATATTCGTCCGGGACTTCCCTTATCGCTTCACCCAAATCGCTCGCAGTAATTTTAATACTGGTGGATTTTCCAGACATTATTTCTTCTGTTATTTTTTTAACAACTTCCTCTACAAATTCATTGGCTACTTGGTAAACTCTGTTGAAGTAAGAAATTTCAAATTGCTCCAACACTATACGATGGTTTATCTCGTACTTTTTGGCAGCCTCTTCCATTGTAGGAATTAAACCACTACTTGCCTTTTTTGTTGCCATGTCATCTCCTAATCTTTATCCGCATTCTGTCGGATTCTTCAATAACGGTTACCTTAAATCCAGATTCAGTGAGTGTCTGCACTACCTTATTAAAGCTGCTCCCTAATGGTGTGGCATTAAGATTTTTATGTTGGGCGACGGACACCTCCGCATAATCCGTGCTTAAATACTTGGAAATAATATTATTTAATAAATGGTGGTATTCGGCGTCTAATTCCTGTTGAGTTGGGGCTCTTTCGCTTCTAAGTCGAATGCTTTGCTTATAAAGGGAATGTTCCGCTTTATTTCCTACAATTCTATCCCACATGTCGTGTATTAAATCTAGCTCTGTCTTTGATGGTATCGTATACATAATGTAATATAAGCGGGATTTCTGTTAAATTCATAAGTATAACCCAATCCCGGCAATATCCCTTCTAGTGTTTCAGCCGCAGTGAATTCTTCTCCTCGCTGTCCTTCCAATATAAATTTTGCTGGATCTGTGTTCTCTAGAATGTCCTCAGATTCCTTACTTCCGTGAATTGACACACTTCTAATTTCACTCATGTATGATGAAAAAGCGTGGGCATATAGCCAATATTCGTCGCTTATCCCATATTCTCTAGTATCATCTGAAATATAGGAATGATTGGCTGATACATCCCTTGGTATTCCAATTATCTTACCATAAAGATGGAGTTGGGTAGCTGTGATAAGAGCATTACTGTTCTTAGCGGGAAGAGGATTTCTACACGATATATGAGCGTTACCATCAGGATACACGAAAACTTCAAACCCCAAGTCCTCTATTTCGGGAACATCGAAACTTCCTGCATTTTTGATAATGTAAAATTTACCCTCTGTAAGGGACTCTAATAGGTCTAAGCAAATATCGGGTAGTTCACTCTCATTGTATGAGACAAATTTACGTGTTCTAATTGCTAATACCACTTCTTGTGCTGTTGGAATTGTATACATTTTAAAACTCAAATGTTATGTCAAAGTACCAATATTCGATGGTGTCATTTATTAATTCCCTCTCGTCTGGAATCCTGTGTTTTACCATTCCTGGTGGGTTTTCCACCATACTCACAACCTTTAAGCCATATCCGTTTTTCAACATTTCCATGAATTCCTCTCCGGCTCGCCAAAAAATAATAGAACGATCTTGCCTGGAATACACTTGAAATCGCATTGTGACGTTAGAACCTATGATAAATTTATCCAATTGTACTGCTTCCCGTATTTTACTTTTGAGGTTTCTAATAACCCAAGCTATACCACGGGATACTATATATTCTGGATTCACAGCGTCTACGTCTAAATTTCTCATCGGCCCACGATGGGTATGATCTCTGTACTCCGTGGAAACTATGTGGTCAGAAAAACGATTGATTATAACTTCAGCATGGGCAAATTCTTTTAAAGAGTTAGTTGGTATATTAATCATTGGCTCTCACAATCGTTAGTTTATCTTTTTGTATCCACAGCTGAGGTCAGGTTAATATGGTCCCAATTCATCTTTTCTCTCCCGTGGTATCCAAATTGTGGTGCATTCGTCGTCTACTGTAAACCCAAGCTCCTCCATTGCTTCTTTTATTGTTGACTTTAAATCCCTGTGAGGCTGTCTGGTTACGGGAACAGGGGAGTATGGGTCCATACCCATTTTTAAAATCTGATTATAGGCACGACACAACCACATCCCTGTATTATGTAATTCCCATCCCGGTGTTTCACAAGTATATTCTGAATGTATCTCAAGCTGGTGTTTTGTTAGATAGCCTATTTTACGTACAGCCATTATTTCACTTGGAGTGATGTGTGGTATAGCGAGCTCTTTCATTACAATGCCTTCTTCGTCTACGAGTGTTGTTTTTAATGTAAGTAGAAAAGTGCAACCATGGTTTGAACTTCATAATTAAACCCATTTGGCAGAACAATTTTATTTCTTCGGGAAAGTTCAAGTCCCTTTCTTCCCACGACGATTCATCCCCCCAACCATCGGGAACATGAACCCACAAACAAACAGGATATTTACCACACTGTTGGTTAACACTCCGCCGTGGAGGTCCCCATAATTTAGAGCCTAGTTGGTAAAAGTAAATATCTCTCAACTTCAAACCTCATTTTTGTTGTAAAAACAACTCCTCCCCACAGCTTATGGGCAGGGAAATTGTACTAAGTCTTATTCCATGAAATTCTTATTGAACCGCGTGACTCGTTCGGTTCCACACTATAACCCAACTTTCTTAAGAAGTCCGTGATTTCATGTAAGTGGGCACTGTTTACAAATATTTCTGTGGATGGGATAAATCCCCTATCTCTCCAATGCCCAAATACTTGTTTTACCTTACTTTCAATTACTGTACCATAAGTTCTTTTGACCATTTCATCGACTTTTGAAGTTAAGTTATATAAAATGGCCATTTCAGCCGGAGATACACATTCCATCATTCCTACTCCAATGAGATTATGACTTGACTACCATTAGTTCTTACTTTAAATCCTAATGATTTAAACACATTGATTTCTTCCTCTGCAAATTCACCATTAAAGGGAGAATATATGTATTCGTTTTCTATCGATTTGTCGGTTATCCAGTAAATCAGCATTTCTCCAACCCTGGATTCCGGGGATACCGAGGAATACATCATCTTGCGCAATTCCTCAATGCGTTCGTGAAAAGATTTCGCGATTGGGAGTTCCGCCTTGGTAAATAACATATTTATGGGCCCTCGTAAATTGGTTAAACCTACGTTTTATCTTGTTCCACCTCCCCGTGTGCCTCAAGGAACGCAAGACAGATGGCAAGACGGAGATCAAAGTGACGAACCGTTGCTTCAGGATTGAATTTATGTACCAAGTATTCGCGGGAATACTTGTCTAAATAGATAACAGTCATCGTATCTTGATCACCCAACAACTTTTCAGCATCGTCGAGATCGGTGCTGTAATAGGGAATTTCTGGGCCATATAGGTTGGTTACTATCTTGTTATACCAACTACGATAAGCCTTCTTCCCTGTCAATAGCTCATAAATCGCCGCGTCCAACTCCCTGCGCGGCATAGATAACCACTGCTCTTTGGTCTTCATTAGATAGGTAAAACTGGTATCATTGAACACCAATCCGGGAAACCCTTCAAGTTCAATTTTTGTATGCCAAGTACGAATGTCTTGCTTGGTTACAATATATTCATTTCCTTCGACCAGGTGTTTTCTGGGATCGTCATTCCCACCCCACTTTACCTGTTCGTCGATAACACCCATATAGCGTACACGCATCACCCCTCCCAATCTGTTTCTTCGTCGCGGCCCACTAAATACCGGAGGACTAATCCAAACACCACAAACCCCATAAAAATAGTTAAACCAATACCACCTAAATCCCATAATATGTAACCAATTAACCCATATAAGACAACAAATGGTAAGAAACGAACTACAAGTGCATGGATAGATAAGAACTTACGCATCACTCCTCCTTTGCCGCGTCAATCCTGTCAAAGTATGAAGCAATCCGTTTCTGCAACTCGGCAAGCTCTGCTTCGAGTTCGGTTACATCGTCGTACCTGACCCACTCTCCGTCATCGCATTCCTTATGATCAACGAAAAACACAGCCGGATGGCTTGAATCAATAAACGGATCGTATCGCTGTATCATCACCCCTCCTTTTTCCGCGTCAATGGCGGCGCGTAGCGTATTGTCAGGAACGTCAGCAAGGTTGTTGTATATCTTTCCACACTGAAAGTGTAGATCTCGCCTATGTGTTGCACCTGATTTAAGTTGTCCGGGTATCCCGGAATAAAGCTCACCCCATCACATCGTCCCGCAACCTTACGCAGGTACGCAACATCTTGTTTTACTGTGCTCATCACTCCTCCTTTTTCCGCAGGTGCGGAAAATCAGCAATATTGGAGAGCATCGTTTATCTGCTCTGTATAGGATTGTCCTATGATCGGATGAACAATCGAACCACCACAAGCCTCAAAACCCCTAAACTGTAAGTTTGCTACGCGTAAATTGTGCTCAAAGCACCACTCTTCTCCCTGTGTGACAACAAACTCCTTGGCCGACAACAGGGCATCTTTTAACTTCCGATACAAACCCTCTATTTTCAGGTTGTTGGGAGTCGGTACCCAAGTCATAATCCATACGTTTCTTCTTGGCATCATCCCTCCTTTTTCCGCAGGTGCGGAAGGTTGTTGCATCGCTGTTTATTTATCCTCTGCTAAATCTTTTAATGCTTTTGCAACCGCAGTTCCTAAAAACGGACCATCGAGTCTGCTCTTCTCTGAACCATCACCACCTGTGGCAACGTCAGCTACTACATCAAGGGTAGTTAACGGAAATGTCACAGCCTTAATTAATCCCGAAAAAATACTCATTTTATTCCTCCTGCAAAATAAAAGGTTTGTTGTGAAACAACGGGTGATCGTCGGGCATATTCAAGATGCGCCGACGAAGGGAACGCTTGTGCCATGTGGCGCGTTCCGGGGTGTAGTGTCTTGGGCCTATTTCGGCACAAGACAGAAACGTATAACCGATTTTCTTCGCATAAATAGCGTAAATACAAAAGTTGCATTCGTTTTGGCCTTTGTCCTTTTGCTTGGATAACATCTTTTGCGCCTCGCTGCAAAACGGGCAATCCAGCTCCTTGTTTCGCTCACACGCCGCTATCACTTTATCCTGCAATTCGAGCCATCTCTCACGAGTAGCCATCTTACCCCTCCTCTGGTAGCTCTTCTATGGACACAATTTCGCGTCCGGCTTTGGTTCGTATCTCAACCAAACCGACTGATCCCTCAATAACATCATTTCGGATTACAACCTTAACAATTATTACATCATATAAATTCCCTTTCATCATATGCTTCCATACTGCAAGTCCGCGCTTTGCTACTTGAAGCTCGACAAAACCAGACACTCGACCAACATTGTGTTTACTGAAAAGATATTTTGGTGTTGCATGTACATAATGCTTGCGCTCCCCATGTGGCACAGCCCCGACCTCAAGAATAGTCCCCGCAAGGAGGGAAAGGTATGTACCAAGCCTTGGATTTTTCAGCACCACCTTGTAGATCGTGTGATCGCCGGGAAGTATATCGGGGATCTCCGCAAAGTTGCACATCTTACACCTCCTTCAGGTTTGCGAGGGCTGTCTCTGACAAGCGCATCCATCTTTCAAGCAGGGGAAGTTCTTGTCGAACAGTAAGCGCGTCCGAAACAGCGTCTGTCGGTTGAATCTTGAGATTGCTTATTAAACCGCCTACGTGAGTTCTTCCCCATGCCAACAATGAAACCACCTCCGCCACCGCTTCGGGATCGAACCCCTCCAGTGCGTTGACGCAAGAGACAATACGGTTTGCTCTTGTGTTATCAAGAACTCCAATAGCCCCTCCCTGTTCGTCTTGAGAGCCACCTACAACAACCTCTTCGTTATTGCAATCGCTTATTCCCGCCCCCTCGTCGTCAAACGGGCTTTTCTGTCGCTTGCTCCAAGGAATAGCCTCGTAATCAATTTTCCAAGGCTCGCCGTACTTTCCTGCCATCATACACCTCCTTATACAAGGGGGACTCCTGTTTTGCTACCTCTTTTTGCCACTCTTCGTAGTTGCGCCGCATCTCTTCCGATGTTGGCTCCCTGTCGAGAGTAAAGTTTACTGTGTTCCACTGGTTATTGTCATATGGCTCAAGACCGCAGTCCGCTGCATACAAATCTTCACCATCAATAATAAGGCCCCCATACCTACCTTCTGCCATACCGCGAAAGGTAAATTGTATCGAGTATCCGCTGCCTGATTTAACAACCCAATACTCTTTTCCAGCTACCAGCGTGTCACTTCCCCTTATTGCATCTTTGGGGTGGTTCAGTGTTTCAAATGGTCCAAGAACGTTCATCTCACTCCTCCTTCAGGTTTGCTACTGCTTCGCGTAGCTTTTTCAAGCCGTGTGGCTCTTCTCCTGTTATGGCAATGTATTCCATTACTGAGTCCCATTGCCCCATTAAGGCCACAGCATACTTGAGAGCTTCTTTCACCGCCTCTGGGTTGAGCCCTTCAAGTGCGTTGACACAAGAGACGATACGATTAGCGTTTACTTCAGCTCCAGGCATTCCTCCCCAGAACCTCGGAGGGTGTGCCTCTATTTTGGCTATAATTTCGACTTCATCACTGTTTCTACAAGATGTGCGAATGACATCTGGAGGAAATCCATCTCCAGTGAACACTCTCCAAGGTTCTCCGTGGTTACCCATTTCCCTATTCCTTTCTCTTCAGCCGCAGGGCTTCGTGAAGTTGGTGCAGCTCCTTCAGGTCAGCTCGTGTGATTTTGTTGTCAAATCTCATTATTTGTTGCCTTTGGTTTCAGTGGTGCAATTGGACCAAAATTGATATAGTGTGTCTACATCATCGGGAGTGAGGAGGTCAGATTCTTGGTAACTATTCTCTAACCCGTTGTCCCACCTAACTCGTATTGGGAGCTTACGACCTGTAAGCCTCGCGACTGTTCCATGTGTAAAAGCGGGCGGATTAGTATCTGATGTACCACAAAATCTACTATCAGGAGACATCCACACATCTTTACCAGTGTCGAATTTATTATCCATTTGTTCACCTTTTTTAAAAATACTACCTTTTTTTGAAAAATACTACCGAAAAACTACTTTTTGCGGTAGTAAAACTTTAAGTTTTTATAAATACAGAACTTAAACCCTTTTTATCTTATACCTAAATACATAATAAATAAATAAATAAATAAATAAATAAATAATAATGTAAGTTATTAAATAACAACATTACTACTTTACTACCGCTTTTTTTCACTAGATACATCGCGTGAGATTTGAAAAGTGTGTATGTATACACATTTATGATAATTTCCCAGTAATGTGTCTAGAGAATTCCGGGTAGTAAAGTAGTCAAATGGGCTCAAGTGTAGTGCTGACGCGTAGTTCCGCTACTACCCAACTAATTTTTAAAAGTAGTAAAGCGGTAGTAAAAGTCGCTGAGCCCCTTTACTGATGCGGGATATAGAGCCTCGAAGCTTGTTTACGGGAAAGGTAGTATTTTTCCCGGAAGAGGCCTTTCTTTTTTTCCAAGCTCTTCGTTTTGAGGTTAACCCTCTTTGCATTATCGCAGTCTGGTATGGCTTTGTACCATAGTACGAATTTGGGGGTATAGTTCCGTATGGCCGTAATGATATGGTTTTCCCTCCCCAATTTCTTTTCGGGGGAAAAATACGTACTTCAAATTTATTAGCATTCATCTGTTATCCTGGAAAGTAAACAGGGGTTCATACTTGACTTATGACATATTATTGTGTATATTTAAACATGGGTGTGCACGTTAGCACTACCCAACAAAACTTTTGAGGAAAAAATGAAAATACGAGTTAACTTCTCTGTATCAAAAGAGATCATGGCAACATTCAGGGCAGTATGTAAAGAACACGGGTATAGTATGTCTGCTTTGATAGAAAAATGGATTACTTCCTTCTGTGCGAGTCATGGCTAGACACACAATAACATTAAGTGATAGCTTAAGTGACTGGTTAGACTCGGTTACTGACAACTATCAAACCAAAAGTTGGGTAGTCGAACAAGCTCTAAAGATGTATAGAGATAGGGACAGGGATGACATTGTAACCATACCCATCTGTACTCCTAGTGGAGACGAGATTACTCCCCAAAAACTCTTGGAGTGGGCAGAAACACAAGAAAATCTTATAGAGTTCCTCGGGGTAGACGCAGAACAATACGAAGAACTACTAACATTCTACCGTGTACGAGAAGAAGTAAGGAAAATTAGGGCTAAATAAAACGCCCTTTCCGCACAATGTGCGAAGAGGGCGAAACATGGGAGTTTTCCTACCCCACACCCGGTCGACTCACGTCCGGGAGGCTTAAACTGTGGTAGCGCGACCTCGATGATCAACCACCGAATCTGGTCCGGCATCAGTATTAAGGCCATTGTGGTCTGGGAGTCGTTACTAGTGTTGCCCCAGCTGGCTTTATAACTGGTATTAGGATGTCACCGTTATTCCACACAATGACAGACGGTAGGGGGTCTACCATTGCATGCTTATCGGCACGTCATCGACACTAGTATGTTAATGACACCCTGCTTCACTAAGTTCCACACGGTGCCATACTGCTGGTTGTAGTGGGCTTTTCACCCACGATGGTGGTATTGCCGGGAAGCTTGGATTTGAACCAAGGACCTCCACCCCCGTTGGGTGGTGCTCTTACGGACCTGAGCTACTTCCCGATGGTGAGGCAAGCGGGGATTCTAACCCCATTTCCCAGTGTCTGGGCGATCTTCCGCCTCTTAAATTGGCGAGACCAATCCAAGGATCGGGGTACACGCTTCTGGGAGGACCTCCGAGGCCTATCCCCAACCCTAGAGGGTTGGGGCAGAAGTCACCGGAAACTTTGATCTAACTTGCCACATGTATCTTGTGTTACGTTTTCTAGTGGAGTTGGGGGAATAGATGGTGAGTTAGCATTGAAATCAGCATCACCTTTATGTATAATTATAGAGGCACTATTTCTTGAGGGTAGTATCCAAGGGAATATTATTGGTACTGGTGATTCCATTTTATCAAGTATTTTTTCTCGAGTTTTGTACTCAAGAACCGCGGCTTGAAGTGCCTCGGCGATATTATCAGGATAGTCTTCAGCTACATGAATAACAAAAGAACTATCAATGTATGCGTCTTGTGGTATGGTATTTATTATTACTTTGATGGCCTCCACGGTATTGTCATTCATGGATAGCAGGGACTCTTTTTGATACGCAATGGTACCAAGAATGGCCAGATACACAGAGGCCAACATGACACCTAGGAGTATCATAGTTGACACGTATCTATGAAACTCTTTACTGAAACCAATACCCGCTCCCAGAAGGAGCAGGGCGCCAATAATAAGCAATGCCAATACCATGTCTCTACCTCCTGGGGTTGTATGATATGCTGCTATATTCTTATTCCAAAATGGAGAGCAAATAATGTTTAGTTATGAAGATGGGCAAGTAGAATTTAAATACCCCATTAAAGTGTGGAAAGTGGCTTCTTCTGAACCTGAAACCAGTCGTTACTGGATCAAACCAATAAACGAGGATGAACTTGCTGCATTTGGTCCGAGGGATAAGGGTATTGAAGCCAGACTTGTTAGACCAGAACCTTGGTTAAGTACTGTCGGCGGAGAGACAGTGGTTGTTCCCCGTGAAACTCCGTGTTTAGTGGCGTTTGAAGTTGGGCCACACAATATAATACAACACGCATACATACTGGGATTCATTAGTCTAATATCTACATCTGGAGTGTATCTGTAATGTCTAATTTTAAAAAACCAGACCTCGGGCCAGGTGACAAGCATGTAGCCATGACAGATGGCACCGAAATATTGCATCGTGCGATAGGGCTACATAGGTGGATGTATAATCAATGGACTGATTTTATTGTAAATAAAGTAACTCAATCCGTAAAAGTAAAACTTTTAGATTTTTTAGCTACATTTAGAGGCGGTGGACACTTTAAGTGGTCTTGGCAAAGAGAAGGAAATAAATCATTTTGGTCTTTCTTGGTCACACGTGGTTGGGCAAGCCCAATGGAGATAGTTGGGTCAATGTCAAAGGCCATAGACGCGGATGATGGGGTCAATGGCGACTACTACGGAGACAGAGTTTCATTGAGACTAGCAGATTCAGCGTCACAGCATTCTGTTGACAGCGGTACTTCGGAAAGTTCTGTTGAACAAGGTAGAATGTTATTTTTTGAACAACGCAGTGCAAAGTCCGGTGAAAAGAAGGGGACATATAAAACTGAAGTACGTCTTGGTAATGACGGAACTCTTGGTAACTATCTACAGGCAACCATGCGTGATGAAAACGGTCCCAACCAAATAAAAACTGAAATACTAGGGGAAGACTTTGCTACTAGAGTTGATATAAATGACGGTAAAACAGTAATTAACGTATCTCACGACGGTTCAATCTCAATCACAACTGCCAAATCCTTAAATGTAGATGTGAATGCCGGTGCAGCAATTCTAGACATGGCCGAAACAGGAAATACCACACTTACAGTAAATAACGATGCTATGAATATTAATCTAGGTGGTAAGGGATTCGAACAAGAACTACTAACAAAGAATTACCACGACCAATGGGTTGCCAATCATACCCATAGTAATGGAAATAATGGGGCACCTACAGGGGCGCCATTGTTACCAATTGTGCCAAATGCCTTAACAACTCGTGGCTCCGAGAATTGGCACACAGTAACAACCAAAGGTGAATAAGTGATATCTAAAGAAGTAAAAGATCGAGTATTTAAGATACTAGAAGATGCCGAACACAAATACCCAGGATTAGTTGGTAGAGTTATGAGTCTTGTAGAGTTTTATGATAATGGAGATTATCCAGACTATAAGTTCATAGATGCGGTAGATGCTAGTTTTCAGCAAGAAATATTTGGTGGTAAGAGCGGGTGGAATGACCCTTATATGGATGCTATTAGGGCGTATGCGAATGAGGTTCAGGGTGGTTAAGGATAATATTGAATATCGAAAGTATGATGCACGGCATGATGCTATATTGAACTATTTGGAGAGATATATTGAATTGTGTCTGGAAGAGGCACCATACGTGTCTTATTGGAAATTAACAAACGCTCTACAGCGTGAATTCCCAGATGAAGAGGAAATTGATATCTTTTCGTTGCTATGGGAAGTACAGCAACACAATAACATGGCATATAGTGTAAAATATAACGACATACCTATGTGCATACGTGAGGATTTTAATGAAAGAGAAGAATACTAATGCCTTTAGTCCCCGAACAGCATGGTGCCAACGTGGCGTCAGAAGTAGAAGCCGAATGGAAATCCGCGTTTAATGCTGCCTTGTCCGAAAGATGGAGCAGGGAAGATCGCACATTTTCTAGATACAATTTTAGCACAGGCCAAAATCAACCGGCAACTCAATCTGGTGTAGATCCTGTGTACACACCTACAGGCGCCATTGATGTGCCAGCCAATTTTACTGATCAGTCAATGCCAAGAGCTATCGCCGAGGCGTGTATGTTGGCTACCAAATCTGCGTGTGCCAAACAGGCTGAACTAACTATACAGTACATACTTGATAATTTAACAATTAACATAACAGGTGCACAAGTATCGGCAAGCATTTTAACCGGCCCAAATACCCCGAGTGGCCCACCATTGCCACCAATACCCGCTGCGCCTATTGTTGTTACTAATTCAACAGGAGGCATTTTATAATGTCACAAGCCACATCCATGAATCCTATTATTGACGCAGCTTTTGATTATGCTAGAAATACATTAATGCAAACATCAACTGAAGATACAAAAGTGTATCGTAATGGCAATTGGGTCGATTCAACAGTAACTAAAAAGAAATTCAAAGTTCCCGATCGTTGGGATATAGACCCTAGTGATAGGGAGGACATGATAAAACAAGCAGTAAGTGTGGCAATTGTATCCATCGCCTACGCACTAAAGTCCAAACTCGGAGGAGATACTGATACAGAAGGGTTGCGTAACTTTTTGCGAGAAGGTTATGGATTAGTTGGACAATTTACGGAGTAATATAATATCATGAGTGAAAAAGTAAGTAAAATTGCGGTGGGGTGTGTTCAAGAAAATCTTGATGAGTTTATGAATCGTGTCCCAGGAGTCAAGGGGATGCATCATATTACATATGACTCTGTTGAAGATTTTATTAAGGATTTAGGCATGGAGGGAGATACTTTGGGGAAAACAATACAACCTAAAACGCCCACGCATATAACAGATGCGTTGGAGAAATATCACAAAGATAGCCCGCACCCAAGGGCTAATGTGTCACTATGTGACGATAGTGTTGATGACAGACTTTGTGGTACAAGGTTAATTCGTGCTGAAAACCGAGGAGTAGCAGGTGAAGAAAAAATTAGGCCAGCAAGTAAGGCAAGGCGTGTTTCAAAGGATTTACCCAAATTTGTTAGACGGCTGGTAAATGCAGGAAAGGCATACAACTCCAACAAAAGATACTGTTTATACATGACATTTTACGGTTAAAAAAAGCCCACATTAGTGGGCTATTGTTTTATGTTCCCAAAAACTCCAAACTTGATCTGTGGATCAAGTTTCAACATTTCAAGTATCTTTGGGGTATCGTCTACACATAAATACCGGCCTTCCCCCGGTATTTTGTACAGGTGGGTAGTATTCAACGTAGCGTGGTTGATACATACCCACGACGATACATTGAATGTTGTATGTGTTAACCAAGAGGATATTTCTTCGTCTCGGGATTGGTCTAGGAAGTTGGGTGTACTTCCCACGAAACGTACAGATAGTTCTTGTGGGAAGTTGCAGTACCACCGCATAAAATGTGGCTCGTAACCGGGGCGTATCTCCAGTCTCCATGTGGTGCTTAAGACAAATCGTATGTCTTTAAGACTTTCACATAACACACGTATTGCCTCAACTGCCCCGGTATTAAATATGGGACGAACTCGTCTGCTGCACCATGGTGGAGTGTATTCCATTTCCTCCACGTCACAGTATCCCATGACTCCATCGAAGTCAAGAAATATAATGTTAGTTCCCATCGTCCCCTCCTCTCAATTCATACGTTTTAATTTCTACTACTTTGTATTTCTTCCCCATAATGGTCACCTCACCGATTACAGACTCCACGGGTTTGCAGTTTGTAATACCAACCGTGATTTCTGGTAATCCCACCATAGGCCGCACTTCTTCTTCAATTTTAGGCAATCCTTTAAAATCAAGAAAAGCTTGTTCGAGGCGTTCGCCATATTCTCGAAGATGGTGGTTGGAAGTGCAATAGGTTATCAATGGTATTAAGGCCTCTTTTTTTAGAGACGGGGGTGGGCCCATTTTAACCCACCTATCAATGGTTACACTGGATACCTTTGCTTTCTTTGCAAGTTCTGCCCAGGTCCATTTGTTGATGCGTTTTAAGGCATCAAGTATGTTTGATATCGGACTATCTGCTACAACTCCGGAACCACCTTTTTGGTTTTTCACACTCTGTCGCCCATTATATGACTCCTTAAAAGTTTGAACAGATAACAATAGGTTGATCGCGGTGTCATCCACAGTAAGACTTGAATCGATTCGGTCGATAAGCGGAATGCTCAGCATCAAAATACCTTTTGAAAGCGTGTAAGCATAGCTTTTGCTTATCCCCAACTGTAGTGCTAATTCATCGAGTGTCTTTAGGCCATTGAGCTTCATAATGTGGGCGATGGCTTCTTTACTACTGGCTACAGCTTTTTTCAAGTCGCGGTCGTAGGTTGTCATGTCCCTCTCCTTTTGGTAGTAGTATACTCTCTTATTCTTATGCCATTTTGGAGTAAAAATAAAGCCCCATTTGGGCTTTATTTATAGATATCTCTGTACCTGTCTGGGTCGTGGCAGTAATCTCCAGGAGTATTTAGTACCGAAGGAGTAAGGAATATGTCTCTCCACTTTTCTATGACATGTACCGGTGTTTTGAACACGTGGTAGGAAGAGACATCACTTTTTCCTACTAAGTATATAGGTTGCCCATAAGATTCCAGTATGAGCAGCCTCCTTGCTATCTGTCTTATTCTATTAGCCAAAGAACATACTATTAAACTCACAGTACTGCATTCCTCTTCCATATATTGGTATAGATGCCTTCTCCCCACCTGTTTGCTATTCAACGTAGTAACTACGTGTGGATAGCTAAGCAGTGACTCAATACCGTATTTTATTTGATGGTCTTCCGCCAGTCGGATCGCCCCATCTCCAACTAGTAATATAGTTTTTGTTACAATATAGGGATTCTGCGGCATTTGACATGCGAAGTTTTTACATATGCTAGGTTTATGGTTGTTATGGAGTAGGCATTGATTGTTCTCGTCTAAATGAGGACACGCTTTCCCTATCCCCTCCAACCAAAAACCATTGCTGTACCTACTTCTTTTGTTATTTACATTGATGGGTATTTCGCCAGCTGGTACAACGTACCCTTTACAGCACCTCCCACACTGCATACACTTTGCCGAAAACATGGTATCCCCCAATTTACTCATAGTAAGATATTGTGGACTCCAACAGTCGCTCGAAAGTGTTGAATATATTTATCATGTCTCCGTCATGTAGGTTGTCCTCTCCGCTTGAGACCTGCACTTTTTTACCGTCTCGAATCAACTCAAACCCGTCACCAACAAGCGAGAAACCGCAGGAAGATGCGATGTCTAAACCACTTCTTATGGAGCAGCCAGATTTAACATGGTAGTTAAAACTACCGATCTTCACTAGCATGATGTTCCCCCTAGTATTGTTAATGTTACATTCTTATTCCAAATATTAGACTTGACAAATGGTGGATAAATGTGTTATATTGTATTGAATCCGGATTTATAACTAAAAAGAGGTACCTCAATGGATAACCTATTTAATGGGGCTAAATATAATTTATTTGAGTCTCGTATTAAAGTTGCATCAAAAAAGGTAAGTAACAATCCTTCCGAGTGGGCTAAACAGTCTATTGAATATTTTTACGACCAGTTTCCCCAATTTATGGGCAAGGATATCAACATCAGATTTAAAGAGCGCGATCCGAAAAAAGGGTATGCAGTAGGATCAATAACGGCTGGCCCTTTTTCTGTTCCAGTGTTGATCAAGGGCGGTGTTATTGCTCCGTATGATGTTGCTATACGCCAAGATGGCATAACTGTACCGTTCAATGAGGAAGTTATAAATATGACAATGGGCGGAACAACAGCTTTTATGCAACTTGATCCTCGCCCCAAAGATTTTGCAAATTATGGAAAAATCGATAGATCCCTGGCCTATGCAGCTGGTGTACCAGATGAATATGGTGTAAAAACCGGCCAACGCATTGATAGGTTAGCGGAGGCTGATTGCATCCATACTAGTGATAAAAAGCGCATAGCTCAAGTATTACGGGAAGACAATAATGCCCGTTGGGCTTATGAATCTAATGAAGATGCAACCGAGGCCATTGGCAAAATTGCAAAGGCTCACGCAGTTGAAGATATAGATGCCCATGAAAAATTGTCAGAGCACATAGAGCGGGATATCTATTTTGTAGAAAAGGTAGGTAATTTTGATTGGGAACTCACTCTTGGTTGTTCACAATGGGATGATCCGGTAACAATATCTATTCCAGAAGAAGAAGCAATAAAACTACCATCTTATAAAACTGCTCCAAGGGAAAAGACCGCAGAAGTTTATCCAAATATGGATAAGTTGGGCATTGCACTCCCAATAAATACTGGTGACAGTCTATTTATTACAGAAAATGGCGATTATATGCACATTTCTGGGGTTTCTGTTCCTAAAGAGCCCAATGAAAAAGTTGCAGAGCTTGGAGTGATGCCAAAATCGGGGGATACAGGATTATTTGTGATTCAAACTAAGAGTGGATCATACTTAGGTGTATCTGAGCCCTTTGAAGTGCGAAATGTCGTTACAACAGGCAATTCAATGAAGGTTGCTGCCAATGACATCCCATTTAATACTGAATTTGAGGTAATTCGTAAGGAATTTGATGCCATTGAGCCCCATGAGACGGAAAAAAATGCGTATTATGTTCCTGGAAATGCAATTTTCGTAAAATTGGGCAATAAATTAGACCAAGACCAAGTAATTTATAAAAGTGCAAGCCTTGGAGCACACAAAATTAGTGCATTTGGCAAGAATCAGTATCATTGGGATAGTCCAGTCCTTGAAAAATATGCAGAGAGGTATAATTTAGGAGAAGGCAACCATTCTTGGAAAGAGACCGTTTGGGCTATGCTACAATGTGGTGCAGACGGTGAAATGATAGAAAAAATGTCTAATTTACGTGATGGTAGGGTTATGATTGTTGAAAATGACCTGTATTTGCCTCCCAAATTGGAAAAATTAGCTGAAAAACTGGTAGAAGCCGATGCTCTTGACGAAAATTGGGTTGGAACAGACTACTGGGTAAAATTAGCCGCGTGGATGCCATCACCAGACTCAATAGACGCAATACTGTCTTTAAATTTTCTGAACAAAAATACTATAAAAGAGTTTATTGATCTTCTTCCATCATTTGAAGAATGCGCCAATGAGTTGGCACGCCTATTACTCTCTGTACGCATGGGAATGCGTGATATGGATCCAACTCCTATTAGTGAAGCAATAAGTGCATTAAGCAAAGTTATTGCAATGTTGCATGGTGCAAAAAATGTAAGAAAAACCAACGCTACTGTAGCGTAGTAAACTGTGTGTAGAATGACATTAGATTTATACGATGTATCAGACAAAGAATGTGATAAAATTGCGGACGCTATAACTAAAATAGTTAAAAATAAAGTATTTAGGCTTTATAATAATACATTTCAAATATTAAGCTGCCGCGATAAAAATGAACCAGTAGAATACTTTGAACACAGCAGATACTGTAAATGATTACGATAGCAAGCCTGAAACACAGGAACATATACGTAATGTAAATAAATTTATGAGGGAAATTGTTCACTTAATAAGTGAACGTGGGCCTTGGCACGATTCGAGTAAATTACAAGATCCCGAATTAGCAACGTTTAATGAATATACTCCGAAATTAAAAGATTGCACATATGGTAGTGATGAGTATAAAGGTTATTTGAAAGATATGCAATCTGCTCTTGACCATCATTATGCTAACAACAGACACCACCCAGAGCATTTTGAAAATGGTATAAAAGACATGAATTTGATAGACATCGTTGAAATGTTTTGTGATTGGAAAGCCGCAACAATGCGTCACAACGATGGCAACTTACGAAAAAGTATAAAAATAAATAAAGAGCGTTTTGGGTTTGGTGATACATTGGAATCTATATTTAATAACACTGTGGACCTATTGGATAGATAATGAATATGGCAGAAGATTTATACCGTTATCATGGCATTGTGATTAAAGCCGGTGTTCCAAGTGTAAATAATAGAGTGTATACTGAGGAATCATTGAGTAAAGACGCTGATAAAGATGAAGACTTCATATTCAATGAGTGTGAAGGTGACTATGGGTTATTCTGGAAGCACCAGGACCCCTATATGATGGGAGGGGCATAGTAATGACTAGTTCTTGGTTTTGGCCCAAAAGTAAGCTTTTGTGTCGTGTATGTGGTTCTTTAATAGTAGTTAACAATTCTCCTACCTTAGAGTATTGTGATTACCATTGTTACTGCTCTAATCACCATTGTGATAACCATGTTGGTGAAGACATAGGTGACATGGATGAACCAAGTTTTGCTATTGAAGCTAAAGTTTTTACCAGAGGCTATAAATAGATTAAAGGTGTGTAATGGATAATGCATTCATGTTTGATAAGAAGTATACACCGATAGTATCCAATCTTACCAATAAAGAGTGGAAGTACTCGTTGCATGCCCATAAAACACGTAATGGCATTCATTATGACTTGATGTTGTCTCCGCCTAATGAGTCATTAGCATACTCATGGTCTACTAAGACTGTTCCTTTTAGAGGTGGACCCACAAAAGCACGTCGCACCAAAGATCATCTACGTAGTGATATGGATTTTAGTGGAGAGTTTGTCTCACGCACAGGGTTTCAAAGAAAAAAGCTATTATCCAAAGGGAATGCCAATATTCCGAGCATAGATGACAAAGGAATTAGGTTTGATATAGGTAAATCAAAGTATTTACTTCGTCATGATAATAAAAAGAACTATTATATTGAGGTCCTTGATGCCTAATTTAACTAAATTGGGGTTTTCAACGTCGAGAATCACTAAAATTCTAAAGGATACTCCTAATTTAGCTACTGCCATGCCTATTAAGGAGATGGTTAGTGCTGTTAGATCAAAAAGTAACATACTAACAGCTGCAGCTAGTAGTAATTTAGGTGAGAGGGCTAGATACGTATACGGCACACGTCATGCTTGGCCACTAAATGCTGTAGAAAATGCCGCAGTAGCATGGTTAACGCCTCCTGGGGGAGGAATAGCACATGCTGCGGCAATATCTAGACAAGGAGCGAAAGTTGTTGGTAAGCCCTCGTTACCGTCTACTGTTGGTAAAAAAGGGTTAGAAGATTTAGGTAAATTTCCTACTAAATTTGCTAGTTTAGCTCAACGGCTGGGAATTGGGGCAGGCGCGGGTGCTCTCACTGGATACTATCTTAAAGATGATGGTGGAAAACCTGAAAAAGGTGCTTTTGTGGGAATGCTCGCGGCATTAGCTTTAGGACCTACAAAAGCAGAGCGGATTGCAAAAGCTCATAGAATGGATAAATTACGAAGCATTATCAATAATTTAAAGACAAAATTACTGTAGCCATAGTTCATTGACAAGCAAATTCCTGAATAATAAGTAGTTGAGAGCTGCATTATTCCCTGGGGTCGCAAGCAAAGTTATGTGGTTGAATCGTGGTTCCTATAGAGTGGCAAAAAAAGTTGTGGGTTGGGCTAAAAAAGCAGGTTAGCACATAAGCACTAACCCACTTTTGCTCGACACACAACTACTTCGGAACTTCCGCGGTTTTTTGAGCTTCCAGGTATGAATCCACGGTACGATCACCGAAGAGATCGCGACAGATCCCCTTCATTTTATTGAAGTTGGCGTGACCGTCGCTCAACCGGAGCCAGACTTCATCTGGCCAGTCCTGAACATCCGGCCTCGCGCAATACTCCACGAGGTCTCGGATTTTACCCTCCGGGAACAATTCGAGACGGTTTTCGGGTAGATTGTAGGGAGTACCCTTGATCCGGTTCTTGAATTTTACAGCCAATACCAGTCCTAGTGTGGTTGCCGCTCCGATTGCGGCACCCGGGCCATGGGTCTTCACGGTGTCAATTGTTCCGACTCTTACTTTTTCCCACCTTGAAGGCGGGGGCGCGGTCTTCCGAAACAAACTCATGTTCTTCTCCTTGTACATAATGGTATTAAACTACTCTCACACTATCTTATTCCCCTAAAACACCCGCAAATTGGGCTAAAAACCGACATATTCCAGGAGAAGAACACAATCCAACCCCAAAAGGAGTTGGTGAGAGTATTTTCAGGAATATGCCGGTTACTCGGGAATTTGTACTCGGCAACTTAACACATTCTTATGCCATATATGGAGAAAACAACATGTTAAAAGAAGCAGGATTTGAAAAAACAGCTTTAAAAATGCCCGCAGCAGCAGGTGAACACGTAGGGGGCTTTTTTAAGACTTTATTCGGTGGAATAGGCAGCGGAGAGGCTGCTGGCCTTAAACTACGTAATGCAATAGGTGGATTGTGGCGTAATCCAGAAGGGGCCATTGATCGTGCAGGCAGACTTGGTAAGAAATTCGTAACAACAGTGAATGATGTACAAAATGCTGCCAAAGGGGCCACATCTATGCCCAAACCAAGTAATTGGGGAAAGATTGGGTTAGGTGTAGGTATTGGTGTAGGTGGTATGGGTGCATTGGGCTTTGCTGCCAATAGACGCTATCAGCGTAGTAGTTACTACAGACCGAGGTAAACATGTACGTAAACAATAGTATTAGAGATTATGATGCATATAATGCGTATACATTAGGTGCTGTTGTGAATGCCAATGATTCCCTAACCCCAATAAAATTAAGTAGTTTGGGGTTTGGTAGTACAGGCGTTAAGATTGAGGTTCCTCCTTATGTGGAAAGTGTTAATCTTAAGGACGAAAGACACAAACCAACTTTTTTTTAAAAAGCATGCTTACTGCAAACCAACAACTTGTCAGAAACCCATACCGGTATCTCTAACCGTATCTTACCACATAGTAGGAACGTACCTTTAAGAGCTGCCCTAGGGACCCATCGAAATTTTATAATTTTTTTATATTTTTGAAAAGGTCTTATATAATTTTATACAACGGTGTGTAAACATGAAAGTACCATTTTTTAAAGTAGGTGCCTACGCCGATCCCTCTGAAGGGGAGACAAAGCGTTTGGGGAAGATATTAAAGAAGAAAGATAGAATTATGACAGGTACCGGTCTAGGACTAGCAGCAGGGGCGACCGGAGCGGCATTAAGATCTAATCAACTTGCAAAAGAAATACGGTCTGATCTAAAAGTAGTAAATAATAGAAGATCAGTAGGCGCCGGATTAGGAGCTGTTATTGGAGGAAATACCAGCTTAATACGTAATGAACCGCCATTACACGGGCTTATGGGTGGGGGTATAGCTGGAGCTTTTGTAGGTGACTTGGCATCCACAAAACGCTTGGCAGGCATAAAAAAAATGATTGCCGCCAGAGGACAATTAAACACTATTGCTCCTGTATTAGGACTTGGTGCTTTAGCAACAATAGGCCTAAAATCAAACTCACAGTAAGATAAAAGATGTCACCAGACAGATTAATAGAAGCAATACCTAAAATGACAACTTCGCAGAAGTTAAAAACACATGGTTACATTTTAGGAAAGTTAACTACTAGTCCAAATGATATAGCTAGAGCTTTTAAGCCTGTGGATACTACTGCTACAACTTGGGCCGACGTAGGCAAAGTGTTAAAAAAATTTGGGTTTAATCAAACGGATACAAAGATCACCGTAGAAATAATCGGTGGTAAGGGTAATATTATTAATCTGTTAAAACATTTAGGGCACATCAATTGGTGTTGTTCTTCAGGGTCGTCAAGGGAATTAAAACTGAGTGTTGATGGCGACGGTAGTGCTTTCATACGTGCACGTGTCAAAGGTGCTCCGAAACTGATAAGTCAATTAATGAAGGATCCCAAAGTTTGGGATAAAAATGGTGACCCAGCTCATGTTTATTTGGACTAAAAACAACCGTAGCATCAACGGTTGTTTACCCATGGACTTGTGCACAAGTCCGTGCTTTTTAGCACCTTTGGATGCTTCGCAGCGCGCATCGCTGCTCTCGCGAACAGTCAACTGGGTAAGCCGACTAGGGAAATGGCCCGCAAGGATATAGTAACATCCTATATTATCTTATACCATTTTTAGGCTAAAAAATAGGCCAGTTACCCGGCCCATGATACTAAAAATTCCTTTTTAAAAGGAAATCGAGCCGGAAGGCTTCCACAAACTTTTCAAGCTCTTCCGCTTGGGATTCAGGGTTTTGAGACAGTTTGTAGAGTTCCGTCAAAGCGTGTAGGTATATAGTGGTTGCAGACAGCACTAAAGTCCACATAAAAATGAAAAGACCTAATAGCAGCAACCAGCTAAATGGAGATGATGCCATTATAAATAGCATGCTAATTGTTTGAACCGAACTGAATATCCATCGTGTGCTGTTACTAATTTTTGGCAATATAATTTGAGATACCATATCGTTCTTGTAATTGTAAACAAAATAGGCCACTGATGCCAGAGACAAAATGACATACCACAGCCACAGGTTGCTAATACTTGTAAACACAATAATAGCAGTAAGAAGGGTCAATGGTACCAAACTAAATAAAGCAATTTTAACTTGTTGAGACATAGTTTTCCCTTTAACGTTAAATGTGAACATGTAATTTCTTATACCAAAAAAACAGGTGCTGGCGCTACACCCGGAGCAAATAATCTCGGCCCTCTATCCTCCCGATGTCCAAATGTTCAATCCGTTTGGTTGACTCATTTGGTTGGGGCGCCACCGACGGAGATTAAATCCGTCTTTAGAGATTTCATCCTGTGCTCACAGGACATAGGCCTTAATGTTACTATCTTATTCCAAATTTAACCCCGCAAATATGTAAATAAGGAAGGACTAATGATCCCATTTTTCAAAGAAGCGCGTACTCTCAACATGTCCGATGTTGAAGATAATATTGGCACGTATTTTGGTGATGAAGATGAGCCTGTTGTGCGCCAGATGATTACACAGCAATACAACAAACGTCTTCCATTAAGACACCCAATAATGACGGGAATACCAACATTGGGTATGGCCCCTGCCCTATCTAAATATAAGGCTATTAATGAGATAACTCGCCAATTAGCTCGTAAGGATGCTCGCCATGCAACTGCTTTACAGAAGCATCAGGAAACCATGCGTCAGCACCGTGAAGCAATGGCACAAGCAGAGGCAATACAAGCAGCCGCAAATACTATGTCGCGTACTCCTTATTTTCAGTCTCCTAGGGGCTAAAAAAATTTGACGCAACCGACAGATTGGCCGTAGCCAAAACGTCGAGAGCGCCAAAAGTGTGGTAACACGGATCATTGTCTTACACCGATTTGGCTAACCATGCGGTTATACACGGGGTGACTTTTTACCTGGGCCCGTCCAAGGAAAACAGGCACGAGGCGCGATCGGTGCATAAGACTAGGTCCGAGATCACCATATATTCTTATGCCAGATAATTATGCACAACCAATATGAAATGATAGAGAAAGAATAGGTAGACGCCGCCGCTTAACCAGATAACACCGTTAATAGTTTTCCGCTTACGAGCGATTTCGTTTAATCGCGCCAAAGCAGTATACTTATTATTTAATTCAGAAAGGCATTGTTTAATGCCCACAGCTTCTCCTTCATGCTTTACCAGCAACAGTAAGCCCCCGACTAAGCCAAAAACGGCAATCAGGTTTATAACAATTAACATGAACATCTTACCTCCCGGGTAAGTTTGTAAGGATTACCTTCTTATGCCAAATCTCAACCCCAAGTTTACTGAACTTATAACAAAAGCCAAGGCGGCAAGAACAGCCGGTGATTGGGAATCTGCTGGAAATCACATGAGGGAAGCCATGAGGCTGCCCCTCACTGAAATACCAACAAGTGCGCCAGTTAAATCATTAAGGCGTTGGGGGTTTAAAAAGACCGCAGCTAAACCATTCTCTTTATTTACACAGTATAACCCGCAGGATAGAAAATACTGGACAATGGACCCGCTCTGTGCGTATATTTAGAACAGGGAAGGAATCTATGCCAAAACCGATAGACCAATCCCGAGGAACAAGAGTTTTTAATGAAACAAAAAATACCATTCAACGCTCTTCGGGTAAAAAGGAAAAGAAATAATACTAAAGTTGAATAAGGGAATAAGATAGTATAACCTAACTCGGGAGATGCTATCATGGTAGACAAAGCTTTTAACAACTGTGTTGATGCTTTGAATTGGGTTTCAAAACACACAGGTATGACATACCAGCAAGTCAATGTATACTTGTTTTGTGTCGCTTGGCCCATAGTCACTATAACCCTAGCAGGGGCTTTGGTGATAGTAAGCATCTCTAAATGATGCTTGCTTTTTTACCCCAAAAGAAAGTACACTAGAATGATACTACCGTCTGATTTAGTAGGTAAACTTAAGCTCGTAGGCGATGAAACACGCTCTGCGAAAAGTATGCTTACATCTATTAAAGCCCGTAATGCTACACACCGTGCTGCCCAGTATGCCGTTCCAGGTGTTCTTGGGGCTGGAGCTTCTCTGGCTCTAACTGCAAACAAAGCTAAAGGTATAAAGCGCCAGATAAAATATATAAAGGCTAATCGGCCAAAAGATGTAAAATTTTTTGGGAAGCGCATACCAAATATAGACCAATATGTTGCTGATAAGCGTGTTGAATCATTGACTGGCGATCTAAAAAAAGTTAACAGACGCCGCGTACGAGATGCCGCCATTACAGGTACTGTAACCGGAGCAGTTGTAGGAACATTGGGCCCAAAAGCTGTAGGTCGCGTGACAACTAATTTAATATCACCTTATGGCTATGATGCCACCTTTAAGTTGCAGAGTATCAAGGATTTGGGGTTTAAGCGTGCAGTTGAAGCAGTAATTAAGGATAAGCCAAATTGGGCACCTAGTTTACAACATCTTGATGAAGATGCGGCTGTGAGAGAATTTGCTTCTCGGCGCATGTTTGGGCTAAAGCCAAGAGAGTCGGTAGCGCCAAAAGCTACTATTGACAAGCTTATTCAGAAAAACAAAGATGGCACTTACTCTTTCAAACCGGGAACAGATCAACACAATCAACTACAAAAAGACTCCTATAAAGGTGTATTTACACCAAACGTTAGTCGCCGTATAGGCCCAGGATCAAGGGGAAGCGGTGGCCACCTAGGAACTCATTCAACTTTAGGCGATTATTACCGTACCATATCTAAAGACCGTAAAACAATGACATATACAGATTATTGGGATATTGGCCTCGATAGAGGAGAAAAGATACTTACAAAAGACAAGAAGATAGATAAGGCTAATCTTGGTAGAGCTGTCTTGCATTCCATATCAACTCCACCTATTTTTCATGGGAAAGTAAATGCCAGAGCGTAAAAACAATCGCAGTACTACAGCGCTAGCCACCATGGCCGCTTTAGGCGGGGGACTGGTTGCTAACCAAGCTTACACAAATAAGCAGCTTGCAAAACAGACAGAGTCTGCAACAAAGCTTATGCGCCGTGCAGGTAAATTGCACCAACTAAACAACGCGCTTTTTGCTGTTGGTGCAGCAACAACGTTGATGAGAGCAGGTAAGTCTTTGCCCGCTCAATGGAAAGCCATAGATAAAGCATTAAGCCGTACTGTCAAAGTTTATCCAACGAAAACTGCTGAGGACCGAAATCCGGCATTAATTGGAGCCGGTCTCGTCGGTGCCGCCACAGGAGTAAATACTGTTAATAGGGCTTTAAGTGCCCCGAAAGAGGACGAGGCCCTAAAATCTCTATCAAAGAAATTAGAAAAAACTTTAAGACGATCCAAAAGGGATGTAAAACATACTTCAACAAGTATTCATAATAACATTATTAATGCATTAATACCAAAAAATTTAAAATCAAGTATTATTGAATCAGCTAAAACGAATTCACTATCCCCGGTTCTAAAGACCTATAAAACCAAAGCTGTTGGTAAGGACTTAGCGGGGGCTGCACTTGGGTATGGTCTTGGTAAAACTAATGAAAATACCGTTAAAGGCCTACAAGCTGCACAAGCAGGTTTGAAGAATACTATGCACAGCGGTAATTTACGTAAAGCTATTTTGGGTACTGCTCTCACAACGGTCGGTTTAACCTCTTTCCAACAAGGCTTATCAAAAACATCCGGATTCTTGACAGTATCCAAGGCGTTTTTTCAGAAACCGTTAAGAACTCCCAAGGTACAATCATTTTCAAATTTTTGGGGAGTGCCCAGCAAATCGCTAGGTAAGCCAAAAGACAATATGTTCATGCCGGAACTAAACAAACGGTGGGCTATGTAATGACTTCTTTTTTTAAACTATCAGAAATAGATCCAGACATACTTCCAGTTGAATCCAAAGTTGTTGAGTTGGAACCACAACCCATAATAGAGGAATCTCCTAAAAATCCCGGAGGTGGCGACGTTAATGTTCCCGCCTTTTTTCAGGATCCAAATGTTGCCAAAACACTTGCATTTAAACGGAAATACCAAATTCCCAATCCGCCAAAAGTAGCGGAGTTTAACTATAATACTGTCGGCGCGTCTGTGGGATCTCCCACACCTACCCCAAATGTTAGTTCTACGGCAGGAAGTGGTTTTGGTAAGGCTCTTGGAGGAGCACTGGTAGGAGGCGCTGGTCTTGCTGCCGGAGGTTACTTTGGCGCAAAGAGCTTTATGAATAACAAGTGGAATTCTATTTTAAGCGGGGCAAAAAGGTGGGGTAAGTGGGGATTAGGTTTATCGGCACTAGGCTTCGCGGGTACTACCGCTGCTAAATTCATGTCCAAACATCCAAAATCAGGTTTGTATCGTATGGCTCGGAGAGTTGGTACTAAATCGTTCGCTAGATCAATCTTCCAATCTTAGAAAGAACAACAACAGTGTCTCAGAAAGTCGTTAAAGATGTAGGGTATTTTATGCAAGGTTCTTTTGACCCAACCAAGTCGAGGGACCATGTAGGCAACATGATCCGCTCCGCGGATAGTGTTCCCGCTACTAGCACAGCGTCGTCCAACGAACCCTTCTTTCGTGGTATTCTAGATACCTTGGATTCCACTGCTCCAACCATTACGAAGCATACTTACACTTCTCCATTTTTTGAAGAAAAGTCCGCGACGCTGCGCGTGCAACCCAAAAATTTCAACTTCTCCAACCATACAAGGGGGTCCGGGGGAATTAAAAAAGAGGCTGGCCTAAAGGATTGGTTTTCACAAAACTGGAACAATGCGAAGTACCTGACTAAACACAAATATTATGTATACCGCGCTGGGCGGGAGTTGGATGTGCCTAGACTACAACTTTTAAAGCATGATTTATCAAAACTAACTCCTTCAGAATGGGGACCATATCGTAGGTATTGGTTCGGGCAGAAAACTCCTGAAGTTGTATCGGATTTTAGGCAAGCTACTTCGCAGCACAAATCACGTAATCCTCACCACCACCCCTCACCAACGGATATAAATACAAACCTTGAAGCGATTGCGGATTGGTATAGTGCTGGTAGGGCCCAAGGACAATATGCACAAACCCCATTCAAAAATTGGGTTGAAGATCGACTAAGGGGTTTTCCTGTAAATGATGTAATAAAAAACGAAGTTAAGTTAAGACTTGACATTGCCTAGTAAAATAAGTATATTACAATAGAACTTCTATATAAAAGAGGATGCAATGGAGCAAAAGACTGCATTTATAAAATCTTTGAGAAAAGCCATAACCAGTGATTTTGGTGTAGGCCTTACTCAAATTGGCAAAGACATTGTTACAGGCGGTAAAAATAAAGCGGTAGGAGCTTGGACAGCTGCCAAGTCTGCGCCAAAAAATGTAGCAATACATGCAAAAGCAAACAACCCATTTTCAACTATTAGTGATTATGGTGCAAGAGTTAAATGGCATGGTAGCTATGGCCAACACACCCCTCCTCCCAGACCTGATTTTGTAGATATGGGTACAAAAGACGCCATTAAGAACCTAGGATCAAAACTCAATCGAGGCGCTTCTGCTATAAATAATGTAGTTGGTGCGGCCTCTGGTTTGGCAACGGCCGGCGTTATCGCTAAAGGTTTAGTAACGGCGAGAAAAGCAGTTAAAACCACAAGCCATCCAGGCATTCTTGGCAAAGTCCAAAATGCGGGAAGACACTTACAAAGAGGAGCAGCTCCCGGTGGGATAAAACAGCGTGTTGGTAAATATATAGAGCAAAACCCATTGTCGTCGTCAATATTCGGAACGAGTGCAGTTGGTTTAGGTGGTAGTTTATTATTTGACTCCAAATCCAGGAGAACTTCATAAAGCACTATATGGCTCAGAAAATACCTAGCCGTCGCAGAGAGCGTACTAATTCCTCAATAGTAGCAAGCAGTTGTTTGAAACAAATTAAACCCAAAACAAAAAATCAAAATAAGTACTTAAACGATCTTTTAAATCCTGATTTCCCAATAGTGTTTGGCACCGGTCCCGCTGGAACGGGCAAAACGCTCTTAGCCACATATGCGGCAATAAAATCTTTATACGACGGTTCCGTCGATAGAATAGTTATTACTCGGCCAATTGTCGAGGCAGGAGAAAGTCTTGGATTTCTTCCCGGTTCGTTAGAAGATAAAATAGATCCGTATTTGAGACCAATTTATGATTCTCTAAAAATACTTCTAACACACGATAAAATAAGAGAATTACGAGACAGCTTTAAATTAGAAGTATCCCCGATAGCATATATGAGGGGACGTTCGCTTACAAATGCGTACGTTATCCTAGACGAGGCACAAAATGCTACAATACCTCAAGTAAAAATGGTTTTAACTCGTCTTGGGCATGATACTCAAATTGCTTTAACCGGGGATTGTTCTCAAAGTGATTTACCAACACAGTTAGCTGTAACAAACGGTTTGAAATATTGGTCAAACCTTTTAGATACTGAACCTTATGTAAAGGTGGTTCAACTGACACACGCCGATAACCAGCGTAGAAAAGAGGTGTCACTACTGTTGGAGAAATATGAAAATAGTTTGTCCAGTATGCGGAATAGAACACTGTCTGAGTCCGTTCGAGCCATTTACACCCCCGAAGACAATTCTTGGACAGCCGGAAAATAAAGTAGTAGTATATAACGTTTGTAATTGTTGTAGGAAATATAATGAATCAAAACCCACTGAGTGTTCAGCCAATAACAGACCAGGAATCACTCCAGTACCTGGAACTTCAAGGACAGCAGAGACAGCTTCTTCAGGAACTTAAAGCGAAGGACCCCTCTTTGTTTAAGAAAATGTTGCGTGCTGGGGTATTCGCGATGCTGGGCGCCATCTCTGCTCATTTGTTACAGCAAGATACAATGACGGGTGCGGCCGTTGGTGGTGCTTTGAGTTTTTTATTACCAAACAAACAAAAAGCCAGCACTAAGATACCGTACATGATTCCAAATGCACCAAGATACTAAACTATGCGCAGCCCAGAACAGTTTAAATCATTTGCAAGACTAGCAAAGGCGTCCACAAGATATGCCCCATACGGGTTAATGGGAGCGCCGCTAGTTGGCTGGGTTGCTGGGCATTCGGAATCGCCGAATACTTCGGCGGTGTCTGCGGCTGGAGGTACAGTTGGGTTAGCGACGTCCTTGGCGGGACACAAATTAATCCCAAAAGACATACTGGACGAATTTAAACGCCTTCATCCCGAAGACTGGAAACCAATACTACGTAGTATGAAAAACATAAACAATTTAGCTTTAATTGGCATCGGCGCCACTTCGGCACCGGTGGCCATGTATCTGACACGCAAGGAAAAAAAGGATGGCAGTAAACCCAATTTACCTAATCCCGCATAGGCGGTTTTGTGAGGTCCTTGTTCTTCGTCTTCTGTCACAAAAGACTGTTAATGACAGACTAAAAGAATACTCCTTACCGTTGATACAAGGTGATGCCTACTCTCAAATACGTGGCCAACTGTCACGTTTGTATCCAGAGCATTTTAACCAAGATCCAAATAATTTTAGAATAGATGTTGACATCCTTAACGAATTACAAGTAAAGGACATGTTTGCATATCTATTTGATACTAACTTATTCACGGTAGATGATTTTCCGATAGACGTGTATAGAGATGTATTTAAAGCTCTGAATGACCCAAGGCTTCGCAGAGAATTACAAACCATGGCAATGGCTGGTATTGATGAAGCCGACATAGAGCTTTATGCAAATGGACGACAAGGCACTGCTTGGGATACCGAAATATTCATGTTGTTTTTTAAATACTTTTTTAATGTGTTCAGTTGGAGTTATGAAGAGTTAGAAATTTATAGACAGCATGAAGAAAACAAAGATTTGAAACGTCTTTATACCATGGCCTTAAAAAAAGACAAGGATTTTGTTGTCTATAATTTAGGCCTTACTCCAGACAGATCATTTGGGTCTATGCTGGAATCACTGTTTCGTACGTCTTTCTACAACTTTGATGAAAATTCTAGATACAACCCTGACCAATCGAAGAAGTGGGGCGATCTTATGCTAAAAGCATATGACCGTATTCGTGATATGGAAAACAGCGATTCTGATTCTACAGACCTTTATGCGGATCTAAAAATAAATCTTAAGACCATTAATCCTTCGATAACAATAAAAAGCGCGGAAGAGCTGGGAGTTGAACTCCCGGACCCAAATGAAATGGGTGGTGGGACTATGGAGGATGTTTCTGGAATGGGCTTAGATGAAATAGAGGCTGTTATTAAGGCTAAGAAAAAAGATAAGAGCGATGAAGAACGCACCGCTTAATTTTACAAAAAGTGAATTTGTTGAATCGTATGTTTATTTGAATGGAATGCCGTATAGTTTGGATGCCTATCCACATATGCGGCCTATATATAATATAGACCCAGCGAATGTCATAGTATTAAAAACAGCACGACAGGTTGTAAAAAGCACAACTCTAGCAAATATTATATTTGCTAATAGCGCCTTGTTGCCAAGGGAACGAGGCGGCAAAGATGCCAGACCGATGGGATTTCGTACAGTGTATGTTTCTCCGTCAGTCGACCAAACAAAAATATTTTCGTACGATCGCTTTACGCCTATACTTGAAGAGTCTCCCCTTATAAAGAAGTATTGGTGGAATAGAAATTTACAAAATAACGTATTTAACAAAACTCTTGTAAATGGCGCAAAAATATACTTGCGCTATGCGTTACAAAGTCCTGACAGACTTCGTGGCCTTTCTGCTGATATGATTTGTTACGATGAGGCTCAGGATCTTCTGCAAGACAGCATAGAAATTATTAATCAAGCTATGCACCGTTCTTTGTATAAATGGAATTATTATACAGGCACGCCTAAAAGAAAACGTGGTACCTTGGCGAAATGGTGGTTTTCTTCCACCATGAATGAGTGGGCTGTGGAGTGTGGACACTGTGGAAAACATAATATTCTAACAGAAAAGAATATAGGACTTCACGCGTTAATATGTAAGTATTGTGGGAAGATTCTTAATCCACGAATTGGGTCATGGATAAGCACTAATCAGTCTGCTCGATCTCGAGCAAATCTTGTTGAAGGGTTTAGGATATCTCAGCTGCAATTCTATGGGGCACCATGGATTGATTGGGAGCAAGACATTGTTTATAAATACGAAACAGAGTCAAGAGCAACCTTTTATAACGAAATACTTGGTCTTGAGTACGATGATGGTGTTGTTCTTATCACCCCTGAACAAATTAAGGCAGCTTGTGATCCTGGGTATATTATGCCAGACTACCGACAACCTGGAGCCATAACTTTAAAACACAAACCCAGACCAAGTTACATGGGAATCGACTGGGGTCCCGCCAACAGCGATAACAGCTATACCGTGGTTAGTGTCATACAACGAGATGAATACGACAGGTTTGTTGTTAAATATATACGTAGGTTTGAAGGCAAATACGCCAATTTTGAATACATTCATGACGAAATACCAAAAATAGCCAAAGCGTGGGAAGTTGAACGAATAGGGGCAGATCGTGGCATGGGGGAAGCCTCCAACGCAGAATTACGCAGGCGTCTTGGCCGTTACGCAGTAACAGAATATCTACATTCTGCCACTTTAAAAGAGGATTATAAGTGGCAAGGTAAGGCCATGCATTGGATGGTAAATCGTAACAAGGCGATTTCTAATTTTTATCATAGAGTAAAAACTAAACAATATGTTTTTCCACACTACGATCAGTTTAAAACACCATTTGCTGATGATTTAATGGCTATTGTAGCAGACTATGATGAAGATCATAATAAACTACAATATACTAATTCTGATCCAGATGACACAGTACATTCACTTATTTTTGCTACAGCTATTTGCGAAATGTGTGAAACCCCAGTAAGTTATATTTCATAATAGAGGAGTTTGGGATGCTTAATAAGTATTCAGAATTCGATTACAAAAGTTGGGGAATGGAGGCAGCAGATGCTTTCCTTGCGAGAGATATTCCAATGAATGGCACTATCTCCAAAATCGCCTCATTAAAAAATCTCAATTATAACCAAATTAGTCGCGTAGTCGAAGAGGCCAATTCTCGTGTATTCCTTCAGAAACACGCATCAACAGATGACAAATATATCGAATTTGATGTGGCCGATGCGAAGAAAATTGTAGAGGGAATGGTTAACCATACTAAAGAGGCGTCCGAAACCCTGCTTGGTGTAGACGACTACATGATGAGACCAAGTGAGCTATTTCCCAAAAAAGCTGTTTTAGAGGATGTTGGATTTGATTTCCCTGAAATGTCAGAGAAAGAAAAGCGTGACATTATCTATGCAACAAAGGGGATAGGAGATGCTTTTGAAGTTAAAATGGCGGAAATTGATAGAGACTTCCAGCATAAGCAAGATTCGCTGTTTCAAGCTTTTAAAACAGCAGCTTTAAATCCGGCACAACCTGAACCGGCGGTACTTGCTCAAATTTTGGTAAAGTTTGCGGAATCCACTTATGAAGATGAGTCACTGGTAAGCATAGCTGATGGCATTGCAACCGAAATGGTTAAGAGAGCTAGCGAGTTACGTATTCCTGTTGGATCATCTTGGGATAAACTGCCCCCAATTAATGGAGAATCGGGACTTGTCCAAGCATTAGATGACGCTGTTAAAACAGCCCATGAGTATAGAGAGGCCTACATTAAAGGCCCTGATTTTTCAGAGCTTGATGAAAAATATCCTTCTGAAAAAACTGCCGAGTTTAAAAGTAAGGCAACAGCTGCATTACTTTCTGCACTTGCTGGAATGGGTGTAGTTGCTCTTGCATCTAAGTCTGCTGGAGAAAGAGGGTATGAAGAGGGAAAAGCCATCCAAGCTGCAAAAATGAGTCCGTTGAATGGATTACCAAAAAAATATAATCCTATGGGGTAAAAATGAGGAAATATAACATTACAAAATTAGCGGGTCCTATGAGTTTTGGACAAAATATTGGACAGGCAGCTGAAGGTATCGGAAAACTGTTAGAAACTCTAAAAAAAGTTAAAGGCAGACCTTCTCCAACTGTTGAGTCGTCCCTAAAGGGGTTGAGTAGAACCGTTGTTCCTGGGGCAATTGCCCTTGGATTGGCAGGGGTAGCCGCTAATAGAATGGACAAGGCGTTTGATGCAACATCAAGTGCGTTAGCATCTGCAGCCGATAAAGCAATGCTTGACCGTAAAATAGATAGAATGGTGGCCATTCAGCCGTCGCTTGGAGAATATGATCGCGACTTGGTTAAGATGTATTATAATATGGTACGGCATTTTTCTCCCGATGTGGCTAAAAACGATTTATCGGCAGCAAGCACTGTGAAACATAATCTACAACTACACGACGCCGGTGGACCACCGATTGTAACTTATGAAGCTCTAGCAAACACTCAAGATAAAATCGAGGGTGCGAAACCCCGTAAACGTCCTGGGATTGCAGGAGCAAGTCTTATTTCAGGTGCTAGATTTTATGATCCTACAACTTTAGACATGCAAGCACCGAATATGGAACCCTTCTTTCCTAAAATGTAAAATGGGCGAATTCACACATATAGTAGACACTCCAGATGGCATGGAAAAATATTTCTCTATTCCTTTTCATGATGAGAACGGCGGAGTAAATATTAGAAGATTTCATCCGAGCCAGTTTGTGAAAACTGCTGGGGTTATGACTCCTTTAGAGGAGTTTTTATCGCAACTTAAAGAGGCCGAAGACCATATTTATATTATTGTTAACGCCCTAGGCGCTGATGAATATTATGGTTCTAATCGCAATGGGGATGGGTTTCCAGAATCAGCTTTACAAGCGTATCATAAAACATTTGAAACAAGTGCCAAGGTATTTAGGCACCATAAAAATAAACCAGACGACCCATATTATGGAAAACCAATATTTTCATACTATAACCCACACATGCATCGTGTGGAGTTGGTATTGGATATAGATGGGAAAAAACTACCAGAAGATCTTTTAGTTAAAATATTAAATAACGAATATCCCCCATTTAGTATGGGGTGCAAAGTACCTTACGATATTTGTTCTATTTGTAACAATAAAGCCAAAACTACAAAAGACTACTGTAAACATCTTAAACGAAGCAGTATTAATTCAATACTCCCTGACGGTAGAAGAGCCAGAGCAATTAATACCAAACCAAAATTCTTTGACATTAGTTTTGTTCGTATTCCTGCTGATAAAACGGCATACATGCTTAAAAAAATAGGAAGTATGGAAAAAAACATACCCGCTAGTATAGTGGACGTATCTACTTCTCCGCAGGAACTGTCTCGTAGGGCACAGATGGTTAGTGCTTTAGAAAGAATTCTTGGTAAGTAAAAAAGTTTAAAAAAAGACTTGACAAATACAAAAATAGTATTATACTTATTTAGTAGGTGAAAACCGATAATTAGAAAACTTATTAGGAGGCAAGAGCATGCTCAAATTGCGCGAATTCTTGCAGGATTTAGAAGGCGAATCAACATCAGTCGATAAGTTAGCTGAAAAGCTCGCTGCATCGACCGGTAAGGAAGACCCAAAACCGGCACTCGAACCAGAAAAAGAGGAACCGGTAAAGGAAGCCGAAGTAAAAAATACTCCTGCGGAATCCCCAACTGAGGAAGTCGATCTAATGAAGATGGCTGAGATTCAGTATGCTATGGGTCAAATATACATGCAAGGTGTGTTTGATAAGCAAGCTGAATTAGCAAAAGAAGCAGTTGGTGTCGTAGGTAAAGAACCAGATGCACAGGCTCATACTGGAGATCCTGTACAGTTATCTCGTGAAGAACTTCCAAGTACAATCGCAGGCCTGATTGCACAGCTCACAAATGGTGAACGTGCTGCGGGGCCTAATGGCTATGTAGCGGGTCCGGCTGGAATTATAGGTGGTGCAACGGGCCGCCAACCAACTACACCGGTACCGGCAGAAGCTAAATTACAGGCAGAATCTGGTATGAAAACCGGAGCACAGAAAATTGTCGCAGATCTTTATGACAAGTATTTCCCTGCCGAAACTCAAGGAGATGATGAATAATGGGTCTATTTGAACAATTTATGGCAAAGCAAGCTAAACCTGCTGAAGTAGAAGAAGAAACAAAAACAGCAGAACTTGACCAAGCACGTCTTGAAGTCATTTCCGAGTTTGCAAAACAAGCGGAAGCATTGATTCGTAACGATGGTATCGAAGAATATACCGAAGAAGATGTTGTCAAGGTAGCAGAAGTACTCATTAACAAGGCAATTGAAGCCGAGGAAAATGAGGAAAAAATAGCAGAAGCCTATGATTACGGTAAAATCGTAGCCCAGGGCCATTTTGATCGTTTTGTAGAATTACTACAAGCTGCTGAACAGGCTGAGTAACTTTTAGGGGCCTTGGCCCTGCCGGGGCCCCTTATTATACTTAACTGGAGGCAATGATGAACCTTCAAGCCCTGATGAAGGAGCTTGAGAACCCAAAGACGGCCTCCGAAGAAACTCTTGAAGCAACTGATATTGACAAACTAGCTGAATTAATTGAATCCAGATCAAACGGGGATTGTTGGCTTAATAAAGTGGCCGAAGCTATAAAATCAATTTCAGAGGAATACAGAGAAATTGTAAAGATTGCACAAAACAGAGATTTGGCAGAGCGCATAGTCATGAAAATGGCAGACGCTGGATTGATTACTGCTGAAACAATGTTTAAAAAAGCTGCAACGTTTGCAAAGAAATCTGAAGAGGAATTAAGGGTTCTAGATAAAGCACTAGAATTATCGAAAGTTGGAGAATTTTCTCTAGGCATACTTTCGGAAAAATCACTATACGGGTTGGATTCAGTTGATCCAGCTCATGCCCTAGAGGCAATAATCGAAAATAGTCTTTCTTAAGGAGGATACCACATGTTTAAGTTGTTAAGCAATCTCGAGCTTGCAAATCGCCAAGATGTTACGATGCAGACTGGCGACGTGTCTGTCTCCGGCTATGAAGGAAGCTGGGTAACACTAAATGCTCAAGAGAAGGCAATTTTAACAACTGGTGCCAACGTATTAACATGGCCGGTTTGGTCTGAAGCGGGCGACCGCACAGGATCAGATGCTGGCTACACTCCTGATGTCTCTGAGACGGGTAAAGTCACCATTCTTAAAGGTTACTTTAAAGCTCTTACAGATAAATACAACACAGGAGCATCAATCACTCTTGGCACAAGTTTAGTAACAGGAGATGACGGACTGCTTACCGCGGCTTCAGGTTCTGAAACCCCGGGTCAGGTTAAGGCAGTTTGTTATAAGTCACCTCACAGTATTACATACTTGGGGACAACATTCACCGTAATCGGCATCGAAAAGGTCTAAGGAGATAAAAAATGGCAACAAGTCCTGAAATTCTTAATGAACTGTTTGTTGAGTCGTTGGATTCTCCAGAGGATCGCGCCAAGCTTGCGATGAGCACAAGCTCATACATTCGTCAGCGCATGCGTGAAGTTTCTTTCTCACGCAAAATTATGATGCCTCAGCCTATTACAAAGGCAGAATGTCAACGCTCTGTAAATCACGACCAGCTGGTTAAGGTCGTGGATCTCGAGCCCAATTCAGTAGCGATGGAAATTAACTTCCGTGGTGCACCAGATTCTGAGTACATCATGGGTGAACGTTATGAAATTGCATTTTACGGAATCAGCTCAAGAGAATACCAGAAAGTAGAAGAAGAGCTTTTAGCTTATGAGATGCCTCTAACAGAGATCATCGAAAATAACTCTCTAAAAGATCTTCATGCAATTGAAGACCAAGGATTCATTAGTCGCGTCGAAGATGCCGTTGCATTGTCAGGTAAGTACGAAAATTCTACAGCCTACAATACAAATAATAATGAGCTTGATCCGATGTTGTTTGTACGTCTATTCAACTTGCTTGAGAATTCAAGTACCGTTGGTAGTACGAGTTTAAAGAATTCAGCTGGATCAACAATTTACGAGCATGATTTTGATGCTAGACGTTATGATTGCTCCGTAATCCTCATGAATCGTGAAGATTACAACAAGATCCTTTTGTGGCGTGCTGATGATCGCGGTAACGCAATCGCAGAAAACACCACAGTAAACGGCTGGACCTACACCACAATCTTTGGTAAAGATCTTATTGTTACCAATAAAGGCGAACTTGTACCTCCTGGCACAATGTACGGCTTTACACCAAAACAATATATGGGTCACGCCTATATATTGGGTGATGTTAAGTTCTGGATTGAAAAGAAACGTAACCTTATCAGCTGGAGTCTTTATGAGATTATCGGCATGGGTATTGGTAACGCCTATTCAATGGCAAAGGTATACTGGACTAACTAATTAGCTTTGCTTTTTGTAAAGTCAGCCTCCTAAATATTTTGGGAGGCTTTTTTACTTGACTTTAAAGAGTTTTTTAAGTATATTAAGATATGATAATCCATAAAAATTGGGGGAAATATGTCAAGTAGTAGCACATATATCCATTTTAAACCGACCGGTGCAGAGGAACAAGTGCGTGTAACCGTATCTCCAGAAAACCCATTGCCGGTTACTGTAGAAGATGTATCCATTAATTTAGATTCTGAAAATGCTCTTCCAGCAATACTAACAGACCCCACCTCAGATGCACAGGTGAAAGTAGCTGATGGTTCAACAATTGCTTATTCAGACAATGCCCTTGCTGTTTCGGACGCAAATCGTAAAGGTCAGTTAATAGCGGAATACAAAAGTCCCAGTGATTTTACAGCTGCGTTTGGGACAAGTTCCACCATTACGTTGACTGGCCTGCCCATTGCAATTTCAGACGACTCACAGTTAGTATATGTAAGGGTTGTTGATACTGCCGGGACATCTAGTAATGTGTATTTTAATGGATATGCCGGTATTACACTATCCTATTCCGGTGGCACAGTTAGTATAACAGGAGCATCTCCATTTGCATCTGGTGACTCATATGAAGTAGGTGTCAATGGTCCCACAAAGGCATACGATTCAACAAATGATGCTATCTATTCTGAGGATATAAGTCCATTAAATGAACAGTATCAATTATTAAACACATTAGACACAACAAACTTAGGGGCCGATACACACTACTACCCAAGTACCAGTGGGTATGACATGGATGGCTACAAAGATCTTTCTTTTACAGGAAAATTTATTGATGCGGATGGGACAGTTACATTGACAATTGAAGCATCTAATGACGAAGACTCCACGGCCACCAATAGAGATTGGGTGGCAATACAATTTTATGACTGCAATGCTGCCTCTGATGCCTCTTCGGTTACGGTTACAAATGGTACAATAACTTTTGCTATTGATCTTGAAAATGTAATTTTCAAATATGTTAGAGCGGTAATTGTTAATGACGGGGCAACAAATACTGTTATTGTAAAAGGTCGTAGAAAGGCACTATAATGCACGGAAATTATAATCCAGATGTATCGGTATCCACAGGACTTAGTGCCACGGATGGCACCATAGGACATGCGGTTGCTGAAATTGAACGTCATCTTCATTCCAATGAACGTTGGTTTGAACTAGCAGGTACTCCAGATGGCGAAGATCACGTTGCTGTAGAAATAGGCGACGCAGATGGGGCAGGAGTTTTCACAGTTACTTCAGGGGATGATACTTGGGGGGATTGGCTCCAAATACTTGGGGCAGACGATACGCCCGCAGATGCAGGTAATACCAAATTTGATTTGCATCGACTGGAATTTGCGGCGGCAAGCCAAAATTCGTCCTACTTTTTTCAAGTAGCTTTTGGAGCCGATGGAGCTACAGCTTTAACTGCTGGAGATTATACTGATTGTGTGTTTACGCCGGCGTCAAATTTAATTGATTCTGGTCCGGTAGTTATTCAGACGGAAAGGCAAGACGCGGGAACAAAAGTATGGGCTCGTTGCATGTGCCCAGGACAAGATGCTAAAACACTAACTTTTTACGTCGGTCTACATGAATATTCAGGATAAAATTATGACTGAAGAAAAATTACAAGAAATATTAGAATACGCCGAGTCTGTTAAAGAAGAGTTTTCAAATGCTTCAGATTTAGCGCGTCACATAGAACACGTTTATATTTTTGGACCAGTTTCTACAAATGAACATTATAAGATAGAAGCTCTATATAATATTTGTGTTCCTTTATATATAGTAGAAGAAACAATATAATATGTTAAGCCCAGATTTCAAAAAAAATATTGTTCTTGATTGGCAAGGGTATTCTCTTTACGACCAGTCCGGTATTCAAACTGTTCCCTTTACAAATAACAATTCTATGCAGTTGGGAGTTAAAAATGGTATTTTAAGAGGAGCAGGAAGAGTAGATCGTTCTACTACACCTTATCTGAGTTTATTAGACGCAAATCAAAATAGACTAAATTTTGGATTAGAAGATTTCGCTATAGAATTATGGGTAAATCTAATAAATGTAGATTCAGGAAGAAATAGTCTTATAGGAAAAATAGAAGATTATTTGGCAACCAAACCCGGATGGATGTTTATTTACAGAGGGTCAAATGATACCGTAAGATTTGAAATTTGTGATGGAACCACGGGAGGTGAACTTTCAATTGCACCAGAGTTAAGTAAAAATGTATCAAAGTTGGTTCATTTATTAATATTTGTAGATAAGGATGATGGTTCTTCAGTGACGAAAGTTACGCTTTATAAAGATGGAGTATCTCCTTCACCCCTATACAGTGCCGCTTATGGTTCTGTTATAGGGAGTGTTGATAATGCATTTCCTTTGAAAATAGGTTCCTATACCGCTGGAGGAGGGGTGGGCGGAATCGGTGGGTTGTTTAGTAGGGTTAGATTGTACCGTTTTGGGGTAAACGGGTTAACTGATGGAAAAATGACTGATCTTGTATCACAAACATATTCGGAATATTCAAAAGCTAAGACTATCGGAAATATTGTCATACCTGTAACTGGATTTGGAAGGGGTCTTGTCTTATTTGACATGAAAGATCATTTGGATGTCAGCGAATGGTCAACAGATGGAGACCCCGATGTCTTCGAGTTTCAAAATGGACAATTACGTTTGGAGGATGATGAAGATGTGAATGCCCCGGTTTGGTTTACCAATGGGGTTAATGTAAAGGCAGGAAAACCATACTTGATAGAGTTGGCCGCTTTTAATGGAGACAGTGAAAACAAGGATGGATTGGGTTTCTTCGATGTTATACAATCAAACATGAGTTCTAATGTGTTTGGTATTAATTATATATTTCGAAATACTGACTTTTCTTCTCCTCAGTCACTATCAAAAGTGGCTATAGCAAAATCAACGCAAACGGTGTATCCTAAGTGCATCTTGGAAGACGATCCTTCTTCAAGGTTTATGACAGTTACTAAAATGAAGTTGACGGAGCTACATTCAGACTCTGTTGTTATAAGAGAAACTTTTGACTATGGGGCCGACGGCGTAACAAAACAAATACCAAATTGGATTTCAGATGGTGCCGCATCTGTTAAAATAGTTGAAACAGAAATAAATGGTGTTAGAAAAAATGCCATGAAATTTAGTAGTGATGGTAACATGTCTATACCTTGCGATGTTGCATATGGTGAATGGGAATTTTCCGTAAATTGCTCCAATGAAAATATAGCACATGAATGCTATATTTTGTCAGATAAAACGGACATAGAAAACCAAAATTATGGTACCGGATACTATTTGGTTTTATATCTTAGCGCCGCACCAGAGACTTTTTCTTTTAGAAAAACAGTAGCAGGAACAAGAACCGTTCTGTCTTCCGGCGATGATCTTTTAGCAAGCGATGGTATTTGGTACAGATTTAAATTTATTAGAGATTTATCTAATGATATTTATGTTTATGTTAAGGGCGGTGAATACGGATGGAATGGTTGGGTTTTGTTTGGATTAGCTACCAATCCAATTACAGACGCGGATATAACAGCAAGTAGTTATTTTACCTTGAACTTTCGTGAAAATAGTATGGTGTCGGACATTGTAATTCGAAGATATTAATAAGTATGTGATGCATTAATAACACTTGATTGGGCCGGAAGTGGCGGGTCTATAACAGTAACTGTAACGTGGGTTTACTAATATGGCATATTCAACAACAGAACAGTCTTATATAGATAACATAAGAACTTGGGTAGAGGATACAGTAGATAGAAATTTTCTTGAAAAAATTCAAGAAAGCTCGGATTCCTATATTTACCAATCAATGCTAGATGCGGTTGACGAAGCAAATAACGCTGTTCTTCCACACATAGAAACATCGTGGACAATCGACGACTTCCCATCATATTCTGCTTTAAAATACGGGACCTTAAAACAAGTATTAATAGGCCATGGCATTTGGAGTGCCCGTAATGCAGTCAGCTACAATGACACAGGAGGAGTACAAATACAGGCTTATGATAAATGGAAAAACTACCTAAACTGGTTTAATCTTATTGAAAAATCGTGGGTAGACAGAGTAACTGGTTTGAAGAAAAAACAGAACATTAGCGATTGTTACGGTAGTGTAAGTTCCGAATATTATGATGCATCTTGGTAAAAAATGATAGCACTAGATGAGTTACTGATAAGATCCTATGAACCAGGAGTGATGAATTTACATTGGACACTGGAAAATACTGATGAGGATTCCAGTGTTTACACTGTAAACATCTACAGGGGATTTTGGGCGGCCCATTCTGGAATTATAGATGAGTTTGATTTAGTGTCTTCTGGAGTAATCTCAGCTGATGATTATGGGTGGACAGATACCACTATCTCTGGTTATGAGTACGACCAGTGGCAGGAACTTTATTACGCCCTGTCATTTACCGACGGGTCTAATACTGGAGATATCTGCAATCCTGTAAAGCAGGCATCTTATGGAGATATTTATAGTGACGCTATTATTAGAACCGAAGATATTGCTTTTAGACTAACTGGTAGACCTTGTGCTATTTTTAAGAAAAAAACTAGTGGAACAAGATGTCCAGATTATGATGTAACCATAGGACGGCATCAGACTGCCAATTGCAGTACTTGTTACGATACGGGCTATCAGGGGGGCTATTATACTCCCATAATAAGAACTTGCATGATTAACCCAACTCCAAAGAGACAAGCTCAGTTGCAATGGGGAGAGTGGCAAATTACGGATGCAATTCTAACCTCTCCACCATGGCCAGACGTAGAACCGGGGGATGTGGTTGTTAGTTATGATAACAAAAGATACGAAATACTTGAAGTAAGACCTACCCAAAAAGGATTAGTGACAGTAATTAATAATTCTCGTATGGAGATAATTCCCAAAGGTGACATAAGGTACCGTCTCAGTGTCCCCGATTTAGTGGAGTACGTGAGATAATAATGAATTTACGTGAACTGTTGTTAATCAAAAATGGTGAGACAATTCCCGGCATTCCCGATAGAAATAAGTTCCAAAATATTCCCAAAGTAAAGGATCCTGTTATTTGGGAATTTGCGGTTCATAGTCATGAGGCGGAAGTTGCCGGTCCACATAAAGATCTACGGCTGGGTGATCCGGAAACAGGCCATGCTCATTCGTGGGTTATACAACACCTACCAAAACCTGGGGAAAAAGTTCTAGCTATCCATCAGCCTACTCACACACTTGACTACATGAATTTTGAAGGTAAAATAGAGAGTGGGTATGGTAAGGGTAATGTTAGTTTGGAGGCTAGAGATAAGGTAGAGGTTGTTAAGGCAGAGCCAGGTAAGTTGTCGTTTGTTGTACATAAAAGCACTACTCCTGGGCGTTATACACTGATCAAAGCTTTTGATGGGAAAAATTGGTTGTTGGTCAATCACACGCCTACTCGCTTATCTCGCTCTGTTCCTGCCTATAAGCCGAAGTACAAAGAGAAGGAACTATCAAAATTGGACTATATGGATGACTCAAAAATATGGTCTCCAAAAATTGATGGTGCGCACGCTTTGTTTGTACTTCGTAAAGATAAGCCCATAGAGACTTATTCATATAGGGTAAGTCGCAAAGACAACAACGCATTAATAGACCACACGTTTAAAACATCGCTATATCGTAATATTGCTCCGCCTGAAGTTGGTAATGAGACGGTATTGCGTGGAGAATTGTTTGCAAAAGACAATACTGGAAAGGTGCTAGCGTCCAATGAGACGTCAGGCATGCTTAATGCCAGTACAATGAAATCCCGCGAATTGCAAGCTGAAAAAGGCGGATTGGATCACATCATTTATGACATTGATACCTATCGTGGTCGTAATGTCGCAAACTTGCCGTATAGAGACAAGTTCCCCCTTTTAAAAGAAGTAGTAGATTTGACTCCAGGTCTTAAGCTAGCCCCAATGGCACAAACTTGGAGCGACAAACAAATGTTGTTATCAGATGTTAAGTCTGGACGATACCCCCTTACTTCAGAAGGAATTGTTGAATTTGATTTAGATTCACCAGTACCATCAAAGATGAAGATGGCCAAGGACACTGAAGTTTATATAAGGGGCTTTTATCCTGCTGCCAAAAATTCTAAATATGACGGAGTAGCCGTTGGCGGAATAATTGCTAGTCTAAAAAAAGATGGTCCCGCTAACATACGTATAGGCTCAGGGCTCACAGATGACCTCAGACGAGACTTTTTTAATAATCCGGGTCAGTACATAGGTAAGTTAATAAAAGTGTCTTATCAGGACTTTTATCCTGCTACCGAAAAATTTAGAATGCCAGTCTTTTTGGGCTTCAGGGAGATGTGGTAATGTTACCACCACAAGAACAGGCACTAAAGAAATACCGCCAGTCCCCGACCGGCCTATTAGTGGTACATCCAACCGGTTCTGGTAAAACCCGCTTAGCGTTAAATGCTACTAGAGGTAGGAAGACTAGCGTTGTTGGCACGGCTTCGCTAAAGAAAAATTTTGAGCAAGAAGAGCAAAAAGCTTTTGGGACTAAATCCTCTCGTACCACATCAACCTTTGCAGCCATCTCTAGAGGAAATAAGTTGCCTGGTGGAGATGCACTAGTTATAGATGAGTCTCAATATATACGTAACCCCGAAACAAAAGCATTTTCAAATATATTAAAACAAAGACAAAAATACCGTAAGGCATTGCTACTGTCCGCAACGCCCATGTACAACGAAGCTTCAGATTTGGCGACCCAAGTTAACTTGGCCGCCAATAAGCCTTTAGTTCCTATGGACAAAGAACGCTTTAACAAAATGTTTTTTGAAGACAAAAAGGTGAGCGTTCCGTTTTTTGCAAGAATTACTGGAGTAAAACCCGGGGATGTTAAACAACTTAAAAATAGAGCATATTTAAAAAACGTTGTTAAACCGTATGTTCACGTGGCAAAAACACAGCAATTTAAAGGCTTGATACCGCACAGTTCCCGCGAAATAGTTAGTGTTGAGATGGGTCCAAGACAAGCAAAACTATACAAATACTTAAACAAACAGATTCCTCGTAGTGTGCGTTATAAAATTGAGAAGAATTTACCACCTTCAAAGCAGGAGAGACCTAGTCTAAATGCTTTCATGTCTGGGTTACGACAGGTAAGTAATACAACAGCTCCATACGTAAAAAATCCCGCTAAAGCGGAATCAACTAAACTGGATAAAGTTGTTAAAGACATGACAGAGGAATTAGCAAGAGGCGGCAAAGTATTGGCTTATTCGAACTACATTGGAGCCGGAATAGAGCCGCTATCAAGAAGATTGAAGGCTTTGGGTATAAAGCATTCTGTACTTACAGGGGAAATGTCCGGCCCAAACAGGTTAGATCAAATTAAGCAATACAACTCAGGTAAGGTTAAAGCATTCTTATATAGCGGTGCCGGTTCTGAAGGCCTGAACTTACCAAAGACTAGTTTGGTTCAGTTGGTAGAACCTCATTGGAATAAAAGTCGCCTTGATCAAGCCGCCGCCCGCGGCATACGTCGCGGAGACGATCCGTCAAAAACAGTAAAAGTAAAAACATACGTTTCTACTTTACCAAAATCGTTTTTTAGTGGGCACGCCCCTGTAAGTTCTGGACAGTATTTAATGTCCATGAGCAGACGTAAACAAGATGAAATAAACCAAGTATTGGAAGCCCTACGCTAATGAGTATTTTTGATAAAAAGAAAAGTGTACTTTCGCCCGCTGTTTTTATTAATGACAAATTAAGGCCATCCGTAAGGGTAGAGTTAATAGAAGATTTATACGGTGTAATACCGCCAAAGTTTATTAGAGGCATCACCGTTATAGGCTCCATTTTGGGATACTATTATAGTGATACGAGCGATATTGATGTACAGGTTGAGCTTAGTGACAAAAATGCTGTAGACTATTATAGTGCAATAGCTAAGGCATTTAATCGCTCTGGTAAAAATATGCTTGGTACGACTAAGCATCCAGTGAATTATTTTGTTTTACCGGAAATTGACAGAGCAAATACAGAAGCTTTAATGGCGGGATATGATGTCATCAATGACAAATGGATAAAAAAGCCAGACGACCGCCCAGTCGGATTTGAGGAGCGTATTAACGAGTTAAATAAACCATATTTAGATTTATTAACTAGGGAAATGGGGAGACAAGTAGAACAAGCTGAAAAACGTCCTACTCTTGAAGAGGCACAAGATGTGGCTAATTTGTATAGAAAACTAGATTCTGAACGTAAAGAGGCATATAGGTGGGGACTAGGCATGCCACGATACAGTGATAAAAATGTTGCATATAAAGCGGTAGAACATGAATTTGGAGAGCTACCGGAAACTATACATCACATTCTGAGGCAAATAGGGCGATGATGGATTTGTATTTTACTAAAAAAACAAGAGATTTTTTTGGGTATCCAACAGATGGTCTTCCCGAAGGTCCAGACGCTGTGCGTACTAACAGGTTTGGGTTTAAGTGGAATTTTATTAAAGAGACCAATATTGGAAAATATGGAAAATGGCACCTACTCGGCAGTTTATTTATTGCTTTAGTTTTAGTCGCTGCATTCTGGTTTTTATTTAATTGGCAAACTGCTTTAATGCCAATAGTAGCATGTTTGACATCTTGGGTAATAGGAGGTCTGTGGGAAGTATTTGATGGTTGGAAACCTTGGTATATATATGGTAATAAGCAGCCTGCATGGAAACAGGAACTACTGTATTCAAATGGGTTTAGTTTTGCAGATTGGTTGAATTGGGACTTTAATGGGGCAGTAAGTATTGGTTTTATATTTGCTTTCATGCTGTATATTTTATTGACATTGCTGTAAAAAAACAAGGCACCGAAGTACCTTGTTTGGCGGTTGCCCCAACGTGGGGCGATAAGTCCACTGTAGTGTCCGTGGATTTGCACTGCGTTTTGATGCGAGCCTTGTCCTTCGCTACTCGTAGGGGTCGCGAAGGCTCGAAAGCCGGATCCCGTGCACACGGCTCCACCCCAATTCCTAGGATAGGGCAGCTCTGCCTTCTGAGACTTAACACACGTGGACCTGTCATACCGTTATTTTTTTACTGGGGGGCACGTTCCCGTACCTCTGCCCGTCCGTGGTCCTTTTCCGTCAGGACCCGTTCCGTCTCCACGAGGCATAATTCTTCTCCTAAAGTTAGGTTACACAATCTTATGCCATAAAGGTGCTTTATGATAGTTAAAAGAAAAGATGGTTACTATGTTGTTTCCCGCTTGGGTAAAAATCTTGGCGGACCATATGAACACAGATCACACGCAATAAAGAGGTTACAACAGGTGGAATACTTTAAAAAACATGGAGAATGCGGATTATCCCATTCTAAAAAGAAGAAAAAAACATCTTTGAAAAAGCTTGGATTTGAGTCAAAAGCCCAGCAACGTTATATGTTTGCAACACATCCGCGTATTGCAAAGAAGATGGCTAAAGACCATGAAAAACGTCATGGCAAGGGATCAATTAAAGATATCCCAGAACGTGACAATAACGGTAAACAGGACTACTAAAAAACGGGCTTAAGCCCGTAATCTTAATTTTGATTATGTAACGGGAATGGGTGTTCAAGACCATAATTGCAGTACTTGCATAGGTAGACGTCGTCTAAGACGACAGTCTTGACGTGCTTCGTCAGTTGAGCTTGCAGATCGCCGAAAGCCATCAACTCTGCATCTGATGCACCAAGCACTGATTGAAAAGCTGCCAGAATGTTGGCGTATGGCGTATCAACGTATCGTCCAATCTTGATAAGGCACAAAACGTAATTGGTTTTGTAACCCGAATCGTTGATAACATCTTCAATGAGCTTCACCATTTCAAGCAGATCATCAGTATGAATACTGATGCCGAGTGCTCTTTCAAGCTTTGCAAACATGTTACGTCTCCCGAGTAAGTTAACCATACTTTCTTATTCCGTAATACTTGACAAACCTTGAAAATAAGTTTATATTGATATAGATTGCCATGCGTATAAAAGAATTTAATATCAACATTTTTGGCACAGAAATTAATTTAAGGATAGGTGCGAAGAATAAGCTTATCGAAGAATACCCAAATGCTCCTGTGGAGGAGGTGACTTCATTCGTTGACGATTATTTAAATCTAGTACCAAAGAGTTTGAATGGAGAAACAGTTCCCATTGAGAAAGCTTTATGAGCACCATAAACAAAAATCCTGCTTACTTTGCAGGCGTAATAGGCAATTATTCATTAAAGGCAAAGAAGATATTTCTATCTTTTATGCAATCTTGGTTTAGTACTTATGAATCAATAGAGCCAAGATTTTATTGGAGATCGGACTTTACAAATACCCCGCTAATTATATTAGATAAGTTTTCGTATAATACTGGTCACATGGACCCAAGACCGGCCATTATATTATCACGTGGCCCAATGCAACTAATGCAGACCTGTATTAATCAGCTTGCTTCATTTAACATGGAGACTAATAACAAAACTTATACTGATTTAATTAGAACTTCTGTTACTCTTACATGTATATCCCAAAACGGATTAGAAGCAGAAGAACTAGCTAATATAGTATCAAATGCTCTTACTTCTTTCAAAGAGGAGTTTAGGAGAGCAGGTGTTCATCAAATACATAATATCAATGTAGGCGAAGAAACACGACTGCACAATAGAGAACGCGAAGTTTTTGTCGCAGTACCCATTCAGGTAGATTTTTCGATGCAAATTGGCCTCGAAAAAATGCCAAAACAAAATAAAATAGTTGTAAGTTATACAGCTAACCACCTTCCTGAAGATCAGGATATAAACAACGTGTGGTCCTATATTGAAGGGCAGAACACAGTTGGTGGTTGGGTGGATACTGGAACCGAACAAGAATTTACGGTAACGCTTGTAGAGACCGAGGACTACGAAGTAAATTCATCAGGACTATTAGAATTTACTACTGCCCCGGTTCCAGAATATTTTATGGTTAGTGGTTTAGTAAGTACCACAGGCCCAGATGACGGTACAGAGCCAAAACCCGGACAAAGTGCCAGCTTCAAAACAAGAGGGTACGTTCCCAATGGTACGGTAACTTGGTCAGTTACTTATACTAATGCAACAACTCTAGATGAAACTATTGCAACTTTAGACGTTGATGGTATAGAAACTGAATTTGCTCTGCCGGGAGGTATATACGGATACTACGTGTTGGCCGATGTTATTTTTGATCTAACTACTACTAATGAAGCGAGTTTTGATTAATGCAAAAACCTTATTTTAGTATAGAAAAAGAGGCGGGCCTTGTACAAAGTTTGGGGAGATTTTTAGTACGCGGCAAACAATCTGGGTCTATTATAAATAGATTGGCATCTGGATACGAACGACATAATTTTTTAGGTGTTAGTAACCAACTTAAACGCCGCTCACCAAGTATAGGTATTTGGGGATATAAAGATACCGGTGTAAAATTAAAAGGTGCGGTGAGTGAGGGTATTGGGTTTAAAGGGATGTTTAATCCAAGGGCATGGGCAGGAGAAACTGCTGGTCACCTAAAATATATGCAAGACAAAGGCGTAGGTAATTGGTTTAAAAATGAAGCTTTAGGTTTAAAATATAAAGTAAACCCGAAAACCAAGATGGTACGTCAAAGATCGGCTCTTGGTTTATTACGAAGTCCGCTAACTTCAGCAAGTGCTATAAGCGGTGCTGCATGGGGAGGAATGAGTTTAGCATCTGGAGATTCTCCTAAAAAAGCTCTAAGCGAAGCCGCTTTGTGGGGATTAGCACCTGCTGCCGCCGGTGGTATGGCTTTAGGCAGTTTAGGTATTCGTACTCTATCAAAAACCCTAAAACCAAAAACGCACCAATCGAATTTATATCAAAACTATTAATAGTTAACTTATAGGAGTAAGACATGGCTTACACAAAACCAGGTTCCGAAGTAACTTACGTTCAAAAGACTGCGGCACCTAACCTTGACACTCCATTATTGCCAGCAGCGATTGTTGGTGAATGCTACTACGTACACGAAATTACAGAAAATCCGGATTCTGTATATAAGGATTCGTACCCAGATACTTACAATAATTCCACTGGAACTACGGTATCATTTTCGGGCCTTATTGGTGATGGTACGAATGTGGACACAGAAAGTGTTTATGTCGACGTTGTTAGCACTCTTGGCGCACGTAAACCTTTGGATACAACAGAATTTTATGTTAATCCAGACGGTACCGATGTAACCATCAGTGGTTCTTTAGGAAGTACTTATGATGGTGGATCAATACTGATTGGTTGGCGTGAATTACGCACCAATGTAAATAGTGTGGTGTTGTTTGAAAGTTTGGATGATGTGACAAACAGGTGTGGTAAGATCGATCCTCTTAACCCACTAGCATTCGGATTAAGGCTGGCACTAAATAACGCTGGTAAAGCAGTCTATGGCTATGGTGTTGACGGTCAAACAGCCACGGATCACGAGGAGGCACAGGAGGCTTTTGCACTACAAACAGAACCTTATGCCTTTGCACCACTCACCACTAATACTACTATACGTGGAACTTGGCAAACTCATTGTGTAAACATGAGCGCAACCGCGGCAAAGAAAGAGCGTATAGTTTTCTTCGGAAATACCATCTCATGGGTAGATTCTGACGATGTCGCTACAACCGCAGCATTGGTAGATTCAGGCGGTAAAACAAAGACAATGCAAAATATAAAGTCCGCGGCTATAAGTAATTTACAGGAACGTGCTCGTTGGGTATACCCTGACACCTTATATTTTTCTGTTAGATGGCACGTGTCTCAACTTACAACAAACTATATAAATAATATTAATGGGTCGTTGGCATTAAACGCTTTATTGGAAGAACGTGTTACGCTTAGCGACGGTACAATTTTATATGCAGATACTGAAATTACGGAAACCGTTCGCCAACAACTAATTGACAGTGATAAGTTTTTTGTCAATGTTTTGATTCCATTACCATCTTATTATGGCGCTGCAATGGCTGCTGGACGCCGTTCGGGAGTTGCACCACAACAGCCTCTCACAAATTTACCATTAAGCGGTGCGGCAAGACTTAAGTATGCATCTGATTTCTTAAGTGAAACTCAGATAGATACTGCGGCAGGTGGGGGAACTTGGTGGCTGTACCAAGTAACTAAAAATGCTCCCATTGTAACAAGACACCAATTATCTACAGATCGCAGTGACACAAAGCGTCAAGAGGACTCAATTAGAGCTTCTCTGGATTATACTGGTAAATTCCTTCGTAGTTCTGTATCCGGTTTGATTGGTCGTAACGTTATTAGTCCGAGCTTCTTGAAACTATTGGCAACAACAATAACTGCTGTAGGTAAGCATTTGGTTCGTGAAGGAGTTCTCAACTCATTTACATTGGTAACACTTTACTCAGAAGATGACACCGTATACGCAAATATTGATGTTGAGGTAAAGTTCCCTGTTAACAAAATCAGCTTTACAGTTGGTTTCTAACCAAAGGATAAATAAATATGCGTACAGTAAATGATTGGACAACTAGTGTTATTGGAAAAAATGATGTCCATGTTGATGATTTAATAACCAATGGCAAACAATTTACATCCGCTCAAACTATTGTTATTGCGGCCCGTAAAGTTAATGTAACAGTTGAGAACGGGGTGGGGTCAGTGGCTGTACCGGGGGATAATACCGATGGTCCAGGAAGTTTCATGGCCATCGGAGTTATTCAAAATGCCTCCGTAGTTCAGAATAAACAGCTAGCACAATTATTCGAATTAGGGTCAAGAGCATCATACTTTGTTCCTGGACGAACTGTTGTTCAAGCTAACCTATCACGTATTATGATTGATGGTGATAGTTTAATGGCCATAATGTACCCAACTGATGAAAATGGATTTTCGGCTGGAACTGCAGGTCAAATGACTTCAGACCCTGGATTTGATACACCTCAAGGACATTCTTTCCTTATAAACTTGGCGTCAGAGTTCTTTGATAATCCCATCGATTTAGCATTTTGGTTTAATGATGGGGACCACGAATTAATGGGCGGTTTTTACTTGAAAGATGCGTATCTACAAAGTCACCAAATCTCCGTGGCTTCGCAACAAACAGTTGTGTTAGAAAGTTGTTCGTTAAGGGCAAATTCTATACAATCGGTACAATCTGTATAATAAACCAGAGCCTAATATATGATTACCGTAGCCAACTGGAGCGACTTAGTTGGCCGCTCTAGTGGCCATGTTAATCCTGACATTAAAACTGGTAAAACTTTATTAAATTCGACGTTAATAGTTGTCGGTGCTAGACAGCACACAGCAGATGGCGAACGGATCGGTACTCCACCTACAATAAATGACTTTAATGCCATTGGTGTCGTCCAGACAGCACAAATACAGCAGAACAAGAAATTAATTCAACTGTTTGAACTTGGTTCTTACCAGTCTTATATAATTCCCGGAAGAACAATAATAAATGCAAATTTGGGGAGGTTGTTAATTGACGGGGACTCCTTAATAGGTTCTCTTTATCCTATAGGTCCCGATGAACTCGAGACAACTCTAGATTTTGGCGAATACCCGAATTTTGGATTTACATTTGATGGGAATAAAACATTCATCATTAACTTGGCTTCGGAATTCCTAAACAAACCAACGGACATAATGTTTGCTCTGTTTGATGGGGAATATAACTTTATGGGAGCTTTTTATCTTGAAGATGCATATGTTTATCAACATAACATATCCTTCGCATCTGATAGGACTGTTCTTGTGGAGAATGTAGGTTTATTGGCTTGTAGTATGGGAGTCATTTCAGGCTAAAAAAATACCCCTCAACGAGGGGTATTTTATAGAATAGACAGCTGTTCACCGAAACCCGAAGCAGTCTTTAATTTATTGATTGTTTCGGGTTTAATGTCGTCTCCAAGTATATCTATTACCTCGTCCCAGCTTTGTACTTTAACATGAGCGTGACAGGTGTTTTTTAGAAAACCTTTATGATTAAACCAAATTGTTAGAGTTTCCGGGCAGTGTTCCATAACTTCATGGATAAACTCTGGGTTGTCGTCTATCAATACAGACGCGCTTGATCCCTCATTTAACACCTTTATTATTTTCCATTTTGGGGTTCCATTATAGTTACCCAAAAGCAGTCTATAAAAATCTTCAGGAAGTACCAAATCCTCATTGTAAAACCTTTTAATAAGGGTCTTGAAAAAACCTCTTATGCTTTTTATAGTTTGTAAGTAAGCTCCAATAGGTCTCACAGTAATATAGTTTACACTGCCGGTTTTTCTTGTATTTGAAATAATATGAAAAATGCCCTCGATAGCCCCATCCATAAAAGGCTGGGAAGCAAATTTTTGCTTTTCCACATATTTATTCAAATATGCAAAAAATTCTCTATCTGGCATTCCAAGGCATGACGGGATATTATATTGGGTAATTTGTTTGGCGCTGTATAGTTTTTTACCCATCAAGTCATTGATAAAATCCAAAAAAGGTTCAACATAATGAAAAGTTACCCCATCACAGTCTATATAATATTGTATCATTTTAATCCTAGTTTTGTTTCTATATCCAAATTCATTCGTTCAAGGGGGACATTTGCATTTACGATGTATTTTCGTCCAACTTCCATTTTGTAAAAATCCAGTTCAGACGAGTGTCGTAATACACTACCATCAAAGTTAGGGTATAAATTTCTCAACCTCTGCAGTTGGACTTTTTTGGATACTGTTAATTTTATGGGTAGAAATAGGTCATTAAGAGAATTAAACTCATTTATAAATCTTACATCATCAATAACCCATTGGGTGTTTGAAGGAGATTTATTTATGGTATTACGAAGTATTTTTATCCAAATGTCTGGGTGTATTCTTTGGCGCCCACCTTCAGTTCCGATGAATTGCAGCCTTTTACGTGGTTTCGGCTCTTCTCTTTCTATTTCTTTCGCTTCTTGTAGAACCTTAACCATTTTGGAGATGTGGGAATCTCCGAATTCTCTAATTCCAGAGAAGTGGGGAAATATTATGTCAGTAAAATCAGCTATACCTACTGCATTGTCTATTTTACTTTCCATGTCTTTTATTGGGCCAGCTAATGATATACACTTAAACCCAAATTTTTCTACAAGATGGTTCGCCGCGGATGTTTTACCGCTGGCCATTGGCCCAATGATCATTACGTTCACTTATTAGTTCTTGGTTTGTCTCTAAAAATTATCTGGCATTGCTCGCAGTATATTTGATCTCGCCATGTACCAAAAAATCGGCTTCCCATTCTTACATTTACTCCCGGGACTCTAGTCGCCTCTATTTTGAGTTTGCTTCCACAAACTGGACATTTCCCACAGTCTACTTTTTTATGTAATGGCATATTATTTTCCATGAGTTCTATTCGTTAAATTTTAGTTTAGTAACTTGCAAAGCATCCACGTTTGCTCCCATGTGGTAATTTGCCCAAAATCTATCATTATCGCGGTTAATTTGTGGGCCATTAATAGAATAGGCCTTAATAGCGGTTGGAGTTAATAGGTACATGGTGCCAAACTGTAGTTTCCCACTAGTGTATACCTTCATCCCAAGATCATAAGTCCAGCTATTTATTAAATGTTGTCGATCGGGACTTGTAAGAACTGTTCGAAAATTCCGGTTATGGAATTCATGCCCCAACATTTCATAATCATCATTGTTTACAGTGTGTTTTATATTTAAATTGAATTTTGATATACATGAACAGGCTTCAAGAGCTTTTATTATACATTCAGACAACACCTCATCTAAATTATTTTTTAAAAATGTCGCAGAAAGGCGGTATTGCAGGAACTCTCCGTGCTTAAAACTCTTGCTTTTCAAATTGTACAATCTTACTTCGTTGTATAAACCGCTTTGTACTTCTCCATCTAGGTTAAAAATGTTAACCCATTTCGATGCTGGTAAGCTCTCATATATTCTACACAGACCATCATGTCTTAATGATCTTGTTAGGTCACGTAAATTGCAAGATTCTAGTTTTGTTAACGCATCTAATAGCATTGCGGATTTATTGGTTTATTTCCCAGTCGTCGTCGTATTTCCATTCACCATTTACAAGCCTGTAATAGCTATTGGCCCCTGGTCTTAGTTCAAAAGCTAGGTCATAAGCAGCTTTTGTTTGATTTTTCGGTGAAGTGTCGTCAACACATCTTCCTCCGTAAAAAGTCATATCTCCAACATTACATCCTATGTCTTCATCCGCAAATTGGTAGTGAAGTGTTAAGTCTGGAAATTTTTCAGATATCTTTTCTATTATTTTTGGTACTCCTGACCACGCCGTATTAAACATCAACGTATCGCCATCTAACATTTGGTCATAGGCATCCCACTTTGTGCCCCAATTAGTTATGCTCCACCCATACCACGTTTTATGTCCGTATTTTAAAATATTCTCTCGATATTGATGTGCTAGTATTGTTGCCTCATTTCTTATCATCCTTGACATGGAATAAAATTTTTCCTCTTCTTCATTATCCTCGTCCAACCACATGTCTCCCGGCAAGGATTCTTTAAATAATACTCGATAGGCTAAATCCCCATAGCTTCCATCTTTACATTTTAGAGACTTTGGCATTGGGACTAATTTATTGAAACTAATTGGGTGAGTTTCGCCGTCGTCGTCCGTGGTACGTAAAAAATCCCAAACTTCCTGAATTCGAAATTTTGGGCCCTCAATTCGTAATTTATTTAGTACGTTGTTTGGCATAATTATCCTTGGTTAGTGTATCCAATGCTTGCCTAATTCAACATCTACTTCCATCGGTACTTTGTCTACAAACAAGTATGCTGCTTCAAGCATGCACTTCTCGATAACTTCTTTTACTGTTTCACTGTTATCTTTTTTGCATGTAGCAATAATTTCATCGTGTACGCACAATAAAAGTTTTGCTTCCCATTCAGGATGTTCAAAAAACTTATCTTGGATAAGACACATTGCACGCTTAATAATGCTGGCGTTACCTCCTTGAAATGGTAAGTTTTTACAAATATTGCCAGCGTGTGCTCTTTCTCTTGGAACACGAGTATTGAAGTCTAGTAACCAACGCCGTCTTCCGTCTAGAGGAGATTGTGCGTATCCGTTGTTTATTCCCTCTCTTACTAATCTGTCTAGAAGTCGTTTTATCTTTGGAAATTTCTCCCAGAATTTATCAAGCAGTGCGGCCGCCTCTTCGAAGCTTATTTTTAAGCTTATTGCCAATCGTCCCGGTCCCATGCCATAAGCTACACCGAAATTAATGCTTTTTGCCTTAAGACGAAACTCTTTAAATTCAGATTTTATTTTATTGTTTTCTGTTATTTTATGATAGTCAAGATCAAATAGCAAAGCGGCAACATAGCTATGCATGTCATAGCCCTTTTTGAGGCAAAATATCCACTCTTCCTCACCGCTTAATTCGGCAATTAGCCTTAGTTCACACCCAGAATAATCTGCTGCTATCATACGCCTTAATATAGGATCTTCAACGCAGAAGGCTTCCCTATAAATTTGTAAGTGAGGAATCTGCATTAAATTTGGTCGGCGACAAGAAAATCTTCCAGAATCTGCACCTAGTTGATCTATCTGAGAATGAATTCTATTTGTAATCGGGTGTATATATTTACGAAGGTACTCTGGACCAAACGCTGCTATTAATTTGGACTGCTCTCTGTAATCAAGAAGAGCCCTAGCTGCTGGATGGTCCAACTTCATAAGTTCCTCTTTACCAGTACTTTCTATGTCTTTTTCAAGTAAGTCTGATAAAGCTCGTTTCATTTGTGCTGGAGAATCGTAGTTTATCATGGGGTAATCAAACAAGCTCAGCTGATTTCCCAAATTCACATCTTTAAAATATTCGTCCAATACTTCTTTAGCTTTATCGGCCGCTTCGCGGGCCACATTAGACAAACTAAGCCAATGCTTTTGATCTATATAAATCCCATTATATTCCATCATTGCCGTTGGAATAACAGCATCACATTCCAACCACACCAATGCCTCGCATTGATATTCACGAGCTAATTTAATTTGACCCTTATATATTTTTGATAGGAATTTAACATCTAGGGCACTATACTCTATCTGCTTTTCAGTAAAGTCTTCGAATGGTAACCGGTTTACGAAGGTTTTGCGCTCTCCCTTGTCAAGATCAACCCCATGTACATAAACCTCCAATACGGCATTCAGGTTTAACCGGTGGTTGTGCATTCCTTTGTTAAGTATGCCTTCAATAATATAAGTGTCATAAACATTATTTAATACTACACCATAATGGTGATATATCCATTGGAAATCAAATTTTAAGTTGTGACCTAAAATTAAGTAATCCTCATCTTCCAATACTCTAAATAAGGGTTTTAGTTGGGTTTTAGTAAAACTGTGAACTTTAATAACATATTGTCGATCATAAGTACCGACTTGAATCGACAAAATGTCTCCTAAACGTGGGTCCAGTGAATTTGTTTCAATGTCAAACGATATTGCGGATTCATTGCTACAAAATAATATACATTCTTTCAAGTCTTCTATCGTTGTAACATAATTCCACGTTTTTTGTATTGTAAGCTGAGGGCTCAAAATACTTAATTTGGTTTTTCGGGATTTGGCCAATTTTGACTGCCCGAATGTTTCTTTGCACCCCTTGGGAGATGGCCCAGTCATAAGACTCGTGCCATATGTCAACCCGCGGCTCTCTAAATCTCTTGTTCATCGTGTCAAACACGACGAAAGGGTGGTTATAGCCTTCAATCATAACAATAGACCCATAAGGCCATCGTTTTAATAGTGGACGGCTTACAGCTATTCCGCCCCATTTTGTTGAGTCTCCCGTTGCTGTAATAAACGGGGTATCATCACATTGTGATTCTAGGGAGTTATATGCTGTTACAACTACCCTAACATCACTACAATCAAATATATGATCTGGTATTAACGATTCTGTTACAAAGTCAGGTGTATTTTTTAAAAAACGCAACTCTTCCTCGACAGAAGAAGAGTTGGTTAGAAGTACCCCTGGAAATGCTATTATTAACAGCACCGCCAGAAAATATCGCATTGTTATAGAAACTCCTTTAGTGTATCTAAATTTGGGTGTGACTTTATGAAATCAATTGTTTTAGCCTTTATCTGTCGAACACGCTCGCGACAAATGCCGTGTAGGTATCCAATTTGTTCCAATGTCATTTTATCACCCGTGCCTAAACCGTAGTACAGATAGAGTATATCTTTTTCTCTTTCTGTACAATCCCTCATTATTTCGCCAAGTTCTTCATTAAACATGGTTTCACGAAGGGACTCATCCGGATTTTCAGAATTGGGGTCTGGTATCATTTCGATGAGATCTTGTTCTTCATTAGTTGATCCATTAAGGCCCAATGGCCTGTCTTGGTATTCAACCACAGAGGCTACGTCGAAATCATCTCCTAAGTGCTCTTGAACTTCTTCCAAAGTTGGCTTACGTTCAAGTTGCATCTCTAACTGATCTTCGGCTTGTCGAACTTTTGAGAGCTGGGCCACTTTATTCGTAGGAATACGAATTGTGCGGTTCTGCTCCGCTATCGCTTTCATTATACTTTGTCTAATCCAGTAAGAAGCATAAGTAATAAACTTATAATTCTTAGTCGGGTCATATTTTTCTACCGCAGTTATAAGCCCCAAATTTCCTTCGGAAATTAGGTCTTCCAGCGGTATTCCTTGGTTAACATATTGTTTAGCTACAGATACAACAAATCTTAAATTTGATGTTATTAGTTCATCTCTTGCAGCGTCGTCACCAAGTAATGCACGAGTTGCTAGTATCCTTTCATGCTTGGGATCAAGCAAATCATAAGCATTAATGTCTGTATAATAGCGATTGACCATTACTAATTATGGTTACCAGTTTTTCGGATTTGTCTCTTTTTTACTAGTCCACCATTCTAGTGTGTCTGGATTAAGTACACACAAAGCACTCCCAATTTTTCCACCAGTGTCTATATTTATTAACATAAGCTTTTTGTCTTTGCCAAATGTCTTATATCTAAATATAGGTTCTGGAATTCCAGTAACAGCCATCGTGGGCGTATGGCCTACGATTACTAATTTGTGATCTTTTGGCAATTTTTGCCAATGCTGATAAAATAGATCACGGTCCCACATTATGTTTTCAGGATTCTCTTTCTTGAACCCCACTTCGGGCCTAAACCCTCCATGCATAGCAACCCAATTATCTGTTTCATAGTATAAACGGGCATTTCGAATAAATTCAACATGTTTTCTAGGTATTCGGGAGTCTGGACAATACCTAAGCATTGCGCACTCATATTTCGCTTGTTCTGATCTTGCATTACCTGCATAGTAATTATAGCTTTTGAGAGTTACAGGACCTCCGTTATATAACCACCACGGGTCAGGGTCTTCTCCCGTTTGAACCCAATCCAAGAACCATTTATCATGATTACCAAATATTGGTTCTATGTTCGGTTGTTCCGATAGATACTCTAAACAATCTTTCACTCTCTCGGAGCCATCTACAAAGTCACCAAGACATATCAGACGGTCCTTCGTAGGGTCGTAGTGGCAACGTTTTAGTACGTCCATCATTAAGTCGTAACGTCCGTGAATATCTCCTATTATCAAGTTCCTTAAATTTTGCATCTATTACCATTTCTCCAATCACTTCAATTCCATTAGGCATTTTAATAACTTCGTAGCCGGAACGTGTTAGGTAGTCTAAATTATACTCAAATCCTTCAGGAGGACCATGTTTTAATACTTGTTTTACAACAAGTGTTTTACCATCAGATAAATGTAAAAGTTCCATTTTTTATTATCCTGTTAAAAGAGCTAGCGGTGGGATTCGAACCCACGATTGAACGGTTTTGCAGACCGACGCCTTAACCAACTTAGCTACGCCAGCCTAAACATCCGTTATGTCTCTGTGATGCCGATAAAGATCTCTTTGGACCATTACTTCATCGTGGTTAACAAGGTTCCCTGCAGACATCACTTCCCAACCGGGATCTTTCTTTAAAGATAATATTTTACCAACTACTGCATAAGGTTGTGGGATGTAACTTACTGTATGCACATGACCTTTTTGCAGATGGCATAACCTGTATTTTACCATTCTTACTTATACCCCTATGGCTGCCTATTCATTCTATTTAAGTATAGGGCCACATTTGTTAAAGAATCAAAGCACTTACCGCCATTTTTTCTAACCATTAAACCTACTTTGGTTAGAGCTTTATACAATGAGTTAAAGTGTGAATTGTCAAAATCTTCCTTTGATCCCAAAATACAAAGAATTGTTTTATGTGGTCTTTTGTTGGAATCGTCAACTACTTCCGCGATAGAATAGACCCCTTGCATTTCTGGAGTTATTGTGTATAGCACGAAATCACAATGTTCGCGCTCATACAATTCTTGCATATATGCCATTTCATCCCAATCATCAACAACTGGATTGAAGTAGTCCAACTTTAGCTTAGGAATCAATTCTTCTCGCCACTTACTACCGGCGCAGGTACCGCCCAAAAATACTTTCATTATTCTCCCATTTGCAGTTTATTAACTTTTCTAGGATCCCATTTAGTCATCCAATGTGTGCCATCTTCATTAACCTCTTTTATGAAATTAGGCCTAACAAGTTTTGCACGCATTTGTTTTTTATAGTTTTTTACAACTATGCCCTCTTTTTCTTGGTCAGAGCTGTATTCGGATTTTCCAGGTAACAAATCTAACAACTCGGTTATTGAAGCAACGGGTCCTTCATAAATCAAGGGAACACACTGTAGATTTAACTGTTGGCACCATTCTTCTTTCTCTAAACGTGAGACATATTCACAGTTGTCCCAGATATCAAAACATATAAACCAATCTGGTAAGCTATTATAAAATATGTGGTGTGTCGCCCACATAAATTCGCCATAAATTATAATTCCTTTTGGCAAACTATTAAAGTCATCTGCGTGACCCACAGTCCAAGCTTTAAATCTGTTAAATTGCTCATGTTCGGATGGTCCCACCAAAGAACCCCGCTTTTGCGTACGAAATACTTCTCCAGGCTTTGTTCCTATTATTCCGACATTAGCCCCATCAATTTTTTCTTCTACAGTAATTTTTCCATTAAGTAGTTTTTTCTGATCAGCCGAAGATAATTCGCGCTTTCCAGTCTCGAATAAAACGGATGGCAATCTAAATGTTTTTTCATATTTTCTAAACATGGCCATCAGCCGAACATTCTTTATGTTTTCTAGTCTTTGGTAAAGCAGAAGGCAGTGTATCAAACACACTTGGGTGTATAGCAAATTCAGTATATTTCCTGTAACCCACTTGTAATGTGTTTATGTCATCCATTTTTGCTCCGCATTTACCGGTTCTCAAAATCTCAAGTACTCTCTCGTAATACGTTGGATAGGAATCATTAGTGGGTACTATAACCTGCCCGCTAATGCTGCTGCCATCAGAAAATTTGGCGGAATAGTCAATAATTTTTCCAATTACTAATTTCATCTGTCTCTCCGATTCTTATTTTGTCGTTTTGTGGAGGAAGGTCAGGGATTCGAACCCTGGGAGGTTTTTAGGCCTCGTCGGTTTTCCTTACCATCTACAGTTTTCACTGCCTGTTTAGTTTGTGGTCTGGACTTTCTCTCTGCCTTATTTGTTAAACTTAGGCCGCCCCCGTCAAGTCTCTGCACTTTCCTACATATAGGTTTAGCTCAGGATTACCACCATCTCTACATGCTGAGGTTTCCCTGAATTTGAGGGCTAGTGCAATAATAAATTTCTTTAGTATTGCTCGATTTTACAGACCTCGGTAATACTTTGATCTAGGCCTGCCTTTTTTCTTGTTTGCACCCTTGTAACTGTTAGTTAGTGAATGGCAGTTGGGACATAAAAGCTCTAAATTGGCTTCGTTATTATTGGTAAAATCCCCATCAATATGATTAAGTTCAATAGGTATGTTGCCAGTAAATGGGTTTATTTCAGACCAACCACAATTACTACACTTTTCCCCAAACTTATTAATCAAATACCATTTAATCCATTTAGCAGTACCAGTTTTTCCCCTCATTCCATTATGTTCCCCACGTAACCAAGCGGCGACTTTACGTTGTCGTAAATAATTAGCTTGACATTGGTTAGAACAGTACTGATGTTTTGGGTTAGCCAGTTCTTTTTTGCAGTGTTTACAAGTGTGCATAATATACTCTTGGTTGTTTATATAATATAACAACCAGCGGTATAAAAATCAAGTGGTTTTTCAAGACCGATGCAATAAACCACTCTGCCAACCTTCCTGAATGGCCCAATCAACAGGCCAGTAATAGGCCAAGTTACTCTAACTGTCCTTTTGTAATTTTGTCTCTAGTATTGTTATGTACTCTAAAGCCTGTCTTAAAATAAATGCTGGGTAGCCTAGAGAATGGCTAGTAAAGTTTTCAAGTTGTTTCGCTTCCTCCGCCATCTCTCTTTTTAATCTCTCTACATCTATAACCATACTTCTCCCATTTTACAACATGTTTAAAATTTGGTAAGGCCCTACCCGCTGCTTACCAAGTCCGCGGAAATCAATAATCCCCGCAGACTTGTTAAAGCTAGGGTGACGATAAAAAGCCTGCATTATGCCGTCATGTGGTCGCGAAGCCTGTTCCACATAACTTCCGTCATGTAATTTGCGGAACCTTTTGTAATGGTTCCTCCCCACTCTATAAACTGATTGCGGGGTACGATTCTATTGGTTTTATGAATCATTACATTAATCCGCCTTCCCCAATTTTCACCAGGTACACGAGTATCGGGTCTAAAAGTTCCCCTCTCATCGGTAAAATATGGGTTTCCTAAACTGGTAAACAAGCTGACAATGGCTCTTTGGTTTACATCATAAATTGCGCCATACAGCTTATTGTGTGGGCTTGTTTCTTGAAAAGCCTTTGATCCAGAAATGTGACTTCCCGCGGGAATACCCACAACTCCATGTTCCACTGATTCGTCGCCATGATTAATTCCATGACGGTACTTAATAAGTAAGAAATTACTCATCCTTGTTCTCCGGTTTGTACATGACAAAACTTATTGGAGATTCATACCCCTTTAAAAACCACAGCGCTTCCTCAATATAAGGCATATGAATGTCCATGTCAAGTTCTTCTGCCCTTTTAAGAAGTTTGGTTAGGGCGCTTTCTAACCACTCTTTCTTTGGGCTGTTGCCTTTATGAGTAAATATAAAGGCAACCTTAAATTTTGTAGAATTGTTTAAACCATTTACTAACAGTACTTTCCCTGTTAGATCTATCTGTCGGTGACTTTTTAACAGGCCCTCCCATACTTCTTTTAGGTTTGGCCACTTATCTAAAACTTCTGGATAGAGAATCCCCGTGTCACTTACGGGGATTCCCAAAATATCCAGAGTAAGAAAAGCCTGCACTTTTACCGCGTCATGCGGCTCAATGTTTACTAACATATCGTTCGGTCTTTGCAACGATCAAATCATCACTTACAGGCCTTCCATGCATTAGTCCAATTTCGGGTTCACTGTCATTCATAATCTCTGACGGTGATTCCGACAGGGAACTGGGGAACGCCTCTTCCGCTTCCTTGATCTGAATCTGTGAGGGTGAAGTATCGGACTGTGAGATACTTTCCAATGAACTTTTCTCGATTTCCCCAAGCTTGCTGGCGATCTTCGAGAGTCCCTTTTGGGCGACAGTGAAAAGTTGTGCCATCATCGGTTTCACAGATGAATACGATGCAGGTATATTCTTTTCCGTTTGTTTGTTGTTGTTCACTATAACTCCCTACAATTTTGAATTCGTCGTCTTTAAAATGCTTGTACTTTTGCAGATCATTACTCCTGTTTCCCCAAGAGTATAACCCACTTGAATTGCGAATTATAGCACCCTCAAAACCTCTATTTACAAAGCGCTTATGGTACTCAACCATCGTTTGTTCAGAATCGATTGGTTCAGTTTCCGTCAATACTATTTGAGGATGCCGTGTATTCCCAAACACTTCTTTTAAACGATTTATCCGACTTTCGAAAGTATCGGCAATACTGGGAAAGTCGTATACCCAATATTGCAGCAACAGCGTATCATCTCGATACTTTTTTACGGCAGAGTTTATGCGTTGCAAACTCCACCCATGGACATACAATTCACCATCTAACACATCTCCCGGTGACATCAATTTAGTAAGAGAATTGATGATGAATTCGTTTCGTCCAACAATACTTGTGTAGTCCTTTACTTTCCTCGATAACAACTTTATTTTGTTGTTTTTATCGCAAAAAGAAAGGCAACGAACTCCATCTAGCTTTGGTTGTACAAATGCTGGAAATACGATATAATGCTTTCTCTTGTCATAAGGTTGAGCAAGCATTGGAAGCTTACTTTCGTGACCTTGGGCTTCTTTTACAGATTCAAAATAATCCTCTTGGTCCCTTTTTTTGGTCCACGAACTTTGAGCTTCGAGTATCGCCTGTTCGTACGGATTCGTCTCATTAGATTTACCAATGTTTTTGCCAACGGTAATATTTTTTGTTCTTGTGACGATTTTGCCATCCAACTGTCCATGCTCGGTTACAATTTGTGCTGTACCGTCATCACAGTCAATGGCCGTAATGGTCCACTGTTTAATATTACCTTTGGAATCTTCTGAAAAAAGCGGTGTAAATTTTTTCAACAATACTTTATGGTTAGTTGTGTCTTTATTTCATATTCCATTTTTAAGGTGGAGATTACCGGCTTCGATCCGGCCCACGTTGCGCAACGAGTTCCAAATAATGTAGGAAGCCACCCATTAAAGGGGATTCGAACCCCCACACTTAATCTCCATGTGCCACCGGGCGGACTTGAACCACCGACGCGCAGATTTTCAGTCTACCGCTCTACCAACTGAGCTACGGCGGCATTTTTTATTTGGTCAATAGTCTGTTGAACCTGCACTTTAAACTCGTCGTTTACACCATTCAAATAAGGAATTCGTATTAATTCAATTCTATTATTTTCGGCGTATTCGTTTTTAGCCTCATCGTGTATCTGTCTTATAGTCCAATCCTCTTCTTTTTGGTGCCACCCACACTTTTCATTATAATGTTGCACTCCGTCTATCTCTACTAAAGTATTATATTCTGGCAAATAAAAATCATAGGACAACAAACCATCTCCTAAACCCTTTAAGTCGTCGTATGTTTTTTGTGGATCATACTTTATGTTAGATAATTCCAGTTGTTCATAAAAATAGCGTTCACCATGGGAATAATTACATTTAGGGCAACCTTTCCCATTTAAATGGTTACTAGGGGTTTGTGTAAACTCTCCATGTTCAGGGCATATGATAGTTACTTTAATATGGGTATTTACATATTCAACTTTATCATAAATATATTTATTTCCGTGAACTACGTTAGCTTTCTCAATAAAGTAGTCTCGATCCATGAATGTACCGGCACATTTAGGGCAACCTTTCCCACTTAAATGATCACGTGGGGTTTGTGCAAACTCACCATGTTCAGGACATATGATAGTTACTTTAGTATGGGTATTTACATATTCAACTTTATCATAAATATATTTATTTCCATGAACTACATTAGCTTTCTCAATAAAATAGTCTCGATCCATGAATGTACCGGCACATTTAGGGCAACCTTTCCCACTTAAATGGTTATGGGGGATTTGTGTAAACTCCCCATGTTCGGGGCATATGATAGTTACTTTAGTATCGGTATTTACATATTCAACTTTATCGTAAATATAATTATTTCCATGAACTACATTGGCTTTCTCAATAAAATAGTCTCGATCCATGAATTTACCGGCACATTTAGGGCAACCACTCCCACTTAAATGGCAATTGGGGGTTTGTGTAAACTCTCCATGTTCTGGGCACATGATAGTTACTTGAGTATAGGTATTTACATATTCAACTTTATCGTAAATATAGTTATTTCCGTGAACTACGTTAGCTTTTTCCTTAAATTCCTTTGTTGTTGATCTTTTCACCTCATATATTTTGGTTAGCTTTCGTATTGTTCCAGAGTGTCTTTACTATTATTTTGTATAGTAACAACCACGTTTTTGTGTTTACTTAAAACGTTGGTTAGTTCTTCTTTGCGGGAAACAGGTAGATTTAGTGCTAGTACAATTAACCCAAACTCGTGGAAATGCTCCTTCACAATACCTATGCTGGCTCGTATTTTTGAGTCGTCACATTTGTTTACCAGCCTTGTGCATAATGTACAGGGAACAATGTGTAAAACGTCTACGGCATCAACCAACAACACTTTTTTGCCTTGTTCAAGAGCTACCGTCGCCAAGTTTTTTATTAAATTGGTCTTCCCAAGTTTTCCCTCTATTATGATCATCTAAGCTATCCTCATATTCTTGTATAGCCGAAACTGCGGCCCAAAAAGCTCCTACAGCCACGTCTAACGATTCCCATACAAAGTCTAATAGGTCATTGCTGTGTAAAGCATCTAAAAGCTCTTTATTAAATTCTTCGGCAAGTATGCCGTAGGATTCATGTCTTCCAGCAAACGCGAGAGGTCCCTTTTCTTTTAGTCGGCGCGTTAACTGGTGGTCGAACAGTTTATGGCCCAATGTTTTAACCTCTTCTGATACACTTGGCCTTGTTGTAGTGTTCATAGGTATGGTAAAAATCCTTTAATTATTGAACCATCCGGAAGCATAATCGGGGTGTCGTCGTTAACACAGTAACCCTCGTAGTTGCATTTTATGCTAAAACCTTCGGGACTTTTTGGTAAACTTAAATTAGATATTTTAACACCCCCACCTCTGTGGTCCTCGTTTATTGTTAGTCCTCTAAACCCCAGATCTGCGAGATCGTCAACAATACCAACATAGTATTCGTTTGACAATATGGAGGCATAAACAGTGCAGCCGGGCACAACCACCATGTCGTATGATGGTATTCTTCCATGGAGAGAGAATACTGTTGTATGTGAATAATCAAAGTTAATGAGAGATATTAATGAAGTTGTCACATTAACATTTACAAAATATTGGCATGCATTAAACACAAAATCATCGAACTCTGGGTGCATTCCAGGTTCTCCACCGGTTAAGTTTATGTCGCTGCCTTTCTCTAAATGACACGCCTCAAGCCATTTTTTCCAGTAATCGATGGCTTGGTGGGCACTTAACTCACTTGAAACACGCAAGTTTTTTGAAATGCAATACTCACACCCTCTTGGGCATTTTGTAGTGATGATGTGCTTCAGCATGGCTTACTCCCGGTTATGGACGTTTTTGTAGTATAGGGTATCGTAAATTTCCTTGACTTTTTCAGGAGAATAACTATTGAGCATAACCACAGCGTTCCCAATAGTTTCATCATAAATTGTGTAGTCAATTCCCTCGTGTTTGTCACAGTCAGGTCCCTCAAAATCAGGTTCTCCGATTTTATACTCCCGATTTTCTACCTGATACCCAATACTATTCAAAAGTGCTTCCGTTTGTTCGGCTGCTTTGGTTATATCTGGTTCGTCAAAGATGGCCCCCAAACATACGTATCTAAATTGGGGTTCTCCTGTTATGATGTCTTCATCACCCAACTGTAATAGTATGATTGCCCAATCCTTAAACATGGTGTCTCCTTGTCGTTGGCAGTGCCCGTACTAGGTTTCGAACCTAGGGCCTGCCGGTTAAGAGCCGGCTGCTCTGCCAGCTGAGCTATACGGGCTATCGGAAAACTTCTCCTGTGTTACTTATAAAAAGGTTTACAGTATTCGGTATGAAAATCTGGGTGGTCCTTAAGCCAATTATTAAATAATTCAGCCCCTTCCTCATACCACCAGCTATCAAATGCCTCTGCTCCCAAATCATTAATGAAGGACATTAAAATTTCATGATCGAAGCATCTTCTAAATATAGGCATACCATCAGCGTCAGCTCTTAAGTATTCTTCTAAATTTACTTTGTCATATTTTGCCATATTATACAATTTCCACTATTTCGTGAGCCGAGACGGGATCGAACCGTCGATCTTCGGATTAAAAGTCCGCTGCTCTGCCAACTGAGCTACCGGCCCAATACAGAGCGATCCAAGACTTGAACTTGGAAGGGGAATTGCATAAAACCGTTTTAAATCTAACAGAATTAATACCCCAGCGGTTTACCTTCTCCATAGATTTAATATTTTTTGGAAGTTAGCCGCGACGTGTACCATTTCGCCAATCACCCGTGCTTTATTTTTACTTCTTATTTCTTACAAATTTTTTCCAAATGGATTTTGAGCAGAGGTGAAAACCTTCTTTTTTCCAGTGTTCCACTTGGTTATCAGGAACTCGTATACAAACTTGTGTTTTGCCTATGCGCATTGTTTTCATTAGAAACCCTAGTCCTCGTCTATAAGAATAACTTCAACTTTTGTGACTCGTTTTCCCCAAGTTCCACAGTCTTTAATGGTAGCATAAACATCGTAGGTGCCATCTCCAAATCCAGAAGAAAACACTACTCCGAGACCGTCATGCCCCATTTTATATTTTAATTGGCCTCCGACAGGGTGTGATACTTCACAGGCTTTTTTGTAGTCCTCTTGTGTACCAAAACCACTATCTCCAATTGCATAGCACGGATCCATAATCATTAGTTGGCCGCTATCCACTCCAACAATACCTATTTTTACACGTTCCCCCGAACCTGGAAGAGACTTGTTTGATGTTACTTTGTTATCGACTACATTAATAACTCCCGTGTCTTCTCGGTCTTCGCCATACCAATTCACAGCACCGTTAAGTGTGTAGCCTCTTGGTTCAAAGATGTTTTTGATCAGGTATTTTAGCCAATCTATATAACTGTAAAACTTCTCGCCCCCATCCCATATTAACTCTGTCCCATTTTCGTTTGGTGTCCATTGACACCATAATCCGGGTTGTGTGCTTGGTGGTCGGTTGAAGTCAATAATATTGGCTTCATGTGCTTGACCATAATCTCCTGTTCCATCCACATAGAATTCTCCTTCGATACCATACTTGGCATCAACATTGCGAGCCATTCTACGCGTTTGATTGAACTTATTAAGAAATGTTTTAGTTTCTTCATTTAACGGAGGATCGATACTAAACGATCCTTCAAAATCTGTTGTGTATCCCACTATTTTTGTTTGGTTTGAATAGTCCCTATAACTACAGCTCTTATCTCCTGCTAAGCTAATTGCTAGAAATCCTACAATTTCTCCTTTTGTTTGTACCCTCGGAGGGGATCGAACCCCCAACCTCTGCGTTCGTAGCGCAGCGCTCTATCCAATTGAGCTACGAGGATAGTTTCAATGTGGATAATTTTTCTTTAAACTCGTTTCTTAAATTAATAGGTAATACATCCAAAGACAGTTTTAAAAAGCCCCATTGCCACTTTGATTGTCTTTCGTTCCATCTCTTGTTATCCACCCAATACCCCAAAACTCTGTTTTGTTCCGGCTCTGTAACTATCCCCAAGAATAGTCCTCTACTATATCCGGAGAAACTTGCCCTTACAATTATATCTCCAGCTTTGAGTTTAGTTTCAAAATAGTCTTTCATTACATCTCCGTAGTGTTGGCAGGTGGCGGGAGTCGAACCCGCTCTTCTCAGTGATCAGCCGAGCTTGTGTCCAACATAGAGTATCTAGAATACCCATCTACCAGCCAATATTATTTGCATGCAATCTGCGGTTTATTTATAAAACCCTTACTTTCTCCTGGGAAATATTCCCAATCTATTTCCTCGTCGGGATCTGGTGCTAAATATGGGCTATATATTTTAGGGTCATAAAAGTTTGGGTGGTTAGTTATCAGAAACCACCAAGGGCCCTGTTCTTGTCTCCAATACCATTCTGCAGCCCATATGGCATTATATACTCTCCTGCGGTTAGCCCTGTCTTTTCTTGCACCTGGGTACATACGTTTCTTTTCCCAGCTACTGTAGGCTCTACCTTTGGCTAATATATCCATATCCCAAGTTTCTATTTCTTTTCCCCAGGGAGTCTTCTTACCTTTTTGCCACTGGTAACGTTGGTTTTTACGTGCTTTCCAGTCTCTATAACCACGCGCACGTTTTCCGGAATTATCTCTACAGTGGTATGCACAACGAGAACAACTAATTTCCCCGGTATGGTCAAGATATAGTTTACGTGCTTTTTTGTAAACGCTTGAGTTGGACGTAGAATCCATAACTTCTTTGAATCCAGACATATACTAGTCTCCTGTTAAGTATACTAGTATACGGCCCCTTTTCTAGATTTATTATTCATCACGATAGTACTTCCTCATATTCTTCGGCTGTTAAACCAAATGTGGCTTTAACAAAGTCATAGTCTTTAATACCATAGCGGTTAAAGTGTTTTTTAGCTCTGTACTTACCATCTTCACTAATTAGTTTTTCTTGTTCTAACCAGTGCCCAAACTTATAACATTTTGGGTCAAGATGAGATAGTACTCTTCTGAGTATTAGTTTGGCGGAGTAATTTGGTCCACTTGCTCCCGGTTTTATACCGTTAAGATATAACGCATTCAAGGCGCGAACGTGGTCTCTGACAAAAGGAGGTAAAGAGCAATCAAACAAAGTTGTGTCATGAATATTTGTTTGGTTTTCATAAACTTGTACTAACCTCTCAAAACCAAAACCCACATCTGTTGAAACTCCAGAAGTATTTACCAGATTCCCGATTTCGAGGTCATTAACAAACATTTCACAACAGTATCCTCCGATATTACCGTCTGACCACACGCAGCTTTCGTCTTCTTTTATGGGGTAATGCAACCTCTCCCAAACTCTCTTATGGTATTTTTGTGACGGGTGTACCGTAACATATGTAACTGGGATTTTTAATTGAGAAACAATATTGTGCCACAATTCTACCGATTGTTCATAATCGTTATTTCCAAATGAAAAATTTCCCAGCATTTCAAAATAGGTTAAATGTGTCCCGTCCCCAATTAAGGACAAATCGTTTGTACGTAAACAAGATTGTCTGCTACCACATCTTGTCCCGTCCGGATTATTAAAGCGGTTCTTAAACCACTGCATTCCTGCCGTTGTAAAATTTGTTGTTTTGTCTGGGGGTGACAATCTAAAATTATTGTCTAAAGTTAAATTTACTTTATAAAACTCTTCTTGTACTACATCAATAACTTTGTGGGGGGCCATTAGGCCCGTAGAGCTCCCAGCATTTTTATCTCCTTGATTACACAAGTCTTAATTCAACTTGCTTTCGTATTAAACACGTAAATATTTTTGTTTTGGGATCTTTTTGTAATTTCTTTATTGCTTCTGATTCATTAACAATATCTAATGAACCTTCATTAGCCATAACCAAGATTTCTAATCCAGGTTGCAGTTCCTTTGGAGTTCGAATAAAATTTTGTTCCGTTGCAACTAATTTGTCGAGGGAGGTAGTAATTCTTTGCCCCGTTCCTGAAAAAAATACACTCGGGTATGAGTTTCCTATACTATTCTGTTTGAATAGTATTTCTCCTAGCAGCCCATTGTGTTTGGCTCCGGAACTTAAGTAGATAACAGTGAATCTATCTAATCCGCTTTCTTCTGCAGCTTTCCACAATTCTCGAAATTCAGTTTTTGTCATGTTAAGTCCTTATTTAAAATAAAAAAGCCTAAACCGAAGTTTAGGCTCCAACCAATTAAATTATGAACGTTAGGTTCGTTCTTTTTGATTAGGGCGTACCTCGGCAACCTCTTTCCGGGTTTTAGCGGAAATAGCTGTAAATCGTTTGTTTGCAGATTTCTTCTTACATTTCTTCACGACTGTCTTGTTCCATTCCTTAAAAATCTCGCAGGCTGTGGTGCCCCAATCTTCATAATATAACACTTTAATCCTCAAAAGTCAAGTCTGTGGTTGCAACTTCAAGACGGGATTCGAACCCATGTCACCTGCAGATGACGTCTCCAAGACTCTTGACACAGACTTTGCAGGACCGACGGGATTCGAACCCGTGACTTCCGGCGTGACAGGCCGGCACTCTAACCAAGCTGAGCTACGACCCTGTAAGTAACCTACCATCGAGTTGCCATTACTCCATATCGTGACAGTGCCATCGTTAGCAGACTGAACCTAATACCATTGGTATTGACGGTCATGGCTCACACGAATTCGCAGATTCGAACTGCGTTCTATGGTAGGTTACTATAATATACATAAAATCTAACGCAAACGCAACTCGTAGCGTTCGTCCATTTTGTCCAGATTCTCGTCTGGAACTCCGTGTACATTTTTATTACCGTGCCAGTTTTCCACAGTAATTACATATACTTTGTAACCGTGTTTTTCTGCAAATTCCTTGTAAGAACGAAATTCTTCCTCGCGGGTAGCTGTGTTAGCTACTGCCACGTAAGTTGCTCCCGCTTTTACTGTAGCGCAAAAACGTTTAAAATTCCATTTATGGGCTTCGGCAAGTTTTGAGCCATCAAACTTATATTGTCCCCGACGCGTGAAAAAATCGTCGGTTGTGAAAATATTAATACCATCCATAGACAGCGTGTTCAAGAAATTTGTAAATTCAGTTTTTCCTGAACCGGGCAACCCGCGTACAATTACGCACACTTTACGCAACATTATTTTTCCTTTATAGTTGGTGGCACATCAATAGCTTTAACATCTTTTTTAAATGCTTCCACTTCTTCCATTATTTTACGTTCCAAAATACCGGCCGACGCGACTAATGCTTGAAATACGTCTGCCTTGTTCATGTTGTCTTGATCCCACTGGACTCCCAACTGTCCGCTTTCTGTTTTAAGTATAACAATTACCGGTTTACCTGTTTCTCCTGTCTCTTTATTTTTTAATTTTTCTTTAGGAGCAACTTGGTCTGTTAAACTACCCATTATTTCAATTGGTTATATTTTTGCTTTTTTAGTAAGGTCATCTACCATCTTTGACCAATGAACTTTATTTAAAGTAGCCTTTCCTTGAATAGTAATTTTGGTACCTTTCTTACTTACTCTTTTTCTAGAACCATCGGAATAGCTCAGCTTTTCTTTATTGTGGTCTATATAATTTTCATTAAATTTTCGAAGGCCGAGATTAATTAACTCATCTAAAGGAAGAATATCATAGCCAGAAATTCTGAATGCCACTAATCCCGATTCCGGGTCCATGTCCCAAATCGTTATTTGTTTTTGCAGGGTATCTGCCCAAAAAGTGTCACCGGAATTAATAAAAATCTCTTGTTTGTCATCTTTAACTTTTACCTCCGGTACTTCTTTTTTTACTACAATGGCCTCCACTTCCTCGATGGCCTTCTTTTCTTTTTTTGTTTTGGCCTTTTTAACCTTTCTAACCTTTTTGTCATTCTTAGGTTCATCACGGTTAAAACATTTAACAAACATCTCTGGAAAGTCATCCTTCTTTTCAGGATTAACACTAAAATAAGTTTTCCAGTTTTCTAGATCGTCTGTTCTTGGCTTTCTTAGTCCTGTGTAAGCCATTTAGTAATTTTGGTTGTAATAACTATTGAGATAGTTGGCAAAATGACTTGCTTGGTCATTTCCCAAAGTATTTTCTGCCACATATTGCTCTAATGCTTGGTTTACCATTTTCGTTATGTCGCCAACGTATCCTTTTATTTTGTAGTATTCTAATTCGTTTTCATCCTTACCGGCTATGATAAAATCATCAAATACCGGGGGAAACACTTCTTTAAAGTGCTTTAATAATTTATTCATTACCCCGCGTATTTCCCAATGTGCCGCTTTCTGCGTGCGCAAACGAAATGTGTGTCTCCACTCCGTTAAATCTGCCGTCATAACTATTTCAGATTTAATACCTATGGGTAAGATTTGACGGGCATCTTCTTGAGACCACCCACTATTGCGTAAACCGCGATAAAATCTTTCTACTTCTTTTACCATCTCTCTAAATGTTATTTCTTTATACGCTATTGATCCATCATCTAAATTAGTTTCGATAGTTATTTGTTCATCTAAATTTCTATGGGGCGGTCCTACAACTTTAATATTACCAGGATCAACGTATCGTGTGCTTTCTTGGGCGTAGGCTGCTATTCTGTGCCTCACCAATTCGTGGGTAAACCCACGGGACACATTTTTAAATAGCACTGTAACATGGACATGATCAAACATGCTCATGTGCCCACGTCCCAAAAGCATTTTTGCAAATTCTTGCGGGTTTTTATGTGTCTTTTGTTCGCTCTGGTAACAAGTAGTAGCCGCTTTTTTGACTATTTCCATCAAATCATCTGTTTCAAAATTTGTTGGTGTAGTATGGGCTAATACGACAAAATCCCCATCATTTAGTAAAATGTTCATGTAAGTTATGGTTACAGCAAATTAAATTCTTTTGCTAAAAAAGTTATTTCTTTATCATTTGTATCGTTTAGTTTCAACATTTCTTTTATACAGTCAAGGTGCACAAAAGTATCGAATTCAATGCTAAAAACAAGCGGATAATCGGTTTTATGACAATACCAGCAACCGCCATTTTGCGGCGTTATATTTCCCTTTTCCATGTACTTAAGTTGGTTAGACATCATGATGCTCTTCTGGAATCTTATTCCATAAAAATACTAGTCTAAAAAATGGGGAGTCGAGTCGCTCAGCCCGATCTCAAGACTCCCCATTGACTTTACTTGCCCATTGGACTGTCCTCCCGGTTTATCCAACTGCCGGTCAGAAGCATATATTCCGGATATATCTGTATGTATTTTTCGTTTTTAACCAAAAGGCTGTATTTCAACTCCTTGTCTATATACAAATTTAGAGTATCCCCTCTTATAACGGCTAGGCCTACTTCTGGCTCTCCAACAATAGTCCATACGGAGTCGTAGCTTATTACTGCTCTTCCCCAATAAATATGCTGGTTCTCAAAGCTCCATTGAAGCTCATACAGGGTGGATTCCGATCTCCACAGCCCTAATGGGTGATGGCAACATCCCGTTACCATCACAAGCAGCAGTAAAAGCACCAACTTTTTCACTTTTCCTCCCAAGAGTTTGTATACACTCTTATTCCATTTTAGGCTAAAAAAATCAAATAGTTTAGACGTGACTATTTGATCCTACACTTTTACCCCCACATTCCCATAATATTTGGGTTTAGGGTGTGTCCACGCAAATGTCTTTACGTATGTAGGAAATGCCGTGAACCCGAGATTGGTTTCACATGTCTTCCAGCTGAACCTTTCTGCATCTTACCACTCCCTTTACCCTGGCCGGGGCAAAGTTAGTTTCCGACACAACTTAATTACCTTGCGAGTAATTAAGGGCCACTAAAGGCGGAGGCATCTTTAGGTTTCAGCACGTCCCAGTCTTGTGCTTTAAATGATCTCACTTATTGATAGTAAGTGCTCGTACCCGAGCGAATCTGTTAAAAATTCTCGGCTGATGAAGCGCTGGGATTTGAGCTTCGTTACCTTTTGAGCAACGAAATACTCTACTCCATCACAGAGGCCTGTTGGTCCCCCGATTCGCAGTTTTTCTAGATTTCTGGTCTAGAAATTCCTTGAATGGTAGATAGCCACACCGACTCTAACAGGAGCCGATCTAACCACACCACCTTTCCGTCCGATTCACCATTAATTGGTTGGTACGTTTCCAAGTCACCACCACGTGTTACTTGTCCACACCAGTTTTGGTTGTCTCGTTTCGAGTCCTTCCAGTTGGTTCGCCTACAGCGTTGCCCTCGGGAATTTTAAGGAAGGAGGAACGGATTGCATTTTGACTGTCTACGACCGGACGTTGCCAACGCCCCTATCCACCTCTTTCAAGGTTTATGTCTAACGACCCATGCGGCCGATGTCGTACTTTAAGCAAGCCTAAAGCGCGACGATAAAATCTTATACCATAAAAATTCTAAATTTACATAAATGTTTAAAAAGAGGCCAACATGCTGGCCTCTTCTCAAGATAACACTGGTTGTTATCTTGGTCGCATCCCCGCAACTATCTGTATTTTCTTTGAAGGTGCAAGAAGTAGTAATGGAAATCAGAGTGGTAAGCGGCGATAGTTCCCCTTTCATCCCTCCCCACAACTACTGCTACATGATTTAGCCACTGGTTTTTGGGGGATGTTGGGTCTAAATCTTTTCCCAATACCCCCAACCCAAGATTGGTTTCAGGAGCTGTCACTTTTGCTACAGCATAGCACGCCTCTTTAGTGGTTGTTATATAAAGCCAGCTTCCATAGTTATTCGGATATGAAAAGCATTGGCCAATTTTGAAATTAGAGGTTGGTCCATTACCCCCTACCTCGATCTTCCAACTCCTTATTAAGTCAGATAGATGGTCAAGTATTAAGGCTGTTTCTCTTGTTGGCGCACAAGTCAGTAACCCTTGAAGTACCCTATTGGCTGCGTAGTGACTATTTCTTCCAAATCTCCATGCAACATTGAGGGAAGAAAGTTCTAAATGTTTGGTTATGCTAAACTTCACTCCTCCAGGAGTTAGAAACTCTATTCTGGTTTCTCCTGCTGGAGATTCCGGCATGTTTACCATTGCCTGTTCTCCCATTCCTGGGAGAATAGCTCGATTGATAAGTAGTGTAGCTTCAGTTAAAAGCCCATCTAACCCATGCATACAGCTTTTAAGATATGGGGGTATTTCGTGACCCATTGATGTTACAACTCTTGCCCACATTGGTCGTTTGACATTCAGCGACCCGAACACTGCATTAGCCTCACACAAGACCATGGGGGCGTCTAATCCTCCAGCTATGGTCCACTCAAGTAGCTTCATGCTATCCTCCCAATTTAGCTTTACGGGCCTCTACCTTAAGAGTCCCTGCTATATTCTTATTCCATTTTGGGGTAAAAAAGAGCGGTATATAAATATTTCCGCTCTTCTAGTAACATTAGTTACCAACAACCTTGCGAACACGAAGAACATTATCACCATCTCGTAACGGTGTGTCTAAGTTAGCTGCCACGCCGTTTACATTGATTTTGTAACCGTCCGCCTCAAGGCCTGCTGCTGTAAGTGCTCCACGAACTGTTGCATCTATGATTGCAAATTCGGAGACTCCACCAGGAATTGTTCCTACACGTACTTGAATAGGTTCCATCTTGAAATTCTACTCCTGAGTTAATATTTGTTTTGATAAACTGCTAACTTGGGGGAAATATCAATCATTGTTTCGTTAGCAATTCCATTTTCCAGTTTGCCGGTTTCGTGTTGAAGCCATTCAATGACTTTCCAAACCGCTAGGCCCGAAATTATTCCGGCAGTTGACCCAACAGTTATTGTACTTCCACATAGAGATACTTCAGTATCTTTGTCATCATCGCTAAACAGGGAATTTTCCCAATTTTTGATGTGATCCGGTTTTGTCGGAATGATGGAGTATATCTGCCCGCTGTCTTTTCCCATCCGCGTTTCAATCATTAATTTGACATTAAATTTATATTTAATGCCCCTCTCAAAGATTGATTTACGGCTTTTCATGGTGTCGGTTAGCAAGAATACTATATCACCAAAAGTTTGAGTACCGTCTACTTCTTCGTTATGAGTTACTAAGTCAATACCAGTTTGTGCCTTGACAATTTTTGATATGGCGTCAACTTTGAACATCCCAACATGATCATTTCCAAAAACTTGGTTGGGAACATTGTGTTCTTCGACTTTGTCATAATCCCATACGTGAATGTTAACTATGCCGAGTTTTGCAAGTTCCAACACAACTTTTGATCCAGTTGCACCCACACCTATTACATCAACTCGTCGGGGACCAAAGGCATCAGGATCAAAAATAGCCAAGTGACGTAAAGGATCGATCATTTAGTTTTGTCCTTTTTTGTCTCTTTTTTAGTTTCTGGTTTTAGTTCTTCAACAACTCCATTATTGTTGAAAAAGGTTGTTCCTTCGTCGTCTTCATCTAGGTCAAGAGTTCCGCTTGGATTTGCCGTATAAAATTCGTCCCAGACATTTCCCTGCTGTGACGATGAGCGGTTCCCTTGACCTACAGTAGGGTGGACTGAGTGGTTAACAGTACCATTCCCAGTCCTCTTGGTAGGGTCATAGCCATTTCCTCCTCCCCATCCACCTGCGTACGAAGGATATACATACTTTTTTGTGGTAACCTTCTTTTGTATTTCAGTTTCCAACTCTTTGCGGATATCAAATTCCGGCATTTCAACAAGAATTGCCCAACGAACATCGTTTACTCGTACACCTTCGTCGTATAAAAATATATCAAACTGTGCTCGTCCTCTTTTGTTGAATATGCCTCTTATAAACCACGCACAGCCATTTTCTTCGAATTCCTTCATTGTGGTTTCATCTTGACCACTTGGAGTTGTTCCCATGTTAACATGACTATGTCCCCAGAACCTTATAGAGTTATAAAGCTCTGTACCATTCTCTTGTGCCAGAAAATTTTCCATAAGTTTAGTCTGGCCAGCTTCATCGAGAGATGTTGTAGTCCCTGTAACTTCTTGCTCAAACATGAAAACATCGGTTATAATGAAATTTCTTCCCTCTCGTTCAACCGATCCAAGCCAGCCAACTTCTTGACTACAAATATCGACAAAATGCCACATTTTTTGAAAGGCTAGCGGGGTCATCCATATACAGTAAGAAGACTGGTTAAGCACTTCTACCTCTTCTTTAAAATCGTGAGGTATAAAGTACTGGGCAGCTCTTTTTTTATTTGGTTTTTTCTTTGCCATCAGTTTCTATCGATTCCTTAAGAAGGGGAAACTTTTTCAAGCGTTCAGCTGTTGGATGGGTAGGATCTACCGTTTCTATAAACTGAATTGCTAAGTTTCCGATTATTCCTATTTGATAATTTCCGAGTAACTCCAAGAACATCTCTTCCGTCATTCCCGCTACGGGATAACCTGATAGTTCAACATGGGGTGCTTGGCAATCACTCTGTCTAGTCAAGTTGTGCCATTCAACCATAGTTGGATGACCGGTTAAATGAATAATAATTTTAAAGTTTCCAATGCCGTATTGTTTTTGACTTACGGGGTGAGTACAAATTAACCGTTTGGTGTAAATTGTTACACAATCTCCAGACGGTTCAATACGTTCAATTTTGTCGTTGCTGCGCAGTATCAGAAATTGTTCCTTGGCCACACTTCGAATATCTCGTAGAGCTTCTTCAGCTCCCAAAACCATCATTTTAGCAGAATCCGCTGCTCTAATCTTCTCAACTAGCACGGCTTTATATCTTTGAATATCATCCTCAATTGTGGTTAACTGCTGTTCCCTCACTTTATAAGTATTTTGATATTCAGCGGCCAATACTTCTGCTAAATGCTGAGCCTGCCTATCAATACCGGCTTCTGGGTTTTGTGTTAGATACACAACTTCTTCCAGTATGTGCTCGAAGATTTGTTTTTCGCGCTGAGTACCCATGTGTACAAGATCGTGAAAAATGTAGAGGTTGTTTTGTACTAACTCGCCTACGATGTTTCCACCTGATTCATAAATGGCTAACCCGCTTCCTGAATAATCAAACGGTTTATCTTTACAGTCAACGGGTATTCCCCACATTTTCTTCGGTGTCAGTGCTGCCTTTCGTCCCAATCCCGACCAAATAAATATGTTAAATTCCCCATTATTTATTAAGCCATGGTTACTCCCGTGCGGAACATATAGGTGAACCTTTACGTCTTTACTTAAAGATGGAAGAAGAAACCTTTCAATAGAGCTTTCCATGACAGCGGTTGGAAGTTTTCCATTCCACCTACAAACTTCAGAATTCTCAAAAATAATTCTTGAGTTTCCTTCTGCCTTTCCTCTACCGTCTTTTTTTGGTCTCCACAAAATGTTGTATACACCATCATAGGTAGTAGCATCAGTTGTCAGGATGTCTAGGTCTAATTCACGTATTATATCACCCATCTGTGAGCCATCAACAATAATCCCGGATTCACCATCAAGATCAAAAGGCATTGGAGTAGCACCCATGCTGTCCAATTTATCTAGTTGTTTTTTTGACAAATTAGACAAAAAACAAAATACACTACCCGGGGATATAGGTGCGGTAAAATCAAACATTTATTTACCCTTTTTAGCTTGCATTTTTTCGGGGGCTAAAGGCCAATTATTAATACGTTCCCCGGCCCCGTCGTTGACATTTACACTTTCCACAAATTCGATGGCAAGGTGGGCGGCAATTGCTAGTTCGTAGTTAGCGATAAGTGAATGAAACGAACTACTTGTATTTCCCATACATGCCTGACCATCTGCCCAAATATGTGGACCGTTCATATTGCGACGCATACCGTCCACTTTACGGGTTAAATTATCCCACCGTATTGAACCTGTATTCGGATTGATTTCGATGCAAAACTTACCGATTTCGTGTACTTTCTTACTACGCGGATCTGTACAGTATAAAGTTTCCGTGTCAACCATGAACTTGCCGCTAGTTACTCTAACTTTTACAATTTTTGGATGTTCCAACAAACGTTCAAACTCAATTTCAAATTTTTTACGCATATCTGCCGGTTTGGAGTTCAGTGCTTGAGTTAAATCAAATTGAGACTGTTTGGCCAAACGTATTTTCTGTAGAGATGCTTGTACCGAACTTTGTAAAGCTTGACGTGCCTTAGCGTTACGGTCTTCCAGCTGTTTAATGGAATCGTCTTTCCTCTTTAAGCAGAAATTTACATAATTCGTTTTTGCCAGTTCATCCAATTCTGGGGTAGTGTCTGTGTATGCGCGTGTAACGGCATCAAGTATTTTCTTAAACAATTCAAGATCATACGTCGATGGGCGATTGGGATCAGCAAATATATTGTGATGAATGTAGAGGTTATTTCCTACCAACTCACTGTGTGACCATCGTCCAGCTTTAAGTGCTAAACCGTCTCCAGACGGTTTGTAAGATTTTGATCGATCTTGTACAGTAAATATCCATAATTCACTGGGCGGAGTATATACTCGTCTACCTCTTACGGAGGACCAACAATGAATATGGAAACACCCGTCTTCGATTGGTTTTTGAGTTTTACCTCTGTGCGCTATCACAATTTTTTTACCAACTACTGGCGCCAACACGTCAGAAGCGATTTCTCTGATCTTTTGTCTTTGAAGATCTGAAAATTTATTCGCTGTGCGTATTTCCACATTTATTGCCATCGTTGTCGTTTCTCCTTTTTCAGGGGCATTTGTTATATTTATTAATTCTGGGTTTGGGGCCTCCACAACCAAGGGAGGCGTATCCGTATCCAGCTCTTCTAAATACCTTGTATACTCTTCTTCTGTAGCAAAATAATTTGGGTTATCGACGGCTTGTTCTTCAATTTGTTCTTCTTGAGCAAGCTGCCCTGCTCTAACCCCCACGTCATATGCCCAACGGGCAGCATCTGCCATATCGTCACGTACGGTTTGTTGGTGTTCCATATTGCGACGTAGCTCTCCAATCAGGTCTGCTTGCAGCTCTTGTTGAGGTGCTTCGGTATTTGGCCTGTTTAGATATTGTGCAAAAATCTCTTCTTGTCGTGTACGTAACCTTTCACCCCAATGTTGGGCAGCGAGTGCATTTATTTGTTGTCTCGCCCGCTCTACATCTCGAACAGTGAAGTTAGGTTCAATTTGGAACCTAAATTGATCGATATTTCCAAGAGTATAAGTAGTATTTCTTTCGTCTTCTGGATTCATTTCTCTTTGTCTTCCAAATTAAATAGTAGCGCGACGGGGAATTGAACCCCGGTTCCCGGCATGAAAAACCGATGTCCTGACCACTGGACGATCGCGCCAAAGGAAGCACTACTCGTTCTTTTTCCATATTATAAGTAGTTATTAATAAAGAAATCGTAACAACACTAAAGTTATACCGAGTATGAGTTGTATTGTCGTAAACCATTTGGGGCGTACAATTACTATCTTTTTGCCAAAGAGGTTTAATCCTACTAGGTTGGGATTAACTAACTTGTCTTCCCCGATCGTACCCAAAATTTTTTTGTATATAACAGAACCAATTAATACAGACCCCACTATTATAGATATTTTTAATATCACCGGAATCTGCACAATTGCTAAGGCAATGTAACTAGTAATGAGACTAGCTTCTTCTGACAGACGCTCCATGTGGTGTCGTTCGTTGTGTATAGTTGTATTGCGGTTAACGCTTGACCAAATCGTTACTGTTGTAATGGCTTTGAAATAAAAATACGAAAGAATAAAAACTACTATGAAAATTCCATAGATCGCTTCAAACATTTTTGTCTCCTTTATAGGCTCCGGGGGAGGGACTCGAACCCACAACCCCTCGGTTAACAGCCGAGTGCTCTACCAATTGAGCTACCCCGGATTAGTCTCTGTGGGCCCACCAGGACTCGAACCTGGGACCAGCCGATTATGAGTCGGCGGCTCTAACCAACTGAGCTATGGGCCCAGGAGCCGGATTCTTTATTAATCGAGGGAGTCTATTTCATCCTCCTCCGGCGAACTCGATGCTATGTATGTTTACAAATAACTGTCCCACTGTGGACAAACAGGCTTTAACTTGCTTGCCTCTACCAAATAAAACCTTTTTTGGCGATGATCGGTAGGCTGGCAAAAGGCTTTGACCTCTGTTGGAGAAAACCCAACGCCAATGGCAATGAAAGGCCCGTTGTTTATCCAAACTACGGGGAATACATCGTCATCAAATTCATGAGAAAGCACGACATTCATAGATACTTCAATGCCCACCCGGTCTAGCCAAGTGTTTTTGTTAACGCCCTCAACGTATAAACCCATGACGCTCTCCTGAAAAGTGATCAGATGCCCAGCCGTCTCTTGTTTTTGGTGGAGCCCATCGGGATCGAACCGATGACCTCCGGCTTGCAAAGCCGGCGCTCTCCCAACTGAGCTAGGGCCCCAAATGCGGGCTTATGCCCGCTATACTAACTCTTTGATCTTCCTTTAAATAGTATCCAACATAATAGGCACAAACCAACAGCTTGCCAGTATCCAATAGTCCCTATTCCAACGATTGCGATAGCTATGGTGGCGTTCCACAACCACCATACCAGCAAACCAAAAGCCAATGCTGATCCTAAAGTACTCACAATCATGATTGGTATGGAGACCAGCATAGTCATAATTCCACCAAAAATTTTATTCATCTTTGTTTACCTTTTGTTTAAAATGGATAGAGCTTCTTCCACCATCTCCATGTGTAGATTCTGAATAGCATTAAAATCCGGTTTATGTGGCAATGGGCTGCGAACATATGCCTCTTCAATGAGTTCGTCGTAACGCTGGGCTTTTTCCACCAACTCATCGTAAGTATACTTCCCATCCTTGATGGCTAAAAGGTCTCGGGCATCTTCTCGAAATACATGTAATTCGCCTTCCGTAAGAATCTCCAGACCAGTACGTAGTAGCCGTATCAAATGCATAGCATTTTTAGTATCATACCCGAATTTCTCTACGCGAGCTGTACGGTCTGCATTTTGTGCTACGTTCTTGTTTAACTTATCCATTCTATGAAGTTGAGAATAGGCATAGCCGGTATATGTGTGTTTTATGTTTTTTGAAAGAAAAAGATTCCTATTACTTATCAATTTTCTTCCTAGGCTACGGAAATCTTTTGGTACGTCTTTCCAAATGTAATGATTATCTCGTAACCATAATAGTTCAAGGATGTTTGGGTTAGCTTTTATAGCCAACATAAAGAATTTTTGTAAAGAGTAGAAAGTCGTGTCTTCTGCGGAAAAATTTATTTGATCCACACTCTTTAACCCGACCCAGTACTCCTTTGGAGGAATAAATACCCCCCTTAAATCAACGTCACTTGATGGGGTATTTGTTCCGTAAGCAATGGACCCACCATACCCCTTCAAGATCAGTTGAGTCTTTGCTTCGTTTTCGTTCATGTTAAAACTCGAATTCTTGTCCTTTTTTTACAAACCCAAGGAACCCGCTTCCATTTGCCTTCATTTTCCAAGTGTTTATATCTTCGAGAACAGTATCAGGATAATGTACAAACCACATTTTCCTACGTATTTTTTCTGGTAGAGTGACAAGCTCATCAAAATGAGCGTGAACTCCGCTTTTATATGGTGCCGCTTCGCAGTCTTGGAAAATGACATCAGCTTTTTCGTAAAACACTTGTATCTGATGGGGTGCGAATTGGGTATCAGTTGTAATGAAAATGGTTGGTTTGTCGTCCCCTTTTTCAAACAATAACCCAAAGGATGGAACAATTATTCTTCCATTCATGAAATGTGCTGTTTGAACGGGGGATAATTTCCAACCATCAAACCTAGCATCAATGGCCAAGACGCTGCTTTCAGAGTCGTCTCTGCGGTCTTTTACTACGCCAAAAGAACCATTAGGGGGAATAGACACAACATTGAAGTAATCTTCTAGGGACATAACACTGCCTTCAATACTGGACATTCCGGCCATTAAACAGTTATTCCAAATTTCCCCACGAAGTTGTTGGGCAATAAACAAATCAGGCTTGAAATGGCAATTGGGGTGGAAATATGCAAACAGCCCCAATTCTTGTATTCCTCCAACATGGTCGTCATGCAGGTGGGATATATAATACCCGTTAATGTCTTGTGGGTATAATCCTCGCTGGTATAGTTCAAGCGGTGCTCTATTTCCACAGTCAATTAGTAACTTATACCCGCTTGTAAACTCTACTAGTATGTTGGTATGGCCGAGAGTTTTTGCGAACATGCCCCCAACGCCTAAAAAGGTAAACTTCATGTCATACCTCTGGTATGGTCAAAGTAATGTCTCTGATGAGGGAAGCCTCTACCAGATAATCCGTGGTAGCAACGATACTGCTGCGAATTTTTATACCTTCACGTTTGATGTATCCTTCCAGTTCAGATTGTATTAATTTTGCTGGGACTTCTATCATTCCCCTAGCGTCTGTCCCACTTTTATACTTTATCACTATTTCAAAGAATTCAACATCATTTCCAGAGATTGTTTTTCCGGGATAAATTCGGAGTGCTTTAAGCGCATTATTTACGACTACTCTATGAGATTCCCTTACACCATTTGTAAAAAACCATTGTGCTATTTCCTTTTTAGGGGTGTTGTGGTTGCACAGTATGTGCATTTCGTACACGTTGTCATAGGTAGTGTAAATCTTCATTTTACGTCTAACTAGTCTCATCATGTCCTCATTGTCCTTATTATGTCCTAATTTAGTGGGCCGAGCTGGATTTGAACCAGCGAACCTCTTTCGAGGACCAGATTTACAGTCTGGCGCCTTTAACCACTCGGCCACCGACCCTTAAAACTTCATTAACCCATGTGGGGCCTTTATTGTTAACCCTTTATGGCGAGTTAACAAGGATACCCTTCTCCACCTTGGACCAAATCCCCAAGGTGGCCACGGCCCATTACCATGCAAAGGCGATAACAATATTATCTCATCACCATTCTTCGGTATATACTCCTCGTCTATACAGTCGCGTACACCATTCAAGCTTACACGGTATTTACGGCTATAAGGATTATCTAATACAGCATTACATTTGTGGGGGCGCTTAATGTCATGCTGATCTAAAATGTATTTTAAGCACATCCCCCCCTCCCAGGAATGGTTAACTTATGAATAGGTCCAGGAATACGCCATACTTGTATTGTAATATTCATGACAACGACTCCTCTGTATCGGGCAACGGACACCAATCTGGTATCTCTTTTGGATAAGTGCCGTAGTTGCGGTCACCCGGTTCGCCAAAAATTCGAAAATGCTTGTGATCCTTATCCGTAGCAGCAAAGCAAGCATCTGGTTCTTGATAACTGGAATTTCCATATGGACATTTGCTACAATGATGTACGATAACTACTTTAGGCATAATAATCTCCTAACAACATTCAAATTCGTTCAGAAGAGGATAGTCGGTTAGTGCTTTAGGGATTGATAAAGATATCCTGAAGCAAATTAGCCACAATGAAAAAAATTCTCTAGTATGGCCCTTTTGGTGCTGTATCCCGAATAGGCATGCGGGCATCACTGTGAAATGCAGCTTCATTTTAGTACCTCTTTTGTATGTCCTCAGAAGAGGAATTGAACCTCTGACCTCACGCTTATCAGGCGTGCGCTCTAACCAACTGAGCTACCTGAGGTCATATTTAGTGCCCCTAGGTTGTGTGGAACTAGCGATGGGGGTCGAACCCATGACCTCTCGATCCACAGTCGAGCGCTCTTTCCAAACTGAGCTACACTAGCATAAAATTACTATCGGGGGCGGGGCCCACTTGCCTGGCGCCCCGATAGATTTACCCTCTTCGGGCCGAATCTTCATCGCCGCTAAATTTTTACATTTCATGTAAAAATTTTTGGTTTGAATTTTGGGCGAGCATGGCGAGCCCAATAAATTCGCGTGTTACTTCTTAAGAATTAAGAGTAACGAATTTTTTCACATAAAAGTATTTATAGTGGGCGGGGCGGTACGCCCCCTACGATTATGTGTGCTAAAATAAACATTAGCGCCAACGACGAAGATTGTGGGCAATGTTAGGTTCGAACTAACGACTTCTGCCTTGTAAGGGCAGCGCTCTAACCAAACTGAGCTAATCGCCCACTAGTATTATTGCTACAACTATGTATGCTGTTAAACTCACAAAGAAAGCAAACCAACTTATATATCCAAAAACAGCTAGGCATACCCATAGCACAAGCCCCGCCCCATCACCAAAAAGAAGCGAAACTATGAAAAACAACAGTATTGCAATAAAAACATGCATTTTCTACCTCCTGTGCAGGGCCGAGAGGACTCGAACCCCTAACTTCTGGTTTTGGAGACCAGCGCTCTGCCAATTGAGCTACGACCCTATTGGTCTTCTCTGTGATTTACTACATCGTTTACGTTCTTTAACATGTCTCCTATCGGGCATGAGTAAGAACGTTTAGTTGTATCACTGTCTTTAAATAGTAAAATACCAAATTTTGACTCATCTGCAACAGTATTCCAGTTGTGTTTTGGAATTAACTCCAATAGTTCTGAAGTGCTTTTATTTTGCGCAGATTTATGCGAGTTGAGTGATAAATAGTAAGCCATAACTGCGTTACGAAAACAATCTTTTCCTCTCCATAGGAAGTAATTGGCGACTTCCTCCAATGGTAAGTTGAATATACGACAATCAAAAGTTGCTGTAAATGCGTGTTTTTGAAGGGCTTCAAACATACTCAAGTATTGTATAAAAGACGCTGTTGCAATACTTGCAGCAGAAGATATCATTTTTTGTATTTTTCCACCATGCCAAGCTTGTGTTTCAAACTTATTATAAGTTTTTACAAAAATACTTATTTCGTCGGATTGTGTGAATCCAATTTCGGCTCCCGATATACTAGACATTAGCGATTCCATTGCTGCATACATCGCTTGTCTCATTCGCTCGTCAAATGGTTTATCAAGTTTTTTTTGTAAAAGTATGAAACGATCTCCCATCAAGCCTTAAGATAACCGGGGTTCTGGGAACAATCACCGAACTAGTTACACGTTCGTAAGATTTCATTCTATCACCTAACGGGTCGAGCATAATAACTCCAAAATAATAAAAAAGGGGCCCGATTTCGAGCCCCGTGTTGTTTGCTTTCGTGTCTTTACAGCTTTTGTCCACATTCAGGACAGTAAGAGTAATTTTTGTTACGAGTTCCACACTTGGGGCAGAATTTTGAATTATGGGCAACAGCAGTTGGCTCGTCTGCTACAACCAGCTTAAATATAATTTCTTCCCAATAAGGAAACCTTTGAGTAGTAGTTACCTCATGGAATGATTGATCAGATTTGCTGCCTTCCACTGTTGTTCCTATTTCTTCCTCTCCAATCGACCTTGAAACCAAGTTAGCATCAGAACAACACATTACACTTTGGTTTCCAATTTCCATATTGAAAGAACTACGGCACTGTTGTGAATACGGAGCTGGGTTTGCGAACATGCTTGGATAGGAATAGTTTTGCCACCACATTGTTGGTTGAGTAATAAATGGCTTTGGCCTATACCCAACATTGTGCCAAATTCGCACTCTAATTATTCCAGCGTTTCTTTCTTCTACGCTGTTTTCTTGTCCACTGCCCTCATATCGTACAAACTTAAACTTTCGGTCTGTATCAAGAAACCGCTCCAAATGAAGCGTTTGATACCCATCAAGTAAAAGTTGGTTTTCGGAGGTTAGTTTGATGCCATCCATCCACACATCCGCAAGAATCTGTGAGTAGTTTAGATTCTTAATCATAATACCATACTCTGCCCCATCAGGGACATGTACTAATTTTTGACTGCCTACAGCAGTCTCTCGTAGAGGATCACCGTTTCTCTCTATTGAAACGCGTGCTACCTCACTACCATGGCTGTTTAATAACATTATGTTATTTCCTTTCATTCTGGGAAACCGCTGCATAGTCCTATTTTACCTATGGAACGTTTTCCGAAAACTTGTAATCGCAGCAGGAGAATGGCTCGAACATTCTAGCTAAACGCTTGCTTAGCCGCGGATCCGCTTACACGCCCTGCTTAAATGGCATACCGGGGAGGTCTTCGAATCCTCCATCTCCGCGTTTTTCGGGCAGCGATCTTGCCCTACTTACGCAGGTTCTAAACCATTTGAACTACCGGTACATGGGGGCCGGATTGATTTAATATAGCGAGGGGTCGAGTATTTGACCACATTCCGGCGTAACCCGCTTCACACGTTGCCACGTGATAAAAAATAAGCTACAGGGTAATGGGTGGGTCCGCTACGCCCTGATCACCACTGTTTAATCCCCATGAGCGGCGGATATCGGAGACCCTGTGCTTTTTATGTGCAATCTGTTGACCGCTACATAATCGATTAGTCATGTTTGTCGTTGGTAGCGGGGGCGGGATTCGAACCCGCGACCTCCGGGTTATGAGCCCGGCGTCCTACCCGTCTAGACCACCCCGCAACGTTGTCTATTTAGAAAGTATATCTACTAATCTCTGTTTAAGAGTTGTTGTAACTTTTAAGTCTCTTACTATGTCTGTTAAAAATGTTGCACCATAAGTTAGTGCTGTTAACACTGCTCCAGCAATCGATTCGTCTGCCTGCTCGAATAAGTCGCTATCGAGACCATTAATTGTCTCCAAGATTTTATTTTTCATCTTGTTGCTGGACGTCATAATTCTTTTTGGTTAATGACATAGTAGATTAACTCTCCGTTCTCTTATTCCATTAATTTACTAACGATTTTATTAGCTTGTTCGGCTATTTGGATATGGCTTTTCATTTCTACGGAATCAATGTGATCTAAATGAAACGACAGTAGTTTCATAAATACATCATATCTCAAACCAAGTATTTGCATGCTTGTGATTGTGCCATCCTGCTCTTGTTCCATTGTTTTAATTGGTTAATTTAGTGGCAGACTTCCCCACAATTTAATTGATTTCTATGTTACGAACTTTTATTTCCTGCTCAACATCAAACTCCGCATTATACGGTAGTTCTATTGTTAAAATGCCTTTTTCTAATTTTGCTACTAACGCATCTAAATTATATTTTTCAAGAGGTTTTAGCACAAAGAAGCGACGGAACTTACTTCGTTTTATTCCGCTAAATTGTGCTTTTTCACCTTCCTGCCGATTTTGTTTATCCCCGGAAACAACAAGTACTCCTATGTTACTGTTAATTTCCTCAACTTTCACTGACAGCCCACCATTATCCCATCCTGGCACTGTACAATGCATTACTACACCTGTATTGTCTCCGTTCTGATTTGTAAGGTAGTTCAAATCAAATTTAGGAAAAGACTGGTCTGGAGTTTTACAAAACCCCTGTCTAACGAGACTACTGGGTTTAAACATACTATCGAAAAAACCACCGAATGATGCAAAAATGTCATCAAATCCCCATTTTTCTACTGGTAGATTAGTCATAATCATACTCCTTTTTGGTAGTAAATTAATGGGGGAAGTCTGCCATTGTCCAGGTAGCAGGATTCGAACCTGCGGCCCCTCGGCCCCAAACCGAGAGCTCTGGCCGGACTGAGCTACACCTGGATATGCCGCTTAAGCGGCTTACTAGTTTTAGACCATTTCAACTTCATCAACAGCTCATACTATTTGCTCTATAAAAGGCTTTTGCAAAACCGGCAGGAGTAATAGATCTCAACTCTTTAGTACGTTCAGATTTACCACCGTACCGTCTCCACATCTTACTACCTTCTGTTGGTTTAACGGGGTTCTTTTTAGGAATGTTAAATGTTCCCCAAAGACCTGTTTTCTTTGTATATGGGTCCCCGAAATCACAAGGCTGAAAATACATTGTTGGTTGGCCTAACTCTGGTACAAGTTTTGGCAGTCTGCCAACAGGGTTTTCTAGTACCCACCAATCAGGCTTGTAAAAGATCACAGTTTTAAGCCCTTCACGGACTAGTTGAACAGATGCTACTGTCGTACCGTTGGCATCTTTCTCTGGCCACCACCGTGCTCCAGAGCCCGCGAAATCCGTGCATGGCGGGGCCATCATAATTCCGACAACTCTTGAATTCTTTGGTAACCCGTCTAAAACGTGGTACTTATCATCACTTAAAATATCAATACCGTGCTTTATGTCAATTTGTATTACATGGTACCCTGCTTCTTTATAAGGACGAGGCCACTCTCCTGTATAATCAAACAGGGATAGTATTACTTTAGTCACATTTTTTGTTGGTTATAACATCGCGCCTACATCGGGGTTCACTACGCGCCAACTTAACCGCTCAATAATACAGTCAGGGGTTATAGGTGGGACCCGGGTGCTGTCCTAGTCCACCGTCAACACTTTGGCCATCCCGTATGCCGCCATACATTGGGGATTACGTAATTTACGCATACGCCCCATGCGTGAAGTAGTGATTCCAGGCTACCCTGTTCCAGCACTCAATAGGCGCTACTTACTAATATATACAATTATAATTTGTTTGTCAAGTCAACAATTCAATGATTGTTTGTATGTTTACTGGTTTAAACCCCCAATTGTCTACACCGACATTAATGTACCAATGATTTTTCTTGCTATAAACAGCTGGCACATGTTCATCTTTAAAGTGTAAAACAATTGGTTTATCACCAGGCTTTATACTTTTCCACAAGTCGTGTACATGTCCACATAGTGTAGGCAAAGACGTTAAACTTTGTATTGGTCGGTGAACCATCTCGACTTGTAGATTATCTGTTAATGGGAGAATGATCCCATGACATATTATTTGAGGAAACCCAACTTTTGTAATCCTGTCAAGGTAGTCATGATTACCTCTTATTAGGATTTTATAACCATTTAATTGATCAAAAATTGGACATATCCTGGCCGGTCCTCCCATGGCAAAATCCCCAAGATGGTAGACTGTATCTTCGGGACCCACTGTTTCATTCCAATTATTGATAAGAACCTCGTTCATCTCCTTTGCGTCCGAAAATGGACGATTGCAATACCCAATAATCTTTTCATGGTTGAAGTGGGTATCTGAAGTTACAAAAATTGCCATTATCCAAAACTCTCCATCCATACATCATAAACTTTCACGGTACTTCCTTATATAATTTTCTAGCTTCCTCTTCTTCTTTTACGACTTCAAAGGAGTTGCTATAGTCTAGAAGAGGTAGTATTTTAGCTTTACAAAATTGCTTATGCTCTTCGTTTCCAGACTTGTATACTTCGATTAAAACTTCTGAGATTCTCTTTGCCCAGAATTCATCGGAGATGTCGCTAAACATTGACATATTTAAAACTTCCTTATAAATTGTGCTGGATTAGGGATGTCTCTCCACCAGTTTAGCAGGTATTGAGCCCCTATTTGAGCAATAATTTGATTGCCAAGTTGCACTAAACCTTTTTCCAAATCGGCTGCTAATTGACATGATCCGTTCTCTTCTTGATCTCCAGCAGTAAACATTTCAAGCTTTTCAACATTGTTGGAGGGGTGTTTGGTTAGAGCCATTATAGCTCGTCCTTCTGAACGAAAATCAAACCAGTGGATCTCTTTATCCAAGCAGAACTCAAAAAGAGCCTTTCTAAACTTGAGGTTATCGACAGCCGAGATAATAAGGTTTGCATCTCCAAGCTGTTTTCCCACATTTGTAATTCTTTCTTCGTGTCCAAAAAACCAGTGTTCTCCACTAACGGGTAAGAATCTAATTTCAAGAGCAGCTGCTTTAGAGTCAAATATATCTTCTGGCTCAAAACATTGATAGCGTGTATTTTTGTCTTCCACTTCATCATCATCATATCCATGAAATTCAATTAATGACGTGTCTATTTGGCCCCTATTTACCAACCAATTAATATGGTTGACTAGCCAAGAACCAATGCCCCCAAGACCAACAATAGCTACTTTTACTTTACTCATATATTTCCTCTACATCCATAAGTTCAAATTCTTTACCATTATAGTACCAAGATTGAGTCTGTTTATCTCTTACAGAATATATTACCCACGGTATCTTATCTCCTGCTTGGGTTGCATACTTCGTGTCTATAAGTGAAGGAACACTTGGACCATTGGGGTGAGTGTGAAAAATACCCACTACTTCCGAGAATTTGGAACTAATAAAGGCCCTTACTACATCCATATATTGTTCGGGATCCATTGTAAAATCCCATTTACCGGGCTCCTTACTGATGTTATCTATCCAGTGAAAATTACGTACTGTATACAATCCATTTAAGTTTCGCCCAGTTAATATGCCACAAATTTCTTGTGGGTAGTATGCTCTTCCTAATACATCAAAGTGCTCTATTAAGTTGTTTTTTATGTAAATTTGTCTTTTCATAACATTAAAAAAAGGTGGGTTAGAGCTTAATCTAACCCACCACACTCCCGTTAAATGGTAATATTATTAGCCGCGAAGGCCTGTTAGCTTCGCCATGTCCTGTACATACTGTTGTCCGAATGCTACCATTTGCTTACCAACAAAAGCTTTTAGTTCTCGTTGATGCTTCATGGCTCTAAACCTTAAGTTGTTATTAATCCCAACGGTCAGTATGTTATCTTTAATGTCGTAGTTTAAGGTTATCATTGGATCACCAGAAACATCAAAAAAGAAGTTGTATCCTTCAGCAATACGTGTACGAGTATTACGGAATTGAAATTCATATGACGGCACGTTCAATGGTTCTGCTATTTTTCGAGTCTCCACAACACTCAGATTGTGTAGTACAGAATATAGTATCTCTGCGATGTCGTCTCTATTAGCTACATAAAATCTTCCGCGATCCTTACGTAGTTGGCCAGTAATTTCTTTCTTTTCATCATTGACCCAGATCATAAAATCAAATTCCTGATTATCCACTGTATTAAGTTGTGTGGAGTAAAAATACTTTTGTGGATCTCCAAGTTCTAATTGTTTTGAAGTCTCATCACAGCGACCTTCTGGTTCACAACAGCACCCATCGCTTTCTGTCTCCCGACATGATTCATCTATGGCTACACCGCCCTTTAACAGATTTCCAAGTTCGTAATCTCTATTCGGGTTTAGATCTCCAGGAGTAAGATCCATTACATTTACTATGTCACCGTCTTCATATAACCATTTTCCATGGTTATTTACTAGACGTTTCATTTCTTCCAAAGCATCCGCTGGAAACATTTCAAATTCATCGTCCCCATTTACGGATACAACACTAAATTTGATTTTCTGTGGTTCGTCGTGTTTGTACATTACTAATAATGGTTAAAAGTTTAAAGTGTGAACTTTATCTAATACAAGATGGTCATTTCGCAGCATCATTATTCTATTATATATTTTATCCATGCCAACTTGGTCATTTGGATCTCTGCCGTGGCCTGTTTTTTCAACTATGCAAAGAGGCCTCATTTTAGGCAATGAATAAACGGTTGCGTTGCTACTGTGCTCTATGAAATACGATCTTAATTTTCCTTGTACTACATACCCATTCATGCCATTTTTTGTATCTTTAACAACTCCATATTTCTCTATTGTTTTATTAAGCAGTGCTTGACTTTTTTCAATAGCATCTTCGTAGTACTTTCTGGCATCCTTGAGTATTTTTGTAACATGTTCGTATCCAATATCTGATATTTTTGGATCGGTAAGTATGGATATTATATGATCCATCTGACGCGCTCGTTGGATTGTTTCTAACCTATTTATATCGTGAATCTGAAAAAGATCGGTTTCATTTTTAATATAATTCCTACTACCGTGTCTTTCCAAGGTTAGTTTTATATTGAATTTTTTGTTGTTGTCAAAGGCTAAAGAATCCGTAACTGATGCCTCAAGTCCTCTTTGTATCAATCCGTGTATTCTTAACGAATATCTAGATACGGTTTTTAACCAAGAATTAAACTCTGGAGTACTTCTGAAACAAAGCCCTGCATCTAGTATTTGAGCCATTTCATCTTTGTTTACACGATACCCATTTATAAAGTACCTTCTCATGCAACTGCCAGTTTTTGTTTCTGTCTCGGTAAAATGTAATTTATAGGAAATGTTTCCTATTACTCCCGTAACATTATTAGTTTTACCCTCTTCTACTACTTTTTTAATAATATGTGCAGAAAGATTCTCTAAATACATAAGAAACGATATTTGATCAGGAGAATGCTTAGAAAGAAGACTTCTTAATACGTCGGTTACTTTTATGGCAGAACATTCAATAGGCTGCTCAGGGTCATCTACGTTTGGCGGTCTAAATATCGCCCTTTTACCTGTGAATATTATGTCATCTAATTGTATGGAAGCCGACGGGTCTTCGTTGAGTATTTCAAATTTATGTTCCCACTTTGTTTTTAAAAGCTTTTCCAGCTTTTCTTCTTTTTTTAGCCGATCCTGAATTTGCTCATGCTGTTTAACTAATCTTTTAACCTGCCTATTATCTAGCAAGGTTACAAAATTTTGTTCCTGTACTCTTCTGTGATCGTCATTTAAATGATTTTGTAAAGGTATTGGGTTTTGAGGTAGAAGGGGGTTTTCGTCTATGAACATCCCCCAAATCTCTGATAAGGGGTCTCGTGTACCAGTCCTATAATAATCGTTATGGTAATAATAGGTCCTAATGGCCCTATCCCCAGGACTGTCTCCTTTTATACGGTTAATTACTATCTCAGGCACCCGATAATACAAATACCTACCAACATCAATGTATGGCCAGTATTCCGATTTTGATGTTATCTTACCGGAAGTTAGTTTTAGATTCTTTACTCCCTCTATTACTATTTTTTCCAACCCCAACTTCTTTCTTTCTGGGAGAGCGATAATATAGTATCTGTCACCATTATCTTTGTGTTCGGCAACGTCTACTATTCTTCCATACATTGGGTTTTCGTATTTATAGTTTTTGATATCATTGTAGTAAGAGTATACATTCGGAAAAGCTTTTTCAAATGTGGAATGAAGAGTAAGCTCACACCATTTGTTTACAATTTCATCTCGTTGCTCTTTACTATACTCACACATCTTATTAAAGTCTACCAAGGGTAGGCCGTTTTCGTAATAATGCTTTCTTAAACTTACTTCAGTTTGTACTTTGCTTGGTAGCAGGTTTGTCATGTTGTAAGGAATTAGCAGATCATCTTTAATACCATTAATAAAATCTACAACCTGAAGAAACCCCTCTTCAATGTTTTCCTCATCAACTGTAACAGCCTCAGTTAGACTATAAAAGTGATAATCTCGTTTGGGCGGAATAATTAGTATTTTGTTGGTGGGGATGATACCAAAGTTAGAGCTATCTGATAAAATGTATATATTTACATCTTGGGCACTGTCAGCTGAATATAATGCTGTCGGTGTCTCCCATTTTAAAGCTATGGATAGGTTCTTAAATACTGGAGCCTGCTGTGGTAATTCCAATTTTTTAATAAGAGTCAATCCGCCGAATTTTAACGAATAGTTTGCTATTTTATTGTTAAATTGGACCCAATTGTAAAGTGTTTGATCAAGTGCGTTTTTTGATAATCCGAGTCCGTTTAATTCGTTTCTTAGCTTTAGTATTCTAAAATTAACGTCATAAGTCGACATAGTCTATTTGGTTTGTAGTGCGGGGAAGCCTTACCAAGGTAAGGCTTCTTCTGTTACTTCATCGTTTGCGGCAAGAGCCAGGTAATTGCTTTTTTTGGGCAGTGTCCTAACTGTTTTGCCGACTAAATCCTCTAGTGTAGGAGCGCCGTAGTATCGCAGTATTCTTGCGATAGCTGATGTATCTTTGTGGCTTCCGTCTGCGTTTGTGTTTACCCATAAACCTGTTGCATGAAGATTCCCATTTCTATCATGTAACAACATTTCATCTACCTTGAATCTATGGGTTCCATTAAAATTGCAGATTAACGCAGCTTTTTCACCTTCCACGCCTTCCCTTGACGTTTCCTTGTTAATCTGTACATCAACCACTTCTAAAAATTTAGTTCTACCCCCAACTTGCTGTTTCAGTATGTCTGTCATTTGTAATGTTGGTTATAATAATATAGAACCGTTGGCATAATCTTATTCCATATTTACCAGGATTGTACTAATATGTTCCCCTTGACGGAGATCAAGGTGTTTGGATATTAAATCTCCTGTTTAGGTTTTTCTTATCCATGTAGATTGTGGGTATGACTCCATGATAGGTGAGTGCATTTCATTAAATGTGGTTTTACAACCAGGGCATGTCCTTTGGTGCTTAATTTCATATGTGTCATCATACCTTGTTTGTGTCATTTTACTTATTGACCGGCATTTTGGACAACTTATTAATATACCAAAACCTTCTTTGCCACTTAGTTTCCAGTTCATACCAATTCGCATGAACCTCCCGAACAAGCAATTTCTCCTTTTAGGTCAGTATTATCAGATAGTTCCACTATTTTAGTTAAATCGATTTCCTGTAATACGGAGAACATTTTATCATAGGTATCTTTGTCACATTCTTCGAATGGCATTTGTTTATAAGTCCCGCCGTCGTGAGGAAGAACTGTGAGTCCACAGTAGTACTCCCTATTTTCCCACATCCAATTACCGACAGATTCCCATTCCTTGGGCTTTACGAATACTGTGGCAGAAATGTTGTTGGTATTTAATCCAGATCTGTGTCCTGGTTTAACCCATGTCAGATAGCCCTCTTTTATTCTCTCCATAAACTCTAAAGCAGTTTCTTCAGTAATTGCTCCCCATGGTGATTCTTGAGGTACTGATATTACTGCGGTGTCGTGTGGAGAAAAATATTCATCCTCAACCAATTCTGGGTGGTTTTCTAACAAATATGGGTATAAGCTTTCATTTTTACCAATTCTTAATCTTCTGATATACCTCTTTGCTGACCTACGTCCCCATCCGCTAGAACTACCTAGGACTAGAGAAGATGTTCCTTCCGGTTTACCACAGGTGGTTCTTGCGGCGGTATTTATCCCGATTAGCTTTGCTGTTCTTGAATTTTCGGACTTTACTACTATCGCTGCTTCTTCTTTATTAAATCTGTATACTGTTTTATCTGCTATTCCGGTTAACGACACCCCTATTAGAGCTTCTTTTTCTGTTGTACGTTGCCATACCGGTCTTAGATAGTGAAAATCTGTATATGATGCCTGAAGTGTAGCAATAAATGCTGCGGCTCTTGCTCTGTCATTAAAATCAATTTGTGACTCTAAGCTACTAGAATTTATAGTTACTAAGTTACAAAACTGAAAAGGCCTCAGACCTATTTCTACACAAGGATTTGCTCCCCATTCTTTATCGTTTGTAAAATATACTCCGGGTTCCCCAGAACCACTATGTATGATACGGTCCCAAACTGCATCAAAGAATTTTTTAGTAATTAAACTCCTCAGTAATACTGCGGAATTATTTGATCTGGCTCTTTGTGGATTTCTTTCACTCCAGTTACCACTTTTAGCTGTAAGCATTTCGATATCAGTTGCACTAAATAGTGTTATTAATGCTGCTCTGCGTATCCCTCCAGCTAATACGGCGTCTGCAATATGACAAACTATATCATATGCTTCAATTGGTTTTAATTGATCCCCAGCATTTTTTTCATCAAGAATGCCTCTTATTTTAACCAAGCACTCTTTTAGAGGTTGTGGTCCTGGCGCCTTTCCTCCACTGGTTACCAATCTAGCCCCTTTTGGTCTAATGTCGTCAAAATCAAATATAATAGTACTTCCACCAAAAAAATACGATTTCATTAAAACCTTTACTGCGTCAGCCCACCCCTCTATGCTATCTCCTATTAGAAATCTGCGTTTACGTTGTGGGTTGGGTTTAACAATTTCAGGTAGCTGTTCCACATGGTGTCTTTGTACAGAAATACCAACTCCCGTCCCACCTAATAAGAGAAACATTATTTCATGAAATACACGCCAATCATCAATTGGAGCAAAACTGCAATTATAAATTCTGTTAGGGCTTATTTCAATAGGTTTACCACCAAATTGTAGTGATCGCATAGATGGTAGTATTTTTTTGTCGTATACGAAAGTATAAGCTTCCTCGATTTCGTCTGCCAAGTCTGGAAATTTCTTAAGATGCATATTTTTATTTCGTGTTACGATCTCATCCCAGGTTTCCCTGCGATTAAGTTCTGGGATGTATCGCGCATATTTCATATGCACCGTAATGTCTGATAAAATTTGACTGGCAAGATTCATTACTAATTAATCCTTATCTGTTGAACCAAAACCTTGAGATCCTCTGTTGGTGGCGTCTAAATCGTCTACTTCAACTAGATGTATCTCAGGTATTGGGAAAATAATCATTTGTGCAAAACCTTCACCAGGTTTTATGTCAACTATGTGATTAGTGGGATTTACAATAGGAATTATAATGTTTCCCCTATAATTAGCATCTATTACCCCAGCAGGTTGTACGCAACCTGTTCTATTTGCAAAACCAGATCTTAGTTTTACTAATCCCATGTATCCTTTTGGAATGCTAAACGCAACGCCAATGTCTATCCTTGTATGTGAGTTTGTATTAACGCGGCATTTGATATTTTTTGGAACATATAGATCAAATCCTGCGGTATAGGCCTCGTCGTCCCCATGTGATTTCTTTGTTGGAGCTATAGCCATGGTGTTTGTTAATTTATAGGCTACAATTAATTTTGCATTCATTTCTTTTTCTTTTCTTTTTCTTCAGGCGGAAGTTCTAATAACGCCACATTTGTAATTAGTGATTCTCTCATATCCATTGGGAACTTAACCGGTAATAGTGGTTGTATCTCTTCTATTTTCATCATTTGTTCTATTTCTGATGGCTTTAATGGGGATAGAGAAACTATATCTTTTTCCTCTTTAGATACTCCCCTGTTAACCATTCTACACAACAAAATAACCCCAGAGGTAGTACCTATCCCCAACACCTTGTCTCTGTAATACTGTTCTTTGAACATTTTATAATATGGTTAAATAGTCAGTTACTGGAACTAACCATTCCTTTTTTAACTTGCTTATCGGAATACTCGCTCTTCCTTTATTATCTTTCCAAGCATCCCAATATTTTTTTACTACTTTTGGAGAAACCTTATAAGCCTTTTGATCATCTACTTCTGTAAACATTATTAAGAAAAAAGCAATTCCACAAAGTTCTTCTACCAATAGTAAGTAGTCCAGCTGATGCTGGTGTATATTACTTAATGGAAACGATGTTTTGCTGGTAGTCTGTTTTGCATCAAAAGCTACAGCAATACCAACATTGTTTTTCTTAACAACTCCTTCAAAGTCTACAGTAGATAAAGTACGCTGATAACCAAAGTTAGTCATGCGTATGGGCACATCTATCCTTCTAATCATTGCTAATTTCTCTCGCCGATACTTCATATTCACCTTATTAACAAATGATTCTAGGTATTTACCTCGTTGTCCCCGCTTATTAGATTTCTTACGCATTACAGCTCTGCTACATCATATCCGGCATCTTTAAACCACTTTGCTACAAGATGTCTATGACAGAATTTACCACGCTTACACCAGCACATTAGTGTTTTTTCATCAAAGTACTCTGCTAACTCTATCACATCTAGACTTTGTAAAACCTCGTTATATAACCAAGTGTACTCCTCGTCGTCCATTCCTCCGCTTTTGTGCTCACGTATCATTTCCCAACTGGGAAATAACGAGGGGAATTCTTCATACTTACCCTCTGGATGTGTCCTAGCAATGGAGATCTTGTCTCCATGAGATTTTCCACTACCAAAGTATGTTGTATAAATCATTAAAATATGTGGTTTACTATTAGTTCTTGCTCTTTTTCTGTTAAGCCTACATACAAAGGAAGGCTAATACAATTAAAGTTGTCTATACTTTGAATTGGTTTATCTCGATTTGATGTAATAGTATACGGATAATGATACCCGGGTTTTACATCAATAAGGCTGAAATTATCTTCCGTACACATTAAATCGCGTATGTTTCTTGCTTGAATCACAAATAAGTGATAAGAGTGTTTGGCTCCCGGAGTATAAGTTTTGGGGATTATATATCTGTCCGCTTTCGACCCATTATTGTATGGTTGAAACGTAGATAACAAATCAATGTAATTAAATGCTAGTTTCCTGCGTTCTTCAATAAACCAGTCTACTTTTTTTAGCTGTTCTCTTAAAATAGCCGCAGACAGCTCACTCATCCTGAAGTTCCAACCAACTTCAGTGTGGTCCCAAGTACAATTTACTATTCCGTGGTTTCTTAACTTCTTAATTTTGTCAGCGATTTTTGGTGTGCAAATAACCGCTCCTCCATCCCCTGCAGCTGTAATATTTTTGGTAGGATAGAAAGAAAAGCACGAGGCATCGCTACAAAGACCAACGGGAAAATCGTTTAATTTTGCTCCAAAAGCTTGTGCACAATCTTCAATAAAAATTAGATTTTCTGAACGTGCAAATTGATAAAAGTCAACTGTTTGTAAAGGTTGCCCATATAAATGTACACCTATAATTGCTTTAGTTCTACTTGTAGTATAATCTTTTATTGTACGAAAGTCAAGTAATTTTGAATGTGGATGAACGGCGGCAGGAACGGGAGTCGCTCCACATTGCCAGACAGCTTCTGCTGTAGGAAATGCAGTCACTTCAGGTACTATAACCTCGTCACCCGGACCAACACCGTATGCCTGCAAAGTTAAAAATAGCGCGGCTGTGCCATTACTTACTCCAACGGCTTCTTTACCCCACCAATGTGTTGAGTGATATTCTCCGAATTCTTTTTCAAATGATTCTAGTTCTTGACCGTGTATATACCATCCACTTTTTAAAACCCTCATAGCCGCATCTTGTTCTTCTTTGCCTATACAAGGCCTACTTGTTAATATCATCCTTCAAACTTGGTTTTGATGTAGCGAATGTAATCTAATAAGTGGTCAGTATTTCCCACATATTCTTGTTTCAATAAACCGGCTTGATTGGCTTTATCATTAGGTGCAAAATAAGAATCTTGGTTAAGTATTCTTGTTGGGGTTGTTATCACTTCTACGTTTGGGATCTCCTGTTTGATAACTTCAATTATGGAGTTGGGGGTATAGTGATCAGAGACTATATTATAGATTCCAGATTTGGTATCCTTTACTGGTGACACAAATCGAAGCATAGCCTCACATGCTGCATACACGTGGCAATATGGCCTAACACTGTCCGCTGCCCCTGACCAGATGGTGATTGGCTGTTTGGTTATAGCTTGCCAAATAAACCTATTTACAGCGGTATGAAAACGCATACCGGGAGTGTAGCCATATATTGTACCCATTCTGAATGTTGCGTAGTTCATATCAGTTTTGGATACTAAATCCTCCGCGGCTAACTTTGATCTGGCATACGGGGTTTGTGGGTTTATGCATGCATCGTTTTCTAAGTTTACTTTCTTGGAGGGCCCGTATATACTTGTAGACGACGCAAACACAAATTTTTTCACTCCCACCTTTTCACATGCATTTACAAGTTGTTTTGTGGAATCAACATTTGTTATCCTCGTATATTCGGGTCTTTCAAAGGTGCTTGGGGCATCAGTAACAGCTGCTAAATGTATAACGGCATCCGCCCCATCCAGCACTTCCACCACATCATCTATATTGTCTGTTGGTAATACTTTTTGTATTAATTTAAAATTTCTCAACGGGATATTACTATCAAAGAATACTGTTTCTTGTCTTTGTAAACATGCATCAATAATGACTATTTCGCTAAAGCCTCTACCGGAATCGCGTAAATTGGATAGTTTAGCTAATATTACAGATCCTATGTGGCCCAATCCTCCGGTTATTACTAATTTACTCATGGTATGTTTTGGTATATGATGTCACAATTTCTGGCAATGCTTCCTCTAGCCAAATGTGCTCTTCTGGTTGTAGTTCCCTTTGATTTAAGTAGGGTCCCTCGGGAACATAATTATGGTGTGATACACAGTACGGGTTACAGATTATAGGCGTTTCGGGTTTTCCCATAATTACAGCAATTTGTTTTGCTAGATCACTAATTAATGTTCCGGTCCCTGTACCCACATTCCATACATTTTGTACTTTGTCGTGTCCGCGACGGACGTAATTACATATAGTTTTGCATATTTCATCTACATGTAGCGGGTCTATACAAATATTACGCTCCAAGTTAACAACGCCTTTAGTATTTATTTGGTTAACTATAAAGGGTATTAATCTGTATTTTGGCTCGTTTGGCCCGTATACATGGAATAGCCTCACATGGGTAACATCCCCCAAACCTTCGTTCTTACACAAGTCAGCAGTCATTAGTCTGCATATGTGCTTTACTCTTTGATAATAAGAACCCTCATACTTGTCGTCTAATCCTGTTCCTAGGTATACAATATTACAATTTCCGCCAAAGGTGTAAAGAACATTGGCTGTAATTTGTATGTTTTCCATCATAGCCCACATAGAATCTCTGTCTGAAGCTCGGTTTCCTACTCCAGCTGCTACAATAACCTCATCGATGTGTTGTTTATCATACAGCTTTTGTACCTGCTGCAATTCCAAGAGGTCGTATTCACGACCATCTTCAACAACTTTAAAAGCAGACTGTTCTTTTTTTAGTTGTTGTAATATTCTGGATCCTATGTAGCCTTTGCTTCCTAGCACCAAAACTGTTGTTTGTTCAGCCATTTTCATTATTTTCTGTTTTTAATTGTCGGAATTCTTTATAGTTTAGTATGTAGTCCTCGGAGTCGTAGTTGTTGTTTGCTAACGATAGCATTAAAGTGTCTTTGGATATGTATATCTGTTCATCCCATATCATTTTTGGAATGTACAAACCTTGCGTTGGTGAATCCAAAACAAAATGTTTTCTATCCACCCCGTCGTCTACCATACATACTAAAGTGCCTCCCAAACATATTAGAACTTGCTCTCCTTGTTTGTGAGCATGCTGTCCTCTAAGGTCGTTTGAGTCTACTTTATAGACGTAAAATGTGCGTTTAATTTCAAATGGAAGCTCAAAGTCCTCTATTGGTACTAGAGTTCCGTTATTCTCTTTGATTTGATTAAACTCAATTAGTTTTACGTCCTTAATAGTAGTTGGCTTTTCCATAGTATTACTAATCTGTTATTCCGGTTTAATTCCTATTGCATCTACGTTTCTAATATTTCGTTCCATTACAAGGTTGGTTTCAATATTAGTGAATCCAATGTAATTAAATATATCTATTACTCTTTGTTCTGTATAGGCATTCCTGTGAAATTGTCCTGGGTTGGTTTGAACTCCAAACATAAATACCATAAGAGTACCCCACCTATTTTCTATTTCACGATCGTAGCCAAACCCAAAACCGTAAGCTGGGTCGTCCGGTGTAGTCAGTTTATAGAACCCCTTAAATCCTTCTTTAGCCTTGAGAAAGCGCTCACATAAAAATTCAAAATCTGGTACATATATTTGTAATTTCCCTCCCGGCTTAAGAGTTCTGTAACATTCTCTCCACAAACGCTCCTCATCAGGAAAAGCGATGTGTTCAAATAACCATTTAGCATAAATTTCATCTAGTGAATTATCAGGTGTTTCTTCCAAAAATTCAAAAATATCTTTAGAGATGTATGTATAATCTCCATCTGGGATTGTTTCATATAAATCTACGTTTGTATAACCCCTCTTGGGGTCATCGCCCGCCCCTAGCTGAACTTTCATAATATATTGATTACTCCTGCTATCCTTTCGACATCTTCTTCTGTTAAATCCATCGGAGATGGTAAATTAATGGCATGGTCTTGTAACCATTTACAATTAGGCGTATTATTTCTAAAAAACCCTATTCTTGAGTATGCTGGTAATTCTGATAGTTGGTAGAAACACCGCCTGGTGTAAATTCCATTTTTCGCTAATGTGTTAATTACAAAATCAGTATTAATTGTGTTATCCTTAAATACTAAAATAGGTACCCAATATGAATTACTTACTCCTGGGATATCAGGAGTTAGAGACTTGTCGTCCATATTGATGTGTTTATGGTACCACCTAAATACCCTTCTCTTATGTTCTAGAATGCTGTCTAACCTCATAAGCTGGCTTAATCCTAGAGCTGCCTGCATATTTGATGGAATAAATTTATGTGCTAGGTATTCATTTTTATAGGTTTCGCAACTTTTTGGTCTGCCTTGATCGCGCAGTGTCCACATCATCTCGTAAAGTTTGTCGTTATCTGTTACTACCATTCCACCTTCTCCACAAGCGATGGTTTTTGAACGATGAAAACTGAAGACACTAACATCCCCAAAAGAGCCAGCGGGTTTTCCATTATATGTTGAACCTAATGCTTCCGCAGCGTCTTCAATTACGAATATGCCGTGTTTTTCTGTATAATTTAATAATGAATTATAGTCCGGCATTTGTCCAAATAAATCTACAACCACCACTGCGTTTAATCTATAATCAGCTTCTATAAGATTAGTTACCTCTAAACACCAACTTCGTTGCCCAACATCACACACAACTTGAGAAGCTCCAACAGTGTGTATCCCTGCTGTGCTTCCTATCCATGTATTGTTTGGGACGGCCACCAAATTGTCTTTTTTTATACCGCGAGCTCGTAAAGCAAGTTCAATTGCTATTGTACAATTTGGTGTCATTAGCGCATACTTGCGACCCACACGATTTGCAAAAGCGGCTTCAAACTGCTCTATCGGTTTATAGTATTGTCCAGAACTCCAATCTAGATTAAGGGCTTCCATTACTGCTAATTTATCTTGGAGTTGTAGGTTTGGATTATATAAATTAATTGTTCTCAAGACAACCTTTCTCCCAAATTAACATTTTTACTGGACCAAAATCCCCAACAGACGGTAAGTGCTCTCCTATATTATTTAAGAAGTCGTTGTATTTGGGAGTTCTGCCAAATAAATTTGAAAGCTTTGCATTAGCAACTCTACTCAAAAAGTAGTAGGAACTTGTGAATGTGTATTCTCCGATTAATGAAAAACCCGAATCTGTCGCTAATTTGACTATTTCGTCTCTTTTTAGAAAGCTGTTATGCCACGGAGGTTCAATTCTATACAGATTAAGTTTTTCTCTTATTACATTTATTCTATTTAATGGTTCGATAAAACTTTCAATCATTAAATAAAATCCATTAGGTTTTACTAATTTATAAATATTCTCTAAAGCTTTTTTTCTTTTTTCTGGTGATATGTTTATTAAGCATCTTTCCGTATAAACCACACTTGACTCTAAATAGTCCTTTTGTAAGTCTTCGGATATGTCGTCCTCTACAAACATTTCTCCGCCAAACTTATTTGCGGAATCAACCATTCCTTTGGAATAATCTATCCCAAAACCCGCACAATTAAGTACCTCACACAGCTTGTTAAGTGTTTCTCCGTTTCCACACCCAACATCTGCGATATTGCTGTGGGAGTTTTCTATACTGCGTATAGTTTTAATTAGTGCTTTAAGCTCCAAATTTTTTATATGATAGTCATCAGATCCCGGATTTTTACCAAGAGACCTTGTATTCCAAAAATCTTTTATTTTAGTATTCATCGGTTTTCTGTATCCCACGTAACTCCATAAGAATACGGAGATATCTTTTCTTCATCTGGGCTATCAGGGTTATATTCTGTGCTAACCATATATAGCATTTTTGCCGGAGTGTTACCTAAAACTTTGTATCCGTGGTACCAATAAGGGGGTATTACTAGTATTACATCGTCGTCCCCGGATAAATAGTATGATAGGGGAATTTGGTGCTTTTCATGAACTAACTTCGCCTCTATGTTTCCCGATATCAAGTACCAATAATCCCATTGGTGTTCGTGTTTATGAAATGCCTTAATAACTCCCGGATAAGTTTCAGAGATAGAAATCTGCTCAATTTTTTCTGGTACTTGAGAGGTTTTCAGTATTTCTTGAAAAAATCCCCTGTTGTCCTTGTTCTTGTGAATCTTAATAATTTTGGGTGCGAATTCGTGATCCATTTTTAAAAAATTTCTTTATAATAAACTGCTCTTTTTCTAAAACTAGTTTTTCTGTTTGTGGTGTGTATAGTTTTTTATATGAAATTACTCTCTTTGGGTTATCTCTAACCATTTTTTTTGCTCTCTGCACAGCTTCATTTGAATAATTAATTCCACACCTAGTAAGGGTACTCATAGTGTTCTCAAATAATTCTACATCACTGTGTATGATAAAGTCGTCAATAGCCATATAGTTATCATAGTCTTCAAGCAAATCATCAATTGTGTAGCCCAAGTCTAAAAAATGCCTCGGATGATACTTAGAATACATATCTAGAAACTTATATGTTTGTACTCCTATGCCTAGGCTATTCATTATATATGGGTTTATGTGATGTCCGTGACCTGTTACCCATTCTTCATCAAGATCACATGAATAAAGTAAGTCTAAATGTTGACCAAAATTTACAAAATTGCGGTGATCGGTTGGCGTATAAAATACAGGTTCAAGGTAATTATATATCCTGCTTACATGGTTCTGAAGCCCAAATATATAATCGTCATAATGAGAATGATTCCATGGGAGTGGGTGTCTTACACTTGATATCCAAACTTTTCCTTTATGTCGAAGAGCTTCAGGTTCCCTTACTGTAGTAAACAGCTCTTCCTTTTTTTCAACTCCATTTTCTAATTCAATTAGAATCCAAGCAATTATTTTTGATCCAGTTCTTTGGAATCTAAAATACGCCCATTTGTCGGAATAAAACATTATATCTTAAATCCCCGGTGGTGTATTTGAACAGCGTTTATTTTTGTGCCTTTATAAGCGAACACCTTTCCACCAAACAGTTCTACCCTAAGTGGAGTATCCACTTCTCTACCAACGTGTATGTTGTCAAGAGTTTTTCTTCCATCATTCAGATCCTGCAAAGCAATAAAATCCGTATTTTCCCACTGTTTTTGATACTGCATTGCAGCTTCCGAGTATTGCGGCTCATACCACACGTCAGCCAACTTATTTAGTGTGGCTTTATTCATGAACCACCAGTCAGCATGTAAGTGCGGTATTTGCTTTTCCTCATTCATATTCCACATTTTAGCAACGTGCTTACACCAGCCGTGGTGATCCGTTAAACCGTTTGGGCCAAGTTTAATTGTAATAAGTTCCCGTCCCATAATTCCCAACTCACACCCTTTTTTATAGGATGATATTAGCGACGTTGCCCAGTTATCAGCTTGTGGTTCCACACCGTCGTCAACATGAAAAAAGTAGTACTCGTACTTACTTTTTAGGTCATTATTTCCATGCATTACATGCTTTAAACCTGCCGCAAATCCACAATTATTTGGGACACCAATGTGATAAAAATTTTCGTTGTATATTTCTGTTTCTTTAGCCCACGCCTGAAAATCAACATCACAGCCTGTATCCATAATATATAGATCCCAGTCGTCGTCTTTTAATCCGGCTTTAAGGTCTATATACCTATCTATCATTTTTTTATAGTACGCAAAGAGGTTCTCCCTGAATTCTCTTCCGTGTCTCCCGGCGTCTCCATTAGGGCCCGTTATATGTGTTGTAATGCATACTGCCAACTTTTTCATTCTATTACTCCTATATTAGTAGGTGGGTTATAAACCGCCCGCCGGATTCAATCCAACTTTTTTCCTTTTTAAAAATTTCTTCTTTATGATTCCATGCTGCTAAAAAAGCTACCGTGTCTTCATCGCTTCTTTCATCTGGATGTATAATAGGTATTTTTGTTCCCGGTAGTAATTTTCCTATTTTATATGGGGTTGTATCAGTTACATACTTAATTTTATCATTACCTATTCCACAAGCATTATAGATTACTGTTGATTTACTTGTTGCCCCGTACGCCCAGATTGGCTTTTTAACAGCTTGGACTAGTTCCTTAAATAGGCTAATATTGGTATACACTCTGGAGGCAAAGCGCTTTAGCTCTTTCATATCATAAACCCCCAAAGTATGCTCCAAGGCCTTCATTGTTGTAACTGAATAATCATACTCTTCTCCGACATGTTCTGGAAAATAAATGTAGTATCGCATCCCCCCACCGTGTACTTGTGTGGGTAAAGCGGAATAAAGTTTTAATCCGTGTTTTTTCGCTAGACGTTCCACAGCCAATACAGTAAAGTAGTGTATGTGTTCATCATAAATTTGATCGTAGGTGCCTTTAGCGAGTATGGCCCCAAACCACGGGTCCTCAAAAACAAATTGGCCTTCAGGGTCAAGAAGTATTTTTACGGCTTCAAACACTTCGTCTAGGTCTTCAATGTGGCAAATAGTATTTGCAGCATATATTGCTAAAAATTTACCATGCTTGGTAACTATTCTATTTGCTAAATCCCTTGTAAAGTATTCGGGGTACACTTCTATGCCCTTTTCCGCACACACTTCTGCTATGTTTTCACAAGGCTCTATGCCAATTTTATTTATGTCGTCGTCTAAAGCAGTTAAAAAAGTACCATCATTACAACCTATTTCCATAACATTTTTACGTTTATTTTTGTTTTTGCTGTTACAAAAAGCACTTATGTTTAATGCCATACGTGCAAAATAGTCTTTCATTTTTTCTGACGAACCAGTTAAAAAAGGATATGCCTGGTTAAACATCTTTTCTTTTGGAACTGGGTCTATCAATGAAATCAAGTAAGTTTCGTCGTCGGCACCCACACGTAGCGGGTGTCTATACTCCTCTGATGGGTCGTTGGGGTCTCTAAAGCCATTTGCCAATGGCTGCATTCCTAAATCCAAAAATTCGTGTACCATTATTTATTTTCCATGTATTTTTTAAGTTCTAATTTATCACCAGATGCGTCTTCTTCCACTGAAGCATCTTGTGGATCATTTGGGGTAGTCCAAGTACGTGTTTCCTCAATGATTCTGTATTCCCCAGCGGCCATTACATCACTAAGAAGCCTGTCTATCTCATTTTTTATTACAGAGCGCGCTTCATTAGATTTGCGATGTCCCAAATCTAATCTTACTATTAAATCAGAATCCGGTTTTTCTTTTCTTTGTTCGGCTTCCATTCTTTTCAGGAAGTTTGTGAGCTTTATATTTTCCACCACCAGCCTGTCCAGTAGATGTCCGAATGAATTAACATTTCCTGCGTAAACTCTGTCTAAATTTGCCATTAATCTCTCTTGGTTAAAACCACATATATACAAACTACACCCTTGCGTGTATAGTATTCTGAGTGGGTTAATTTCATATTTATAAGTCTTGCTATCGACTGTAATTTTTCAAATGTGTAGGCATTTTTATGTACTTCCCCGGTATTTGATTGGTTTCCAAAGAAGGTGGTTGTAATATACCCCCAACGTTTAGATAGGTCAAACCCCGATCCAAAGTAGTGGTCGTCGGAATCCAATCTATACCAATTATAGTCGTTCTCTCTCCCTAATAAAAATGTCTTACATGCAAATTCAAAATCAGGAACCTTTATATGTAATTCTCCACCAGGTTTAAGGACTCTTTTTGATTGTATAAAAAAAGAACGTTCCTCTATGAAATCAAGGTGCTCCAATACATGATCTGCAAATACTTCATCAATAGAACCTTCCTCTTCGCCAATTAGGTATTCAAGTAAGTCAGTGTTAACATCAGCTTTATTGCTATGAAGGTCTATATTAATATAGCCTTTCATAGGAAACCTGCCACATCCCAAATTTATTTTTTTCATGCTTTAAATGCGCTTTCAAAAACGCTGGTATAATTTTATATGCGTCGGTGCTACTTTCTCATGCTTTCCACAAATTGTTTAATTGCAATTCCATGTTTTTTTAGAAACATTTCACGAGATTCGTTCCTAGGCATTCCACTAGATGTTGTTCCTGAAAAATGGTAAAAATAACAATTTGGGGCACTTAACATTTTTCCACCCATGTTTCGCAATCTTATAAGGAAGTCAGGATCAGCTCCAAATCCGGGGAAATAGTCTTCATCCCACCCATCCAGAGCTGCCCAAGTATCTTTCCATACTGCACATGGGCAATTAGGGTTTACTCTTTCTTCTTTGAAGCCTGGCCACGGTAATTGTTCGTTGGCGAATTTGTCAAACTCATCTTTTCTAAATACATCTGGAGCTCTTCCAAAATCCTTATATATAGTGTTAGGGTTGCCGTCTAGAGGCTCTATCATTATTGGATGTCTCGAGATGTGTGGAGTAACAGAACTCAATCTGTCTCTTTCCATTATTTCTATAAGTGGTTCATCCCATCCCCTAGGGTAGTAATAGTCATCGTCAGCCGCCCACAGAATACCGTTTGACGCCTTTTTAGCCATTCGATTGTAGGCGGCTGGGATGCCTATATTTCCTAAATCCCCAAATACCCTAATTTTCCCATCAAATTTTAGCCACAGCTCATGTGTTTCCTGAGCTACCCCGAGATGCCCTTCTTCAGGCTCTACACGGTTGTCCCAAACTAGTATTTCTGGTTCATAAGTTGAATTTTGTAATAAACTTTTAATCGAGTATTCTACTAGATCCAGATTCATTGTTGGAATCATTACTGAGATCTTTTCCATAATCTATCTTCCTTAGTATTCCCAGCCCATTGCAAAAACTTAATGTTAGTTTTTCAAAACCTTCTCCAAAGTCCTCATTGAACCAGAATTCGGAACCTTCACACTCCTCGTCCACTAAAACCACATCGTGAAAAATAACAAAACCTCCAGGTTTTACCAAGTATTTATACCTGTGGAAGTCCTCACGTATTGAATCTGCGTGATGATCGGCATCTATAAACAAACAATCTAATTCCTCTATATTGTTATTTTTTAAAACATTTTTTATTCTATAAGTGTCGCCAGTATGTGTTTGGATAAATTTGTAGTTTGTCAAATTTTTTATTTTATCTCTCATGTCTTCTCTGTCTACCGTAATTACCAATCCCCCATTTACTTTAGCTATTTCGGTAAGGGTAGTTGTAGACACCCCAAAACCTGTCCCCAATTCTAAAATATTTTTCCAATTTTCGCCGATGCCGATAAAATAGTAAATAGGAGCCAACTGTGACATGTTTGAGGTTTTTTCCCAACTTCTAATTACGGCCTGTGATGGCATTGTTGCAGCCCCCGTTACGCTTCCGTGGGTAAGCATAGCTTTGGTACTCCCTCTAAATTATACGAATCTACTCTTCTATATATCCTATTATCCTGTATAGGTGTAAAATTGTAGGATACCCCCCTTAAGCAATCTTGCCTGTTTAATGGATATTGGAATTTTTCTTTACCGGTGGGGCCTCCCCAAATTCTTCGGTAGGCGTCTTCCCAACCAATTCCATCGGGCCTATCTACAGGAATTCCCCCTATCTGTGCCGTGGTCTTTAATCCGATATTTCCGTAATGGTCGTGAAAATAATTTTTATCCATTAGTCGCTTATAGGGTGTCTCATTAATGCGCCTATTTAAGTCGCTATCAATTCCTAAACAGGGCATAAGCGCCTCACTCCACCATCCCCAATGTTTTATATGTTCTTCCACTTTTGTTATTGCCGCAGTCCATCCACTCCCCCAACTTAATACTGTCGCCTCATCTTTCCTGCCTTCTACCCTATGCTCATATCCTCCTGTTGGAGGACACGTAACTGCTATCACGTCTTTAGGGGCTTTTTTTAGCACATTAAACATTTGATACAACCCTTCCTCTTCCACGTAGGCATCTATGTCATGCACTAACAAATATTTTATACCAAGTTTATGTGCTATTGCAAACGCATCATTTAGTGCTGAAGCCAAACTATACCTATGTTCAATTGCTTCATCATAAGTGTGGCTAACAACCACTTTATCAAAAGGTAACAATGGGAGTAGTTCCGCCGAGTGATCTATACTTCCGGAGTTAACAAAAATATACTTCTTTTTTATATCAGGGGCTGTAGTTTCTAAATATTCCGCCACGTCTTTTAAACTATTTGCGGTATTATATGTCACTAAACTTACAGCCAAATCATATTCTTCGCCAGTTGGCTCAAACTTTACTCCCCTAGAAACCCAATCTTCCTTCCTTAAAGGTTTAGTTCCGTAATGTTCAAGCTCTAATTTAGGTTTTCTAAACATATTATTTATTCTTTTTCAATGTTAAATTCATCTTTTGCTATACTTAGCAATCTTGGGTATATTTGCAAAATTTCCTCAAACTGTAAATTTCCCTCGTATTCCTTGTAGCGACTAAATATTTGAAAGTTTGGAAACTTTATTTCATTATCAAAACTACTACCTGTAAAACTTGGAGTATAAATTCCCTCATCAGTAAATTCATTAAAATTTAATTTAACTGACAATTCATGTCTATATGTCGTATCTGTACACCATGTATTATAATTAATTTTTACTAAATTTGATAAATACTTTGTATTGCCGAAATACTCTTCTGCTTGTTTTATATATACATCTGCTAGATAGTGGTTTTTAAAATACTCTGCAAACCTCCAATGCATTTTCATCATACTTGCTAACCAATTTAGTGGGTCGCGAAGAATTATCACGCTATATACATTATTGTATTTTTTATGTACTTGGGCCATTATGTCTGTAAGCCTTTCGTCAAGAACATCTTTTGGGGAAAAATTTTCAAAGCTTACAATCAGATTATCAAACTTATCTTCCGTGGCGTTTCCATAACATTTACCTTCATCCTCTGTTCCACCATATCTACTTCCAAACTCTCTAACAACAGTAGACCAGCCCGCATTATTAATAAATTTACAATTACCAAGCTGGTTTCCCATCCAATTGATAATGGCATGTTGCCCAGAACGCTGCATAGCATATATAAGATATAAATTTTTTTGCATTATTAGAAACTTTTCGCAATTTTTATTACTTCTTCAATTCTGTTTTTAAACCTGTGTTTTTCGTGGGCTGCTTTGTATCCAGTATCTGCTATTTTTATACGCTCTTCCTTATGAATACAGTAGTATTCTACTTTTTCAACAGCTTCCTCGGGGGAAGAATAGGTTTCGCATTCTTTGCCAATTTTAAACCAGTTTTCTATTCCCTTCACATTATTTGTTAAAAGAAATCCTCCTGCTCCCATGATGCGGTAATCTCTAGCAGACATGCTAAGCTCAACCTGCGGAAAAGCGCTGTTTCCTAAACATACTTGAGATCTACCAACATAATCATTATGATATTCATTTACCAATTTAAGCCCATGAGAATACTGACACGTAAATCCGTGATTTTGAATAGCGTTTAATACTGATACTCTGTTACCGCAGTCCTCGTGAAACTGATCGATACTTCCGGCAAAGAACACGTCAAATTCTTCAGTACGGCCTCCGGGACGGATGGAATGGATACTGTCGCATCCTTCTGAAAGCCAATACACATTTTTGTTACCATACTCCTTCTTAAAATCTGGTATCTGGCTTTTTGCTATGGTGAACCAGAAGTGGGTATATTGCATAAGCGCGCCGAGGTTGGCCCAAGGTCCTATGTCTGCTCTAACATCTACATTCCAAAATGATGTTAAACATACATCTCGCAAACGTTCAATAACATGACAATAGGGCTCACTTCTACTCATAAACGCTAAATCTGGACGATGTTGTTTAGCCATTGACAGAAATAGTTCGCGATCCTGAATTTTTGGGTCATGGATATCAACTATTTCATGTCCAAGTTCCTCAAAGGCACGTTTAATATAAACACCAGTTTGCTGATCTTGCTGTGGGAACCCTAGTAGGACTCTCATTTCTTTTTAGTGGTTGTTTTACGCTTCACTTTTGGTTTAATTGGAATATCTACACTACCTTGATACTTATTTTTAGAGAACTTACCATACTTGAGAGTATCCATCACCTGTTCCGGAGAAATAGTGCTTAAGTCTTCCGCGCCAATTACAATAGCCTTATCATTATATAGTCGAGGGTCGTTTTTAACCATTTTCTTGTAACCTTCGCCCCCAAATATAGCTATTTGTGGTATTTGGCTGGCGCCTGCACAATGCATTAATCCAGAATCGTTAGAAATAAATATATCACAGCCAGCGATGCGTTCTGCTGCTCCTTGGACATTAGTTGCTCCTATAAAGTCATAATCAACATCCTTTAAATGTTGGTCCGTATCAGTGCCAAATAGTGCAATTTTATATCCGTCTCTTTTTAATAAGTAAACAAGCTCTTGATAGTACGGATATTTTTTACCTTCCCATTCGGGTCTTGGATTACACCCTGCATGAATTCCTATAACCTTTGAATCAGTATTATAGTTGTGGGGCATTAGGGTGTTAACAAAAGGCTTGTAGCTGTTCATCTTGGATTCATCCATACCAAGCTGAATTGCTGGAGTTAGGTTATGGTGGATTTCATGATTACGGTATTGGTGGTCAACTACTGATTTGTCCACTTTTACGTGGCGATCGTGTCGTGCCAACCTATTGGTAGCATATTTTCCTTCCCAAGAAGAAAAACTCCAAGCAGTTTCAACAACTATATTATAGAAACCATCTATATGCTCATTACTCCAAGCAACATTTCTACAATGTGGGTTTTCAAAAAACAACTCTTTGCTTTTAGGCCAGTTACATCCAACCATAAAATCTACTATATATCCTAAATCGTGCAGAGCTTCTATTAATGGAGTAGCCATTACTATGTTTCCTACCCCTTGTCCTGCTGTTACTAGTGCTGTTTCACTCAAGTATTTATACTCCGGATTAAAAATTTCCATGGCATCGAAATCTTCACCTTCAAAATGAACCGCTACGTCATATTTACCCGGTTTTGAAAATTTACCATGTTTCCCAATATGTTCAGTTAAAGATGGACAACTGCTAACGAGCTTGTAATCAAATTCTCCTGCTTTTGAACATATTCCCCAATCCCAATGCATTCCATTCCATTGCCACTTATTGTAAAATTCTCTATCTGCTAATAGGTTTGCACCACCAACAGTTCCCTTAAATCCCCAATATCCATGTCTTTCTACTATTCTATGTTGATTCCACTCCGTATCAAAACCAGTTATAACGGCCGGATTTACACCATCCTTTTTAGTGTCACGATATATCTTTTCTAAAGCCTGTACCCAGTTTTTGGTGTATAACATATCAGAATCAGAAACTAGAAAGTATGGGGCATCTGGAAACCTGTCTAAATGTTCTCGTATAGGGGCCAACTTTCCTTCGGGGAACTCCCTATGATGGTTCGCATGTATTTCCCAACCTAACTTTCCATATAACCTTTTAATTTGTGGAACAACTGGATCGCTTGATCCATCGTCACTAATGATTACTTGGACATAGTCTGGTAAGTTTGAGTTTGCAAGACTTGTCAATGATTGTTTTACAGTCTCTATTCTATTGAATGTTGATACAAATAAAGGAATTTTCATTGTATACTATTTAAAAACCTTTCAGTAGTTATTTCCCATGACCACTTGTCTCTAACATTTTGTGCCACATCTACTGCTTTTATACCCAATTTATTGTTAGTCACTAACTCTTCAATTCCCGTAAGGATGGCATCGTCTGTTGGTTTTGCCCATTTTCCTGCCCAAGGTCCGCTATTTGGAGTATCTACTAGGTCATAGTCTAATTTAATGGATGCGCAATCGTCTAAATAATCTACTGGCCCACTAAAATTAGTGACCATTATAGGTATACCCATCATGGCGGCTTCCAAAGCGGTTAAACCAAAGGCTTCACCCCTTGATGGCATAACATAGGCGCTGGCACTTAAATAAAGCTTTTCTAGTTCTAATTTATTAAGCTCTTTATCTACAAATTTTACGTTTTTACAATCAAGACAATACCTAGGATTAAATCCTTTTTGAGATTTTACTATTAACTTAATTTCATTTGAATTCCTAAAATTGTCTTCAAATAATTTAAGAAAATTGTAGATGTGCTTACGATCATCCATACACCCAACAGTTAGTAGGGTAGTTACTTGATCATTAATGTTTGTTTTAAAAGGAAGGATTGGATTGTACCCGTGATTCCAAGTAAAGATTGGGATATCTTTCTTGATATTCCTTAAGATATTGGAACACCATTCGCTAGGAGTAGCGATGAAATCAAGGGGTTTGAGGTTACCTATTTTTGTGTGCTTATATAGTCCTGTGGATTCAAATACAGTCAGTAACCCAGCGTGTTCACAGTCTGGATGGCTTACTGGGCCATCTGGATGCGACAGCCTTACCCATAAATCAGGGCTAGCAAAGTCAGGTTTTGGTAGAGTTTCTACAATATCAAAATTACTTTCCGGCCATGCAACAGTTTTAACTTTATGACCAAGTTTAGTCATAGCTAAAACTAAATTATAGCCGACTCTTCCAAATGAACTTCTGTCGTTTATCAGAGAATTCACTATGATATTCATTACTTCAAATGGCTAAAAAAATGGCGTACTATATTATACAAAATATGAACGCCAAATGCAAATTGTTTTTATGTCGCTTTGCATATGTCTCATATGAGTTTATCTTAATGGTAGCAGAGGTGGGACTCGAACCCACACGTCCGAAGACACTAGATCCTCTTACCACACTTGCTTTCACAAGCCATATTCTGTTGTGGTCTGGACTATATCATCTCCTTCAGCATTACCTGTTAAGGGTTCGGCGTTTAGTCTCTGAGGGGCCATTACAGGCTTCCCTGCGGATTGTCAATTGTACATCCTACAGATTTTTACTTGACAACGTATTTCCAATTTAGTATACTATTGGTATACGTATGGTACTGTAGGCTTTATGAGTTTCCCGCATATAGCCGAATTCAATTAGTTATTTCTAACCAAAGGCTCAGGATGAAGAATTTTACTAAACATGAACTAGAAAAACTCTACTTAGAAGATAAATTAAATCCTTATGAAATTGGAATGCTTTTAAAATGTGATCACAAAACAGTTCGTAAGTATTTAAAATTTCACAATATTTCTATGCGTAGTGCATCTGAATATAATTATCTTCCCAGAGTAAGTCATCAAAACCCGGATCAATCTTTATTAAAGACTAACCTTAGCATAGCAGGCCATATTGCTTATCTGTGTGAAGGGTATCGTACAGAAAAAGCTAATATATTTCAATTTTGCAACCAAGATCCAAACTTAATAGACTTAATAACTTCAATGCTGACTGAAGTATATAGCGCCAAAAGTATAAGATTGGTTGTGTTGGCAAAATCTAAAAGCGATGCTAAGGGTTTCTTAGATATTTACCCTAACGCTAAATTTCAAAAGGACGTAAATAGAAAAAACGCAATCGTAAGGGTTTACTCTGGTGGTAAAACACTAGTTCGTGATGTAGTAAAGAATGCTTATGACATTCTAAATTCTTTGAGTTAAGTCTAGCGCGTCTGCCAATTCCGCCACTCCGCCAAAAAAACAAAGCCACCGTTAGCTATAACACTCCTCGATCTACACAAAGATACACTGACACGGTGGCTACATCAGTATGGACCTCGCATAAATCTCTGAAAAGACAGCTTCCTACTTTCACGTGTTGTAGGAGTGTACACATGAATCCCAAGAGGTTTCGGTCAGCTATCTCATCTTCTTATGCCATAATAAGTATTTGGTGGGACTTCCGATTCGTCACCCACTCGCCGCTCCCAGCTGGTCCATTATATCCAGCCGTTAAGGATTCGCTAACTATTGCGACACACTATTTGTTGATCGTCTTCTGTGTACAAATACTTTGTGTTACTTGCTCTACAAATCTTTTACCAATTTTTATTGGTTTATTGTACCGGATATAGGACTCGAACCTATACGACCAAAGTCGGCCACTGGAATCTCAATCCAGCCCCTGTGCCAATTCGGGTAATCCGGCAAAGTACCGGGAGAGGGGGTTGAACCCTCACGCCTATAAAAAGACAGGGGCTTTTGAGGCCCCCGCGTATGCCAGTTCCGCCATCCCGGTTTATGACCCTTTAAGCCCTTTATGCGGCTTTAGGGGGTTATATACAACTGCGCCCTCTGTAATATCCGTGTTTTTATTTGCATTACGTAAGAATTTGAATCTTGGGTCTAGCGGGCGATCTTCTTCTTTTTTTTCTACTTGCGATATTCCTATATTAGATAATAAACTTGCAAGAGAGCCATCTTTAGCAGCAACTACCCTATCATTTGGGGAACTTATAACTTCTTCCAAATATTCTTTTATTTGGTCCAAATGTACGTTGAGCGCATAAGCTTCATCAGGAAATTTTTCCTGAATAGCTAATTTTGTAACATCTAGTACTTTGCACCATTCCTTAAATTTATCCTCATTATAAGGAGTAACGCGAGTTTCATTTGATTCCATGTTTTATTACTTTGGTTATACGTTTAGTTGTTGCCATGATTGACTCGGCTGGCCTTGGCGCTACTCCAGCAACCCGGACTGCACCCAGCTGATTACGCCAGTTATCCAATATTTCTGATATTGAATTTATGATGTCCTCGGTGATTTCCTGTGGTTCATCAATAGGAGCCCTGTCTTCTGATTGCCATTCTTGTATTATCTCTATAAGCTCTCTTTTGGTAAAACTATTAAGTTTGTAACTACTATAAATTTGAGGCATAGTTAATTGTGGTTTGTGGCATGTAAAAGTGCCCACGCAAACATATTACAGGCTTGTTCCTTTTGCAAAAGTTCACTATCGTTTTGTGGTTCCCAAGCTTGTAAGCGTATCTCTGCCAGTTCGTGGAGTATGTCAAATTTACACCTATTCTCTCCTATTAAGGAATGAAATCCCCCATAGTCACCAACATTGAAATCTTTTTCATTTAGTAGATCAATTATTGCTTCTTTGGTGTGATTGGATATGGTAACTTCGGCAGTTGCCATTGAATCAGAAATTTCTCGTTTAGTGCACACATTAAGGGCTATATTCCAATCCATTAATCGGAGTTTTTTCTGCCATTCTATAAGAAACGATTCATAGTTACTTGTACCCATAATCGCACCAATTATAATGTTGTACCGAGGGCGGGAATTGAACCCGCACGGAGCTAAGCTCCACGAGATTTTAAGTCTCGTGTGTCTGCCAATTCCACCACCCCGGCTTATTGTATTATACAACTTTATTTAATAGAAATCAATACCAATGTAAAAAGGAGGATCGAACTGATCCTCCTTGATAAAACCCAAACTCGGCTATTTCAACAATACAAGCTTTTGGGTATGCACCGAGTCCTTGGTCCGTATTTTTAAGAAGTAAGCTCCTGCCGAGAGGTTACTTCCATCGAAGAATACCGTGTGATGACCGTTGTTCATCGTACGGTCGATCAGTGTGGCAACCTGGCGTCCCAGCACATCGTACACCGCGAGCGTCACACGCCCCTGGCGTGCAAGGCTGAAGCCGATGGAGGTTGTCGGGTTGAACGGGTTCGGGTAGACACTCACCTCGTACTTCTGGGGGAGTTCTCCCTTGTCAGAAACTTTGTTTTCTTCCACAAACTGGAGGAAGTGTATATTCTCCTGTGTTAATACTGCAGAGAATATCTCACCTTCATTCCTCCATACAACCACCCGGTTAGGATGTTCTCCATCCGGGTAGCTCCAGTTTATATCGGGATCATCAAATTCTTCTGATCCCCATATCCAATACTCGGCCGAATCGCCAAGTACTGCAGTATAGCCGTCACTGGCGAAAACATCCTTAACAGCATTGGAGTTTGGGTAATACCTCCAAGTTGTTAAGTTTCCCCAAATGTCAAGGGCCCCGATTTGATAATCGGACGCCCACCATACTCCGACTCCGTCGTTCAAATCTCCAATACGTTTGACGTTCTGTCCTTCGATAGACCACACCCCGTATGTAGAGTCCGTGGCCAACCGGTGCTTGTGGATCGGTCCCCAGCAGGCCGTGTAGACGAAACCGTCTACTACGCAAAGATCGTTTGCGTAGCCGGGCGTACTGAGATGGTCCGTAACATACGGATTAGTATCTTGTTGGATATTAATCCTAAAGACCCCGTTAGGACCACCGGAGGCATATACGTGGAGAGAATCACGACTTGTTACTGAGAGGTTTGTTATACCACCAAGATTTACTCTATCCACAAAACGTGGATTATACGGCGCCCTGCCATCAAAGACGTCTTCACAGTCAATGATGACAAAGCCTCGATTTGTACTCGCATAAGTATAAATCCAATTATACTCAAGCGAGGAAACTTCACCGTCAACGTACACTTCTCCCATTCGGGAAAAGTCCCCGGTGTCGTAATAATACACCGTGTCTCTACATGAGAAACACAAAATACTATTATTAACCAGGAATGCATCCGATTTTCTACCGTCCATACTGACGGTAGATACTTCCTCAAAACTTTGCCCGAATACCACCGTGGTACTCAAAAGCAACATGACAACAAGAATCTTCTTTAGCATTCTTACCTCCGCATGGTTAAACTTCACTCTTTCTTATGCCATTAAGTTATGCTTACATTGGGATAAAAATACCCAGATAGTAACAAAGCTACTATCTGGGACTACGTCTATCTTCCTAAAATAATAAGGGCTTTTGCGTATTTGACTGCTAGCCGCGTGGCAACATCCACAGGTAAGTGGGACAATCTTTCGAAGCTGGAATTGTGGCGTATGTCTTCTATCTTAACTTTCCTTCCATCCTCATTATGCTTGTTCCTCTCTATGAATTCAGTATAAGTTTCTCCATGTCTGCGGGTCATAGAATCCACACCATTTATCACACGTTCACAAAATCCTTCAGAACCTAATTCTTCAAGAGTCCAATCGCTATCTTCCACCACGTCGTGTAGTAGTGCTATTATTTGCAGCACCCTATCATCCCCGACCATGGTCATAACTTTGATTGGGTGGAGAATATACGGATGGCCTAACCTATCAACTTGATCTTTATGGGCATCAAGAGCTATCCTTAAGGCCTTTACAAGGTTATTTGCAGTCGCCAAAGAAGCATCCATTATCTCTCCTCAAATCTTGCCTCATCTAGTAAAGTAACATCTTTAATGTCTAGTATTTTGATGTCATCGCCGTAGAGCAGATGTGAGCATGCGTCGTCGGGGTCGTGTGCCCAAACTGTCTGTAAAAGGACAACTTCGTATTTGAGTTTTTTCATTTTTGACTCCGAGCCTTGGGCTTGATGGTTTTCTGCCTCGTTGGGATCATACCAATAACTTTTTAGTGTAAACGTTGCAGCCACTAGTGCCACGAATATTAATGGTATGGTGACATTATACCAAGCTATTAGAAAGTATAAGATTACCGCATAGTATCCCACTATGGCTGCTAAGTAGATTAAACCTACAGTTAGTATTATAAATGTTTGGAATAACCCTTCAGCAGTTTCATCTAATGTTTCTGTGCTCGTTTCCGCTTCATTAAATAAGCCGGCTATTCCTATATTTTCGTTGCAAACAAGTTTTCTGAAAATCCAAGTAAAGGTGGTAAAAAGGAAAACTAGAAACAGTCCAATAAAGTTTAGTGCGGCTAACTTAACAAATTTCAATTTTGGCCTCCTTTAACTGCTCGGCGGGCTGCAATTATAGAGTGAACAGCTATAAACAAAACAACAAAATGTAGTATTCGGAAGCTAAAACCGACGCATACTACAAAGGCTAGTGCACTATACCATAAACCAAGAAACCCAACAACAAGGAGTATTGCAATGATACTGCTAAATAAACCAGCCAGAGAGTTAACTATGGGGTAGGGCCCATCTTCACAACCTAATGTGTTTTTAAAATTTTTTAGCGTGGACCAAAAAATCTCTCCTAACCAAATGCCCCGTCTGTTGAAAGCTATGTCTAAGGGAATAACCACACTAGCAAAGATGTGTTTTGTGAACACTTTTAGAAATACAACAATAAACCTGATAGTAAGCATTAGGCCTTTAATCACGTTTTCCATTAGGTCTCCTTTGTGCGCCCACTCGGACTTGAACCGAGGACACACGGATTTAGAGTCCGCTGTTCTAACCACTGAACTATGGGCGCTTTTCTGCAAACCTTTCAATTGGTTTGGAGTGCCCATCATCGCCGACAGCCACGAAAACAAATCGCGTTGTAAATACAATTTGTCTTACCCCGTCGGCATTGTTCGGTTTGGCAACAACAAGAGTGAACGTTAAACTGGTATGGCCGGGTTTGGGGTTAGCGGCATAGAAATCAACTATTTCGCCTTCATGTACTGGAACAGTGAATTCAACCGCGTCCATTTGAACAGTTACGAGCTTTGGTTCTCCAGTAAACTTTTTAGCAAAAATAGCACCCATTTCGTCTGCCCAAGCTAGCATGTTACCCCCAAAGAGATTTCCGTTTGATCCTATGTCTTTGGCAAGGCACATGTGAGATCCTATAAACTGTCCGGACACAAGTAATTGCTGTAAATGTTCTGTTTTCATTTTTTCAGCATTTGTTGAGGTTGTACTTTAAATACCAAATACATGGGTGAAACTATCCATAAAACGTAAGCAGCAATTTGGCATAAAAATGCCGTTCTTATTCCTATGATCATGATAAGTTCTTGGGATACTTTTCTCAATACCCAAGAAAGTACTGCCAGTAATGCCCAAATGATAATCAATATCAGTAGTGCTTTCATGTCTTTTTTCCTTTAAGTGGGAAAAGGGGTTAGAGCTTTAAAAGCTCTAAACCCCTTATCTTTTTTGGTTCAGCAAAAAATGCAATTGAAGTAGGTTCATTTCCTATGTCGGGTTCATAAAACACAACATACTCATGAACTTTTTTCTTAAGTAATCTAAAGTCTGCCCAATCTAAAAGCGTCCCCTTATCAGGTACACCTAATAGTATCATGTACTTATCCCAGCGCTTGTCTGTTTGGAATTTTCCAATCAATTCAGCAACTGCGTGGCATGCTTGGGCTGCTTTAAATCCACCATCTGTTTGGTGAGTATTTGGTGAGTTTAAGTCCTCACGCACTATCACGTATAAGCGTTTCATTGTGAAATGAATCCATTATATTCCGAACAAATAGCATATTGGGTTCATTGCCTTCCTGTACTATTTGTTCAATTTCTACATACTCTCTACCGCGAAGCAGACAATACGCAATGTGATAGTGCCGGTACTTCCAAGAAAGTCGGTGCTTTCTTTCGGAATACCCATGGTCTTTTTTCTCTTGCCTGATTTCTACAACCAGGTCTTTAAGGAATTGTTTGAATTCCTTAATATCGTTAAAACGCACTACATTCATTTTTATAACCTTTCAATTAAATTTAATGTAACATTCATGGAACTAATTAAATTAATTGAATGGTTAAGGAGGAATTAGGTAAAATACCTATGTGTGTTTCATGTCCTTTGTCCTTTCATGCTGAACCAATTAAAAGTGTTTGTAAGTCCGTAAAAGTCCTATCTTGGCATTTTTGGCAAAAACCACTAATATAATACTCTTCTTTCGATTTTGCATCTACGAAAGTTAATGCCGGTTTTCCGCACGCTACGCAAATCCTCTTTTTTATACTTTCTTGTAAACTTCTTCCATAAATAGTAGAACCCAAAGTTTCAAGAAAGTTTTGTAAAACAGGTGTTCTTTTTGTCGGTTTCATTTTATCACTATTTCCTTCCTGTAGAGAATAACAATTTAATCCTTTTGTATTCTCTTTTTTAACCCCCCTTTGAATAACCACCTAAATAACACACGATGTATTATAAGTAGTATAGTTATTGATATTACTACTTTAGGAAGTTGGATTAGCAAGGCCACGAAACTGATGCACATCATTACTGCAATTGCCATTATAAAAAAAGATACAATGTAGAAGCCAACTTTTTCCGTTGGTATAAGTTGGTCATACCATTCTTGTAATTTATCGAGTGTGTCCGATTTTGGTGTCATCTTTATACCCCGTGGAAATGTTTAGTTTACTATGAATGAGGCATCTTCAGCCCAATAAATGGGATCAAACAAAGCATATCCCTCCTCATCAACCGCGTCTAAGTAGCACGGGGGAGGAGTTCTGTCTAATCGTCTATCGTAAAGATAGTCTTTCCAATACCCGGTACCACCACAATTAGAGCGATGGACATATCCACGACGCACCTGTGTAACAGAACCTCTTAATCTTATGTCACCACGTTCGTCTTGGCCGTTTATTCCATCGGCACACCATTGGTAAGTATCCCATTCGTCATTCTGGTGCTGAAAAGTGAAGGATTCGCCCAGTGCTACAAGTGCGGCGGTAATAGTAATATCTGAACCGTTCATACTATTACCGTGACCATTTTCATTGGTATCTTGGATGACTATACGTTGCTCACTGATTAAACCTAGTAGATGCGAAGAGCCGTTATAACTTAACCAGCGATCAGAACCACCTGGATTGTTGGGAGATACGTCAGCATAATAGATATTGTCAATTAATCTCAGATCTCCAGAGCAACCTATCGTCTGAATTCCTGTCACGGTACCACTTAGTTCGACATCGCCCTCTATAAATATATTAGCGGGCATTCCAATGGTTTGAAAAACTGCGATGTGCTGTTCATTATATGGGGTTCCTTGAGTCCATTGCTCTAAAACCCAAGCTCCGTTTTGTCCAGTTAGTCTTGATTGAAGTCTCCCGTTGTCATTATCGAAAAAACATCCCCCAGAGCTTGCTCCAGTCCGTATTTTTTCGGCAGTTGTTGGGAAAAATACTTTTTGTGCATTGAATTGTGGCTCGTGGGCAAAATAAGGATTATATCCTGGCCCATGTATAAAGTCGTCGGCACATGTACTTACCGGTCCATAAAATACCGGTCTCTGTTTTATTCCTATTTGGGAGTTACTATGAACTCTTCCATGTAAAGTGTCGTCTGTATAAAACCAAATGATCTCATCAAACATGGTCATTTCATAATTGGTAAGGTACATATATGCAGAATAGGACCTAAGTCTAAAAACCATATTTATAGTTCTTGTCACATCTCGAACCATACCTTGGTCTTTTAATTCAACGTGCCCTGTAGACCATACTTTATATTCTAATTGCTGCATATAAATATCTTGATCAATGCCGCTCACACGCTCAATATAGGTGTCCGTATATACCCCTAATTCATCTTGGCGGCCTGAATAAAATTTACCTGACGGTAGGTGTTCCCTATCAGGGGGCAAAGTTTCAATCTGACGAGTTCTTAACTCGGTTAGCCCTCTATTCAAAACCCCATACTGTGCAACATAGTATGCTTGAGTTCTCGCTAAATCCATCCTCCCCTGATGATTTTCACCAACGGCCCACATCATGTATGCGGTTCCGGTCATCACAAGGAAGAACGTAATGATCAACGCATTGATCATGATGTTCCCGCGTCTTCTTTTCATATTATCTCCGTTAACGTTAACTCCGTGGAGCTCCTGTAGGGAGTCGAACCCCAAACCTACGCATTACAAGTGCGTTGCTCTACCAATTGAGCTACAAGAGCCCTTAACTATTTTTTTGTTTTAGTCTCAATAAGTTTAGTAGCTATATTATACAATGAAAACAATAACAAGTCAACTCTGTTATCTTTTATAGCTTCCACGTATTTTGCACGAGTTAGAAATTCAAGGTTTTCACTTATTTTACCTTTATCTAACTTGCAAGTATTTATATCTATGGCAACAACTGATACCCTGACATTAGTTCCACAAAAAATTGGGATACTTTGTGCAAAGGGGTTAACATTGTAGCTCGTTAAGCGAATTCCAGTTATTCTTTCAAAAATAACTATTGCTTCCTCTGCGGTAGTTAGTGCATCATTATAAATATTATCCCATATTGGAGTATAGTATTCTTCGTATACTCCCCAATGTGTGTAAGCCTGTCTCTTTGTTTTTTCCACAATTAAGCGCGGTTCCCCGCGAGCAGTTGTAACCGGGGCAATAATTAATATATCCGCCCCGTCGTGATACACTTCCGCGGGTTTTTCGGGATTTTGTGCTACCCTAAAACCATGTTGATCGAATAGCACTGTTGGATTTTTAGCAGGCTTCCCCATCGGCTATATCTCCTAAGTATAGGTCATAGTTGTCTTCAAAAAATCGGTTCTCTATTTCTTCCCAAAGATCTTTTGGGCTAACGTCAATTAAAACAAAATCTGGTTCGATGTCTTCAATAATTCCGCTAATGGCCTCTTTAATTCTAGACATGACGCTCTCCTTTGAAAAATTCATGTAAAGTAGAGTGCTCTGAGGTGATGGGGGGGGGGAACC